>JAABUY010000175.1_pt1 | contig 132957 bp, 134 predicted proteins | sample 5560271 | NCBI WGS metagenome assembly JAABUY01 (sample SAMN10711886, study PRJNA513374) | rock metagenome | isolation source: Antarctica rocks | place: Antarctica: Victoria Land, University Valley
TTAGCTTATGTTCTCCTGAGTCATATAGATAGCCGGCTCTTCCCTTCTAGATACTTTCCTTCCTTAGCATTTATATACTCGTTACATTACACCCATATGACTCGCTCTATGCTGGCCCCTAACAAATATGTGCATGTAGATATATTGATTGAACTATCTAGTAGGTAGAGCATATTTGATGAAGGAAGAAGTGGGAGGACGGATAAATACCCCTAGCGCCAAGCCGCTTCGGCCGGAGCGGAAATAACTAACCGCCGGGGTATACGTATGAGCATACGTATGTTCATACGTATGTGCATACGTACCCCGTTTCCAACAAACAAGGTAAGAAGTTGATAGTAAGAGATGCTTGATCTCGCCAGCCTGAATTGTGTCAGCTTCATGCTCAATTTGTCGCGACGGACTTGCAGGCAACCTCATGAAGTGCAAGATAAATGCTCAAGGCCAGACGTCATGCAATCTCTGCATTATCAATAATCAGCAATGTGAATTCACACTTGCTTTTATCAACGAAGTCTCAGATTCAGCAGATCGAAATTATACGCTGCAAGATAAACAAATGCATTTGTTGCTCATTGAGCAGCTGATAAAGAAACATCTGCTGATGGCTCAAATTTCATAAAATTCTTATTATCTGAGTTTCTTATCTTCACTTGCTAGTTCTTCCTCATTTTTCGCGTCGGCTTCACAGATAATGATAGAACAGCAGCAGATGATGTCAAATACAATGATTCAGCAAGCGAACCAACTTTGAATGAATCACAGCATTTATTCCGGCAGTTTTTTCGACTCACAGTTCATTTCTTTTTCACAATAAAATTCATCAGTGCAACAGAAATCTATACAGATCTATGCTCAAAAACTTGCAAAGAACCGGCATGATAGTATGCAAAATGCTAAAGATATCTCAGATCAACAGTCATCAGCGAAACAAGAATGTGAATTCAGATCTAAAAGTTCTGATCTTTATATCAGCAATAATTTTGCTACTTTGCAAATTCAAGTTGATGATGTGTCATCTAAATTGAATGTGAATGAAGCTGAAAGTGCTCACACCACTTCTATCATACAAGCGCATGTCATATCACTCAGTTGATCAAATGAGCTCGTAGTGAATTCATTAAATTTTTCAGAATAATAGTGTTACGAACGTTACCAGGATGAAATAGGACCACCGAAGGAACCAACCTCATAAGGCTGACAATTAACCCTAATCAATATACAATCAGTTTTAGCGAGTTGGTTGCGTATTGATTGTTGGAATACGAGGTCATATGGGGGCAGAGAGGCATGTAGATATATTTGACTGAACTATCTAGTAGGTAGAAACTATGAAGGAAGAAAGAAGTGGGCGAAGGGTAAATACCCATCCACTAGCGCCGGATCAATGCGAAGATTACTAACCACAGGGGTAACAGTACTGTTCCCTATTTCCAACATTGATTAGAGCTTTATGGTTCATTGAACCTCTATAGGGCTAGTCAACTATCTAGCCGAGATCTGGCCTAGATCTGGCCGAGATCTGGCCTAGCACCTGTTCCATTCCCTAGTACCTTCTACATCAGCTTCTATTGCCTTCTAGGCAAACACATTTCTTTGTGTCGCAAACATCTTCCGGACCAACACCTTCCTTGTGTTGCAACACGTTCCCTTTGGAACTAGCGCAGGCCTGAGTAACTACTATATAGAGCGTGTTCTTCTTGCCTTCAGTACCTTCTTTCTTCTGTATTCTTAAAATCCTAGTTATAGCTACCTCTATGAACATTCTAGCCACTACTCACCCTATTGGTTTAGATTCTAGGCACGGTCCCAACAGATAGTGATGTTTAAAGTGATCTAGAAAGAGAGATCTGATTGATCTGATGAATTGAGAAGCAATTTACACATTTTGATAGACATTTGCTGCAGAGATGATGACAATTAATGAGACAGATAAATAAACATCACAATGCAAAGAAGAATCATCAATGTGAAAGATAAAAAGATATCGGCAAAACATGTCTGAGTTGACTTGTGCATTCTTTCATTTCTTTCAACTTATAGTCGATAAAGAGAGAATATAACCATGAATAGACTATTTATCACATCTGTTTCTAGTTCACTCTTGTACCTTAATATCATTGACTTCATCTCAAAGTTCTTCACAATCAGAGCATTTTAAGCTTTTTTCCTCTCTCAACAAGATTCTTCAACATAAGCACGTCTGCTCTTGTCATAAGCAGTATCATGCAGTCTTTCATACCATTGCAAAGTATTCTTTCTGCAGCTTAGTCAGTCTTTGAAGCACAATGAGAACACTACAAAAAAATCAGCGCTTGCTTTCAATGATTCAATTCGAGAATCTTTCTCAGCTCAGATTAGCATATCTTTCAACCAATTCTCGTAACTTCTCTAATTATCATCGCGCTATTCATGATCATGTAGTATAGTCAGTCCTTTCCCTCAAACCTAGTAAGCAGTAGAAAGACTTGTAAGAAAAAGAAGTTTGAAGTCATCATTTTATTCAAGAGCAGAACAGCTAATGTTTTTTACATCGGCATTTCAAGAAGTCGGTTCACAGAATTGATGTTGCGCTCAACAGAAAGCACGATGCTCATTATACGTAGGCTCTGAAGAATCGAAACATGAGGGTAGGAGTGATCAGTATGGGTTCGACTCTCTGTTTCCACGCCTGTGCATCTTCTTTCTATCTGAAACAAGTTCAGATAAAAACACAAAAACAACTACTCGTCGGATCAGAATCTTCAACGGGGCGCTACACACAGAAAGCGCGTTCTTGACGACGAACAGCCGCCGCGACGCGGTGATATCGGCGAGCGAGCCGAAAATGAACATCAGCATCGCAAGCATGAGGCCAATGATGGTGAGGGATTGAAAGTTTCAGCCGTAGAAGTCATTTCTGTTGAATATGGTCAGTCGATCTTCAGGACTGTATCGATGTAATAGCCCGGACTTACACCGGGTTCGACCAGTCAACGAGGCTGAATTGTGTCAGCATGTTATTGTTCTGGTATATCAAGTATTGGCTCAGATGTCTGTACTATTTGAGGGTTGCGGCAAAGCTGGATACACTCGCTGCCTGCGAGAGATCTTAGTTATGAGAATTTTATATAGTAAGTGAGTGTGCTAATTACATGAAATATAGAGCAGACGCCTCGGGAGGGAGAGGAGAGGCGCTGGAGAGGATGGTGCTGCGTGATTTTGCGGGCATCTGCCTATTCTAAGAAACAAGAGCTGCGAAAGGAAGGCAGTGTTTGCCGTTAAAGATAAGTCGCCGAAGGTTGCACAGGCCAACTCAGCCAAAATGCGGGCAATGACGGGAAAATCGAACACAGAGGCTCCAGACATACAGCAGCTCTAACTGCAAACGAGAAGATTCAAGACATTGCGAAGTCGGATGCCAGTGAGAAGGAAGAGACAGTCAGTGCACATTCTTCGAAGGATAAGAGAAGAGAAAGAACATCGGAAAAATGAGTCGTTCATTGGGGGCTCATCAAAATTCTGACAGCGTCGTTTAGCAGATCGCTTCAATTGTTACCTAATATCTCCTCAAATCAGCAACGCGATAATCAAGTTAGATCCGCTTCACAGCCACTGCTCTTCTTTCCTAGACTTCATTTCTAGGGCTTAGGCGGTTAGAACGGAAGTTTTCGCAGGGAGTTGGGATGAAAGATCGTCCTACATTTATTAGTCCGTTGGATCTTTCGATGCATCATCGTCCCAGTTCATCTACACGTCGAACGCAACCTGAAAACACTCGAAAGACACAATCATACCTCAAAGCCGCGAGCTGAAAGATAATGTAGATGCTATGAGAACTTTGAAAGGGAGGTTTCTCTTCTCAGTCTGAGTATGGGTTTTGGTAGTATTTTGCGTAGTAGCGGAAGCCTTGGCAACGGGTTTCCGATGCTTCTTTCATCGTGGTGACGAGTCCGTGATATGGAACTTATCAAATGTCTCAAATGTCATCCGCAGTACCTTTGAACGTCCCAAATTTGCTGTTTACATTAAAGGCCTTTGAATTGAACTTGTCGTTCTGTCTTGTCCGCAAATCGGGGCCCTGCCGAAGAGCTTCGAGGTCTCTGGCTCCAACGACATTCCATCCTTTGGGAAGCTCGAACTTGCATGCAAGGTGGTCGCGCTGTTACGATGCTTTGTGGTCGATTCGTAGTACGTTACGAAGGGTGAGCGGCCTGATTGCGTGTATCGAGTATGCCACTCGCTTTCGGGGAAGAGGAAGGCGGACATTAAGTGATTCTATACGGAGAAAATTAGCTACAGACATGCAAGCTAGTCGAGATTATCGCACTTGAAAGGTCTGTTCTATCAAAGTTTCTATATGATGAAAGAATCCTTCAACCCCGCTTGACTGGCATAATTGAGCCACTTAGGATTAAAATCGACCGAGAGAATACACAGCTCAGGACTAAGTCGTTTCTAAGTCCGGAACGTGCTTGAACTGTCTGGTACTATGGTGGTCTGTCGGCGAAGACGCAGACATTGGCTGGATTCGATAAGGTAGAATATGCAAATAAAATATATCCACATAAAATGATTTCTATCCATCAGCTTCCCAGAGAAATATATGATATGTTATCGGAACCTTCCGTCGCAGGTGTTAAGTGGGTCGGGCTCATGATAGGTGGTCCTCGTTTGCATACACTTGTAATTCTCTCTTCCGTATGGAAAGGCCCTTCAGAATTGAAAGTGGGAAATCCTTTTACACATATTGACAGCTCCGACTCCTCAACACTGGGTAGAGGCCGTTGTCTCCCTTGGTAGAAGCTTGCTGCGCACGAGTGCAAGATGCTCTGAGAGTTGAGGGCGACGGGTATGAATAGATTGGCTATTGGGGCGATGAAGGAGAGTAGTTTCACCCTGCCCTTACTGCCAAATCAGCCTCTTGCCCCATGTATTACCACTTTTCCTGCAAATGTAGCTGGCAGGGAGCGGGTTTCTTGGTAGGAGCCGTGTGTTTGGTAAAGAGCTTGATTCGACAGGGAATTTGGTAATTCAGGCAGCATTTGCTAGGGAGTATTTATGCAGTTAGTGTAAGTGAGAGCCAATTGTTGCGGCAACAGAAGCTTTGGAGAGGTGGAGAAGGCCTTGATAGAGATGTCACTACCAGTTAAACGAATGACTAGCACTGGTCGATGATGCTTGAACCTGGTCTGAACATTCATCTCCACGCCCCTTCGCCTTCAGAATCTCACTGACAGCCCACATCAAAGCTGAAATGCATCGATGCCACATCTCCCTGCATAGGTTATCCTACAATTAGGCTACTCTATCGGGGGAGGCTCTGCCAGCGAAACAACACATCTGAAGTAAAATGTAATTCATGTGGAATGGCGATGACTTTCATGATCGACTCAGCTACCTAGCTCCATTGCTTATCAACATACGGATGATGGGATGAGAGAGCCTCAGAACGACTCTGCATCGACGACTTCCCTAGCTGTCGGATCGTCAGCCCCCTCATCCGCTCAAACCTTCATAGAGATCGACAATTTTGATATCTGGGATATCGAAGCAGAAAGAGGTTTGATTCGCAAGAAATTCAGTAAAATCAAAACGGAACAGAGACACAAGATGAAGGCACTTGAGAAGCAGACCTTGAGCGACGCAATGAATTACAACTTGATTAGATGTTGTCGGTGTCGATCCTTTACTGCGACTGATACCGATGGTTTATGCGCTGACTGCTTTCATACGCGATGTTTCAAGTGTCAGCATCCGGACGATTTGATGGCAGATAGATACGGTTTGACAGATGCACAAGAGGAGAAAGTGTTGAAATAAGTGAAAGAACGCCATTTATGTAGATAGGACTTAATTTAGTTCTAGCCTAGAACAGAAGAAGTGATAAGCTTCACTTGAGCGCCGACTGTGCGGCTGGAGAAGGGGATCTATTTGAAGTCAGAGGGTGACGTTTAGGCTGCTGATAGCAATGGAGATGGAGGCGAAGATGGGTGGGGCAGAACGGAGGCGGTGACTTGAGGAACGAATGACGTGGGTGGGTTTTGATTCTAGTTGTGAGTTAAGGGTGCCTCTTCTGTGGACACATTTCTGCCTGCCTTGGTAGCAGGGCCTCTCTGTCGGAAATTTCTGAAGGGGACGAATAAAGACGTCGGGGTCGTTCTGCGATTGGATGTGTGACCGACCCTTGCGGCTGGGAATTTAGCATGGCAATTAGCAAGAAGTGCGAACAATGTACTGCAGCAGCACCACTGGTCTATGGTGTATATAAATCACTTTCCCATCTTGCGCCTAGGGTTCCAGTCAGTCAATTCAATACGTGCGGTGTAACGCCTTCTACATCCTCCACCTTTTACAGCAATTTCGGCGCGATGAGACGAGCGCCGTTCACTCAGGACTATTTCCATCGAATGAGATATTGCTTGCGTGGTCTCCCGCACCCTTGCTTCGCATCCCTCTCAGCGATGATCTCTCCTTCCCATTCCTGCTGTTCGTAAATAACCACCATCCGAGATAGTGGAAGCCGATCCGATCGTCCGCTTGTTAACTCTATCGTATCATTATTACTTGTAGCTCTCTTAAGGCCGGTCGAGTAGAAAGATGTGAATCGAGGATCAAGATGTGGTGAGGGTTGGAAGGTGCGTAGCTGCTGATGTCCGACTCGTACTCCGTCTCGGTTTCCTCATTCGAAGAGAGTGGCGGAAAAAAGCGACGACGCAAAGCGGCGTTTAATACGACACTTCAAGCATGGCTTGTCTCTTGCGGCAGAAAAACACCGTCTCTTCCTGGAACGCAGCAAAGGCGTGTTTTTCTTGTTGCTATCCCCGACACAACCCTCTTCTTCGTCGTTCATCTCCGCCTCCTTGTCGTTCCACTGATATCTCTCATCTTTATTGACTGAGGGATCAGGCCTCAATATCTTTATGACCCCCGTCGCTTGACTCGCAGGTTCGTGTATCGTGTGTCGGTAAGAGGAGTGTATTGCAGAGTGGAGGAGGGATACCTGAGGTAGAATGCTCGTCGTTCTTCTGAAGGGTGGAGCGTCTGGATTGACACGATCTCTGTTAGTATGGAAATCACCTAGCAAGGCTTACCCAGCTTCTGGGCCCGCCAGAAGTCAGTCACTGAAGCCGCCACCGGCCTCTTGCTCAACACCCTGGACGTTCCTTTCGGACACGTCTCTCTTTTCTGTTTGCTTCTCCTCCGTTTGGCCGATGGGTCTATGAGAGATAAACGTGTTTGAGAGTCGGAATTCTGGTCTTGGTCGATACTGGTCTTTAGCCGTTTTCGCCCAGAAATTTTCACCTCGCACACACAGTTTTTCGGTATTATTAATGAACAGTGAATTATATCTCTTGCCGGCGGTGTCGAGATGTGCGCGGAGAGTGGTTCGGATGGGTTTATACGGGCCGAGGCTGGAGCTTGTGCGAGCGACTGCCTGCAGGCATCGCCACGCTCAGGTGCTTGTTTTTGGGTCCCTTCTATTGGTGCTTGTTCACCAGAATCGAGTGCATCGTTGTAATCACTGTAAGGTATCATAGACCTGTGCTGGTTCGGATTCGGAGTAGATCGCTCTCGGGTCATGTCCGTGGACAGGAAGGCGTAGATGAAGGAGTAAAGGAAGTGAGAGAAGTATCAGTAAGAGCTTTAATTTGGTTGACAAGGACTTCGATTGTTTCTATAGATGTATTAGCATTCTATTGACCTAGGACCGTAGCAGCTGTACCGGATTCTTGATCAGCCATATCCTTCTTAGACTCCATGATGGAAGTGATCGCACTGCCTCAATCTTCGGCATAAACTTCGAAATCCTATGGCAGTAGTATCAAGACTAGCACGACTGAATACTTGCTGTCGAACAAGCGCTGCATTAAATTGTGAGTTGTTAATGGCTGAGGGAGCGGCTCTTACATAAGCACGTGATTACCCCTCCACATTATGCATCAAGATTTGGTCCAGGATCCCTCTGACATAGAAATACGCGACGTGCTTAGGGCTAATATATTGAAGCTACCTCTGCTACATAACATCTGACTACTATTTATCATGACTCAGGCGGCGAACAAAGTCCATCTTTACCAAGAACAACTAAGCAAGGGGGATAAAGAGAAGTTGAAGACATTTGGAGAATGGCTTTCCAAGAAGGAGAGGGTGTTTGAGGCGCCTAAAGGTGGACTTCAAAAATGTGTGGATCCGCAACTGCGTGACAAGCTTGAAGGGCTGTTTAGGACTGTTGGCTTCATTAAACAGGTTGGTTCTCTTGTTCCGAAACTTAGGCTCAACTAACAACCATGCAGGACCCTAAAACGTTTGCGGTACTTCGAACTTCAGCTTCTCAATATCCGAAAACCCTATCTGTAATTCAGCCTCTGTCTCGTCTCACTTCAAGCCGACGACGAACAAGTTACGGCATCCGGGGTAACTCTGACTGGACATAAGACTTATACGACTACATCTCTGGATGCCCATTTGCAGGTCAACCAGACGAGAATCCTGCCGAGGCCAAGCATTCTTTCCAACGGCTACACTGCTTTTTTGTGACAGATACTGTGTTATTCGAGGCTTCGATTTCTCCAAGTCTAACAGCAGCTCGTTACACTTGACTGATGAAGGTTTGGGACGGGGCCGAGGAGGATCGTGGGGTGGGTCAAAGTGGTTAGGAGACGCTTGGCAGGAAGAGGGCGGAAATTCGGAGCGATTGGGAGGCAGTGGAGAGACGCGAGTGCTTGAGGAAGGCATCAGAGGAACGTGATGATTTGAAACAGACTCTGAAAAGCCGAAGTGGTTCGATGAAATGGAAGTGCGTGGTTGTTCTGGGAGAGCGGTTTGGATTCGCTCTCGACGAACCGGTGGAGCTTTCGGTAGACTTGGACCGCCTTGAAACGATGAGGTTGAAATGCTTCCCAACGAGCATTACAAAGGAATTCCAGCGCTGCAAGAATGGGGTCAGACTCAGGAGACATTGTGTGTAGGAAAGTGCGAGAAGTGCGAGAAGTGCGCATGCTCCCCAAGATGGCGGAGCAAGGGCGTATCGGGAACATTACCTTCAACCTAAAAGAGCCCGGGAACGCTAGTTCACTTCTCAAACCGCTCGGTATCACCTCAGGCAAACCCCGGTACCTTCCGGGAGCCAATGAGCAGTGTCTTTATAAATCCGCGGATTTATAACTTTCATTGGCTCCTGGTTATTCCCTGATCACTCGGTAAGGCGGGATTGTTTCGACTGCACAGTGAACAAATCTATGGAAACAATCATTGGGAAATCGGATGAAAACCATGAATATGCCGCTCTAGCACGAAGATCATGAGCGTTAATCACTAACTGTATTGACGCCGAAACTCCTTTGAAATCCTGAATAAGGGAGGAGAGATAACTGCTACTATGTCCTGTTCATGCATGTTATATATATCTTCTGCAAGCCCTCGTCCTCGTTGCCTCGTTTGCCTAAAAGTTATTTCGTTCACTGTCTGCCTCATTAACCCTGTCTATTCGTCTGCAGTCTTGTCTTCTGCAATCTTACCTGCATGCTTTCATTGCCTTTCTTCCTGGTTATGGAAAGAGTCTCATCGACAGCTCATCTATGCGATCTCGCTTGTTGCTAATGTTGCAGCAATTCCTCTTCTGCATTAGCGATACATCCGAGGGGTTTGATTCCTGGGTTGTTTGATTACACATGGGATATTCAACAGCAGCGGTGGAATTACATATCATTCTATCGCTCAAAGCTAAACCAAGACTATCGATTCTACGAGGAGTGCATCAATCATCAATCAGAGGACGAAACTTCTGCAGCACATAAGTCCATCAAGAAACGACCATCGTCCGAGTCTTCACCACTTGATCAGAAAGCCTCAGAAGTTCCATCTATTTCATCCGGAAACCTATCGTCTATTCAGCCAGATCATCCATCAGCGGTTTCCCCAAGATGTACCTCAACGAGCTCCCTTCGCGCACAATGTGTCTATGCGGCCGACGCCTTCGTCATCGTCTACACCACCAGAGCGGCGTCTCTCAGGGTTCATAGGAGTCGAGCATCTACTTAATTCCATAGCTGAGGACATCACCAGTGCAGGCGGTCGTCAACACGATGGCGAGGGAACGGATTTCCTACGGACTGCGCCAATGGCAGCAATGTCCCGGCTTGCAGCACCATCTCTACCTTCAACCTCCAATAATATTACTTTGCCATCTATTACACCCGCTTTGATGAACATGTCTTCTCATCTACTAACACGGTCTAATGTGTGGCAACCACCCTCCGTGCATCCCCGAGATCAGGCGTCTACGTTAATGGGATCAGGTCCGCTGCCGCCCTCAGAGATCGTGACGGCTTCGAGTATGCTTTGTGCTGCGCACACACCTTCAGCTTCTCAACCTCGATCAGCTTCTCAATTACGTCAAGTGACTCAACGCGGGTCAAATCCTTCAACCTATCCTCGCATCCAAACTCGGTTCGATCGATCCGGAAATCTAGCAGCGTTAGCCAATCCTGCGTCACGGAACTTCAGCTCAATCATGCATTCTCCTCGTAACAGCCCACCTTCGGTCCTCTCTCAGGTTGCCTCTACCGGCGAGCCTCGGTTCTTATTTTCTGCGCCCTTCACTTCAACGGGTCCCGCTTCCACGATGTCGCAACTGGCATTCGACAAGAAAGTCTTCAACGCGCCAACATCAAAGGCTTTGGGCCAGAGTCAATGTCAGATGTTGACACTCGAAACGGAGCAAGGTCCCATTCAGGTACCTATTGACGTGCAAGCTGCGTCTAAAGTCGCTGACGAAAAACGCAAGCGCAATGCCACCGCCTCCCATAAATTCCGAAAGCGACGCAAAGACAAGGAGCAGAAGACCTCAAACAACATTTCAAATATAGAAGCACAAGTACGGGAAATGACCAAAGAGCGAGACTTCCTGCAGGATGTGCTACTGCAAAACGACATCTTCATACCAAGTCATGCCTCACTTGCTGGACCGCAATTTCAAGACACTGAAACGTCTACTCAAAATCAAGACAGAAGCACTCGGAGACGCATCGGTGCGTATGTACCATCGCAAGGGCTACCTCGGTATACTGTCGCCGCCCGTTCCCTTTTGAGCGCATGACCACCCATCCGAGCATATACAGGTGCTACAATAAAGGATGCGACCGCAAGTGCTATTTCATTCTAACACGAACCCATTCGAAGCGACAGCACTGCAACAAATACAGTGCAATTCACAACAGCATTCTGTTTGAACTATGATGTATATACAGCATGCACACACAGCACATCGATCGTCAAGCGCTTGAGCAAGCGATCATTCCCTCATCATTTCCTTACCTTTTTCGAAGAAATACCCTATGTTCAGCATATTCGTCGGCGTATTGAGCGTGCACAAAGTCTCAGTATCCCCTTAAAACACGCAGGTCGTCGTGAGCAAACACTGCATGAGATATGGGCGGTTACTGTTTAATGTTCAGGGCAGCACTTGGACTCCGGAAGACTGAAGGCATTCAGATTAGAAATATGTTTCGTATTAATCATCAATCTTTCGGGGGAGGGAGAAGAATGATGGAGATGTTTCCCCTGAAAGCCATCAAAAGCTGAGTGGGTAGAGCGAAGAGCGGGTATTGTGTTCGATGTATCAACAATTTTCTTCCCGGCAGCGTCTTCAAGGCAGTCAACTTCACAGCCGCCAGAAAATATGACAGTACTCCTCTTCATGGGCAATCTGCTAGTCCCATAGCTTACCCATGATGCTTACATCATCTATCTACCTGTCCGCTGCTCAAAACCACTCGGCCATTCTCGCCATAATGTATACATATCCCAGCGTAGCCTTTCCAAGCAATCGGCTCCTGACCGAGGAGAACTTCGATGACTGGCTTATCGCGCCCATCTACGACCCAAAAAAGCTATGGCAGTGTATTCAGACTGCTCCTGATGACAAGGAAAGTCAAGTCCCACTATCAGCGTCGGCGTCAAACAAAGGCTGATCGAAGAAGAATTCAATGATGGCTACAAGATGCTTAGACATCTAGAAACCTTACTTCAACCTTCTACAGACGCGGAGTTCATGCCTTTAACGAAGGAATATTACACGTTGTTGTCGGCCGACTTTAAGAGTACGGGAGATATGCTCACACATATCAAACTTCTGGAGGAACGCATCGATGCAACTCAAGTCACACTCGATAGCGACAAACGTAACGATGTGCTTGCCTGAGATCGTTCCCTTATGCAAATCTGGTCTGTCACTAAAGATATGACTGCAGAAAAGGCGGCAGGATCACGTGAATGAGATCAAATGCCTCACAGCCCTGAGAGCTCGTTTCGGCAATAAGAGTGAGGAAAGGAAACAGTGTAAGCACTGCAAAAGAGGCTCTCATATCGAGGCTGGAAACTAAATCCTGAGCAAGTTTCTTAGTGGGTTCAAGACAAGCGGGATTGGGAACAAGAGCAGAAGGACTCGAAAGGTCGTACAACCGGTATCAAAATAGTCAGATATATGTAAAAGAACGCTCGCCGAAAAGGTAAAGATGACATTACAGCACACCCTCTCGAACGCCGTGTTTGGCGCGCAGACGGACGAGTTCGTGCATGCGTTGAGAGAATCCTGCTTTCCCCCCGACAATCTTGATGCGGATGCGGATGTCCATACGCTTGCCAGTAGGGACAACGGAAACGTACGCGACTGGTACAAACATGAAATCTGAAGATGTCTAGGATGGGATGTCCTGACCAACCACATTGCATGGCCTGAGGTGAAAGTCTGAACCCGGACAATCAAAAATTTCCCCACTACCTGTCTGGTGTCATCTCTGCTATATCATCGCAACATTGGACCAAATATTCCGCTGGGTACCAAAAGTTGGAATTGTTGAGTCCGAGATATCAAAAGGGGGAAGAGCTTCAAAACGGCTTTTTGAAGATATGGGTTGAAACTTTGCTTGCGGCGATTGTGAACACATGAAAGTTTTTGACCATCCATCTCTCTTCCACTCTTCCTCTCCCCACGAACTCCTTCCTTGGTCATTCTTTTCCTCCTCGTCCGCCTCCCTTGCGCTCTGTGTCCTCACACCCCTCACATCCCTTATTTCATGCTCCGGCCCCTCCCCCCTTTTCATTCCCACCTTTCTTCCATCCACCCCCCCCTCCCCCACTCACCCTCCCCCCCCCAACCCATATCTCCCACCCTCAACTTCCCCCACGCCACCCTTCATCCCTTCTCTCGTACATCTGGTCAGCCATTCAATTAGCCAGATCTGCAAATCTCCCCACGATCCAAGAAAGACCATTCTGCCCCCAATTTGTTGAACCGCCATCACCCCAGCGTTAACAGATCTAGATGGCTGGGGCCACCATTGCTGCTCGAAACTTTGCATTTTTGGTGGGGCGGGGGGGGTGTTCGAGAATTCGGGGCGATTGGGAAATGAGGGAGATATGTAAAACATCTATGTATATATCCGGGAAAGGAACGGGAGATAGCCCTATCCCAAAGTATTATTGGTATATGAGGGTCAGAGCGAATATATGCATGTAGATGTATTGACTATCTAGTAGGTAGAACATATGTATATAGTATTGAGTATATCGGATGAAGGAAGATGTGGGAGGAAGGATAAATACCCCTAGCGCCAAGCCGCTTCGGCCGGAGCGGAAATAACTAACCGCCGGGGTATACGTATGTGTACTCCGTATACGTACTCCATTACGTATTCCATTACGTATGTACCCCGTTTCCAACAAGTATTAGGTCTGGGGGTGGTTTCATAGCAAATACACGAAAGTTATGCGGAAATTTCCTTTTTTAACTGTTTCCTTTTTATCCAAAATATTCATGCACCCGCCCTTTCCTCCCTCCTCACCTCATTAACAAGTAACAACCATATACCTCCCGAGCCCCACCCACCCCCATCTACGCGCCATTCTACATACCACTCTCCTGACCATCCTGCTCACACCCTACCTACTCGCCTACCTACATGTTCAGCTACCAATTCATTCATCTGCTTCTTCGTCTACTCACCAGCCTACTCGCTTCAAAACATGCTTCAAAACACGCATTTTAACACGCGTCTTTCGCTCCATGACATGCTCCATAGTATGCTCCATACATGCTTCATAGCACAAGCTAATTAGCTCAATAGAAAACATCCTCCATGACTCGAGATCAAACATTCTACCAAGCTCCCTACCAAATACTCTACCAAACTCGAACATTCTACATACTTCAGAATACACTTCGATCGGGCGCATAAAACGCGTCACGTGAAGACAAGAAGTCGTACTTTTACTGGCAGCGTCGATTCAATCCTCGTCGAAGTCATGAGGATCAAATGCTCCTGAAGCGCCAGCAAGCTATGTGACAAAATACAAGAGAGCGAAGAAAAGGTGTTGGAGCGTGTGGTGACTACAAATTAAATTATGGCGATCGTCTTGCAAGATCTAGGTAGATGGTGTACATGCCAATGCTATTGCGGATGTACAACAGCCACATCGTTTCGCAACAGAAATACTTTTTCTTTTACCATTGCCATTCTAATCATCTGCCATCCCATTATCCCGTATACACGCCTATTTGAATGTTACTGGACTCGAACTCCGCGGAAGCAGGAGCACCCTCAAACCCCAAAACCCTTTACCTTGAAGTAGGAGCCGTTGTTCGAAAGTTTTAGTGGAGGTCCCGCGGATGTTGTTGGCCTTTGAACTGAAGCTAGGGCTGCGTTTCCGGCTTCCTAGATGGCAGAATCTCCCCGTGCTTATGGAGAAATTTACCATCCTATTAAAGTTTTGGCCGGCACTGGTCTGCACGATGTGGCCGAGAATCCCCTCGCGTTTGGCTACGCATTTACCACCGCACTGAGGGTTAAGCGCGGTTCTGCCTGGTGTGATCGCAAAGAGGTTAAGGATTAAAGATATGGCTTTGTTGCTAATCAGGGGAAGACTTTTGTCCGGAGAATACACAGACAACAACCATACAAATGGGAAGAAGGTTGATTGCGATTCATTGTCCATATAGTGGGCTTATCAGATTCGCTCTCCTGTCTCTCTCTTTTCCCTTCTGGCGGCGTTTACTTCTCTTTGGGCGGATACGCAGGTACCAGACCCCGTCTCTATTATCCAACTCTTCTATAAACGCATGTACGATAATGGTAGAAGTAGAAGGGTGTGATTGACCTCACGCGTCCTAGACATATACCACCCTTCAAATCGGTTCCACCGCAGCCGATAGCGTCTATTGGCGCAGGCGTATTAAACCCAGCCATGATGCTTCCGCATTCTGTAAGCTTCTTCTAAAGGTTCGAGGAAGTCGCAGTGCTCAATGTTGAGGCCGTTAGTTGTCCGATCCAAAGTGCTTGAGTCTAGATGTGGGGCTGGCTGTGTGTAGCGGCCAGGAAGGCTGTTGGGGCGTTGGGGTTTCGGACAATAGTCATTTAGGACGCCCAAGCAGCACGACGTTCAATGCGATTGCACGGTGATGTACTCCTTGTCATGTAGACCCCATTTCTGCTTCCTTCTGAATAGCAGGAACTTTCGGTCTCCGGACCTGCGAAATGTAAGCGTTTGTATCGGAATCAGCGTTGCCTTACTCTGTACTGCTGCTACCCCTGCGGTTGGCTATCTCGGCTGGTAGATATTCTTCGGGAAGGGGCGGCGTGTGCTGGACGTCATCGACTGCTTCTCAAAGAGTCCCGGTCCTTCATCCAAACGACGTACACCCCTTTTCACTACATGTACACCCACCCCCCTTTTCACTACATATACACCCCCCTCAACTGAGTCTAGCAATCACTAAAATAGGTTTAGTGGCTAATAAATCATAACAACTCTCCATCTACCAACTACTTTACCTGCCCACCACCCACGTGTCACCCGATCTAACACCGCCTCCAGTGGGTGAGCTCTGGAGCTCACGGATACGCGCTCACCGTCAGTCGTCGAAGAAAAGGTTCAAGCGGGGAATCATGAATAAAATCTCGTTGAAGTGTGATAGAGGCGGTAGATGTATAGGTCAAGGCGGGCAAAAGAGACTACACGTCGTGAGCAACAGTTAGAGGACTCTACTCAACGCGAACCCAGTCAATTTGAACCCGTCGAAGCGCATCTGTGTTGGAATACGAGGTCATATGGGGCATATAGTATATGGGTTGAAGCTATCTAGTAGATAGGAACAAGAAGTGGGAGGAAGGATAAATACCCCTAGCGCCAAGCCGGCCGGAATAACCAACCACCGCGGTATACGTATGTGCATACGTATGTGCATACGTACCCCGTATGGATGCGAAGATTACCAACCAAATCACACCTGAAATTCCAACGAGCTAGGGCAAACACAAGTGAGAGGTAGGGGTAGGGGTAGGGGTAGAGGTAGGGGTAGAGGGGGTGAAGCTTCGGAGCCTCTATCCGAACATCAGCAGGAGGCTTCGAACGGTCAAGGCTTCTACGGGGTGTTTCAAATTTGATATGTAGCTGATAATGTAAATAAATTATCTTCCAGAAAGATATCGATCTCAAAAAATACCTTCAAGGGTTACAACTTATCTTCGCTAATCCTAGTTGGGTAGCCGCTAGACCTATTGCGGAGGGGTGTATATGTACAGGTCCTTCCTGCAGCGGGCTGGACATTGCTTAAGCGTTGCCGGGCTTGTTCAGGTATAGCTGGCTTACGCCCTCATACAAATAATCCTTGTTAAGAGGCTTTTTGCTAATGCAATGTCCAGCCTGCTGCAGGAAGGACCTGTACCTTGGAGCTAGACGTCAAGCGGAACATCGCCCGACAAAAGAATACCCGTCACGGAATCCTCTCCAAGACCGGCACCAACGCTCAAGAACCAAGTCCCAGCTGAGCGCTGGCTCGTGCGGCGGCAGAGCATGTTGCTTCTGATGAGAGAACGGACGTCATTCTCAGCCATGTTCAAGCCTTGCGTACTAAGACGAAGGACATAAAGGCTGAAATCTCAAGAAGAAGGAAAAATCTTGTCAGACGTCGATCGAAGCTTGACTTCGCGATTCAGAATCTCTTACGACGTGAGATAAGCGCTATCGAGTCTATGAAAAAGGGAATTAAACGGATAGATCATCGATGAGATATTCTACATGCGATTGATTACTCTAGAAGCTCGCGTGTTTCTTTGTAAAGAAGCTGCACAACTCTATGGACTACAACAGCGAAAGCGAAAGAGGGGAAGCTCAGAAAATGATGTCTACGTAATTGAAGAGATACTCATCGCTGATCTGAGAGAGTTGAATAGTTGAAACACTTGCTTTCCGCTCTTGTCGTTTTAGACTAGCTCGAGATGTCTCTTCAGCTCATGTCATCACGTATCAATCTTGCACATCTTGTCTACTTGATCTCTCATTATCTGACTCTTCGCCTCTCTGTCGAGATCACTCTGCCTCATCGTGACTACTCTCTCTTCTCATCAGGCTCATCATACATTCCTTTCGAATAACAGTTCTTTAGCCTCGAGGACGGTTTACTCACAACCTCGGCCACTACACATAGAGAAGAAGCTCTCAGAGGTAGCGAAAGAAGATTCGGTTGCATATGCCTTGTTCGTTGAAGGAATGACGCTTCTAGTGTGGGACATAGCCTGGATCTGCAAGACACAAGGGCTCAGTGTCGGAGACAACTCGTGGGAAGAAGTCTGTGCTATGGGGCGGAATCTCTGGCAGCTTCTTGCCGCCGCGTCCCCAGTGCCACGGCCGCCGATTCTGCGGCAACTCCATCCACCACGTTGGTTTCTCAATAGGTTCAGTAAAAGTTGCCGCCCATATCTCTTAACATCTGGTCGGCAGGCAGCGAAGCCTTGGCAGCGGCACAATCCTGGGGCTGCGACAGTAATTTAACTGGTCCATGAGTCATTGGGATCATCCGCCATTCACCTGAAACACATCGTTCTACATCGTTGGAGAACTGACTAATTCATTTTTCGGTCCGCATCTCTAGATCACCGATTATCCACATCAGCCTGAGTCTTTAGGGTTTTGACCTTACCATTTGTTTGAAGGCGGCTGCTTCCATAAGGAGCTCAGAATGTTCAGCATGATTGGATTCACTGTTACTTCACTGAAGAGACGGCTTCAATAGGCTGAGATGTTGACTAGGCGAAGCCTCTGCTAGGACCTTTGATTCGATGTTTAAGTTCCTACATGAGCAATACTTTCCCCGGGTTATCTTCGGACCGGTGTATTTATCTGGGCATAAGACAGTGATTATGGGCGATAATCTGGAGCTTCTAGGATTTCAGGGGACACCAGAAGGATTGAGGCCTTCATTGAAACACAGAGAGAAGATCATTAACTGGCCTACCCCCACTAATCGAGCGGAACTATGTAGATGCGTTCCTATGGCTCAACCCGTTCCTAAGGATCTTTATTCCCGGTAGGGCAGAACATGTTCTAAAGCTGAAAGAGGCCTATCTGATAGAGGTTCCAGCCGAACCTAAACCAAAGAAACCTCATGACGATGAGACAGAGGAGTGTGACAAGGACCTAACCAAAAAGAGACCAACTACTCGTCCAAAGAAGCTCACTATCCAAAGGAAATGGGCGGAGAAAGATACATTTGACTGGGGTCCTAGTCAAGAGGAATCATTCAACCACATCAAGGAATCCATCACAAATAACGCGATGGCCGGAGCGGATCCGGCTGCACAGTATCACCTAGCTACTGACGCTAGTAAAAGAGGTGTGGGCGGAGTTCTTTTCCAACTGAAAGGAGTGTCCATAGGAACAGAAGCAACCCCCAAACTTCTATCAAACGAAAGAATTGTTATGTTTCTATCATTTAGGCTTGAGGACGCAGAAACCAGATATTCCAATTCGGAACGCGAATGCCTAGCAGTGGTAAAGTGCCTAGCAGAAGTAAAATGGTTGGTAATTGGGAACGATCACCCAGTATTGATCTATTCGGACCATGAGGCACTAAAGTCTATCTTCGCCACCGGAAATACGGACCAGGCCAGAATCGCCGGCTGGATGGATAGACTAGGAGAGTACGATCTAAAGCTGGCCTACCGTTCCTCAAGAGACCAGCACATAGGAATTGCAGATGGACTCAGTAGAATGCCTACTAGGTCAACGTCTATTACAAGAACCCATGACACGGAGAGAATGGCGATGACAGCCACTACCCAAGAACCAGGCCAGCGGCATAGGTCACATACCTTGCCCATAGGAATACTAGCATCTACAGGAGACGCTAGGATCGACGAATATCGAATGTCGCCCATGTATGAAAAGATAGTTGAGTTCTTGCAAAAGGGAATCTTCGCTCTAGAAGGGTTAGACCGGAACCGGCGTCGTCAAATTATCCGGAAAAGTAAGAGGTTTGTTTTGACCACAATCCCAGAAATACCAGCTCTGAAATACGAAGAGAACAACGGATCCTTTAGTCTATGCATTATAGAAGCGGAAGTTCCCAGGTTCTTAAAAGCAGCTCACGAAGATCACGGACACTATGCAGCTGCACTGACCCTTGATTTCCTGATTGGCAGAGCTTACTGGCCGAACCGGGTAAAAGACGTGTACAGCTGGTGTCAGACCTGTCATGCATGTCAAATGAAAGCTCACAAACCGATCAAAGCCAATGTACAGCCCATTCAGGTCTTCGAACCGATGGCAATGGTTGGAATGGATTGGTTGGTTGGAATGGATTGGTTGGAACCTGTTACCCCCGCTGACTTAGGAACGAACGTCGCCTATGTTCTTCTGGTAGTGGATTATTTCTCGAGGTTCGTTTGGGCAAAGGCCTACCAGTTCCATACTGCGACGGAAGTAGTAGATATGTTTCAAAATCACATCGCCCCCATATTCGGGATGCCTGCTACCGTATATTCAGATAACGGATCACACTTCGTGAACAAAGACGTAAGAGGACTCTTTAGAGAGCATGGAGTAGTGCACTATACCGGACCCATAACCTCACCCTCATCCACAGGATTACTGGAACGGGCGATTCAAGAAATGATAGGGTACTTACGTACCAGAAGTGTGGAAAAAGGGAATACTTTCACCTGGAACGCTGATGTAAAAGATGGAACGTTTTTCATGAACACTAAATCAGTCAGGATTCACGGATACTCCCCTTCAGAACTAATGCTGGGGTACGAGCCTCAGAAGCTTCACTTTGACACCAAATTGATAGTTCAACCGGTCACTGAATCGGAGGGAGTTCAGCGAATGGAAATAGAAGAAGCTCCTGCACACCAGAGGCAGATCTACCTAGCACTAAGGATGTCACAAGAATGTATGAATCAATCAATCAATCAATCAATCAATTCGAATTTAATTGATTAGACAAAGGATTAAGATTTTTCCGATCGAAAAAGAACCTTCTCTTCAACATTATCAATACCAGATGTTTTGAGAATACTAAAACTGCAGTTAGTCAATAAAAAAAGTTGATTACCAGATTCATGTATTCTGAGATCATTACGATGCCCGATATCTACCCTCCAGACTTCAGATCCTTCAGATGCTAGTTCATAGCAAACTAGATAGCCCATACACAGATTACTATTATCTTCTATGATTATTTGTCTACTCGCCGACAGATAACGCAAACTCCAAAGGTCATCAGCGGGCATAGAGCCGAGCAGCTTTCCCTTACTTTGTAAATCAAGTTTGCCGTCATTTAAATCATCTTCGCAGTTTTCTTCGAAGGTAATCAAGACTTCTCCGCATGGATCAAGTATTGCCGCTCGCTTGCTCATTCTCGCTGATTTCGCATTCACTCGGTTTGCAAATTCTTTCTTCCATATGTTGAGATCAAGCTGAGGCCTTAATCTTATAGCGAGCACATCACTCGTGATCCCACACCATAAAGATTCCCAGAGGTTAATATTTGAGTGATTCTCGCGAGACAGCTCTTTCAAGTGAATATCGTAGGTTATGATGTTTTTGCGGTCAACTACCTTTAATTCACTGTCATAGTAGCGAATGTTTTTTAGGTGACTGATTTTTCCGGAGATTTCTACTCCATGGCAATTCACAATAACAAGCTGCTGTTTTGTGGCTAGACAAAATAATCCTTTTTCTAGACCTATAAAGTGAGTTATAGACGATCGAATGTTTAATATACAGATTGTATATCTTTTCTTCTCCTTTTTCCAGAATTGTACGTTAACATCATTTTCAAAAGTCTGAGTGCAAAGAGCGATCCAACATTCCTGCATTGCAATTCTTGTGACTTTTTTGGACTTTTCACAATGGATGACTTTTAGTGAAGTAGACAACTTGAGCTTTTGCTCTTCCCATGTCCACGGATAAATATATTGCTTGCGATTTTTGCCTACTAATAAAGCTCCAGATGGGTTAGAAGCTTCATAAAGACAGGCAAAGTCATGAATGATGTTGAAATCGAACACAATATCTGAGGATTTGCTATCTTTATATGAGGAGTCCGAATTTGCAGCTGAGAAGCGGATCATGGTCAGTTCAAAGTCTTATTTCTCAAAGTCGAACTTAAAGAAAGAGCAATATTAATATATGAATTGCTGATAATAAGATGATACGATAAACGTTTAGTGTGACTATCTACTGTCATCTATATATCAAATACTAGTCAGCTCTTGTTATAGATTACAAACGTCAGCTACTTCTATTACTATGAAAATTTGGTCTGTCTTTCCTTCTAAACTTCCTTCGATAGCATTTCTCTTATCGGACTGGTGGAGCAGGAAAACACATTGCAAAAGAATTCATGCATTGACCTCATTGGCGATAAAGTCTTAGCGACGGGAGTGTGAAGTCATTCAATGCACTGATGTCCGATCCCGAGATTAAATTCCGATTACAATCGTGGAATGCCCGTAACACAGCCATCGACCTAGCCACTCGAGGTGCCCCGTTTGCCCTCGCCCGAGGCTATCCACGGTCTGCAGGTTCATCCAGGATGGACCTCGTTTCTGCGTCGTTTCTGTCTCGTTTCTGGCATCCTAGCCTCATTTCTTACTCGTTTCTGGCTCGTTTCTGGTCCTGATATGACTGGTGCATCGCTTCATCTATCCGCGATGACTGACTCTTTTCGGCAATCGACTATCTGAACCTGACTTGGCTGCACCGCTTCCCTCCATCGGAAGAACATATTCTGCTTGGCTCTATCACGTAGAGGCTTGAATTATCGACGTTGGGCTCTATCACATAGAGGCTTCCGAGTAACGACTTCGACGACGATAGACATGGTCGGTGAGTTCACGTCCTCACGAAAACTCAAGCAGCTTGCGCTAACCCGGGCTCATAGTCTGTTGAGATACGAGAAAACTCGAAGCGGGCCCCAGCCCTACCAGCCCTATTAGGATTACCATCTCCCCTATTTCCAACACTGTCAACATCGTCAACATATTCAAATCCACCTTCTTCGCTCCGGACTGTACTGATCCCGCTGTCGCCGCCCCCTACAATTCCGGTTCCATCGGCGAGACCGATGCTCACAGTGGTGGCTCTATCCGGCGACAGAGGATGAAATAAGCAATGACTACGCTTCAGAAGTTGAAGAAAGACAAAGCTATACAGGAGAGGGAGGCAAAGCGAACTGCCGAGGAATTTGCGGATTAGCGGAACAAGTACATTAATTGGCTAGTAAGCGGAGGCTTAGAGAAAAACGACGAGGATGAGCTCGATGAGGCAAAGAAGTATTTCGAGGAGAGCAATCTGCCCATGACCACTGAAGACCGCTTGAGGGAGCTGGCTTGCCATGGTATGACACGTCTACTGCTTGACGCTTCGCCCAAGAAAACGGCGGCGGCATCACTAGGGGGGGTGGCGTTAGAAATGAGGTTATACAGGAATCTATTGAAATTTTGGCTCTATTTCTTCATGCCTTCATAATTTGACGACAGCAAGATTGACCTGTAATCTTCGCTATTTACTATGACAAACCAAAAGTTCCCTGATGGCTTGCATTAGCTGAAGCTGACCACTGCGCCTTGCGAGAAGAGCGTATCTTCCGGACAAGATTGGCTTTCTTATATGTTCCCTTATAGCACTGTAGACATTGCGCTGAGCAGTACTTATGCTGCCAGCATCCCCGAGGCCTGTTTCCAAAAGGGGTAGCCTCTTGCTGACAGCCACGATCAGAGTCATTCACTCTAGATGACATGCCATAGTGCAACTGGTTTGACATCAGATCTCAAGGTGTTCAGGCCATTGATCATCTTTCTGTCATAAGCATTCTTTCTTTTTCGCGGAGTCTCTCGCACTCGAGCATTTTCTTCTGGTGTTTTGGGCACTACAATATCAGCAATGTGTTTCAGTCATGTCGGATGAAATTTTGGGGAATTCATCCCATCCGTGCTATTACTACTTTGAAGGCGTTGACAGAACTGGTCTCGTACCATTCTAGCGACTATTCAGTGTGGAAGACTGATTATAAACGTTGCTCTGCTCTCCCTTCGTCTCGACCCTTATCCTTTCATGCAAGCAGTCAATAGTACCATGTCAGACATCGTTGTGACATGCAAAAACTGCCATAACCTTCAATATTAGCTCAATGAAATGATAGACTATATTGCTCGATTGACCAAGAGTGAGTTGTGGAATATCGCTCTCTACCGCAAGCAATTCCGTCAGCAAGAACGGGAGTACAAGATAGATCTTCAAAAAATCGATGCTCTCCAGCACACGCTTAAGGAACTGAAGGAGGGTGAGGAAGAAGGGGATAATAACAGGGAATTGGATGTTGAATGAGGCTTCGGAGTTGTCTAAAATCAATCCTGATTTTGATTCAAAGCTTTTTGCTCGTGTTGGAATACGAGGTCATATGGGGGCAGAGAGGCATGTAGATGTATTGACTGAACTATCTAGTAGGTAGGAACTATGGACGAAGGAAGAAGTGGGCGAAGGGTAAATACCCATCCACTAGCGCCGGATCAATGCGGAGATTACTAACCACAGGGGTAACAGTACTGTTCCCTATTTCCAACAGCTCGGAGAATCATAATGTTTTGTCTAAGGTGATGGGAAAGGCGAGCCACACACACAGTCCAAGGCTAGCCCGACCTATGCTAGATTTCATGGGTCGATGGTTGCGGCTGAAGCCTCAAATTGTCCTCGTGCTTGGGGATTCTTTAAGAGACTGTGGGCTTTTGAAGGCGAAACTATGTCAAAGATCATGTCATCTCCCATTCAGGACCCTTGTCCTGAAGCTGTTGTGAGCAAAGAAAGTTTTCCACGAATGGCAGCGCTGATTGAGAAGATGTCACGTCGGGAACACTGTCGTGCCAAGATTATTACTACCGCTAGCGACTTAACTAACGAAATGATATTCTTAGATTCTTTATTTATGACATATGAGCATGGCCGTCTTTCTCATGAGCACAACAACATTGATTTCTTGAAGAGACTTGAGCCCTCAGTTCATCGTTGGATTGCCATGGCATACAGCCTTGCCATAGAGCCTGTTGTGTACGAACCTCCTCCAAGATATCCCGATGATCCTCCAGAATATACCGCTCAATGCACTCAAGGTATTTTCCGAACTTGAAAGCATGAACTTCTTATGAATTGTTAGAAGTCATTTTACTCAATCCGAAGTGAATTAAGCTATCAATCTCACAACCTTCATTATTGTGATTTGCCGAATATGTCATGTTGTCTTATTAGTGCTTTACATGTATGTTCCCTGAAGCTGTGCGTTCGGACCGATCACTCTTACCCTTCTATCTCTTTCACCCGTTTCTTAAAGTCTCATTGAGGTATTGTAGCAAGCTTCAACAAATGTGGCGAGACTCTTCTATGGCCATGTCAAAACCACATGGCCAGGTTCTTTCAGTCCTCTGTGGCTCTCAAAAGACTTCAGCTTGGTGGAAATAGGGGATGGGAATCTCCGCCTTCAGAGGGCTGATAGGGCTGAGGCCCGAGTTTTCACCTGCTCGCTCCTAGATAGACTCCTATTAAGCTTCAACCTCTATATCAAAACCATATGACCTTGTCCTCCAAGCAGGGAACAGTAAGGTTCTGCTGTAATCAGTAATCTCCGCTTCGCGGGTTGGGGCTAGGGGCTTCAAGGTTTTCACCTCCTTCTTCTCTTCGTAGCTTCCCTAGTGTTGTCACTTTCGCTAAATTGTATGCAAAACCTGTGCCGTTTCTTATCATTGTATCTACAAGCATACCCTTTTCTACACCTCATACTCGTTACTAGGGAAAATTCATCCTGGGAACGTGAATATATTGAAGGGAGCGCACCTCTGTTGATGCACATGATACTCAGATCGGGTTAGTCAGGGATATCTGTTGCTTTACACCTCCGTAGAATTTACACGTGAACACTGTTGCATCATTGCATGTACTTTGGCAGTCATGTAAAATCACAAAGATAAAGCATGAGGCCACATTCTGCACTCTTTTACGGCGGGAATCCGGGACTACTCTCAAGGTATCTCCAACGCTGGCACCTCTCAACGAAGACGTCTACGAGCAACAGCTGGGACAAAAAGCAAAATAATTTCCCCGCTGGAGATGGTCATACTGTAGACAGTGGGAGCTTTTACATTTCCTATAATGTATTTTTTATTCATTGTAAGTGCAGGTACTGGGATAGATACATCCTTCTCTAGCGGGTACAAAAGCTTTTTACTTGTTACACCACTCTGAACAAAAAGTATGAACATAGTCCAGTGCTACGTTGATCTGCTCTGCGTGGCAAGAGAAACTTGGAAGCTCGGGTGCGAGTCTTGAAACGGCCTGTGACAGCTAGGATTCACTTCCCAAAGCGAGACAGTCGTTTTAGTGAGTTTCAGTCCTACGCAATAGCTCCTATGCCAAGACAGTAATCTGCTAATGTACCCATGGTTTCAGTACTGATGGCTGGTATATTCCTTGGCTCTTTTGATACATAAAAGGTTCGTAGCGTACAGGTGAATCCCTTCGCTGACCAGTCTGGTTATGTGCACTGACGGGACAAATAACCCCGCTGTTTGGACGCTAGAGAAGGCTGGAGCCTGAAAATTTCTAATATACACAGCCTGCGGCTACCACACCTACACAGGAAATCGAGCTCTCTACAACATCTGCGTGGGCGTGTGTGGTCGCCCTCATAGTCCTGATTTCGCAAAATCTCCATCTGACTGGCTTCGTTGATGCACCTTCTGGACCATTGATCCTCGTACCTGAGCACGATGCCATCGAGTGGGTAATCTCGAAATTGGGTCATAACAAATCACTTATATTGCATAGAGGCCTGGATGGAGAACGGTGTCAGCTGACTTCGGGACCTCCCAGTGGATAATCTGACACGCATTACTAGTTGGTATTACGACACCATTGAAGATCAGAATAGTTCTCTTACTAAAAAGTGGCCAGACCAAAGGACGATGCAGGCTGGAAACCGGCTGATGGCGATTTGAAGCTCTTCTTGAATCTTAAGAACAAAGATTTAAGACATCAATTTTGAACAATAATTTATTTCCAACATCTTTTTAGTTTAGTGAACATCTTCATGGTTCAGATAAGGTGTTACTGCAATATATCAACCTCATCATCAAGTTCGAAATCCACATCGAACGCTATATATAGTAAGTCTAACAAGAGTAAAAACCTAGTGATGTCGAACAAAAACAAATACTTCTAGCAACCCGTCTTGAAGAAAGATTCAAACGGAATATCATTCTGAAGACCCAGTAGACACCTGTCGTAAGCCAGTCCACACAAGATCCTTGACGAAAGTGCCGCTGATACTTTGGATGTAAAATCTAACCAACAATCTGGAATGACCATCCTTACATCTTTCATACAATGTGCAGAGTCGATAAAAGGTGCCGAAAACGTCCTCCTTGTTCTTACAAGTCCGAACTTCCCCGTGTGGACAGTATTTTACCGAATAGCCGAACATTTTGATGAAAGTATAGAAGGTTGACCATCGGTGAAGGTGTGAACGCAGGCGTGGACCAGAACTAAGAAATAGGCTTTGCATATACACCTGGGCATCATAAATGGCTTCTCGTATCCTCTGCTCCCACAAACGGAGAGTCGCGGTATGTTTGAATTTTCTGTCGATAAAGGGTCGACAAACCCACGGTAACATCTGTTCAACGGAGTAGTATTGACTTCCGGCCAAACCAAGGCATTGAGCCACGGTTGCAGACACCCCAATAAAAAGCCTATGGTAGCCGGTATGATAGAATGGGTGAATGTCTACCGATTGATCAGAAGCAGAGGTTCCATTGAGCATCGCTGAAGGCTTCTGAAAAGACTGATCCCAGTCGGCATTATCGAGAAGCGTATGCACTAAGCTAGCACGTCCTTCGAATGCTTCCTTTGAAGTGGCGCTGGCATCGCTGGTTATCGTCAAGGAAGCGAAGGGAAGGCTGGGATCATTATCAGAGTTGTTGTTTTCGTAAGGTCTCTGGTTTTTGCCATTTGCCGTTACAATATCATCCTTGAAAACGTTAGTAAGAAAAATCGCTTGGGTGTGCATGTACATGGTTGACTTTAGTGACAAGGTGCCATTCTTCCAAGTCGGATGTGAAGTCCATGGTTCAACAACAAGACATGTAATATTGTCAAGGTAGAAAAGAGAATACACAAGCAATGAAGCGGAAAGATATAGAGAGGGGGAAATGTTGTCAATTCAACATTATATAGTGAGACTTGAAGGAATTTCTTCTGACTCATGGAGATGCAATAACAAAGTCATGGGGCAATGTGGTTGTCACAGGACGGGCCATGCATTCCGAAGGACTTTTCAATAGCATCTGGCACACGGCTGTGACCGATGACATCAAGAACGCAAGAGAAACAACGGCCCCTGCTTCGGGGATCCTTCCCAAAAGAGCCCCGTGGTCATCAACAACGCAGCAGGGGTGAAGGAGAAAGTGCAAGGCTTCGCAGAATTTTGCCCTTTTTATGGGGTCCACTCGAACAGTGGGTTGCTCGCTCGTCTCGCCAGTGGCAAAGGATGTACGTACTTTCAGCCGATGGCCTTCCTTGCCGCACACACCACTTACTTCCGCTGCCTTGGCTGGTCAGGCGACCAGCTGCATTGGAGCTGAGCCTGTCTCACTACTACTGGCTTTGATCAGCTATAGCATCGGCATAGGTCACGAGTACAAGGTACAAAACATGGCCAAAAGTCCGATGCTTTGTCTATGGTGGTGGACTCTTCGCCTCACTTATTTTTCATTGAGCGCTCAACGGAGATCCTGGGATGACCTAAAGTGGGTAGAACATTGATCACGCTTCCCACAATCCTGGACCATATCATGTCGGAGCTGAGACGTAGAGCTCCTTCGCCCATGCGACAAATTTTGGTGGTCGCCATCCTATGGAGTTTTGCCCCCAAGCCCCAGGAGTTCCCACTAGCTCTTTCAATGAGATTCTATCAGCAGAGGATTGTACGAAGCGCATTCGGAATCTGCCTTGCAAAGCTTTACCTATACCCTTCCCTATCTAGCGCTCTATCCTCGTAACGGCGAGATGATAGCTTGGCCAGCGCGAGCCTACCATACCTTACACCAAGCATAACGCTGAGCTCTTCCCAAGCTTTCCTGCCCTTCCTAGTCTAGCCTACGCACCGATTTGCCCTCAAACTTCGGGTGGACCTAGGCACGGAGTAAGGATGGTTTACAGTTGAGATGGCAAGCGGATCTTTTCCGTACGAACCTTTTTTCATGTCTCTTTGATCAAGATTTTTTGAAGACCCGGCTACCAGCTCCACATGGTCGATCACAGAGTGAGTCAGTAGATAACTCATGGTTGCGGTCATTGGCTTACATAGATATTGCCTAGCAGCCTTAGGTTCATTGACCTCCAAGAAGAGCCCAACTGATCGGAGCTAAATTACTATATGGCGTCAACGTTGTTACCATCGTTTGGACGATATCGAACGGGAGCGTGATATTTGCACGGCCACAGGTGCACGTCCTCGGACCTGGTCACAGGGCCGAATGTACAATCTCTATGATGATTTTCAGACTGATCGCATCGTATCTTCTGTTTTCGGCAAGCCATTTTCGCTCTCTTTCGCTTCAAAGGTTTGGTGCTTGGGTGAGGGTTTTTATCAAGCGATGAGCTTCTTTGCATCGTCGCCATGGCGCACAGTCTTTCAGATACGCGTAATCGAAGGTTTGGGCTAGGTTTTGAGAAGCTTGAAGAGGAGAATGTAAACGAAAATGGTGGTGCGGTCATCAGACTCCCAAAATGATCACGCTATGGTGTGCCTCGCTGCTTACACATAATCGAACACATAATAAGGCCTTCGAGGAGAACTCATAAGCGCCAGGCTCTGATAGTCTCTGGGTGCCATCTGGCGTTCGATCTATTCATGGTATCCTGTCAAATCGGAGAGGTTTTTGATTCACAGAAAAATATATATTGCTCCTACATGGTATGCTTGCTCGTACCGCGATGTTCCGTGATGGATACTACCTAGTTAGAAACCGACGAACCAAGCAGCTATGACTATTATCATATAGAATGCCATCGAAAGCAGGCCTTCGAACCTATACCATGTTAGAACCTTTAAAAATAACCAGCAAAGACGGCGTGAGTGGGAGTAAAAAACAAGAAATTCTCCCGGTCCTTCAGCCTCGTGATACGCAACCTACTTAGGCTCCCTAGTAATTGTAGGGCGAAATGCACAGCCCAGCATTAGGAAATGATGGGCTTTCCCTGAAGCCTGAAAACGGCAAAGCTTAAAGCTCTTTGTATGCCGCTGAAGTCTCTTCTGGGATTCACTTCCTACACTTCGCCCGTGCACTGCAACCGGCGACACATTCTTGGGCCGAATTCTGCTCCCTTTCAACCTCCTCACTTCTCATCCTTCTCGCCATTGATCATCAGAACCGGCCGCTATCCGAATCTCAACCCTCCCGTTGGACAGCATCAACGAAAATGAAGTTCCTCACCGCAACACTATTCTTGCTTGTTTCCTTCACCACGTCCTCTCGGGTAGTTCATGATGTCTCACCATCTCCTCAAGCTAGTGGGAGTGTACAGGTTATATCTCATACGAACAACGACACATGGAGTCTTGGCGATGCTAGCAATTCGAGTGGTGGAAAGGATAATCTGAGAGGAACTATTGACAGGTCTTCGTCATCATCGTCATCGTCGTCCTCGTCCTCTTCGCGCAAAATAGGCTGTAATGGTTGTACAAGTGGTGATGTGAAAGTTGTGGGTGACATGTGGAGTTTGACTGTGTTTGGCGCGATTAGTCTTGCGGGAGTTTTGATGTAGGATTGAGTCTGGAAAGGTGTGGGTGGTTTTACATTTCTGTACACAGTACTTTGCTTATGCTAGGCTGTCGTTTGTTATAATGAAGGCGAACTGATCATCGTTTTCGTTTCTTGTACTCATCTTACCATCCTTCTTCACTAAGGGAACCATAGCATCGACCCAGATTAATCCCTTATCGACGATATCATCAACTTTGACGACATGTATGTGAGTTGACCGCCGGGGACGAAGGAGGCGAGATGGCCGCTATAGCAATAGCAATGGAGACGATAGGCTAGAAATCAAGATGCCGTATAGAATTAAATTCGTCCGATAGGTTGAACAAGAAGGAAATATGTGGATTTTGACTTCAGCATTCCCGGTTATCGACAAACGCGTCCCCAACATTGTCGTTGTCCTCGGGTTTCAATTCGTCGGGCCGAATTTCCAGAGTGCTACGACAGTCAGCGAAATCCTAAATCGGATAGTCTAGGTTGGGGAGACGGATAAAGACGGGAAGCTCGACGTCATAGGGATTCTAGGAGTTAATGTGTTGCACGTATATCATAACTCAAACCTGGGTTTGAGGGTTGTTGGGCGATGGTATTTGAAAGGTGCAAATAGGAAGTGGAGGTGAAGCTTTGTGGGAGATGGAGGTTTGAGAGGTGAATTTGGAGCGTGGATGGAGGCGGAATTGAGGGATAGATTCTAGCGGAGTCAGCAATTGTTGTGGCGTCGAAAGCAATCTACTGGCAACTGTGGCAAGTCACTACAGATACCTACCGTACCCTCTGCAAGCCTGTCTCTTTGTTGGGTAGTTCTAGGTACATTGGTCTCCTGTTTTTTAGGGTTGGCTGTGATAGGAGCAAGGCGGCATCATTGCACGCTACTCTCGACCTATTTCTACTTCGGAAGAATGAAGAACAGCGACGAGATCCTGTTGTACAGACTAAGATGCTCGGTGGAGAGTCAAAGAAACGTCAGGTTGCGGTGGTGTTGTCAAAGGGGGAGCAAACTTCGAGCATGCTGCTTTAAGACAACTCAACGCCATGCCCGGAATGCGTACGATCAATGAATGTGGGACTGTAAAGGGTGAGGGACATACTAACTTTTCTTTCACACAGAGCAAAATGCGTAAGTCCCACGCCCCAAACCCACCTCCTATCCAACGCAAACATGTACGGCCACCAGCAACACCACCCCGCCGCACACCTACTTATACTCCATGAACCCCATGCCGCTGTTGGTACGAGGGTAGAGAGGCATGTAGATATATTGACTGAACTATCTAGTATGTGCATACGTACCCCGTTTCCAACAGGTTGTTGTTGTTAGAAGGCTATCTACCTTAGGTGGAAGGTGAAAACTCTACTAGCGGGCCCCAGCCCTACCAGCCCTATGAGGCGAAGGTTACCAACTCCTCTATTTCCAACACTCCCCCTTGGGAATCAACCTCCATGGGCCAAAATCCGAACCTCCAAGCTCCCCTTTTTGAAGCTTTCCAAGCTCCCCCGGCTGAAGCTTCCAACTCCCCCGGCTGAAGCTTCCTAGCTCCCCCGGCTCCTAACACGGAGCAATAACATGAAGCTGATCAATCTCCTCCGGCTTCTACATGAAGCAATAGCATGGAGTTGATCGAGCTCCCTCTGGCTGGCTCCTTCACGGAGCAATAACATGGAGCTGGCCAAGCTCCTCCGACTTCTACACGAAGCAATGACAGAGACTATAGGTCGGCTGACCCACGCTAGAGGTCGGCCGACCATGCAGAATGTCCGAGCATGGTCGGGTGACCATGGGCATAATTCCGCTTTCCTGAGCTATTGGTAATTTAATCTTTACTATGAATTATTTATTAATATCTGATTGATTAAACATTAATCTGATTCATCATAATTATACATGAATAAAAATTCACTACTACAGAAGTCACGAAGTAATTAAATTTCAAAATATAATTAATGATTAATCTACGATTAATTAAGGTAACCACTATATGCACACCACCCGCCTTTAGGGACACACCACCCAAACTTTGCAGAAACACCACCCTTCGTCACTAAGCCTAATCAGGTAATTCAAGGGTTCATCGTGTTGTTTACCTAAACATTCGCTCCACTTCTTACCTTCATTGCTACCAATCCACGTCATCGCCATGTCTATGCAATTACTTCCTCCTTCAGAGGGCCTTCACTGCTCAATTGAGCTTCTTATCAGGTCAGTCAATGAACACGCTGGTCCCCAAGGCTACGCCGTCACGAAGAAGCGCTCCAAGAAGTCCAAGAAAGGCGTGACCATGAAAGTCTGGCTCTGTTGCGACCGTGCCGGCGTGCCCAAGGCCAGAGGCGCTGGGCATCGTTTTCAGCGACTCAGCCTCAACAAGCCCCTCGGGGCCGTGGAGGACGCGGTCGAGGACGAGGACGAGGACGAGGACGAGGACGAGGTGAGGCAAGAGGTGAAGCAAGAGGTGGGGCAAGAGGTGAAGCAAGAGGTGGAGCAAGAGGTGAAGCAAGAGGTGAACAAATTGCAGGCGTTTCAGACAGCATGATGACCTCTTTTCAGATGTAAATAGGTTAAATTTGAAGGCGATGTGAAGCGTTCAGAAGATATGTTTCAGGTTTTAATTATGCCCTTGAGAGCGAAGAGAACGAGGTGCTTTTCGCACCAAAAATCGACTGTTTATGTGATCTTCCCGACGTTCTTCTCCAAATCTCATTCAGGGGTAGAACGATTACCTGATTAGGCTTAGTGACGAAGGGTGGTGTTTCTGCAAAGTTTGGGTGGTGTGTCCCCAAAGGCGGGTGGTGTGCATATAGTGGTTACCTTAATTAATTATTAATCAACAAATAATACAAAAATTGTATTATTTTTTTCAAGTTCTTAACATCATTGTGATTTGTCATGGTGCCAGGTCGCCACCCTAACCCAGCCACCATCATCTTAATCTAGCCACAGCAATCTTGTTCTGATCATCTCAGCCGTGTGCGCGGACCTTTGCAATCTTAAGTCTTAGAACTACTACCCAGTCTTGGTCCTGCCCGGTTCATGTATAATAGAAGCCCGATCCTTATTCTTTCCTTTCGTTCTTTGTCTTTCGTCTTGTACATTACCTGGTGTATTGTCTTGTACCTAGATCCTATCAAGTAATAATAATACCAGTCTTCTATATTGATAGTACCTCTAGCCTAGCCCAGTCCCTGACACAAAGTCTTGAGAAAGATCGATGGCAAAAACACTACCATGGCTGAAAAACAGTCCAGGCAGTTGATAAAGTCTCAAGTCTCATCAGAGTGTTCAGAAGAGGCAATTAGGAAACTGAAAGAGATTCAAGAGAAAGCGATTGAAGGAATGACATCTGTATGATGGCTGCTAGTCATGTCATGATGATGGGAATAATGAGTGAGATAGACGAAGAAGATGCATGTTTGATTGTTGATCGGGGCAAGCCTCAGAAGAATGTTTTTGCGACAGATGAGGGAATTCATGACATACTAGATATCATTGAACAATGCATCTTGAATGAGCATCATAGCCGATACCGTGGCACTTGCAGTGTTATAGCATCACTCTTTCAGTCAATTAGACATGAAGATGAACAAGTCTAGGGGTCACACTTTATTAAATGGGAATATGTGCAGTTTTGCTAAGAATTCAACTAAAATTCCGGCCGAATTATTGAAAAATCTTGAAATAGAGCAAAGAATTCAAATCTCATCAACAACATCAAGAAATCACTCATCTTTTGAATCAACACTTTCAACAGTACAGATGCTAACGAAGGAGAGGCGCTGGCCTGAACTCGCATCGGAGCATCTACAAGAGAATTTTAGAAAGGTGCTGGAAGCTTGGCAACTGGCCCGGGCAATTAGATATCGCGGCAACGATACGAGCATTAGAGTCAGCGGTAATTGATTCAGGCAATTAAAGATCTGCAGGCAAGTTGATATTCGGCAATGACATCAGACGGGTCTACACAATAGAAGCTACGTAGTAGGATGACTCTGGTTAATAGGAGCTAGAATGGCGCTGTCATACAAAATGCTCGCAAATTTGTAAAAATGTAATTACTGTCGCAATGTTACTATATGACAATAAACTAACTAATAAGCTATTTATATAGTTTAATAAAGAAGCTAATGGGTAGGAGGCCATGTAGGAAGCATTGTTTGAAGCACTGTTTGACCCGTTTTATGCCACGCGTATCTTGAAGCATGGAGGGTGTTCGATAGAGAGCTCGATAGAAAGTTTGGTAAAGAGTTTGTCTCTCCAAAACCCAATGTCAGCCGTCGCCCTTCTCTCCTATTTTGCCCCTATCTCAACAGTTGCTGGCTCGAACTGGCGTCAAGATTTCAGTAATGCTCTGCTATGCCAACCAAAATTGACGACGAACAATGAAAAGGATGGCAGGATAACCATGAGATCCCATAACATTGATTGAAATTGACATCTTAGTAAAGCATCTCTCCTAGGTACGCCTAAATGGAATTAAGGACCCTGATAGCCAAGTATTACGCCATTCCTCATGCCTCATGCCATACCTCATTGATTGATTGATCATACGCCCTTGTGACATCGGTTTAAGTCCGACCCATGGGGGGAAACTATGCTATGTGTATCGAACGGACAAAACCACCCTCTGGGGGAGAAAACCGCTCGCCGGCTACACAGCGGCTGCACGCCGCCGAGACAATAACGCTGAGACTATTGTACCCAGTAATGAACCTATAGCTCCTATCCAGCGCGTGACGCTCGAGTAAACCCTTGATGCGTGCCTGCGTTGTTTCTTTGCGATTCATCGTTCTTGCCCTGCTCTTCATATTGACGATATCCTATACAACGATGTTCCGGCCTCCGATCGCGAAGACCATGATTCCTTTGCACCCGTGGTGCTCGTGGTTGTAATGCCGAAACTGTGTTCCTTTGCTCAATGATTGCCATTCATCGAGCAAGGAAATATGTGATGAAAGAGAGGCGCGTACGATGGGAAGGTAGAGTGTGGTTGTAAATAACCCTATCCTGCTCTTGTCTTGTGTCACGTAGACGTTGAATGTGTTGCTGATATAGGTGTGCGGTCGCAGTCGTAGTCGAATGCTTAGCTCTGATCGATAGTTGAGGATGCGGTATGCCCGGGACCACTACAATCCTGGTCGTCCTCATGTGCTTTCGATCATTCATGCACGTAGATGAGTGCATGACTTGTCGTTATAGGTAGGGAAGTTGAGCTCGGCGCCACGAGCTCCTCCAGTATATCAACGCAGTCGACGGGTCACTACTCCTTCGACCACTTGTAGTTACGATCTTATCGCCCGGATCGACTCTTCTACTAGTGATATCTTTCCATCTCTTACTGATAACGGCATTGTCGATGAGCAGAGAAGTCGGGCTGAACGGGCCCCTCCAGTATACCAGCGCAGTCGACGGGTCACTACTCCTTCGACCACATGTAGTCACGAACTAGGCTCATCACCTGGCTCGACTATTCTACCGTAGTATCTTTCCATCTCATACTGACATCGACTTGTCATTAGTCTTCTTCATGGGTGGGTTGTAGGCTGTTAGGATGGGTGCTGTCGCATGGGTGAAAACTCTGCACGGCAGCTTTCGTGACCACGCAACGTCCTAACTTCGTTCGAACTGCATCAAATTGAGATTTCTTGGCTCTTTTGACTTCTATCCAAAAGGTTCGTAGCCGGCACCACGTACAGGTGAATCTCATCGCCGGCCTGCCATACCTCATTAATCATTACAAACACATCTCGAAATTTTGTATCCAGGTCTGTCTGGATGACATATCTCATACGACGACTATCTAGTGCTCAAGGCACTCATCGGAAATGATCGACCGGTATGTGGTACGCTGTCAATGATGCCTGGCGCGCTTTGTCGAGGGGTTGCTTTGAGTATTGGCCTTCCGCTTGGCCAAGAGTGCCATGGCCTGTCCACTTTCTTGCTTTGTAACTTCTTTGAACGCAGTTTTGAGAAGAGGGTGAAGTTCTTTTGCCGCATATTCGGCCACGGTAGTCTTGATGAGCAGACACGCTTGATTCTTTGTGTATCGCTGCAAAGGTAAGAGTTCGTCGAACAAGAAATAAATTGTTCCATCCACTCGTATTTCAGCTCGATGCACTCGAACGCTCAAGTCCTGTGCATTGAATACTAATGAGAACACACGAACATCGTTGTAAAACTTTTCTTCTTGACCTAAACGCATGAACCAGGAATACATATTGTAAAGAGCCTGGCTAGCGCTATGTAAATTAGCCGTGTAAGCATCTTGAAGGTCTGCACCTGCTTTTTTGACTTCCATGAACAGAAACGGGAAGCAACGATCCCCTCCGTCAGGGGAGATGCACTTTTCGAGTTCAGAGGGGATCGGATCGTCAATGGCTTCCCCAGTGAATGATTCCAATGTAAAAAACATGGCCAGATCTGGCTTCGGTGATGAGATTGTATCGGCCTTGCTTGAAGGTAGGCGACTGTCTTCTGGCTGAGACCATGAGCCCTCGCTGTTCCAATCGAAAAACCCACCTAACCAGTACTGATTGATAATATGTATCATAATGGTTCGCTGGAGAACAGCCTCATTCCCGGCAAGGCATCGCTTCAAGTCAGAATTGAAATATTTCTCATTGATAAAAGGATAATTGATCTTTGATTTGGCTTTGTCGAAATTGAAGAAGAAGTTGTCAATAAAGGAATAGCAGTTATCACTGGGGTGGCTTCTGGTCTCATCAATGAATATCTGTGCGGCGGATTGCAGGTCTTCTATTTCCTTATTTGATAATTCAGGAAGTGTTGTCTTGATAATAGACGCAAGGTACTCAAGTTTTCTGTCGGCCGTTGAGGTTTGATAGATTCGGCGATATCTATGTTCACTCGCTGAAACTTTGGTGGCTCTGGAGCCCTTTGCTTTTGCGGTTGACGCATTCTCTCCAGTGGTCACGGAGCTTGAGCTTTCTTGCATACCGCCCTCGTCGTCAGGCAGAACACCGGGGACCCGTGCCGTATATAGAGCGCGAGCTCTTGCAGTGCGTTCGGGCGACACTGATTCTATTCGGCTCAGCCAACGAGCAAGCCCAGAGGTCTGTAATCGTCAACCAAGTTCTAGCTGTACGAAGAAGATTCAACTACTCACCGGAGGGTTCCCAGAGTTTGTTCTCGGAACTAGGTTCTGATTGACTACAGACCTTGTCTGCGGGCGGTTGAACGGTTGTTGTTGGGTCTGGCTCGGCTCTTTGACAGAGGCTTTGCTATTGACCCTATCCCTTGTCTCTTTACCAGTCCTTGCACTCTTCAGCACTTGCTGTGTGGCTTTGGACCCGGAGTGCTGATGCGATCGACCCGATTGCCTTGGTTGTGGCTGTAATTTGGCTGGGGGTGGCTTACGGTTGTTCGGACTAGGTGATGGATGTTTATCCTCCCCGTATTGCTTAGTCCATGCCCTTGTACCCGGCCGGTGAGGTTGGTCAAGTCTGGGCTCGACGGTCTTCTTTGGCCTCCCCTTGACATTCTCGTATGTCTTCTCCTGGACTTTCTTCTGCTGCTTCTCCGACGCTCTTTTGCGCGGACGATGAGGTCGGTCAGGTTCACCAGCTGTGCTCTTCTTGGCGTTCTTCTCGACGTTAATATAGTCCTCGTTCGTTGTCAGCCAATATCCCATCCAGACACAGAATACGCAATCGCATGTACCGGAACAATTAACGCTCGAGTGCGCGTCGCATTTTGCTTTCTGCCTCTTGTGCGGTCTCTTTTCGACATCAGGAAACAAGACGAGAGAACATAAAAGTGAAGATTGAAGAGCACTCCCAATGTGGCACGCAAGGTATGAAATGATGCGTGTAGCACATATACCTAAGGTTATTGCAGAATCCCGGCGGTTACAGATGTTCAACGCGAAATGTTTTTTCGGAAACAAAATGTCGCGATGTGCTTCTAAACCAATAGGAATGAGTGAAACGTGCCGCGTAGCACTTCTTTAATGCACATATGTATATCCCGGTGGTTAGTTATTTCCGCTCCGGCCGAAGCGGCTTGGCGCTAGGGGTACAGTATTTATCCTTCCTCCCATTTCTTCCAGTTCAATCAAATATATCTACATGCCTTTCTACCCTCATGTCCTCGTATACCAAGACTAAATAACGCTTTTCCCAGACCTCTTCGCGCTGTTGCTGCCTCTCGTCCTCCAATTTCTGCCTATCTTGAGTCATATTACGAGCATCATCTATGGTGTACAAGGTGCCTCCGCTTTGAGCGGCTTCTGCAGCAACTCCATTTTACGTGCCATGACGTTTTCCTGAATGTTTCAAGCTTCCTTCCAAGATCTTCTGATATATCTTCTTCCTCAATCAGATCTGATTTGCGAATGCTGGGACAATCGAGGCGCGGGCAATGCAACACGCTTAGGCGTAATGACTCAATGATGTCAACGTAATTTGGCAAAGGAGGATTCTACTCTAGACGAGAAGACCGAAGAAAAGTCTGACGTGATCTCAAATACGAGAATTGAGTTCACAATATTGAGTCAACTCTTTGCTCCAGTCTCAAAATCTCAGCCTGCTTCTCTGCAAGCTTTTGGTACATCTCTTTTTTCTCCTCCTTCGAATTTTCGAATTTCTTCTCTAGGCATTCGATCAACGAATCCTTCACTTGTACGTCTTCCCTCATCTGCTTTGCCTGTCGTTCCAAGTCCCAATTCACCTGCAAGATATTGCCAGGTTTGAAATTTTCTGGTATAGTTGATTCTGTCTCGGTATATCCAGCGGCTAGGAATGCGTCGACCATATCCGCCAGTCTTGAGGTCGTGTCACGTTCGCGCGCGAGATTTCCCTCTGTTTCCTTATGACTCTTGAATTCGTGCTTGAGATCGTTCTTTGCTATTGCACATTCCAGCCGTTCGCTGGTCAACCGATCTTTATAGTCATCCAGCTCATTAATCCCTTCATCCCGTTCAGCGGCAACCAATCTAAGAGTCTGGACGTTACTGTCGTATCGCCGCTGAATATTGGTAATGAGAACTTCCTGGCGCCAATTGCCTGTGATCAGTTGAGAATTGTAAAGGTTCGCTTCGTCGAGCCGGCTTTGAAGCTTGATTAGGGATGACCACTGGTAATGACATGTATTGCATCCCGCAACTGCTGGAGCATCACCCTGATGATGTTAATCTTAAGGGGTCAATGTGTGACAAAGAAAACCTACGATGTCTCCTGTGGTGTGCGACATTAGTACTGTAGATGATTACAAGCGGGGGAGACGAAAAGTAAGCGAAGAAACGATTTGAAAAGGGGAGAGCAGGCGGTTTTTATATTCGTTGATCTGTACTTGAAGCATCTTGTTTCAGCTGAATTACGGATCTGACGTTCTAACGTGATGGATTTGGCCCACCCGACCCCATAGGAAAGATCTTATGTCTGAAGTCTCATTGTCTTGCACCTGCTTGCTCATCCGCAATGTCTCCTGCACTTCCTCTCGCTACGATCGTTCGAGAAGTACTTAAGGGGTTTTGCTGGGTCAAAGCGGCCGCAACAGGGTTTGTCTAGATACAATATAAGCCCAGCAGCAGGACGACCAGCTTATCAGGACTGTATTGGAGAAATCAAGAAAGCGCTACGTCTGCTGACAACACTAGAACATTTCATTAAATAGATGGCTTGATACATCATCGTTGCCTTCCCTTCAATCGAACCAATCATGCAGCCCTCCCCCTCAATATCAATGAATCAAGCTAGCTGACATATGCATGGTCTATCACGCCAGATGCTATTTCACGCTAGCTGACAATGTCATGCACAGCTCGTCAGTTTTCTGAGATACGCTGTTTCATATCGTATGGTACTTATGGTTAACAAAACCGAGCGTTCTTAATATGGTCAACCTAAGCAGTGAAAGATCAATCTTTCAAGCCTAATGAGACTGGTAGGGCAATTCGGAAAACAATGTTGAAAAGCAAGCTTGAAAGTTGAGGCGCGAATGCTTTGTCAATGAAACGCAACAGACTTCTTCAGTTTGTTGAATTGCAGGTCTTCACGAGAGACTAAGACAATACTAAAGAGAATAATGAGTCGGTGTGAACAGCAAATGGCACATGAGCGACAACAAGAAATGAGAGAGGCAGGAAATCTAAATCGATGTTTGGTACAGAACATATCCACGATTAGCGCCGGATATGGATTGCTGACCTTAGTGAATGAAGTGATTACCTACGTGCCTACCTACCCCGTGTGGTCAGCCCATTCATAATCGCGCGCTAGTAACCCTGGTAGTTGATACCTAAGGTACCGTGGCCACGCGGGTAACAAAAAAAGCCGCACCGCAAAACTCGCTTCCCACCAAGTTACACCAAATTTAATAATTATTTCAGAAAGAGTCATTGTGATTTTATGTAGTTTAATAATCCGTCGTTCCACACTGTTATTTTACGCTCATCATTGTCAATCTTTATAGCGTTGAAGTGGCTTGCTCTGTAGATTCAGAAGTAAGTTTGGTGGGGAATCGAGTTTTGCGGTGCGGCTTTTTTTGTTACCCGCGGGGCCAGGCTCTCTATAGAACCATTCCTGCGAACAACTGTCAGAAAATCGTTTATTCGCTTCTTAGGGACTTGATGAAAGGAAATGTACTCTATGGTAGCATCTGCAATGATCCAGCCAATCGAATAATGGAACTTGACTGTAATCGTAAGATGGTTGTCTTTGTCTTCTACTGCATACCGCGACTATCTCTTTGGTTATGCAAGCTGCTGAATAGCTGCTTGCATCTCAAAGACAGTATATTTTCGCACCTACTTGAGATACATGGCTCGATTCAGCATTTGCAAACAGAGTCAAACCGGAAATGGAACTTGGCTGTGATTGTAACGTGCTTGTCTATGTTTTCTACTCCATGCCGCGAATGGCTGCTTGCATCTCGAAGACAGTATATATTGACATTGAGATAGATGGCTCGATTCATCATCTTTAAGTTCAACGTTCTAAGAGTTTAGCAGCCGATCCTAAATTTTTCTTTTACTTGGTAACACACGCAGTCTTCTGACGACAGGCAGCCTGTTAGACATCATGGCTATCAAGTACGTCGACCGTACTACACCCTTGCTTGCTTGTGCTTTCAAACCACCTTTATCGTAGAATCTGCTAACGCACGGCAGGGAGATGAACGTCCCGGCGAGCAAGTCTATCAAGTTGGTTGGGCGATGGGCGATGGGGTCGATGTTCTTTTGTGAGCACTACAGTTCTCCCGATATGGTACCAAGCGATGCTGTGGTACAATGGGCGGATAATGGCGCCATTCTATGCCTTCGACCACAAGATCCAGCCCTGACTTCGGAGGCCGCTGGATGGGCACAAGCTGGTAAACTTGTGTCAACCACATCTTGCGCCATTTGGCATATCACCCCTGAAACGTACGTCAAGGTCGTCAGCTGGCAGGAAGGCGCTCAGCTCGAAGGTCGTACCATAAAATTCATCAATGATAAACACCCTGAGATTCCCACAACCCGGGTTATCTATGAGTGGATTGATCCCGCCTGGACCCGAACTTTTATGATCATGAAACGTGCATTTGGAGTTCTGATGGATGAAGCATTGGTCTATATGACTGACAGTCAAGTCGAAGACGTCGCGGATCAGGTTGCAGCTCATATCAAGACACTAACACAGCATACCTCTAATATGCTGGAAACGCTTGATCAACATGGCGTTCAAGACACCAGACTTATCGGATGGCCCCCGCTCAAGGACGTTCCACACAGCGAATCTTGGAAGCGGTTTCAATGGCCTCGTTTTTCGCAGGAAGGATTCAAGACACATCTGAAAGAGAGTTCCAACCTGACATTAATTCCCGACTCTGAACCTGAATTCGTCCTTTACAACTCCGACCTCACGACCCATAATATTTTTGTTTATCCTCCATTACCTGGCGAAAAAGGCCGGCTAGCAGAGATCATAGACTGGGAGTTTACAGCATACTGGCCTCGCTACTGGGTGGCCACATGTCCAAATCCAGACGAATCGTTTATCACAGACTACGGATCAAAGCTCGACGTGCGCTGGCCTCATTTTCTTAGAAAATCACTTATGCAATTAGGGTTTGAGAGTTTCGGAATGTGGTGGGATTCTTATCGAATTATCTCCGATGGGCTGAGAGATGAACGAGCAGGTAAGGAATATTACGATTGGGTGACGCTTTGCGGAGAGGAGAACTTGAGGAACCAGCCTGGATTCTCATCCTGATTTAGATTCGCAACTGTTCACGAAGTGCGAATATCTGATTTTTTGATTCAGGATTTGTTATGCTCAATCTCAGCTATGCGAATAATAATGAATAATAATAATACGCTTATCGACTTTGCAATATTCAACGACTAACAAGATTCAGATACTGTGATTACACTCTTCAAGCGAAATATTCTGTCTTGATTCACTGATCTCCTCGCCAACTTCGCGTTGCATCGTGCACAATGCCTTTTCTCTTCAGATTCTCAATTTCAGGGCTTCGCTATGTTTGAGATTCTCTTCGGTCGGAAAAAGAGGACAGCTGAGTGGTGATCGCTTGTGTGTCTGCGGCAATTCGTTTCAAAGGTCTCGAACAAATTTCACATCTGTCCGAGTAAAGCGGGTTGTTGTAATGACGCCTCAGACAGCAGGTATTTGCTCGCAGCTCGGATGGATTCTTGGATTGAGGCATCGAAGGTGCGGATGTATCTTCGGGGACGGGGAATGAGATGGCGTATGAGTGAGTAGGATGCAGCAAAGCGGTTGTACGGCTCGAGCTCGCTGGTGGAAGGAAGGAAGAAAGAGGGCAGATGGCGTATTTTAAATGCTTAGGGGAATTCAGTAGCGGAAAGTACACAGTGAGGGATCCTATCGAAAGTTCTATTACTATGCTCCGTGAAACATATTCGCCTTTGACGGGACAGGTTCGTGAACCATGACTCTTGGCGGGAAACACATGTCTCAGGACAAAGCTCTTTGTTGCCTAAGCCGCGTGCTGCCGCCATCCTCTTTGTGCTCGGTCCGGCCCCGAAACCGGCTCTAATCAGTGCTCGGCTCACGCAAACAATGGATGCGCGACGCAGGCTGGTGTTGCAGAGACATGCAGTCGCTATCTCGTTTGACCGCAGGGCTGCGTGTTATGTCTTTCGCGATGGACGGCTGGAAAATCTGTGTCTGTGTGCCGTTTGATGGACTCTGGATATCATGCTCCAATCATCCGACCTGGCCCTCCTCTGACGTCAAACTGCGAAGACCAGACCTTATTTTCAGCTCAACATTTGAAGGTGGCCACCGGGCCTATGTTAAAGCTCACTATCTACAGTGGCTAGAAATCTTCTGGACAACGTAAGTTTTGCTTTCGGGGCACCATTCGGATAGACCGTAACAGCTTGCGCACCCACTATTTTCGTGGTAGCTACGTGCTTGCCTGAAGACCAACGAGATCAGTGCATATCCTTCCTATCGCAATGCGCATGACCTTAACATTCTCAATATTACTGTCAACAGTTTCTTTTGGTGAAAATCTTCACAAGGGTCCCCTCGGTCGAAGAGTTTCTGCGAAAGCCGGAAGTTGCACATATAATTCTGCTGCTTCCGGGACGACCATTTGTCTTGCTTTATGGTCTCGAGTGATGTACGTCTCTCGTATGCAATGCACGAGCTCACCAGGTGATCTTTCAGGTTGTAGTTGAGGCCTGAGCAATTAAAGAGCAAGTATTTACAGACTCTTCATCTTGAACAACGTGCAAGAATCTGGTGAGGTTTTCAGTATTTGGGTAAAGGAAGGATCTCGAATAATCACATCAAGCTTACCATTCTTTCGTAGATGTTTCGGATCATCAGGAATTGGAGAGTCCGAGGGAGGGCTCGGGAAAAGGAAGGCGATGATATTTTAGATCGTAGGGACGACGATGATAGCAATCTCAATAAAGGAAAGGATAGCTCGAGAGTGGCCTTCTGTTGCTTCAAGGCAAATTTTACGATATGCCCTCCTCCTATGCCCAATTCCTCGCCTTATCCTTTCTCTCTCTTCCTCCTACGGCATCGGGCTCCTCCCTCGCCAAAGGGCCATTCCCATCAACCCCTCACACTGCCGAGGCGTGCTCTCCCCTATCCTCTCATTCTCTTCCCTCGCCCTCTCCCTTGCCGCTATCGTAGATGCTTCTCGAATCTACCTGAAGTACCGCACCCCAATCCAAGTGACTGTAAGATGTAGAGCGGGCACTGTGTAAGCAATGATGTGATTTGGTGTTACGGAGTGAGCGTGGAGAAGCGCATGTGGCTGCCAATCTGGGTCCGGCAGAGGTTTCGCTTCATCATTTTCTGACACTTCGCCATCCAAATCATCAGTGCTTGTCTCGACGTTCACCCTTTTGTATACACCTTCGCCTTTGTTGATTTTGTAGGATAGAGTTTCCCTAGCCTGAGCTTCGTATGGATTTAATCTCTTGCTTGCAATTCAAGAGGTTGATAAGGAGGTACTTTCGGACGAGATTTGGGCACACGGAGAAGCTTTTACTGAAAGTTATGTTACTGTTCTTGTTGAGGGAGAATCTTAGGAGATTCAAGCTCATCGATTCAGTACGGTATACAACCGGTTTGAATGTTTCATGGAACAATATGTGAAGCAAGAAGGGGCCAGGAACTTTCTGGGAGAAGGAATGGGGCTATAAACTTAAAAAGGTACAATGAGATTATATTATCTCAAATACAAGCTCGGTTTGGTTAACAACAAGACAATACTTCCTTGAAGACACAATATCGAAGGTTGTTGATGCACATGATGCTGAGGGCCTATTCTAATCGGGTTAGTCAGGGGTATCTGTTGGTTTAGTTAGCCACCTGGAAGTCTCTACGCAGTAGGGCCACAGAGGCCAGCTCTACGTGGGACAGCTGCGGCGAAGTCCTTTTCCTCTAAGGCATGTTTTACAGAAATAGACGATGAGACGGTCCTATTTGATCTAGAATCCGAAAGCCCTCAGCGAGGCATGACCTGGGGATAAATCGTGTTATCCGGTCTGGAACTGGCTTGCTCAGGAGGCAAAGGGAAGCCCTCAGCGATGAGGCACACATGTGAAGCAGTCGATGGAAGAACTGGATCGACAGCAGATAAAGCCCTCAGCGATGAGGCACACACGTGAAGCAGTCGACGGAAGGTCTGGATCGACAGCAATATGAAAAGAGCTAGGGTGAGTGCTTAGCTGGCTGATTGCTGAACCAGCTGGTTAAGAGAGGGAAATGGCTCGTTATTAACCGGGAATCGGCTGGTCCCATAAGGAAGGGAAATCGGCTGGCCCGCAAGGAAGGAAGCCAGCTGGTTTATGAACCGGCCGGTCCCACAAGCAAGGGACAGAGCTGGCTGATTGCTGAACTCGGCTTATGCATTGCACGGAAGAGGTCGTGCAGAGGGAGGTAGTCATGACGCACCTTGCCCTCACTGTCAAAAGAATGGTCACACGGGGGAGGGGCGCTGGCCGCTGCATTCTGACATCTACAAGAAAAGTTTAGGAAGCTCAGAAGGCATAAGAACCTCAGGCAAGAGCTGCATCGGTTAGGATAGAACCGATGACAGAGGTCAAAAGAACAGTCATTGATTAGAGTCATGAAGATGGCTCGGGTCAGCGGCAACCAGGCTAGATATCGCGACAACGATATCGAGCAGGCAATCAGATATCTGGCAAAGGTAAGGTATCGGGCATTAGGGTCAGCGGCAACTGACCCGCGCATAACCCTAAGCGAAGGATGAGTGAAAGTGCGGGGTACGGATAACTGGGGTGAGCTTGTTTTTCAAGTATTTTTTCTAAATGGAGTTATATTTTATCGGGTTTCGTCCCGGGCCAAAATGGTCTGTTCCTGGTTCCGTCGGGCTTCGCCCTGATTTTGGCGGAGTTGTTCTTACAGCTCTTTATACCCTCCTCTTGTAGCTGAGATGATCAATTGATTTAGTTCTTCAAGATCCAGACGATGATGTTTGTTGGAAACAGGGAACAGTACTGTTACCCCTGTGGTTAGTAATCTCCGCACTGATCCGGCGCTAGTGGATGGGTATTTACCCTTCGCCCACTTCTTTCCTTCATCCGTATGGCTCTACCTACTACATAGTTCAGTCAATATATTTACATGCCTTTCTACCCATATGACCTCGTGTTACAACAAGTTATGAGCCCGGAGGGCGCGTTGGACGTCACCAAAATAAGGCGGGTGCTGACAAATGCACCTCGAGCTTCGTTGTTCGAATCCGTTCGCTGTCAACTCTAAAAAGGCATATACTGGGAAACGAGGTTGCTGGTAATAAAGACTTTCATTATGTCTTCGCACTGCGCTTTGCCGTGGCTTTTGAGGAAATCTGAAACTTCCATCCGCATTTCTGCTACCTTCTTGTCATTATTCTCTCCCCTTTTCGATGACACAACCCAATAGTCATCGCCACCTGAGACTGAAACTAGGTCGACAATTCTTCAAGACGGGCTCAAGTTGAATATAGCCATATACAATGGCTTATCACTGCTGTTCTCGATGGTAAACCCTCATGGTTGACTTCGAAAGTACCAGAAGCTTCTGTAGCAAAGTTAGGGGTAAGCGAGAAGAATCTATGAAAGAACGTTTTGGGTAGTCGATTTTCTAATCCCTCGAAGAACTTGAATGTTGCTAGGTGTTGTAACACATTCATCAACACCTTCATCGCTCTGATAGAATCAAGCCGTATAGCTGGCAAGCCAGCAACCCCCTTATGTAATGCATCCGCTATTTCATACTCCTTACGCCTATTAATCACAACGTTAAAGACGCAAGGTTCCCCTTCTTCATCTTCTACACACAGTTGCAGAAATCGAAGTCACTCAGCAGCCTTCTTCCATTGTGTTTGGGTATCGATATTCGCTGCGAGTCGTACTTGAATTCTCCGAGAAGCGACGGAAGTCATCAATCTCGCCTTTCAACCCGTTGTGATCTGTCGTCGGACTGACCTCTACTGGGTCAGATTCCAGACTTCGTACAGTCTCGACTCTTAGGATCACAGGTCCTTCCTTCATTTGGTTGAGGATTCGTTCTGACACATCGAAGAGGCACAGAGCAAACTCATCGTCCGTATCGACGCCGTGTACCTTTCCTGCTCTTAATCGCAGGCGGCCGTTTTCCGTCCTGTAGACTGAGATAAAGAAGGTATCCGGAGCGATGATCAATTTCCCAAAAAAGAAGAGGTTCTTGTTTCCATAGCGCATTGGCGTTTGCTGCGGCCAGGATGAATAAAATCTGGTACAAAGATGTTATGAGTAACTGCTATACCACTCTTCCCCAGTGCACTCAAAGTGCTATGAAGAAGGTAGGTCAAGGCCCCTCTTCGCCCTTCTCCTTCGATTTCGACCTCATAGGCTCTTTTGTATGGTCCGCACACCGAGAGGGTTATATAGCCATCGGGATTGACGAGCCAGTCCGTCTTCATTCGCGAATCGCGTAGAGTGCTGGTCCAGTCGAGTAAGCTTGCTGTATACCTTTGAGAAATGGCGGCATCTATATCCGGATTGTACTTTGTGCACCGAATGTCGAAATCATGCCGATCACCGCTGCGTATCACACTCTCTGAGAAACAACAATCAAGAACGAGCGTAACAAGAAGTCCCTTTTTAACCATCTTGCGCAGAGCGCCTGCGAGATGGGAACCTTGAAGATAGCTGCTTCCATTTTCATCATCGTCAAAAAGAATTAGAGCCAATTCCCCGGTGCTGTTGGGTCCCGGCGACGCGTCACTCAGGGTTTGCATGCCGTGACCAGAGTAATGGAGATAGACGAAATCTCCAGGCTGTGCCTTATCGATTCAGGGCGGAAACAACGTTCACAGTTGTGGGCCACAATTGTCATTAGCAACACCATGAATCTGCTGACAGGATAAGTCGGCCTTATGCACGGCGGGCTGAAAATCCGCTGATTAATAAGGCTGATCTGATGTGAATGTGATTGATTATCTATTATCATGTGACTATTCACAGCCTTTGAAATGTACGACGCTAATTGTAGGCTGTGTTAGCTTCACAGAAGCTAACACACTCAAGTCCCTCAAGCTAGAGCGAGATTCCAAACCAATCAACCAGAGCACATTACCACTTTTCCGCATTACAATCATCAAGTAATCATGTCTTTGTCAACAAAGCGAACATCATCTTCTATCTTCTTCAACATCATTTCTCCTTCATCAAACAACAAGATGGGTCATGAACGTATGTCGAATTTCTTCCAGAGAAGCAAATCTCAAAGAAACTTCAACCCAAAACCAAATCTACCCTCGCCCTCAACCCGCCGCCCCAACGGGCCAACCAACCCATTTTCCACCACCCCAGCAGAACCTCCTCCCTCATACTCACCGCCCGCGGACGACACCCCCATAACCGGCGCCATGTCCACCACAGCCGACAACCCCTACGCCTTTCTCTCCACCTTCGACACCGTTTTCCTAATCGATGACTCGGGTTCCATGGCCGGCCGCTCCTGGAAAGAAACCGCGCAAGCGCTCAAAGTCATCACGCCCATCTGCACCGCCCACGACGCCGACGGCATCGACGTCTACTTCCTCAACGAAAAAGACAGCAACGAGTACAAAAACATCACCCGCGCCGCCGATGTTGACGCCATCTTTCACTCCGTTCGCCCCCGTGGCGGCACCCCGACCGGCTCCCGCCTCAACGCCGTCCTGAAACCCTACCTCGCCGCCCTCGAGCGCAAAGGCGCCGACAACGTCAAGCCCCTCAACCTGATCGTCATCACCGACGGCGTCGCGTCCGACGACGTTGAGAGCGTCATCATCGCCGCCGCCAAGAAGCTCGACCGCTGGGATGCGCCCGCATGGCAGATTGGCATTCAGTTCTTCCAGGTTGGGGAGGAACGGGGTGCGGCGGAAGCGTTGCGGGAGTTGGACGATGGATTGGCGGAGATGGGCGCTGGGAGGGATATTGTGGATACGGTGCCATGGAAAGGGGAGAGTGAGAAGGGGTTGAGTGCGGATGTGGTGCTGAAGACCGTGTTGGGAGCGGTGAATCGGCGGTTGGATCGGAAAAGGTCTTGATGGGCGGCATTGATTGGGGGTTGAAGCTGGAAAGGGGTGGTGGTTTTTAACTTCCTTCCACCTCCGCTTATCCTTACCTGCGAAAAAACCTCTACAGTTCTAGCCTGCCACCCAAGAGCAAAACACTACATACCTACCTTTCACCTTCCCTACTTACCAAACCACCACTTTCCCCCAAACCACTCCAGCACATTTCTTTCCATCAACACACCACCTCCCTCCTTACCTTCTTACAAAACAGAAGTTAGGCACGATGATCAGCAATGAACAGAAAATTTTCATTCTAACCCAACCTTAAAATCATATGAAAACAAAAACTCATTCAAAAACTCATCCAAAACCCTTACATCTCACCCTTCCCTCTCCTCAACACCCCACCCCCGTATCGTACTCGCCCCCCCCTTCCCCCCTTTCCAGCGACTCAACACAAACATGTTCCACCTATTGGTTCTGAAATCTATTATTTTGGAAGCATCGAACTCGTCTTGATCAGAGCTACAATTATGCCTCCCAAAGCTCCCAAAGTATGTTGAGTAGTCAATGTGCAGAATTGATTCGGGCGGGGGAAGACTACTAGGTGAGCGGTCAACCAGCGCATTGAACATCCCCAACCCCGATTACTAGGTTCAACCTTCATATTTTTGGATTATGCTTGAAGATTTGAACTCGGCTGATTCAGAACCACGATCATGCCTCCCAAAGTAGACGGGGTAGTCGGTGCACATGAGTCGATCCCGGGCGGCGGAGGGTGGTGGGTCCCTCAACCCGTTTGCTGGACCAAACCTTCGTCTTTTCCCATCCTTTTTGAACCGTTGAAGTCGCCTCGATCGGCTCTACGGGTCATGTCATAGAAAACCACTGCACACGGCCATGTGATTTCTGGATGCAGTCGGGTTTTTGATGTTTCTGTAGGGCGGAAGGTTCATATATATCAATTCAGGGACGTTGATTCTAACAAGGTCATTTAGCTCAACGGCAGAGTGTGCGGTTTCGCTTAGAAACTTCAAGATGCAGGTTCGAGTCCTGTGATGGCTGTGAAGAGAGAACTTGAGGCGAGCGGTAGTATTACAGCTGGTGACTGCCTGCTCAGATATTTCACCCCACATCAGTCGATCTGCTGCACCCCTATACTTATCCGGTCTGGACGAGTATAGAGATGCAGCGGATCAACTGGTGGGGGATGAAATATCTGAGCAGGCAATCATCAGCTGCCAGACTATCGCCCATCCCAAGTTCTCTCTTTTTACTTTCGAGAACGAAGGTTCATTCAATATTTTTCGATTATTCTGAAGCGTCGACTTCAGCCGATGCAGGGCTACAATTATGCCATTCAAAGTATGTGAGATAGTCAGTGCGCAGAAGTTAATTCGGGCGGGAGACGATGCTGACAGCTGATCGATCCGCTCAAACCGGCAGATCTTCATATTTTCCGGTTACTTTGAAATCGTCGAACTCGTCTTGATTGACTCTACAGTTGTTGTCACGAAAAGTTCTTTGTCAGACAGCTTCTCTGCGAAGTTCAAGGCAGATGACCGAATGACTGCGACTCTTGCATACATCATAGCAACAGCAATCTCAAGCCCATACTCCTGTCTTTGAAAGAAAAATCAGAGAACTGAAAACGTTCTTCATGATGTTTTGTACTCGATATTCTTGCATGAAGCTTACTGTAATGAAATGGAAGTGGGTTCAAATTCTTCATGCAAGGTCAATGATTTAAGCTTGAAACTATCAGTGCGGCTGAAGCTTTTAGTGCGGCTGAAACTAGGATGGTTTGTAGAAAAGCTTAATTTATTTAATGTCATGATGCCAGATCATCATAGATCTTGTCTAGATTCAACTCGAATCTTGTTGATTGTTCCAAGAGCATGCATGAACAGTTGAGTGGCATGTGAATGATGCATGTAGAAAGAACCCGATAGATTGAAGGAAACAACCGATGCAAAGTCTTATAATGCAATATTCTGAAAGCATGCAGTCGCAGTCAGACTTCTAGAGAGTTTTGACTAGAAGGAAAGAAAGGAAAGGTGAAGGTTTTACCTTTGTACAAGTCGCTCAGCATAGAGCTTTTCGTTATGTTAAAGGGTCATGAATTTCGGTCCACCAGACCTCGAAGAAGGAACTTATGACTTCATGTCATATGGTGTCAGTTGAAAAGCACAGCCAGACTAGCTTCAAGGCCAAATAAGTGTACGGGTAACTGAACACTGTACTCATGTCCCTGTCTTCTCTGCAACCCCTCTGAAACCTCATGTATAATGAAGATATCAGTGGAACCGTCCCGAATAACATATGGTCACTAGATCAAACGCCGAACGCCAAACGCCAAACGCCAAACATCAGGCAAAGGAAAGACAAAAGAGAGACAAAAGAAACAACACTATTGTACAACACAATCGCCATCTAACCCTCTCACCAAAATCATCGAAACCGCCGAAGTCTGCTCAATCCCGACGAAGGAGGATCAACAGCGCTGTTCTCTTCTTCTTCCCCCTCTAGGGGTGGTGGAACCCTTGTACTTGGGGCCCGGGAAGGAGAACGAGAGCGTCGACCAGCCGGAGATGGCTCGCGTGTTGCTCGACGTCTTGTACGACGGAGCCGAAGGCACTTGGCAGGCTCTAAGTCATCACCGTGCTGACGGGTAAAGGCACGGGTCCCACGACGATGCCCAGCAGTGACCTCATGTGTATCCTCCACGAAGGGCACCAAGCCTTCGGAAGGTATCGGTTCGATGTGCAACGAATCTGAATAGCAAATGAGTCTCACCAAACGAAGCGACGTACGGTACGAACATCCGATTGCATTATGCCTATACAGGCAGTCGCCACAGGCGCCACTACCTACTTCGCCCCGGGTCCGACACACCGCAAAAACAAGGTCAGGACCTTGATCTTGGTTGATGCTTCGGGAGCACCGAGAGCAGGCCTGCGTGGGCGTCCGGCCGTACGCCTATATTCGAACGAATTAGTTTCACTAGATAGGCTGGACGCGACTCACTTGCCTGTACAAACAGGGCCTGGGCCTCTTGAGGATGGATGATGTTGAGATCACCCACGCCCAAACGCCTGTCTTGAGACAGGTGGATGGGCCTTGGTCGGGGAGGTTGAGCTCACCCCTGTCTGCCCTTGACAGACGCGCAAGAAGCTATCATCCATCAGCTCACTGCAATTTCAACTCATGTACAATTGCTCACAAGGTCTGAATAGATCATCAAACGATCATGTCTTATGCCACTAACAGTGGCGGGAGCAACGGTATCATCAGCCATTACTGATGCGACGTTGTTCTCAGGAGGTGCTCAAGCAAGGAAGCCAGCGAAGATGTACATACGAGCGCATATTCACTCTACAGGACTTACTATTGTTTCGGTGGTGCATTATTTCCGAATATCTACAGTTCGATTCATCACAGAAGAGCACCTTGGAATACTACAATTACAGTCAAAATAACTTGGGAACTTCCCTACTATTTAGTGGGTGCTTCCCCATCGCATTCCCCAGCGAGCACATTGGGGAGACGCCCATTATTTAGTAGGTGTCTCCCCATGGTGTCCCCCCGCCAGCGCGTTGGGGAAACCCCTACTATTTGGTAGGTGCCTCCCCGTCGCCTTCCCCCGCGAGCGCATTGGGACGATCCTACTATTCAATGGGTGCTTCCCCATCGTCTTCCCCAGCGAGCGCACGGGGGAATTTCCTACTATTCAATAGGTGCTTCCCCATCGCATTTTTCGGCGAGCGCATTGGGGAAAGGTCAGCCAGTTTTGATAGAGGCTCGTCAGCTACACTGCCGCTAGGACCTACACCGTCGGTAGCGCTGAGCATAGGTGGGAACAGGGAAGTTGCTGCGGAATCCAGGCAGATTCGCCTGTGCGAGGCTCTTCCTAAGGTTCGGGCGGGACGGGCCACAGAGCCGCACTAGACCTACCCGAGCATCGTGCGGCTGAAAGTCCTGTGATCCCCGCCGAGTCCACCCTGATAGAGAACGCAATTCAAAGCATTGAATTCGACCGGTTCAGGGCTATAAAGACACCTTCCAGAGTAAATCGAGCAGTCAACATGTGTAAATAGATTCATGCAGGGAAAGGGCTACTACTAGGTGGGCGGTCAACCGGCGCATTGAACCTTTCCAACCCCATTTCCTCAACCAAGCTCACACACCTTTCGATTATTTTTGCATTGTTGAAGCCGTTGCATCATGCTCTGAAATTCGGCTCCTCCCGATGTTTCTCATATGCGATTGCATGCAGTGTAGCCTTCTAAACAGATTGGGTGGTTTTGCATGATAAGAATCCAGCACTTGAGAATCTAATTAATTCGCTGAGTGGTTTCGCATGTCAAACCACAGCTTTTTAGTGATAGGGTCGGATTCCACTGTTCCGTCGATCTCTTTGATTTTCGCCTTCAAGTCATTAAACGACTCAATGAATTGATCATTCCGCTAATTATCTAATCATCTATTGTTGACTATGTAGGGTGCTTAGTAGAGGGTCATGGAGGGAGCCATGAGGGGTGCCATGAAGGGTGTTCGATAGAAAGTCACGGAGAAAGCCATGTAAATAGGCGAGTAGATAGGTGAGCATGCCCAATGACAGGTAGATATAAAGTCATGAAGCATACTATGAAGTAGAGCATGAAGCGAATGATGCATGTTTGAACGCGTTGCATGGAGCCTGCTTTCAAGCATCTTTGAAGCATGTTTTACAGTATGTTTCAAAGCGGGTAGGCTGAGAAGTAGGTGAACAATTAGGTAGCTGAGTAGGTAGCTGAGCATGTAGGTGGGTTAGTAAGTAGGGTGGTGAGCAGGTAGGCGAGTAGGGTTACAGGTGAGTAGAGTGCAAGCATGCATGTAGGGTGATAAGTAGGGTGGTGAGCATGTAGAATGCAAAGGGCGGAGGTGAAAGCCCTGCAGGTCGGTTCGGCTCTATGAAGCGAAGATTTGAGCAGAACATGTAGTTTGACTGTATATAAAGATGTTGTTGATGCGACTTCTTACCGGCTTGAAGCCAGTTCGAAGCCACATTCACAATATCAGCAATTCAACAATGACGGGTTGAATCTTGAAATTGCCGATGTACGAGGTTTCTTCAAATTCACTGTGAGCCGACAGTGAAGAAAGTCTGTGACTCTCCTTTCTTCCCGTTATTTCGTCGCAACAGCCCCTTGAGCCTGTGCAATTTCTCTACTCACCGACTCTCTTGATTTCTCGTCATTTGTCAACTCTTGATTCCGGTTGACATCTAACTCTATCGACTTTCTCTCCATCTTCTTCTTCTCCTTTGACTTCAGTTCTTTCTTCGTCAGCTTTTCTTCTTCGGTTCATGATTTCTCGCTGTCATGGCTGTGCCTACCGCCGCCAGCTTCACTGCCCCAACTGTGGAAAGTATCGAGACGTTCCTGACCGACCTTCAGTCTCATGCCATTGATAATATTCGTGTTTACGAGCATCTGACCGCCTTCCAGGAGGCGACGCAGAAAGAGAGCTACCTTCTGTCCATTATTGACGAGGGTACTGCCAAAGAGGACGGGCGACGCTGTACCACCGTCTTCGCCGCTGCCAAAGCCTTGCTGGCTTCAGGGGGGTTCGCGCTGATGGCCAGCGACACCCACGGAGCGGCGCGGTCCACTGGCGAGACCTATCCGTGGCATTGCGTCTGCGTGCTTCGCGTCGGCGCCATCCTATGGGTGTACGACCCGGCCTTTGATCCTGCTGCAATGCCGTTGAAACAACGCATTGAGCAAGTTCCGAGACTGTCGATGGCAAAGGCTCTTTGGACCTATTTCGACAAGCATGGCATCACCATCAGGGGCATGCGCATCACCGGGGCCGCCGATGTTGAAGACCGATGCGTCTCTCTGTCCTGCCTGTGGATGGAACAGATGGTCATGGCAGAACGTGCGCAATGGCCGAGCCTGGAGAATTGCGCGGCATGGCGAGAGCTCACAAATGATGAATGGCGAGAGTTTCGCATCCGCTCACGATGAGATCAACATCCATCATGTATGACAGATCTCAGCTGGCACTTCAACATGCCTCTCATGCATTTTGCCGATTTTCCATGACCGTACGACCGAGACAATATCATCGATTGTGTCTTCGGCAATGCTCGCTGGTTCAAGGTCGATTCCGGCGTCGAACAGACGTTCTCTCTTCGCGCATGTAAATTGCCGAAGCCTGTGTTGAAGTGAGTAAGTATGCGAACGAGTAGACAGCTGGGTTGATGGCTGATCATGTAGATAGGCGAGCATAGAGGGTGGCGAGTAGAATGATGAGCATGCAGGATGGTGGGTCGGGTGATGAGTAGTACTGTATAAAGTCGGCTTAGTAAAACACAATAACAGCTGGCTAGTAGCAGACATCTCTTCGGTAGCTAGCTCATGTGCTTCGGGCGCATCATGGTTCGAGTGCTCTTGCTCACTAGCAGCACATCAGCCACCCAAGTCCTTGGTCAGAGAGCCGGTGTTGTGCAATCACATCGACAAAAACAACGATGAAGAGCCATGCTCAAGATTGCGAGCTGGCCGTGCGAGTAACAGATCAGAAGCTTCACGTCGTTCTGAACTGTCTCTTGCGCCCTGACTTTTGCTTCTTTGACATGTTCATCCCATCAAGTCTTTGATGACTGTCCTTGCGACTTTGGGGCGGTCCGTCCCCCACTTGTGTAAAGCCAGTCGAGGGTCTTGAGATTTGATCAAGGCTCAATGTTTGGGTGCCTTTGCGCCCGGGCTTTTGCCTCTTTGGCGTGTCCATCCCGCTGAGCCTTTGACGGCTACGTTTCTTCGAGATTCTGGACGGCACGATGGATGTTTCCTCAATTTTCTTCCGGTATGCTTCAAGCATGCACTCTCCAAGTTATCTTCTGTTTCCCACATATGATCTGCTTTTTCCGAGTATTTCTTTCATTGTTCATTCGTTCACTTCGTCGTCTTCTTCCCCTTTGCTGTTCTCAAGTATCGCGTCTTTGAGCTCTTGATCAGCTTGAGGCCACCAGAACTTCAGTCATGAACTCAATGTCGCTCTTCAGAGAGTCGGCCAACCGAAGGTTTATAGAGGGTCGGCTAAAGGAGGGATCGAACTGACCGGAGGATTATGAAACTCGATGAGAGGTGTATTCCACTTAAGAAACCGTTCGCTATGTAAATTTTTTGCTGGTTCCCAAGAGGGCTGATGCGGCTCTGCGGCTCGTCCTGCGCCGTGACCCCAACCAGAGCCTCAACTTCTTGGTAGCAAAGCATTCAACGGTCAGAGTTCATTCAGGCCAGAGTGCAAGAGCAAGTGCAAGTCTTGAAAGTAGTCTTCACTGGTAGTCGATATCTTGAGAATATGCATTCGATCGAAAGCGCTCTTTGAAAGTTGAAGGCTGAAAAAAGTAGACCATTGTGAACCGCTTGATTCTGCAAGCGCGACAATTAGCCCTTCTTGCACCCCTCATGTAACGACCTGGGGGCCAGGCTTTTGAACCGCTCGGCCCGGGCACGCGGCGGTGAACCCTTTCTCCCAGTCCCGGGTAATGATCCGGAAGCCAGGCATTGGAACCGCTCGGCCCGGGCACGCAGCGATGGACCCTCCCTCCCACCCCCGAGTAACGACCTGACGGCCAGGCATTTGGACCGCTCGGCCCGGGCACGCGGCGATAAACCCTCCCTCCCACCCTCGGGTAACGACCCGAGGGACAGTCATTTGGACCGCCCGGCCAGTCTGGGTGTGCATGTGTCTGGGGTGGATCGAGTAATGGTGTAAGACCTGGCGCTGTGATGGAAATGAAGACTCTCGTTCGACTCCGAGGACTGTCAAAACTCCATGCATCAAGACAGAAGAATCGGTTGACGAGGCCACAGATCGCCTGCGCAAAGACATCCTCTTCCTTGCCATGAACACCACACTTCGCCATGTCAAGAACGTTCTTCGGAAAAGCATACCGAGGGCGATAAAAGTCGACATAAGAGAGTACAGACATGACCATGAACCTGTTCAGAAGGCGTTGGCTGCTGCCCTTCCTTTGGTTCGCTGTGGAAAAGCTCTGACACAGACCATCTGCAGAGACCACTTCAATTTCGCCCGCTTGTGCTACTAACGTCTCTCCTCGCCCTTTCATAGCTTGGCGAACGAAGTCATTGACTGACTCGTAGAACAATCTGATTCTTTCCAGTTGACTTCATGTGTGTGTATCACCTTCTTGAAATAGTCGACCGCCCGTGTAAACCAGCTCGTTGGATTCCATGTGAATATCTTCATCCACAACTTCAACCAATCGTTGTAGCAATCCGGCTCGTAACAAACCCGTCGATCCTTGAGAGACTTTCTCAAGTAGCACCACGGGCTTCATGATCCGTCCAGTTGAATATCGCCGATTGTCTTCCCACGGCTTTGAGCTTTCACACTGCAGTTGCAACAAGAATTCATCGTCTTCAACGTATCTCTGACGTATCAAGAAAGCCGTCTGCATGCAGAATCTACATCACATCTGTCGGTCAATGATAAAGAATCATGGCAAAGACAATCTTACGACGGTGTGGAAACGCTTGCCCCTCGTGAATGGAATGACGCGAATATGTCGGAGTCGCGGTGTTGCTTGAGGTCTGTGACTCCCGTGCGCAAGCTTCACATGAATGAGTCAACGTTGGGATCGGAGAACACAGGCAGTCAAGGCACCTACCAGGTGGGCCAGAAGGTCGAATCGCGGCGTACGATCGCGATCTGAGCGAGTCCTGCCTTTGCAATGTCGCGTTCATCTTTCTGCATTCCTGCTCATGCGGTGCGGTGTCCCAGTGCCCATGGCGATAGACGCGGGTTCGTTTCGGTCGATTCCTCCGTCGAAACGCAAGCCAGGAGCCCCATCCAGGCCATAGTCGCCTCGGGAATCTGCGGGCGACTCCCAGGGTGGCGGCAAGGGCGCGGGGGACGATGAAGGAGATAGCATGAGCGACGGCTTGAATGAATCAGCACCAGTGGGGATCGTCAATGAAAGATGACTCGCTGCTGTTCAATCGAGCCTGTTTTCCTATGTTTTCAAGCGAGCGCGATCAAATTAAGGTTGCAGCCAATCATGCATTAGAATATTAGCGTATGCAGAAATTAGCGTATGCAGAAAGCTATGAATTCCTTGGCATCGCAATTGTCGCGGTCCCCCCCAAATTTGTATACTCGTAGATCTTTCGACATTTCAATTCATTCAAACCCACTCAACATCTATTATCGCATCAAAAACAGGCTCAAATAGGTGAAAATGAAGCTATTCATACACTACTAATCAAATTCTATAGTACCAGCTTCAAGGTCTCTTTCCAAGACTCTAATATCAGCTTCAAAGATATAACCTTCGGCGCTATGCTTGAAATGCTGCTTTGGAAACCTATCACAGCGACTTCTTACTACTACATAGTGCAGAAATTCACCAAAAGTGCCTTCGAAATGGGGTCATATCTCCTCGAAATGTCTTCTGATCCAGGCCTTCAGCACACTGAAACTAAGCTCAATGGGGTTGAAGTCCGGAGAGTATGGTGGCAGATATCGTACCTCACACCCGTGTGAGGTAATGAGTTCCTCGATACGAGCGTTACAGTGTATGCTGGCGTTATCCATGATGATTACACTCTTCGGGGCCGGAAAGGGACTGCATAGAGGTAGCAGTTCATCTGCTAGCCATCGAAAGAAAGCCTCGCCGTTGAACCAGCCTTCACGAATACCTGTACAGGGTAGATAGCCATCTATCGTGTAAGCCGGAAGAACACTCCAGCAATGTCCTCTCTTTCTAGAGGCTTGATAGCGAGCTGGTTCACCAACTGGTGTGTAGGCTTGATGACGCCACCCCGTAGTCTCGTTGAAGAGAGTCTCATCGACGAAGACAAGCTGTACAGCCGTCGCAACAGGTCGGCAATTCAGTTTAATCGCAGCTCATCGTTCTGTCTGATGCCGACACGCTGTTCCCTCTTTTCACTCCAGTGTCTCTTTTTCCTCACTCCTCTCATAGAAACCACACCATCTCTTTCTGCATGGTCCATGACTGTTGCTTCAGGTATGTAATTAGGGAGTCTTCAGCTGCTGGAGAGACCTTTCGGGGGGCGCCCTTCGGACGAAACTGAGGTCTAAAGGAAGAGCCATACATGAAGAGATTCTCTTGCATAGTATAAACGGTGTTACGGTGACAGTGAACCTCTTCGGCGATGGCGAGGGGGGTTCAATGTAAAAGCAGGAGGCGTAGTATCTTCGAGCGAAGGGCCGGAGCCAGTGGACCTGTCATAGCTAAAAGAATGTCAGCACTGTTGTCTAGTTTGAACAGCTTCAAATTTACCTGTTTTGATTTTCTATTGATTTATTCAATAGAGCGTTGAAGGTTTGAGATTTCGCATTAGAAAAATCAATCAATCAAACAGGTAAATATGAAGCTGGTCAAACTAGACAACTACTGATCTTCTGTGTAGCTAGCTATGACAGGTTCACTGGCTCCGGCCCTTCGCTCGAAGATACTACGCCTCCTGCTTTTACATTGAACCCCCCTCGCCATCGCCGAAGAGGTTCACTGTCACCGTAACACCGTTTATACTATGCAAGAGAATCTCTTCATGTATGGCTCTTCCTTTAGACCTCAGTTTCGTCCGAAGGGCGCCCCCCGAAAGGTCTCTCCAGCAGCTGAAGACTCCCTAATTACATACCTGGAGCAACAGTCATGGACCATGCAGAAAGAGATGGTGTGGTTTCTATGAGAGGAGTGAGGAAAAAGAGACACTGGAGTGAAAAGAGGAAACAGCGTGTCGGCATCAGACAGAACGATGAGCTGCGATTAAACTGAATTGCCGACCTGTTGCGACGGCTGTACAGCTTGTCTTCGTCGATGAGACTCTGTTCAACGAGACTACGGGGTGATGTCATCAAGCCTATGCACCAGTTGGTGAACCAGCTCGCTATCAAGTCTCTAGAAAGAGAGAGCATTCCTGAAGTGTTCTTTCGATGTATACGATCGATGGCTATCTATTCTGTACCGGTATTCGTGAAGGCTGGTTCAACGGCGAGGCTTTCTTTCGATGGCTAGCAGATGAATTGCTACCTCTCCTTTCCGGCTCCGAGGAGTGTAATCATCATGGATAACGCGAGCATTCATTGCAATCGTCGAATAGAAGAACTCATCATATCAAACGGATGCGAGGTGCTTGAGGGGATGAGTGGATCCTCTAGAGGTAGACGACGGCATGATGGCTTCGGGGGTCGGGGGGGGGGCTACAAGGATGTCAGCACTGTGAAACGTTTGACCAGCTATTTACCTGTTGATTGATTGATTTTTCTAATGCGAAAGCGTTGAAGGTTTGAGAATGTCAAGAATGTCTGAATTCATGACGGACGATCATCAACCATTGAAGCAACATTCAAATCTGGCATATGCACAGGTGAACATGCCCAATACTGATGTCTCAAGCAATCGCAGACCAGGAAGTCATCAAAGCCACAGCGACAGATGCAAGAACTTCAAGATGCACAAATGTTGGGCGCTGCATGGATGAGGATTCTTCGTCGCACCTCATCTTGATGCATGCCCCGTCACATGATTCACTCTTTCGGTTTTCAATTTCCTTTGCAACTGTGTCTCAGCTTGGAACGCTTCAATGTCTGGCAGGCATGACCCAACAGAAGAGAGCGACCCCCTTCGTGCTGATACGCCTACTCAACCCCGGCCAGCCCCATGGCGCAAGAGACCTGCCGCCGAAGGCTGCCTTGACAAAGATAATAGAAAGAGAGTGAACTGTTGCTCAGAGACATTGAAGGTCAACGGGCAACCTGGAACGTTCACGTCATGCGATCCTTCAGTGATTGACGATCGGGATCAGTCTTCTTCGTCATCGGCGGCAAATGTAAATAATCAGCCCGAACCTGATATCAACACATTCTCTAAACTGAAGCCATGGGTTTTGCAGACCTGGATTCAACCTGACATCGATGAAAAACTCGCGGTAAACGAAGAACCCTTCGACATTCACCTCAATCGCTTCCGTGCCGATTACCGAAGCATGGAGAGTAATGGACAGATCAGAGATGGGCAATTGAGCCCAAGCAGCAGCTCTCTGTTACGAACGGTACCAGGATGGAACAGGGCCACCAAAGAACCAAACCCTAATCAATTCACAGTCAACGCTAGCGAGTTGACTGCGTATTGATTAGGGCCAGCCAACGATCTAGCCGAGAACGGATCCAGACTCCATATGGATCCAGACTGACCAGACTAATCTAGATCTGGCCCAGCACCTGTTTCATTCCCAAGCCCTTTCTACACCAGCTTCTATCGCCTTCTATGGCAAACACACTCCTTTGTGTTACGAGTCATGCGGGTAGTTACTAAACAGTCACCTATGGCGAACACATTCCTTTGTGTCGCAAACACCTTCCGGATCAACACCTTCCCTGTGTTTCAACACGTTCCCTTTGGGACTAGCGCAGGCCTGGGTAACTACTATATAGAGCGTGTTCTTCTTGCCTTTTGTACCTTCTTCCTCCTGTATTCTTAAAGTCTTAGTCATAGCTAGACACTAGAGGTAAGATTCCCAATTGCTGTCAATTCTTCCTTTGAACCCCTCATGCAGCGGTTGTGATCCACATCATCATGCTTTTGAATGTTGACAACCGGCATAGATGCTCGGCCTCGCCCTCCCTTCACCGATCCAGTCGGTTCCAATCGTCCGAAGCTCGATCGGATCGACGCCAGACCTGAGCCCGAGCCCGAGCGAAGACAGAACGGAATGGAAAATAGTCCTGATCGAAACATGGCTTCCCCAGCTGAAGGTCGTCGCAGTAGCACAATCAACCCAATGCTTGAGCGTTCAGGACCTCGACACCTAAGAGCCTTGCCGCACCGATAACTCCTGTACCGCAATCGTCTGTTAGTTCAAGCCGCTCTAAGGCAATTGCCAAAAACTTTAGCCTATACACTCATGCTGTCATGAAGAACGCGACTCGAACGGTTCATCATGATACAGTCAAGGCGAGACTCGAGAGGCAAACACTATCATGGCTTTGTGACTACAGCTGAAGAACAGTCCAGGCAGTTGAGAAAGTCTCAAGTCTCATCAGAAGAGATTCAAGAGAAAGCGGTTGAAGGAATGGCATCGTGTATGGTAACGAAGAAGATGCATGTTTGATTGTTGATCAGAGCAAGCCTCGGAAGAATGTTTTTGCGACAGATGAGGGAATCTACCTATGATGTACTGCGATGATTGTATGGAACAGTTTTGCCTCTGCATCAACCTTTCTAACTGACTGGACAGACCTCCCTCCCCCCTCCCCCCTTCAGACCTGACAGACCTCTCCCCTTCTTCTTTCGTCTGACAGACCTCCTCCTTCCTCCTTTCGACAGACCCCCCCTCTCTGACAGATCTCCCCTCCTTCCTTCCGAGCGACCCTCCCCTCTCTCTGACAGAACCCCCCTGAGGGCTGGCGGGAGAATCGGCCGAAGGGTTGACCGGTCGAAGGGGCAACCCGGTGCCGGTCAATCCGAGGGCCAACCACCGAGGGGTTCAATGGAGGTTTCATCTTACAGAAAAGTATCTCCATGGACCGCAGTCTTTTACTGTACATCAGGAAGTCCGGCGGCAATGCCGGGGTTCAGGCAGTGCGGCGCTCTTCCATCATTCCGACTCGGAGTGGTCGGAATCCTCCAGCCCATCGGTCTCACTCTCCTCGTCGGACTCGCTAACCGCCTCTTGCGCCGCCTTGATCGCGGCCAGGTCTTCGTGAAACGCCTTCGCTCGATTCAGAAGGGTGTCAAGCTCATAGAGGGCCGGATCTCCCGGCAGCCCGCTCTCCGCGCTCTCTCGGTCGCTCTCGATCAGCACCTTTAACTGTAGACAATCCGGGGGAGCGAGGCTGGCGCAGGGTCCGCACCACGGCGCTGACCATGACCCCGTTGACCATCTGCTGTTCCCGGGACGCCGGCATCACGCTTGGGAGATCAACGAACAATCTGGTATTACTCAAGTCTTTCAAGTTGGCTTTGTATGTGTGTATCGCCTTCTTGAAATAGTCGACCGCCCATTTGATTTCAACAGCATCATTCTTCTCAAGACTGCGGCCTAAATTACCTCCACTGCAGAAAATGTTAAGTCCCCTTAGCCTAGATTGACACAGCGCCGCGGTGAAATCCCATCCTTGATTGAAAGATAAGGGTCATGGTCTCTTCAGTGGTCTGAAGCAGTTTTCATCGGAAGAAAGTTGAGAAGTGATAAAAAAGCAATCTGCGGTTTCTTGCCGGCAATATGAAGCAGTTATGTTTCCTTGAGCTTTTTCGTCCCTTGTGTAGAAGCGAATATGACAGGGTCAATGAACAATGGCTATTGAAATGTCTTCTTCAACGCTCATGTAAACCAGCTCATTGAGTTCTATGAGAATATCTTTACCAACGACTTTATTCAATCATTCTAGCAACCGGACTTGAAACAAACCCGTTGATTCTTTAGGGGCTTTCTCAAGTAGCACAACGGGCTTCAAGACCTGCTCGGTTGAAGAAATAGCATAAGCAACCAAAAACTGTATGTTCTGCGTTGATGAATCTTCCCTGACCATACAGTCATCATGCATACAAGTTAGTTTGCAAGCAAGACTCACGCGCAGGAGCAGGGGTAGTCAATCATACATTCTGCAGTCCCATCCCAACAAATTAACAAAGGAAAAGAAAAGTCAGTTATAGTTCTTCAAATGCTGCACCCCTGCACCCTGTGAACACCCTCATGCTCCTACTTCTTCTGAGCTCTTTCGCCGCCTTCTGCCCTTTTTTTGCGCCTCCTTCGCCGCCCCCTCTAGAGCCATCGTCTTCAAGATTGCCCTATAGGCTAAACATTACTGTGAAGTGAATTTCCCGAAACTCTCTGAGGTGACTGCCCCTTCTATTGCTTGATCTGCGGCCCAAATTCTTTGCTCTTGCACTCACGGCTCACATCACCGGGTGCGTTTTGCCTGAAATACCAGCTGAGTTCTGACTTGTCGTCGTTAATCTTTTAGACGCTTCATAGAAACGCTCCCGAATTGGCCAAGGAGACGCGTTCATATCACGAATCTAGCAGCTCCTTTTGCCAAATTAGACGTGCTGAGTATTTTCTTCAGGTTCTGAACCCGAGATCCCTTCCATATTGTATTCAGCCGAGTGCGCTGATAGGTCGAACATTCAGTCAGAAAATGTTTGACTGTCTGCCTTCCCCATTCACACGGGCACTCCCTCGAGTCAGCTCTTTTGATACTGTATAGGTAGTCCCTCAGGCCTATCTTCCCCGTGCGTAGTTGAATCAACGCTGAGCTCAGAGCTCGGTGAAGGCTTACGTGTAGGCGAAGCGCTGCCCTTGCTGGTACCTCGATAAGCCTTTTGGTAATCGATCCTACTTTTTCCCCCGCCATTGAGCTTCCCAATCTGAGTATATCCTTTTTCTTAGCCTTATCTTAATCGATGATCGCAGTGTTGCAAAGGGAATGTTGAACGTAGGAGGGATAGGTGGTGACCAGGGGTTCTCGCGCCAGCCCGTGGCCTGCTTTGCTGCCCTATCTGCCATTTCGTTCCCTAGAACCCCTATATGAGCCGGAATCCAGTGAACCCTAACTTCTATACCTCTCCACCTGAGGAGGTCTAATGTAATGGCCAGGACCCGCAGTATTCCTTGACCCGATTGAGTGCCTGGCTCCGAGGAGGAGGTGATTGCTGCCTGATTTTCTGTAAAGACGATCAGGGATATTCTATGCCCTAAATGTTGCGATGCTATGGAGGTAGCTAGCATTTATCCATGCAGTTCGGCTGCACAGACAGTGGCCCTGGTGTCGTCCCCTACCAAGAGATTTCTCTCAATTCCCAGGTTGGGTACTACTGCCGCCGCTCCTACTTTGCCATTAATGACGCTTCTGTCTGTGTATACTATGAAGAGCCTCGGGTCCTTCACGATTTCATTGTGTTCCTTGAGGGCGGTGTCCTTATCCTCCGCTATTCTGTACTTTGTGGGTACCCTCCTGGGGGGGGCAACCAAGGGCCGTATCCGCTCAATTGATTCGAGTGTCCTGAGGTCCAGCCTATCTTGTGCGTCGTATCTTTCTTCCAGCGTGCGAAGCGGGCTCCAGAACCTGAAGCTGTCCTGGAGTGTTGTCTTGCTTCCTTTATTTGATCGTAGACCTAGCTCGTTTTGAGGCGAGTGAGAGCCTCCCCTAAAGCCTTTTCCAACACGAGCTTGATAGGTAGTAGATACAGTTCCACATCTAGTGCCGGTCCAGAGGTGTTACTAAAAGCTTCACTTATCGCTTTTGCTGCTCGCCTTTGTACGAAGGCTAGTGTCTTGATGATCGCATTTTCTAGGCTCACCGTGCCAAAGCCTCCCTCTGGACTATACCAGATTGAGCACGCGTATAGCGCCTTCGGAACTACACAGGCCTGATAGATTCTGCGCATATTTAGAGAGGTCACCCCCCAGACTGACCCGCCTAGGTCGTTGAGTACGTTGAGCGCTTGAGAGGCTCCCTTTTCCACGCGTCTGAGGTGAGGTATCCACTTCAAATCCTTATCCAGAAGTACTCCCAGGTAGGTTCCGGTGTCCTGTGACTCAACGGTGTGATCTTCTAGATGCAGGTTATTATCTTCAGGTGGTACTCGTCTCTTTGTTGGCCTTCTGAAGTGTAGTAGCTGAAATTTGGCTGGTGCGAATTTGCTTGCATGTTTTCTGAATTCCGGGAGGGAAATCATTGTGCTTCGGTTTGATAGAAAGCTGAGTATCCAGTTCATCATGTTGCCACCTATTCTTCGTTTCTTAAGGTTGTGAATGAGCCTAATGTGAGAGAGTTTATCGAAGGCGCCCATTACATCCAGTAGCAGCACCGAGGCTACCTCCCCCCTCAATCAGGCCTCGTGAATTAGCTCCAGTAGCACCTGAAGTGCGTGCTCTGTTCCTCGTGCCTTGCGCCCTCCCATATGTCTTCGAGGGAGTAGATCGAACTCCTCCGCTGCGAAGCTTATGCGCGCCGCCATTATGCTTTCCAACGCCTTGCCCAGTGTGTTGAGCAGTGCTATTGGCCTGTACGCTTTAGGTTGAGTGTAGTCGCCTTTCGCTGACTTGCGTAGGACCACTGTTTTGGATTCGCGGAAGAGCTTTGGGTGGTATCCTAAGGTCCAACACGCATTGTACAAGGGAAGGAGTAGGGGCAGTATGATTGGTAGTGCTATCTTTAGCACTCTGTTAGGTGTGCCATCGGTACCTGGGGCTTTATTTAACGCTGCCCTTTTTATCGCGTTGACGATCTCATGCTCTTCTAGAGAGTCCCACTCCACCGAGGGTGAATATAGGTATTCCTTTAGGTCCGCCAGATCCGCTTCGGGGAGGGTCGGAAAGAAGGTCTCCTTAAAGACCTTCGCCTTGCCCTCCGGTGCGGTGATCAGCCCCTCTGGTCCCTGAATGTTTGGGGTAAAGCTCTGGTATTGAGATGTGCGATTTTTGGCCCACCTCGCCAGTTGCCAAAGGCCCTTGGTCGATGCGGTTGCTTCCTCTACTTTTTCCCTGTGTTGGGCTCCGAGAGCCTTCTGATGTGTCCTTTTCCGAGTCCTCTTATATTCGTTCCAATCGTTGGGCTCCTGAGTCATCTTAAACCTTCGTCTTAGTCTTTTGCACTCCATCTGTACATCCTTGCACTCCTGATTCCATCCCGTTACTGATCTTGGGCATCCTTTTGACAGCGTTACTGCCGCATCTATGGCTTTTTGCAGCGCCCTGCTTATAAGTATTGTAGTGTGGTCAATTTCGTCCATAGAATTGGGGGAGTGAGGAGTGGGAAGCTCAGATCGGAGCATTCTCATCAACAAAGCCTCATTCATCTTGTCCCATAGTCTTGCTTGTTTGACCTCTCTGGGTGTCAGATTCAGGTTAAACACCGTGTGCACTGGCAGGTGGTCCGAGTCATTGTCCATATCTGGGGCTACCTGGCACATCTCGTGAGTGCCTTCCAGATCTTGACTCACAAAGACCAGGTCCAGTGTGGTTTCGGCTGCTCTTGCTCTATATGTGATGGTGCCCGGGGGTAATAGCAGTTGCAGGCTGTGTTCCTCGATGATTTCTATCAGCTCGTCCGCCTCGGCGTGTTGATGGTGATAGTCCTCGCCCGCCCACATTGGATGGTGTAGATGACTACTATGTGCTCACATTGCGCTTGCAAAGCCTCTTCGAGCTTGATCAGTGTTTGCGTACCCCTGAGGTTCAGATTCGGCCCCGAATTATAGACGTTATGTACGTTGACGGTGCGCATTTTCGGGTCCCCTGGTGTTTTATACTTGAGGTGCAGGGTGATCAGATCCAACGAATGTTGAGTGTAATTTCGCTCGGTCGCTCCTATTTCCTTATTAACGAAGAAGCAGACTCTTGCTGTCGCCTTCACCTCTCCTGTCACCACCGCCTCTGGGTACAGTAGCGCAAACCTATCCCTTATGGGGTGGTGTGTGGTAGGAGTAAAGGGATTAATCCACGGCTCCTGAATAGCTATAATGCTATGCCTGAAGGTCGCCATGTCTCTTAACAGTGTCGCCATCACGATGTCCTTAGATTTCAAGCAGTTATACTGAAGTATTGATAGATGGTCGGTTGCTTGACTCATAGTTCTTCTTCGAGGTCTTGAGTATCTCTATTTTGCTGTTCGTTGACTCTAACCTTGGCCGAGCCAATGCTAGTCCTTCCCGATCTGGTCGTTGTCTGAGTGCTGATCGGCGCGTTTTCCTTATCCTCATGTATAGACACTTGATCTTTGCGTGTTTTTCTGCTCACAGTTATCAGAGCGAGGGCGTTGGGGTCCTTTGCCTGCATTGTCTCGTCCCTCTTTCTCTTCTTCTTGTCCCCTTGCTTCTGTTGGAAATAGGGAACAGTGCTGGAAACAGAGAACAGTACTGTTACCCCTGTGGTCAGTAATCTCCGCATTGATCCGGCGCTAGTGAATGGGTATTTACCCTTCGCCCACTTCTTTCCTTCATCCGTATGCTCTACCTACTAGATAGTCAATATACCTACATGCACATATTCGCTCTGACCCTCATATACCAATAGCTTCGTTGAAAGCTAATTGCCAACAACCATAGCTGAAACAGCGCTAACCTAAAGCAGTTTAGACGTATTTTTAGCACTGCTAAACTACTTTCGGCTGACGCTCGTCATATCTGACTCTCCACAGATGTAACGCTTCCAGAGGCCTGTGGATATAATTACATTGGGCCCTAGGTAGTGTTGGCCTCGCCCTCCATTCCGCAAAAAGATTTCGTAAAGTCGTCGAAGGTGCTGAGGAAGACTTGGTCAAAGACTTCTGGCCTAAGCTGCCGTACTGCGAACACCGGGGCTGAACAATTGCTTCTCGGTGTTGTGCACTTTGACTATGTACTTCTTTCCATTTTAGTCCATAGTTCTACGTACTAAGCGAAGGATGAGCTTAGGGCGGGGTACGGATAGGAACTTTCTCTTAGATATAATCTCCTAGGAGCGAAGGCCGGTACCTGAATGTTCACGCGTACAGGAAAGATAAGATGCTTAGGTATGAAAATAGTGAAGATGTGGCATCCAGAATTTGACCGTCGAAATAACGTGGAAGGTTCTAGAGTAATCTTGAAACCGTTGCTATTGATGTTCTTGAAGTTTTATGTGTCTAACCTTCCAAAAAGGAGCCATCTTCTCAAGAACTAGCGCATGCGCACTTTCTTTCCTGTGATCCTGCCATAGACGTGCACTCCATCGGCTTGCTTGGGAACAGGCTCGAAGGGATAAACCTTGACTCAAAGGAATAGGCCTTGAATAAAGTAGCCGACTTTCACTCGATGTTGTCCCGTAGAGAGTCGTGGCAAGCACTAACGTGGTCCCACATGGCCCTGTCGGACTTGAAACTTCTGTGGTCTGTACCCAATTTTCCACTGCATCTAAAGCAATAACTTTACCAAGATTCCCTAGATAGGGATCGTTGCAAGACTTCTTCGTACAAACATGCGATTGAGACATCTGGAGTAGAGCTTTGAAAGATGCGCCTTGCTAGATTTGAAAAGGTTAAAATCAATACGGTCAAGTAGTTCCAGCTTTGCGTTGGGACACATTCCCCTGCGGCATAAAAGTTCCTGCTCACTCAAAGCCCTTGCGGCATACGAATCCATACGGTATAAAAGTCCCTACGAAATATAAACCCCCAGGGCATGGAATTCCCCACCCCCATTGAATCCCCAACTCCACTGAATCCCCCAGGGCACAAAAAGTCCCCACGAATTAAAAGATTCTACAGCATAATAATTGACTTCTCATTTATTCCACATGCTCTTCTCTTTCTAATTTCACAAGCTACTAAAATTAGATAGCAAGCCAAGTGCACTGCCTCTACCAGTCGATAGAATTGGTACCAAAATTGACAGTACCGTCTTTTACAGTACTGCAGTGCTGGCTTTGACAGTACCGTCTTTCCTGGTGGTGTCTTTCGCAGTACCGGCCTCCCGGTGCTGCCTCTGCCACAATTTCCTTCGGTTACCACAGCCGTCCTTCCTCGAGCACCAGCCAAAAGTACTCCGTCCAGTACTGCTTCTACCAGTATTGCTCCTATCAGACCCAGCCAAGACACGCCGAGATGATTCAACATGTTACACAGCGCAATTGCTCGGTCAAGCAAGAACCCCGACGAGCCACCTATCCGGAGGGTATTACTGTCAGGAAACCAAGGCTCAGTACACAAAAAGAAAATTTATCGCATGGTAAGCAAATAGTGTTACTCGCGGTCGAAACAATAGGCTTCTATTTCTAGACCAATGCAGATTTCTACAATTTCTCTCGGCTTCATTAAAATCGTCACGGCATGACATTACTCATACAGCAAATTGAATGTTTATTTCGCTTTGCAATGATTTGCGAAGGCTAGGCTCTTTAGATGAAGGATTGAGTCTGTTAGAAATGGATTATCAACCAAATAAATGATACATTAGGATTAGCTTCTGCGTAGATAAATTCAACCAACGCAGTGGCCCGAGTCTCGCTTTGTTCTCGGTTGAATAATTCTGCTCAACTGTACTTTCGGGTTAGTTTTTAAGATACCACGCTATTATCTAGCGTATGCAGAAAGCTCTGCAATCCTTGGCATCCGTTTTTGTGTCGTGTACCCCACTACCTTTGTATGAGCCCCACCTCAACCCCCAACACCTATAATCGCGTGAAAAGTGAAGCTATTCAGACCTCTTTGTTTGTTGACGTTCTTGTAACCGTTTTTCTTTGAAATGCCTCAACGCCGGAGTCAAAACCTACCCCTAGATGACCCTCTCACCCCCTCTAGAGCATCCGGAAGGTGTAGGAAACCGACGGCTCGGGCTGAACAGCCGTCAAAGACTACTGATCGAGCTGACCCCCCCGCCGTCGTCGTAGAGAAGCTCTCATTCCATCGGATGTAGATGGGCCCCGGTTGCCTTCAACTCCTCGACAACCCTCGCCTTCTGAGCCTCAGTTGCCTTCACTTCCTCCTCCTCGACAACCCTCGCCTCCTGAGCCTCAGTTGCCTTCACTTCCTCCTCCTCGACGACCCTCGCCTCCTCCACTAAGACGTCCACGGCCTGATTCGCCCGCACCGTCGTTACATCCAGGATCTTGGGGGGATGAACCTGGCATTCCTAAAGATAGAGCTGGAAGACCCATGGCTTTTTCAGCTGCAGGGGTTGCAGCGCGTGCGAAGCATCAAAAACAACAACAGGATTGGACAGATGCTGCCCAAAGATTGAGAGATAAGAAAGCTCGTGAAGAGGCTTTATGGCAGGCGGAAATCACTGAACACGGCGAACAAGAGGCTATACACCGTCGTCGTCTGGATCGTCAGACTAGAAAAGAGGCAGACGAGTTGCCTACCTCTGAGCTTGAAGCTATGGATTTGGAAGATCAGATTGGTGATCCCATGCTGTCTATATCAGCCTGTCTCCGTGTAAATCGAAGACTTGAGTGGTCTAGTCACATTTCTCAGGTGCTAGCTTCGAAGTTTCAGATCTGGAACTTTGAAGAGACTTTAGATGAGGCTATTAAGACCAAAGATGATGATATCAAGGGCTGGATTATCACTAATCGAATGATCGTCATCAAAGCTAATAAGTCAAAAGCCACTCGAAAGCAGCAGTCTATTGATGACTTTAGTGAGTTAGAATGGGAAAAGGTCTTGCTCGCTCTGGCCGAGGAGAGAGCTACTGACTATACGATCAAGATAGAGATCAGCGCGGAGGCTGAAAAGCCTACTCGTAAAAGACCTGCTGAGGTTATTTCTGATGGTCCTGACGCTGATGAGAGACCTCGTCAAAGACGCACTCGCACCGATCAGCTTCTGGATCGAGCTTGAATGAGAGCAGATACACTCGCTGATGTCGACAATTTTGATAGAGCATTGCTGAATCGCTGGCAGTGCAACGATGAGAATTGTAGGAATCAGAATGGCTTCTGTTTCGTGGATTTCGCAGGCAAGCACTACAATATGGATCACACCCAGCAGTCTTTATGGGGTAAGGCGATATCTAACGGCGATGGAAACGTCAGCGTTGAAAGACCTTCTACCTCTTTATATAACTTTTGGAGTGATAAACAGGGCTCTGTTACCTCGCTCTCTCGCCGATCAGATATGCATCAGGAAAGGCTGAAGGTCAAAGCAGAGCGAGTGGAAAAGGAAGATTTTATGACGAAATTTACGAGGTTTAAATGAACAGCAAATGGAAATGCGAATGAGTGAGGCAATGGCTGATCAGATGGAACGGATGAACTCTCGTCAGAAAGCTTCAAAACCTCATCCACCACCTCAGCAACCTTCTCTATCGCAGTGGCCATCGTGGCAACAACCGTCTATCTATCCTCCCTATCAGACCTTGCCTTATCAGCCGTGGCAACAGCCTCCTCAGCCTCCACCGTGGCAACAGCCTCCTCAGCCTTCACCGTGGCAACAGCCTCCACAGTCTATTCAGTGGCAGCAACCTCCACCACCTCAGCCTACTCCTCCTCCTCCTCCTCCTCCTCCTCCTCCTCCTCCTCCTTCTCTACCACCTCAGCCTGCAATCGTAGCTCAGCGCTCAAGTCCCATCGGGCTGCCAGAAGAGAAGGAAGAGATATTTGATCAGTTCTTCGCTTGGAAGATAAACAAGACCTCACGTCAAGCAATCAAACAAAAGCTCGCGGAGGTGAGATGTATAGTGAATGCACAGATGTGGCCTACAGATGATTTGAAAGAAATGGCAGATTCAACGTCTGATATCTATCGAACTGCTATACAACTAGAAGTGTCAGATGGAATGGCTCGTGCATTTAAGAAGGATCTGAAGCTTTTCAAACCTGCCTGGCGTAAGGCCAAGAATCTCTTAGAACTGAGTCGTTAAATAGAGTCGAATTCCTGATTTCCTACCTTCAATTCTCGTTCTAAAGCTCTGATATCTGCCTCAAAAATGTAGCCCGAATGCTTGAAATGCTGCCTCGGAAATCTATCGCATCTGCTTCGTTCAACAGCGTAATGAAGAAAGTCACCAAAAGTGCCTTCAAAATGGGGTCATATCTCCTCAAAATATCTACGAACCCAGGCCTTTAATACGCTGAAAGTGAGTTCGATGGGGTTGTAATCCGGCGAGTAGGGAGGCAAATATCGCACCTGACATCCGTGTGAGGTGATGAGTTCTTCAATTCGATGATTGCAATGAACACTCGCATTATCCATGATGATTACACTCCTCGAGGCCGGAAAGGGACTGCACAAAGGTAGCAGTTCATCTGATAGCCATCGAAAGAAAGCCTCGCCGTTGAACCAACCCTCGCGAATACCGGTGCAGGATAGATATCCATCTTTCGTATAGGCCGGAAGAACACTTCAACAATGCCCTCGATTTCTAGAGGCTTGATAGCGAGCTGGTTGACCAACGGGGGCGTAGGCTTGATGACGCCAGCCTGTGGTCTCGTTGAATAAAGACTCATCCACGAACGCGAGCTGTTCGGCCGTTGAACGAAGCATGTCTGCTACCCAATTCAAACGAAGCTCATCGTTTTGCCTGACTCCTACACGCTGTCCTTTTTTATTACTCCAGCGTCTCCTCTTCAGGATCCTTGATATCGTGGATTGATGCACATTAATGCCCCACTCCTCCCATATGTACCAGACCATCTCTTTCTGCATGGCCCACGGCTGTTCCTCGAGGTAGGCTATGAGGCCATTCTCAGCTGCCTTACACACCTTGCGGGGGGCCCCTTTAGGGCGAAATCGAGGTTTAAACGGTGAGGAATACATGAAGAGATTCTCTAGGATGCTATACACTGTTCTAGAACAGCAGTGAACCTCTTCGGCGATGACGACGGGTTGCCAATGAAGTAGTAGAAGCCGTACGATCCTGGAGCGAATGGCTGCAGGTAATGGGCCGGTCATAGCTGAAAACGCGTTAAAAAACGTCAACAAACAAGGAGGTCTGAATAGCTTCACTTTTCAACTGTTTGGGGATGATCTAATGTGGTTATAGAGGTTGAGGGTTGAGGTGGGTTGAAGTGTTCAATGGCTCATACAAAGGTAGTGGGGTACGCGACGCAAAAACGGATGCCAAGGATTGCAGAGCTTTCTGCATACGCTAATACCGTAACCGGCGACTATGCAACGTTCATCCGCAACGCTTGTTTAAATCTAACCTGAAGATTTAACAGGTGCATAAGAGTATTCACGACGTTGGTTCTGGGGTTTGTCGCTTAAAAACTAACCCGAAAGTATATGGTCAAGGTATCTGTGAATTGCGGTCCACCTTCAGCCTCACAGCAAAGTCTGGCCCTCTTCTAGCCCTTCTGATTCAGTTTAGTAAGCATCACTTGCGTTATCACACTGTATGTCTGTTCTAATTGCTAGTTATGTCAAATCCAATTTCCGGTCAAATAATTCGGAAACGCTTGATCGAAAACATCACGCTGCTATGAACATTGACCGAAGTCCCTGAGCAGCCGAAAGAGCACAAACTAAGCTGTGGAAATGACGAGGCACGAAAGCTTTCCTCAGAGCGAGAAAGGCAACTTGCCGACAGTCATTCGTGTTTCTCAGCTTCCGCTTCATCATCCGAATCATACCAGCCGAGTTTCACATCGTAGTGATCGTGTGGATTATGATCTATGCTCCACAAGTGCTTCCGGTGCTCGGCGTGCTTCGCGCTCTGTACTTAGTATCAGCATCTCACAATGGCTACTGAAGCTCCTCAAATTAGAAAGTCACCTAGTTCCCGAGCGTTGTCTAAATCTCCATATCCATTTACTTTCACCACCGCTGTGGCTGGGATTCTGTTCAAAACACAGGTACTCGTGCTCAGTACGTGCTTCTGGGGGCACGTTTATTTTCAGTTTCTGGTATGCATCCTCCATCATGCGAACGGGGGTGTCTTCCCGGGCCAGCGCCCAGTTGCGCGTGTGGCGCTTGTCAGCGAATGTAGAGATAAAAGGGCTCGGGAACCTTTCCCAGCTTAGCATGAGAGAGGAGGGCAATGCGGTGGTTGTGCTCATCTACCGGCGGAGCTTAACGGTCGGAGGCGACGAATCCATTGACATGATCGAAAGTGGCCTGCGCGTCGTCATAGTCGATACGGTAAAGAGTTGACGGGAGCTGGGCTGGGGTAAGGAAAAGAGAGTCCATTTGGTAGAAAAGAGTGTTGTCGATTCTTGCCGATTATGTTCTCGCGCTTTGAACAGCGTCCAGGCTGCGCTCTGATTAAAAGGCTCCGTCCGAAGATAGCGAGAGAGAGTCAAGAATGAAGAAGAAGTCGACTGGTTAAGGGTATTCCAGATATACACCTATTTTATAGGTGAATAGGTCCCGTTCCTGTGAGCCCGCACATACATACAAACACCATGTCATTAGCCGTGTGTTCAGATATTCTCCGTAAGACAAAGGTTCTGCATAATCAGATGCGATGAAGCGACGCGATGAATGGAAGCTAGCAAAAATATTTGACGCATAATGGTCCTTCACTCAATCCATGGCAGTGAATCGGGATCTTGTTTGTCAAACGCGTTAAGTGACAATTGAGACTGCATAAAGAATCTGGCTGTTTCCATACATCACTAGAGTCTACTCTTTGAAGACTGTTATTCTCTTGGCTTCCATCTACTTCATAAAAGTCACATAAGAGAGAGCAGATGAGTATTAAACCAACCTATCTGCCTATGTGTCCTCTTTCAACCCTTATCAACAAGAAAATTCGCCAAGCTCGATATCAGTATCACTGTTACATCACATCGATTCATTGATCAAACAATTCCAGAGAATGGAGACTAACATGGATCGCTTCGGAACACTCGCCGATTCAGCTTTGATGAGCAAGATAGACAAGCTGTTCATCTGTGGCGTCGGCGAATATATCGCGCTCCCTCAGCTGGTGGTCGTGGGGGACCAATCGAGTGGTAAAAGTTCTATTCTTGAGGGGCTCACCAACCTGCCTTTTCCACGGGATAGCGGCCTCTGCACACGATTTGCAACACAAATCACCTTCCGACGGGCTCAGAACGCGAGTATTTCGGTGTTCATCATCCCTGCAGGAGATGCAAACCAGGAGCATATTGAAACGTGCAAAAAATGGGCGAAGACTGGTCTCCAGGCGCTGGATTCGACGAACTTCTCGGAGATCATGAACGAGGTTTGCTCTCCCTGCCAGAGACCGTGACGAATACTGACCGCTTAAGGTTCATACTATCATGGGGCTGGATCAACAAGAGAAGACTGCGGGTAGAGCAACGTTCTCGGACGACGTTTTGAGGCTCGAAGTCAGCGGTCCCGAACAGGAACACTTCTCCGTCGTCGACGTCCCGGGTATATTCAGGAAAACAACCGAAGGACTTACCACAAAGGCCGATCGGGAGATGGTTGAGGCCATGGTCCGACGTTACATGGAAAACCCACGATCCGTGATGCTGGCAGTCATTCCCTCGAATGTGGACATTGCGACACAGGAGATTCTATCCATGGCGGAAGAGATGGATGTCGATGGGCATCGAACACTTGGTGTTCTGACCAAGCCAGATCTAGTCGACAAGGGTGCGGAGCCAGCCGTCGTAGAGCTCATCGAAGGAAAACGCCATAAGTTGAACCTCGGCTGGTGCTTGGTTCGTAACCCAGGCCAAATGCAACTCGACGACCCGAACACCGATAGAGACGCCGTGGAAAAGACATTCTTTCGAACTGTGGCACCATGGAAGTCGTTAAACAAAGATAGGGTGGGCATGGGAGCGTTGCGGGTTCGTTTGCAGGAAACCCTCGCCATCCACATTCACCGCGAGTTCCCGAAGGTTGGTGATACATCACGTAATGCTGTGTTAGACTAACCTCGAGCTCCCTAGGTCAAATCTGAACTCTATAGAAAGCTAGCCGACGCGAAACAAACTCTGCATGGACTTGGTGCCAAACGCAAGACGACTGAAGAGCAGCGTCGATACCTCTTAGACATCAGTATGCGTTTTCAAGAGATCACAGTCCTCGCTCTGAATGCCAACTACGGCGGAAACGATTGGTTTGATCAACATTCTACTCTGAAGTACCAGAATATTGTGATGACTCGCAGCCATCTCTTCGACGTCACCATGGAGCAGTATGGACAATCATATGAGTTTAAGGCAGAAGACATCAATCCATCCCAAGTAACAGAAGATACTCCGACGATACTGCAAGAGTCAGATGAATCGGATAAGTCCCAAGAGCGACTTCTCATTCGCACAACTAGAACCCATGTGGAATTGCAAGGTGTGATGTTTGAGGAAGATTCGATCAGCAAGATCATCGGACATGACACAATGCAGTGGCTCACGAAGATCTACACAACCTCGCGAGGTTTTGAGCTTGGCACTTTTGACAGTTCCCTTCTCGCTATGGCTATGAAAGCACAGTCCTCGAAGTGGAACGCAGTTGCCTTGGCGTACATTGCCGATGTGGTTAATATGGCTCACACATTTGTTGTCAACTTACTTCGTCTGGTCTGCCCTGATCCACAAGTTCGAGAAGGCCTGATGTCGATTCTGATGAATCATCTGATGGCGAAATACCAAGCTGCCTTCGACAGTGGGCGATTTCTCCTTCGTGTAGAGAGACTGGGCACTCCCGTTACACTGAACCACTATTTCAATGACAACCTGGAGAAGAGGTTTGTGACATGCCGTGCCACTCCAATTCCTCACCAAGACTAACAAATATCCAGCCGCCAGCTGCGTACTCGGGCCAGCATAATGAAGAAAGCAACAAACGACTGCACGCACGGCGTCGTGGTCCAAGTTGATGATCTTATTCATCATCATGTCATGTCGAACACAGAGCACACGGTTCGTGATATTCATGATATTCTTAAAGCGTATTACAAGGTCGCTCGTAAGCGTTTCGTGGACAACGTTTTCATGCAGGCATATGACCACCATCTCGTCACGGGTCCCGACACTCCTCTGAAGCTCTTTTCCCCGTCTTTTGTGAGCCAGCTATCGGTGCAGCAATTGGAAGAGGTTGCCGGTGAAGATGCACGCTTGAAGAGAAAGCGCAAGGTTCTGAGCAAGGAAATCAATGATTTGGAAGCGGGCACGAAAATCTTTACATGATCCCAACTGAGTCAGTGATCGAATGGACCCGAGAACAGGGCACTACCACTGTTCGGATCATCACATACAAGGGTGGTGGAGTAAGATGAGAGCGTGCATTGCTTTTTGGATTTTAGAAAGCGTTATCCTCTTAGACCTGGACATGCATGCAAGTAGATTCAAATTTAAATTCTCGGTGAAAACGATCATCCGATTCCGGATTATACTTAGAACTAGAGTAAATATCCACCCCAACAAATTTGGTGGTTGGGTGCGGGGAAATTTGTGAGTCGGGCTTTTTTAGCTCCCCGCGTGACAGTCAAAGCGACCCCGAATAAGGGTTATGGCAGAAAGGTATACTCATGCAAGTCCAACACCTTCGCAAAAACGAAGTTAATCCCAACCTCTTGGACTTTTCGGTCATCTGCCAGTTTTGAGCAATTTCTAGGGGTAGTTACAGTACATACTGTAGGAAAAGGCTTACGGAGATACCCAAAGGTAGCCAATAAGGATGCTATTCGCCGGATCTCCATCTCCACGGCCCGGCCCCCGGTCTCTGTGCTGACCCAACCAAGTTCGCCGGACTTGTCTGGGGTCTCGATCGTAGCCACCCACGCCACCATGCCAGCGAACTACTGTAGTTTGCCGAAGCGGCTGGCTCTCGATCGGCCTCTGTTATCTCCTTAAAGGCTCAAAGCCTCGTGTGATAGTGTCTCGTTTGAAAAGTCTGTTTTCGTCGCCACTGAATTCCTGGAAATTGTGAGAAATGGGCGAAACGATATGGGATAAAGAGATCGATGTACCTGAGAAGGTGATTCAGTATGTCGATGACAACGTCTCGGCAAGTAAGCTGCCACTTCCGCCCTGACCTACTTCTGGTCTTCCTAGTCAACCAATCGCTAAGCGCCAAATCATCCCTAGTCGTCGACTTAACGAGTCAGCGAACTTGTAAAGTCGTCAATTCGTCGATCCGCTGTCCAATGTAGCTTTTAGCCTGCCTCGACCCACATGCTTATCTCGATGGTAAGTGATCGATGAACAGAGACGGTGACTGATCGGTTGTCGTTAGGGCTTCCACAAGGCTCCCAGGTTAGAGGGATTTTTCCATACGGAGCCAGCTACTGGACCCGTACGGCTGAGATCCAGACAGCGCAGTTGGATGGATCCCCGTTGTCCTTTTTCCTGAAGGTATCACACAAAGACGTTGGGAAGGACATGATGTCTGGTGAATTTGTCTCGATGACAGCACTCCACGACACGGTTCCGGACCTCGTTCCAACTCCTGTAGCTTGGGGCACTTATGCTTCCGATCCCAATATACATTTCTTCCTTTGCAGCTTCCATGACATGACGGACGAGATTCCAGATATTCAAAAGTTCACTTCAAAAGTTGCCGAGCTTCACAGGAAGAGTGTCTCCGAAGGGTAAATACGGCTTTCCGGTGCCAACTTATCAAGGCAGAATCCCTCAAGAGACCGCCTGGGCTGATACATGGGAACAATTTTTCACCAATTCGATAAAGCGTATGATGGCGGTGGAGGAAGAATCGCAGGGTCCTGATCCGGATATGCAACGCCTCGAGGATGCGTTGATCAATAGAGTCATTCCTCGACTGCTTCGACCCTTGGAAACAGGAGGTAGGCAAATCCGACCTTGCCTAGTGCATAGTGATCTGTGGGATGGCAACACGTCAACCGATGTCGCGACTGACTTGCCTATAATATTCGACGCCCCATGCCTCTACGCTCACAATGAATATGAACTTGCACCATGGCGGCCCACCCGGCACAAGATTGGGAAACCCTATATCAGAGCATATCACAAATACTTCCCAGTATCTGCCCCAGAAGAAGACCATGATGATCGGAACGCTCTGTATTGCATGTAAGTTTCATGAGTGCAATGTTCCGTCGGGGTCGCTATGCCTTTGATTCAATAGCTCACAAAGTTTCTAAAGCCGTTTATCCGTCATTAAACTTGCTACTTCGTTGAACTTTTAGATCCGCTGGTTTGGCAGTCCGTTATATTGTGTCTCTATGATCCATTGATTTGTCTCTTTGTCACGCTGCCACTTGATCAACCTGTCACTTCTGCACTTCATCACATTACTAGTTCCTCGAGTTATTTGACCTGTCATGTTGTTACCTTCTCAATCACCATCTCTTCGACTTGCCAGATTGCTATGTCTTCAAGCTAGGACGTGGCTCGGCTGAGTGAAAAATGATACTAATACCTTACCTTACCACACGCAGTCGTTTCAACATGTGTTCATCGGCATTGTACTCGGGTAATCTTTGGTTTAGACAAACGTAGGTCATTCACATTTTATCACTCCTCTGGTTGAGCTAATGCTACATGTAGCGTTGTCGAGGAAATGCGAACTCTAGTGGAGAAGTTTCCAGACGGATATGAAGGGTGGGAGAAAGGGAAGGTAGGGTCGAGGTCCGAGGCTACAGGATATTCAGCGACGCCTATTGAAACTGTCAGGGAATTAGACGTGGTAACTAGTGGTTCGAGTTTAAACGGTTCTTAGAGGGCAATTGGAGATATGAACGTTCTTTTTCCACTACATAAACACCCATTCAAATTAGGATTAGTTAGGTACCGATACCTCGGTCGCCTAGAAATACCTTTATCTGTATAAGTGCCCCACCAAGAATTAAATACCTCTGGGATCAACTGTTATTTCCAACCTAATTTACATCTGAAATTGACCATAGAAGCCTCCACCATCTGGCGCTTGCTCCTGAAACCCCGGAATCTGCTCTACAACAGCTGAACCTTCGTCATCCCCCCTACCTCGTCCTTCGCTCCTCCCACCCCATAGCTCCCCTCTCCCTAGCTCCTCCCCTTCCTCTACCTCGCCCTCTGCCCCTAGCTCGTTATGATTCTTGTGTTTGTGGCTCTAGCTCTTGCTTCTGCCGTTGACCATAAACATCTTTCACACGCTCAAAATCGAAAAAAACTCGCTGAGTAGAGTCTTCGAACTTCTGCTGACTACGTGTACACATTGTGAATACAGTAGAATTAACTGATTTATTGTTACGAATGTGCCAGGATTGGATAGGGTTTCCTAATGGTAAAGCCCTACGGGTTTGCCAACGACTGTCAAGATCTAACCCTAATCAATTCGCAACTAATATTAGGTAGTGTACGGTTTCCATTGCCTTTTACTATCAAAAGATCTTGATAAAAAGCTTGTAACATTCTGAAAGAATGTTAACATCATTGCATGTAAAATGAAGTTGATGCAGAATCGATTAAGTCAAACGATGATCGCTCAAAATGCTCGCAAAGCATGCAAAGAGCAGTTTAATAAGATTCTTTAAAGAACGACTTGTACTCGTAGCAGCAGCAGCGCGAAGAGGCCTGGGAAAAGCGTTATGTAAAGGCACTACAGAAGTGCTACAGGGCTACTAAGCCCCATAGAACTGCTTGCATTAGGCTAGCCCAGGGTTTCCGGAAGAAATGACGCGTTATTTTGAAGCAATTGCTTCAAAATCCTCATGTATAAAGGGTAAGGTATTGGTGCATGACCGTATAGCACTAAGCGAAGGATGAGCTTAGGGTGGGTCACGGAATACCCATTAAGCGAAGAATGAGCGGAAGTGCGGAGTACAGATAATGCCAATGTTCTTAGAATACTGTACAATGAAACTCGGTCTGATCGGTTTGGCAGGTAATACTTGCCACAGGCTATTTGCTACACTTGAGGGATTGACCGATTTCGCCTCGTCATTCATCGCCGTAATTAATTCCAGATAATTTGGCCTCTGCCAGTCATATCAACTTGATCATACACTGGCTGAGTTGTTGAGATTTGAAACAGTACAACACCAAAACATTCGGAACTTCACTATCTAGGTTGAAATGCACCTCTTTTACATGCCAACGTGATCAGATCTCACTCTCAAATTATGTCACTGATCTCATCCTCAAGCGTCGTATCTGAATCTTCCGAGCCTTCGGGCTCGCTACCGACACAAACTTTATACACAGCCTTCACACCCCGCCAGAAGCGTTATCTAACCTTTCTACTCGGGATCATCACGCTCGTGTCCACCTTGACAGCGACAATCTACCTTCCTCTCCTCCCTTTGCTCCAAACCCTCTTTCATACTTCGGCTCAAGCCATCAATCTCACAATAACAGTCTACATCACATTCCAAGCAATCTCCCCCGCTATATTTGCCACCCTCTCGGATTCTCTTGGTCGAAGACCTATCTATCTTACTACATACACGCTTTACACCCTCTCAAGCTTAGGTTTGGCGCTGAACAAGAACAGCTATGCTATATTATTAGTATTGCGTGCGCTGCAAAGTCTTGGCGCCAGCGCAGTGCTATCCGTCGCATATGGCGTTGTGGCAGATATTTGTGTCCCTGCGGAAAGAGGCAAGATGCTAGGTTTCGTGATGGCAGCAGCGAATCTGGGGGTCTGTGTTGGGCCTGTAGTTGGAGGATGGGTTGCGCTGTGGTCGAAGGGTTTTGAATGGGTATTCTGGTGCCTGGTGATTTTTGGAGGAGCGGTCTTGGGGACTATTGGGTGGACTTTACCTGAGACGGCGAGGAACGTGGTGGGAAACGGAAGCGTGCAGGCGACGGGTTGGGGAAGGACCTGGTGAAGTGTTCTACGTCTATGTTGGGGCAAGAGGTGGATGAGAGTAGGCCAGGTTGAGGATGCCCATTCTGGTGGTGATGGTCAGAGGGATTCTGATTCTGAGAGGAAGATGAAAATAAAGATTTCTAACCCCTTGTCCTGTCTACGAATCCTCTTCTGGAAAGATACTCCTCTTGTTCTGTGGATGAGCGCCTCATTCTATGCCGTCTACTACTGCATCCAAGCTTCCATCCCATCAACCTACAAGCAAATCTATTACTTCAACGAGCTGGAGATTGGACTTGCATATCTTACCGGAGGAGCCGGTGTTATGCTTGGAGGATACACAAACGGGAAAATGATGGACAGCAACTACAAGATCACCGCCAAAAAGATTGAACACACCGTCAACAAAGTTTCCGGCGATGATCTAAAACACTTCCCAATTGAATGAGCATGAGCCCGCGGCTCCTGGTATCTCCTGATAATCTCCACCTGCATGCTGATCGGCTATGGGTGGGCTCTCGAAAAACATGCCCACCAGAGCATCTCCCTCATCCTCCAATTCCTGCTCGGTTTCCTCTGCATGTGCTTCAATCAGACCTTCAGCGCTTTACTCATCGACATGTTCCCCGCAAGTCCCAGCACGGCCGCCGCTTCGGGCAACATCGTCCGCTGCGCGTTATCAGCATTGGCCGTTGCGGTCATGCAGCCTCTTCTGGATGGAATGGGCCGAGGATGGTTTTTCACATTCTTGGGCATCCTGAGCGGCGTTGTTGGTGTGGCTGCCGTATGGGCCATCCAGGCCTGGGGAATGAAATGGCGAGGTCGAAGGATATCAGATGGTACGAAACCTCGTGATGAGGACGTTTCTGGGGAGACAGGATTCAACGAGGTTAACAGAAAAGGAGAAAATGACGAGAAACCAACCCCATCAGCTCCCGAGGCAGGTTTGGCGGCTGGTGATGACAAAGGGGCAGTAGATACCTGAAGATTATATGGTTATAATCAATGAGATGGTGCTTCAGATTTGACATAGGTCGCCGGCATCATGAGTTCAATGAACCTGTTCCGCAGTTCAATGAACCAAGCCACCAATCTAGCCACGGTCATCTTAATCTAGCCACAGCAATCTTAAGTCATAAGACTACTGTCTAGCCTTGGTTCTGCCCGGTTCATGTATAATAGAAGCCGGGCCCTCATTCGTTCCTTTCGCTATTTGTCTTTCGTCTTGTACATTACCTGATGTATTGTCTTGTACCTAGATCCTACCAAGTCACCCAAGTTGACCGTGGTCACCTTGGATAGTTATATTGATAGTCCCTAGCCTAGTCCTTGACACTGATTCATGAGTGTCTACACTCACACTCAAGTTTGTCTCGACTTCATTTGATTTTCAAGTCAGAGATTTTGTCATTTCTGAATGACTTTAATTCGAGTCTGTTTCTTTGTTTCTCACTTTCAAGATCTACACTTTCAAAGACAGTTCTACCGCCTTCATCTTCGATCAATTGAAGCAGCGCTTACAATATACGCTTAAATTAAATCACAGCTAGATTTGATGTTGAGACGCAGCTAAAAGAAGGTTCTTGAATAAAGATGTTTCAGTATTGACCTTTTCACATGCGCTTCCTTGACGGCATGAACATCGAAATCACTAATCTCAATCAGACCCTTATTCGCTGCCTGATTATAACAGTAGAATCTTGCGTGATTGATAATACTAATTTGAAGAGCTTTGTCAAGAAAATGATACTTGAAGCTACTGATTTAGTATTTAGGGAGAATTTATGGCAAAAGTAAACGAACGTGGGGTGGGATCATTTCTGGGAGGTTTTGGCTGTGTGCCTCTCCTTCGGGCCTCTTTCTTTTACTTCACCTCAAGCTTGCGGTCCACAATCGACTGAGTCTTTTAGACACGGTTTTCCGGCTGCTGTTGAACTTGCGAGAATGTGAAGGGTTTGAAGACCGCTTACAGTGATCTTTGGATTACTGTTATTCCGTTTCCTAGCATTATGTCAGTATGTCTTGCCTACGACTGTAAGAAATGTAAGAAATGTAAGAAATGAAGTGCTTACCTTGAGAGGTGAATTAGATGATAAGCTTTTCAAAGTAATCGTTGTCTAAGGTTATGTGATGCTTCCTTCAGCTTACATCGAATCTCCATAGTATCCTCAGCCCTATGAACCTTAACCGAGGCTTTCCCACCCCACAACCTCGCAAGGTAGTAGTCGTGGTAGTCTAGTAGACAATAACATAACGATTGATTAGGGCGTTAGGAGCCCCATAGAAACAATTTTTCCTCTACCCAAGTTTCCCGCTGTGGCTATCCGACATCATACGTAATGCACAACGGAGGTATGGATTCTTCCCGTTTGTTCCAGCTCAGCGTAGAGATTACGGTTGTCTGACCTATGCTATCTCTGCATCATATTTTCATCGTCCATGGATGCCTGATGATTACTGTCAAGCTCTCCCAATGATTCGATCCATGTCGTTACTGCAGATGACCATTTGCGTGCAGGTCGCAAACCGGGACGTTACTCGGTCCGTAAGCCTCGCCGAATTCGACGCTGCATCTTCCCGGTATTGCGTGCCACCACCCAGACACAGCCGCCAACAGTCAAAGATAACAATGGATCGTATCTACTACGTGGCATGAAAGCAAAGCGTCTAATTGAGCAATCGTATTTTGCTCGCCATCTGAAAACTGACCCTTATACTGCTATTCGTTGCTGGGCCTTGATATATCCTGAGAGCCTTTTATCCTCGTGGACAATACATCCCCCTTTTCCTTCTACCGGCTTCCTTCAATTATGGGTCAAAATCTCCCTCGGCGTCGAATAGATTTAGCGGTAGGTTCCTTATATATACGTCTCAGGATGGGAGGTGACTGAAAAATCCGGATACCAAAGTATTCGAATTGGATTTGCATGTTTGGAGTGCACACAACGCAATCCCTTTTCCATTCTGAGCCTCGAATGAAATGAGTGGTGATTTCAAGGCCTTGAGCCTCTCCATTCGTATTGGAGAGTTTTTCATTACATGTATGAGGAAAATTATTGTGTATGGTCTACGGAAGCTCTAAGTAGTATAGGTAAGCCTTTGAGTTCAACGGCTTCGCAATTTATTGGCACGTTTCTCAGAAGACGAGCAGTAACCCTCGCTCTTCAACATCTTCGGTCTCAACTTCATTCTCGTTGGTGGCATCCGAGAAATGCACGCCACTCGAAAGTACGGAGGCAAGACAATTAATTGTCACAGAAGCAGCGAAACTATATTCAGAATTTCTACAACTCGCCAAGGCTCTTCGAGAGGCCGCGGGAGAGGATAAGAAATTCGCAGTCGATCTCATAGAGGCACTTAAAATATTAATAGGGGACGCGAGGAATAAGTAGGTCAGAACTTTGCCATAATCACCAAATAGCATGAAGTTTATAGGCGGTCAATCTGAGTGCATGTACCCTGAGCGTGTATACCCTCTGAGTTTGCACACCTAAGTTCGTGAACTTTTATTTTATTTTAGAACGCCCTTCAAGCTTGTACAACCTATCATTTCCTACACTTTAGATTCCCTTGGATGCGTCCAAGCGCACCATCTATTTCATTACAGCCCAGGCGTCGAACCAAAAACCGGCATATATATAGACAATGGCTTATGATGTACATAACGGCTGGGCGTAAACCACAGCTAACGATGGCATTGACTTGTGATGATTGTTTCCGTTCTTGTCACCGTGAAGTCTCGATGGCTGCATCACCGAGCTTGTATGGACTCTTTGATTGTCGCCCTCACCAGGTGACTGGGAGTCAGTCGCCTGTCCATCTACCAATGGATCGTCGTGGTACGCATCCCCAATCCTCCGTTGGATTCCACCTCCGGATACGTCTCCGTTGGTAGCAAAGTGAGAGGTGGTTCGGGTGGACGAGTTGAAGGGATTGTGGCTTTGATGTATCACGAGCATCAGTAGCTAGACTTCGAAGTCAGCGGCTTCACCGAGGTTTTGCAATCAAGGCATCGATGGAGACGTACCTTCATTAGAAAGGCAACGACCGCGACAAAGAGTATCAAACCGCCGGCGATCTGTTCGTCTTGTCTCCATCCGCCGAAGCAACTTCGCTGTCTTCCAAACGCTTCGTGGCAATGACTTCTGTCCGGGAAGGGCCACGCTCTGTCCTGTACCGAATGAAGCCCACAGCACTGGTGGCGATCCTGGATCCTGCGGATTACGTCCGCATTCTTGTTGGAAAATAGCAAACTCTATTGGCGTTCCAGATAGCAGCTTGACCCTGCCCTTTAAGTAGCCCTCCGACCCCCCGCGTACCTGGCGCTGTGACCTTGAAGATTGTACATAGAGCTAGCGATACCATCAGCTGCCATTCAACTCGATAGTCATGCGCCCGAGAACCAATCTTCCCCTCCTTCTCACTTCAACTCCTAATCCGACTCCTACTTCATCTTTTACTCCGACTCCTACATCGGCGACCAACTACAAGGCGGTGAGGGCCATATACCTTAGACTACAACTACAAGAGGTGGTGCGTCTAATGCATAAGCGGGGTTTGAGGGTTCAGCTACATACACTTCTCAAAGCTTCTATAGTTTTGCCGAGGCTATGCATCTGTGACAAACCTGAAGCCTTGTCACCTGATGTACGGTCACATGACCGCTATAGGGCTGAGCACCCGCGTATGCAAAAGCCGCAATCCTGCCGCAGCATCTTTCCTTTCTTCTTTTTCTGTATCTTAGAATCTTCGAGTTGAATGCAATAGGCTTCATGATAAACCTTTTGTCGAATGGACCTAGCTCGTCTCAAAGATTGCAGAAATAAAAAAAAATGTTAAAAAATAGTTGAATATTTAAACAAAGTTAATCAACCAAAAAATTAAATAAGAAAATGAATCAAGTAACCGGCCGGTTTCGCTCTGCTTAAGGGAAATCCTCTTTATTAGATGGAAAATCTCACGCAACGCCGGCAAAGAGATATAGATACTTGCTTAAGGGTTGACTGGGGCGAACCTGGTTGACGGTAAGAGGGCGGTTGATTCTATTCCTTCATCTCTACTCTTACAATCGACCTCGACCGTCCGGCCTAAACCTCCCAAAACCCCCGGCACATTGCTGGAGAGAACCCAACCCGCACCACAAAACCCTTCCATCTCTCATCTAGGGAACAAACCCGCTTTAATCCCGCAAGGTAAGGAAACTCCACAGCAAAATCAATAACCTAGAAACGTTCCGGCAAAAGACCGGAGGCTGAGTATTTGGAGGTTGTTGGGGGTGGGGCGGCCGCAAAGAAAGAAAGGAAGGAAGAAAGAGAGGATTCCTTATTTTATAGTTGGAGCGAGAGGGGAAGATTTTTTCAAGGAACTCGACCAGCTGTTCTAGGGTTTTTAATAGGAAGCCATGGAAGAAGCCATGTGTGGTGCTCGGAGCCCATGTTATGTATACAGCGGGTTTGCTGCTTGCTTGGACATCCCAGGTGGTGCTGAGTAGGGAGGTGAGTAGATAGGGTGGAAGGGGGCTAGGGAGTAGGAAAGCGTAGTAGGTCAGCGAAGTGTTTATTCTGCTAGTATTGTGATCGATGGAGGGGTTTAAATGACGTTCTATACGTGACTATAGAAGGAATAAAATGGATAGAGTGTTTCTATTTTTTTAGTACCAAAAGATAGTCAATCCCTACATACGTGTGCTCTCTACTAATAACAGTGAGAATTCATCGCCTATCCTGTTGTTTCACAAAAGTATTGCAACAGAGATCGAAATATTTTTGCTTCGTTTCGAACAGCTGTTTTCTGTATAAACTTCATATATCAGCAGTAGAAGGTTACAAACCTGTTGTTGGGGTTCGACTTGTATACTACGGGGGGACTTGCGTTACTCTGCCAACAGGATTGCGGGACATGGCAAACTAGGCTATCGATCTTTCCTAGAGCTACATCCCCAGAACCTTAAGGTACCTATCAACTGCTGCAGGCGTCCTGCTCGAGCCTTCTGTTATGCATCGATGATCTCTCATGCTCTTCTCATTGAAGCACGTTGCTGTCGCCTTCTCCAGCTGCAGTCAAACAGCAGAGGGAGGCCTCACCACTCCAAATAAATGAGAACCCCACTCAGCAATTCTACCATGGAGAATCCATTTGTCCCGCCACCTCAACCTTGCCGGCGATGGCGATATCCGGGCCAGGACTTTGCAATGATAAAGCGGACTCAAGATGAGCTAAGTTGGAGTGATAGGATGCGGTCTTGGATGAATGATATTCCGGCGGGGAATCAAGGCTGCAAACGCAAAGTCCTTGAACAGCTACATAATAAGAATAAGCTATCCACACGAGACTGCGAAGTCTCAAGCTCGAAACGTCGGTATCTCTCTGGGATTAGTAAGAGAATGGTAGATGGTATTGAAGACGCAGCGGATGCAAACCAACAGATTCCTAACTATAGGCAAGGTCAATCAAGCTTCAAATCTGGTTCAGTGAGAAATCGCGGTCGTCCAAGAGGCTCAAGAAGTAGAAGAGCAGGTGCAGGCAGAGGGAATACTCGATCTACAGTTGATCATAATGAGGACAAGGAAGATGATTCACTGGCCACTGGTAAGCCAACGCCAAACAATCCTCGAATCATCCAATATGTACCAATGTTTTTGAATGTTGAAATCAAGAAACAACATGTTGCGGCGGATCCTTTGGTACAGCTGGCAGTCTGGATTGCGGCCGAATTTAAGAAACGCATGATTGAGGGATATAGCAGGTCAATGCCGGTAGTAGCAGTTACTATTGAAGGGCACAATTGGCAATTATACGTTGCGTATGAGCCAGAATTTCAGTCGACGGAGCTAAAACGATTGGTTTATTAGCGAAAGCCCGAAAACCAGTGTGTGACCGCTAACAGCTACACAGGTTTTTCTAGGCCCAATTCCCATGGGTGCTACAAATGACTTCAAAGGAATCTGGTCGATCGTGCACTTCTTAATTGTCATTGCTCAGTGGGGTCAGACGTGTTACAAGAACTGGTTTTGGTCGGAGGTCCTGAGCAGATACTAATTAACATGGTATCCGGAAAGCGTTGTTAGACCTGAGCGAAATGAAAATGGTCCATTCCTTCGCAGTCACAGAGACGGTGAACAATCCATGCTGATGATCTAATCATAGATATATCCTTCCGCGAAAGTTGGATTTCCCGATTTCGGTCCAGTGGATCGGCAGACAAAACCAACGGGATGACATCTACATTCAATGGCAAAAACTGGTCTCCTCCCTCGTAAGTCCTTAATATTCTCGTAGCCAGTTGGAACTTCCACATCCAGCTTTTCACCCCTCGTAGCCGCCACAAAAGCTCTAATCATCCTCTATGAATGTCTTATAGCGACTAATCTAGACTCCGCGCACGAACATTATTTGTAACGTCACGGTTGAAAAAGGGCATGAAGGAAGACATCACCAATCTAAAGGAATGCGTGACCAAATTGAGCGATCTCTCATCGCCTGAAACCAGCTATGTCAGCGTGGTGAGATCAGCAAACGCTCCCCCATCAACTCAACCCAGTTCCCAGGCCTCGCCCATGAACTCGTCATCAATACAATCATTCAGTTCAGCATTCAGACAAACTCAGGATCATGCCCCCAACATCGTCATCGACCTCACCAATCTCAAAGAGTAGTCCCTCGATACTGAGAATGCAGGCGCTGTACGCCACCGAATCAAGACCGCTCTCGCCGCCAAGAATCAAACGGAAAACATATTCAACCGCCGACTCAGCAAAGCCAGTCTTGGTCCTCTAGACTTTCTGTCTCCAAAGCCACTTCTCGAACTCTTCGTCTCCCAAGCTCTTTGGAATCTTCGTCTCGTTTCGTGTCCACTTTTTCGAAGTCCCAAATAAACTATGGCTTTTTGGGCTTTCCGCCAGCAGTCTCATCTTTAATGTCGCTGGGCTATCTTCTCCCTCGCAGCATAACCTCGCAGCATATGCTCTTTCCGCAAAGGTCTTTGCCCTCCCCTGGTCCCCGTGCGCTATTACAGTCTGGAATGCATCGTAGTAGGCCTTGGGAGCCTAGCGTCCGAGATATTCTCAGTGCCTAGGAGGAGAACAAGTGAGTGTACTTTTTGAAGATGTTGTTGAGGATGCTGCATGAGGTGTCCACTGTCGCCAATCGCGATATCAAGACGTCGGATTTCCTTCAGTCTGTCGTCGCTACGCATGCGCTCGGTTACTGGAAGACTGCAGAGGCCTGCAAAAAGAGCCCACCCTCTGTGGCATCAGGGCCCAACCTTTGTTTTAGCAATGCCAATGAACGGCCCTAAGGAGCCTCGGAAATTGTTGTGAAGAGCGAGGAAGGCTCGTTGATTGTCTTTTGACACTTGTTTAAGCTTGTTGGCGATTAACTAGTTCATGGTTTCGTTGTTGTATCCTCTTCGAGGGACTATGAATATAGGCTTTTCAGATAGAAACCGGCTGCCTTTTGGAATGTCTTGAGCCCCGATGAGTCCTTGGCCTTTCCCTGGAATGGATATCGAGATATACGAAGGGAGAATCCCAGTAGGCTCTGCCGACACGTACATCGAGTGAAAATCAACGGGAAGATTATTAAGGCCATCGAGGAGAGATATTAGGGTGGCTACAGAGTCCATGGTTTTCACTTTAGCACTTGAAAGAGGCTGCTAAAGTATATAGGTGGCTTCTTAAGTGTAGTAGGCCGTCTTCGTTGTGTGATGGTGACGTACTATCTATAGAGCTAGAAAAATGCCTTTCCGTTTGCTCACCTCTCGTAATTTGGGACGGTGGTAATAGATAGTGGCTCTAGGCCAACGGAGCTCCCTGATCACATGAGCGCCCACTCGTGCACATTCAAGACAAAAAGCTTTTTTATTCGCGAACATCTTTGCTCAGTTGTGTAATACGAGCGCGGGGTCTTTGCATATTCATTGACGCCTTGCAATCACAATCCAAACTGGATCTGCAGATTAGCACAACAAGTGCTCGACATAGAACGAGACGTACTATGGACTGGATGGGTTCGAAGACTGTGCAGCTGAAATTAATTGAGTGATAAAGTTGAGTGATCAGCTGTGAATGCGTTCACATGGATATATTCGTTTGAACAACTGCCAATCGGCAGCCTTGGCTGCAGCTTTCAATCATTTTTCCGATCATATATTCTTTACCTGTCTCTATCACTGACTTCTGCTAACGACACAACTTTTGACACTTTTATTCCGCAATGTCTTCTATTCAGAAATTGCATTCTATAAAGAGTCTTCGAACAGCTGAACAAATTCAGCTTCTAGACCTAATCGACTCACTTCGTGCGAAAGGCTTGAGTGAGTTTATAACTGTTATGGGTTATACCCATTGGTTGGTTGGTTGGTTGGTTGGTTGGTCAATCGGTTGGTTGGTTGGTCAATCCTCTGGTTGGTTGGTCAATCCTCTGGTTGGTTGGTCAATCCTCTGGTTGGTTGGTCAATCCTCTGGCTTGTTGAGGAAGGCAAGGGGGCAAGGGGGTAATGGGGCTCCTATATAGAGAAGCTGGGTATCGCAGTAGGTTTGCTCTGCAAGTTAACCTCTTTGTATATACCAATATCAAACTTTGGCTACATTCTTTCGAACATAGCCCTAGTCCTTAACAATAACTCTACCTTAGCTAATCGTCTATAAAGATCAATCAAGTAGAGTTTTTTGCTTAAAGCAATGTACATTATTAAACTTCTTTAACTTCAATAAATTTATTCTTTAATTGAACAATGTGAGGCGGCGAGGCCTCTTTACGTGGAACTGCGTAGTAGAAGATAATAAGGTAGCACCCTATTGATGGTAGAACTAATTGCTAAGGAACGAAAGCGAGGGCTCGCAGAGTTTTCATCTTCTGCCAAGCCGCTACCCCTATTCACCCGTTAGCCCCTTCGGCCTAACCTCGCGGGCTAGCCTCGCAGGCACGCATCGTTCATAGCCGGTGAGGTGCGTCCTCACAGTTGATAGCTGAAAATGTAGATAGGCGAGTAGGTAGAATGGTGAGTAGAATGGTGAGTAGAGTGGTGAGTAGAATGGTGAGTAGGGTGGTGAGTAGAGTGATGAGTAGGCGATCGAGTCGGTAGCTGAGTTGGTAGCTGAAAATGTTGGTAGGCGAGTAGGTAGAATGGTGAGTAGGGTGGTGAGTAGGATGATGAGTAGTGTGATGAGTAGGGTGATGACTAGAATGGTGAGTAGGATGGTGAGTAGGGTGGTGAGTACCTAGGTAGGCGAGTCGGTAGGATTCGTAGAATAGGTAGATAAACAGAGCGAACAAAATGTAATGTAAGGTAATTAATTCAATAATACGCTTCTACTTTACTGCATCAGGTAAGGTGACCGGCAAAGTTCGGTATTATTTCAAAGTTAACGCAGATCTGACTACTCTACAGGGGTTTGCGCTCAGACGTGCCGCCCGTACGCCGCGAAGTCAGCAGGGCGCTAACCCGAAGGGGCTTGGCGACGTTGGCACGTCTGAGAACTGAGGCAAGATAGTATTGAATATTTTCTCTTGATGACAACTTGCTTATCAGCTCCAGCAAATAAGCGGTGGTCAACGCACGTATATATTAAGGCTGCTCTGCCTTTAGATGTAACTTCAGAAAACAAAAAGCCTTGCAATGGAGCGAAGACAGCTACCCCGTATCGTGATCAATGGCGGTACTTCAAGAGATCATGATCATTTGACAGCTCCGTTCGTATCTGACAATAACCTGAAAGCTAGAACCCCAAAGAAAATATCAGAGACGATTTCAATCATGAGATGGCTTTCAAGCAGTTTGGAACATCTCGTGAACGAGGTTGGTGAGGAAGCTAGGATAATGTTATGTTACCTCCCCTGAAACAACTGCGTCATAGTTTAGATATTGTAGAAGAAAATGTCGAAAAGGAGACACAGACGAGGCAATCAAGGCCAAAAAGGCGAAAACAGAAAGAATTTTAATTCATACGGAACCCTGATATTTCTGCAAAAACATTTCTTTATTTGCGAACGTTATCCTAAGGAAGCAGTAGGCGGTATGAGAATTAGTCAATTCAACGTCGAGGATTCAAAGATCCTTCACACTTCTTCTTTCTTCGAAGACCACCGTTCAGGAACGAGAGTACGGGTTCTTAAGCGGGCTGAATAGGCCGCACTTTTCCCTCTTTCCTGACGTAGAACTCCCTCTGCTATTCCTTCTCTTTGTTCAATGCGTCCGAGCTCAGTTACACAAAGGTCAGGAGATAGGCCGTCTTGGTTTGTCACAGTGTCTCGGGCGGCGTCTGGGTGAGCATGTTGAGAGCGGTGTCGTGCTTAGACCGCCTGAAGTTCCAGAGACTTCGACATTCAATAGCAATGCCCTGCTGCTGCTGCTGACACCGTGCTACGTCTATAAAGCACTGTACGAGACATACCCGTATAAACGGGGTTCCCGCGCACACTGGGTTTCCGTGCACTCTAACTAGAAAGGTTAGTTACAGGTAGTATCCCGGGCACGCTGATAGTATCCCGGGGCACGTTGATAGTATCCCGGGGCACGCTAAACCCCGAGATACTAGGTACCTTCGATATGAAGCTCTATATTGTTGTTTTACTAATCGGCCAAAATTTGAACATCCTGTATGTATAGCATATTTCAACATGTTATGCAAAGCTGACGCTGACTCTTGTTGCTGTTTTGCTGAATTCCCAACTTGCTCTTGCGTGTAAGCTTTCGGTTGTGCCAGCCCTTACGTATAACTCTTCTGAGAAGACTTTTGATGCCTAGTAATCACCACCCTCCTTCAAAACATGCTTCAAAATTGCGCGACACGTTCGAATAAGCGTCATTCGCTCCATGGCTTACTCCATAGTATTCGATACATTCCCCTATCAAACGCCCTACCGAATTCTCTACCAAAATCTCTACCAAACTCGATACCAAACTTTCTACCGACCTCCCTACCAAATCTACCTACCTACCCACTGAGAATCTGTCTACCTATCTGCTGAGAATACCCACCTACCTACTGATTCGAGCAGTCGATATATGCACATATTCGCTCTGACCCTTATTTACCAACAAAATATTCCTCTCGTTTGCAAGCAAGACGCTCAGTACTGCATGATAAGCAAATTTGTCTCGATTTCTTCGAGTGTTCTGATGTTGCACGTTGGAAAATGTAGGGATTCTTGAGTGTTGTAAGCTCTTCTCTTTCAACCCTTCAAGATGTCGAGCAAGATTGATCTTGTTTGCCATTTAAAAGTGAGCTCAAGTACGCGTGACATTGAAATCTCTCGCAAAACAAGCCCCAGGACGCGTGTGCGATTTGAAGCGGATGTCATCACGGAGCCGTTTTGCAGGCCGTGGTGGAAGTAGACATGTTCCACAGAGGGGCGCTGCTGCTGAACATGCGCGGGCAATGCCTGGGTAACGACAACGATGGGTATATGAAGCGGCGGGAGGGGAGAGGCGGCGGCGGAGTGTTGGTATAGTGGGTTAACTGGGGCCGAGGGGACACTGGAGGGGTGCTAGAGTGAGTTTGAGGCTTTTCACCTTCCCCAATGGCAAAGAATATCAACTATGTGTTTACCTTTCCGTATGACTCTCCAGCTTTACTCCTGGTTACGCCGTCAGCCACGGCCTGGCAGGAGGCGGTGACTCCGTCATTCCTCACCGTAGGACTCTAAGTATTTGTTCCGTGCTGCAAATATACTTTGACTGGAACAGCCTCTGTCATCTAGCTCTGTCAACTTCATCTAGTCCTGTCATCTGAAGAGCTCTGTCATGAGATTATGTCATCAGTTGACAGACAAAGGCACTAGAAAGCTTCGCCCCGCCCTAACCCATCACAAACTTGCCAAGTGCTGTTCTAAGCTCCACACAATGCTTTGGGGATCCCGTACCATGCTCACAGAAGGCTTCAACTGTAACCGATAGCGAGAGCCACTTCTTACTCATTAAACGTAAGACCACAGGGTTAGATGACAAGGCTAGTAATTGGTACGTGAATTATTTTCTGATCATCTGACATCTTAGTCTATCATATAGCGATATCGACACTCACCTTAGCTACCTTAGCTCGTTATGCAAGCCATCGACAGCTCCGAGAAAATTGTTACGAAGCGTGTCGGCATTGAATAGGGCCTAGCCAATAGGCCCTAGGGATTTCGGTATGTGAACAAGGAACAGCGATGTTCCGGATCGGAATATGCTGGAACATTCCATCTATCCGAGCCCTAGCAAACCGGCTACTTCGCCCCTTTGTTCGCCCTACTATAGATACAGCTCGGAACTGTCTTCTTCCTTCTGTATTCTTAGTTTCCTAGTTAGAGCTACCTCTATTGATCAAACATTCTATCCAGCTACGCACTACCTCGCTGCAGTGTGGTTAGATTCTAGGCACGGTCCCAACAAAAATTCCGAAAATCTGGGCAAAGCTGATATAAGGAAGTGGAAAATCTACTCCCAGAAACACATAAGAAACTCGTGATGGATGAACCTGCTCTTGCACCTCCTTTTGGAGTTACTTCAAACTTCGTCGATCCGTATACTCTGAAGCCCGTTCTTGTTATCACCACCGCAGTATACATAATTCTCACCACCCTTGGAATTGGAGCGCGCCTCGCCGTAAGAAGACGTACCAGTAAATCCATGCTTCTGGAGGACTGTCAGTATTCTATATCCTCGTGAATGATCATGGCTAAAGATCAGAAGACACATCTGTTTTCGCCTGGGAATGTCAATTCTCGAAGACTGTGTCTTGTTAAGATTGCTAATGATCTTTTAGGTGTGTCTCATCGCTTGGTCCGTAGAGTCGATCATAATCACAAATCTTGGAGCAGGACGACATCAATGGGACGTGACTGAGCGAAATATGGTTAAATTACATCGCGTGAGTTGTCACTAAATTCTACATATGTCTGTTTACTAAAGCTACTTTGTAGATTGGTAATATAAACGAGATCATCTATGGTCCTATCATATTTGCGGCGAAAGTCTCGATACTTTTACAGTTCTTGAGACTATTTGTACCAACTCGAAGAGGCGCTATCTACTGGATCATTCACTTCCTTATCTGGACGAACTTTTGTGTTTACACCATCGTGGCTTTCATATGCATCTTTCAGTGCAGTCCAAGGGACAAGATTTGGAATCCTCGCGTATCTGGACAATGTATTAACACCAGTTCGCTGTTGCTTGTCTCAGGGAGTTGGAACATTTTCTCCGATGTATCCATTCTTGTTCTTCCAATTCACTCGATCTTTAAGCTTCATTTACCCTTGAGGCGAAAAATCGAGGTCTCCGCAGTATTCGCTATTGGTCTACTGTAAGCTCTCTTGTCTCTAAAACAAACGAGTCCTCACTCTATACAGTGCCTGCCTCACAAGTGTTGCTCGACTGGTGTATAGTATTGATTATCTGAACTCCGAAGACAAGACCTATGTATTTCAACAACTAGGGTTGTGGAGGTACGATCGTTCTGCTTTGCGATATTTGTACGCTCAACTGCTAATAGCAATCTCAGTCTCGCTGAAGTTACGACGATCATTCTTTGTGGTTGTCTACCTGTCGTGCCAAAGTTTTTCCAGCTATTTTTGATCAGGTCAAAAAGTGGTAGTGCATCACAAAACAAGACCAACAGTTACATTGCACTGGCGAAGCATACACCACACAGGACAAACAGTGGGATCTTGAAAACCACCGACGTTTACATAACGTATCCTGATAAAATTCTAAAGGCTGTTGAAACTGCTGTTGAAACTATGTAGAGCCTATCTTAGCATCTGTTCAAATACCGCCGATTCTCACATCTGCCTAAAGTCTTTATCAAAAGTAGTGACAAAGTTCCATTCCTCACTAAGTTCCGCGTATCGATCGGTACAACATTTTCCCAATCTCCTAAAGCTTCATCATCAGACGATGAGGCGGATATCCACACGCCTCATCGGCACCACGTATCAGTCGCACGCGATCACATCGTCGGTGGCGTGCGCTTGGCCTGAATGAACTTGCTAGGTAGTCTCACCACAGTAGCCTATTCGGCGCAAACGGCGCAAACCATTATTTGGTCTCACCAGACGTTTAGAATTCCCATGCACATATAAGCCTTGAGAAATAACGGAATGAGAGGCACAGGTATATATAAAGGGGAAATTTGAGGAAGATGACCCATTTAGTTCCGGCCATGCACCCCTAAAACCAAATGGGTGACGAGATCTTTTCAAAAGTCGAATTTTTGGCTGCCTTCAACGAATTTCGAACCAAAGCCTTCAAAGAATCTACCATTCGATCTGCATGGAAGCATACTGGCTTAATTCCTTTTGATCCGAAGATAGTACTGAATAAAGTTCAAATTATTGAACATTCGGATCGACCTATTACACCTTCACCTACTATAGGCGATCCGGCCATTTGGAAGACTCCTACTAGTCGAGCAGCACTTGGAAATCAGCTGCTTGAGCTAACTGATGAACCGACATCAGAAGGATTTACTACAAAGCTTTGTACGTTCTGGAAAGGCGCTAATGCGATGGCTCGTAAAATGGAGTTGCTGCAGGACCAATTAAGCCAAATAGAAGCCGCTGAAAATGCTCGCAAAGCACGCAAAAAGCAGTCTAATAAGGTTCTCAAAATCGGAGGCATCTTGTACGCCAAAGATGCTCGAAGTATGACTCAAGATAGACAGAAATTGGAGGACGAGAGGCAGCAGCAGCGCGAAGAGGCCTGGGAAAAGCGTTATTTAAATGCACTAAAGAAGTGCTACAGGGCTACTAAGCCCCATAGGGCTGCTCGCATTAAGTTCGTTCAGGCTTATCAGAAGAAATGGCGGGTCATTTTGAAGCAATTGCTCAAAAATCGACGTGTATATAATGGGTAGTTGAATTCAGTTGTTGCATGGCCGGAATTGTTGCATGGCCGCCGAGCACTAAGCGAAGAACTGAGCGAAAGTGGGGGGCACGGATAGCCGAGCAGCACTTGCTAACTAGTGAATCGAAACTAGAAGTTTTTGGTAGGAAGCTTGGAACGTTCTGAAAAGGTACGATGGCTCGTAAAATGGAGTTGCTGCAGGATCAATTAAGCCAAATAGAAGCCGCTGAAAATTCTCGCAAAGCATGCAAAGAGCAGTCTAATGAGGTTCTCAAAACCGGAGGCATCTTGTACGCCAAAGATGCTCGAAGTATGACTCATAAATCAAGATAGACAGAAATTGGAGGACGAGAGGCAGCAGCAGCGCGAAGAGGCCTGAAAAGCGTTATTTAAATGCACTAAAGAAGTGCTACAGAGCTAAGTTCGTGCCTACCAGAAGGGCCAGCAACGATATCCAGGTGTACGTCCTCCTGGCTACGAACCTTCTGTCACTGCTAGCAGTGATCAGAAGAGCTGAGAGATCTCACGTCGCATTGAGCCTGGCTCAAGGCGACAGACACAAGGGATTTGGGTTATGAAAACCATCCGACGCGTAACTACCTGACTCGCACTCAGGCCCGAAATCAGTCTTATCAACTGATGAATGTGATGTCGATCTAGTTACATGGACAGGACACCCTTGGGCTTGACGAACTCTGAGCGTGTGAAGCTCCGGCGTGGGCAGAGCAACGAGGGAACGAACTGCTGCTACTGGGCGTGAAGGTAGCAGTGAATGTGGTGTCGCCTGAAACATCGAGAAATCAAGCTTGGTTAGTAAGAGTGGGACAAATACACAGTCAGGGCTACGAGGTGTATGGAAACGTCTACTCTTGCAAGACATGGTCGGTCTGTATACCCTTTGGCTGCTGTTAGGATTCGGTTAATTTTTAAGGTTAACCCTAACCAGATTCGGTAAGGTTCAACCAAAAAGGTTATCTTTTGAACAAAGCCTCCTATTGTTCTTGATAATGCCTTCCTGCGACGTAGTACCTGATTCAACTGATCTAGAAACTGATCATTCTAATCTTCGTCCTATAAGTGTTATAAGCGATCGATTTAAGCCTATTCAGATACCTCCAAATGTCAGTTGGGTCAACATATCATCAAATGTCAGCCCTTTAGATGCCGCAGGCTTACAAACGTCGATGTAGATCAGGAGAACACAAGGCCTTGTACAAATTCTTGATTGAAATCAGCGTTATCAATGCCTATAAACTCTCTTTGCATTCAGAGGTTTCGAAGGAGGCTGAATACACTGTTCATAGCGAGTTCAGAACGGCTCTGGCTAGCTACAGGTCTAATTAAGACAATTTCTGAAGCGGAATAGAACGTCAACTGAGTCTACAATTGAACGTTCTATGATACGTCTAGATGATCATCGAATTTGCAAAAGAAAGAGTCTTGGTGACTGTCGTGAATGCAAGGAGATAGGACAGGTAGCAACGCCTAAGAGGCGAAGGATTCTCGAAGAAATCACACCATATTTGGGTGGTAACAAGCGGGGAAAGCGTACTACTTTAGACTGCGATACTTGCCATATCCCCATATGCAAAGACGGTCCTTATTAGGCTGCCTTTCACAATAGCATCAATAAAATACTTGTAGGTTCAGAATGATAGTTCTATTGTTTCTATTGTTCCTATTGGTAGAATAAGCGAATACGCTAATTAGTCCGCCCGAGAGCAGTCAAAGGGTTAAGAGAGATCTTTACAGATAACGCGAAACAGCAAGAGCATGAGGACAGGTCTTGCGAGACTCGTTAAGTTCGACACGGGCAAACTCAGAAGACTCGCTAAGTTCGACACGGGCAAACTCAAGGGACTCGTTAAGGTGAACACGGGCAAACTCAAGAGACTTCGACTCAGGCTGAAACTGCGGAGCGTAGCATACAATGACAGCGACTGCGAGACTTCTCAAGGTGCATACATATGGCTCCAAGAACCTCACCTCTTCAATGAGCTCTGACTCTTGGCGAACAGCGGGTCGTAAGACAGCTGGGCAGCCGTAAGTTCATAAAAGAAGGTCGAAAAGACACTGTCTGTATGGCTCGAGAGGACGGAAGCGCATGTCGGTACGTGAAGAGTGGGTTATGCTCAAAAACATGTGCTTAAGGAGCAAACTGCGAGCGACTCAGGGTGAGACTCACCGTGAGAGGCCTTGTCCACCTCAGAAGTTCACCTTCTAGAAAGGTAAAGCTGAGGTAGGGTTCTGGGTGAGCAGAACACTTCGAACCTACATATCGCTCGTCGCTCCGGCGGTGAATTGGAGAAGGGCTCAGACCACTTCCCAGTGGAGACATGCCTAGACTTCACCTGGAAACTCGCAGAACCGATTAAACGACGCAGCTGAGGCGAAATGAATGCCAGCAAACTGTGCACCTCGCTGAGCACTCATCTTCCGACTATACCCAACACTGAGTCCCCCGGCGAGATCACAATTGGCCTGTTCACTAAAGCCACGGTGGAAGCTCTTCTAATAGCCGTCGACGAGGCCGTCCCATGGACCACGCCGAGTCAATTTGCCAGGTCTAAGTTCAACAGAGAATGTAAATCCGCAGTGGTAAGAAAATTGCAGCTACGTCGTCAAATATGGAAACGTCGCCTCGACGGACCCAGTTAACGACCCTCGGCAAAAGGCAAAAGCATTAGCAGAGTCCTTCTTTCCAACGCCCCCCCAGGCTGATCTATCGGACACGGAATACTTCGAATACCCATCGCCCCTAGAAACCCCACCCACCACCTTCGACGAGATCATCGCCGCATTCAGAAGGGTGCCCAAGAACAAGGCTCCTGGACCCGACACGGTTCCAAACGAGGTTCTAGTCGCGGCACTTCCTCTGCTGATGAAACACCTTCTCTGGCTATATAACTCGTGCGTCAACATGGGATACAGCCCGCAGGCCTTTCGTAGGTCGATCACAGTCTCGCTACGCAAACCAAACAACTACACCCTACCGAAGTCATGACGGCCGATTACACTTCTCAGCACCCTAGACAAGGACTTAGAAGCGGTCTTAGCCGCAAGAATCAGCTATCTGGTAGAGGCGAACTCTCTATTACCACCCACTCACTTTGAGGGCCGAAGAGGCCGTTCAGCAGATATGGCAATGCACGCTTTATTGAAACGAATTCATCAAGCATGTAATCGAGACGAGGTAGTCACCGCTCTCTTTCTGGATGTTACGGGGGCCTTTGACAACGTATCGCACCTACGACTGCTACATAACCTCCGCAAACGCAGGATTTTCACACCATACGTCAATTTTTTAGGAAGTTTTGTAATTGATCGACGCACCGAGCTGCGGCTTCCTGAATGCACTCTTGACTGGGAAATCAAGACGGGAATACCGCAAGGCTCGCTCCTCTCGCCGATCCTCTATCTATTCTACAACGCTGATCTACTGAACACTCACGATCGAGGCAGTTTGGACGGCTGAATATATTGATGACGTGGTACTTCTGGTCACAGAAAGATCAGCAACAGAGAACTGCAAGGTTCTAGAGAGAGCTCATGCCGCCGCCAGGGTATGGGCCAGCCGACATGCATCTGTCTTCTCGCTCCTTAAATATCAACTGATTCACTTTACCCATGATCACAAGCAACCTGTCACGGCCTTGCTGAGAGTGCCAAGCGAAGAGAAGGTGAAGCCATAGACATAGCGAGATATCTGGGAATTATGTTCGACACTCACCTCACTTGAAGAAACAAACGACGATCAAGAGACTACAATCAATAAGGGCCTTGGCAGTATCAACGTGGGAACCAGCTATAGAGGGTCTCAGACATGTATACACTTTCTGCATAATGCCCATCATGATGTCTGCGTCAAGCGTGTGGTTTCCATCTGAGGATCGAGGAAACATAGGAAGAACAGGAACAGTATATGCAAAGATCCGAAGCATTCAAAAGAGAGCCGCTCTGACAATCTCCGAAAAGAAGCAGCTGCTAGGCCTCACAGCGACGAAATCCGCACTGCAGTGTTCCTCGACTGTTTCTCTAATATACTGCAACGAGTCGGAGGGCCTCGAGAATACACGACGATTCCCCATACACTTGATCAGGACCTCATTGGACAGAATCCTCGATCGACTGAACAAAGACGAACTGGACAGGATTGAAACTCGGCAACCGTTCGTGTGCGCGCCATGGGAACGAAATATAGACACGGAGGTAGCCATGGATGAACTCTCGGCACTTATCACTCATGAACGACTGCTGGTTCAGGAGCCCTCGCTGTTCTACTACACCGATGGCTCAGGAATAGACGGACATGTCGGCGCCTCGGCAGTAAGCCCGTTCACCGGAGCCAAAAGAAGAAAGTATGTAGAACCGCTCGGGGAATACTCAGTATACTCAGGCGAACTATATGGAATTCTCTTGGCTCTGGAACTGGCCACAGACGAACGAAAGGATCACTCGGAGCTGTCTATCACAATCTTCACTGACAATACAATCAATCCGCGATCAAAACGCTTGCTAATCCACGAGGTCGCTCAGGCCAGTTCATAGTAAGAGATATAGTAGACAAGGCTCGCGAGCTCGATGCCCCAATCTCAATACACTGGATCCCAGCACACGTGGGGGTCCCAGGCAGCGAGCTCGCCGACGAGGCAGCGAAAGAGGCGGCAAGGTCATACCCAACACGACGAAGAGCAAGGCAGGGACCCGAACTCCCCGCGCTGATCTCCGCGGGAGAATGAGCTCGAGCATCAGAATAATGGGCAAACGCGTGGGACACTCACCAGCAGGGCAGGCACCTCTACAAGATTCAGCCTACGATCACAAAGAAGACCCTCCTGAAGTATAAGGGACTCACCCGAAGCGAATGATCAGCTCAGAACCGGCAAAATTGGACTCCGGGACTTCCTTTTCAACATGAAAATCGCTGACTCCTCGGCCTGCCCATGCGGGCTAGGAAATCAGACTACTAATCATGTACTTTTGGAATACCCTCGGAATGAGGACCTTCGGCAAACGATCCTATGGCAAAACGGCAGGGAAACAAGGGACATGTCAATACTTCTAGGTGAACCGGCGTTTGCAAAACGCGCCGCCATCTTCATGGCTGGAACCGGGCTTCTAGCTGGCGGCGTCATGGCTCCCCAGGAACCCCCGGCTAAACGGGCATAAGGTCTAACGGCCATATATGTTCACGCAGTGGATGCAATCTGTCTATGATCATACATACACGGGGCTCCGAACGAAGCCCCCGGTACCCTCATACATACTGACACTTCCACAGAGCTACAACCAGGCAACAGTTTCATCGCTATTGAAGCCAAAACGTCACCTGATTTTGGTTGCCCAATGGCCCCCATGGACCGGGCACCATACCCCAGGAATCAGTCGCTTAGATAGAGGGAGTGCTTGACACCTCAGGGCGGCTTCCGGGGCAAATTTTGGCCCTGGAGACCGCCAGGGGCCGTCGGGTTTGCCCAAACACATATAATAATATATCATATATATTCGTTCGTTCAAACAGAAGCGATGCCCGATAGGCTCATGGTTAGCATAGGTAGGTATGCACAAAGTTGAGCCGGGGTCGGAACTTTTTTTTCAACCCCCCACCAACTGTAAGCCCATAGCCCTTTGCCCGTCAGTTATACGGCCCACCCAGCTAAACCTATAATGGTAGAAGCTTAATCATTATGGGTAAGTGTTTAAAGTATCAAGCCCGACTCGCGGAGCCAGTCAGAAGAAGGCAGTAACCCCTCCTCTACCTTCAACCTTAGTAAAACAATGTTCTGTGCTTACTAACTGTCCGAACACCGTGGTGATTGTATGCTATATTTAGGATGGGCCGTATAACTGACGGGCAAAGGTTTATACCCATGCAAGGAACTGGGAATCTTTGTAATTAACCCCGCTCTGGGCGCTTAGCGCCTGTATAGCGTATGAGACAAACAAACAAACAAACAAACGTGCCTACCAGAAGAAACGGCGGGTTATTTTGAAGCAATTGCTGAAAAATCCTTGTGTATATAAAGGGTAGTTGAATTCAGTGGTGCATGGGTGTACGTTTAGTGGTTCCCAAATCATAGTAAGCAGAAAAACCAAAAAATAAACTTAAGTAACAGAATATTAAAATCAAAGAATTAGCTATTATTTATCGATGAATCGCTGGCAAAGGGTAAATCTTGGCTTCAACATCCAGGCAAAATTCCTCCTCGCCAAGAACTATTTGCTTACAATTAGCTTGGGATGATAGCTTTCATTTGTGATACTTACTCACAACCGTCGAACTACAGATTTTTTTGAACTCCATCTTCATTATCTTATCAAAAGAATATACCTTTGTATCAGAGCACGACGAGCAGCGTGAGCGGGACGAGCATGACGAGGGAGACGAGCAGGACGAGAAGGACGATGCCGGAAACAATTCCTTCAATATCTCATCAGGTGTTGTACCCAGTAAATAAATGTCTACCGGCTTGTCACCTCCGATAGACGAGATATCTAAATAGCGCCACAAAGACTGGCTTCGAAATGTGGCGGAAGAGTCGACGAAGAAGCAAATCTTCTCACCCTTTGGTAATTGGACTGGACGGCGAAGTAGGTCTCTTATCGTATCCAAGCTTAAGATCTTTTGATGAAAGAACTTCCGCTCTAGAATCTTGCTAAGATAGTGGCAAATCCACGAGTAGATCCCGATATTTGGTCCGAAAGGCCCTTCGATAATGATTGTTTCCGCTTCTCCAAGACTCTTCGTCAATCCACGCGGTAAAGGTAAAAGATGATTAGAGCCCGATTGTGCCGCTGGCATAGCTTGTCCCCAAACCCAATAATAACAGCCGGCTCCGTTGCTTAGGCGACACGTATTACCGATGATCAAAAATTGACTTTTAACGTGCACCTGAACAGCATGGGTTGTGCAACGCTTCAGTCCAATAGCAACCTCCATGCTAATCAGGACTATCGTACACGAATAAAGAACCTTGATTGTAAGGTTCTTTTTGAAAAAGACAAAACCTAATGCTGCGATTGCGACGATGGAGAGAACAAAGTGAATTTGCCTCCATTTCAGTGGGTGATAATCCTCCCAGTGCTGGTGTAAAGTAGGGACAGAGAGTATTGCAACCAGGAGCAATGCAAAAGCTGCCTGGTGGTGTTAGTAGCTATCGCATTCGGTCTGGAATAATTTACCATAAGATACGGCCAACCCGTGCGTAGATCTGCCACAAGTCAACGAGTGAAGCACAAAAAAACAAGCCATGAGAAAGTTACGTCTCACGCTCAGCGCAGTGTGTCCGAATACCTCTAATATAACCAAGTTCCCCAGGATCTTATGAGCCCACATTGTCTCCGGTTGAGAAAGCCCTGAGAATTCCAGAAAGAGACTATGCCGTGAAGATACGAGGAGTATTACAATCAAGTTAATCAGGATGACTTCACCGATTCTCGAAGCGATAGTCTCTAGTAGATTAAGTTTAGGGTAAAGTAAAAGAACCAGTACATTGGAACAACAGACTAGCAAGAAGAACGGCATCTGCAAAAACGAGTGCGACTCGAAATTTCGCTCAACAAAAGGGGTGAAGAAATGAAGCCAGCGCAAAACTTTGCGAAGCCGAAACAAACGATGATGAATCCAAAGCACTCGACGGTCGATAATAATCATCGTTAATAAGGCTAGCCAACTGTATGCATAAATATTAGGGGTCTGCATGTAGATGTCTAAGGTAGGTATGTATTATAGGTCGGTTACAATACCAATATATAAAGGAATAGTGTCCGCTTATAGTCAGCGTTGAGAAAGTCATTAAGCATCATTGAAGAGACTGTAATCAATAAATGTGCGCTGGCAGACTAGATGAACTCTGAACCCCCTAGCGCCAGCCCTATAGGGCTTGGAGTAGACATTACTAGATCCCATCGTCAACCACGATAATCATTCAGATTCTCGCAATGCCCCCTTCTGCCGCCTACCTTGAAGTTGTAAAGGGCTGCAGCATGTTGAAATATGCTATACATACCTGAATAGGATTGTTCCAAGGTGTGTTCACATCTCGACACAGCAATGGCCAAGTCCATCCGTGTAGTACAAGGTTTGTATTTCTCCTCTACAAAGTGACTCTTTGCTGGACCTGATCAGAGTAGTAGCGACACGACAGCCGTGGGTGAGAATTGAGCACGAGGTTATGAAGATTACTAGCTGAATAAACACGAAGTTAGAAGAACAACAGCAGCAATAATGAAAGATGATATCTTAATATTAAAGGCCAGCGACGAGATCCACCTGTACATGGTGCTGGCTACGAACCTTTTGATTATGTTGTAGGAATCGGAAGAGACAGGAGATCTCAATCCGACGCAGTCCGAACGATGATGCGTTGATATCAGTAAGAGATGGAAAGATATTGGTAGGAAAGCCGATCCGGGTTAAGCCTAGGCCTGTAAGCCTCGAGATCGTGACTACAAGTGGTCGATGAAGTAGTGATCCATCGACTGCGCAGGACGAGTGACGTCCGGTATACTGGAGGGGTTTACCGAGCCCAACTTCTTTCTCATATCGACAAGTCGAATGTCTGCCTTGATGAACTATCGACTGTTTGCTATCGATCAGAGCTAAGCATCGATAGAGAGGGGGTACGTATGCACATACGTATACCCCGGTGGTTACCTTAGTTATTTCCGCTCGGGCTTGGCGCTAGGCCTTCCTCGGACAATATTAAGCAGATATTAAGCAGATATCTCTACTAAATAACTATCAGCGGGAACGGCTTTAATACTTTGCTCTAGCTGTTTATCTTTTAGCTACTTTAGCTAAATAATATCAATTCTTGCTCATGATTAGATGCAGAAAGTTGAGTCGAGGAAAAAATAAAGTTTCGGCAACTTAAGGTACCGTAAGGTACCTACCTACCACCTGGTACCTGGTTGGTAACTAAGATAGCGCTAGCCCAAAGCAGTTTAGGCGTATCTTTTTAGCGCTGCTAAACTACTTTAGGTTGTGCAGGCTGACATAATTTCCGCCCTATCCCTTTGACCGCTTGCCTCTGTTGGGACCGTGCCTAGATGAGTCAACCAATGGAAGTCAGGGTTGAGAAGTGCTTGATCTTTAGAGGTAGCTATAACTGAATATTAAGAATACAGAAGAAGCTGAGTGCAAAAGCTTCTATATATACTAATATTCAGAGGCTGCGCTAGTCCCAAAGGGGACGTGTTGTGACGCAGTAAAGAGGTGATGTACGAAGGGAATAACAGCGGCTCGGCCGAAGGCGCTGGCTAGCCCTATAGCCCTATCCATTTACCCGTCAGTTGTACGGCCCACCTCCAGATCTACAGCTAAACCTATAATGGTAGAAGCTTAACCATTATGGGTAGTGTTTAGAGTATGAAGCCCGACTCGCCGAGCCAGTCAGAAGAAGGCTGTAACCCCTCCTCTACCTTCAACCTTCGTAAAACAATGTTCTGTGCTTACTAACTGTCCGAACACCGTGGTGATTGTATGCTATATTTAGGGTGGGCCGTACAACTGACGGGTAAATGGATAGCCTTATCCACCTTGGTACACTCATAACAGCCTCAGTCCTCAGACGTGCCAACGTCGCCAAGCCCCTTCGGGTTGGCGCCATCGCTAAGCCCCTTCGGGTTAGCGCCCTGCTGACTCCGCAGCACACGGGCGGCACGTCTGATCTGCGTTAATTTGGTGACAGCCCGCACAACTTGCCTCATTAACCTTTGCAAGTCACAACATTCTTGTTTGCGACGCGATCATCAATGCACAACGTGTAAATCACAGTGTATGTGAACTTGCGATAGTACTTTCACATATGCTCTATCTAATGCGCCTAAGTTAAGTATCAACAAAATTCTGCAAGATCGATAAATTGCGTCGTCGCATCATCGAGTCGACTGCGTGCAATAATCCGAGTAGTCGGACAGCGCGATCAAGAATATGCTAGCTTCGGTTTTTTGCTCTCGCCGCCAGATATTTCATGATCATATCATCGACTGAACTTAGTTGAGCTTGCATCGTGTTGTGTGATGAAGATTTGGTTCGAACGTTCTTTTTGATGATCAAGAAAGCACGCTTAGTCGTTTTGAGAGAAAGTTTGATAGAGAATTTGGTAAAGAGTTTTATGAAAGGCTCGGCAGAAAGCTCAGTAGAAAGCTCGATAGAAAGCTTAGTAGGAAATTTGATAAAGCGTTTTGTTACGATTCTAGCTACGCATCTTCGTTGGTAGCTATGTTGGTGGCTATGTTGATGGCTATGTTGATGGCTATGTTGATGGCTATCCTGAGGGCTATCGCCGATCGCTCGCCGCTAGGGCATAGGCTTGTTCCGAAGCCAACCCTATTCAGGGTTAGCTTATGTTCTTCTGAGTCATATAGATAGTCGGCTCTTCCCTTCTGAATACTTTCCTTCCTTAGCATTTATATACTCGTTACATTACACCCATATGACTCGCTCTATGCTGGCCCCTAACACGTTTGATAGAAAATTATGAAGAGTGCTTTCTATTGAGCTAATTAGCATGTGCTATGAAGCATATATGAAACATACTATGAATGGTGAGTAGAATGATGAGTAGAGTGGTGAGTAGAATGGTGGGTAGAATGGTGAGTAGAATGATGAGTAGAGTGGTGAGTAGAATGGTGGGTAGAATGGTGAGGAGAGTGGTGAGTAGACGATCGAGTCGGTTGTTACGATTCTAGCCTTCGTCTATCCTTCGCCTAGCCTTCGCCTGGTTCCATCCTGATCGGGCCTAGCACAGGGCTGAGAAACGCACACATAAGAACCGAGTTCTTTCCTGTTCATACCTACTCTTTCCTTCCTTAGTATTTATCTATTAGTTAAATGACACCCCTATGACTCGCTCTAGGCCGGCCCCTAACATCGGTAGCTGAGTTGGTAGCTGAAAATGTAGGTAGGCCAGTAGATAGAATGGTGAGTAGAATGGTGAGCAGGATGGTGAGTAGGATGGTGAGTAGAATGGTGAGTAGGAAGGTGAGTAGGGTGGTGGGTAGGTAGGCGAGTCGGTAGGAATCGCAGAGCGAACAAAATGTAATTAATTCAATAATACGCTCATACTTTACCGCATCAGATAAGGTGATCAGCGAAGTTCGGTATTATTCCAGAATTAACGCAGATCAACCTACTCTTACAGGGGGATGCACTCAGACGTGCCGCCCGTGTGCTGCGGAGTCAGCAGGGCGCTAACCCGAAGGGACTTGGCGACGTTGGCACGTCTGAGAACTGAGGGCGAGGCAATTGACCACCACAAAGTCGGCCACCCCTTTAATCAACAGCTAGGCCAAATTTGGTAGCAGCTTGACCGGATGGGGTACAGGTGCTTAAAAAGCCGCACTGTCGCCGACTCGCCGAATCCGAATAGATGCTCGTATGCTTAGTCATTGATGAGGTCCCCCTTATAGCATTGTACAGGGTGTTTGCACTGCGGGTCGAACATTGCATTAGTTTTACACCAACGGTAACCGGAATTGGTAGGTACGCAAGGATATCAATTTGCTTAGCGTACAAGGATATTATATAAAACTAGGCCTAATCGGGCGAATTGGAAGCAGAAAGCAAAAATGTACGGAATAGATGATCTAGTACCGAGTAGAGCCACCGTTAGCAGCCAAAACGGCCTGAATACGCGCCGGCATAGAATCGATGAGGGCCTCGATATTCATAGGCTTCAGAGAGTCCCACTCCTTCTGAATAGCTTTCTCTATCTGCTTTCGGGTATATGGCTTCGGACGTAGCTTGTTGATTCGTTCTTTGAGCAGTGACCAAACACCTTCAATAGGATTGAGGTCAGGTGAGTTGCCAGGCCAGTCAAGTAGCTCCATTCCCATATCGGTGATAGCAGCTCTGGTGAATTTAGCGTTATGAGCTGGAGCTTTATCTATTTGTACGATGCATTGCTGGCCGGGAGCGCTGATTGGCTCGTAGTCTTCGTTGCAGTCCTTCCAGAAGTCGTGTAGAGTCTGTCTGCTATTAGCAGTGATTTTGGTGAGGTTTTAGATCTATCTTACAGGTAAGATATGCTCAACGAAGGTCTTGGAATTGATAGTCCCGTTCTTTCGATCCCATATAATCAACGAGCTTTTGAATTGCCCGCAAATAGCCCCCCAGATCATACAGTAGGAAGGCTTCCTGAACTTAGGCCGAAGGCAGTGCTTGTGGTAATGCTCACCAGGTTGTCTGGTCACAAATCTACGATTAGTGCCTCCATTTTGAACAGCCGATTCATCGGTGAAGATAACACGAGCCCAGTCCAATGTATCGTAGTCAGCGTACTTCTGAGCGAAGGCAAGCCGGTTCCTCATGTTATCCTCCGTCAGAAAGGGCTTAGCTATAGCTAAACGACGGTGATATCCATACTCGTTTAGTGTTCGGCGGATAGTATCCCCAGCCATATTCAGGCCTAAATGTTGACCCACCTCCGAGTAGGTCATCTGACGTCCCTCGGCGCTGGCGGTGACGCAGTCAATTATCCGCATTCTGATTGGTGTATCGATAAGTCGAGGACGGCCACGTCCTCGACGGGGGGTCTCTGGCTCATTGACTATGTTGATGACAGTGGTCAAAGGCAAATCCGTGACTTTGGCTATATGACGAAGAGTCATATGACCGAAATGACGAAGAGCCTTTACAGTAGTGCGCTTTCTGGAGGTGGTTCTGGCCGTGGCAATGGATTCACCCGTACCAGTAGTGTTTGTAGCCTGTGAGGCATCAAACCAGGTGTCAAAGAGGTTATCTATGTCGATGGCGTCGATGTTACTGATATCTTCAAAGGTGGAGCTTTGAAAGCTCTCCTCTGCACCATTAACATTCGGAAAGATAAATCCGTGTGATCCGACTAGAACGGGGTCTTGAAAGCTCATATCGGGTTCGTTTTTGACGAGGAAGTCAATTGGCTGAGGCAAATCCACATAGGTAGAGGTTTGAACGGAGCTTCTATAACGTGTAGGACTGCCGGAAGTCTGATAGCTGGCATCAGGGGGAGGATCAAAGGCCACGGTAGAGGGAGTATTAGAGCTAGACATGATGTAGTCGTAGATGTAGCTGTAGATGTAGCTGTAGCTGTAGATGTAACTGTAGATGTAGCTGTCGTTGTTAGTTGATGAAAGTCTGAAGAGCACGAACCAGGAATTGCTCGAGAGAAAAGCTTACTTTATACCCAAATTTGACCTGTTTGTTTACTCATTTCCCCGGCTCATCTTTCTGAAGCTATTCAACATCAACAACGCCTCAAAGCTCATAGCAACAGCGAGCTTGTTGAACAATTCCCGTGTCTAGATGGTCATTTCAGGCCGAATTGCAGGCCTAGAGCTTCTTCAATCTCCACCGTTGAGCGCAGCGTTGGAGGCCTGTCTATGTACAGTACTGTAGAGGTCGCCGACGAGGTAAGAAGTAGGATTTGGTGGAAAGTAGCGATGTTGGTGGAGAAAGAGAGTGATTTGGGAGGTGATTTGGTAGCTTCAGGCCTTCAGCTAATCTGCACCAAACGTCAGTTATTGCCTAATATGGAAGCTTATTCAGCCTCACTGGCGGCCTTATGATTGGTGGAAATTGGTACTGGGGGGTCCTTGAAAATGTGGCTGGGCTAATGCAATGTTCGACCCGCAGTGCAAACACCCTGTAGATCAGAGCGGTCATTCGTGCTTTTAGTGAAGTAACCACATTGAGAATAGCTTCTGTCATCATGTTTTGACCAGGGTCTACTGCCCTAGACCACGGCCGCTTTTATAATTTATTCATAGCGCGTAAGATAAGTATACTTTACCGTGGCTACAAGTGCACCCAATACACTGTACGGTGTAATCGTGCCACGCAATCACCTAAGGTGCTGGCCACCCGAATGATGTACCCATGGGAAACCTGAAATTTCCATTGCGCATCACTCAGTTACACACCAAAGTTAGTACCTTAGGCTGTATTTCGTAGTCTTCCTCATAAACGCTCGGAAGCTGTTCTATCCAAGTTTGTATTAGCCATGGGACTTTGGTGTGAAGATGTAGTTTTATCTCGACCTAAGTACCTATGCATCTTTACAAATTACGAGAAATACACTTCGAATACTAAAGCCCAATTCGAGCTAGAGAACCTGCCAGACTCTTTATCAACACTCAACTACCACTATTGAATATGCGAAAGAAGAAATTCCTCTCAAAGCAGCTAAGCTACCATCTATGAGAGCCACTCAGAAAATACTAGGATATATTCCTAAACTCCTACTGGATATCCCTACTTCTTTGATCTCAAGACTCTATTCACTCGAGTTCTCTCGTCCAGTAAGATCAGAAATAGTATGCACATTGGTCTCGGCGAGTTCGAGATTCGGCTGTTGAGATTTGGCATTTGTCAGGGACTGGGCTAGGCTAGAGGTACTATCAATATAGAAGACTGATATTATTATCAACTTGAATGACTTGATAGGATCTAGGTACAAGACAATACACCAGGTAATATACAAGACGAAAGACAAAGAGCGAAAGGAAAGAACGAGGGCCCGGCTTCTATATACATGAACCGGGCAGTACCAAGGTGTTGGAATTTCAGGTGCGATTTGGTTGGTAATCTCCGCATCCAATCCGGCCGGCTTGGCGCTAGGGGTATTTATCCTTCTTCCCACCCCTTCAACCCCATATACTATATTCTATGCCCCATATGACCTCGTATTCCAACACAAGGCACTGAGGGGGGGAGGAGACAGTGAGGTTGATTTTACAATTCTTTTTCTTATTTTTCACTTAACGCTGTAACCTAGTGCTATCCCCTACCAGCGTCACACATGCCAAGAGTATAAGTCAATGTTACTTTAAGTTGCGGCCACTACTTATGTCTAAGAAACAAGCCTTACAAAGAAAGAACAATAGCATGAATACATGACACAAACTCTTTTCTGACGCCCCTCTACTTCAACGAATCCGCCGCTGCTAGTAATGCTTTACGCAAATCTTCTTTCGAAAGAGGAGGTTTCTTTTCAAATTTCTCATTCGCGTTTTCTTTGGAAGAAGAAAAGGGTTTAGCTGAACCATCAGATGAGTTTTCATCGATCCCCGAATCTGGTGAACCTGGCCATCGCGTCCCACCTTTTTCTCCTGATCCTTTTGCTTTGACGGTTCGCACCTGAGGTTGAAGTTTAGAACCTTCAGTCGATGAAGAGGAATTTTCTTCTTCGTCTGATTCCACTGAACGAGAAACTCTCTCCGTTCGAGGCTTTCGCTCTTTGCCGCGGTCGTCCCCACGTCCACGTTTGGTGCTAGAGAATACGGTGTCAGAACGCATTTGGTTGTTTCTTTATTCAAAATAACATCGAAGCGAGAAAGCAGTCGAATTATATACATGTGTCTATTGATTACTGAGCTCATCTTACGAACGGTCAACGCTTACCCGTATCATGACGGCTGACGAAGTATGATGCGAACAAGTTTTTACGTAGTGACTTTCCATCGACTGAGCTTATGCTGCGTAATCACTTCTGACCTAGTTGGACTGGGGGCGATGGGCGAGTCCTTCCAAGTAGGATTTATATATGACCACCATACATGGATTTGCTATACGAGGTTCACAGACCCTTGAACCTTCAATAGCATTCTCTATCGACTGGGCAATGTGCACTGTTCAGACATTTAAACTGACAATGTTTAGCCTAGTGTGATGATTCTCGAGAGCAATTGGTTCAGATTTGTCGATGAAAGTAATTTTTATTACCATATACTAAACCAACATAGACCTAATAACTACTATCACATCATTTGTGCATCTTGTGTCTCGACTCTTCTTGCGACCTGGAACGTACGATTCTGGATTACCGGCCTTGTGACCTGGGTTTAAGACGGAATTCAGAAGCAGTTTGAATTACATCTAGAATCGAATCAGTAAGAAAGGAAGGTTGTAGCCAGTCTTCATCCTTCCAGGAATTCAGGGATATCTTGATTGTTAGATATAGTCTTGATCTTAGGCTGTACGAGCATGGGTAGCACGATTACTACAGCCCAGAGAGTCAAGTTCAACCCAACGTCAAGAATTTTTTCCCGGCTCAACTTTTCCGACCAGCTGCACCCCGAGATACTTGTACACTACAAAGGAATTTGAATCTTTCCTGAAACGTCAATTCGATGAATCTGCACATGAGGGATTAGAAAATAACTTGAGATACGAAGTAGAGAATGATCAGAATTATTCAGAGCTATTGAAGTGCCAAGTGGATTGCAGTGCTTGAATATCTTCAATATCTTGATGATAACCCAAAGCATCAATGGATAGAAAGTGAGCTACGAGAAAACTCAAGATAGTAAGATTCTAAACATGTAATGAAAGAGTCAGAATCAGACATTGCCTTATTCAACGAGCGTTCGAGCTCACCAGAATTCTGATTGCTTATCATGATTACTTTAATTACGTGTAAGACAACAGCAAGAAGATTATTACCAACAGTAAGATGAGTTATTCGAAACTTTGTAGACCATCCCAAAGAGACCAATCTCTTTATCCAGTGCCTTTGGCAGATCGTGGCGCAGCACCGTCATGGAACAATGGTTCGAAAGTATAGCTTGTAGAGCATTGAAAAGCATAACGAATACCTCTTGGATGGGAGTCCTTCGAGGGCGAAACTCGCTTTCCTCCGTCTTTTTCTCCCATGAGAATATAGCTAAGTCAACGAGCACAGCGGTCTCGCCTCCGAAGACCGCTGTTTTGGTTGTCATGCCAGCGTAACTTGGGCTGCATCCTTTATCCACCGTTATAGAAGACTAATGCTGAGAAACTTTTTCATGTACTTCCTACCACAGATAATTGACCGCAGAGCGTTGGAAAAAATTGCGCTACGGAGTATACGAGGCTGTTGAGGAATCGTGTGCTTATTCTTCGAATTTTATAGTATTGAGAGCACTTGTACAGTGGAAGGAGACATGATGACGCAGATTGTGAACTATACTCGTACCGTCGTCGACGGCGACCAGAGACGCAAGAGAAGGGTCCAGCATCGCCGCTTTTTGGTCGGGTAATACAGCACCTACTGCGATATGCATTCCTTCTATTACTGATGTTGGTCCGTAGACGAACTAGACGTGCTCCATCGAGGCTGTCTGTAAAGAAGCGCGACCCCCAGCAATATGCAGCGCGGCGACGGCATAGACGGCGTTTTCTTGGCCATAGAGGAAGGAGACGCAAGCCACCGAGTGGCGGCGGCGGAGCCGTATTATGACGATCTGACTTGGGGCTGAGAGATCAGTGGAGGCTGGGATCGAGAAAACAAATCATCCTATCTCTGGTCCTCCTCCTCCTTCCCCTACTACCACCACTACCACCCACTGCGAGAACAGGATAAGTTTTAGTCGATCCAATGGGGCTGGCGACATTCAGAATGAGGCCTCCTGTGCGCTTCTGACCCGCGTCCAGGCCCTTCCGCTTAAAAGGATGACAGCACGAATCTGGCGCTTCCATCGTATCCTTCACCTCCAAAGCTGTAGCAGTCTATCTTGGTACTCACGCCTAGCGACGGATCTGTCAGGCAATACAAAAGATCAGCATTGATACTATAATCATATTCTTGATTACTGTTCGAACTTTAATGCGAGTATTCCCACTTCCCAACTGAAAAGTCCGCCGCTCGGTCCTGCTCATCTCATGCTCTTGAGTATTGCGCTGACCATAGTTGATATGATCCTCACTAAAGCAGACTCTTCCTCGAATTTCGGAGCCATTGATTTCTGTTTAGAGATGCACTGTTCATCGCCTGTCAGGGCCTACTGGTCATGTCGGAAGACGCTACGTCTAATAGGGTTTTATTATATCCTCCTAGACGTCGCCGCCCTGCAGGCTTTCCCCAAATTATGATGAATCCTTTTTCTGTACAAGGATCAGGGCCACATGTGCAACCTACAGATTTGCATTCAATAACGATGTAAATCCCAGAAATTATATGAAATTATGGGATCGGCGAGAGAATTGAGAGTCCCCCGCTATGGTTCCAATTTGCACCGCCTTGAGAAAATCCGCCCTGAACCGCTTTAAGGGCCGGCCCTGTTGTTGAAGCAATAGAAGCTGCAGTAGGAGCTGTAGTAGGAGCAGGGGGAGTAGTCGTTCAATTAGGAACATAGTTGTTGCAGTGTCATTACACTGCTCGCTAGCCTGGTTGAGACTAGCGTCAGTTGCGGCACAAAACCTAGATAGCTTCTGCTGTAGAAACACACACCTTTAGTCAATGATCAGATCTACACTTCATCACCTGTGAGTTTCACTTCCAGACGTTCTTCCAATATTTGAATGCCTTTCCATATGGGTCGGCGGAGTCTGCACTGTTGAAATATGACTGAACTAGAAGGTTTTGCAGCATATGTAGAATGTGTGTTTGAGTGAAGTTCTATGGAGGTTCGAAGCTTCGGTTAAATACAGTGCGTCATGTGACCTCGATAGGTCCGAGCATAACTCCCGTTTCAACATGCACGGATTCGCTTTGCTATTTGATTGTTGACCTCCAGCTCCTCAATCCCGTTAAAACTTGATGTCATCGCCATGCCCACCCGAACATTAGCCAAGAATCTGCCTCCAGGTCCTCTTCGCCTCTGCTTTGCACGATTGCTTCTTCTCTCCTTAATAGATAGCTTGCGTACTTTGGGTCGTTCAGCATTGATATAGCAAGGTTTTTGCTCTGCTGGAGGTGGAGAATGCTCAACGGTGGCAAGAGGAGCCGGAAGCCGGAGAACCTGATCTGAAGGCATCTGACTTGAAGTCGTAATATCGACCGTGATTTGAAGGTTGAAGTTGAATCAACTGGCTCAGAGACGTGAAAGGCTTGCGTATTGAGATGGCGAAGTGGAAAAGAGGCTTCTGGGTTGTCACTTCGGATCAAGGAGCTAAGTCGTACACTCGTAATATGTGGTTGTGGCAGATCTTTAAGCAGGTGAGAAAGGAAGGGACGTGCCAAATATCTGTGATATATATAAGACCAGATAGAAATCAAGATGGAAGTACGGACGCTGAAGAAGTCATCTAATAGGCAGCAGTGAGGGCATCTGCGTCGTAGCCGCCGAAGCTAGGAGCTCATTCTCGATGCAACGTGGACGGTCCGAGATGGTCCGTTATGGTTAAGGTTACCTTTGGGAGTTAATTTCACCGGTTTTCCTTACAGAGAGGTGCGGGATTCAAAGTTGTGCGCGATGACTCGTGAATCACAATGCAAAACAGGCTATAGTCATCATAATGCATTCAGAGGCCGTCAAAAAGCCAGCGGGTATCAGCCCTTGCAGTCACTCATTGGCCGGCCATGTATACCATTTTCTTTCAACCTATTGTTTCCTTTCTATGCCGTGTGCAGCTAATTGTGAATTCTCTATGCTTCAATTCTTATTCTGTTGGAATACGGGGAGTATATGGGGTTGAAGCTATCTAGTAGGTAGGAACTCCGGAAGGATGTCAGACGGACGAACGTGGGGTGATGTTCCTAGCGGCTTCTTTGCAAATATACACAGTCACTGGCCTGTGCAGGTACGTACAAGGAAGTTCAGCTACTTATTGATTATTCCAAAGTGTGAGCCCGGTTTAGCTCTATACCGCTACCGGAAAAATAACAAAGGGCAGAAGCATCGAACTCGCTGTCACCAAAAGGCGGAGATTTTCCCTATCGACCAAATTCCTACCCCCATACCTCAATCACGATACAACAATGGAGGGTTCGGATGATTATTGGTTCCCTAAGCTAAAGGGGAGCGAGGATTACGAGGAAAGTAGATGCAACCAGTGCCCTGAAAGCAAAGGTCTCTGGTGAGTCACCTCAGGGAGCTCGAGAAACCGAAAATCCCGGAATCCAACGCCTCGACAGCGGCTAAAAAGGAGTACGCCACTGCTACTGAACGACAGGGCCTGCGGTGTGATTACCTTCAGCACCGAACAAGGACCCAGGGTACATATAGTCAAAATAGAAGATGCCACCAAAATGTGGTCTACCCTGAAGACTCAATATGAGTTAACCACCCTATATCACTCAGTCAAAGCAATCGGATTTCAAATCGATAGAGGATATGACCATCGCTCTAGTCCATGACAAGAGAATAAATGATGAGGAGGGTTCCAGTTCCAAGAGCATGGTAGCTCGGTTTGGCAAGAAGCCAAAATCCAGGAACAACAGTAGATTCCGGAAGGGATCGAACAAAATCTCATTGCGAGCAAGGGGGCCACAGTGAACAGAATTGCTGAAGCTCCGTCCAGAAGGATGGAAACCTAGTCAGGAAAAGAAGGATCTAGCCACTGACTCCGGCAAAAGCTCGGAAGCCAGAATTGTCAATGAAGGTCTCCATCGCCTGCCGAGCTGGCAGCCACACCGAAGCCTGGTGGATAGACACTGGAGCTGAGGATCATGTCTGCTATGACAAACACTTGTTCGATGAACAGTCATACCGGAAGGTCACCAGTACAGCATTGTTACTGCAAATAATGAGGCAGTACCCATCGTCGGGAAAGGTTCGGTTATAATCGACATTTTGCTGAACGATCAACCAACCAAAACCCGGTTAACCGATGTTTACCACTGTCCAGGACTACACTATAACGGTCAGGTGGAAGCCAAAGGGTATACGTGTAATATAAAGAACGGCAAACTCCGGTTCATGGATCCAAAAGGGGCCGTCGCCCTCACCGGCTCGAGAAATGATGGGGGAGCCTATTTCGTGGATACACCAACCAACCCCCCAAATTCCCGATCGGTCACCTTGGCAAGTAGGACAAATGGACCAGCCAATGCGTCATGGCGCCAATGGCATAAACGGTCAGCTCATCTGAATATGGCAGACGTCAAACGCCTAGCCAACATGAGCACCGGCATTGATGTGGATTCTGCAAATAGCCTAGAAAGGAAAGAATCCCCAAAATCGGTATGTGGGGCCTGTGCCATAGGCAAGCAATATAGAACGCCAAGCCGAAAACCCCACACCAGAGCCACGGAAATATGTGAGCTAGTACATACGGACCTCGCCGGCAGTGGTAAGATATCTAAGACCGATGGAGGATCGAGATATGTGGCTACTATGATTGATGACTACAGCGAACATACGACCACCTACCTACTAGAACGAAAATCTGAACTAAAAGGCGTACTTCGGAATTACCTGGAATTGATGAAGACTCGGTGCACTCCGGTCCACCGACTACGTTCAGATAATGGAGGTGAGTATGCTGGTCATCTAACCATCGAATTGCTCGAAGAGCATGGGGTCAAATGGGAGCCGACGGCACCATATAACACGAGTCAAAATGGACTTGCAGAGCGATGTTTTCGCACCCTTTTTGAACGAACCCGCGACTCACTAGCGCCAAATTGCCAGCGAGGCTATGGGGGGAGGCAATAATGACAGTCACCTATGTTGAAAATGGGGTATGTGTTGGAAATAGGGGAGTTGGTAACCTCCGCCTCACAGGGCTGGTAGGGCTGGGGCCCGCTAGTAGAGTTTTCACCTTCCACCTCCTAGATAGCCTCCTAACAACAACAACCAAAATACCAATATGCCCCATATGACCTCGTATTCCAACAGTATGTACGTAGGAATGTTCATACGTCATACATACCTACGGAGGTATGTTCGATGGTTAGTTATTTCCGCTCCGGCCGAAGCCGGCTTGGCGCTAGGGGTATTTACCCTACCTCCCATTTCTTCCTTCCTCCGACAGTTCCAATCTACAAGACATATGTACCTACCTTACTACATAGTCAATATATCTACATGCACATATGTTCGCTCTGATCCTCATATATCAACAGGTTATGAGCCTGGGTTAGCTCTATTCCGCTACCGCAAACATACCTAAGGGCAGAAGCCGAAGCATCGAACTCGCTGTCACCAAAATCGGCGGAAATTTCCCTGTCAACCATATTCCACCAAAAAACCCCTACCTCAACCACAATGAAAGGTTCGAAGACCTATCGGGTCCCTAAGCCAAAGGGGGGCGAGAATTATGGGTCATGAATGAAGGACATAACCAGGTCTCTGGTGAATCATCTCAGAGAAGCTGAAGAAACCGGAAATCCCGAATCTCAACGCCGCGACAGCAGCCAAAAAGGAGTACGTCAGTGCTCTTGATCACTGGGAAGATAGAAACGATAGAGATTGCTATGTGAGCTAGTCTAAAGGATCAATACGATCAGTCGAATCTTACTACTCTACACCCGGCAACGAGGGAGCTGGCTGACTGCTGAACCGACCGGCTCCGCAAGAGGAAGCTGAATGACTGCTGAACCGACCGGCTTCGCAAGAGGAAGCTGAATGACTGCTGAACCGATCGACCTCGCAAGAGAGAGCTGACTGGCTGCTGAACCGATCGGCTTCGCAAGAGGGAGCTGGCTGACTTCTGCACCGACCGGTTCCACGAAGGGAGCTTACCCTTAACAAAGCAAGGGAGCTCACCCTTAATAAAGCAAGGGAGTTCACCCTTAATAAAGCAAGGCAAGAGCTAGTCCCGATAGGGAACAAGGGAGCTCATCTGATCAAAGCAAGGAAGCTCATCCTTAACAAAGCAAGGGAGCTCACCCGATCAAAGCAGAGGCCATCAAAAATTGGTGAGTCCGTCGATGATTGATGATTACAGCGAAATATTATGGAGAGGCTGGTCACAGTCACATCAGAGTCATCAAATGAATTGATGAGCCAGAATGATTACAGCGAAATACGATCACCTACCTATTATGGAGGAAATGCTGGCCCCACGAATCGAAGGGAGCTGGCTGATTGCTGGTCCCACGATTCGGAGGGAGCCAGCTGATTCCTGACCCCACGAACGGAGGGAGCTGACTGACTGCTGGTCCCACGATTCGGAGGGAGCTGGCTGATTGCTGGTCCCACGAACGAAGGGAGCTGGCTGACTGCTGGTCCCACGATTCGAAGGGAGCCAGCTGATTCCTGGCCCCACGAACGGAGGGAGCTGGCTGATTGCTGGTCCCACGATTCGGAGGGAGCTAGCTAGCCTCACGAAACGAAGGAAGCTAGCTGATTTCTAGCCTCACGAATCGAAGAGAGCTGGCTGATTGCTGGCCTCACGAATCGAAGGGAGCTGACTGATTGCTGGTCTCACAAGAGAGAGCTGGCTGGCTGCTGAACCGATCGGCCCCGCAAGAGGGAGCTGGCTGGCTGCTGAACCGGCCGGCCCTGCACGAGGAATCTGAGCTCATCATATGAACGAAGCTCGTCGGAAACTCGATGACTATTTGATGAACAGTCATATCTGAAAAACAGAAGTTCTACCACTGCGTGGAACTAAATAACTCTCTATGAGGCGTGGCATGACAAGAAGCCTGACCTTAGCTATCTACATACGGAGCTCGTCGGTAATTCGATGAAAGAGCTTGAAATGTCAGTTCTTGGGCTACGAGGGAGCTCACCATGTGGAGGGAGCTTACCGGCTATACAAATGGGTAGCAATCCCGTCAATCACCCCCGGGCTAAGCACATTGATACGTCGTATGATGGTATCACTATGTCCGGAACAAGGTAGAAGAGGAAGCAATCAGATTTTATTCACCGATCAAATGGTGACCGACGGTCTAACCAAACCCCTGGACGCAGGCGAATTCCTAAGGTCCAGGTCAGTCATGGGGCTGAATCCCGCCGAGCATGGCGCCGGCGAGTAAAAGAGCATGGATATACAGTCAGTAGAGGGTCTGGATAGCTTCATATAGAGCTCCAATTCCTAAGAGGTGTTGGAGTTTCAGATGTGATTTGGTTGGTAATCTCCGCATCCATCCGACGCCGCATTCCTCCTGTTGGAAAGGGGGTATGTAAGGAATGCACATACGCATACCCCGGTGGTTTAGTTATTCCGGCCGGCTTGGTGCTAGGGGTATTTATACTTCTTCCTTCCTCCGGAGTTTCTACCTACTAAACAGCAACAACCAATATATCAATATGCCCCCATATGACCCCGTATTCCAACAAGAGGGAGTGTTGGAAAAGGAACAGTACTGATATCCGCTCCGCATTGATCCGGCGCTAGTGGATGGGTAAGGTATTTATTTACCTTACCCTTCGCCCACTTCTTAATCCAGTCAATATATCTACATGCCTCTTTACCCTCGTGTCCTCGTATACCAAGAATAAGGTCCTTGTGGAGCAACACCAATAGGCTGCTCGATACTCTTGTTCTCAAAAGTTGAAGTGCTAGTCTCAATTCTTCTGGTAAGATGCTGGATCCGATGGAGACAATCTGGACTGGTCTACGTGCTTCTTCAGAGCCTGGGTGGGCTTCCCAGGATTTCTCTACGCTCCACACTTACTAACACCTCCGTCTTCAATAATTATGGAGCGCAGAAATCCACTAGAGTCAGGGGATTTTTTAGGCCCGGACACGCTAACCAAATTCGGTCAACCACCATTAAGGTAATCATTAATCAACCAAAATCGACAGTTGCAGTCGCATACACCCCTAGAATGCTACTAGGTCATCGAAAGCGACAGTCGGAGGAAGCTGCGGACCCCTACCGATTGTATATCCATGCTCTTATGCGTGCCAGCCTACAGGCTCGGTGCCAGCCCCAGTTTGAGTCTGGCTTTGAAAAAGCATTCTACGTGGATACCAGAAAGTTAACCTTCACCACCAACAACAAGCCCACTTCCGAAGCCGCTAAAACCTCGTACCTCTGGCCTGGTAAGAGCTTAGACTACAAAAAGCTAGTTATCATAATATCACCATGACGCAACATCTCAGCCGTTTGGATTACCACTATTCCATGATGCAGCCTCTTGAGTGGAGTAGTAGCAGTAAATAATCTGCCATCTCCCCTATTTCCAACACTCCCCTATAGGAATTATAGCTAGATAGCGCCATATATGTTGAACATATCAAGCTATTCGGAGCTTCGTCACGCATATTTGAAGTTTCTGACTCCCCCAGCCCAATGGCTTAGCAGTGATGGAAGCTATTCGGAGCTTCGTAACGTATGATCCACCGTTTCCCTGCGTCGAAGGCACATATCCACGGTATACTGGATCCACCGCTTCTCTCCGTCGAAGGCACATATCCACAGTATATTCACCGCTTCTTTCCGTCGAAGGCACATCCACAGTATATTCACCGCTTCTCTCCGTCGAAGGCACATATCCTACGGTATATTTAGTTCGCAGCTTCCCCTCGTCGAAGACATATATCCATGGTCTATCACGTAGAGACTTTGCCGTTCTGCACTTGTTGCGTCGATTGACCTTATCGCGTAGGAGGCGAGCTTGTCGTACTGCGACGATTAACCCGAAGAAAGGCTACTGTACACCTAGAATCTAGGTAACCTTAAAGCAAAGCCTGAAAAAGACCAAATGTAAGCGTTTCAAATCGGTCAAAATGTGAAAGATGGCAGGGATCGACCGTAGGATGAGAATTTGGACGGGAGCTGCTGTCGCAAATTATGAATGAGGAACAGTAACATAGAGAGAAGATAGTCATCATGGAAACGGATGATAATGCTTGCATGAATAATCGCCTTCAACTCAGAACCATCGACCATGCATCTTAGAATAATAAATCTAGCATAGGTCGGGCTAGCCTTGAACTGTGTGTGTGGCTCTCGCCGTTCCCATCACCTTAAACAAAACATCACGATTCTTCGAGCAAAAAGCCTTAAATCAAAACCAGGATTGATTTTAGACAACTCCGAAGCCTCATTCGACATTCAATTCCCTGTTATCATCCCCTTCTCTCTCGCCCTCCTTCAGTTCCTTAAGCGTGTGCTGAAGAGCATTTTGAACTATGGCAAATAATTTCGTGTTCCTCGCCTGTTCGTACGCGAGGGCTTCCTTCGTGTCTCGGAGGATTTTCTCTGTGTCTCGATGACACTTGAATTCGTGAACAAGACTCCGCTCCGCTATCTCCAAGTTCTTATTCAAGTGGACTACTTGAGCTTCGTAAATCTTCTGCCGGCCTTCAGCGATGTTTTGAAGATCTATCTCGTACTTCCGTTCTTGCTGATGGAATCGCTGGCGGTAGAAAGCGATATTCCACAACTCACTCTTCGTCAATCGAGCAATATAGTCTGCCGTTTCATCGAGCTGATATTGAAGGTTATGACAGTTTTCGCATTCCTCTGACATGGTACTATTGACTGCTTGCATGAAAGGATAAGGATCAAGACGAAGAGAGAGCAGAGCGACGTTTATAACCAGTCTTTCACACCTTGATAGTCGCTAGAATGGTTTCAGCCAAATTTCAAATCTGTTTGACTATGTGACTATGTGCGCCTTCAAAGTAGTAATAGCACGGATGGAATGAATCCCCCAAAATGTCATAAAGAATGCTTATGACAGAAAGATGACCAATTGAGATATGATGTCAAACCACTTGCAGTATGGCATGTCATCTTGAGTGAATCACTCTGACCGTAGCTGTCAGCAAGAGGCTATCCCTTTTGGGAACAGGCCTCGAGGATGCTGGCAGCTTGTCCGGAAGATACGCTCTTCTTGCAACTCAGGCGCAGTGGTCAGCTTCGGCTACGCTAATGCAAGCCATCAAGGGAACTTTTAGTTTAAATAGCGAAGATTACAGATCAATCTCGCTGTCGTCAAATTATGAAGGCATGAAGAAATAGAGTCAAAATTTGAATAGATTTCTGTATAACCTCATTTCTAACGCCACCCTCCCCCTAGTGATGCCGCCGCCGTTTTTTGGCGAACTCGCGGCGATGGAAGAGAGAAATTGTTGGAAATGGTGGAAACAGGGAACGGTACTGTTACCCCTGTGGTTAGTAATCTCCGCATTGATCCGGCGCTAGTGGATGGGTATTTACCCTTCGCCCACTTCTTTCCTTCCTTCTTCATCCGTATGCTCTACCTACTACATAGTTTAGTCAAGTATATCTATATGCCTATCTACCCTCGTGTCCTCGTATACCAAGAGAAATGACGTTAAAATTCCGAGTAGAGGTCATATCCTAGATGACCTTAAGGCCGCATTCTCCAAGTCACAAGACACATCGATTATTCCTCTTAAAAACCTGCAAGATGACATACTTGTCACCCTGTACGAGACGTTAGGTGGCGAAGACATTGTTAATTCTCCGAATTCGTCCGTCCTGTGAGCTATTTTACAAAAATTCGAGGTGCGCATTGCAGTTTCTTGTACATGTGAGATTTTTTGATGTTCGCCATGTGTAACGAAAGTCGTTGATGTTTCTCTCGCATCATGGTTCGACGGAGAGTACCGCTCAGTCGAAAACGAAGTTGCGTCAAGAATGTTCAATCCAAAATCGTTCAACAGATCTGACGGTCTCTTTAAGCACATATGCAATACCGACGATCATAAAGCTCTTGCTTGAAAACTTTGTCCCACGAGATGCGTAGGGATTACGAAAGTAAAGCGCTGCGTATTGGGCCGTGTACAATTAGTCCAGACTAATCGCCCACTTACAGAAGCCATACTTGAGCTCTCAAGATATCGATTGGACACGGCACTTCCAGACAAACGTTGATTTCAACCGCATCACCAATATGCCTTCCAGCCGGTCTACTCACCGCCCGTGATCTGACTGGAGTCCGCCCACTCCCTTTTCAGAGGGCTATCGACTAGACGCTCACAAACAGACAGTCGTTAAGGTAGCAATATTAGAGTCCCTCATCGCTTACCCCTTTCTGATCCCTAAGGCCATAGACCTTTGCAAGCTTATACCAACTCGCAAACCCTCTTCGATCATCAACCCCGCTTAAATTTTCGCCTTCTATCGAGAAATTAAGCAAAAGGCACCATGCGTTCCATTCCTGCCTCCTCAGATTGCACAGCTCCAACGTTGTCTAGAATAAGATTTTGACTCTTTTTTACCTGCTTGGGGTACAAGCTGGATTGGGGCCAAGGATGCTACGAGCTTTCAAGGGGAGCTTGATCCTGAGCCGGGCGTTATTCAAACTGCCAGGCTCATATTGATGCATGCAGGGTGTTATGGTAGTAAATTCTGGCCGGGAGGTCTTGGGGGCGCAACTTATCGACGCACATTACGGGTAGCATCACTTTCGCTAAAGGCGGAATTTACCTTCATTTAGGTGTAATTTGCTAACAAATACATGTAGTCGATTCAATAAGTCTCTTTTGTTGAGACTTTCGTTCACCCAATGTTGCTGTCGTCATCAAATTAGACTTAGACCTCTTTCTCATTGACTTCGAAGTCACTACCTTCAACGTAGAATCATGAAGACGACGTCTAGGCTGAGACTTCTGCTCTCATACAGTTGTTTCCTTCACTGCACGGTCATATTTAGTTGTTCTAGTCATCACAGAGGGGGCGAAAGAGGATGAAGCGGAGGGTGAGAGGGGGTCCGATGGCAGTGAGGCTGTAGTCTCACTGTCCTCGTTTTATCTTTTTGCTTAGCATCCCGTTGCTTAGCATTCCGCTCAGCTGCTTCCGCTGCAGTCAAAGCTCGAGCATTGACTCTATCATCTTTCTTCTTTTGACGAAGCTCAGCCCAAACAAACTTCTTTCCTCGTAGGAGGTGATTTTGAAAGGGTCACGGGAAGCCTCTGACCTACCTTACCTCCTGCAGCTTCTCGTGTGTGACAGTCACGTTAACATGGAAGGTAGGTAGACAGCTGATTGGCTAGAAGATCGGTCTGCTGACGTGATAACTTCTGATGCAGAATTTCAGGTGTGATTTGGTTGGTAATCTCCGCATCCATCTGGCCGTCCATTCGGCCGTTCATCCGGCGCTAGTGGACTCAGGGGATTCAGACCTTCCTCCCACCTTTTTCTTCCTCCGAAGTTCCTACCTACTAGATAGTTTCAACCCAATATACTATATGCCCCATATGACCTCGTATTCCAACAATTCTTACTAACATCGTGATATTTCGTTGGATTTGCGTCATCCGGATTGATGGAGTCATCGTAGTATCTAGCTTGCCAGTTGCCCGGTGTTATAGGAGGTTCGTTCAGTCGCCAGCGGGGGTGAAAAAGCGATATTGGGATCGGAAATCCTTGCATGCAAGCGCCTAAGAGGTAATGCCTGGGAAAAATGAACGCGTAGCCTCAGCTCCAGGCGGTTAAATACTTCTAATGTCTTTTTCTCCTGCAGACTAGCTTCTAGTCAAAGCTCAAGGCGTGGTACACAGATATGGACGGAGGGAATATTCCATCTCAGGAAATCGACCCTCGCTTTGACAGTGCTTCGCACGGCGATGCTGGCAATGACGGAGGGGGACACTGCGTGGAATAGATTGATAAGCGCAGACTCGATCTTCGTGAAGACAGGGTCAAGCTAAGGCAAGAGCGTGGCCGAGCTTGGAAACTTGTAGCTAACTTGCTAGAAGATGTACAGAGTTTTTCGATGCTAGAGGAAGTAAGAAAGGCACGTGATGGAATTGGCCGAAAGAGGAGAGTTCAAATGAGAGGTACGATCTCAATATTCTTTTTTTTCCATCATTGATCTTCGACAACCACAGTACTAGAGGCCTTCAGGTAGCTTTGGCAACTACATCGAAGGTGAAGACTACCCTTTCGCATCTAAATTGATGTTATCTCATCAGATTATGGCAGGGCCAAATGGTGGGTAACCTCTCAACGATGTACGGATATTGCAAAAGGCTTCGCTGCCCTCGGCCCCGCCTTCGTCGCCGCGACCGCTTCGGACGAAGTAGATAACAGCACGATGGCAAAGTCGACGACTTTGTCACCGTTATACCGTTCCTTCAAGAGTGTGTTGGAATACGAGGTCATATGGGGCATATTGGTATTTTGGTTGTTGTTAGGAGGCTATCTAGGAGGTGGAAGGTGAAAACTCTCCAGCCCTATGAAGGCGGAGATTACCATATTCCCTATTTCCAACAGAGTGGAACAGCGGGATCGCCGGGTCAATCGTGAAGGACGAGTCATCTTCCATAAGTTCAATGCGCCGTTGACACAGGCAACTAAGTACCAAGAGTCTAGAAAGAGAAAAAGCGAATGAGGACAGAGTGGCGAGGGGGTTCAACAAACGTTTCAGAAGCGGAAGTAATCAAGGACGAGGAAACACGCTTGGTTCACTTCTGACTCAACGAGTGAGGTCTTCTGAAAGTCACTATGACGTTAGTCACACGCCTTTCCCTTAAAACCCCCTAGATTTATCATTTCGACTCGAGGTTAGGCATAACAACGTCAACATCGATAATTTGAAATTCATCAAAGCGAAAGATCTGATAATCATCTTTCATAATCGTTCTTTGCGTCTCGTTTCGTAAGAACTTGCTGAGCGGAAATGCCACTCGTGAGTCATGCTTTCTATCATATATAGATATTACACATAGCCTGTGGTTTTCTTCTCTCTTCATCATGACTGTTATCACATCTGCGGAGAATTCTTCTCAACCTCCAATGGTGCCCTCTGTTTGGAACCACCTGACATCGACAGTGGCGATCAATGCCTGGCTGGGGAACGTGAGAAATTGGCAGGGTCAAAATCCTGAGGTCAAGGTCATACCTGTACAGATAGCGTACACTGACCGCGCGCAAAAGCAGAAGTATGAGCATCAAGCGATCACGTTGGGCGTAGAGACTGATGCAACCTCAGACATCTCGAGCAACTGAAGCCAGGGCATGAGGATGTCGACAGCTACGCTGCCGCCGGGACAATCGCGCTCTGGCTTCATGAGCTCAACTGCCCGGCGGTGGCCTTGACCGCCAGCTGCCTGAATATCCTCACGGGCCTCTGGCATGCGTCGGCCCTGGTGAAGCTGGGACGGCAGATATACATATACAGCAGCACTTTCGCCCCGAAGCATTGGACTATTGCCCGCCCTCGCATGCGGGAGCTCGAGGGCATGTCAATCCCGCGGCACTTCATTCAACTTCTGCTTTGCCCTCAACCTCACAAATATCGATTTATCGACAAGGTATGGGTGACTGGCACGGGCAGCAACAAGCTCTCATGTTTGCCTGAGTCCGCCAAATTTGTCAGGGATGTGGTCGCTGACTCGGCAGGAATCACAACCGAGGGCCCGATGCCAGTGATGGGTGGACGATACGAGTGGGTGAGGGTGAGGGTGAGGCGTTGGTGAGGGTGAGGTGTTACCTATACCCTGTAAAATGGGGTGCCGCAGTGAAATTCTTTCGACAAGATGGGGTTTGACAAATAGAAAACTCAAGGGTGATTAGCACTGATATTTTGCCAAACCGCCAGCGCTTAGCCCAGCCAGCGCAGCCAGCTCCATGTAGAGACAGACCTTGCCCATTCATTATAGGGTAGTTCATGTGTTTAGATTTTATTGATTCCATGCGAGTACAGGACCTTCTCGTAATAAGTGGGGAATGGTTACTGAATGTTCAGTGACCAACATCCTTTTATGGCTGCAGTGCTGGCGACGAAGATCTTGGCGGGAGTCGTTCTGTTGGCTTATGCGGCTTGCACTCGAGGCAAGAAGCTCCATAGTTGGGAGACTGTTTAGCTTCTGCATCGATTGATCAGGAAAATTCTACATAATAAATTGCGGAAGGGCCAAGGGTGGGAAAAGTAAGGGAGGTGACATCTAGAGGCACGATACTTGTACTTCTCATTAAGGCTTTGCAGAATACATCGCCGGGGGGACTGACTTCGAGGTCGAGATGGCATGGAATCTGGTGTCGTCAGCACCATACCGCCCGCAATGCAAGCTCAAGTCAAGTACTTGTTGCGTTAGCGCGTGAATGGGGGCGATGAATAGATTGAAGTGGTGCACCTTTGGAAAACCCTATTGAGCCTTTTCATGGCCACTGGAAGCCTACCCGTATACCCTCGTCTGCTTCGCTTCAAGCACTTCGCCCCTCTCACTTCATCCCTTCCCCCTTCTCATCTTCAAGCACTCCTCTCCGCTCTATCGTCCCCTCTCTCCCACCACTCCTCTTCTACAATCTCCCATCATCAACCTCTTTCCCCCCGCCTCCACCCCCGCCACTCTACTCCTCACTTCTTCCACCCCCTGTCAATCTCTCCATATTCCAGCTGTTCGAGGAGGAGGGAAAAGCGCTAGCGGCAGACCACCACTATTAGGGTGTGCAGAAAGCTATCTAATTCTTGGCATTGCATTTGTCGCGCCCCTCACCAAATTTGTATCCTTTTGACATCTCAACCCCTCAACATCTATTCTCGCATCAAAACATCTTCAAAATAAGTGAAAATGAAGCTATTCAGACACTATCAATCAAAATCTGTAGTACCAGCTTCAAGACTCTTTTCAAGGCTCTAATATCAGCTTCAAAGATATAATCCCCGACGCTATGCTTGAAATGCTGTCTCGGAAATCTATCACACCTGCTTCTTTCGACGGCGTAATGAAGAAACTCACCAAAAGTGCCTTCAAAATGGGGCCATATCGTCGGACCCAGGTCTTCAAAACACTGAAACTGAGCTCGATGGGATTGAAATCCGGCGAATAGGGAGGCAGATAACGCACCTCACATTCGTGTGAGATAATGAGTTCCTCGATACGAGCGTTGCAGTGTACGGAGCATGACGAGCTATGTTCTCGGAATGCCAAGACCCAGCCACTTTGTAATTTACATGTAATCTAGTCTTAGTGCTTGGAGATAGATAAGTTCGATAATAACAATTTGGAACCCAAACCTTCCATTTACCTACCAATTATCTTCATCTACGTTCTCTATCACCTCTACTTCTTCTACCTCTACATCAGGCTCATCTGCCTGATTTATAGATACCTCCACGTCGTCGTCGCCGAGCTCTTTCTCCCAGCATCTAACCCATGCTTTGATCAAAGTAATTCTGTTTCTAGGAGCCCCTTTAAGCGTTGTTCTACGCTTCATTCACCATCAACAGGGCTCTATCGCGTTCAGATCCGAAGAATTAGCGAACCATAGAAGACGAAGGATTGCTGCATTCATGAAGATGATGTTCTGAGAATGAGAAGCGCGAGCAGAAGCTTTATCCTTCTGTATCATAGTATCTGAAGCTAAGACTATATTACATGTAAATTACAGAGTGGCTGGGTCTTGGCTTTCCGAGAACAATTCTCGTCATGCTCCGTATGCTGACGTTATTCATGATGATTACACTGTTCGGGGCCGGAAAGGGACTGGATAGAGGTAGCAATTCATCTGCTAGCCATCGAAAGAAAGCCTCGCCGTTGAACCAGCCTTCACGAATACCTGTACAGGGTAGATAGTCATCTATCGTGTAAGCCGGAAGAACACTTCAGCAATGTTCTCTCATTCTAGAGGCTTGATAGCGAGCTGATTCACCAACTGGTGCATAGGCTTGATGACGCCACCCCGTATTCTCGTTGAACAGAGTCTCGTCAACGAAGACAAGCTGCTCAGCAGTCAGACGAAGCAGATCTGCAACCTCGTTCTGTCTGATGTTCACACGCTGTCCCTTTTTATTGCTTCAGCGTCTTCTCTTCAGAATCCTCGATATCGTGGATTGATGCACGTTAATGCCTCACTCCTCTCATATGTATCAGATCATCTCTTCTGCATGGCCCACGGCTGTTCTTCGAGGTAGGCTATGAGGCCATTTTCAGCTGCCTTAAACACCTTGCGGGGGGCTCCTTTGGGGCGAAACTGAGGTTTAAACGGTGACGAATACATGAAGATATTCTCTAGCATGCTATACATCTAGGACAGCAGTGAACCTCTTCGGCGATGGCGGCGGGTTGCCAATGAAGTAGTAGAAGCCGTACGATTCTGGAGCGAATCGCTGCAGGTAGTGGGCCGGTCATAGCTGAAAGAACGTCAGGAACTTCAAAAAACAAAGAGATATGAATAGCTTTTAATTTCGGGCAATTGGGGGGCGGTGGGGTTGATTTTCGAATTCCTCCTACAAACGGATCACCGTGGGGCAGCGCGAAAAATAGTTCCGGCTAACCACTCCCCGGTAACAAAGTCCCAATGACAAGGATTATAAGGCAACAATAAATAGTAATGGCCAATGCCGCACGTTACATCTGGCAACAACGACGCACAGCGCGTTTCAGCTGAAGAGAAGTGTACAATGGGAACGTGCCGCAAGAGCTTCCAGACTGTAATTGACCACTTATGTATCTTAAATGAAATGTCCAAACCCTAACCTTTGCGCCCGCGTTGCCTAGTGGTACTGCATGAATATCGGGACATGCATTTCTTGCAAATGCCGCTGTCCTGCAGTCAGCTCATGGGTGTTCATTTCCCTCAGCAGAACTCACTCGACTGAATCCTCGTCCTCGTCCTTCACTTTGACGTCCTCATGAGGAGGTGGACCCCTCCCCACTGTCGCGTCCTGACGAGGAAGTACCCTTATCGGGTTGACACGAAGAGTCCTTTTCGGCTTTCAAAGTCAGGCATAGCAATTCTAGGTCGGTTCTCGAAAACAGGAGTAGCGTAGTGTGTGTAGAGATGGTGGGAGCGATGAGGTTGCGAGCGAGCGGTATAGGTGGAAGCTGTGTAGTGTGGAAGAGAGCAGTAAGGAGCGGTGGGAGCAAAGCTGTAGTGATGCCTGCAAGGTTGCCTGGGCCTCGCCGCTTTCGCAAATCACCCATCCCCAATCGGCCTCACTTCATCCAGTCTCTCCACCAAACAAACCTCGAAGAAGACAAAAACGATCCCCTCAACCTTCATCTCCATCACCACTCTTCTCTAGCCTTCCACCGGCAACAAGCCCCCACCACTCGACTTGACCCGTCAACGGCACTATCGGCATTACCATCCGCAGTCCAGACAACAATCAACCTCCAGCCACATACAGCAACATGAACATCCTGTCGACCCGTTCTCCGTCATACAACTTCCCTCTTTGTCATCAACCTTTTCCTTTCCTTGAAAGTAAGACACTCACAGCACGCTCAGGAATGAGAAATCCTAACCAAGAAAATATAGAGGAGGTAAGGCGCTGAATGAGGCGCTGATTGCTGTTGGAGGCGGTGTTAGCGATCCCGAGGGGGGGGGGGGGGGGGGGGAATCAAG
>JAABUY010000176.1_pt1 | contig 132883 bp, 126 predicted proteins | sample 5560271 | NCBI WGS metagenome assembly JAABUY01 (sample SAMN10711886, study PRJNA513374) | rock metagenome | isolation source: Antarctica rocks | place: Antarctica: Victoria Land, University Valley
TACTTATAAAAGTAGTTAGTAAATTTATTCTTATACCTCTCTTTATAAGAGGTTAAAGTATTACTATTATTTAACTCCTCTTATTTATCCTAAGTTTTATATAGACTTAGTTTTATAAAAGGGTCTAGAATATTAGTAAGGTTATATATTAATCCGCCTTTACCTTTTATTCTAGAATAATACTTAGCTAGTTTTACTAAGGCTACTTTATAAGTATAAATAATACTTACTTTACTAATAATCCTACTATTATATATTATTATTTTAGTACTATTAAAATATTTAAAAAGAGTATTATATAATTAGAATCCTAAATATATACTTATATTTATTATCTAAGAAACTATTAAGGTAAGTTAATAGATAGAATTTAATATATTTTTAAGTAGTAAGATAATTAACTACTTATATCTATTAAAGTTAATCTTATTAATTTTTAAATTAATTATATTTTTATCTACCTAAGAATTAATAAATTTATATAACTAATATATATAATAAAGTATTAGGTAGGTAGAATTCTAATAAATATAAATATCTTATATAAGTTTTCTAGGTCTTCTAATAGAGCTTTCTTATAACTATTAAAAATTAAGCTTTTATTAAGGAGCCAAGTTAATAGCTATTATAAGAGCGCGGATCTATTATAAATATTAGTAAGTATATTACCTATTTATATTACTTCTATTATATTATACCTTCTTAATAATAGTAGATAGACTTATACTTACTTAGAAATCTTTAGCTTAAGTATCCTTTAATAATACTACTATATTATTTAAGGTTTCTAAATCTAGGGCTTTAATAAAGTCTTATATTATAAGGTTAAAGATATAAGTTATATAAGGAATAGAGTTTTTTAATTTATCCTATTAGATATCGCGCTAAGTAAGAGATTTCTCTAGTTTATCTTTAATTCTATAAATAATTAATATCTTTATTAATTCTATTATAAGTAAATACCTAGAATAATAGATATTAAGTAGTATAAAAGTAATAAGATATTCCTAATATTAAAAATTAGTATTAACCTAGTAGACTAGTACTCTAAGATAGGCGACCTTTTAGGGACTAGACTAGACATCTAGTATAATAGAAATATATTAGGGATACTTTAAATCTACTTTAATTTTTATATATATTCCTTTAAAATCTAAAAAGATTATACTTTATAATTTAATATAATAGATTAGGGTTAAATCTAGATAGGCTATTAATAATAACTACTAAAACTCTAGTTAATTAATAGTATAGAAAGACTAATTTAAGGTAAGAAAGTATTTATATAATTATTTATTCTACTTCTCTTAAGAAAAGTTAGTAGAAAACCTAGTATTACTTTTCTTCTAATATTATCCTAAAGAATTAGTTTTGTATTACTATTTTATATTACCTTAGATAACTTACCTAAGTTAAAGAAAGTTCTATTTATAATAATAGATTAAGCCGCTTTTATAAATAGTATTTACTTATCTAAGTATATTTCTTTATATTAGATATACTTAAATTACTAGTTACTATTAGGTAGTTTAGAAGCTTATTATACTTCTTATATATAATCTTTAGTAATCCTTCTACTATTAAAGCTAATTAGATAAAGTTATCCTAGATATTAGCCTATTTACCTAATATAACTTTCTTAAATTAAAGGGGATCTTTAACTTTAGTATTAGACTTCGATTTAATACTTTTACTAATAGTAGTTTACTACTACTATACTTTAAATTAGACTTTAGAGGCTAAATTCTATTTAATATATTTATTGTTCCTTATTAATATTAATTCTAGGAATTCTTTTCTAATAGACTAAATAGTATTTAAAAGAAGCTCTTTCTTCTAATAAAAGGATTTACTTAATATACCCTAACTAACCTAACTTATAGATTAGCTAGGACGAATACTACTTAATATAGAATTAAGTATAATAAGATTATCTAATTCTAATTTAATAGCTTTACTACTAGGTTTTATAGGAGTTAATATAGTATAAACCCTATATATAGAATAAGGTAGGAGTAATATAAACTAGTAATATAAATATTTACTATACTAGGAAGAATATATACTAGATACTAGTACTAGCCGGAAAGATATAGGATGGTATAAGATATTAGTCTCGCCTGCTATACCGTACTATAGTATGGGATTAGCGATTTTAGTCCTATCCTATTCTAGGATAGTATGGGTTTTTATAGGATAATCCCACGGGATAGGTTATTCGTAGGACTAGTTTCTAGGATAGGATATTTTTAGGATATCCTATTATTAGTAAGCATATAATATAGCAATTTTTTTATTTTTTTTAAATCTTCTCTATCTAGAAAGTTATAACTAGAAAGATAACTAGAAAGCTGATATTTACCTTTCTAGTCAGCTTTCTAGTTATAACATTCTATATAGTAATAACTCTAGAATATTTTAAAAAAATATTATATTATATACTTACTAACAGTAGAATATCTTAAAAATATCTAGAAATCTTTATTATATAGAATACTATAACTAGAAAGAGAAGATTTAAAAAATATTTTTTTAGAAAATACTACGTCATATACTTACTAATTATAGGATATCCTATAAATATCCTATCCTATAAAGTAGTCTCATGAAAATCCTATCCTACTAAAAAAACCTATCCTATTCCCGTCCTATACTATTATAAAGATATGGTATTAAGACCTAATTTACCTATCCTATCCTACGGTCCTATACTATCCCACGTGGGATATCCCGTAGGATATCCTATATCTTTCCGGCCCGTAGATACTAGGAAGATAAAGTTATAAGTATAATAATTATTCTAAATATATATTATAAGGAGACTATTTTAATTCCTTCTACTACTTTATTAGGGGCTTAGCGTCTTAGTAATACCTTAGTAATTTAAGTCGGGTTAACCCGACTCGCTAAGATATTAAGGCCTTAACGAGTCGGTACTAATAGCTAGTACCGAGTATTTAAGTCGGTACTAAGACTCTAACCCGAGTATTCGGTTAGTACTAAATCTTAGTACTAAATCCCGACTCGATAGTTAGTCTACTTATAGCCTTAAATATAGCAGATTTATAATAGGAACTATATATAGTAATAGTAAGATAGTAATAATAAGGGTCTTAGCTCTCTACTTACCTTATAGTAAATTAAGTACGTGTCTTAGGGAGTAAATAGATCCCTAACTATATCTCAGCTTATATCTCTACCCTACGCGGGGGTAATAGTAAGAGATTCTACTCTCCGCCTATATTATAGTAATTATAGTGCGCGTTTTAGAGAGTAGTCAGGTCTCCGCCTATAACTCCGCCCTATAACGGAGCGACAGCGAGGGGTAGCGACATCGATAGCGATAGCGGTAGCGACGATATTAGGCTTTCCTCTGATTACTACCAAAAATAGGTGTGGCTTAGAGGATGACTCATGTTATCTACTACTAGTAATCTACTCAGGGACCGCCGGTAGTATAGAAACTCCCCAGATTGATGGCGTGGTAGCGCCTTGGCAGCCACGTAAAATCTCTGCATATGAAATATACCTTCTTAGACGATCACTCAGTTCATCATGATGTTGCTCCCATCGGAGGCAAACAGCATACCACTCGCGCATATATAGCAAAGCCGCTCGCAGCAGTGTTTAGCTGGATATCAGCTATCTAATCAATGCTCAAGAGAGCGTTACTTCCAGCAAACTTGACAGAGTCTCTCGCTTTGCCTTCGTCGCCCGTAGACTCGAGCAGCCTCTGAGCGACCATGAAATTATGATCATGATGTAAGGCAGTCGATGAGGCAGTGCCGGAATCAGCGGATAGATTGGCAGCTGTGTATATGTTTACGGCTGCTGAGAGACAAGGCCTCAGATCCACTGCGACGTCCTCGAATCGAGCTTGATCCACGATGACTTTGAAAGGAATGTCAGGCATTGTGTTATCGGGCAATACATTGAGTAAGTCGCTCGCACTCGGAGGGAGAGACGCACGTGGCAAACACGCACGTTCGCTGGGGGCTGGCGGTGATTTCAAGATGTCCTGTGACGTCGCTTCGGCAGGGAGCTGGATGTTACCTTTGAAGAGCTGATCCATAGGGTCGTAAAGTGGCTTCTGGAGAGGAGTCTCAATAGCTGGTCAGTATTGACTGCCACCAACCACAGCGTTTTCTCAACCCAGACCCAAAGAGTATGGCGGGAGGAGGTTGTTTTGGGGATGCATCGAATACGGCACGCTGCCATGCTTGCCGCCAATGCATCAGCTCATTCAAAGTCTAGTGCAGATTGTACCAGTCAATGAAGGAGATTGACCCCCAAGCTGGGCTCTCTCATTTGCAATGAGGTTGATTATGCAATGACTCAGGAGCTGTCAGGCTTTGAAAGTGAGGATTCACATATTGTGTTTGAGATCCGAGAAGCGTGTCAATGTTGTTTAGAAGAATGGAAGGACACCGAGGCCTTCGGCTTGATCATATGTCTAGTGAGTCGAGTCTCGTCTCAACTTTTTGTAGGCGATGATCTACGTCGGGACATGAAGTGGCTGAATGCCCCGCGAGGTTGGCCATGGCGAAGCATACAGCAGCTCCAGTTGCTGACAAATGGAATGGTACACCGAAAATGTGTTCAAGTCAATCATACTGTTTCGAATCTTTCCGCAGTGGACGGAGCCATACGTCGCTCAAGTTGTGCCGTATGTCTGGATGGTGAGATATCAAGCCGCTGGCACGGTCCTAGGCGACGAGAAACTCGACAATTTGCTCCGATTGATGGATAATGTGGCCACTGGAATAGACGGAAGGCCAGATGAGTTGGCTGGGAGGACGCTTGTATTGACTTTGGCTTCATCACACACTATATCGATGCCAGTATGCCAGGCGCTCTTTCAGATGTGCGAACATCCCCAGTACATTTTTGAGCTCAGGGAAGAAGTGCGAGATGTTGTTGAAGGGGAATTTGAGGTGGCTTTTTCGAAGATCGATGGCGTAGCTCGTCGTTTCCAACGTAAGATACACCAGTCCACCGACGGTCTTGGTATCTTCGTCCTCCTAGACGTGCCAAGAAACCCCCAACTCAGCGTCCTAGAAGGATGAGCGAGGGCAGTCTCAAGGTTCCATGTTTTGCTTTACTAGTCTTGGAAAGGATTCCTTGGTTCTGGTGCAGGATAGTCAGCGTAGAGAAGCCGGAGAGATCACTTTACGATCAATTTCGCACGTTCTTGAAGCCTACTAAAATGCTTGTCGTGAGAATGGAAGTCCCAATGACAGTTTCGCTCCTTCCATGCCATTGTTCCTCGAGCCAGTTATATAATTTCGCCCCGACTTTCCTTAACCGCGCTCCAAAGATCCTCGGCCATCTTTAATACCTGTGCGGGCAACGGCCCCTTCTTGATCATGGAAAATGATCCTTGAATCTGCTCAGCCTTACTCGCACCCATTATGATCCCGTCATCATCCTTCAGGGCTGAGTGGTGTGAAATCCAGCGGATTGCGACCTCGATCGGCGTTAGATTGTATGAGTTAACCTCGACGTCAAACTTTTTCATGGCAGAATGTAGGTCTTGTGCACCAAATAGCTTTTTCGCGAAATTACCGAGAGGATTCTTGTCGTCGAAGCGGGTGCCTGCGTGCTCGTTGTTGATAAACTTGCCAGTCAAAAACCCTGCAGCGAGGGGCCTATCCATTTGAAGTCAGCTTTAGATTCGATCGTATAGCTGGCTTGGCGGTTACTATCGAATCACATACCTGAAGGCGTTATAAGTCATACCGTGAGCGCGCAAGATCGGTAGGAGCCTCGTCTCCATACCGCGTGTGACAAGGTTATAGTCGCCCTGATAGCAGCTTGGCTTCTGTAGACCCTGCTCCTCGCATAGACGTAGCATCTTTTCGAGCATCTCTGGACCCACGTTCGACACACCCCACTATTAGATTCGGCATATTAGCCAACTAAGACGTGAGTGAGGGCGTTGCTCGAACTCACAGCCTTACAGCGACTTCGCCTGATCTGCTGGTTAAACCCCATGATCTGCTCTTCAAGTGGGGTGGACGGGTCGGCTCTATGTGCATAAAGGATATTGACCTGGAATCGGCATTAGCAAAGAAGATTCTTTCAAGACATAGCTGGATTTCGGCCTACTCCATCAGGCTTCTTTAGGCGCTGTAAGCTCGTCTGTAACGAACTCTCTATAGCTTTACTCGTCAAGTCCCCGCTGCCATCTGTCTGTGTATTTGTGTACACCTTGGTGTCAATGACAAAACCCCCGCTAAGCTCTTTCGTCTCGCCAATCAGCTCCTCTGCCCTTCCTGGCTTCATTGGCGGGTAGCGAGCGCCCGAATCGAGCCGGTGGACGCCCAAGTCTCGAAGGCTCTCAAGAAGGTTTTGGACCGATGCAGGATCTTGAAAGTCTGTTAGATCCATGCCAAAAGAAGCAGTTCCGAAAATAAGCTGAGGACTCATTGTACTAATATCAAACAGCCGTTTGTGATTAGCTACCTTAGTGAAGGTATAGGTAAAGTATAGAGGTTAGTACCTAAAAGCTACTAGGATAACAGCGGCTAATATAACGCTAGTAATAGTACTACTTATTTAAAGATATAAGATATCTACTTTCCTATTACTTAGATATAATAGTATATCTAATATATATTTAAAACTCTTATTAAGTATATACTAAGACTTAAATTTATAGTTACTTATAATAATATAGATTATATTTTTACTAGAAAATACCTATAAAAATTTAGGATTTTTATATTAGAAAACTACTCCTACTACCTAGTATTTAGTATATTAAATATATTAGTAGATAGCTAGCCTAGTAATAAGATAGATAATAACTCCTATTTAAAATAATAGCTAATATATTAGTAGGTAGATATTAGATATATTAGTAGATAAGATAAATAGTAAGGAGTATATTAGATATATTAGCTATATTATATATATATATATATATATATCTATTTACTAATTTAAATTATTCTAATAGTATTATATACCTAGTAATAAGATAGATATTACTTCTTATTTAGACTAATATTAGATTATTCCTTCTTATTTAAACTAATATTAGATATATTAGTAGGTAAGATAAATAGTAGAAAGTATATTAGATAATCTACCTTTAAATATAATAGTATTAGCTATATTATATATATCTTCTTACTATAATAAAATATCTGTAATTTTAAATCCTAAAGATCTCCTAGAGCTTTTATCTAATAGATCTATCGCTTTATACCCCTATTTAATCGCTTTTAATTTAGCTTACTTTTATAAAGAATATTAAAGTTATAATATTCTTTTTATTCTAGCTAACTATATACCTACCCTTTTTATAATTTTTAAATTAATTAAAGTTTTTAGCCTCTTTTAAGGAACTTAACGCTATTAAAATTATATTAATTATATTAGTAGTTAAGAAGATATATTTAAATAAATAGATTTTCCTACTAAGAATACTATTTCTTAGTATATTTTCTCTACCCCTACTTTATTAATAATTATTTTCCTACTATTTATATTATCCTCTTTCTTTAACCTACTATTATATAGACTTTATTATACCCCCTTCTTTATCTTTACTACTTATACTACCTATCCCTTACCTTCCGCTACCCTAGTATTACTCTAACTACGCTAATATAGGATTATTAGCCTCTACCCTACCCCTAACTAACTAACACCTCCTTTCTAATATTAATCCTAATACTATAAGTAATAAACGCCGGCGAGTATATAGGAGTAAGGGCGTAGGCTATATTAGGTAGTTAAGGAACTCTTTAATACTAATTATAACTAATATTATTTATACTTTATATATTTTTTTAACTTAATACTAATAATTTTTTTTATAAAACTTCCTACCTCCCCCTCTATTCTAACACCCCCCTATTATCTAGTAACTTATCCTACCTTCTTATTCTACTATTTAAGTAGTTATTCCCCCTAGGAACCCGTAATAACCTACTCCCCTAACTTATAAAGAGGCCCCCTAAGAAATTACTCCTCTATTAGCTCCTTAATATTATCTAGATACGCGTTACTAGTATACCTAGTAGTAGGCTAATAAAGATAATAATACTAAGTACTAACCCTCCGTTTAATAAGGCTTATACTAGCGGTAAAATAATATATATTAAAGGCGGACGCTAGGCTAGGGATATTAAATATATAGGGATCCCTATATAATAAGATATATAGAGCTTTACTAGGTTAATAAGTTATTTAATATTACTAGTAATATATATATATATTATAATATACTATCCTAGAAAAGTAAATATAATAGCTTAGGGGGCGGTTAATAGTTATATTATAATAGTAGGAAGAATAACTAGCTATCTCCTAACTAATTATATAAGCCGGCCGACGTTAACTTATTACTTAAAGGGCTAGGAAAGGAGGTAGAGCTTAGGGTATAATTAATTAATAGCTTACTTAGTAATATTAATAATATTATTATTAATAGATAGTTTATATAAAGGAGGATTATATATAGTAAAGAATTTTTAAATAATATTATTAGTTATAATAATTATCTCTCCTTTACTAGTAAGGGTATAACTAATATTAATACCTATATTAGTTAAACTACCTTCTAGATCTAGGGGTTTATTTATTATTTAATAGGTCCTCTTATTATTAATAACGGCCTTAGGCTAAAATTCGCCTAGATTTATATACTAGATAGTATATAAGAGTAACTAGAGATTTACTATTAATATTTTAATAATTTAAATTAAGATACCCTTACTTCTACTTAGTATACCCTCTAGTCTATTAACTTATACGTCTAGGGGTTTAAATCCTATTATAACTACCTTAAGGAGGATAAATTATAATATCCTATTAATATTATAAGTGTTTATATCTAATAGTTAAATCTTAAATAATAGGATAAAGGTACTTATAATTAGCCTACCTTTATTAAAGTCGCTTATATTATAATAACTCCTAATAATATTATAAGAGGCTGGATTAAGTAGGATATCTATATTAAAACTATTAAGGGGGGCCTTATATTAATCCTTAATTAGTATCCTTCTTATATAGCCCTCTAATATCTACTCCTATTTTTATTTAGTAAATAGTTATAATATAACTACCTCCTATTAGCCGGCTATTAGCTTCTAGGTAACTATCTATTATATATATTACGACGGAACTATATTACTAGTACACTCGCCTAGTATACCTTAATTAGTAGTAATAATAAACTAGAGTAGGAAGAGGGTAGTAACCCTAAGTAGAAACTAGACTAGTATATTATTAGTAAATATATACCTTCGGGTTATAATAGGTCTTAGTAAGTAATAAGATAATAATTTTATATAAAATAGATATAAGTAAGACTATTTAATATAGTTCCCTATTTATTTTCTAGACCTAAATCTACTTAATTATAAATAGTTATAAATAATTTAAATATTAGTTAGGGGATAGTTAATATAATTTAAATAATTAGCTAATTAATATCTAGATCTAGCCTAATTTCTTTAATTATACTATTAATAGTAGATATCTATTTAGCTATTAAGCTACTAATATCTAGATATTAATAGAGCTTAATAACTTAAATTAGTATTGTTAAAATTAATAGACTATTTAAGTAGACTACTACTCCGGCCTAATAAATAGGCTTAGTATTAATCTAGATATCTCGCTTAAAGATATTAGTAGTAAGGTAACTATCCTTCTATTAATAATATTAGGAAGCTTATATACTATAAAAGCGAGAATATAAGACGCTATAATAATAGTCTAAAAAAGGGGTAAATCTAATTTTTTTATTACCTTTATATATAATCCTAAGTAGCCTAATATTTAGAGCTTACTAGAACCTAGTTAGATATTAGAGTACTATTATAATCTAATTACCCGTATTTTTAATTAAAAGCTCTAGGAGTTAATAAAGAACCTCCTTAAGTAATACGTCCTTAGTATTTATATAAGCTACTATTATATTATTAAATTTTAGAAGTAAGGTCTCTTATATACTTATATTCTCCTTATTATATAAGAAGAGGATTAGATCTAGATAGTTAGTAATATTAATAGCCTTATTTAAGTATTTATCCCCCCTTTATAATAGGGTAATATATTATATAAGTTAGTCTTATAACATATAATTTATAATTATTATACTAGGGTCCCTAGTAATAGATATTTTAATTAGGAGAAGAATTATTATAATAAGGCTTTTCTAAAGGATTTTTACTAAGAGATATCTTTTATACCTAATAAGAGTTATCCTTTCTATAAATATCTAGTTAGCCCCTTTAAACCTAATTCCTCTATTAATAATAGATAGGTTATCTCTTATAACCCGTACCTATTAAAGAAATATAGTACCTATATTAATATTATAATCTATAACTCTATTAAGTCTATTTTCTATCTATATAAATATATTTATAAGGGACCTAATTAGGCTAATATCTCCCTTACTAGGAATTATACGCGTAATAATAATAACCCCGCTCCTAATAGCTAGCCGCGATAGTAAGGGGAGTTAGTAGATAAAATTATAAAGTTCTAGTCTACTTACTAGATTAGGTCTATTAAGGCTATCTAGAAGATACTCTCATTTAGTATAAATATTATAAAGCCTTATATAAAGTATTTATAAATCTATCTCTTAGACTAATAGTATACCCTTTTTAAGCTAGCTAATAACTAGGCTATTAATAAGGCCGTTAAATAAAAGTTAATAGATAGTAATAAGCTTTATAAGACTATATCAATAGAGTTTTTTAATATAAACTATCTTATTAAGGAAGCTTATAATAATAGTTAACTATTACCTTTTATAAAATAGAATAGGAAATATCCTATTATTATAAGGGATCTACTTAATTATCTATACGCGGATTTTCCTAAGGTCTTTATATAGAATAAAAGAAATAAATATTAGAAAATATATAAAAGGGGGGAGACTCTTAGGCGTATTAATTTTATTAATCTTAAAACTAAGAATCTCTTCTATTACTAACTACTCCTCTATTATATTAAGGGGGCTATATTATTTAATAACCTCTAGATAGTAGATAGCTAGTTAATAGGATAGAAGGAGGTCTATATAAAGCTTAAGTTAACTAAAAATAATAGATATACTAATAAGATCCTTAATAAGGGAAAGGATTTTTAGGTAGGTTATAAGCTATATAGTCTTTTTATATTAGTATTAGTTAAACTCTAACCTACTAACGCCCTTATATTATAGAATAAGTATAAGGAGTATATCTTAAATAACTACTTATACCTCCTATAATAAGATTTTTTAATACTTTAGATACTAGATAATTATTATAAGTAATAGTTATTTATTAAATAGTACGCCCTTTACCTTATTAATAGTTAATTAGTATTAATTAACCCCTAAATATACTAAGGATCTAGCCTAATATAACCTACCTATTCTAACTATCCTATTTAATAATTTTAATAATATTCTAAATAGACTTTTATAGGAAGAAATATCTTATTAAATTACCCCTAATAAGGCTAAGGTCTTATAAAATAGGCTAAATACTAACTAATATTATACTACTAATTAGATTATCGCCGCTATTAATATTAATATTAATAATAAATTTAGGGCTCTAGGTATACTATTCTTCCTTAATAGTACTAAGGGGACTAGTAAGATAATAGTTTAAAATACTATTATAAAAAGGCTATATTCCTAGTAAAAGGTTACTCTAGTAGTAGCGTCTTCTAGTATTATATTAATACTATTATAGGGAGGTTAAATAGCTTACTTATAATTTAAGATACCCCTAGACTCTAATACTACCTCTTTATATAGGATTAAAAAGGGGACTAATCTTACTAAGCTAATTAAGTAAGCTTATATTATCTTTTAAGATAGATCTCTTATATAGAGTTAATATAATATAAAAGCTATTAATTATAGCTTTTAGGATATTTATAATAATAACTAGGCTTATTTTAGGGGTAAGGTAGTCTACTTTTATAGGGACTTCTAATAAATACTCCTAGTTATTCTAGGAGGATCTAGTAGCTAGGTTATTAAGGCGTATCTTTAGAAGGCCTATTTCTAGAATAAAGTTATATATTTAAATCTTATTATTAATAAGTAACTTAATAATCCTAACCTAATAAATACTATATATTATAAAATAGGACTATTTATAAGTAATCTCCTTACTATTAATAATAATATTAATATCTAGAGAAGCCCTACTACTAATAAAGACGTATTATATTAGAAATATAGTTATACCCCTAGAAATACTATTAATAATTTAGTTAAGAATATCTATACTAATATTAGGATAAATATCTCTTAAAGGGTTTATCTATTAGAACGGGCTATTCTTACTATTACTAATAAAGATATTACTAGTATTAATACTAAGATAATATTATATATCTCTAGTAATATAATAATATACTAGAGTATTAATTATATTATATTAAAAGAAGATAATAAACTCTTCCCCTTTAAGTACTTTTATAGGTTTTATAAACCCTCCCTACTATTTTATAAGTTATATATTAAGCTAGGCGTACTAGTTATACTACTAAGGAACCTTAATCTACTATATCTATATAATAGGACCTAATTATAAGTAATAAGATATAATAAGTATATCTTTAAGGGGGAGATTATAAGTAGTACCTATAATAGTAAGAAGGTAATACTATTTAAGACGCTATTATAATCTAAAGAAAATAATAGGCGGATTCCTACCCCCTTTATTTATAAGTAGTACCCTATCTAACTAGTATTTATTATAACTATTAATAAATTATAAGGCTAATTAATAAAGTACGTAGGTATTAACTTATAAACTAGGCCTACTTTTAGTTATAATTAGCTATATATAACTCTATTATAAGTAATAAGATAGAGAAACCTCTATATTATTAGGCTTAAAACTCCTAAATATATATCTAGCTAAATAATAAAAAACGTTATATATAAGTAGGTACTATTAGATAATAAGTAGACTACCCCTAATATATTAGTTATAACTTATTATTAATACCTAGATCTTATTAATAGCTACTTAGTAGCTTATAAGAATACTAATTATAATATTAGAAGTATAAAAACGGCCTAATACTATACTTAATTATATAGTTATATCTTTATATTAAACTATAATATTAGACTTTCTAATAATAAAAATAAGCTATTCTGCTATTTGTTTATTACATACCGCTAGTTAAACTTTAGAGGGCCGGTTAAATACTAGGCTATATAAACTCCTATATCTAATAGATTCCTCTATATTAATATAATAAATCTAGTATAACTATTAATAGTTATTATAAGAGTATAAAAGATATCTTATAATATAAGGGGTATAATAATTTAAGAATTATATTAAATAGTCTAGTAGCGTAGAAGTTATTAATTAAATAGAATATTATTATACTAGATATCCCGTAGTTAGTTAGGTATTTAGTAGATAGTATTAATCTTTTAATACTTCTATCTTAATAATAATAACGTCTTTTCCTAATAATAACTAATATAATAAGTTATTTAATAATAATATACTTAGTTATACCCTATTAGTCCTAAATAGTAATATCATAATAGAGTTATAATATAAGTAGGCCTAATAACTATTTATTAATACTCTAGTACTAGGTAACTATTATAAATAATTCCTTAATCTAAAATTAATATCTTTACTAATATTTATACTTTAACCCCTATAATACTTAAGGAGGGTCTTAGTATTTATAATAGTTTATATATATATTTATTATATTTAGACTTGAATTTACCTCATAACTATTATTACTTACTAATAAATAAAAGAATTATACTTTTAAGTATACTTTTCCTAAGTAAAAATCTTAAATTTTTAGAGGTATTTTCTAGTATACTAATAGACTAATATAGATTATTTTAATAGTATTATATATCTAGTAATAAGATAGATATTTCCTCCTATTTAATAATATTAGATATATTAATAAATATTATTATAGAATAAGTAATTTATAAGTAATAATAGTAGTTTTATTATTTATAATCTATATTCTAGCTATAAGTATATAGAATTTAGTAGGTAAATTAACTTATTCTAATATTTCTTTTATATTAATAAACTAATTTCAATTATTCTTAAAGTATTAAATAGTTAAATATAAGCTATATAACTTTATTTAAGTAGAAAATATTATAAAGAATAGGTATATATATAAGTAGAATATAAAAAATTAGGACTTTAAAGTTCCTTACTTTTTCTACTAATTCTAAAGGGGTAACTAGGATACTTATAAACTAACTAATAAGGTAGAATAATAAAAAATAACTCTCTTATTAAGCTAGTAAGTAGTTCTAAATAGGTAGTAGAACTTATTTAATTATAGTAAGAAGATTATTAGTTTTTTTTAAAAAAGAAAAAGTAATTTTAAGATAAGATACTTATTATACTATAAATACTCCTCTTTTTAAGTATAATAATATTTTACTATTAATACTAGATAAGGAATATATTAAAGGAGATAAATTTAATAATATAAGAGAGGTCTTATAATAGATAGGTTTTATAGTAAGATTATTTAATATTTATTTAATAATTTATATAGGTCTAGTTATATATTAACCCTAATCTAGATTTACCTAAACATAAACTATTACTACTTAGCCCTACCTATCTAGGATTTACTTATAAAACCTCTTTTAGTAATTATCTATTTATCTGTATTATTAATAACGATGTATTATAAATATTAATTCTAATAAAGAACTTATATATATAGCTACTCTAGCCCTCCTTATCCTTAGTCTATATTATATTAGCTAAGTCCTATATTATACTTATATCCTACTAATTAAATATTAAAGTAAGGAGTAGAGTCTTAATAATTTCCTACCTAAGTAAATAAGGTAGATATTTAGACTTACTAAGGATAAGATATATTAATTACTTACTTATTTTAACCTTAAAAGTATTAACTAGTAATATAATTATTAGCCTAGCTTAAAGCTTACTTTATATCTTATTCTAATAAAATTCTTATACTTATATCCTTTATATAAGTTATTAATAATATTTAACTAGTCTTCCTCCTTTATTTCTATTATAATTAATAATATCCTTAAGTACTTATATAATTATTATAATCCTATCTTATACTAATATCCTATTTTTAAATATAATAGGATCTAGAGGTATATAAGGGTAATTAAATATATAGGTAAAATATATAGGAGGTCTATAATTTAAGGGTTTATTAATAAAATATTTTAATACTTCTATTAATTAAAGGAAGACTGGAGGTTCTTCTACTTTATATATAAAAAGGTATATAATATAGTATAATTAGGGGTAATATACCTAGATAGTCTAATTAGTATATTATATAACCTATTTAAGGGAAAGGTAAATAACCTAATAATACTATAAACTTCTAATATATAAGACTAGCTATATTAAGTATACTAGGGGTAGTAAGTTCTAGATCTATTTAATAATAAAGCTTATAGGTATATAAAGTTTATTATATTATTATATATAAGCTACTTAAATATATAGAAGAGAAAGTTTAATAGAAGAATAACTAGTATATAAATTACTATTAAGTATAGTTTTAGAATAATATAAATACTTTAAGTAATAAATACCTTTAAGTATAAAATAAAATTAGGGCTAATACCTATTAATAATATCTATTAGGTAGTAGTACTATTAATAAATTATTTTACCTGTTTATAAGGCTAAAATATAGTATCTAGTTAATTTAGAATAAGGCTTTTAATAATCTATTAATATTTATTAGTAATCAACTCCGCCTAATAATTACTTAGGTATATTTCTTTATATAAAGCCTTATAATATAATTAAAGGGATTATAAGCTTATAATCTATATATAATTACCTAACTCTAATATTATAATACTATTAGTTTATAGATTATATTATTAATAAAGAGCTTATTATTATTTTTAAGATTATAAAGAAGCTTATAAAGCTAAGTTATAAATTAGCTTAAATCTATAATATATATAAGAAATATAAGAAACCTACCCTTTTTAAGTAATATAAACTATTTATATAATTATTATAAAATAGTAAGTATCTTATAAAGCCTTATTTCTTTATTCTTACTTAAAGTTTCTACTTTTATATTCTATTTAGTTTTTCTACTTCTTATTCTAAAATATTCTAATTCTAAGTTACCTAAATATTAGGGGTTTATACTATTAGTTATTTTATTATTCTATATTATTTTATATATTAGAGTTATAAAATATACTTAAGTATTATATCTATTAGTCTTATAATATTCCTATTATATATTATTAACCCCGTCTTTACTAAGCTCTTTATTAACTTCTATATAAAAATCCTTTATAATATTTCTCCTTTACTTACTATTATTATTATTACTTATTTAATTTATATCCTTAATACTATTAAGCTTATTAATATATAATTATATTATACTTATAACCTTTTTATTAGATATTTAGGAATAGCTTAGTATATTATTATTTATAAGGATAATAAGATTAATCTTATTAATCTTATTTTCTAATATTTTTTATATTTATTCTATCTCTTTATTTATATATTATTAATATAAGACTTGATTTATATAAAGTATTTAAATAAGGTCCTTTTAAGCCCTTACTTACTTTTATAATAAAGTTATAAAGGCTTATAACTCCTTATAAAGTATATTTAATATATTATAAGTCTATTATATTCCTTTAATTAAATATTTAAGTTTTATATTAATATTAAGTTATTACTTATAAATAATTTCTAGCTTCTTAATTAAAGCTAGGTCTTAAGTACTAGTTATTATAAATATATTAATATTAATAAATAGAGGGGCCTAAGTACTACTTATTAATATAAGCCTATTAATACTTATAAGTATTATTATTAAAGTTATTATATTATAAGATTTAAAGAATTTTAAACTTTATTTTATAAAATTAATTAAAATAGTAGTTATATCTTAAGTTAGATAAGACCTTTATATATATTTAGGTCTTTACCTATCTTTTTATAACTTTATCCCTTTATTCTTTTTTTTATTTTATTATTATAATTATTATAGTTAATAGATAGTATTATTAATAGAGTTAACTTTATCTTTAAAATTACTCTTAATATTAATATTACTTTAATAGCTAGTATTACTTTAATATTAAAGACTTAGGCTTTACTACTAATAAGGGGAACCTTTTAATATAATATTTATATAAGAAGGTAATAATAATATTATTATAAATAAGAATAAAATAAATAAGCCTTTTAAGGAGGAGTCTTATTTATTATTTTCTTTATAAGAAGGAATTTTATTAAAATTAATATTCTCTATTTCCTTTATAACCTTTTTACCTTAATAAGTAGAGAGTATATCTTATTTAATATTATAATCTTATATTTTCTCCTTTTTATTTTTTATATCTTACTTCTTTTTATATTTTCTAGCTTAAACTTTATTAGTTATTAATTACTATTAATCTAGTACTTATATAAGGTTATTATTAGTTATTATATACCTAGATCTCCTATTATATTCCTTTTTATACTTATATTATCTAAGTAGTATTACTACCTTTTATTAATAATTATTTTAAGAGTAGGAATAATAGATATATATTTTAAAGTCCTATTATATATCCTTTTATTATAAATTTATATTAAAAAGTTTATATATACCTACTTTAATAAGTATATAATTAATAAATATTATTATTTCCTTAATATTAAGAAGTATTCCTTTATATATACTTTATCCCTTTTATCTACCTCTCCTATACTTCTTATTATAACTATCTAATTATAAGATATCTAAGCTCCTAGTCCCTTTTCTCTTATACCTCCCTAAATACTATAATAGCTTTATATTATATAGTCTAGCTTTCTTATAACCTTTCTCTTTATAAGGGGACTTCTATAAAGTAGGTTAAAAGGAATATAAGGGAAGGATATTATTATTATTAAGAGGTTCCTAAGGTATAAGAGGTATATTTATATAAAGGCTAGTAATAATATCTTCCTACTAATTATATAAATATATAATAATTATATATTTATTATATTATATTAAGATCTTTAGTTATAAGGATATAAAAGGAGGATCTAGCGTACTAGTAATAGTAATAATAAAGGTACTAGTACCTAAGATATCCTTAGAAGACTTTAAAGTATACCTAGGAGGTATAAAATAACTATTAATAATAGTAGAGGAAGGTTATAAGAGGGATAGAATAGATATAAATATAGGTAAGTAATAGATTAACTATGAAAGATATTAGAATAATAGCCTAATAATATATTTATTAATTATATACTTATTAAAGTAGGTATATATAAACTTTTTAATACAAATTTATAATAAAAGGATATATAATAGGACTTTAAAATATATATCTACTATTCCTACTCTTAAAATAATTATTAATAAAAGGTAGTAATACTACTTAAATAATATAAGTATAAAAAGGAATATAATAGGAGATCTAGGTATATAATAACTAATAATAACCTTATATAAATACTAGATTAATAGTAATTAATAATTAATAAAGTTTAAACTAGAAAAAAAAAGATAAAAAAAAGATAAAAAGGAGAAAATATAAGATTATAATATTAAATAAGATATACTCTCTACTTATTAAGGTAAAAAGGTTAAAAGGGAAATAGAGAATATTAATTTTAATAAAATTCCTTCTTATAAAGAAAATAATAAATAAGACTCCTCTTTAAAAGCCTTATTTATTTTACTCTTATTTATAATAATATTATTATTACCCTCTAATATAAGTATTATATTAAAAGGTTCCCCTTATAAGTAATAAAGCTTAAGTCTTTAATATTAGAGTAATATTAACTACTAGAGTAGTATTAATATTCAGAGTAATCTTAAGGATAAAGTTAATTCTATTAATAGTATTATTTATTAATTATAATAATTATAATAATAAAATAAAAAAACAATAAGGGGATAAAGTTATAAAAGGATAAGTAAAGACTTAAATAAATATAAAGGTCTTATTTAACTTAAGATATAACTACTATTTTAATTAATTTTATAAAATAAAGTTTAAAATTCTTTAAATCTTATTATATAATAACTTTAATAATAATACTTATAAGTATTAATAGGCCTATATTAATAAGTAGTATTTAAGCCCCTTTATTTATTAATATTAATATATTTATAATAACTAGTACTTAAGACCTAGTTTTAATTAAAAAATTAAAACTTATTTATAAATAGTAACTTAATATTAATATAAAACTTAAATATTTAATTGAAGGAATATAATAAACTTATAATATATTAAATATACTTTATAAAGAGTTATAAGCCTTTATAACTCTATTATAAAAGTAAATAAGGGCTTAAGAGGACCTTATTTAAATACTTTATATAAATTAAGTTTTATATTAATAGTACCTAAGTAAAGAGATAGAATAAATATAAAAAATACTAGAAAATATTATTAATAAGATTAGTCTTACTATCCTTATAAATAATAATATACTAAGCTATCCCTAGATATCTAATAAAAAGGTTATAAGTATAATATAATTATATATTAATAGGCTTAATAATATTAAGGATATAAATTAAGTAAGTAATAATAGAGACTCTAAAAGTAATAATAATAATAGTAAGTGAAAGAGAAATATTATAAAGGATTTTTATATAAAAGTTAATAAGGAGTTTAATAAAGATAGAGTTAATAATATATAATAGGAATATTATAAGACTAGTAGATATAATACTTAGGTATATTTTATAACTCTAATATATAAAATAATATAAAATAATAAAAAACTATTAATATAAACCCCTAATATTTAAGTAACTTAAAATTAAGATATTTTAGAATAAGAAGTAGAAAAACTAAATAGAATATAGAAGTAGAAGCTTTAGGTAAGAATAAAGAAATAAGGCCTTATAAGATACTTACTATTTTATAATAATTATATAAATAAGTTATATTACTTAATAAGGGTAGGTTTTTTATATTTCTTATATATATTATAAATTTAGGCTAATTTATAACTTAGCTTTATAAGCTTCTTTATAACTTAAATTTAATAATAAGCTCTTAATTAATAATATAGTTTATAAACTAATAGTATTATAATATTAAAGTTAGGTAATTATATATAAATTATAAGCTTATAATCCCTTTAATTATATTATAAGGCTTAATATAAAGAAATATATCTAAGTAATTATTAAGTAGAGTTAATTACTAATAAATATTAATAGATTATTAAAGGCCTTATTTTAAATTAACTAGATATTATTAATAAGTATTAACCTTAATTTTATTTTATACTTAAAGGTATTTATTACTTAAAGTATTTATATTATCCTAAAACTATACTTAATAATAATTTATATATTAATTATTCTTTTATTAAACTTTCTCTTTTATATATTTAAGTAGCTTATATATAATAATATAATAAATTCTATATACTTATAAGCTTTATTATTAAATAGATCTAAAACTTACTACCCTTAAAATACTTAATATAATTAGTCTTATATATTAGAAGTTTATAATATTATTAAGTTGTTTACCTTTCCCTTAAATAGGTTATATAATATATTAATTAGATTATCTAGGTATATTACCCCTAATTATATTATATTATATACCTTTTTATATATAAAGTAGAAGAACCTTTAGTCTTCCTTTAATTAATAAAAGTACTAAAATATTCTATTAATAAACCCTTAAATTATAAACCTCTTATATATTTTATTTATATATTTAATTACCCTTATATACCTCTAGATTCTATTATATTTAAGAATAAGATACTAGTATAAAATAGGATTATAGTAATTATATAAGTACTTAAAGATATTATTAATTATAATAAAAATAAAGGAGGGAGACTAGCTAAATATTATTAATAACTTATATAAAAGATATAGATATAAGAATTTAATTAGAATAAGATATAAAGTAAGCTTTAAGCTAGGTTAATAATTATATTACTAGTTAATACTTTTAAGGTTAAAATAAGTAAGTAATTAATATATTTTATTCTTAATAAATTTAAATATCTACCTTATTTACATAAGTAGGAAATTATTAAGACTCTACTCCTTACTCTAATACTTAACTAGTAGGATATAGGCGTAGTATAAAACTTAGCTAATATAATATAAACTAAGGATAAAGAGGGCTAGAGTAGCTATATATATAAGTTCTTTATTAGAATTAATATTTATAATATATTATTATTAATAATATAAATAAATAGATAATTACTAAAAGGGGTTTTATAAGTAAATCCTAGATAGGTAGGGCTAAGTAGTAATAGCTTATATTTAGGTAAATTTAGATTAGGGTTAGCGTACGGCTAGACCCGTGTAAATTATCAAATAAACGTTGAATAATCTTACTGCAAAACCTGTCTAATCATAGAAATTGTGTAACTCTAGTAGTCGCCTCTTACTCTAGTAAGGCAACCCCAAGGCAATTGGAGAAATCTTGACTGTCGCTGATCATGTGGCAACCGTAGCAAATAGCAGAGGGCTGGGGCTAATAACCATGCTTCCCGTTGGTAAGGCATCCACCGCTCTTCAATCCATCTTCTTGAGCCACGTAAACTTTGCGCTCACATAACGATCTATTCCGTGACTCTATCGTCTTTTCAAAGCCTCCTAATATATCAAGACGATCATACCGCCTCAAATACTCCCTGTTGCCCTCAGGCTTACCAGGTCTGAGCTCGACTTATAGAATACTCGCAATAGTTGAGCGAGGATGATTTTGCTCGTCTGCAAGACACTTACATTAGCTCAAACATCAACCCAAATCAATAGGGCTTCGTTTTTCTACTTCGCTCGGTTGAGGACGCCTTAAGTGCTCGCAAACATGATACAGAAGGGTGTAGAAGACTTAGCCATGAGTATGTCGGTCTTACAGCCTCGACGGACCACATTAAGCGACTCCTAGAGCCTTGGATGACCACATCATGAAATCCGCGTTTGAGACGGGCCTCACGAATTGCGTCTTTTAATTCCGGGTATCCGACTTCGACAGGTCCATCGATGGCTGTGACCAAGAGCAAATGCTCATGGAGACTAATTGGATTTCCGTTGATATCGGAATCTCAACTCTGAAGGCCACCGTCTTCACTCGCAGGTAGCTTGCGCACCTCAATAGTAATCAAGTCGATATTTTGCTGACTGCGGTTGCTAGCATTCAGGTCCGCGCACCCGTAACTTGAGCGACCGGTGTCGTGGCCCTCTCCCACTCAATCCCTATCGGTCCCAGCCGTCAGTCAGGTCAGGCTTGCCGTGAATATGGTAGCGGTCAGGATGTCGGGAGACAATATGGAGAGGAAGAGTCTGACGATCAAAGTTTGAGGGGTCAAATTAGAGGTGTGAAAGTCGAGAGCGTGGACAGTCTTTACCACAAGCGTGCAATGATGGCCTAGAGTTGAGATTAGATCATTGACACTTTCAATAATAGGAGTGTCGGAGATTAATAGACGAGGAAGTGTGAATGGACGTTGCCTTGAGACTGTACCACCCTGAAGCTCTAGACAACTCTCCGCATTATCGTTGATAGGATCTTTCCAAAGTCCAAGATGATGATGGCGACAACGCGAGGCAAAGATCGATATTGTCTTTCCGTAAGTTGCCTCGCCCGCAACTATTTTTGAATCATCGAGCACCATTCACCGTTCTCAATCCTCACCCTCACTTCTAGTACGAGGAATCCAAGCTTAAACACACTGTCCCTTATGATATAAGCGTGAAGTGCGATTACACAGAAAGCTTTCTGATCGCTTTCGGTCTGCATTATTGTTCCGGAGTTGTTCGGTCATTCAGCCGTCCACGTCGATTCTTGCCCCTCCAAGTTGATAAGATACGATAGGAGCTCCCCAAATTTCTCACTCATGGCGGATCAAACCTTTGAACGCAACAGTGGTCGCCCACACCATGATACTGGGGAGATTGGAGACTTTCTCAACAGCTTGCCAGACCGTGAGTACTGGGCTGCCCATGGAATGTGGTATCAGAAGCCAGAGTCGCAAGACAAGACATTCGAGGAATATGTTCATGAATCAGACGCAGAACGTCGTGAACAGGCTAGGTACGACGAGGTATATGCTGCGCGCCGTAAGTATCACGTCCAGATTTCGTCCCCTAGCTTGCTGACGCTTATGAAGAAGGCGGCACGAATCAGACTGCTCGTCTTCATAGCGAAACACATCTCATTCGTTCTGAGAGCCCTGACAGTGAATATTCGGACGACTCTTTGTACCGCAATCCTAGTCCCAGGCGCGACGATCGTGTTGGATCCCTTGACGACCACGTGCGAAGGTTGGAAGACCGAGGCCCGGACCTGATTCATCTACAGACGGAGAGGCTCACAGTCCACGCGGCAGCATCTAGGGCCTCGGAAACTGATGCGCTTGACAGCGAAATTCTTGCTCGCTCGCTTGTTAATGCGCCTCCAGAATTAATCAATCCAGTAGTAGCTTCTCACGAGCGAGATCCACACCATGGCGATGCGCTTGACGATGAGGGCCTTGCTCGTTTGCTGGCAAACCCTCCACCACATATGCTAAAGGAAGGTATCAGAACCCCCGTTCCCGGTGCTCTGGATGACGATGCCTTGGAGGGTCTTCTCGCGAAGCAGCGAGAGGAAATCTACGAAGGCGGATGGCGTGATCTAATTCAAGATACTCCTTCGGCGGATCATCTCAGCGACGAGGATCTAGAGCGCTTTCTTGTCACTGAGCGAGAGAAGGCCTTCAGTGGCAATATTGACGCATTCCCACATGCGCAACATCATCCTGATGCCTTAGACGACGAAACCTTGGCCAACGTAATTTCCCATCTAGGTTTCGAACAACGTCCCTCAATGCAGCCACAGCGTGTGCAAACAAGCCGTTCGCATCCCGTCAATCCACAGACCCGTAGCCAACTCAGCGGATATGGGGCTTCGTCCAGCTCCCGATATGCTCCAGATGCATCCCATCCTATACCGTCCACTTTGCGAACGCCTCCTCCATTGATATCTTATACAGATCCCGAGCCTGGTACAGCTGAGGCCATTACGACACCTCCGAGTCCCGTAAGGCCGGATGGGAGTACGCAGTCATTTGATAACCGATTGGCGGAAAGGCGGCGGAGGATGGATGAGCGGCGAAGACGCCTGGAGGAAGCCGCAGAGCTCGAGAACATCAGAGAAGACTTGCGAGTGGCGGCAGCTGTGAGGGAAGGCAAGCAACCGGAGAGATACTATGAGTAAGTCAAAGATTGACCGCGTTGTTCGAGAGCTTTCGAGAATGATGTTGTAAGTGGGAAGCTAGCGAGACCTGCGACTTGGCCATTTTTCTCAACGAGATGCGATGTATTTTCAATTGGTTCTGTTGTTACTGAGGTCAATAAAATGGAATACTTTCCAGCTGATAATCCTATTTTCAGCGTACATCGCGAAAAAGACACGCACTTGAGAGGCCTTTCTTTGTCTAGCAAGAGTGACTGAAGTTACCACTAAGAAAGATCCAACCGTTGTGAGGAAGTGGGAACGCCTTCATCAGACTTTGCTTTTGACTCCTTCAATAATGACGGTCTACACCAAGATTTGCGTGTCTTTCGGTCCTCCCGTCTCAGCTCTCGTCCACTGCTTGGAAATCATATTGTCGAAGTAGATGGTTTGACTTCGAACGCAGCTCAAAGCAAGCGGCAAAGCAGCCTCTTGTTCCAGGCTAAAGGGAAAGGAATATAAAGGTGTCAATCGTACTATTGTTATGTTCCTGGTTCTGTAATGTTAGTGGAACAATAAGTACTTACGTAAGGTATAGAAGAATTCAACCCCTTCTGGTCTAAACTTACTTCTAGTCCAGCCCTAAGGGGCTAGCGGCCTGGAGCCTTTAAAACTCCGGACTCCCGGACCTAGCTCCAGGGTACTCTCAGGCCTACTAACGGGAGCTGCTATAAATACTTAACCAGGCTAATTCTATAAAATATTTTAGTATAAGAACTATTTAGTCTATAATTTTCTATAATACTTATAGCGAAACTGAAATAAGAAAGTTAGTCGTTATAAAATAGGAGGGCGTAGACTAGAAGTAAGTTTAAACTAGAAGGGGGTAAATTCTTCTACTTAATATTAGTATTTAAATAGGACGCTACTAATTTTAATTTGCTAGGGTTTTCTGTAAGACTCCTATTAGCCTTTATAATTAATAAGAATACGAGTAGGATCCTAGTAAGAAATACTCCGTGCCTAGTAATATTATAGTAGTCTAACTATTTTCTAATTAGTAGCTCGTAATTACGTAGTCTCCTATATTCTAAAATCCCGTATTCTAGAAATTCTCCTCGGAGCCTCTTAAGCTAACGAGTCTTATTAGAAGATTTTTATCCTTATAAAGCGTAGAAAGCGCTAAGACCTTACGTCGGGATCTAGATACTATACTATACATTCACGCTTTCTTTTTCCTAATATTAGATTCGGACGATTTAGCTAAATTCTACGCGGGGGTATTACAGGTAGGCTAAGTAGTCTACGTATATACGTAGTACGTAGTACGTAGTACATGCTAGTTAGTAATACTCTATACGCCTATACCCCCGTATTACGCTATAGACCCTGAAACGGTATAATACTACTTAGTTATTAGCGGCAAATCTAACGAGATCCCTCTCTTAGGAGATTTTTAAATTTTAAAATCCTCCTAATAGATTTTAGTACTACGAGATTACTAAATACTAACTTAAAGATATAATACTATAAAGTACCTTTAGTAAGTAATATTTTAAGTTTTAGGCCTTCCTAATAGACTTATAAGAAGATTATAAAAAATACCCTTCTACCCTTAAAGTATAAAGCTATATCTTATCTTATAGCTACTAAGCCTCTAGAGGTAAGTAGACTAACCGTTTTTTCGGTACTTAGTACTACTTTTAGGTATTAACCCGACTCGCTAAACTACTTACAGCTAGCTTATACCCTGTATAGGTTTAGCGTTACATAATAATTATGAATTCAGTTCTAAATAGAATCGACGCGGTTAGTCTAGAGGTAAGCTTAAGTAGACTAGCCTACTAGGTATTAAATAATATTACTAGTATAAGATATATATATATAATTTAAGTATAATATAATTAGACTAACTATTAAATTAGATTTTAATACTAAGTTTTAGACTTTTAATACTAATTAAGTATAGTATTAACTTAAAATTCCTAAGGTATAACTAAGATACTATACTTCTAATATATTTATAATATAATCTAAGAGTTTTCTAGATTTATCTCTAGATTAAAGATAGACTATTTATTAATTATAAATCTAATAGCCTCCTTAATTTTATAAGGATAAATATTAACTTTTTATATTTCCTTATTTACTTATTAAGGATTAGCTAGATAATTATAATAATATTAATAATATATAATATAACTTAGATTAAGAATCTAATTTAAGTCTAAAGTACTAACTTAAAGTAGTTAGTCTAATTCTTACTTATATATTTATAGATATATATTAGTTATTAATACTAAGTAATATATTATACTTAGTTTATATATATATATATCTTTTATAATTATTATATTATTTATAGAAGATACTTTAAAGTCTAATAACATTTACTTTTTTCTTAACTAAGCTAACTTTATAATTATTCTTACTTTTAGGACTATTTAACCTAAGACTTTTTATAAAACTTTTAGTAAAAGCAAGTAATTGAAGTGAAATACTATTGAAAGCGAGGGTGTAGACCAGAAGTAAGTGTGGACTAGAAGGGGGTGAACTCCTCAGCTTGCCACCTGAGTCGTCCCTCAGCTTGAGAAGCAGAACGAACCTTCGTGTCACTTTAAATCGTTGCAATGTTAAGACAAAGCGCAGGAGGAAAGGTGTCTCTGCAAAAACATCTCGTGGGGCGAAATGGCTTTATCTATGTAATTCAGAAGTTTCTCAAGTCCCGGAAAGACTCTCCGAACACTGTCAGCTTTGCGAGGTACCAAACTGATCCGCAGTCTTCCCGAGCTCAGAGCGCTGACCAAAATCAGTCACAACAGCTGCAATTACGTACTGAAACGTGTCTTTTCAGATCAATTGAGCAAGCAAGAAGGATACGCAATGAACTGTCGGACAGTCGCTTCATTCGGCTACACGTTGATGAAAATGAGGCCGAATCCACCCTAATCTTCCCATACTTTACCGAAGACCTCCTCAGCCTTTTACGGCACACCGCTCTCCCTATCGATAAGACCAAACGGATTTTGCGCGACATCCTACGAGGAATTGAAGAGCTTCATGACAAAGACTGGGTGCATACAGGCAAGCTTCAGTCCCATTCCATACATTGAGATCGGTGCAATGCCTAACTGCAGACGGAGCTTCTCGCAGATTTGAAGTCTGACAATATCTTACTTATGTATACGGCCAGTCCAAGCGAAGAGTTGAACATTACACAGGTGAGTGTGGCGGACTGGGACAATGCAGCCAAAGTGAAAGAGGGTGAGGCCATTATCGGTACACAGGTTGGCAACGTCATGTGGCGTAGTCCTGAAGCACATACCGGAATTCACATCGGCAAAGCGTCGGATATATTTTCTTTTGGAGTCATAGTGAGACCTCTACCCGTCTTTGATCACGAATTTTACTTTGACTCTTGACTCTTGTCTATAGGTCATCCACGCCATTCTTAGAATCCATATCTTCGGTTTCGATCAGCTGCCGGAAGGGGTAGAGCCGCAGGCGGAGGTGCTTCACCGGATGATTTCCTATTTCGGACCGGTCCCTATTGGGTTGTTAGAGCATATCAATGACGACCAATGGTGCATTGCTTTGATCGATATTAATAGGAGCTTCAATGAGAGCAACCCTGCCAAACCATTCTCGCATTGGAAAGACTTTCCGGAGCTCGACACCACTACCAAAAGATTTATCGGGCGGATGGTAGATCTTGACCCAGCGAAGAGAGCGACGGCAGCGGAACTCTTAAGGGATAGCTGGTGGTGCACTTAAGATATGTATTACCTTAAGTATTACCTTGTCCTCCAGCTTCTTCGGTAGAAGTCGGGTACGAGAAAATGGGAAGTGGAAGAAAAGGCGACTCTGCGTAGCTGAGCCGATGATGATAGAAGTCCCACTCTGATTATTATATAAATTTACATATAAAATTAGGGTGGAAATTTATACGTTCAGCGCCAAAGTTTAACAAGCTAAAATTGGCGCCGACACTTCGAGGACGAATTCATACCACCATCCCCTTTGCACCTCAACCACCATGAATCATCACAACGCAATCCGATAAAGCCCCATCGTTCGAGGCTCAACAAGAGCCCCATCTCTCCATCATGCAGCGCAGATTCATTGCAGCTAACAGCAGGGTACCAGAACCGCGGCCACCCAAATACCTCCACCCTTGGCAAAGGCTTCCCAACCTATTCTCCTTCTACCTAGTCTCATGTGTGGCAAGCAGCTCCTGCTCCTGTCTACGCGGACGGGGACGGGGAGATTGTCCACGGAGTAAGTGGTCTATGGAGTGAAAAACAAAAAAGACGCCAGCAAACGCCTATAAATTAAGGCTATGTGCGTTAAATATTAATGGAATGAAAAACGGTAAATTATAAAAATACCACACTTTTCTAGAAAAATTGCATAATTACCACACCCAAATTATAAAAATACCACACTCTCAAGTTAGAGTACCAGAGGTCCCCTAATCCTTAGGGGCATCAACCCCCCGCACATTAGCCCCCCGCACATCAGCCCCCGTAACATCAGCGCCTAGCACATCAGCCCCCCGCACATCAACCCCCCGCACTTTAGCCCCCCACACATCAGCCGCCTAAGCATCAGCCTCCCAGCGCATTAGGCTAAAGGATAACTTCCCAGGTTACCTACCCCCAAGGGTTAGGGTACCTCTGGTACTCCAACTTGAGAGTATGGTATTTTTATAATTTGGGTGTGGTAATTATGCAATTTTTCTAGAAAAGTGTGGTATTTTTACAATTTGCCGAATGAAAAACGAAATGTTTAACTGGAAGCCCCGGCAATGAGCAAAATATGGACCTCATATACGACTACGAAGGAAGAGTCCGGCCACCTTCGCAACAGCGCGCAATGTGCAGGTACTCGCTACACTAAGTTCGGTGTGATCTCAAGATATTACCGAGTGATGGAAGTACTAACACCAAGAATGGTTCACTCGAGTATGTGACTCAATGTGGTTTGAGCCACCCTGGATCGACGCATCGATAACTCATGTGCATTACGAACTTGCATCTAAGCAACTCTGGGCACTTTCAAGCTTTGTTCCTTTGACACACCAGCACGCTCAATGGCAAGTTTCTTAGGTCGACCCACTTTCTTTGACAGCCATCGAAAAGGACGGTTGAAACAGACATGCGATTGAACAATGATGCCGAAAAGTCAAAAGGACTATCATACTAAGGTAAGCTGCAGTCAGTAAGTCCTGGAATAACAAATTCTTTGATTTGCCCTTGTTGTTCGAGAAATGGCTATCATCTCATATTGCCCTTCTTCGTATAATTCTCCTTTTGATGACCACAAGCCAACAAAGACTATGGTCGAGTTCCCTTCATCACATTGTATCGACATCATCCTTCAACATTCACTGATATCTATATAAACCCCTCTCAGCCTCCCTTCCTTTCCTTCTCCACCACCACTCACAACTCGAACAATCCAATCATCTGAAGTCTCAAGCAACCCAAGACTCACACCAGACGAACGACTCAGATAACCCCACACAGCAACATCAGCACTCCACAGCATCTCAACATGCCTCGCAACAACACCAAGCAATCATCGCGCCCCCATAGTGACACAAAACGCCACACCACAACCTCCGACCCAAAAATCATCACCATAACCCCCAAACACACCTCCCACTCCGCCTCCACCACCCACCCCAACCCCGAGCCCTCAATCCTCACCCCCCTCGCAACCGCCCACCGTCGAGCCGCCCACCGCGACAACCTCGAACGCACCATCGACGCCGCCACCACCTCCCTCGCAAACCTAGCCCTCAAAGACCAACGCGCTCACACCGCGAATGTCCGACATCCCGAGATCAAAGACGGCGTCTTTGTGCATCCGGAGTCTTTCTTGCTGTCGTTGAGTGAGGAGGAGCCCGGGCATTGCTGGAATAAGAAGTGTCATTGTGGGATGAGGCTGTTTGCGGATATTGAGGAGTTTATTAACTTTCATCCGAGCTTTCCGTGTCAGCAGGTGGGCAGGCCTTGAGAGTAGGTTGGTACTGGGGATGTTGGGGGAAGGGGGATGGATAGGGGTATAGGTTTTTGTGTTGTGAATGTTTGCGGACTCGTGCATCTAATGGTCGATATCGGTGATCTTCACATATTAAGTGGTAGAAACTAATATACGTGCTTGGTCAATTCCTACTTCCTTGCTGCTCAATCAGACCTCTTATAGAGTAAAATTCCTCAATTCGAGATGGTCTCAGAGTACACTCTACAATCCAAACCCCCTACAACCACCAAGATCTCCCTCCTAAAATCACAAGAATATCCAAATTCCAGCACTTACTTATCCAACGCAACCACATTTTCTCTCCATATCTCCTTCTAACCAGCCACTCCTACCCATATACAAAACAAAAAACTCCCCTTAAGTCCATCGTGATTCCCAAAACCTCTACTCAAAGTGCAAACTACTAATTCCCAATAGAGGTCTAGCTACCTACGCCGTCTCACTCTATCCCCAATACAATCATGTCTCCAGAAACATATATTTCTACAGCAGCACCGACCGCCACCTTCAGTCGCGAGACGTATTCAATTCTATGCCTCTGACTGACTTACGCTACCTGCATTCCCCACTCGTCAACTCAGTAGCATTGCTGTCGATCTTGTAGCTTTGCTCATGCGAGCTATCGGGTAGGATGATTTGAGGCTCTAGGGATCTTAGGAAGATCTGTCATGGAACTCAGATATAGAAGCATTCATGATGAGACTATCCTTCGATCTGATGTGTTTCGAGTAAGATTTTTGTCCAGATCTACCATTTAGCGTAGGGAAGCTACACTATGGCAATATTGAGATCCTTGGCTGGCGTTTAGGATGTCATTGTTACCGCACAATGGCTTTTCTTCGTTGCTTCGAATGCTTTATCGAATCTTTTGTGGTAAGGTATGACAGTAGGCATTGTTCGAAGTTCGAATAGCTCAAGGGATTGTTGTGGGTACAAAGACCATAGTTCGTTATGCTATTGTAAATGAACCTCACCCTCATCGTTATATATACTCCCTTCCACTCCTGGTCGTCCCCATCCACCAGGCGCGTATCTCCTACAGCAATTCCTGAAACAGCCAGATCCAAGCCCTTCTCTCTTTCGCTCCAGCCCCCCAAAAAAGCCACCACATATCTATCCATCATGGCTCCAGCACCCACCACAAACCCCACCCCCACCTTCATAGACCTCCGCTCAATGCCCACCCGTCTCTCTTTCTGCAAGAAGTGCTCAGGTCAATATTGCACCATGGACAACCTATCCCATTACCCTGTGCAGCTGCCCAAAGGCGATGTATGCTGCTACTCATGCGCTGTGGTTCTACTCGATAGATTGAGTGATCGTCGAGAAGATCGTGAGTTACAAGTTCGAGTATTGCGAGCTCGTGCGAGTGTTGATAAGCAGGTTGAGTGCTGTGGTAAGGCATTGGAGATGGAGGAGCAGCGGTGGGTGCTGTCGCAGATTCCGGCTGCGAGGAGGTTGCAGGGGTTGAGGGGAGGGATATGACGGGGTGGTTGCTGTTTTTTTGGGGATGTTGGGGTCTGGTTGATGGTGTGTAGGGGAAGAATTATGAAAGCTAGATATAGCGGTTATTGAATTCTTAGTCTTTGGAGTATCTGGACTCGAGGAAGTGATGTCCTTCATTGTTGCAATAAGGCAGTGAAGGAATGGATCGGTTCTGCTTCCCGTGAATGAAACCACCCAGCGAAACACTTGGCACAAGATACCAGATGTCGCTGTTCCGTTCTTTGCTGCTCACCAAGCTGTGCTCGAGGACTCCTCGAATGGAGTGAGGAGACTGATGCTTTCGCGCGATCTCTCACACAGGGAAGGGGATAGGTAGTTTCAACAAGGGCTTGTTCATAAAGATTTTCAGAGAAGTAAAACCATGCATGTCTGCTGAACCAGACTCACTTCATATCCACCTCTCTGTCCTGCATCCTCTTTCAGCATTGCTGGTGATTGAAGTCGCACAACTCAAACGTATGGTATCCGGGGCCGATAGTAAAGGGGTTTCGCGACTACATGTACAAGAGCGGCTGATAATATTATTGAGCCATTCCATGATCTGCTTCTGAAGACCTCCTCATACTGGTAGTGTCCTCGCTGTTGGCAACTCCTTCGGTGAACCCTTCCGTCCTATCTTACCTAGAACCCTTCCAATCCGAGTCCCAGAGCTTACGGCTGAAGGCTGACCCCCTTGCATTCCGGTACTGCGCCCACCTTCTCCAATCGCGGACGGCTTTTCTCCTCGTTCTCTTTTAGAAAACTGATCGTCGTTCTTCCCTCTGACAGCCTCTCCGACTATATCGCTCGCCGGCAGGGGAGACCTGAATGGTCTTGGTGGATGTGTAAGTCTGGCGACCCTAGTACCAAATCGCTCTCTCTGTGCGCTGAGTGAGAGCTGCTCAAGGCCGGCGAATGCCTTATTCCGGCCACCATCGTGGCTTGCGGCTGTCTCTGCGGAACTCATGCTATCTATATTTACCCACCTAATGTCCTCAGACTCTACGTTGCTAGTCTGTAGACTCAGTGTTTCATTGGAGGGGTCCGTAGAAGCTTGTATGTGGTGAAGACGACTTCGCATGTACACGCCCGGTGACGAGTACAGTTGGTAGAGGAGGTCGATGATATTGCCAAGGAGGAAGAGAACAGTGTAGACAAAGGCGAAGAGTGGGAAAAATAGTAACCCCAGGAGTACGCGGATGACTTTCTTGAAGAGTGCGGGTGGGTTCGGGTCCTGTTCGGTGGTGGGAAACAATGCATCGTATGCCAAGAGAACTCGAATTGCTGGTAGTTCCAAAAGAAGAAAGACGAGAAAAAAGATAAAGTACCACCAGTTGCTCGTCCTCTGTATCTGTGAAGGCTCATCAGGCTGAATGTTGCGTTTCTCGGCTTGCGCCAGCTCTTCCCGAGTTTCTCTCCAGAAATTCCAGCTACTCACGCTCATGTTATATGAAAGTTTGCGGAGACCCGTGTGTATGTATTTCCACATGTTCTTGTTCATCGTTTTCACATTGAAAAGTAGTATCAAGGTGATGACAAGGGCAACAAATGCGACTTTGGCGAAAGTCCCAACGACATTGCTACCAGGCGCCTGTTGCATGCTGAACAAACTCGCAGAAAAGCTTATCGGCAAGAAGATGATAGTCACATAGGTGAAAAGCCGGACGTCCTCGGCGGTCCGAGCCTGTAGTCGGGCCTCGCGTAGTTGCATATCTGCATGGAGGCTCTCACGAAGATGCTGGGCTCGGCCCCTCTTGGTGGTTACTTCGCTTCGGAGTGATTGTAGAAGAGCGAAGTTCCTCCTGCCTTGTTGGTCCCAATTGCGGAGTTCGGGGCGATACTGTCTTTCATCCTCGAGCGACCATCGGGGCTGGACTGGTCTTTGCTTCTCTCTATCAGAGTAGCTTTCAATGGTATCCACAATGCCTTGGAAGCTGTCATCAAGGTGACCCAAGAAATCGGAAAGCTGAAGGAACAACTTCGATCGAGAGTAGCTTTGGTCAAAGCTTTCACTGAAAGGATCATGATGTTCCGTGCTGCCTTGATAGATACCACCTTGTTCTTCATCCAGTACAGTCTCCAAGTCTCTGAGTATTTCCCTGGTACTCACTTCTATAGTCTTAATCATGTTTGAGAAAAGGCGAGCCTCAATGACCTTTCTCTGACTAAGGTATCTCCCACGAATCGTTAAATCCTCGCTGGTAATCCATTCCTTGTTTCCCGCCCTGTCCGGCACAAAAGCAAGTACGGTGGCCGTCCACCACCGGTCGTGGAGATCTCCTGAGAAACGCCACCCGATTGCACCCTTCTGCAATCTTTTCGCAGAAGTCCTTGGCTCTCCTGGGAATGCAGACGACTTTTCTGGTTCTTCAAAGGTAGTTTCCTCAAACAAAGGCTTGGGACTATGATTTTCGTTGTTGATGATTACTTTCTTATAAAAGCTGAAGTGCAGTTCCGTGACCCACAAATTCACCTCCTTGTGAGCATGATCTCTGATGAAATTTTCTCGCATCTTATGTCTCATGAGAAAGCCAGCTGTCGATAGTTTTTCGGACTCAGGGGACCCCAGATATAGTAGCGAAGCTTGCTCGGAACGGCAAGATTGGATAATGGTCAATCGCTTCTTCGCTTCGCTAACAGTCCTCTTATAATGTAGATGGTCCTGGATGTAATAATACAAGATTTGGGGTTCAACCGTGTAACGACTATCCTGACCTACGTCAAGGACAAGGGCGTCTCCGAAGGACACACGAGGGAAGGAGAAACTACTCTCCTTGTCTGATATCATGGAGAGGTACTTCTCAATGGCCGGGTATATGAATGCATAAGCAGGATCTGCATACTTGTCTACTTGTAGCTTCAACTGGCCCAATCCCTTTTTGACATGCTCGTGGATGTCGAATGGGTCATCATCCCCGCGCGTAGGCTCATCAGAAGCAAAACAATCCGGATAAGGAAAAAGCCAATCTGGCTCAAATTCCGGCGGATCTTGTATGTTGGCTTGGTCGACTTTAATGGAACGAGCAGACTGTTTGAATGAAACAAGCAGTCTCAAACGCTCTTCTGCCACTGCCTCTGCGTCGAAGTCAAGATCGTCCTCGGGCTTATTGGTATCTCGTGTGTCGCAGTTTGCGGATACATTCACCATGGCGCCGACTCGATCTAGCACTGTATTTTGGGAAGGAGATAGGTCACTACGGTTGTTTGGATCTGCGGCAAGTCTGTTCGCACATCAGCGTCACCCTTAATTTTGGGGATAGCATAGAGAGCAATACTGAGCCATGTCTAAACACTTAAATTCCTCTTGAAAGAGGAGAAGTGGGATTTGAAAAATTCCAGATGAATCAACAGGCTTCCACCATTTACTTGTGGGCTGTTTGGTGGTAAGGTCAATCTCGCTTGGGAAAGTCCCGTTCGAGTAACAGGACTCTAGTAGACGCTTGCATACTCTCTTGCGCATTTCCGCGGCATTCATGGTCACGTCAAGGCTTTGTCCGTGTTGGGCTGCCCACAACGCAAGAGCATATCGCGTCAATTTCACCCACGAAAGCTCGTGGTGCACCCGCTGAGCCTCAAGCGTATTTTTCCAGATTCTCATTGAGGACTCGCTTTTGAAGAAGCCAGCATCAACGGCTTCGAAAATGGGTGATGCCGAGCTCTGCCAGAGGTGTCTCGGTTTTTCATTCCCTGCCCAATAAATCGCGAGCACCCTTTTCCTCCGCACTAGGTCGAATATCTCTTTGTCTTTCACTGAATCGAGGGCTCCTTTGTTGCTATGATTTTCTCCACTTTGTGTAGCAACCTCCATCCTGTGACCGCCGGACGCCCGCTGATCTGGGAGATAGTCGTAGGTAAAATAGTCCATGATCTTTGCCCTCAGCCTTGAAGGGGAAAAGTTCGTTTGCCACTTAGTCGGCAGCGAAGCTCTTACAGTGTTTAGCTCGCACATCGTTTTCGCATTGGTTGACTCCAGAAGCTGAAAGACGAGACTCATTGCCTTCCAGAGAGTCATGAGATGGGTGACAATGTATACGGGAAGTTGAACAATCTCATCTTGGCGGTATTGAGGATCCAGCCAGGCAACATTGACGTCAGTCAAGTGGCTGAACCACAACTTAGATTTAGTATCCCGAAGCTTCTCGAGACTTTCAAACCAAGGACCAAGTCGGTTTCGGAGCTTTTGCAGCACGAAGGATTGATGGTTGGGGGCATCGAATACCATCCGAAACTCGTAAAGCTTGATGAACTGAAGGGCACCATAGAAGCTGTCACATTCATTATGTTTAGAGTAAGAACCGTCAAGGTGATAAGTACCAGCCCACCCCCGGTCACGTGGTCGTGCTATATCGTAAGTCCAGTCGAGATGTTTCTCACATGTGTCCTTGATCTGACTTTTCAATTGGTCGCGAAGACTGTCCTCAACCACTCCCGGTCGTTCCAGAAAGATATACATATACAACAAGAAGCGGAACATCCAGAGACTCCCCCAAGATGGGACTGAATCGCACATGATATGAGCATCGGACAAAACGATACCGCTTCGTGATCCGTTCTCGTGCGGAACTGACAAACTGTTGACCGAAAGCACCTGTTGCAAATGTCGACGCAGCAATTGATTGGTCGGTGTGCTCTTCAAGGTCCATTTGCCATAGTGATTATTCTTCAAGAACATGCTGACGTCGATGTATTGCGGACCCGGAGAGAGGAAATGAGTATTTGGCAACTCGGCACGAAGATCCGCCAGTATGTCGGGTTTGACCGTGTCGTCCGGATATTCTTTGCCATCGTAAGCCCAGAACGAAGCTTTTTGTGCCTTTTTGTCCTCACTCGATCCGCCGTGTATGGTGCCATCCAGCTTTGTAGAAACGATGTCACTTTCAAGCCCCTCCATAGGGAGCATTTCATCAAGTTCGCCTTCGGATCGTGTCAGATATGGCTCGTCGGCTCTACTTCCCAGTGCAGCTTGACTCCCTTCCAGCCTACTATTTTCTTCCGTGTCAAGACCAGTCTCGAAGACTTGGTCTTGCGCTATTGTGAATCTGTGTCTTGTCAGGAGATAGACGGCCGTCAGCTCTTGAGCGACACCTGGATCAAGTCTGACAGTATGTAGGTGATGTGGCGACGTCTTTGACTCCATGACATCCTCCGGTAAATCAACATCTTGGTCATGAGTCCTTGCGGCTACTTGTGCCCTATGGTTCGAAAGACTGAGTTTGACCGGTCTTCCGTCTTGGAAAAGACCGACGTCAATTTGGACTTGATGTTGGTCATCTCCTGCCCAAAACATGGCAGCATAGCCGCCTGCAGTCGCAAAGACATCACGATGCAAGAATGGTGGAGGGTAGCCCTCCAAGGTCGACGGCTGGGCGCCAAATCCAAGGTCGAGGTTGAAGACGCACGTTTTAGGCTCTTGAGTTGCATTCAGGACCACATATTGCTGGGCGACAATGCCTTGGTGAACAACGAATTGAACCTTGATGTCCAAGTCCCCTGGTGTCATGATAATAAGCATATACAGAAGGATTGGTTTGCATGAAATTCCCTTGCAAATGGCGGCGAGGCAAGATTGAATAATCCTTGCTGGCAATCATTCACTGAGCTTGACACTTACTGAGTTTATAGGAGACTCGAGGCCAACGATCATGAATGTAGTCCACCCTGTGATCTTTGTACGTCTTACGATCCTCGAGCCGTAAGCCAAGACCAGGGACGGTTCCGTCCAGGATATCATCGAATTCCTCCTCTCTGTACCACGGGAATAATATCGGGGGTTCCACACGGACGGTTCCATGCGCCCCAAGCCCCAAATATTTACTAAAAGAGGCAAGCTCTCCAAATTCGCTGATGAAAACGGTAGTATCCTTGTCGCCGAGTGAATGCGCGGTCCTGATCTTGTTTCTGGGCTTCCGTAGACACAAGATGTCCCACCGGTCTTGCTCTTGTGCGAATCCAGCTTGTTTGCAAAGGGGAGGACTGCGATTCAGTCTCGAATCTGCATACAAGTCAGTGTGGCCCTATTCAATGCGCATTCACGGAGAAGCGCTTTACCGTCTGCGTGATGCTGGGTTTCGATGAAGGCACGAGCCTCCACGGTCTCCCATAGTCGCGGCGGTGGTGTCTTCAAGTCAACAACGTGTCGCCTCGAGAAATCTTCCGAGCCATTGATCGCTTCAGATCGGCTCATCACGATGAAAGCCAATTATTCCACGTGGAGATAGGTGCACGCTCGTCTTGCCTTCATCTTGAGGGTCTCGTTCTCCAACCTAATGTGCGTGATTCCGAGTCTCGAAAACGCGGTGCATACAGAATGTTGTATCTGCGCCAGCGTTTGTTCAGCCCGCCCCCACACTCATGCGGCTGAGAACCAGCAGCGTTCCGGGTTCTATTCTATGCATGATGACAGTATGCTCCGAATGGAAAGCCAATCGGGGCGTAGCTTGGCTCCTGAAACGATGCATGCTTTGCTCACTGCATTCGGCAGATTCCACACACATCTCTAGAGATTTCTAGAGTGCATCTCTAGACACTCAAACCCCAAGGACACGTTCTGGGGTAGGGACGGGAGGATGCAAGCCTGATGAATCTACCTTATATATCTGACATGGCCAATGGCTACAAGACAACAGCTTGCTGACTAATTAGCCCTTATGGCTGGTGGGGTGACGGGGGGGAAGTCGCTTCCAACTGCTTTACCAGAGACACCCAGATTATTCCTTTTGGCTCTCCGATTCTGCCACGACTCGCAGCATTGAGCCGCTGTGATATGTTACTAGTACAACATACTAGGCAACCAGAATCTCTACTACTGGGAATGGTTTCTCGGCAGCTTCAATCACGTCGCTATCTATAAGGTTGTGTGGTGATCAGACTGTGTACCAGACTGATGAAAGCATCTGCCCGTTGCCGCCATCGAAAGTACTGATTGCAAGCAGATGTTGCACTCGATGGCCAATCCAGAGCTGCTGCAACATGAATAATCGAAACCCTTTGCCCCCAATTTAGCCTCCCCAGGAAGAGGTGTCATTCGGTCGACGATGGAAAGGCCACGATACTGGTCGAGTCTCAAGAGATCGACGGCATGAAACTTCTCTCAGCGTAGAACAACATAGTTTGCAACATCCACCGCAAGCAGCAACATATTCAACCTCCCGCTGCTATACCACATGTCCGACAAATACTGACGCGGTAGAAGAACTCGATGAGTTCTATGCAACCACAAACCCTTCAAAGAGACAATCCTCTTCACCTTTGAACAAAAGAGGAACAGTGGGGGTAAGTTCAGCTTTACACCCCACCCCCGAGTCTTCAGTGGCTCAGTGTCGATAGAAAAGGGGAGCATTCGAGGGGTTCTCAAGCTCTACGGCAGGGCCATCAGGATAGAGATTACGGTCAGCCACCAATAGCCATCTCTGCTAATGGGTCCATGGTTAAAAGGACACATTAGTAAGGTACAAGAGCGTTGCGTTGCCAGGGAGGACACTTAAATGGAAGAATGATGACTTTTGGAGTCGCGGAAGCTGGGTTTGTGAAGATCAGCACGGAGATATCGTGGCAGGACTGAAGAGAATTGGTCTTTCTATATCCAAGACAGGGACCTTTGAGCTTGGACGACGGGTGAAAGAGAATGGCGAGGGAGCTGTGTTGGAGATTGTCGCCGTGGGAATTGCGTTGATTGGACTTCTAAAGAAGCAAGATCGTGAAAGTCTTAGCGACGTCGAAGGGAGAAGTATATGTTAGGGAAATGGTGCCCGTGACGTAGGAAGCGCCTTCAAAGTCTACAATCAACGAGCCATGTTATGATGACGAGTTGTGTCACCAGTGGATGATATATTATCGCCACGTAAGGAACGCGGGCATCGTGGCCTCTTGGGTTGCGCTCCTCTGCTTGTTGATTGCTATCATGGTCCAGTAAATTGGCATGCCGCAATCAACGCCTAATATAAGGTGATTGGGCGGGGGTGATGGCAAGCATACCGTGACGAAGCATGGAGGCAGTTGACAAAGTAAATATGATCGCTTTCGACACGATACCTGTTAGGATACGGTGCCCTCGTCCTCTAGAACAAGGAGACTACTGGCCTGCATTGGTATGGAAAAATCTCCTCAAAGGTCATGGATGTGGTCTCGTTGGATTTGGAAATACATGGGAGATAGCGTTTTCAGGCTACTGTCATCTTCCTTTCAAGGTGTGTGACGACTCGGCGCCTCCCCCAAGGAAGCTTATATTCGAACTTCTCTTGAGCTCGGCATTAGTCATCTCGATAATTCAGCAGTTTCCGGAACTTCTACTTCATTCAACTTAATCCAATGACTGATCGCCTGTCCGTGGTGGCTAATGCAGAACACCAGTCGTTTTACGGCGCTTTCATCATTTCGCTACACCACCCGAACAGCAACCATTCATACTCCACGCTTCGGCTTGTGATCCTAATAATATACACGGCCGGCTTACACGCCTCTCCCATGCGAGATGAAGACTTTGGATCTGAGCGTGCGCCGTCGAGTCGTCCCAAACAAGACCTTCGAGGCTCTTCGAGACCGTACAGCGTCATTTCCCTTACGGGACGGGACGAGGTAGCTCGGCGCATCTACAAATGGAGTGGGATATCCCGTGTGCCTACTCGCTTTTGCTTTCACCATCAAATAACACATGCGACATCGTAGGCGCGGCTTCAACTGGGACTCAGAATATTCCTACGAGCGTATACGGTCCCTCAGTCCCAAAAGAGCCTCTGAGGCTCATTCGTACCGTAATGTAGCAACTCCATAACGGCACGGCACGAGATAGTCCAGCGCCTATCGCGACCCATGTTTCGTCTTTATATATTCTCAACATTGCTACACTAAAACAATTTTCAACATAGTCAATCTGAGTACTGTGGAGGATACAAAAGAAAGGCCTTTCTCTGCAGAACACACAATGTCACATACCTCCAGAAGAACGTTCTGTGTTTCAACTCCTATTCAACCATCACCAGAGGAAGATAACCTCGCTCTTCGGAACCATCCTCTCAATTCGTGCCTCCATCAACATGCGGATCCCGTATCTTTCCATCACCTGTGCTCTTGTCTTGGATGCCGTGCAAGGAAGCCCCACCTCTCGATACGTCCTCCATGAACGCCGAAGCTTAGATGGAGGCTGGACAAGACAACACAGACTTCCCAGCGATACCTTCATCCCTATGCGTATCGGTCTCGCTCAGCAAGATCTCCATCGAACAGGAGAGTTCCTCAATAAGGTCTCGCATCCTAAGTCGTCCGACTACGGAAAGCACTGGACCGCGGAGCAAGTGGCAAATGCATTTGCTGCTTCCGACGATACAGTGGCTGCAGTCAAGGAATGGCTGATCCACAACGACATTTCTGCGGATCGCCTTTCGCACCATCGTAACAACTGGCTTGAGCTCAATATCACAGCGAAGGACGCTGAGCGACTGCTTCGAACAGAGTATTTCGTGCATGTTAATAAAGCTGATGGACGTCTGAAAGCTGCCTGCAAAGAGTACCATGTTCCGGAAGTCCTGCGAGGGCATATCGATTTCATCACACCAACAATACATTTTGACACCAACATTGAACGCCGAACGAAACGGAAGGAGCCAAGATCTGCACCCAAAAATGGCCGAAAAGGAGGATGCGGATATGCTCCAACCTTTAGATCATGTCCGACCTGTGCACCAGGTACCAATGCTGGGGATCCAAAAACATACCTTGGAGACTGTGCCAATAGGGTCACGCCTGCATGCGTCAGAGCCTTGTACGGCATCCCTGACCCTTCTACTATCCAGAAAATGGATAGCAAAGGAAGGATCCCTGTTGGTATCGTGGAATTTGCTCCGGCCTCACAGTTCCCCACAGATCTAGACGACTTCTTCTCTGTATACACGGACGTACCGTGCGGAACTCACCCGAGAACGATCAGTATCAATGGAAGTTTACCCTACGCAGACCTGAACACGCCTGCGAATCTGTTTGAAGCTAATGGCGATTTTGAGATCTCATGGGCTATTGTGTATCCGAATGAAGTTGCCCTTTACGAAATCGGAAGTTTCGAAACCTTGCTCGACGCTTTGGACGGTTCATACTGTACCTCTGCCGGCGGAGATCCAACAATGACACCGCAACAATGCGGCTCTGCTGCCACTAGCCACTTCCCAGATGTCATCTCCATATCCTGGACACAGGCCGAAACGGGACACACGCCCGCCTATTTGCAGCGCCAATGCAATGAATTCGGGAAGCTAGGTATGATGGGGGTCACGGTGTTGGCAGCATCGGGTGACGCCGGAGTCGGCAGCAACTGCACAAATCCTTCAACAGGCCAAAACAGCTTGACCAGCCCAGGCCTCTTTCAAGTAAATTACCCCGCCTCCTGCCCTTACGTAACTGCTGTAGGCGCCACAAGAGTCTCAAAGTTCACACCATTCGCCCCGGGCGTACAAGAGGTCGCACCATTGGACACGATCATATCCGGTGGGGGCTTCAGCAATGTCTTCGCCGCACCAGACTGGCAGCTTCCTACTATGCAAGCATATCATTCCAACCATGGCGCCCAGATCGTTGGTGCAGGCGGCCAATCACTGTACAACAACAGCGGCCTGGCACGTGGGTATCCAGATATCAGCGCCAATGGATATCAATACTCTGTATACTCCGGTGAGACCAACCAGCCGTTTTCTGGCACGTCGGGCTCCTCGCCCATGGTGGCGGGTGTCATTTCGTTGATCAATGGGCAGAGGCTGGCCCAGAAGAAGGGGACGGTTGGGTTCATCAATCCAGTGTTGTATGCTCATCCAGAGATTATGAATGATGTCGTTCGTGGTAGTAATCCTGGGTGCAATACAACCGGGTTTGGTACGGAGAAGGGGTGGGATCCAGTGACTGGACTCGGGACACCAAACTTTCCGGCGATGGCTGCATTGTGGAATAGTTTAAATTGATGAGTGAGAAGATAGTAGGATCTCGTGATAAGGGGATTGTCAATGTAATTCTAAAGAAATTTAACCACTAGTAAACTGAATGTTATTCCTGATCCTCGCGGCAAAACATAACTGTTCTAGTCCTTGAGCAACACACGAAGCAGCGTGATGGTTTGAGTACGGAGCAAGAGCGTTCGAGGTTCTATATGCTATTAGGGGCTTTATGAGAAGTAAAGCGACACCCCGATTGAAGAAAGCAAACTTTCGATTGGCTTTTGACATATGCAGGGTTCAGCCCTACAATGATTTTATATTGCCAAGGTTTTTCCTCCGTAGAAGTGACATGCCATAATCTTAACCTTGACTTACAAGCTACTCAGGTCAGCGAGTGTACCATTCCAACGCGAAAAGGAAGTCCTACAATACTGGCGATCGGCTCCATCCGACACATCAGAGGAGAATACAGGCGCCTCGCAGCATCAGAGTACGGCCCCACCGCCGCCATGTCGTTGACGAATTGCCGCTTCTATGAAAACAAATACCCCGACCTCGAGGAGTTCGTGATGGTCAATGTACGCGTGCCACGCTCAGTGTGTTTAGCGACATGTTTTCTAATGGGCGTGCGCAGGTCAAACAAGTAAGGCGCGGCAGCAATCTGAGGTCAAAAGGCATGACTCACAAGGGGGTAGATTGCAGAGATGGGCGCATACGTCAAACTATTGGAGTACGACAACATCGATGGCATGATCCTACTATCCGAATTGTCGAGGAGGCGTATCAGGAGTATACAGAAACTCATTCGGGTGGGGAGGAACGAGGTTGTGGTCGTGTTGAGGGTGGACAAGGAGAAAGGTATGCAGTGGCGTGAAATACATGTGACACGAGCGGGGCTGATGGACCTAGGATACATCGATCTTTCGAAACGACGGGTCTCCGCAGAAGATATCGTCAAGTGCGAGGAGCGCTTCAATAAGGGCAAGATGGTCGCTTCAATCATGCGGCATGTGGCAGAGAAGACAAAGACGCCCATGGAGACGCTATACCAAGACATTGGGTGGCCGCTGAACAAGAAATATGGACATGCCGTTGACGCCTTCAAGCTATCAATTACGTGCGGCGTCCCCTTGCCGAGTTCACGTTCTACGAAAGCTGACGCAGTAACAGCAACCCAGACGTCTGGGCCGAAGTGACCTTTCCCTCCGAAGTCGTCAAGACCGAACTCCAATCCTACATCTCGAAGCGCCTCACCCCGCAACCGACCAAAGTCCGCGCCGACGTCGAAGTCACCTGTTTTTCTTACGAAGGCATAGATGCCGTCAAGAACGCCCTTCGCGCAGCCGAAGCCCTAAACTCGGAAATCCCTGAAGCGCCTGTGAAAGTCAAGTTGGTGTCACCGCCACTCTACGTGTTGACGAGTCAGTGTTTGGAGAAGAACGTGGGGATACATGCGTTGGAGAAGGCGATCAAGGAGATTGAGAAGAGCATTAAGGGTGCTGGTGGTGGATGTGTGGTGAGGATGGCGCCGAAGGCTGTAACTGAGAATGATGATGCGGAGCTGCAGGCTTTGATGGAGAAGAGGGAGAGGGAGAATGCGGAGGTTAGCGGGGATGAGAGCGTTAGTGAGAGCGATGAGGGGGTTGTTGCCGAGACGATATGATGGGTTATGATACATCACGAAAGTTCAGAAGTCACACAACCCTTCCTGTTGCACTCCTTACCGTCCCAGAAGCCGCACCCGTACCTACCAACGCACGAATCCTCGACTCACACTCAGGGATATCAAGTGTATATAAAGTTCCTGAAGTGGTTAGAGCTGGTTGACTAGCGTCCTTGCATCCTGCCAAGGCTGTACCAAGACACCACTTCCAACTTTCAAGTGTGGACATGGCGATACTTCCCAAGCACAGGCGGCCCCGTCTGGAGTTTCAATTACTGGCAGAAGTGTTTCTTTCTCTCCAAGCAGATTGAGTTCTTCTTCCTAAACTCCTCCGCACCCTTTATACCCGTCTCCCAGAATTCGATTGTCACCGCAAACATGGTCCGCTGGAAGAAGCTGATCGGTCTGGGCAACGACCGCAATGACTTTCGCGATGAGATGCGTCGCCGTGAGTGCCATTGAAGCCTAGTACCTGATGCCTCCGCAGCTAATCAGATAGCTAGTCCTTCCTTCAGACACCCACGACCTTATCCCCTCTGCAATGGACCCCGCCGCCGTCACCAAAGTCGCCCTACGCCTCAAATACCAAATCGAGCAGGTGATCCCCTGCGAGCTCGAAGAAGCAAAAGTCATAAAAGCAAACTCACCAATTATAACGCGCCGTGTCATCGCCACCGCCAAGGCCGCCGGCGGAAAAGAAAATGGGGCATGCGTCGTATATTGCCTTTTGGTCTGCTACCGTTGGTTCAAACGGCAAGCGCGGTTGGAGTTGTGGGATGCGGATTTGCACGCCGTGAGGGCTACGGCTTGCGAGGTGCTAGCGAAACGATTGATCGAATTGGAGGAGGATCAGGATTATTTGTTGCAGGAACTGTTGTTGAAGCGGTACTCGATACTCATCAATGGCGAAGAGACGGAGCCGGCGAATACGATTGAGCGCGCCGTGGATCTGCATGCGCTGAGAGTTATCGGGTCGAGTGGATATCAGAAGTGCGTCACGTATCTCTGGAGAGGCTGGCTGGTGCAGGATGACCAGGTAAATCATTTGCTTCTCATATTTCGATTTAATAAATCTGACGTTCTAAGTACCCCTCGAACTTCATTGCGTGGAAAGGAAAGGCAAATACAGATTTCTGGGACCATTTTGATCCGGATCGCATGAGGGCGCCGCGTTATCAGAACGCGTTGCAGATATTCATCTCGGTGTTCTATCTCGCACTGTATACAGTCGCTATCAACACCATCAACTCATCAGGCGATCTAGACATCGTAGAGGGTGTACTCTATCTCATGACAGCTGGGTTCATATTTGACGAGATCGGCAAGTTCTGGAAAGTCGGGAGGTTTTATATCGGCTTCTGGAACGTCTTCAATTCGACACTCTACGCTCTGCTCTGCGTCAGCTTCATCACACGTCTGATTGCCTTGGGGCACCCTGTTGGTGACGACGGCGGCCAAAGGAGGAAGTTCAACGAGCTTAGCTATAACTTCTTAGCTTTCTCAGCGCCAATGTTTTGGATGCGGTTACTGCTCTATTTGGACACCTTCCGCTTCTTCGGCGCCATGCTTGTCGTACTCAAGGTTATGATGCGAGAATCCCTCATTTTCTTCGCGCTGCTCATTATCATCATGGTTGGCTTTCTGCAAGCTTTTATTGGGATGGATCAAGTGGACGACAATGCCCGTGTGACGAGCTTCATTATGCAGTCCATGCTGAATAGCGTCATGCAATCGCCGGATTTTGACGGCTTTGACAACTTCGCTCCTCCATTTGGTATCATACTCTACTACATCTTTACATTTGTGGTGATGGTCGGTAAGTCCTCAGCATGCTTACCCTTATTAGAATTCGGGCTAATTACGAAACAGTCCTCCTCAACATCCTTATCGCCCTCTACAACTCCGCCTACGCCGACATCACCGACAACGCCATCGACGAATACATGGCCCTCTTCTCGCAAAAAACCATGCAATTCGTCCGCGCCCCCGACGAAAACGTCTTCATAGCCCCCTTCAACCTGATCGAAGTCTTCCTGCTCATCCTCCCCTTCGAATGGTGGATGTCCACCGCCCGCTACGAGCGGCTCAACAACTACGTCATGGGCGTCATCTACTCCCCGCTCTTGCTCGTGACCGCGTGGCTCGAGACCAAGGATGCGTACAAGGTGCAGGGCAATCGACGGCTTGGGGAGAGCGATGAGGATGAGGTTCAGGAGTGGGAGGGGAATGGGGTTGGGGAGATGGACTTTGGGGCTGATGGGTGGGCGGAGGCGGTGGAGGGGAGTAGGCCGAATGTGGAGACTGAGGCGGCGGTGCTGGAGGTTCGGGGGTTGAAGGTGCAGGTGGAGGAGTTGAAGAGGATTTTGGAGGAGAGGGGAAAGGGGGAGGGGGAGGTTGTGAATGGTGGGACTTAGGGAGTGGAAATGGCGAATGATTCCACATTTTGATTTGCACTTAAATACCCGAAGCTTCTTATTCCCATGAATTCAACAATCTGTATTACTATCTTCCTCCCTTCATCTATCTGGATACCCAATCCAATGAGATCGCCAACCGTTGGCTACCTAGTACCCCCATACCCTATCCTGAAGCCTTCTAAACCTCTTCTACGAATCATAAGCATGAATCCGCAACCAATCCCTTTCAAAGCTATCCTAGCCAATCCTTCCATCTCCACAGAGACCTCATAGCAGACCACTACTTCATCTATTTTGCTTCGAGGAAATTGAAATCCCATCAATAGAAGTGGTATTATCCTTAGATTAAACATGAAGCGGCGACGGCTATTGTATGCGGTATGTTTATTGGTTATGCACTGAACATATTTTGTACCATGCCTATACCTACACCATCCCTATCTGAACCCTCCCAAACCCCCTGAAAGCCATTCCAGACCATTCTCATCCCCATCCCTATATATATTCCTACACATCCCCATTCCCATCTCTCCCCTAACCCCCAATCATAACCCACACCCCACACCCCACAAACCCCACCCCAAGCCCGTTCCACTCCAACCCTTAACTCCTCCCACCTCTAACCATACCATATATACACCATGGCATCACAATTTCAACAGATGATAGTACAGTACGTGGAAATGCTTATATTTCATTGGGGAATTGATGAAGGAATGGGGAGCTAGGATTGGTATTGGTGTTGGGGTTTAGGACGTGGTGTTTGCTATTGGAAGGGTGGTTGTAGATATATATGAGAGGGTGAGTGGGGTATGGGATAGGGGATATGCGACGGGGGTGGGGAGTTGGAGGGGGGGTGTGGTGGGTGGGAGGTGTGGAGAGGTGGGGGTTTGTAGGTGTGGGGGAGAGGGAGGGGTATGGGGGTTGGGGAAGTGGTGGGTATAGGGTATGGGTATGGGATGGGGACTCGGAAAATCATGATGGGGAGAGGAAGCAGGGTCTAAGCGGTATGTTAAACTGATGAGTCGATGTAGAAGGAGAGATAGAAGGAGAAGAATTAGATGTGGATTAGGGTATAGGTATAGATATAGGGTGTAGGACGGGGGGAGAAGATATGGGACTGGAGTGGGAGAGGGTGTAAATGCTATGTTGCATTTTGTGAAAGGAGAAAGTTGAGGTATATAGAACGAGTAGGGATAATAAGGCTGCTATAGATGATGTGGTAGTATGTGGGTTATAGTATGGTATGATATGGTACTGTATGGAAATGTAGTTACTAGTAGGAGGGATGAAGAGTTTAGAACGCAAGGTCGTCAAATTTTGGTTTTCAGTAGTAGATTGTAAGCTTCGATGAGGTTTTCCTTGAATTCCTTCGATTCTTCCAAAGTCTGATTACTGATGGCGGTTTCCGAGGGGTGAATGTTGATGCTGGAGGAGAGTTGACTGAATGCGAGGTGAGGGCCGTCTTGTTAGTATCCGAATCTCGCTGATGTATAAGACAATCGGTCTTGCAACTACGCTGTGCGATCTCGGTCAGATGTTTTAGCGCTTTATAGCTCGTGTGAGTCTTCGTGGCTGAAGATATAGTGGCATTAATTTGTCTTTTCTTCAACTCCTAGGGATTAAATCGGAGATCGACAAAGGTCCGACACCATGGCGTCGCTCGTGATGATATGCGACTGTCAACTTTTGACGTTTCGTAGCCGTTGTATTATTGTCGCTTACTTACTGGTACTAGATTTCCCAAGCTTCTTGTCCTCGTCGAACAAGGGTCCTGGAGACACTTGGAAGGAAAAGAAGATCTAGAGCGTAAGCGCCTGAACATATGTTTGCTGTACAACAGTAGATAACATGAAGATCAGCCAGGTCAAGATGTAGAATTCATAGCCGTTCTTGGAGGCTGGATAAAGTAAGGGAAGTCCGCACCAACCAATAGAGTGCGCCAACTGTAGAGTGTCAATGCAGGCTGTCGTTCGGTACGGGGAATCGAGCATGATGAAGGTATATCGTCTGCGCCAAGGCTGTGTATTTCACGTCAAATCGGCCCATAGCTGCTGACGTTGACGTTTGGCCGTTTCCTGTAGAAATCGCTCATCCTGAACGCCCGATTGAAATTTCACGACATTATTCCGCAAACTCCAGTACGTAAGATTGAGGGAATGTTCACTGGAATGCTAGCTTTCCCAACCAGATTCTGAATGAAGTGAGAACAAGCCTTTGAAGATGAACGTCGGTGAAGAGTTATTGTGCCTGTAACAGAAGCGAGCAGCCACGAGAGCCATCTTCAAGAAGAAGGAAATAAGGTTATATTAAGGGCCCTTACACCTTCAATCTACTCGTAAAATGTCGTCTCCCAAATCTTCATAAGTGGTCGTGATAGGTTCAGGCATTCTGATGCGACGATGCTGCAGCGTCTCGGCTTCGTGGCTGTTCCCTTCCACTCGTGTGAGCATTCTCGGTGCTAGGAACATCCAGAGCTCCTCCTGGGTATCACGCACATCTCCCGCGTTGTAAGGACCTCCTAACTCAGAAGGCATTTCGAACCAAGGGAGTCCTCCGTACCACTCACCAGGAATGAATCGTTGGCACCGCATGAAGTATTGAACGCCGAGGGAGTCTAGAGTGCTGATCTCCGCTAATCTATGCAACCAACGCATTTGCGGTGTATGCGTCTTGAGACCCTCACCGTAGAATTGGCAGTGGCCATCGTCAAGTTTGATGCGAAGTGTATTCAGTTGAAGATAAGGCAGCTTCTTCAATGCTGTGAAGGCTCGCTTCCATGCTTCCGGTCTTCCATGCTCGGCAAAGCTAGGATACCAATTCGTTGCATATACATGAAGCTCGAGCTGTAGACTTTTGATATATCTGCGAGTATCTGGCGCCCGATCCTTTAGAAAAGGAACGAGTGAACTCATAGTACCGAAGTTGAAGATGTTCGATCCATAGAACAGGGACCCAGCCTCCTGTCTGAGCTGGTGATTGACAGCCAGGATCGCTATTGTAGTGTTCTCTAGAGCAAGAGCATTACCCGGAATATATGTAGTCAAATCATACATCGTCCGAGGATCATTGAAGGAACAAAATCGCCTGAGATAGGTGCCAGGGCAACTGTAGCACATGTCCCTACAATGGTCCGGTGCCGTGTAGGTAGATCTCCAAGGGCAACGACCTCCCTCCTTCCTCGCTTGAAACTCGTCAGGGTGCATATCTTTGATAGCCAACACCCGCCCGGTGGCAAGACAGAGTCGGTAGATATTATTGCGAAGCTCGGCAGGTAGGCTTAGAAAGCATGTACGGAGCCGGACTTCGGTGTGCTGCTCTCGTTGGCGTGTTGTGGTCTGAATAGATTCAATTGCAAGAGTGGACTTGGCCCGAGACTGCTTTTCAGCACCAGCCATTGTGTGGGTACCACGGCAGAAGGCTTGTCTATCAACGAGCCCAATCCTGGGGTACTGATTTTTATTGATGCGTACGACAAAAGGAAGCACAGCCAGGCTTCGAAGGTCTTATTCTGCTTATGCAGTTCCAGGAAATAAGCAGGGCTCCAATTGGATTACCGGAAAGACAAAGATGCTATTCCAAAATCCTGCGCAAAATAGCAAGTCACAAAACTGAGGTATTGATGAGACAAGGTGATCTCTACGCGGTGAAGTGACCGTGCCAAGCTGTCTAGCGTATGCAAAACAGCTAGAATATGCAAAGCTTGGCACTATTCCTTTTACTTCCATCATTCATTCTTCCTCCTTATTACCCCCTACTCTATACCTTATAACGGAAAGTAATACAAGCATTCTGCGTGTCAAATACCAAGAAATACCAGGTCTCATCGCATATCATCCCCGCCTCATCAGAACCCTCCATCTTGCCCCTTTACGGTAGTACCTCACTCTAAAACCTTAAGGCGGATGCATTGTCTAACTGATGAGAGTGGTATTGAAAAGTCATGCGATCCTTCAGGGGTGGGGGGGTATAATTTCATGGATTGTTGGGTGTGGCAAGGGTATGATAGATGGTGGCGAGTTGGATTACTACCGTGTTGGTATAATAGATCTCTGTCAATTATACTCCGTTTGAGAGAAGACAATGCACCTTCGTCCCCACCTAATACCTTTTGTTCCGGCCCCCTTTCCCAGCAGAAAAACTATGCCATAAAAAATTTGATTGCAACTCTCGAACCCACCACTGCGCTTATGCCAGGGTATATTAACCAACCCAATCACCCAATCCTTCGCCCCAACGCCTCATCATCAGCTTGCGAGCCCTTCCTAATGGTTGATCAATTAACGCCGCCTCTAGAACCGTTACCCAGACGCCCTCTCCTGAAGAACGCTATCACCAGAGTCTTAATTTATCCCCCTTCCTCCCCAACAATTATCATCTAGCAAGCCAAATCAGGCGGCGGGGTGGGCGGCGAGAAATTCAATGGGGAGGAGGTGGTATATCGGGTGGAATGGGTGGTGGCGAGGGTGGTGGTGAGGGCGGTGGTGTTGGTGGTGGCGTGGGTAATTTTGATTTCTCCATATCTAATAGTAATAGTAGAATGCTGCGTGCTTGGTCTTTTCTATGGATGTCGTATGTTGTTTGAGAGATGTGACTCTTATAATCTAAAAGACAATAGTTCAGGGTGGTAGAAATGGTTGGCTTTATATGATGATGGTACGGTAATGCAAATCCAGCAATGGCGCGCGTGAGATGGGACGGAAGGGAAGGAAGGGGAAAGGCGAGTTCGGAAGATATCTGCGATACCGACGGGTTTCTGTTCTCGGAGACTTTCGTCCTTTGGTAGATTGGTTCGGGGGCTTGGAGGTGGATGTGTAGTATGGGATCTGAAGCGAAGGGAAGGGGACTTCGGAAGAAGTGAAATGTACGATATTAACGGGTGGTATTTTCGGAGACTTTCGTCCTTTAGTAGATTGGGTTCGGGGGTTTGGTGGTGCATTGTCAAGGATAGCATGATATCTGTTGCTAGACTCTTCGCCGGTTGGATAGATAGTAATGATGACGAGGGAGTTTTGGGGATACTGGGACATGTGTAGTTTGGTTGATACCACGACTAGGTATTTCAATGTAGATTAGAACAACACTATTGGAAACGAAAAGGACTCATCTAAGACACAGATCCTGAATCTACAATACGCCGTTACTGACCACGGCCTTGCTCTCTTCGAGCGCCTCAAGCGCTTCTTTCGCCTTCCTGCTCTCTTCCGCTCTCAGCTGGTCATCCCTCCTGACCGCAATATCCTTCGGTCTAAAGTCGCTATACAGATGCTTCAACACTTTCTCAACAACGTAGCAACCCGCATAGTCGACGACCATGACAGCCGTCATGATGAACTTGAACTCCGTCGTGAAAGGCACCAGCTTCAATTTCTCATTGATCTCGGGAATGAATTCCGTCGAGCAAGAGAATGCGACGCCGGAGACGAGAATCAAGCCCCAGTACATGCCGCGGTTCTCGCGGATGCCTTCTCGGAAGGGGCGGCCTTGGTAGTTGATGGCGAAAGTGGATATCTGCTGTATCAGTTGCAGCAGGTACACGGCACTGTTGAGAAGTGAGGGTTCGAACGCGCCCTCTAGATCGACGTCATCGGAGCGAGGTTCGACGCGCTGAACGTAGCGTGAGAGGTAGATGAGGGTGACGATGTGGATGGCAAACTGGCCGAGGACCGAGCCGATGATGTAAGGGTTGAAGATGTTGGGTTGAGGACGTTCTTTGGATAGGCCTTCGACGGACTTCGCAATATTAGTTGAGGGCGAGGGTAGAGATTGGGAGGAGTGGTTTACCTTTGCTCTTGAGATGGAAAGAAAGCACACGCTCATGAGCATACCGCTGATTGTGACTTGGCCATCTCCAAACTTAATGCCTTCGAGATAGAGCACACTAAGACTATACGCACTAATCAGGCAATTCAATGCCAATATCTTGTACATCTGGATGGTCGCTACCAAAGTACACCGACCTTGTCGAATGATGTTTGGTATCGCGATAACATTGGCAAGCTTGCTTGTGAATGGAGCTGCAACCGAGGCATCGCCGAGCTTGATCCGCGGAGGCTCATTCTCGTCAAGCTCCTGCTCCATCATCGTAGAGGTGAGCTTATCGGCCAGACCAGCGGCTTGCTCTTGCGCTTTGAGTTGTTTCTGTTGCTGGGGCTTCAAGTTCCCATTTGCGTTTTGTAAAGCCTTTGCGCCCGGAGATGTGATAGTCTGGACCTCGGTTTTCTGTGCAGCTTCTGAAGCTGCTGCGCCGTCCCCAGCAGCCCCTTTCTTTTGCGCTTGCGCCTCCATCGCTTTCTCGTAGTGAGGGTTCTGGGGCCCCGGCGGGTAGATGTGAGCGACCTGTGCAGGGACAGGCGGCGCAGGCTGATTAAACCTCTTCATTATACTAATTTGTTTTTCGTAAACCTCCTTCATCTTGGTCGTTCGGAAGTGTTCTGCTATTTTGTTAAGGTCATCCTGCGACCCATTGAGAAGAGCAACACCGATGTGCGCTTGCTTTAGTGCGCCAACATCATTAGTGCCATCGCCACACATGAGCGTTGTGTATCCCGCGTCCTTTAGGCCTAAGAGGATGTCCTCTTTCTGTTTAGGGGACACTCGAGCGTATACCCAGGTGTGACGTAAGAGTTGAGGAAGAGCAGGCTGATCTTTATACTTTGCTAACGCGTACCCAGTAACGCATAGGTCCTTACTCTGAATGATCTCCTCATCCAAGGCCTTGCTAGGATCGACTGATATGTTCACCTTGTCATCTACACTTTTCCAAACAAGCTTCTTGCCACTATCGTCATGCTCAGGAGCATCAAGGATAAGAACATCGCGGTCGATGATCTCGACTTGGCGGGCGACATGTACTGCCGTAAGTGGATTATCACCTGTGATCATGACACACCGATGGCTGCTCTCATTCAGCATGCGAACAGCACTCATAGCATCGTCCTTAAGGGGACACTGCAGTACTAGGAAGCCAGCAAATGTCAGGCCTGATTCGACATCTTCCCGCATTAGAGCGTTGATCTTGGTCTGACCTAGCTCGTTGTCTGTTGAGAGGTATCGATAAGCAAGAGCAAGGACACGGCCTCCGTTTCTTGTGAAGTACTTGAATGTCTCTTCGTACTTTGGTGGAGTCTTGGTCAACATTTTGCGAATAGTCTCTGGCGCTCCTTTGACACCTACAAAAGTGCCCCTAACCTTCCTAGACGTTGACCGATCAGTGGTCAGAACAGTCGCTACAGAGCTCTGTCGCTTCAACGATGAGGAGAATTGGAATCGCCGCTTGATTGTCACGACTTCGCCACTCGAACTACCCTTACTGGAGGTTGTTGGTCTGCCGTATAGGGTGTCATTACGGCCAAGAGTCCAGCCAAGAGAAGTTAGTGTAGCTTTCTCCATAGGATCACCAACAATCTCTCCTTCATCCAGTTTGACGAGAGCGTGAGCGGTTGCGAGGACAAGAGTTGTCTGTTGGCCAGCTTCAAGAACAGATGTTACTTTGCTGTGAGCGCCATCTTTCTCGGTCTTTGCGTTCTTGTCGTCCAGTGAGAGTCCCGCAATACCATCCACGACCAGATCCTCACCAGTCAAAGTCCCGGTCTTATCAAAGCAAGCAATGTCGACCCTACCAGCGTATGGTATCCGAAAGGGCTCTGTGCAGAAAATGGCGTACTTGCTGAGGGCAGCAAGGCTGGTATTGACGGCAAGACTAAGCTCCATTGGCAGCTCCGGTGGTACAACGCTTGTAACAATCAAGACACAATCGAGCAAAAGCTTTGATCGCTTGCGGTCCTTGGCTACACCTTCCTGCCACACATACCACGAAGCGGCAATTGCGAAAATGAGAAGGAAGAGGATAAAGAGCAGCGCCTCGACATTGTTCGCCGAGACTCTTTCTGTTGAATAAATCATCGTCCGAACGAGGCTGCCTTGGCTTGTCTCGAATCCGGTCTTGACTATCACCGCCATTGCGCCATTGTCTGGTGGAGGGGCCACGCCAGAAACAAGTGTTGGTACAGTCCCGGGTGCATCTTCACTCGCGTTTCCATGAGTGACTTGGAGGACTTTGGTGCCACCATATAGGAAGGCATTCTTGTCCAGACCCTCAGGATCGAGGGGCGCGTCGGCTGGGCGAAGTTGAACAGAATCTTTCAGTAAAGGCGTGCTCTCTCCAGACAGCATAGCTTCATTGACAATCGCCGTACCTTCCACAAGAAGCATGTCGCAAGCCACTCCACTGTCTTCTTTCGTCCGACCGACCGAGACCAGATCGCCTGGCAATAGCTTATCGCTTGTAATTTGCTCCCACTGCTTCTGCCTATACACATAAATTTCATAAGGCTGGATGCTCATTCCACGAAACTCGGTCAGTGTCCTCTGCCGCTGCCACACAACCGTGCTTTCAAATCCAATCAGCATCACCAAAGTGAACAGTGAGTAGTACCAGTAATCGTCCAACAGCCAAAGCCCAACGCAGAACATCTGGAAGACGAAGAAAGGGGCCACGGCATGCTCCTTCCATAGCTCGGTGAATGTAGGTACAGGTATGTCAAAGGTGTTGTCTCCGTATTGCTGTTGTACCTTTTCAATCTCCGCACTTGTCGTCAAACCCTGCGACTTCTGGAAGGTCTCGATCGCCGGTCTCGGCTCCTTGTCTATCTCGTATGACTGGGGCGCAAAACTGTCGCTCTCGGGAGTGTAGAAGAACCGGCGCTTTTGAAAGAGGAAAGAGATGCTTTGCTTGCCGCCGACCTATTCTCGAATTTAGTATGTTTCCCTGAATGCTTGGATGGTTCATACATTGTCTCTAAGCAAGGGGCAGATTTCGGCCGATCCGGCATTGGTGACGGGAATGACTTTGATGAGCTTAGCATCTCGAACATCCCTAGCCGTTACGGATGTGAACAAAGTCGCCAGGTTGACGTTCCATTGTGTTGTAAGCCATGCCAAAGACTGTGCCGTGATGATTGAGCCTGCCCAGACAAATGTCCACTCAGATCCTGAAATATACGTGTTGTACCTCTCCTCTGAAAGATAGATGGCGAAGAAGGCGGGCCATATTGCAAGGAAAGGCCATATGTATGTGTGGAGATAGAGAGGTAACGGATTATGTAGTGTGGCGGACTGGATCTGGGGGTTCTTCACAAGAGGCGCCCTGCAGCGTTCATAAGTCGCGTTCGCTGTGCTGTATTTCTAGAACCGAGTTGACTTACATTGCAGTCACAACGCCCGCGCCACACGAACAAATCAACAGGATGGGCGGCACAGAGAATGAGATGGCATCATATTTGATGAACAAAGCTCCAGGTGTTCCTAGAACTACAAATTCTTGCAGGGATGGCATCTCGGCTCGGCAGAATGCCGGCAAAGTGGCGCCCAGTGGCTAACTTAAGACCGGGCGTTGCCAAGGTGCCAAGATATCTGAGGAGTCAATGATAAATGCAATTCGATAACTTAGGCGTAGCTTCTTGTGTGTATCAAGCTAAGAATGGATCCAGTAGACAAAGCAGGACCAAGTCCAAGTACAACACTACCCGAACGGCCAAAGGAAGTAAAGAAAGATGCTAAAGCAAAGAAGCCAAAAGAACCTAAGCCGGCAAAAGAATCCAAGCCTGCTCCGGCCAAAAAGGAGAAGGCCCCTAATGTGCCCTCGACTCCTGTAGATCCGAATTCTATGTTCAAGGAGGGCTTCCTCAAGACCGTCTTCAATGAAAACCCAACCAGCGATATCACTACTAGATTTCCCCCCGAGCCCAACGGATACTTACACATCGGTCACAGCAAAGCGATAGCGATCAACTTTGGCTTTGCTAGGTATCACAGTGGTCTTTGTTACCTTCGTTTCGATGACACCAACCCTGAAGCAGAAGAAGAGAAATACTTCACCGCCATCCAAGACATCATCGGATGGCTGGGCTTCAAGCCATTCAAGGTGACTTATTCAAGTGATAACTTCGACAAGCTTTACGAATTGGCTGAAGCCTTGGTCGAAAAAGACGGTGCCTACGTCTGCCATTGTTCCGGTTTGGCACTGTGATGGTACGTACAAGAACCCTGCTGATAGTCCTCGTAGATACCGAAATTAAACTTCAGCGAGGTGGAGAGAATCATGGTCCTCGTTATGCATGTCCACATCGTGACAGGCCTCCAGAGGAGTCACTACATGAATTCCGAGCAATGCGAGATGGCAAGTATAAACCGAAAGAAGCCGTTCTACGCATGAAGCAAGATCTTACGGATGGGAACCCTCAAATGTGGGACCTATCGGCCTATCGAGTCCTTGACAAGCCACATCATCGTACGGGTTCCAAGTGGAGGATATATCCAACTTACGATTTCACCCACTGTCTCTGCGATAGCTTCGAGAACATTTCCCATTCGTTATGTACGACAGAGTTTCAATTGTCAAGAGTCTCTTACGAGTGGCTATGTGACGCTGTGGAAATCTACAAGCCCATGCAACGAGAGTACGTCGTAGTGCTCATTCCATGTTCGATCATTGCTAATAGCCTATAGATACGGACGCCTCAACGTCACCGGCACCGTCCTCTCCAAACGCAAAATCAAAACCCTAGTAGACCAACACATCGTCCGCGACTGGGACGACCCCCGCCTCTACACCCTCATCGCCCTCCGACGCCGCGGCGTCCCCCCCGGCGCCATCCTCGCCTTCGTAAACGAGCTCGGCGTCTCCACCTCCCTCACAAACATCCAAACCGTCCGCTTCGAACAGACCGTGCGCCGCTACCTCGAACAATCCGTCCCCCGCCTCATGCTCCTCCTCGACCCCATCCCCGTCACCATCTCCAACCTCCCAGACGACTATATCGAACACGTCGACGTCCCCTTCGGCAAAGATCCCGCGATGGGAACCCACACCGTCCCCTTCACCCAAACAATATACATCGACCGCTCCGACTTCCGCGAGGTCGACAGCAAAGACTACTTCCGCCTCGCGCCCGGCAAAGCCGTCGGCCTCCTCAAAGTCCCCTACCCCATCACCGCCACCTCCTTCACCAAAGATCCAGAAACAAACCTCGTCACCGCCGTGCACGCCACCTACGACAAACCCGCCGAAGGAACCACCTTCAAAAAACCAAAAACCTATATCCAATGGGTCGGTTCCTCCTACATCAACGCCGAAATCCGCATCTCCAACCCCCTCTTCAACTCCGAAAACCCCGATTCCGCCCCCGGCGGCTTCCTCCACGACCTCAACCCCAACAGCGAAGAAATCTATCCCAACGCAATGGTAGAGACCGGACTAGAGGAGATCCGAAGAAGAGCGCCGTGGCCGCGGGAGGAGGGGGAGAAGGGGGTGGAGAATGCAGATGCGGGATATGAGACTGTGAGGTTTCAGGGGCTGAGGGTGGCGTATTTTACGATGGATAGGGAGAGTGAAGGGGGGAGGGTGGTGCTGAATCGGATTGTGAGCTTGAAGGAAGATGCGGGGAAGGGGTCGTAGGGGGCTTGTGTGCTTTGATGGGTTGGGTTTGGGGGTTTGAGATGGATATTAGTGTTGGTAGGAGCGATGACGGATAGGGTTTTATGACGGGAATAGTATAGTCTGATAGCTGTTTCAGAGCGGAGTGGATCCATCAACAACAGTGGCTAAGTATCTGGCTGACTGTCTCTTTGCAATAAATACTACAACCCATGTAGCGGGATACTCGTTCAATCTGGGTATAAAAAGTCCGTACGCATGCCATATCTCATATCTCATATTCCATCCCTCATCCACAACACCCACCTACCACCCCGCATCCCTCACCACACCCAATCCCAACCCCACCCCAACATCCCACCCACCCCAACATCCCACCCACCCCAACCCCACCTACCAATCCCTCAACAACCCCCTCGGCAACACCTCCCCACTCTCCGCCAACTCATCCACCGGCTCCCTCTCCCTCGGTCTCTCAACCTTCTCTCCCTCTTCATCAGCCAGTCGTGGCGCCTCCACTTTCTCACCTTCATCGCTAATATCTGTGGGTTTCTCTGTGGAGGTTTCGACGCTGGGCTTATCGACGGCTTCCCAGTCTTTTTCGATGTCTTCGGTGGGGTGGGGGTGCTTGTTGGCTTGGGATGGATCGGTTTTCGGGACGGGGGTGGTGGTGGGTTGGGTATTGGGGGCTGTTGGCTCCTCGCTGTGTTTGGTGGAGGGGAGGTTTTCGGTGGTGGGTGGAAATATCTTACTGTGTTTAGGACTTTGTTAGGTTGGGTTTTTTGATACAAGGGTGTGTGAACATACGGCAACCACTCCCCATAAGCCCTTACATCCTTTGCCTCAAAGCAGCAAAACACCACCCGTTCCAATCTCCCCCCATCATCTTCTTCCAGAAACCTCCTCACCTCCCTGGAAGCCACTTCCGCAGCCTCCCCCGATGGATACCCATAGACGCCTGTGCTGAGACAGCTGAATGCTATACTGCCCCCCTTCTCTGCTGCGAGCTGTAGACTTGTTCTGTAGCAAGAGGTCAAAAGCTCGGCGGGGCGGTCGTCGGAATGCCGTTTCGCGCGTTCGTAGATGGGTCCTACGGCGTGGATGATGTGTTTGCTGGGGAGGGCGTAGGCGGAGGTCATCTTGGCGGAGCCAGTGGGGCAGCCGTTGAGGGCGCGGCATTCGTGGAGGAGGGAGGGACCGGCGGCGGAGTGGATGGCACCGTCCTGGTTGGTAGAGTTAGCTAGGGACATTCTATCAGAGCAAGCAGTAGCTAGGAGAGTGGGCTTTCCAGACAAATTCAGATATTACAATTTCCAGTGACACGGCGTGTTGCGTCCATGCTGGGACCGAGTTCCCTGAGAAGAATGAGAAGAGTGTGACTTACGACGCCACCTCCACCCAGTAATGATTCATTCGCTGCATTGACGATAGACGTAGTCGCGAGAGTAGTGATGGAGGTACGAATCAGCGAGACTTTGGCGTTGAGCGCTGCTGAAGCCGGTGGTAACGGCGCTCCTATATCTTCATGGTCTGCGGGTTGAAGATCGCCAGACTTGTAAAGGTCTGAGATAGTTGGGATCGCGATGAGCGGCACTGGTGGAGACATCTGGAACTGTGATTTTGTTGTGCAGGTAAAGGTTCGTTGTGGTAAGGACGTGGAAATATATTGCTTGAGTAGGTGACTGAACATCGACGATTGGTCACTTCATGCTGACGCCTTGACAATCAGGTCTCTATCATAATAACTACCAATGTGAATATAACGAACGCTATTGTATTGGCGAACTTCACTCCATAAATCGGTTACAAGAGTCGAGAGCCTCACTTGCTCTCTTCCCCTCTGTCCACCACTCTTCTAACCTCCTCTGTGGTACTCTCCCTTCCCAAATCAGCATTTCTCATCCTCAACACCTGATATGAGATGATCAGCATCGATACCATGACTTGACTGTCTCAGCGTCTCTGCTCCTGTCGTCAAAGCCTCGACAAGAATGGCAATATCTACTCTTGTAGACAACCACCTCATCTTACGAAAAGCCTGCGCCACAGAGCGGCTTATTTGCACTCTACGGCAATGCGTCCGTACAATCCTACAGCATATCAATGATCCGAAACACCAACTCGCTTGGTCATGTCCCTTACAGTCAGGCCTCGACTTCACGCTTTCACCACTGTATATCAGTATGTCATAAGCTGTAATTAGGCTAATATAACCTAAGTAACTGCAGTAGCATAGGAATGGATGTAATATATTCGTACCAGCTGTGGCGTTAACTTCGTGAGTGACATGCGTGCATCATCATATCCTACATGAAGTCTCAAGCAAGCACCAAGCATGTTTCCCCGCCCAAACAATTGAAAGTCATCCTCGCCAACCCCCCTACCAGTTCGTCGGTCCGAAGAATCTCCCTGTAGCGCTCGGATCAGGATTCACGATCTTGACGGCCGTACCCAAATTATCCGCATTGTTATTTGCAGCACTAACCCCCCACCAACTCGTCATACTTACGTTTGTCAGGTTCAGCGCCAAAATGATCACAATGGTGCATATCGCCAATCCAACATCCAAGCCCGCACTCGTGATGTAGTTGAACCGCATCCACCACCCGCGATAGCGGTTGCGGATGTGATGATTGAAAACGTACCCGACAATGCCCCACGTAAGGTAGTTGAGAGGGGTGGCGGGAGGCACTTGACCCGTCCCGCCAAAGATGAGGGGGAAGGACATGTACTTTATGGGTGTACGGGGGAACATGCGTGCAAGGACATAGACGAAGATTGGAGCGAGGATGCCGGCAAGCCAGAACCATTGCAGGTTCGCATACAGGCTGCCAGCCGAGAAGATGCGCTGTGGGCCGATCAAGCCCCATATGACGGATGCATTGAAGAAAACGCGACCAGTGGGGCAGTTGAACTTGTTGGCTTGATGTCGGGTGCAGATATCGGTGATGGCGCCCCCAAGAGCCCATTCCAGGACGCCGACTTGCACGATGCAGGCCCACAAGGTGGCGACTGTTTGAGCCATGAACATGGTTCGTGGTGGGATCTTCATGTATTGGCCCAATTTGAGATCTTGGGCGAAGTAGAGGCCCTGAGCCATTGTGATGTAGCCGTAGGTTTTGAAAAGCATCATCGCTACCGGGCGACCGGGCTGGATATAACCCGTTACGAACTCGCTAGGGGAGTCCGTTAGTGGCGAGGAAACGATTAGGGGAGCGGAAATGGCTTACGTAAAGACGTTGAGGCCAATCTGAATGCTGGTCATGCCTTGAATCATACCAATGGGGACAAACCACACGATTGCGATAATGATGGCAAGGAAGAATCCCCACCAATGCATGTTTGTTGGATATCCAAGACATACGCCAAGGGAAATGCCGAGCATAATCATGAATAAGCTGGTGTACCACCATTGCGGCACATCTTTGTATTTGCCCATGATTCGTAAGTGAACGTCATCTTCGTCGGTTCGAATATTACGCATTCTCTTCCAGAGATCTGGACCGTGGAAGATGGCCGTCTGCACGAGAACAGCAGAGATGGTTGCGAACGATAGGCCGTAGGCTAAAGCGAAGGTGGTGGAAAGGAAGAGAGGAGAATATGCGTGGTACTTGGCCAGATCCAGGGTATATTCTGGGGTCAAGATTTTGGTCACGTTGTAGAGAGACCCCGTATTGTCATAGCTCTGAGAATCGCTGATCGGCAAGAAGTCCGCATACCATGTGTTGGAATAGTGAATACCAATGGTTGCGATCCAGAACCAAAGGATGACTCCAATAAGCGTATTTGCGATGGCGTGCCAAGGCGGGATCAATGGACTGTAAGCATAAGCACTGATTTGCGTCCAGTCAAAGGTAATGGGAAGCAACGACACCCCAGTCCATCCACCAAAAAGTTGATTGACGACCACGTTGTCCGGGCGAATCCAGCAAGCAAAGCAGAACACGCTAAGGAATGGAGCGATGAAGCCTGGAAACCAGTACCAGCAAAAGGAGCCTGCGAAAACGATAAAGAAGTATCGGTATCGTGAGATTCGCCAGCCATTCGTCTTTGCCGGGTCGGTCTTGGATTTGTCGTGGAGACCATAGAAGAGAGCAGTATTGATCAAAGTCGTCGGCCAGATCATAGCAGCTGCAAATCATCAGGACCAGAAGTTTGCAAAAGGTGGAGGTGCTTTACATGGCCAAACCAGTACCTTGCGGAAAATACCTGCGAGTCCGTACCCAATCATCTGTGTAGATATGCACAACAGCAGGTTGAAACCCCAACCAAAGTTCTGTCCGTAGAAACCTCTCTGAGCTGTAAGGGTGTCCGTTGCATAAGCGACACCTCCCGCGACATTGACGTTCGCCATGACGACGATTATGGTATGCTCTTTCATATTGAATTCGCAAGGGTTCAAACTGAAAGATTTGCCGAAAATACGGAATTCTCGTTTGGGCATTGCATAGTACCAGGCAACACCAAGAGGGTATGCGACCAATTGGACGGTGAGCGAAGTGATGGTAATAGCCGGCTGGCGCAGCGCGAAGAGAGCATTCAGACCCGAGGCGAGGGTCGTCAAGAGCATTCCAAGCACCCAGGCGCGGACAGTGTTGATTGGGACATCCTCGTCGTACTGGAGACGATTCAGTACAGGGAGGATTACAAGATGGGCATACTCACATTTCGAACAGCGGCGCGAACTTCAGGATATGGCGAGTTCTCTATGATTTCATCCACTAGACGAAGTTCTCCAGCTAAGTTGTGCCCTTCGGTATTCTCTTCGATCTCCTCCTCCAGCTCTTCAGGCAGGTTGGGGTCCCATCGATGCTTCTTCTGGATTTGATGCAGTGTTGTGTTGACTTCTACCTCGGAGATATGTCTATCATTGCCAGATGCCGTGATGACGTTGCTTTGGTGTTCCACAACATTGAGGCCCTTCTCATCCTTGACATCTGATGATGCCAGGATATCTGAGCCCGAGCCCGACTCGGGGCTAACAACTTCAGCATTCAAGACATTGTCCTGCTTCTTGCCGAAGCCAAGTCGCTTTATGATAGTCGACATGGTGGGCAGAGGAACGGATAGAGGATATCGAAACGTCAAGTACCGCAAGGGAACAGCTGCTCGAGCTCGGAAGGCACGCAACCATCTTCATATGTAATATAGCTAGCCCACACATTGTGGCAACGAATTTGGAAGTGAATGATCCTTATCGCTGAGGTCGACCACCTGCCTATTTCCTATCAATCGCCTGTTTCAAGTCGCACCCATTTCGGATTAAGCCTTTTCAACACCACTTCCAGCCAATAGATGTCGGCCCCGACTTCGTGGAATGTTGTTCGATCGCAATGTTGAGAACCAAATGAGACCTGCCACCGTGATCGCTATCTCGCATGCCATCGATAGAGTCGTGCAACCGATCAGATATCGGTTATGCCGCTAGCGGACAACTACATGAGCATGGTGGCAGCAGGGAATGGCTATCTAAGTCGGCCCAAACAGCATTTGACTGGATAATCAACGCCACTCCGAAGTCGTGGAGAGGCTTGACATAAAGTCTCTTGATCTCTTGCCAGATCTGGTCAATGGGCACATCAGAGAGGTTCCCTTCACAAATCCCATGTTGCTCCGCGTTCGTCGCAACCCGCGAGGGGGCTGGCGGGCCCGACAGAGATCTATATGCACGTCCTTGCATTGCATTGCATGGTCGTCGGAAATCCAGATCATTGTGTTCAAAAACGATCATGGGTCTCATCGCCAAGGATTCGAGTCCTGGCGAGGATTTAGACGCTCGATCGGGCAGGTAACTTTGTTAGGGACTTGCTCGTTGCACCGAGTGCTTGCCTCCCGCCGTGGTAATGACCGCCCGGAGGAGTGCGACGTTCGATTAAGCGGTATCGTTTGAGTCGTCGGATTTCGCTTAGGATTTCTGTAAGAATGCATGGTAACCTCGGCAAGTAAATTGATCGAAGAATGATCAAAGCTTTGTGGTGAAATGGTACGGACGTACCTGAGTCTTACGACTACCTTACTCGTACTGACCACAAGTGAGTCCTCTCGCTTAGTAGTTTCGGGAGGTGCCACCAATCAATCTAGCGTTGGGACTCACTTGTGGTCAGTACGAGTAGTAGTGTTGTGCGGGGTAAAGTAGTATTAGGGGTCGTTGCCGGACCGGACGGGCGCGGCGCGCCGGCGCGCTTACCCTAGATTTCGAAAGATGATGGCTTCATGTTCCATAACCAGGTGGTAAGTCAGACGTAGCAGCGGCTAACGATGGGATTCAATGCCTGGGCGGATCAACATCTACTATACAGATCTAGAATATGTGCAGTCTAAACCTTATCACGTTAGCCGTTGCTATGTCTGACTTACCCACTGGGTTATGGGCGACGTCCAAGATAAGGCTCATGTTGTCACGCACACAGCCATCTCAATCACCTCGGGAAGTACCTTATGCACGATGGCTCCCAGTTTGCCATTAGTTGGGCTTGAGAGGCAAGACGCTTCGTTAAATGACGATCAGAGATATCAAAAGCACGCCTTGCTAGAAGCGCAAAACATGACCGTCAGGAGGGAATGGACTGGAATTCCGATCTAAGTTGAAATTGTTGTGTTATGATCTTTGACATGGAGCAATCCAAACTTGGATTACCACCTGTCACGCTTCAGTCCATGTTGCAGGAAACAAAAGCCCAAAGGAGTCCCATATAGTACACTGGCTTACAAGGCTTTTCATTGTCTAACTTGAATGGCACTGACGGAATGGTGACTGGTTCATGCAGTGATATGGGGTTGATCGATGGGTCATTTATTGACGATAAAGGCAGCCAAAATACATGTATCCTGTGACATTGGAACATACTAACAAATTCGTATTATCACTTGATTGGATCCTTGTCGGTATGCCGCCGGTCTTGCAAGGGTTGTGTTCATCATACTGTGATTCAGATAAGTACGTACTTAGGTTGAGATTTCTCGCAAGTGCCAAGCCAGCTAAAACCTGTTGAACGGTCTCAGGGGTCTGATGGATGATTTGGCTATGCTAGATGTCTGAAAAGGTGAAAAGGTGTCTAGGAACAAGACAACGAGACAACCAAGACTTTGTAGACGTGGCCACTCGCTTATTGTCTTGGCAGAAGGGCTTATTTCTAACACTCCCCTTAAGCCATTACTACCACCGCCTCGCTGTCACCATTTACGTCTAACGCGGAGATTCCACAGAGATTTCCTAGCCGTCATGGGCTAAATCCAGCCTATTTCCCCCTTCCTTCCTATAACTAACCAGGCCATTCTTTCTTTTATAACTAACTAGGCCATTCTTTCTTCCATAACTAACTAGGTTAATATATTCTATTCCGTAACTAACTAGGCCACTTATTTATTCTATAACTAACTAGGTTACTAGTTCTAAGGCCGTTATAGGCTATTAGCTATTCTATAACTAACTAGGTTAATAGTTCTAAGGCCGTTATAAGCTATTAGCTATTCTATAACTAACTAGGTTAATAATTCTAAGGCCGTTATAGGCTATTAGCTAATTTTCCCGTGACTAACTAGGCTATTTAGATATTCTATAACTAACTAGGCTAATAGTTCTAAGGCCGTTATAGGCTATTAGCTAATTTTCCCGTAACTAACTAGGCCATTCAGGTATTCTATAACTAACTAGGTTAATAGTTCTAAGGCCGTTATAAGCTATTAGCTATTCTAAATAGAGCTCCCCTTTCCTTAAGAAGTCTCTACTCCGTGGGCTATTTACCTATCCTCTTCTTCTATTTATAGCTATAACTGTTATAGGCTATTACTACCACTATTCTTCTTGTAGCTATAACCGTTATAGGCTATTACTACCACTATTCTTCTTTATAGAGCTCCCCTTTTCCTAGAGAAGTCTCCGCATATAGGTCTTTTTCTACCCACGAAAGGCCTGCCAGGTCTCCCCTTCTTAGAGAAATCCCTAGAATACCTATCTATCGCTGTCGTACCTTACCACCCCCGCCCTATCTTAGCGTTATCGGGAGTACTTTTCCTTTATCTAATTAGGAATTTAATCTAGATATTCCTTCTAGTAGGTATCCTTTATATACCCTAACTTCTAATAAATAGGATATCATCCTACCTCCGGCCTATTAGGCCTAGACTACTTACTAAAACGCCTTATATACGCTATACTATTATTATCCTTCTCTTAGATGCCTATAATACGACGATATTCCTCTAGTAGTATATCTTTTACCTTTTCCGCCGTAATATCTAGCGTTATTAACTATAGCTAGACTAGTAGGCGGTATTCTTCTAGTAGGGCTATTAATAGGTAGAGGAGCGTATATTTATCACCTATTATTTTAACCTTTATAGCGTTAATTTACTCCTCTAATACCTTAATATATATTAGAAACTCCGGAATATCCTTGAAAGTACTAGCCGAAAGGGTATAATATTCCCTCGTAAGCCTTATAAGCTAGGCGTCCCCTTTAAGGGCGAGTAGTAACGTTAAACGACTAATTATTAGATAGCTATTATTAAATTCCGCCTTAATTAATTTTCGCTTAACTATAGGACTAATAGTAGGAGTTATAAAATTAGCTACTTCCTACGCCTTTTCCTTCTATTCTAAAGACTTCTTATCTCCCTTTTTCTAAGTATATTTCTAGAGCCTATCTTTACGTAGATATACCCTAATATTAATAATCTAGTCTAGGAAATTATCCTCCTTTAAGACCGTAATATAGGAAAGATATATTATTATTAATATTTTCTCTTTTATAATAAATAGCTCTAACGTAGCTAATTACGGATATAATTCTTTATAATAATTAAATAGCGCTAGCCGGGCTTATAACCTATTAAATGGTCTTAGGGGTCTAATAGATGATTTAGCTATACTAGATATCTAAAAAGGTAAAAAGGCGTCTAGGAATAGACAACAAGACTTTATAGACGTGGCCACTCGCTTATTATCTTGGCAGAAGGGCTTATTTCCAACAAAACCTGAGCTAAGTATTCTAAGCCTTTTCAGGTTAGCGTAGATCTTCCGCGGCTACTTCCGTAGGTTCATCTTCTTCTTCTTTTAGACATTTACGCACTAAGATGTGCAAATATCATTCCCTTTATCTTTGCCACCCAAAAGAAGCTATTTTGAAGTCGTTCAATGGAGGCCCATGTTTACTAAGGATCCGATGAGTCTTTGGCAATGCAGGCATCTCGAGGACGCCCCTAGGGGTCAGCTCTAACACGGTGTTGGGGTTGCACACCCACCGTCTGTCACTACGGTCGTGGCACCCTTGCATTGGGCTGCTCGACCTACTTTCAGACAGTGTTCATCAACATGGCCGGTAGCAGCAACACAAGCAGCAATGGTATCAATCTCAGTCTCCCTGGGATTCTCGACGGCTCAAACAAAGGGGAGAATCTGCAAGGGGTCGCTACCAAGGCCTTCGTGCTCAACCTTGCGGTCAGTCTGGGCCTTTTCGCCTTCGAGCTCTTTGGATTCTTTCTCCTCAAGAGCTCGGCCATAGGGCGGAGAATTTAGTGAGTATCATGCCATGGCTCCAAAGCGCTATAGCTGATGCGCCCACAGCCAACCCAAGACATATCTTGTACAAGATAGACTACGGGTCGAGACCGTACCTGCGAACCCAATCAAATGGATCCGCAGGATTTTCAGTATTGAAGACGAAGAGCTCAAGGTGAAATGCGGGCTGGATGGATACTTCTTTATTCGACTGATCCGGGCGATGCTTATCATATTCGTGCCATTGATGGGTATCATTGTGACGATACTCCTCCCGATCAACTACAACGGAGGGCAGAATAACCATCCTGCAATCGCAGGTGGCACTCTCGTGACACCAAGGGTCACTGGCATTGACCAACTGTCGTGGCAGAACGTTGCCCCAACCGAGACGAATCGATACTGGGCACATTTGGTATGCGCAATTTTGGCAATTTCATGGACACTGTACAGGATATACCGTGAAAAGATTAGCTTTATCGACGTGCGGCAGCGATTCCTCACATCTCCAGATCACAGACTCAAGGCCTCAGCCAGGACGGTCCTCATCACGAACATACCGAGCGAATATCGGAGCAAAGAGGCACTGGAAGCACTCTACGATGTTTTCGTAGATAACGATGACCGCTCTAAGTTGACTGTCTGGGTGAATCGAGATTACGGTTTCTTGAGAGGTTTGGTGGCTCGTCGCCGAAAGCTTCGTCACGCCCTGGAAAAAGAAGAGCTGAGCATTATACGCAAGGTCAACACAAAGTTTCAAAAGAGTGGAGAGGTTATGAATTCGGAGAAAACACCGGGAAATACATCTCAGGACTCGCTCACACATGAGGTCGGAAACGAAGCGCACACCGATCATGATGAGCAAAGTATCCTCACAGCCTACAAGTTGGATTGTCATGAGGAGAAACAGCTATGGCGCAAGTACTTGAAGCCTTCGACTGCCTCCCAGGTTTCGCTTATCCAGGGGAAGAATGGTAGCTGGAAGCCTGCCTCTTCGTTCAAGCCCTGGGCCTCTGGGGAGAAGAAGAAAGTACCGAGGATTGCCTGGCTGCGTGCAGAAATTGCTCATCTAAATGTCCAAATCGGAAGCCTGCTACCGAAATTGGATGATGAAGACTTGTTCAAGAAACAGAATTCTGCGTTCATACAGTTCGATAGACAAATGGCTGCACATATGGCGTGCAGTCTTGTCAGTCACAATAAAGCCGGTCGCATGTCTCCTCGTTTCCTGGAAGTTGCTCCTCATGAGATCATCTGGCCTAACATGGGCGTGACTTCCTGGGGGAGGTTCATTAGGACATGCATCGCCCTGGTCTTGTTCGTAGCAATGCTGTTCTTATGGGGTATACCGACCACTTTCCTCGGTTCACTATCTCAGCTCGGTAACCTTAGGGAGACCGTCCCATGGCTCTTCTGGCTCAAGCCATGGCCCTCCTGGATCATAAGCTTGATAGCAGGTAAGTCATCTAGCAAACAGACGGCAAGGCTGGCGCATAGTATGGCGCCGCTACTTCGAAGCTTTTGGCGAAGGATACTTTCGCTCGTGAGATTTGAGTGATACGCAACCAATTTCGCAATTCTTCATGTTATAGTTGCTATGGTCTCTTCAGACTATCCAAGCTCGAGACGTATTTGCCGTTGAGGTTTAGAGGAAGCGGAACGCTGTTGTGCACCAGTCCTGGCGATCTAATTCATCTAAGCAAGCGAGAGCTAACTTGTGCTAGGTCCCGTTACATCTATCTTGCTTGCTTTGTTGATCCAGCTTGTCGTACCGGCGTTGTCACGAAAGCTGGCAGTCCTCGTGGGCACGCCAACACGGAGTAAGCGCGAAGTCGTTACACAAGATTTTTATTTCACCTTCCTTTTCATCGAGCTTGTGCTGGTCACAGCAATCTCTTCGGGAATCGCCAACGTCATCCCCCAGGTCATTGCTAATCCTACTCGCACTCCCACTCTCCTGGCTCAGGATCTTCCCAAATCGGCCAACTATTTTTTCAATTACCTTATCGTTCAATCACTAGGCTTCAGTGGGAGTGTTTTGTTTCAGTACCTGCGCATTCTTTACATCACTACAATATGGCCATGGTTCACGCAAACCCCTCGGGAAGAAGCGTGGCTACAAACGACCATCCCACATCAAGTAAGTTTCGAGTGTTGAAAGGCTCATGATACTCGAAGCTGACAGCAGTATAGATGTGGGGTAATGTTTATTCGCTGACCACCAATTTCGCAGTCATCGGTATGTCCTTGCGAGCTCTAGTTCAGCTTCAATCACAATGAGGCATTGACAGCGCGCGCTATCGTCCAATACCTTTAATTTTGGAGTAGACTGACAATTATCTAGGCCTGATATATAGTGTTATATCTCCATTAATGCTTGTCTTCGTGTCCATGACGTTTTCTCTGTTTTGGGTGGCTTATAGACACAATTACTACTACGTTCAAAGGAACAAGGTGGATACCCATGGTCTACTATTCAACAATGCTCTTTCCCAATTGTTCGCCGGAATTTACATACTCGAGATCGCCCTCATTGGCTTATTCTTACTAGTCAAGGATGAACACAAAAAGTTTTCGTGCAAATCACAATCCATCATCATGATCGTCGTCATGATCTTAACGGCTATATTTCACTTCCTAATGGAGCAACATCTGCGGCCTCTGTACGAGTTCCTACCGGTCACACTAGAAGATTCCGCAGTGGAGGCCGAACGACAGCGGTTTCTCATACGCGATGACAGCGAGAATTCGCACCAGGAAGGCCAGGATGGCGTCGGTATTGATCCATCGGAATTAAGCCCGGTCAGTATGCTGGACGGTAGTCTTGCGAGCCACGTGCAGATGAAAAGCATGTCTGCAACAGCAGCCCATGCAAGGAAAGCAATGTCAAGGTTGAAAGAGCAGACTGCAGCAAGGGTCATAGAAATCCAGGCTCACCTCCCCGAGCCGATCGACAAGTCCAGGCGACGAGAAGTTGCTGACCAACTAGGAGCTGCACTCGCCAGCTACCCCGACGAATTGACAGACCTTTCCCCCGAGGAGCGAGATGCGGAGCTCAAGGCCGCATTCCAGGACCCGACTACCAGAGAGCCACCGCCCATCATCTGGATCCCACAGGATCCTGCAGGAATCTCAAGAGACGTGATCAAGCAGGCCAGCAAGTATGGTCCCTACCTGCAATACAGCTACGCTGGAGCATACCTGACCGACAAGAACAAGTGCGAGGTAACGCAGCCTGCGCCAGACGTCCGGCCGGACTGGCTCCTGGATTGGAGCCTGTGAGGTGTTGTCATTACATGGTGGCGTTGTGGGTGAAACCTTTATTTACGGTTTTCAGCATTAGTTGCGGTTATACCCCTGAGGATTGCATATTGTCTAGTGCTATTCGATAGCATGCTTTATGTATACAAGTGTTGCGTTGACCCTCTCACAAGGCGGCAGGGAAACTGCGGAAGTGCAAGCATTATGTGCGACCATTACCTTACCATAATGGCCTTGTCGAAAAAATTGGACACTCGGAATTCATCTTGCAAATCTCTCGTCAAGTTGCCCATGAGTGAGGTTTCCTCCAAACTCTTCAAATACCAGCAGCCTTGCTCATGAATCATCATCCTGGATTTTTCTCGCATTCGATCTCAAGGGCCATAGCGGCAATCTCGTAATCGAAGACTTGATTGGCCTTGCGGATGTGGTGATATAAGCGTACAAGTGTCGCAAGCGCACCACCAGCGCGAACATTATGCTCCAAAACAAAGCCGCTGATAAGTTCGTCCCTTCCTTTTATTTCAAGTGGTCCAAAAAAAAAAACTGCATTATGTCTCGGATTCTCTACCTTCTGTATGCTTGTTCATTGGTTCTTTCGGCGCTCTGCCTAAGTATTCCTCAGCCGCCTGCCCTTGCTTTACAACTCTCTGCGAACTACACAGCACCTCCGATCTCCCTCGTCAATGGCACAATCTTGATCGCTCCTAGCGGGCCATGGACCTGCAATCGCGGATTTCACTCCATATTTCGTCGCGTGCATTTTGGAGACTGTCGAACTGCGATTCTGGTGAATATGCCAACTAGTGGTCCACCTTTTCCAGCGACAAGCTCGTACGGGTGAGTTTCCGATGAAGTCGTTTTCTCTATTGACGTCGCCAAAGTTGCTGTTTCGCCTGTGTGGAGTTGTCTTTGCACTTGTGACTTCTTAGAACACACAGGCTGTTCACAACCAACATGTCAGATATCCGCTGATCGGTCCTTAATTCGCAGGTCCTGTAGCGTCAGCGTGGGCGTTACCGCCGGTAGCAGGCATGTTTCCTGGCATTGGCCCGATGTCCAAGAACAGGCTCTCGAGTTGACTGCGGCCTGCAAGAGCGAAATGCGCTGGAACAGTTTCCTCGGCGGACAGACGACGTACTTGCGCAACGTACTGATCAAAGTGGAGTACAGAGGTGGCCATGGCTTGACGCAGAACGCGAGTACTGGTGATGCACTGAACTTGGATTGATGCCGCAAAGCTCGAGACTGGAACTATGGGAAATTGGTGCGAAAGAAGCTTCATCAACTGTTGGGTACAATGTCGAGAATAAAGTTCTACGTTGGTTGATAGAGCGCACCTGAGGAGTCGAACGATCGGAAACATATTTGAGACGGTCGTTGAAGTCAATAGTGACATCCATCGTCAGGAAGCCAAGCCTAGTAACGGCGAGAGAAAGGATTCGGCGAACCTTGCCCTGTATCTAACTTTACAAGGAGATACGGGGACCTCTTGATATATTTTACCCCTGAAATTTCAACGCCGCCTTACTATTGGTAAAGAGTATCCCATGTCGTCGCGAGTCTGGCATCCGTCATTTGCAAGAACCATCGAAATATCCAACTACGGAATCACCTCCTGCCAACTTCGCATTCCATGACAAACATACATGTTACGTAGCCTATAGGAGTACCTAAATCTTAGTAACCTTCGTCGTCGACGTTAATCCAAAACAGGATTGATTGAAGGTCCTAATAATATGAACGGTAAATACATCTATGTTTTAGTTTATAGTAAACCCGGGTGAACCTCGGCATTGCTGACGAATGCCATGCCACGCTAGCTAGAACAAGCGAGATACGAGCTCTCCAATCAGAGACTCGCTACCGACGGGTGTGGCGTCTAATTGCGGTGAATCACCCCGAAGCTGATGTTGGCCTGCAGTCATGCTACAAGGCAGCAACTTCAGCACCACATTATGGAGCCTTTGGCATATCCTCACGACCAGTACACGACTCGATCATTACATATGTCAGGATTGACGTACGGAAAGGGTACGATCTTTTTCAGAGATGTCTGCCCGAACCTCAAGCAAGAGCAAACAGAAAGAGTCTCGAGCAGGTGGATATCATGTCAGAACGGGATGCATAACGTGCAAGTAAGTCTAGTCTCGTCTTAATTCTATCCACGAGAACGCAGGGACCTGGCGATGGTACGGGGACTACGAATCGCGAATTACGAGTTACGAGACACGAGTTACGAATTACGGGTCACAAAGCTGAGGGATTGCCTAGACTAAGTCAACTAGCAGTAGCCCATATGTCTGATGCATCTCAACATTAGTCTTTTCTCGCCTCCTTGACTTTCTTTGCTCTTAGTGATACTGTTTTGACTTACATCATGGAGGAAATACTGAATGAAGTGCAGGATTCGACATGTCAAGTGTGACGAAGAGAAGCCGGCGTGTAATAAGTGCTGTAGCACAGGCCGAAAGTGTGATGGCTATCTGTTGAACATCCAACGACGGACTCAAAAGAATGAAGACGTTGTCCCTCCAAGTTCTCCTGGCCTCAGCGTTGCCAAACTTGTACACGCTCGGCAGCTCTCAATTGCCACAATATTGAGTCCTGACATATCCGGCACTACACAAGAGCGCCGCTGTTTCGAGTATTTCCGTTACGAAATCGGCCAGGAGCTCTCAACTGCCATGAATCTGGATCGAGCGCACCATTTTGTCCTACAAGCATCGCATTCTGATGACGCTATAAAGTCGGCAGTCATAGCCATTGGCTCAATGGGCCATCGTCTTCGCGTCAACACGCTTCTTACATCCGACAACCAGCAAGCCAACGCTCTTCAGGACTTCGCCCAATCTCAATACTGCAAAGCGCTCAAAATTCTGCGAGCGCAGATATGCAATGACCCAGCAGGAAATATAGACTTGGCGATTATGTCCTGTTTCCTCTTTACCATCTTCGAATTTCTTCAAGGCAACGATGCAGGCGCGCTCGTCCACTTGCGAAGTGGCCTCAACATCCTACAGCGAGAGGATGGAACGTGTGGGTCCACACTCAATCAAGACTTATTGCGGCAGGAAATCATACGCATCTTTTCCATCATGGACATGTCAGCGACGAGGTGGCTCGGTCTCAAGTCTTTCCAGTCTTCCAGCCTCATGCCACTAGAGACTCTAGAACCGGCGCCAATGTCACTCAATCACTTTATGAACATGAACGAGGCTGCATCTTCGCTGGGTTATCATATGAGTCGAATGTACCATTTTCGACGCTGGGCTAACTTTCACGGCAACACGCCATACAATAAACATCCAAGCGTCTACATTAGGCATCAAGATCTAATGATGAAGCTCGAACGATGGCCGATGGCGATGGACTCCTTCCTCAACACCAGTGACCAAGCGGCACTTAGCATCGAAGAGCTACACCGAATTAGCGTCATGCAGATGAACTACCTAACCACCATCATCGAAAATACGTTATGTATGGATAGGCCTGATGAACCACGCACCGGTGGCCGGTTTGACACGGAATTCCTCCAGGTTATCTCCTTGGCCAAATCGATAATTCTACCCATGAACGACGTAACGAGGAGCAGGGTTGAGCGAATAGTAGCAGCGAACAATGGATGCATCGACCCTGTTCCACTTTTCTCATTCTTCGCGGGCATTATACACCCATTGTTCTTTGTAGCAATCACTTGCAGAAAGCTGAGCCTTGCTCAAGAAGCAGTCTTGTTGCTGTCGAGTAAGCCTTGGCGAGAGGGAGCGTGGGATAGTGCTACAATGGCGGGAATTGCGGAGAAAAAGATTCGGCAGTTGCAGACAGAGGGATGCTACGATGATTTGCTGCATTTGGCGCCTGACCACCATGTCGACCTACCTTTACGAAGCCTCTGTAATAAAGTGAGCTCAGACTCAGTGTCTGCTACAGCGACTCAATCTCTGTGTGAAGGGTTCCGGTATAAGGTGACAGCTTCCAGAAGTCAAGAAGCGGGAGCCCCTACCATCAGTAACGTCAACGGAATCAGGGCCTCAGATCGGTAGGATCACCCGCCTTAGCTTGATTCTACGCTGGAAGAATTTTCCGAAGTCCTGCATGACTGCATCGCTCAGTCAGATATCACGCGGCGCTCCTTAGCGGAAAGATTGGTCGGAATCGATCAGAGATACAGTGCGAGCTATGATTAGCGTCCCTCCATCACGTCTCGCCACTCAATCCGTACCAGAGATGTCCCAAACTATCCGTCTGCCTCTTCCAGGTATCGATCAGGCTACCGCTTCGCTACCTCAAGCAAGGTTTCGGAAGATCGATACCAGGCGGTCAGGTAATCACTGCGACCAAATATTGTACGTTCTGCTACAGGAGTGATGGGCAATCGATACACCTGCAGCGTGCCGTGACTCGTCGCCCCTGACCCATAACTCTATCAGTACGTAATTTAAGCCTTTTTCCATCTCATAGAGTGATTTTCCTGGACATCCACTCATCAACATGAGGGCGGCTACTGCGATAAACTTGGACATCCTCTGCTCTTCCGTCCAAAACCATGCACATGACGAGGACAGCTGCGCGCAGGAAATCGCAACGCAGAATACTACACTAATGTGTATATGCAGAATATTATTATAGCGATGATTAACCTACTGTCGTATACGAAACAAGAACTCTTGTGAAGTGAACGATTGCAGCCTCAGAATTCGTAGTGGGGAAGAAATCAGGTAGCAACATATGATAAGGTTGTATGTTGTCATAAGCACAGTCATCATTGTGTCTCATTCACCATATTTATCTTCCTACACAACCGTCATGCTCGCTCCTTCGATTGTTGCGATACCTCCGCTGCCGGTTTTGTCTCACTTTTATACTCACCAAATATGAGAGGACTGTCTTAATTGGGTTGTCTGAGTCTTGTAATGGCCGTCGTCATCGTGTGGCAAGCCGCAACGCCAGTGCCGACGAATACAGCCATCACGATGCCACCGGTATCGATGCCGGTAACCAGTGATAGTAACATTGATCTCTCATCTCTTGAACAATACAACCTAGACAGACACCAAAAGTATACAGTTGGATCCACCTAAACTGCCTTATATTCCAACATCATCTATGTCAGCCGAGCTAATACCAAAAATCCATCACTACCTCCACTCATTCTCCACCGTCTCCGCCTTAGCCGCATCGAAGCTACACCAAAGTCGCCCCCAACATCATCCCCCGCAACGACTAGGACTTATAGTCTTTATAAGGAGGTTATTCGGGTTTGAGTGCTGTGGGATCGTTGGCCGGGGCGTTTGTGGGAGGTTGTGTGTGGGGCGAGGGGGGAATTTTGGGGGGCTGGGGGAGGATGGATAGGTTAGATGGGTACACGAGCTTGTTGTTGTCTGTATACTCGTCGACTCCTTTCATTCAATCAATCTGCGCTGGGTGCCTTTTCGATCTGATTCTTGCGATTCACGACTCTTTGCCTATGTGATTGGGTACACTGTCTTCGTATTTCGAGAATATGATCAATTCAAGGATGGGCGTATCGCTTGAGGTTCTGTTATCTCCACGGGTCGTGGGTTTTCTGTTAAGTTCTCAGGATGGTGATGGAGATGTTGACTGTTGTGATTGTTTGGTAGGGGTACATGATATGATACTGGAAGCACCAATTTTTTAGGGGATAAGTGGGGATAGGAGGTCGTATGTATGTATGTGGAATGGTTACGAGTTATGGTATTTGGGTTGTATGGCAGGGTAAGTATGGCAGGATTTATGACGTTGAAGGGGAGGGTGATTCGAGGCATGTATCTTTTATTGACGCTGACCCAGACTGTACATTTTCTAGTTGACGTTTGATGTGACGAGGCCGAAGTCTATGTGGAATCTCAAGTCAATTATGGGTACGGATCCAGCGGCTTGAGCCTTGCGGAGATACCTCTTCATTGCCAAATGACCCGCTAGAGGAAGGTAGCAATACTTGTCCAGTCGCAGATAAATCTCCTCATTCCAGGTGATTTCTCCGTCGTTGGTGTTTCATGCGGCTCATCGCTAACGGAGAAAGGGGGTGGCATTCGACTCGGTCATGATCTATGCTGCAGAACATATCGGATATGAGTGGCTGTCGATCCAAGGCATCGCAGCTGTATGTTGTAATGTGCATCTTGTTTCCGTTCCAGCAGCGCCTTTGATCGAAGATAATGATGATATTCCGTTGCAGTGGATTGCGTGGGAAGGGTGAGAGTGGTGATTCCGAGCAGTATGAGACAGAGATCAAGGCCGCCTTCTAGTAGCGCTTGGGTGAGCTCAGTAGGTGGAATGGTGAAGTGGTACGATGTGTCGATGTTGTCACCCTATGGAATACTAAGTTGCGGTGTACCGACCTGATCAACGTAGCAGTGATATATTTGTTCCAGGCGTTCGAAGCGGTTTTGGGAGGGGAGCTGTTGCTGAATACGATGTGCTTTCTTATACCTTGGAGTCGTTGTAAAGGGCGGCCTCGGATCAGGATTGTCAGGCGTATCGAAGCTATTGAGCACTTTCGTGTTAAAAACGTTATGGTCTGAGCCCGGCAGGTCCAGGGTGATGTTCATGCCAGTACTACGCCACGACGTATTTGCGGATGGCTCATACACGAGAAGATTGCTCAATGCAGGAAATTAGAGCGACGCATCATGCCGAGGTATTATGATCATCGATTAGCAATCCAAACTTCTATTCCATGTCGAACTATCTTCGTGAGTCCATGAATCTCTTCATGCGAAATAGCATCTGGTATCAACCTGTTACTGATAGTATGTTGATCGTAGTGTTATAGATCCCCGCCAAATTAGCTTCCAGGTTCTCCAACGACTCGCTTGTATCTGTCATTAATTGCCCATGGTGGGTCATCCACAGGAAATATCCATTGGAGAAGTTCGCTTGAATTGACATTAGGGTGTCTCCAAGAAGGCCTGCAAGCTGCGTCGACATGAATTGTTCGTTGGTGTTCAGTGGTTCTGCCTTCGGCCCACTAGGCAGAATGGAAATGAATGCTTCATCTACTGCTGGGTCTAGACCATAATTGCTGATAATAGCTGCCAATAGACTGTTCACCGTGATCTTAGGTGCGCCTTGAACGTTGAGCAAGGAAACTAGTTTAGAGATGGCCTTTTGGGAACTGATTGCGTAAAGAGCCTTTTGCCAGTTCGAAAAGTATTGCCAGATAGCTACCGTGTTCCTGCGATTAGCTATTGAACAAGCGTGGATAACGGAGAAGGAGGAAGCTATATACCATAGACGTTGTACGCTGCATAAAAAGCATGAGCCTCGCTTGGTGTCTGGCCCAATATCACCGCGCGACAGAAAATCGAGCCAACGATTGAACAGTCGTAGCCTGGTGTTTCGAAAGCGAGGCGTAGAAAACAGACTGACCAGACCTCATCAGGGCTGCAAGTCGTCGTGGTGTTGATCCAGTTAAACATCCACAGGTCCATGCTCAGTGTGTCCCAGCAAGTCGGGCTTGAAACACGACTCGTGTCCGTGCAATTGACGGCCACAGGAGTTGGAGACGCAACGGAAGGGACAACAGATATTGAAGACATCGAGGTGCTGGTGGCAGCCGAGGAAGTGACAGACCGCTTTCTTCCACCTGCGCCAAGACCAGCTGATGGTAGAGGTAGCAGAAAACTTGAGATAACCCAGAAACGCATCGTGCAACAATGATATTTGGTGGTTGGTAAGTGTAGGTGGGATGAGACTGATGGAGAAAGTGATGGTCCCGCCGACCCGGTTGCTACTCTTCAATCGGAGGTCCCGAAGGAGAGGCATTACTCGACCATCCTTGACCAAAGCGCATCGCTATGAGATTATACTTAGTAGTACCTGGCGCAAAACTTTGCGCTTAGTCCTTGCGCCATGCGATAAAGCGCGAATGAGGTGCGTGTGTAAAAATAATTGGTGGCTTCGAATAATATCGCGAACGCAACCCCGAATAGCTAGACTGAGAATTGTGGGGATTTTTAGAAGCGTGTCCCCTCAATCTATGTTCTAGCAAGGTGCATAGACTTCGCGTTTGCTGTTAGTGGAGCGATAAGGGACCGAGAACAGTTCATAGGAGGAGTAGCCCCTCGCTGCGACACGCCAGTAGAACAAAAAAGCACATAGCTCGTAAATGGAACATTCGGACGAGAAGTGAGAGCCTTTAGCTTTGCGACATGCTATCCTTAGCTGCCCTTTGGGAACTCCATGACCGTGATGATCGTTGCACAGGATTACATTCGGTAAAGAGAGAACCTGGACCATGTTCCGATAGTCAATTAGCGGATGTCCCTGGTGAGCTACATTGTATGCTTCTCACATATTCTTGAACTTGTAATTGTTTCTGCAATTGTTTCCGAGCGTCTTGGCCAGGTCGAAATACCACTTACTAACGGGGGCTTCCTTCCACCGGTGACTTAAAAGTCATCTGTCAGTTTTCGCTTTGAAGACAAATGACGAAAGAGGCGACTGATTTCGTTGAAAATAAGACACGAAAATAGTGGATCAAGAGGACAGAGAGCCGTTTGCGGCATGGTCGCAGAAGCTTCATCGACTTGCGAGAAGACCAAGAGGAACATAGCGTTTCGGTCACTTACCGGCGTGATGGAGCCAAGTACTCCGTACTGTACGAGAGAACATTGAAGAAGCGAAGAAGGTTCTCGTCTTGCTTCACTCCGTCGCAACGTTCCTGATTAATTCTTTTCGATTAGCATCATGCACCCCCAATGCGAGTTACGTATTGTCAGACCACATTTCATCAAAGATCTTAAATCACAAGCCCGAGCTCTTGAACATTCACCATACGTCGTCTGGTTCAGCTGCATTGCCAACCAAGAGCTGGAGGCGCTGTATTTTACCTTCTATGAACACTCATCCATCATCCATTAGAACTGGTCGTACTCAGGCAACGAACATCGATGAAGTCCGCTTAAAAATCGGGGTTTGTACTGTCATCGTTGTCTTGTATCAGAAGGAGAAATATTGGCAGAATCAGAGCAAAGGGCGAATTCGTAGGTCTGAACGGTCTGAGAATTCACCCCAGTATGCCATTAATAATATTCAGTGAAGCTGCTTCATTACAACTTATATATTGATCTGTTAAGGGCACAGATCAGGAAAGTGTCTCCTACTCCAAGACCACGAAATCCGTGTGTGTCTTGGTTGGCAGAGTAGATAGCAAATCCTGCGGCAATATCTACGTCTGGAGACTTTTGAGCCTTGACCAGATGCGGGATAGTTACGTTTCTAGTGTCAGATGCTAGCGTCAGATGCTAGCGCAGCCACATGTCACGTGCTCGTCTCTTCTTTCAGCCTCGCGTCAAATCTTCCCCATCTTTCACAACTTCCCATATCTCACATTCTTATCGCAGTGTCGACGGTCAAGTGCATACGAATCTTAGTATTCTAGACGCTTGACAGTCCGTTGTACACAGGGTTGTCCTTGCATCAGTTATGTTGGTGACTCCTCTCTGATCGTGTGTCCTGGCGAAAAACCTTTGCATCTCTGCTCATACCTGTCTCATGTGTGGACGTTGCATAGGATGGCCAACCTCCAGCTTGGTCATTTGAGTTGAATGTTGTTTCATATGATACCCTCTCCCTGCAGGTCCAGCGACAGCCACCTGAAGATGTTTCAAATTCGGCTGCATGGTCAAGACAAGCGTTGTCATAGGTATCTCCGAGATGAAAGATGCCAACCGCGCTGGGCCGCAGAATAGATTGCTCGGAGGCTATATCACAATCCTGCGCACTTCACCGTCTTCAAATGCGCCCGTTGATTCGCCCCCGCAATACGTTGTCAACCAATCATCTTGACGAACCGCCCAATCGTTCTTCTAACCCAGCTTTCAGCGCTCTGAAAATCCTCCAATTTCAATTGATTGACATTCTTCTGATGCGCCAAATCGATATATCGCGGTTTATGACCGAACGTGGCCGAGTACCGACGAGATAAGGATACAAGAACGTCTGTGCTTCCTGTCAAGGTCCAATTCGGTATTACGTGCATAGCCGAGACGCTCCAATGACATGTCAGTCGTACCTGACCCAAGCTATTTGCGAAAGCCAGTGGATGGGTAGTCCTCAGCCCAGGACAATGCGCCTCGTTCCGACCGTCGCTTAAAAGCATATGCACGCTTAGCTCGATGTGCAAGTGAAATCCAACTCGCCGAAAGAGGCCTGTTAAGGCACTTTGCACTACTGTCTGTCAGTGATAGGCTACCAACATCTGACAAATAGTCTTCCGGTACTTCGAGAGATCTCGCACGGGCCGTCTGCCGACCACCCATGCATAGATCTTCTCAGGTCTCAACTTGAAGCTGTGTGGTATATGCGGCACGATCGTGGCTGATGGTCTGGCGAGCCGGGGACCAGATGGAATGTCTCGGACCTACTTCTCAGACTACTCCGTGGTTCCTTGTATGGTCTGCAGCTCACAAAATGGTCGTACATCTGCTCGGCATGCCTGTTCTCGTTCATCCTCTGTATCACAGCTTATTGACCATTCCATACCAATTCCATGACATAGTGGAGACTGTTCCTATATTTGAGGAAGTTTGCTGATGGGGTCCTCCATCGCCGTCACCGACTACGGCCATGGCGGCTGGAAAGTCGTTGTCGTTGCTATACTATTGATATTCATGCAATTCTTGATGGTGACTGGTCGATTTGTGTCCCGAACGATGAACAAGGTCGCCTTGGCAGCCGATGATTATGTCCTTCTGCTCGCGGCTGTCCTTACCTCTGGTCTTTGCGGACTGGCACTTGCGTGTAAGTGGCGATGATGGTGCATTCAAGCGTCCGGAATACTGATATTCATGAGCAGTCCCAAGGATTGCAGGAGTCGGATCCCACATTACCCGAATCCAGATAATGACCCCTTCGAATGATACTCTCGTTGGTCAGGTAAGTTCTGTGTAGCACTACGCTCCCAGAAATCCCGGCTAATGAGGGTCAGAACTTCATGGCCTGGATCATCATCTATGGCGCCTCGATTGCATTATCGAAATGTGCCATCCTCTTGCTATACATTCGCGTCTTCACCACTTCCAAGAAGACTTTCACCATCACTGCGTACCTGGTCGGACTCGTCATCGTTGCGACGGGCGTGGCCAACACAACGGTAGCAATCCTGCGATGCTCGCCCCTGTCGTTCGCTTGGGATAAATCGATCAAAGGGGGGGCATGTATCGACGAGATCGCCTGGACTCGCTACATGGCAATCCCGAACGTGGTGACTGGGGCAATCATGCTCGTCATGCCTCTGCCGCTTGTGTGGAAGTTGAATGTCAGTGTGTCAGCAAAGATCGCACTAACTGCGACATTCTTGCACGGTATCATGTGAGCCTCTCCTCCTTCTGCTCTGTTCCAGCGTAGAAGCTAAAGTTCTCCTCAGCGGCTTCATCGCAAGCTGCGCTCGTCTAAGCATCCTATTCTCAACCGACGCAAACAGCTTCTCAAATAGTACGTACAGCTCCTACACACTTCATCCTCAAATCCACCCGCTAACCTCCGCCAGCTACATCCCTAGTCTGGACGATCTGGACCATCAACGAACCAGCAAACTACATCATAGCCGCCTGCCTCCCCACCCTCCGCCCAATCTTCATCCGCATCCTGCCGTCCTCCTTCTTCATCCTCAGTCACAAACCCAGCTCGAAGCCATACAGCTCATCTTTCAAGGTCTCGTGGCCAAAGAGTTCGCTCGCTCCGAAATCCAGCCAGGGATCAAGACAGTTCCAAACGAGTAGCCAGATCACCGGGTCTTGGAATACGAAGGTTCAGAAGTGGGAAGCGGATGGGGGAGAAGGGTACTGGACAGATGTCGAGGGTGGCCGTCCTGGTAGTACTAGCACCCGACAAGGACTGGCTGACGGCGACGCAACTACAGTGGGCGAGGCAAACAAGGACATGGGTGTCAAAACGCAGGAAATTGGCGCCGGACGCATACTTCTAGCCCCTCTTGACGTCTATATCCAGGGCTAATGTGTATAACCAAACATCAAAAATACCGCTAATAGCCCTGACAAAGAATAAAGTGACCTTACGAAGCACCGAGTGAGCGAGGATGCCCAAAGTGTGCCCGTACACGCGCCCCCCAAGATTCGTGCGATGAACAATCCCTTTCCCAAAACTCGCAACCTGTATGTACGTATACTCGTAGACCAGCAGGTATGCAACCTGATCTCCCTTCCTGCGCGTATAGCACACACATCAATTACTCCATAGATGATGCACCTAATGCCGCTACCGATAGTAGGGTCTTGTACTAGATACGTAGATCCAGCGACTAGGTATGGAATAATGCGGCAATGAACCATTCTCATGTGCTCATGTTGTACAATACTATGCACGCCGTGCATTAGAACCACTCGCTGTTATACCAATACATCAATCGCCACACCGCGAACTCAAGTGGAAATAAACATAATCTTGCATCATCTATCTACAACTACAACATATACAAACCCAACCAACAACAAACAGCTTTTCCCACCTACAAACAACACAACATCATATCCATCTAGCACAAAGCCTTCCCTTCCCCCCCACACCTCAAAGTTTCGCACTCAACCGCTTCAACGTCCCCATCTCCGACGTAAACCACAACGACAGCGCACTAACATCCTCGCCGCAGTTCACGAAATGATAGCCTTCTTTTACGCGTTGCGCTGCTGTTCCCATAAAAAAAAGTGCTTGATCAGCTCATTCCTTACTCAATAAAAACATGTTTTGTATTCAACATACGATATACGAGTGAAAGGGAGATGGAGTGAGAGAAAGAAGGATAGACGTACCAGCCTTCGCATCCGCCGCGAAATGCCCCGAGAATTTTCCGTGGCGATGGGCGGCGTCGCGGACGCGTGCGGCGGCGGCTCGGACGGCGGGATGGTCGGTGGTGGCGTGGCCCATTGAGGAGGCGAGGTCGCTGGGGCCGACGAAGAGCATGTCTGGTGGTTGGGAGGGGTGGTGTTAGTTTTGTGTTGATTATGCGCATTCCTCGGAAACAGGGAATAACGCCATGAAATCGCTACGTGTATTGGGGAAAAGCGCACATGGGATAACGGAGAGAGAGAGAGAAAGAGAACATACCAACGCCATCCACCCCCGCAATCTCCTCGCACCGCTCCACCCCCAACTTCGACTCCACCTGCGCGATGAAAATCACATTGTCGTTCGCGCTCTCGAAGTACGCCTCGTCGCTCTGGTGGAAGGTTGGGGGCGCGAAGATGGTGCCGGCGCCGCGGACGCCCTGCGGCCAGCGCGCCGAGGGGTATTTCATGTAGCGGACTGCTTGTTCGACTTGGGCCTGGATGGGTGGATTTTGTTGTGAATAAGTTGACTCTGATACCTCCTTTTGGGTCATATAATGTGGTGAAGGGGAGATTATAAGGAGGGAAGAGATGAGATAGATACCTTGGATTCACACATGGGGATCATGACGGCATGGGCGCCGCAATCGACGGCGCGCTTGATCATGAGGGGTTCGCCGCCGACGGTACGGATGATGGGGGAGGAGCCGGCGGAGGCGAGGGCGCCGACGGATTGGTACATTTCGCTGTCGTCGATGTTGCCGTGTTCGCAGTCGACCATTACGGCCTGTGGGGAATTTCACGCGACGGTTAGTTGGGTTGGTTCTTTGTGATTGTGCTTGTTGTATGGGGGTTGGTTTTTGGCGGGTTATGAAAAGGGAAGACGGACATCAGCGCCCAAACCGCCGACGAGGCGGGCCAGCGAGTATCCCGGTAGCCAGAGCCAGAGGGCGACACAGGCGGGACCACCATCTCGTGCGCGCTCGAGAGCCTGCCTCAGGCGCGTTTTGCCGGTTGTAGAGACGATAGAGGATTTGGAGGCGAGCAGGTGGGTGAAGGATGGCGGGGACATGGCGGGAATAGACTGCGTTTTATATGCAAGTGTTTGTTTTTGTGGGGACTTGCTGCAGGGACGATTTGTTTTATTCCGGGGGTCCTGTTTGTGACGTGCGCCCGGGGGCGTGTTTTAGCGCCTGCAGGCTTGGCGTATGTGGCTTGTTTGGGGGCTGCGTCGACCCGCTCCTTTCCCCCGAAAGCTTCAATTTGGGCTCGCTTTGGAAGGGCCGAAAGGCTGGATGGAGTATGGCAGTTGCTCTTGGCAGGGGTTCTGAACGCGTATCAAGACATCGATTTCGTATGAAATTCGTCCTCCTCTTGCCAGAAAGTATGCCAACACACCTCGACTATCCCAATATAACACACCCAAAAGATATCTCAACCATCTCTTTTATCATTCCTAGACCTCCTTACACACCTCTTACTGTCCTGTTGTTGGACGAATCATTGATCATTCAACTCCACTCCCACCAGACTCGCATCCGTCACACTACCACGAAGCCTCCAATTGACGCCGGCCTCGACCCCTAACTTGCGCAGTTGCAGAAACGACACCTTATACAATAACCACAGATAAACCGCACAAACAGTTGTCGCCCCAACCGTAGTGATAAGAAATACCAACCCCCAGCAGAGCTCCAAAAGGCGATTGGCCGGATCGGCCGATAATGGAAGCATCATGCGCACGAGGCCTCGAATGACCACCCACCAAAACTGCAGTAGATCCATTGCCACTGGTGGAGCAGAGATTGCAGTCAGCATCTTACTCATCCAGAATTCAAACCCACTGTTAGAGTCAAGATGTAGAGTAGCAGAAGCGCGTGTGCTCTCATGAACATCTCATCTCCCACCCGTCCTCTACAGCGACCATGAGGGTAGTCAGGATCATCTTACACGTAGCTGCAGCAGCCAAAGCCATAGCAAACACGGCCGTAAACCGTGCATCCTCTACATCCACATCGCTCGATGTGCGCACACGTTGGACGCCACCATGGAAATCGCTGTTGCAATTGCAGAAATAGTCCTCAATGGTTCGGTAAGATGTCCAAATGATGAAGACGAACGATGGGACGCTGCCCGCCCAGAGGAGGAGGGATGATGAATCGTACGCATGCACGGGCGGAGCGACGATGGGGATGCCGATGTGGAGTAGAGTTAGTATTGAGGTGAGTATGGCGAGGAACTGGTAGATTGGGTATCGGAGAGTGAGCTGCATGGTGCTGGTCGTTAGCCTCTGGAAGCTTGTTGCATGTTGATGCGATATACTCCGTAGAATATGGAGGTTGGGTTGCCTTGCGCTATTCTAGCGAAGGGCTTGGCTCGATCTAGACGTTTGGCCTCAGGCACTTATACCCGCAATTTTCATCGTAATCTTATAACAAGTACCTTTACGTGTAATAGCCAAAGGACTCAAAGTCCTAGATCTTCAATGATAATTGTATCATTGAATCCACGTATTCGAATCCTAGGGAGATAGACCCAAATGTGTGTATATATGGAATATATAGGATTATAGAGTGAGTATTTCAGGGCCTAGTATACTATTGCTTCGGAGACTGGAAGTAATCCCACGCATACGTTGCTATACCATTGATCGTCTTTACAGCTACCATGTTCCTCAGCTGACTCAGTCTAGCCAGCAGAGCGATACGGCTCAACAATACCAAAAGGCCCCGCCGTCCTTCACTCATCTTTGGCTTCGCCTCTTCCCCTTAAAGGTTCTAGTCTCCCGGTTTCGTCAAGAGCACTTACCTTGGTAAACCCGGATTGAGCCCCTACTGATATTTGCAGCAATTGAGATTCGTGACACTAGGGTATGTACGCTAGGTTGCTCGTCACTGGCTAGCTAATCTCAGGACTAGTTGCGATTTGGTTCATGGCAATGAGCCCACAAAATCGGTAATCACAAAATCGGTAATGGGAGGGAATGCAACTGCCTTTTCGCAGATTGACGTTGATACTGTTCTCAGAGTCGTCAATTCCTTCGATAGCTGATCCGTATTCATCGTAGCGGATACGCTGCACCATCCAAAGTGGTATCATTCGATCCGGAGGAATCATACTGCAAATCCGAGCTCAAACATCTACCCTCGCAATTAGGTATGTGCAGCGGGCCTCGGATTTCAAAGTCGGTGCATCCGCCTGCTAGGGCTATGTGGACATAATTCAAGTCAGCACTTCTCCCCGGAACCGATATTCATTATTTGATCGCGACCCCAAGTATGTACAATGAGACTTACCAGCGACATAAAACTGGTAATTTGCCGGATTTTCCAAAGATTCGTCTGCGGAAAGACTAAGCGAACCATCGAAAGTATACGTTTCTTGCACATGTGGGCGCCCTAGTTCTGACGCTACAAGATACTGATGCACGAGCTCATGCAATACTATCGACGGTTTGTAACGGATAAGCAAACCTCCCAACGTTCTCGTTAGCCGGTCGGTCTTTCGACAGTAATCCTGAGGTGCGCTTGGGGGATTCAGCTGCCAGGGAGGCGTAGCGGGTATAATATCGGTAAAGAATTCCGGACATAACACGATCCAGTGATTGGATTTTATGGCGAAGGCTGTGGGAGGAGGCAAAGGACCCCTGCACCCATCGTACATATCGATTGTCTGCTGATGTACTCGTATTGTGACGCCGCGCTCAAAGGCACAAACCAGCACAGGTGTGTGCGGAATTTGGCTGGTCCAAGTCATTATAGGAATACCGCGCGATATGTTGGTCAACATTTCGGTAACAAAAGGGGCGGAGGTAGGTGTCTTGAAGAACGCGTTGAACGCAGGACTAGTCGTGTTGGAGGTGCTGGAGTCAATCGCTATTATGAGATCTGTCCACAAGGAATCGAGAGCATTGGCCACAATGGATGCATGACCGCCGCATGCGAAGGTCTGGTACGGTCCATGATGAACAATATCTGTGGATTGAGGATTTGCAACATCAAATTGAGACTCCGAATGAGCTTCTTGCGCGAAAGCAGGGAAAGATGGAAACAAAAGCCAACACGTAGACCATCTATATAATAGTGTCCTGGCCATTTCAGGAGTCTAAACTTGGAGGGTAAGATTGAAGGTAGCCATGGACAGAGTAATAAACCATACATACTCAATGTGCGCTGTCCTCTCCAAGGTGATGTCTCAGCCTGTTTCAACTCCCTGGTGATGAACTCATCGAGGCTTTAGCCGCGATCCCGGCGATTTAATGAAGGAGCGCAAGTCGCATCAACGATTCCTCGCTATCTTCCCTACCGTTTCCCCGAATATACAGGGTAACGGCGTATCATTACAAGCATCAAGGGGAACAATTCCTACTTAATCAGCCAACCTCCAGTTCGAATTAAGGCATTCACTGGCCTCTGAATACTCGTGCTGGCTATCGGCGCCCTCGTATTGGCGTCATATGTTCTCGCAAAACAGCCTCGCCAGCAGATCATGTCGACCAAGCTCACCTCATCAAAGCTTACCCTTCGATGGTTAGAGGGTTCAGAGATCACAGCATCAGCTCTTCTACTGAGGCATCCACTGATCACGACATAGAGTGAGTTGTTGAGTTCAAGGCAAGAATTGGTTACCATGATCATCAGGAAATATGTTGCCAGATATATCGAAACCACTACGGAGACGGTCAAGATCTCATAGCCGTCTTGAAAATCTCACTTCCAAACCACTCCCTGGTCTCCAACCAACAATTCCGCGCATTCGACCGTCGGAAATGCCCTCCTCTGTCATGGTCCTTATAGAACCGTTCGTTCGCAATCGCTTGCACCCAGCCTTTTGGTGGGGCTGCGATCGCTCTCGGGAAGAAGATGAAGGTCAAATGTGTCGCCACGTACGACTTGTAAGCATCTTCCTTGCCCGTCCGGTCTTGCTGGGCGACGGCAGCCTGGTAGAGTCGTAGCTCAGGCGTTGCGCCTGGAATTCAATGCATCTTTGGAAAGGTAATGATCTCATCGTCGGGCATGGTATGACTTTTGACGTAGGTCCATTCATGATATTTCTCCACCAGCCAACCGAGCAGACCGATAAGGCTATCGCCCAACGCGGAACCCAGGCTCGAGGGCGCGTCGACTACTGCATCAGATATCCGCTTGACTCTTTCATAAGGAATTGTAGGCTTTCCAGGGCCTACTTCTCTCGCGCTGTACAGGGCCATGAGTTCAGGATCAGGCGAGCCAAGGTCAGTGGCGCCTTGTAGAACGGTAGGGGTCCGCACGGAACGAAATGGGTGTGACAAGCTCTAACATGCTGAGGATACTGCATTGCCATTGATCTTGTGATGAAAGCACCCCAATCACCTCCATGTGTAGCGAATTTCTCCTAGCCCAGCACATCAACCATGAGGATCTTGAATACCTGCGCTGCCTTCACAAGGCCAAAGCCGCTCTTCTGAGGTGCTGGCGCGGGTCCGTAAACGGGAATGGAGGGTGCAATGACATGGAAGGCTTGGTCTTTCTCGTTCGGGGGGTTGGTGAGAGGCTCTATGATTTTGTGTGTCCCATGGAATGAGCCAGGCCAGCCGTGGAAAATGATGAGAGGAAAGCGTTGGGGTTGGGGGATTGGTGATGGACGTAATGTATGACCTGGGGCTCGTAACCTAGTATTCTATGTCGGTCTTGACCATATATTCGCGGAGCTCATCATTGATCTTGGCCTGCGGAACAGCATCAATGCGACCAGCATCCGCGCTTTGGAGAGAGCAGTGTCAGGCGGGAGTATTACCTCCTCTGCTCTTCAATCGTAGCCATCTTCCCAATAGTCTGCGAGCCGCCTTACAACATAAACGATTGCACCCTGACTCCAGTCATCCTCCTCAACATCGGTCTGCTCCTCTAGGTATCGTGCTAGCTGCAGCTGCTGATTCGTAATGTCCAGAAGCGTTTCCTGGACGTGCAGGCTGCATGTAGAATAGGACAAGGGTTTTTTCAATTTGTATTCCAAAATGCCGTGTGTTGCTTGGTGGCAGAGTAAGCCCAAACCGCGCATTGGCATCGAGTGTGGAGGACCACATGTTCTTATGGGTGCTTCCATTGACTGTAGTCACCCAGCACTGCGGAAGGAGTAAAGTCCATCAAAACCTCCGTACTACGTATCCAAGCACGCCCAGTATCCAGTAGTTCTAGTATCCACGGTATAAATTATCAGCGCGACAGGGATTCATTTGGAGAGGACACCTGGAAATCATCCATGTCACGGAATAATCGACACAGAACGAATGTTCCCATTCGTTCTACTATATCAGGCCATCCAGATTCCATTATTTGCCCAATCATCACGAGTCTCTCTGTTGGGAACTATCATTAGCCCTACTGCGGTGTCAAGCATGAGGTACTAGTTGTTACCTTTCATATCTTCTAGCAAGAAAGTCGTCACTTATATGGAACCCGGATTCTTGCATCTCTCTCCTGGTCGGCAATCTTCAGAAACTTGCGGATTGATATCAAAAGACTGTCCGGCTTTTAGATTATCATCTTCTACGTTTCCATTCCATATTGTGATAAACATTTGGGCGTCCTTATCCCTTTTCCTGTACGTAGTCTTTCTGATCCCAATAATATTGAAAGTCATACTTCGTGATCTCCTAGTACAGTCCATCCCTACAACTCCCATTTCCACCTTCAAGACCGCAATTACAGCCCAATCCCCAGCCCCATCCTTTCATCAACATAAACATGATCCTCACGCACAGTCGAGCTAATAAAGGTCTTAAGCACAGCCCCCAAGCCTTCATGATCCGGTATCGAATAATTCCCTGGCCCCGAAAACAACCCCGAAGATGCAAATTTCACAAAAGCGCTCAGATCACTCATGATCAGACCCAAACCCGCATTGAGCCTCCCATTAATCTGCGCAGTGCTGTAAGGATCCGCGAGAAAGTCTGCCGCGCCAGTAGTCTGCACAGGATAGATCGTGGCGCTGTTATTCACAAATATCGCTTTCGCCACTGCAGGGGCGCGCTGCAAGCCTAGTAAGAGGGCTTGAGCCGTTGCGTTGGTTGAGTTGGATATTTGCGGCGATACTTGCGTTGTGGCGTTTGGGGTGGCGAGGAAGGGGAGGCCGAGGAGGAAAGCTTCGACGAGGTTGGGGGCGAGGACGCTGGTGATTCCTTTGGGGTCCACTTCTGTGGTTAGATCGTGGACGTTGTTGTGGGCGTCTGAGATTGCGGCGGGGAGGGCTTGCTGCCAGGTGTTGAAGAGGTTGTAAATTGCTGTTTGGTGGGTCAGTGCTCTTACTCTCTTGGTTTTACCGTTACTTTGAAGCATTGCTGAGGTGGAATGGCTTACTGTAAATGCTGTGTAGCACGTAACGGACTTTTTGTTGTTGGGCTACGGCGATCTCGGGCACGATGGTGAGAGAGGATGTGGGACACTTCGAAGCGTTGAGGGAAGCACAGGAGAATGTTTCCGCTAGGTTGACTGCTTGACGCATGAAGCAGGCGGACCATGATGCCTCGGATTTCCTACAACAGTATGCGGCATTGTCGCCGGATTTGCAGGTCTTTCCGAGGGTTGCGTTCCAGCCTGTGGTAGAATTGGTGAGGAAATCGCCGAGGTTGAGATTTCCCCAGCAACTGCTATCAAAGGCTGCGTTGGGATCGGTGCAGGTGGCGGATTGTCTCGGCTGAAGAGGAAAAGCTGAGGCGAGTGGACGGTAACTCAGTATGAGTATTGAGATTATGGAGGTAGACTGAAGAATGGAGCGAGAATGCATAGTTATAGCTTCAAGTGATTGATGAATGGTGCAGTGAATAGGGGCGGTGAGAACTTTGATGGATGAGTCGTATACATTCGAGGAACCATTATACAGCTACCATATATATCAAAGGCCAAAACTGCCAATTGCTCATGTCGCAACAAAACCTTAGAATGACGGTCAGTCGCATGGATTGGCAGTCCATATTTAGATGAGGCTGAGTATCTTCGAAGTCTTCATCCATTCCCAAACAGATACCCGACGAAGGAGTAGAATAGACTGTTCAATATGACGCAAAGGTTGATAGCTTGGCGGTGAACTGGTGGTAGATGATGGGCGGGTATTCGCGTATAAAGGTTTCCTCCTCGTCCTATTATTATCCTATATATGCGACAAGCGCGGCTTTCTCAATCTATTTTTGTTCACCTCACAACATGAGATATTAGTAGTCGCAACATCCGCTGACTATGTGATAACTGGGGGGAGCTTGATGGTGATATTGTATGACATCCATATTCCGGATCATTCGCCGAATATTGTCTTTGTGCAATGAATTATTATTTCTTTCGTTGAGATGTTTGTTTCTACCACCATTCCAATACAATTCAATAGTGTTATGAGTGGTGGGACTGGAATTTAGCTTCAATATCGCTGTACCCAAGTTGGGAGGGTTCTTGATGCTTTCTCGTATTCTTGGCATAGCAGCCTCGAAACCCAATAAGAGAACTGAATAGATTAGTCCTTTCTCTTGTTTCGAACTAGGCATAATGGGAAGCTGTTGAAACGTTGAAAGGCAAGAAGACGATCTAAAAGTCCAACGTATGTAACGCGATCGACCTCGTCGACATATGGCCTGGTATCCAGTGCATATGATCCTAGCAGTAATACTCCGGACAGCCATATTTACCGACCCCTATCGAAGGCCTTGCTGATCTCGAAAGAATTTGGCTAATCCAATTGTAATAGTATTTTTTATCTGAAAGGAACGCCGAAAGCATGGGAGCCGTTGAATTCGGCTGCTGTAAAGGGTCACGACGTGCCAATGGCGCAAAGTCCCTTTGTTTGCTGAATGAACTCCAGAATACAGTTCCTAGTCTTAGACCACATTCTGCATTGCGGAGAAAACATCTGGCTATCTTCACTATCTAGATCAGCAACTGACCCTCATCGTACACCTGAACGAGGCGGCAAAGATGGAGATATGTGGCGGCGAAGTAGATACGTCATTTAGCGCTCTGTCGCCTTGAAACCAGGCGAAATGCTCTGCAGATTAACGGTGTTGATACGGGACTCGTGAAGGCTTGATTTTAAAGAATGAGTCGGTCACGTAGCAAGGCAGCTGGCCTACGGATTGGTATGGTAGCTACCATTTATATTGTTGTAGTAAATTTGAAGTACAGTAAAGTATTGATGAGGGGTAATTGGACTAGCGTTGGAAGGATGTATTTAGGGAGGGAAATACCCCTATTCTTCCTACTCTTTAGCAACCCCCATAGTAGTAAGACAGAATTAGAAGACGATAAGACTTCACCCCCTTTTCTAGCGACCGGTGCGATAACGATAAAGTCACAGTCTTTTTAGTATTCGAGAACCATTTATACTACGCCGCCGTCCTAGGGGGGTTGCTCCTTTATAGCCTGCAGAGCCACGTCGTACTATTCGCCTCAGCGATGATGATTACTAGTAATAATACCTTCTATAATTACCTATAAGAAGCCTAGTATACGACTTACTATTAAGCTAAAAGAATACTATACTACAGCGTCTATACTAGTTATTAAGAGTCGGAGCTTAGGGTTAAGTATGAGGCCTAGTACGCCCTAATAGGGGTAGATTATCTACTTCTAAGAGCTATAAAGCTCTATAGTAGGGTTCCTATAATAAAGATACTAAGTAGGAGTTAAGATATCTTATATTAAAAGGCTTAAATTAGGAAGACTATAATATTACTACTTTGCGGGGGCGCTACGTATATATTCTCTGGAGCTGATAAGGGGTAATTAGACTAGCGTTAGAAGGATATATTTAGGGAGGGAAATACCCCTATTCTTCCTACTCTTTAGTAACCCCTATAGTAGCAAGACAGAATTAGAAGATGATAAGACTTCACCCCCTTTTCTAGTATCTTACTCAGCTTGGCACGGTCTTGGCGGTCTTGGCAATGTGGGGACCGGAGCTGGGCCCATGAATCTTCGATGAATCAAAATCCGACCGACAATGATGTAACTGCTCCTTCCATCAGAGAAAGAGGAATCGTACTGACCATAACTAAGCGACCGGACTTACTTGAGGTCAGTACGAGTACGACATCTTCGTCATGGCTTCCAAACAACTGCCATTCTACTATATCAATGCTCCTTCTCCGCTCAACTACACCATTCCTACCAGCTCTTTCATCAGCACTCATTCGCCCACTCTATCACAGCCTATCCAGGTCCTTCAGCACCACCACTCTACTCAAGATGCCCGAGAAACTTACGCAATCCATGGTGGATTCCAAGACCGACCCCTTCGTCGCCGTCCAATGGGATGATAAGACCCCGAAAGCCAAGCAGATTGAAGACTTCTACAGCATGGTCGACGGTATGAAGGTCGGCCTGCTCACCACCATCCGCCCGAACATCGGCCCCGTCGCTCGCTCAATGGCTATTGCAAAGGTACACACACCCAACCACTTGTCCAAGATCAAAACCTTCTACAAGCCAAACATAAAAGCTAACACCCCCTCCCTTCCCACCAGCGCGACGGACCCGACTTCCTCTTCCTAGCCACCAAACACTCCACCAAATTCTCTGACATCGAACACGACAATACCGCCCAAGTTACCTTCCAAAACAGCTCCTCGCAAGACTGGGCTTCCGTCACGGGCACCGTCACCACCGCCGCCAACGACGACCCCCGCATCAAGCAGATCTACAGCAAGGCCACCGCGGCCTGGCTCGGCAACCTGGGCGACGGCGTCCACGACGGCAGCCACGACGGCAGCGCCGACGATCCGCGCGTGGCGCTCATCGAGGTCAAAGCGAAGTATATCACTTATTGGAAGTGTAAGGTGACGAGCATTGGGTTTTTTAAGGAGGTGGCGCAGGCGACTTTGATGGGGAGTGTGGCCAACACGGGGGATCAGAGGCAGTTTCTGCAGGAGGATATCGAGGTCATGAGGAAGACGGATGCTGGCAAATGAAAGTATGTGATATGGGCGAGTCATCCAAGAGGGGGGAAGAGCGAGTGATGGGTAATAGATGGGTATATGACGGAGGGTATGGATCCATTTACACACACACACATGTAACGACCCGAAAACGGCCATGACAACTTTCATGTATAAGTTACCTAGCTTTAAAGAAACATTGATGCTACCTTGTGAAACCATCTCACATTCACCTCCCTCCATCTCAGCTCCCTCCATCGCACCTCACCCTCCATCTCACCCTGCTCATACCCAAATACACTCACCCCCCATCCCTCCCCCGTCCTTCCGCCCACTCCCTCCCCCACTCCCTCCTCCCTTCCTACCCCCTTGTCACCTCCCCCCATCCACCCCCCAATCCACTTCCCCCATCCTTCCCCTCCCCCTATCCCCCCCATCCTTCCCCTCCCACTATCCCCCCATCCCCTCCCCCTATCCCCCCATCCTTCCCCTCCACCTCCATCTCCCACCTCCATCTCCCACCTCCCATCTCCACCTCCCACCTCTCCTATCCCCCTCTCACCTTAACCTCCACTAAAACAAAACAGAACAAAACAAAACAGAACAAAATACAAACCCTACACCCTAAACCTAAACCCAACCCCGAACTCACCAATCACTCACTATTCCACATGTGGTTGTACTCTACTTCATCTAGACACTGCACTTTATGGTTTGTGAATGGTGAATGGTAAAAGGGGGGAAGTGGATAGTGGGAAGTGTGGTGGGAAAAGGGAAAAGTGTAGTGGGATAGGAGGGAGGGAAGAGGAGATGGGGAGGATGGGAGGAAGGGAGGGAAGGGAAGGGAAGGGAAGGGATGGGTTTGGTGTGTAGGGAAGTTGAAGAGGAAACTTGAGAGACAATGGGGCAGTGGTGGGTGGAAGAATAGGAGCGTGGTTTCGTGGTTAGCTAGCTTCTAGTGAGTGCCCTTACTCAACGAGGGAATTGTTATCCCCGGGGGGGACTCATCAACTAATAGGTCTCCCCCTAGTACCGATAGTAGCGTCTTGCTATCGGCTGCCTAAGATTAATTATAGTGCCTTATTATAGTATCTCTAGGGGTTTAATACCTATAAATTCTAGTATAATCTTCTAGCTCTTTCTTAATAGAACGCCTTTAAGCCTGTAATAGATACTTATAATAAATTAAAGATTATATATAAATAAAATCTATTACCTACCTTATTAAGATAGCTACTACTACTAGGATATAACCTCTTCCCCTACTATTAAGGTAGCTTACTACTAGGGTAGTAAATCCCCTATTCTAATAACTTTTATTAGAATAAAAATATCTTAATAGGGTAGGGGATAGGACCTAAGGGCTAAGGGTCTTATTAGGAGGTATATCTTAAGGAACTTAAACTATTTTATAATTTCATAATTATAATATATATATATTTTTTAAGCTAGTAATATTACTTATAAATAATTATATTTAAGTTAAATAATATTAAGCTACTAGAGTCTACTACCCCTAATATATAACTTAATACTATTAATAGATAGGAAACTAAGAATTAATTAAGTTATAATCCTTAAAATAAAAGTATATCTATACTAGAACTTACCTTATTATATAGGATATAATTTAATATTAAGATAGCTATATAAGTAGTAAAGAAGATAAAAAAGAAGGCTTATAAATTTAATATATCCTTTAAATAGAGTATAAGACTTCCTAACCTTAATTAACCTAATAGATAGTCTATTAATATAGAATATCTAAAGGAAATAGTCTAGGAAAAGGTAGATAGGAAGGCTAGAAAAGTAGAAAAGAAGATCTTAAATTGTAAAGAAAATATATAAAAGGTAGTAGAAGCTAGGGAGTATAAGAGTCCCCCTTTATAACCTTATAAATAGTACTAGGGTCTTTACTAGACCTAGGACTATTAAACCCCCCCTTTAAAGAAGTAGTAGTAGCCTAAGAGGGGAAGGGTACTAATTATAGAGTCTACTAGAACCCCTCTAAGATAGTTATAAAAGAAGAAGTTAAAGATATTTATATTAATAGAATAGAAATATAACTAGGAAACCTCCTTAAGTAATAGCTCCGCTAGGGCTACCTTAGTTAATAGGGGGATATAAGTCCCTATTAGAAGGAAGAAATCTATCTTATAATTTATAAGTAAAGGAAAGGTAATTTAAATAAAGAGGAGTAAGAAGAATAGGGGATAAATCCTAATAAAATTACTATTTATAATAGATAGGAGGAGGCTCTACCTTAAGTTACTTATAAAATTAAGGGATAAAGAGAGCTCTCTAACTAGTAAAAAAATATTTAATAGGATAGAGTTAATTATTAACTTAAAGAATATCTCTTATATAATATTATATAACTTAAAGGGATAGATAGTATATTATTAAACTATTAAGGTCTCTACTAAACTATCTAAATAAGGCTTTAAAGTTAGGGGGTATTAGGTAGTAATAAAGAAGTATTATATAGCGGGGCTATAAGTATTTATAACTTATAAAAGTATACCTAGCCCCCTAATAGAATTAATATCTCCTTATTAAGAAGATTATAAATCTTATAAAATTTTATAAATAAAAGTTCTAATATAACTTTAAGGAACTAAGGGGAGTTAGTTTTAATAAGATAATAATAGTATTTAAAATAAGTTCTATTACCTAATCCTTTAAGGTTCCCTCTAGGACCCTAGGGCCTAGGTATCTAAGATTATTTATAGCTAGGTTTAAGCTAGTAAGCCTAGCTAGGAGGTATAAGATTTATAAGGAAGAGGGGTACTTACTAATTAAATACCCTAGCCTAATAATTCTTAAGGCTTTAAACTTAAGATAAGAGGTATACCTATTAAGGGATAGGCCTATAATCTTAAATTAATATAATTATATATAAGATTAGAATAGTCTTATTAAATATCTAATTAATCTTAGACCTAGCCCGTTTTAAGAAATTATATAATATAATATAGAGTTATAATATAAATATCCTACTTTTATAAGAGGTAAACCTTATACTAGAATAGATAGAATTCTTTAAGAGCTACTACCTCTAAATATTAATCTCTACGAATTATAAGAACTATATAGGGGTAGTAGTAATTATTAATTTAAAAATAATAGTATAAATAGTAGAAGAGGACTCTAATATAAACTAGGACCTCTATTAATACCTTAATAGCTGTATTCTAATTTATAGGACTAGGTATAAAGGCTATATTATAATTATAGCCTTAATCTATATACTTATAAAGGGAGAAGAATACTAATTATAAATAGATAATAAGATTATAAACCTTTATAATAACCTACTTAGCGTAGTATATAATATAATAGGGGGTAATTAGAATATAACTCTAACTCTAAGAGATAAGGCCTCCCCTCTACTATTAAGCCTAGTATATTTTAGAGGATTAGTAGAAGTAATTACCCTATTAGGAGGTAATAGAGTAGTTAACCTACTAAATAGGTAGAGGATATATAATCCCGACTTTATCTCCTATTTATACTACTAGGGCTTATTAGAGGTCTTAAGAATAGATAAGCTATATGTCTAGGAGGATTAGCTAGATAAATTAAAGGGGTAGGGAATAGTTTTATTAGGCTTAATTATAAATTATAAAGCTATTATAATTACTCTTAATAAAACCTCTAATATAATTTAAGGACCTAGGTACTAATAACTTATACCCCCTCTATTATAAAGGAGTAGGGTATAATTAGAATACCTCTAAGTATTAGAACTACTCTCTAGGGAAAACCTAATAGAGGAATAGATAGAATATAAAGTTAGGGTTATATATTATATAAAGGGGCTTATAAAAGAGGATTAAAAGGCTAAGAGAAAGCTTTAATTTAACTTAAAAAGAAGGTAGCTAAGATATTATAAAAAAAGGTAATATTAGTAGATAAACCCTAAGTTAGAGGTAAGGATAGTAGTAGTAGAGATAAGGGAGGAATACCTTATTAATATCTTTAACTAAAACTATACTTATAATATTATAATTAAATACTTAATACTAAATAAAAAATTAATAAAGTAGTTCTATTAGAGAGTAAAGTAAAGAAATTATAATTTTATTAATACTTTAATAGATAATTATAATAAATTATATAAAGACTTTATAAGTATCTTAGGCGTAGCTAAGGAGTATTATAAGTCCCTTTATAATACTAAATCCTTAGACCTAGTAGCTAGGGAAGGGGTCTTATAATATATAATAGAAAAGATATCCTTATAAGCTACTATTAAACTAAGGAAGCTTATAATATTATATAAGGTAGAGGCTACTATTTAATAGGTGTTACTAGGAATATTACCTAGTAATAATAGCCTCCCTAGTAAGTTTTATAAGGTAATTTTAAACTACTAAAGGAAAGGAAGGAAATCTAATATCCTAGTCCTAGTAAAGAGGCTAGTAGTATTCTACTAGACTATTTAGTTAATAAATATAGTACTAGAATACTAGACTAATAGCCTCCTTATACTACTTTTTAAGAATAAGGGTAAATAAATAAATATTAAAAACTACTACCCCCTCTTAATTATAAATATAGATTATAAACTTTTTATTAATATCCTAATATAATAACTAGTTTAGGTACTTAATAAAGTTATTACTCCTTAATAATTAGCCTTCCTACCTAGCTAATTAATAGATAATAATATTAGGATAATTTAGAATTTGATTATAAAGTATAAGTATCTAAGTAAGTAGTCCTAGTAATAGCTAGGGCTTATAATCCTATTTCTTAACTAAGAAAAAGCTTATAATAGAGTTAGTTATAAATTTTTATAAGTAATCTTAAAGAGATTTAAGCTACTTATAGAGTTTATTACCTAGGTATACCTCCTTTATAATAATGCCTAAGTAAAGGTCTATATTAATAGCTTTACTAGAAACCTATTATAAGTATATAGTAGAGTATATTAAAGGGACTCTCTAAGCTACCCCCTATTTATAATAGTAATTAAAGGCTTAGCTTAAGTTATTACCTAAAACCCTAAACTCCTAGGGATTTAAATTAGTAATAAGATACTAAAAATAATAATATATACTAATAATATAATAGTAATTATATAAATCTAATAAGAAGTAGATATATTAATAGAGGTCCTCTCCTTATATAACTTAATAATAGGGGCGAGAATTAATTAGGGGAAATTATTAGTACTACTTATTAGTAATATCCCTAGAATTTAGATCCCTAGGGTAAAGGAAGTCTCTCCTTAGAACCCTTATATATACCTTAGGATCCTAGTAGGTATAGATATTAACTACTAGCTTAATAAGTTCTAGATAGCTATTATTAAGAAAGTAAAGGTATTAGTAAGATAATAGACCTACTTTTACCTCTTACTTAAGGGTAGGGTATTAATTATAAATATATTTATACTATTACTTCTAAGATATACTATTAGATTTCTTAATATACCTACTTTAATTAAGAATAAGCTAGATATAGAGTATTATAAGCTAATATAAGATAATAAAGTAAGGGGGATAGTTAAGAAGTTATACTTATATTACCTAATAAAGAAAGGGGGAGTAAGGGCCCTAGACTTATAGTCTAATATTAATACTAGTATAATTACCTTAATCGCGAGGGTAATCTAAAACCTAGGAGCTCTATAAGTTATACTAGCCTAGGATATTATAATAATAAATAGGATAGTTATACTACTAAATAAGGATACTATTACTAACTTATAATTCTAATATTTCTCTAATTAGCTAGACTACCTCCCTAAGCCTATTTAAGCCCTATAAATATAGTAGAAATATATCTAGAGATAAGCCGTATATTTTTAATACCCTTAAATAATAATATAACTACTAAATACCCTAATTTTCTACTATTAGTTCTTTAGTAAATAGAAGGGCTCTAGTAATACTAAGAAATTCAACTTTAATACCTAATAATAACTTTTTATAATAGGGGTTAGGGTATTTAATAATATATAGGATCCTATTACGGGGTCCCTTATTATCCCCTTAACTTTATAAACGCCCTCTAAGTATAAATTAGCTATCTACTACCTTCTTTAAAGTAGTATTCTAGATAAATAGGTTAGCCTACTTATAATAGATTAATATAAATAGACCCCTTAGATAATACTATAATAGGGCTATTATATCTAGTCTAGTAATAGGAAGACCTTTTTTACTAAGATTAACTTTAAAATAGCCTACTAAGTAGTACTTAAGGGAAGGATAGGTATATCTACCCTATTTTAAAATAGAATTAAAGGGCTAATCCTCGCTTATATAAATAGATATAAAGGGGAACGCCTCTCTATTAAAAGGATATAAGTAGTAGTAAGGAATAAGTTTAATATACTAAAAATAGGGGACCTCCTCTAGTAACTACTCTATTAAAAGGTATAAATAGGTATTAACTTAAATTAGGTCCTTAAATATTAATAGTTATATCTAATATATAGGATTAACTAATCTATTTAATATATCTAGGTAGAATACTCTATCTCCCTAGTAGTATAAGAAGAATTTTACTTAATATAAGGCTACCTATCCTTAGAGCTACTACTAGAATTAAGGTTTATAAATAAAATTATTACGTTTATAGCCCTAAGTCCTAGATTAATAAGGATAAAGTATTATAAGTAGGATATCCTATTTAAATAGCTATCTAGGTATTATAAAAGTATTATCTATCTTATAACTTCTAGGAGCTAATAGTCTATTAGCGTCTAGCTACTACTATAGCCTACTATTACTAAATAGTAAGGAAGTATATCCTAGTAGATTAGATCCTCTATCTTTATAAGAAATATAAAGGGAAGGATTATAATAGAGTAATCTTTTATAAGTTATAAAGTAAATCCCCCTCCCTTTTAAAAGTCTAGAAAGGTCTAATATACTTAATTAGTAGTTATAACTATAATAAGATAGGGCCTAATAATAAATAGGTACTTATAAATAATAAGAATAAAGGAGTTATCTTAATAAGGTAATAAGATAGGGAGGAGCTCCTCTTATAAAGTTATTTTAGTTATTAAGGTTTTAATATAGCGCTGATTTTTAAGGGGTACTACTCCCTATTACCCCCTTAAATAAAGGGTATTAGGAGGGGTAGTACCTGAAATACTATATAGGGGGAGCGGTTTAGTTAGTTTTTATATATAGATTTTAGCTAGATACCTCCCTCCTAGTCACGTATACCTAACTAACAAAATAAATAATACCAAATCGAAAGATTTAGATATACACAACGAGGGAATTGTTATAAGTGAAGCCATTAACGTATTTAGCCATCAACCATCCCATCATCTACCTGATCTTGATCATTGACCATTGACTATTGAACATTATCACCGACCCCATCCGCGCAACGATCGAATAAGCGCAAATGGTGCGCTTATCTTAATCAACACCCCTCCCTCTCCCATCCCATCATCACAACGGAGCTTCAAGTATAAATACTCTCAGTGTACGCATTGACCTGCATCCCCTTCTCCGCCATCTCGGCATCGCACAGGAAATCCAACGGCATCCACACCAGATGTCCTCTGATCTGATCCAATTTCTGACGCACCTCTTCGACGCGCATGAACGGGTCGTGTAGGTGTCCTTGCTTGTATTTGGTGTGTTTTGGGAGGAAGGATTGGTAGTCGTCGAAGGTTTTGACTAGGTGGGCGTGTCGGTCAGTCAGTCGTCACTTTGACACTACAAAGGAAAACAAAACGGGATGATGGGGAAGGGGTGAGGACATACTATGGTTATCAGGGTCTGCGCGGAAGAGGCGACGGAAGAGTTCGGTGTTGGTCGTCGCGTTGCCGGTCCACATGTCCCACACTCTATCGCTCAAGGGATCGGCAACGAATTCGTATTCCGGTCCTTCCATGATGTCGTTGGGACAAACCTCGGGCGGTTGTGCGTTCGGATCATTCGTGGCGTCCAGTTTCTGCGCGGGAAGGAGGCCGAGATGTTCGCGCCAGAGCATTCGACGGAGGGTGGCGGCGTGGTGACCTGCTTTGTAGGGTTGGCCGTCCATGGTGCTGTCCAGGTAGTTCTGATCTTCCATGACAATCGAAAGCTCGCTATCGTGGAGACCCATCTGCGACTGTTTTACCATGTCAGTGGAATTTCCTTGTCGGAGTTGAAGGAGTAGAAGGGAAATTTACCCGATCGTTGATATTCGAACTGCCACATATCGCAATCCGATCATCCACAATGCACAGCTTCCCGTGAATGTACAGTTCTTCTTGCACGAAATTTCCCTTCTCCTCCTCCGCATCACCGTCCCACTCTTGGTCGCTCACTCTTCCACCGTTCAGCATAGCAGTCCTCGCAATCGAGTCAGCTTTGGTAGATTCAATCTCCCCAAGTCCAGCTTCATCACGAGAATCTTCAAATCGCCTTTTACGGTCCATGAATCTTTCCCTCTCCTCGTCGCCTGCAACGTCCGCATGAGCGGGATTCTTGTCTGTGCTGCTGGGAGCGCCCCCTCCCATAATTTCTTCTGCGTTTGCTCGCTGCACTTCTTGGTATTTGACACCAGACTTCTCCTCCTGTATTTCCATGGCTCTGGTTTTGTTCAGGCGGTCGTACGATCGTAGGTTAAAAACGAAAATGTGCTGTGTAGGATCCACATCCTGCGCTTTGATCTGGCCGTATATTGAATGCTCGCCCCGATTTATCGACTTGTACTGATAATCCATGATGGCCCTCGTACCCATGGCCGCGTCTTCTCTTAGATCGCCCGCGAAACCTGGAATAGCCGGGATAACAATAATGACTCTGAACTTCCTGCCTTCTTTACCAGCCCTCACACAAGCATCCACAATAGCTCTACCGATCGTGTTGTGTATAGGGGCCTGCTCCTCGCCGGTAGCTGTGATGAAGAATTGATTTTCAATGTACACGTAATGCTGCGCATTCCTGATAATCTCGCAGTAAGCATTTTGAATGCTATGCTCAACCGGTTCAATACCACTGCTCCAGTCGCAGCTGCTCCTCACAACCTGCGCGTGCACCGTACCTGGGTGTTCGTGCGCCCATGGCATATCCTCCAGTGGTGAACTAGGATGCCGTACATATCCACCCATCGGGAACTTCGGCCGCTGAACCGCTATGATGTCCTCGTGCTCACCTTCACGCCCCTGCATGACCATCCATGGGTATCCTTCATCCCGTTTGTATTTATCCCGTTTGACGAAATTCCAGCGCAACACGAAATGCTCCGCTATATCGTAGACGCAGTCACCAATGAGGCCCATGGCCACATCATGCCACGGCATTCGTCCGAATTCCGCTTTGCTGAGCTCGTTCGACTTCCAGTCGTCCACGGTCTTGAAGTCCATGATACGATTGTTGTTGAAATCCTGACCCGGAAAGACCTCATTTGCGACCCCGGCCGGATGCACATCAGCCATGGAATGCTGTCTATCGTCCCACCTCCCAAAGCACAGATCCAGTCCCCCAATAAACGCCAAGGCATAGTCAATCACAATGAACTTCTCATGATGCGCCCAGTAGAAGGTCATGTCGCCTGCGTTCTCAAAGACGTTGTGATCCGGATGTCTCATGACGGTGATATTGCCGTAGCCCGGGGTGCCTTTCGGACATAGGGCATGCAAGGCATGTTTCGTATGTGCACTGTTGCACGAAATGGCCGCGGCGACCTCTTTGTAGACAATGACGTAGATCTTGACCCCCGCCTCGGCCCTCCTCTTAAGGATCTGATCCAATCTCCATTCCTGATTGAAATATGGGGGTCGTCTCAGGAAGAGTTCTGGACTCAGCCACCAGTCTTCGATGTAGATGACCTCTTTTGCCTTCTCCAGGGCGACACTGACGGCCCAGAAGTAGTCGCGCCCGTCGACGTACCATTTGATCTTGTTGCCTTCTCTTTCCGGTGCAAAGGACTCGAAGCGGTGGGATTCGGCGATGCGCTTACGTTTGGCGTCAGTCTCCTGCTCGTGCTTTTCGTCGTGGCGGTGATTGGAGTTGATGAGGTTATGGAATTTGCCGACTTTGGACTTGAAATGGTAGAAGCCCTTCTTTGTCTCGTACAGATTGGTGTCTGCAAAAGAACATGGGTGTATTAGCCAAGTACTCTTTGTAGAGGAGACAGGGTAATTCTACTCTTCATCTTATCACGCAGGTCTGGGAAGAGATCAGGGTGCCTGAGCTTGTCCATGGTGGACATGCTGGACTTGTCCCCACTGGGGGTGGGCGTAGCCATGCCGGCTTCTGCGAGGTGCTCTTGTCTTATAACACAGATATTACTGGCGAAATGGAAGGAGAGAGGTGAGTTGCGAAGTGTTGGACTGACGACCTCGACATGGCTCGTGCCTTGAATGGGGATGGGTACTTAAGTGGTTCTGGCCAATAGCCGACGAGAGTCTATTCTCGCCGTTGCCGCTCCTTGGCCGACCACTTGGCGGTAGGGCGGACATCACTCCGACATATATCGTGCTGTTGTCAAAAATCATGCCATTGGGACTTGGTATGTACCCATGTTTGCTAGAGCAATTTCTCCCTCGGGACACTCAAGCTCACCGCTAGCAGCAGAGTCCTCAGGGTCCAGCTTGCATCTCTAGGCTGCCCGAGGAGAAGGGCCAGTCGAACAGAAAGAATAGAACTATGTATTGCATGAGACCATTAATCCTTCTAGGCACACACTGTACTTCAATATTACGCAACGTACATTATACTAGTCTATGGTAGTCGTATGCACACATCTATAGCCCCGCCGATTGAGTACCAGTACAATCATACCAAGGTGTTGATGCCAGCCATCATAGATCGCTCACAGACGCCAATTTCGCTCCTCAAGATGGCGCTAAAGGTGCAAACACAGAAGGGAAATTACTATACCGTTTAGCCTTCGGACTGCGGATCGCATCATCTTCCTCGGCTTCCTCTCCTCCTCTCAAAGTACGAAAAGTTGGCATTCCTTGGGCTCGTTGGCGTTGGCGGCGCCGACCCCGTCACTGCCGGCATACCCATCCTGACTTCTCCAATCCTTCTCAGGAGTCCTTGCAGCGCCATCCTCACCTCCATCCCCGGCTCCCGGTTTAGCAATTCGACTCCAAGTGGGTAGAAAGTCTCAATGTGCTTCTCAAAGTCTTCTCGCGGGAAGTTGGTGTATCCTTCCATCACATCCACCACGACAGGCCGCCACGCTTCGATGTTACGCGGCTGCGTTTCGTCGAGCTGATTGAAGGACCGGATGATGTCTGCGCACAACCTACTCGACCGTCAGTATGATGTCCATGCATGGACAAGAAGAGTGACATACGGTATCAGTGCAGCCTCTGTCTCCGCCCGGCTTTTCCGTCGCTCCTCACCCTCATCATGGTACATTCGGACTAATATGCTAACGTAGCATGCCGCACTCCCGCTTTCTTGCTTCAACAAATTGGGCGGCTGCTTCATGAAGCCTTCCCTCCAAAGCCTCATCCGCAGATCTTTGTTGTTGTTGAACTTCTTCGCAAACGTGTAGCTATTCTTGAGGAGCGCCATCAGCCGCAAAAGCTCGGAGCTGGGAATTTGAGCATAAACAGCGTCGTTGGAAAATAGCTCATTCACAGTCTCAATCATGAGCAGTTGCAACACACATCGCGTGATGATCTTGTTGAAGAATTTGCGGCGTGCCGCTGTGACCACTATGGGTTGCTGTTGAAGATCAGATTGCGGACGATAATCTTCTAGCTCGGTATTCGCCTGTGATGGCGTTGTTGGTATGTTGTTTGTCATTGTTGAGTCAGACCTGGTCCGATTGACTGATTCCGTCGTCTCTTCGCGCTGGCTAACCGACGAAGATTCGCCGTTCATCTTTTCACTCCCTTGCTGAACACCTGCAAAAGTTGATAAAGTCGGAGAACCGGCGTTGAGTGAAAGATCCTTCACGGTGGCCGCTTCCCCTTCGGGTTTCCGGACACTGTCATTGTCCTCGATGGAGGTAGAATCCGAGGAGGACGCAGCAGCGGAAAATAGCTGGTAGGCCGTCGTACGATCGAAGAGCTCGACGAAGCTGCCAACAATTTTAGTCCAATGCTCCGGCTGAAACCGGTGCACATTCTGTAGGATCAATTGCTGTAGGCAGTTGCTTCCAATGCGTGCAATGGTATCGTTCTCCTGACAAATGCACAGTGCTAACAGGTCCAGAAAGCGATCCATCATATATTCAAGAGAGTCAAAGTAATGTGTGAAGAGGGTGATGACATTCCGTAAAGCCTGGATCATGGTTGTCGAGAGCCATACGGATAAGTCTTCGTGGTTCAGTACATTCTTCATCTCGGATTTGGACTTCAATACCATGAAGATAGGATAAATCAACTGTCGCCATATGGTGTCCCAGAAATCTGGTGGGAAGTCACCTCCATATTGTTTCAAGATATCAAAGAGATAATTCAAGGCCTGTGAACGGACTTCCAAATCATCGCCAGTCATGAGAATGTCATGGAATGCGAACAATACTGGAAACCAGAACTGCTCTTCTTGGGTTTGCCTGCTGATAGCTTTGGAAATTCCCTCCCTTTCCATGCCAACTCCATTCTTCAACGATCCAGCCCGATGCGAAAGGGGACATTCCGGCGTCCTCAGCATCTTCGGAACGGTTGACTTCAGCGCCTCGATGGCGGCTAGAGACTTCTTCTGGAATTTGAGATTCTTGGAGAACTCCGTCAAGCAGACAACAAGATCTGCAAAAGCTCCTTGGGAGACGACCACTCCGAAGCGAGTGTTGTAGATCTGACTGACGTGGTCATAGGCCAGATTGACGACAGCTTCTGTGAAGCAGGTTAGCAAGACGATTGTTGTGTTCTACATGGATCAATGGCCTACCGTGGGGCTCCCTGGCAGCTACAGTGAACACACCAAACATAGTCTTCCACCCAGACCGGATGTTTTCTCCACGGGCTTGAATCATCTGGATCAAGCATCGAAGCACCATATCCTTGACGGTGACAGTAGTGCTGTTGGCCATAACATGCTCGAAAGGCCTCAGAAAGTCCTTCTGGAATTTGAAACCTGGCAATTCCTCGATTTCCATAAACCGCATAGACAGCTGTCGCAACGAGTCCAGAGCGAAGAAAACAACGTGGGTATTCGAATGACATCCAACCTCATTGAAGTGCTCACCCAAGACTTGCCAGATGTTGGTCCATTCGAATCTGACACGATCCATGTTGTAGTAGCTGATCTCGACCAGCTTTTGTAAACTATAGGTACGCGGCGAATCACTTTGACCAGACGACTGTATCTCCTGCCAGCTGACCTCGCTCAAGGCGCGGACGAAGTGGACAATAGCTTCCCCTGACAGCTGGACAGTGTTAGTGAAGATGCGATCCACGCCCTTGATCATGTCAGACGAGCGACTCTCATGGGCTGTTTCGAGGTGGTAATTCGAGTGTGTGGCAGTTGCGGTGGGACGCGATCGGGTGGCGGCTGGTCGTCGTTGCTGAGGATTGGACGGTCCCCTCTGGATGCGTGCTTTGTTGACATCCGGAATAGCTCCTTCGTCCACACCTCCAGATATCAGCTGGAATCGGTCGAGCTGGCTGATACAAGTTAAGATATCCCGCCATGAGCCTCTGAGCATATTGCCTTCCGTTTGCGCAATTTCGATAAGTGCTTTCAAGGCCTCAAGGTTCTTGTTCAGCATCTCGCTCAGGTTGCCGAGGTTAGTGAAGCTGGCAAGGGCTGTGACGAATGCTGTACGGGGGGTCTCGATGTCGAACAAACACGAGATGCGAATGCCCAACTTGATTCCCTCCATACAAAGCCTGATGACTTCGATATTCTGAGTGGTCTGCATCTGAGCAGAGAGTCCGGAGAAGAAAGACATCCAAGTGACATCGAACATTGGTCCAACATGCTTGAATGAAGTGGCAGGTATGTACTTCGGCATCGCGTGGCTTGCGGTTGTTCTTCGCTGCGACTTGATCATATTTCGTAGTCGCTGCTCTGCTTTCTTCGACATCTCTTCCGAGGCCTGAGCGTACGCTTCTCGTTGGAGATCACGACCAGCCTGTAGAAATGCTTGGCCGACGCGGGATGCTATACCTCCACTACCAGCAGGCTGAACTATCACACCCATGGCCGCAGCCGTTTCTCGCTCCGTCTTCAGCACGATCTCGTTCTGTGCAATCTCGTCGTAGATGCTAGCCAGATATTCGTCCGGTAAATTGGCGTTGTCATTGATGCCTCGGTTATTCTTGATGAAATCTTCGGTAGTCATCCGCTTCGCCTTTGCAATCTTGATGCTATGCTGATCGGTGTTCAACATAATGACTGAATATGCCAGAACGTACGCCGTGTCGGCATTTGCAAAGGCATTAGGATTGCCGGTAATGTATCTTTCAGCAAATTTTAACATGAAGCGATCAATTTTCTGCGCTTCGCCAGGAAGTCGGAAGCTTTGAAGGAATTGCCTTAGTGCATCAACGAATCTTCTTCGGGTGAAGTCCATGGAGTCTACAAACGCATGCATAATAGCAATGTTATGTGGTTCACCTTCGCCGAGGTACTCTCCAATCATAGATTTGTCCAGGGACTCGGTGGATAGTATGAACTTGGCGATCTCCTCAGGAGAGTCCTCCTTGATGAAACCATCGTTCAAGAGCTGTTTGATTCCACGTTTGGCCTTGAAGTTGAATTGGCGGATACCATCGTTAAGCGCCGTTTTTCGAAGCTTTGCTTTCTCCAGTTGTAATGGGTCATCCTCAAGCATGGGGGTAGAAGGGGCAATGGGCGTGTCTGCAGTGGACATCCTGGGGGAACCTGTAATCTGACTGGGATCTAGGGAATCTCGAATGTGATCTGTGGAATCTCTCATGCTCATGTTCCCGAGCTTCGCGGCGCCTGCTGCCAGGCTATCTTGAGACCAATTGACTAGCGACCGTAAAGTCCGGACTAGGCAGTCAAGGGCTTGCTGCTTCAGGAGGAACTCTACAGGTAGATCCCATTCATGGTTCCTAGATATATTCAGGCTTGCACTGGTCAAAGAAGGAGGCAGCTTCCCGTGATCACGCCAGTCAAGGTCTGCGTCGGTCTCCTTGGTATACTGGTCCTGATACTGCTGCGATTGCTGTGCTGATACGATGGCGGGCGGGATGGAAAGACTCGAGATCTTGGACAAATGCTCAATCATCCGCTGAAACATGTTGTCAAGAGCTGTTGATTCACAATCGTAATTGAGGTACAATTCGACAAGCGCCCGAGGATCTGTAGACAATCTCTTCAAGATTTTCATGACGTACAACTTTTGAAAACTTGGAGCAGTCTTGCGTTCGAGAATGGCAAGATAGATCTCCTTCAAAAAGAGCTCAATCTCCCTCTTGAGCATGACCCGCATGTCTTTAAGCATAAGCCAGAATATCTCAGCGCATATTTCAAATACTTGTCTAACAGAACTTGCTCCATTCCTGCTTACGCTCAGACGCAGATACTGATTAGTAGCCTGTCCGAAGCTGGTGGGCTCATTGTTTGTGCCGCGAATGGTACACAGGGGAGAGGTAAAGACCGTCTTGTTGTTATTTAGTGTTGTCCGAATGATGGCAAGCGAGACGAGCTTCGAGCGCATGTTCGCAGAATGGATGTCTTGCTGCTGATCGGGCGCTAGCTCCTTGTGGCTGAGCCTGCACATTGATCGAAACACCAAGAATGCATCTCGTACGAATATTTCATCCTCTTCATCCTCATCAGGAGTGTCCGGTCGGTTGTGGTCAGCATCACCATTTGCTTGAGACCCAACCTGGCCCAACGTAGTCCGTGATCTGAGCACAGACTTTGCCGGTGTAACCATTGTGGGTGCATTGTCGGCTATCCTCCTATCATCGAAGCTTTTCGCATTTTCTAAGCTTTGTAGCGTTAGCTTCTCTCCTGGAAGCTTGGGAACTGGCTGATCCGTCGTCGAGACCGAGTTACCCTCCGAAGATTCATCAGGATCATCGCCCCCGTCCGTCTGACTTGATTCAATAACGGAATTGCTACCATTCATCTCGACCTGACTACTATTCGCGGTTCCCTTGTCCGAGCCCATTTTGACCAAATTCAATCGTGCCTCTTTCATGGATAGCCTTGTTGTGACTCGTTCGAATACTGTACCAACCATCTGCGTCAATGTCCCTTGCGCCACCTGTTGATTCGTATTCGATTTTGAAAGCAGAAATATATTGTAGACTTGACGAACGGCCTTGAGGAGACCAGATCCATGAACAATGAGCTTGTCGTTTAGGACTGCTGCCAGCAATGACTTCACGATCTGTAGCTGCACCTCGTAGGGTGTGGCTTCGTCCTGGAAGCAGCCGCAGATGGTTTCTATAGCTCGGTCGATCAAAGGAAGCTGCTGCTGGCCGGGCGAAGCACTCGCGTCGTGGGATTCTGCCGGGACGGAGAAGTACGAGTAACTTATCAGCTTCCCTATACAGTCGAGCGCGGCTGTTGTCAATGGTATGCTGGCAGTTTCCGTAGCAAGCCGTAGAGGTTCGAAGATAATCTCTGGATTTGGTGAGCCATCCAATCTCTTGATTGCGTCTAGAGCTTTCTGCGCGGCATCCCCGAGTGTCTTTCTTTTGCGAGCTTCTTTTGAAGCTGAAATTTGGTCCAGGGCCGACACCACGAATACAATGGAGCTTAGAGGGGCCGAAGATCTCCTGGTCCCAGTTGTAGCTTGAGTAGAGGCGCTGTCAGATCGATCCCTGGTATGTAGTGAAGTGCCATTCGATGGGGCGGTAGAAGGCAGATCACCTATACTGTCGGCCGTGTGGGCAGCTTTACCTGTCTCGTCCCTGTTGGAGAGTGAGACGGGTTCGGGGGGCGACCGGGTTTGTGGTCGTTCTGGTAGTACGGTTCCATAATCTGGCTGTTTAGACTTCTCCTCAAGCTCAGGAGCTGCCTCGTTCATTCCAGCTGCATCTAGTTCTCCATCGATCATGTTGCCATTGGGTACGTCAGCGACCTTAATCTCTTTGAAATCCATCTTGTGGTCCAGCTCTTCTTTGTCCTCCTCCAAGCTTGCATACTGCCTATCTCCATGCTCAGCCTCGGTGGTGGAGGGCTCAGTCTCGGCATGCTTGCCAGCATGGCTCTTAATACCATTGGCCCCAGCTAGACCAACGACCTCCTCACTGTCCGCCATAGGAGGCAGCTGAACCCCAGGCAGCTACCAAAGCTCCTGCCCTCCGCCGAGCAATTCCCAATGTCACTTGCATCAAGCTCCAGTATGTTGCAGTAAAAAGGTAGGTTCCATCACAAACAAAGCCTTTCGGATCCGCTGATGTTTGTCTTGTTTGCTGAAGCACTGTCCGGACTTGTCGTTCTCGTGTAATCGTGGAAAGCCGATGTGGTCGCTGATTGGCCCTTTTGGACAGCCCATCACGGGCTTGGCACTCTGATTTCGCCGGCCCAACATGCTTTGCTTCCAGAATCCACCGAACAAAAGTCTCAACATCTCGGCGACTGTTCTGAACTTCAAACCTCCTTCCTTTTGCACAATGTATATGCCGTATTGATCTGCCTAAAGGTAGACTTTGTTCTGTCCTTCACCAACCCCCTCCTCAGACCGCAATGGCTATTCCACTTCTCCTTCGGGCTTCTGCAAGAGCATGTCTTAGAGCTGCCCCGAGCTCCGTGGGAGCTGCTCCGCTTTGCAGAACCCAAAATGCTTCAAGGTCAGACAATGTGATCTGCAGGATGCAAAGATTTTTGCGCCTTGCAAACCTACTGACAGAGCTTACTATCTCAGAAACATACCAGCTGTCTCGGCCCTCGCTCGCTACTATGCCTCTAAATGTATGCCCATGATATAGAATTATATGGGAGGCTTCTCAATAATGCCCGACAAACAGCATTTCCCCCCCACACCGTCGTTAGCATGCCAGCATTATCACCAACAATGACTGCGGGTAATATCGGGACGTGGCAGAAGAAAGCCGGAGATGCGATTGCGCCAGGAGATGTTTTAGTAGAAATCGAGACAGACAAGGCACAGATGGACTTCGAGTTTCAGGAGGACGGTGTACTAGCCAAAATACTAAAGGACTCGGGAGAAAAGGATGTAGCTGTGGGAAACGTGGGTTTGGCAGCTCCTGTGAAGGGTCATGCTGACGTGAAGTAGCCCATTGCAGTCATGGTTGAAGAGGGTGAAGACGTTTCTGCCTTCGACTCATTTACTCTAGATGATGCGGGGGGCGAGAAAGCGCCGCCAAAAGATGCGCCCAAAGAAGAAGCCCTGGAATCTTCTGAGCCCCCAGACTCGGGATCGAAAACATCACCAGACACTCTTGAAAAAAGCAAGCCGAAATCTGAGCCAGCTTCCGAGCCCGAGGAATCCGAATCAACAGGTGGAAGATTAGAGACAAGCCTAGACCGACAACCCGCAGCAAGCCCCTCCGCCAAAGCCCTCGCGCTTGAAAAGGGTGTACCGATCAAGCAAGTCAAGGGCACGGGTCCCGGTGGCAGGATCACGAAAGCGGATATCGAGAAGTTCCAATCTCCGTCAAGCGGAGCATCAGCCGGCGCCGCAGCAAGTCCTACCTATGAAGACATCCCAGCCAGCTCTATGCGCAGAACCATTGCCAACCGTCTCGTCCAATCGTGGAACCAAAATCCACACTACTTCGTCTCCTCCACTCTCTCAGTCACAAAGCTCCTCAAGCTTCGCCAAGCGCTCAATACCTCAGCGAACGGCAAGTATAAGCTCTCCCTTAACGACTTCCTTGTCAAAGCTTCCGCCGTCGCCTGCAAAAAGATCCCGGCTGTCAATTCAAGCTGGCGCGAGACCGGCGGCCAGGTCGTCATTCGTCAACATAACACTGTGGATGTAAGCGTTGCGGTCGCCACGCCTATTGGCTTGATGACGCCTATCGTCAGAGGCGTCGATAGTCTTGGGTTGGAGAGCATCTCGGCACAGATCAAGGATCTAGGCAAGCGAGCAAGGGATGGAAAGCTGAAACCGGAGGAATACCAAGGTGGAACCTTCACAATCAGCAATATGGGCATGAACGCTGCTGTGGAAAGATTTACGGCTGTGATCAACCCACCCCAAGCTGGCATCTTGGCTGTGGGCACTACCAGGAAGGTTGCCGTCCCATCGTCATCTGACGAGGGTGGCGTTGAGTGGGACGATCAGATCGTTGTGACTGGGAGCTTTGATCACAAGGTGGTGGATGGTGCGGTGGGAGGAGAGTGGATACGGGAGTTCAAGAAGGTGGTGGAGAATCCGTTGGAGATGTTGTTGTGAAGGAGAGGTTTTACAGCTCCGTCTATTGTATTTTCCCATATTCAGTGTGTTTTAGACGTGTCATTGGGTTGCAGACGATCTGCTCTGGGATGTATCAAACCGGCGTTTCCATCATCAGGGTTCAGTCTAGTTGATTGAATCGAACGATATTCTGTTCATGTGGCAATGGCACTGCTAAGGATATTGAATGGGACTGAATTTATCAAAGTCACCACTTTTTCAGCTTACTTCCTTATTGACATCTATCAATAATTGACCATATAGATTCGGAGATCCTCGAGCTGGGACTTGTGAGGGGGTGTATGGTGTGGAAGGTGTGGAAGAGGAGTTGTTGGGGAGTTCTCCGGGGTTAGATGTTGCGGGGAGGGTTGGATTAGAAGAGATGGGAGGGGAGATGGGATTTCCTTGTTTTGATAACGATGGTGAGTTGGGTGTGATGGAAGTGGAAAGGGCTGCGTAGGGTTATCTGGACGAACAGCATCATTGCTTATATTGATTCTGGGGAGGGGTTGCTTGCTGAGGTATCGAGGATAGATGTTGTTGATCCGTTAAGTATAGAAAGGTCATGCTAATGAGATTGACTGAAATGGTTCATCGCTATGGATCCTTTCTCTATAACTTGTTCGGCACTTCTGCATATTCTACATCGTATGATGGAATTGATGTCGTTGTTTACTTTCTGAGTGGAACTTTGTTGTTGCATACAAGATTTAGAATTAGGGAGGAAATGGGTATCCTCGTCTATCGTCTCTTGTTTAGACTTATAGGACGGTATGTATACTACTCGATGACGATTTAGATTTGGCTTGTAATGGTTCAAATGGCAGTTTTGATCTGCTATCCATGGTTTCGCATTTCTTAGCACCGTGAAGGATTGGTATTGTTATATGGTGTATTATATATAGAAGAGCTATTGTGTCACTCGCCCCGTGATGAAGTGATATGCTTTGACAAGAATTGGTATCTGTAGACCTTGATAGAGGCCCCTTCTCGAATGCCGTTGTCGGTAGGATCGGGATGCGTGTAGAGTATATGGAGTAAGAGGCGTTATTGTACTTCTGTAGTCTTGGTAGTCGTGGTAGTGAAAAGCCCTAGCGTAATATTACGAGCTAGCGTGTTCTATGGCCAAATCTAGGTTGCACTAGTTCATCACGCGCGTTGGTCGTAAACAGCCCACCATTCAAAGTAAACATCCTATCTTCACTCACGTCGCTCCCCATCGCACACCGTCGCACAGCTTTCCGAATAGCTTCATCGCAGTCGCATCATCCCCGCGACACAGAATACCCACCAGTCCCGAACCCATGGCCACCGGCAATGCCTGGCTGCAGAAGCAGCGGAAACCCGACCTCGCAGACATCGCCGACCATCTCGGCTTGAAGAAGTACGTATATACCTACATTCCCACACCGACACCCCCTATCCCTCACCCACTCACTCATGATCCGAATCCGAAGAAGCCAAACCAAACGCTAACATCTGCGCGAACCCACCCACAGCCATTCGAAATTCCGAAAGATGGACCTCGAAATGTCCCTCGAGCAATTCCTGCGCGACAACCAGACCGCCCTCGAGTCCGATCCCCGGGTCTCCGCTTTCTACCAGGGCGTCGACCCCGCGTCGCCCGTCAAACATAACCCCGGCGTCTCGGAGAAGAAGCCCAGGCAGCGGAGACAGACACTGAAAGCGAAGGAGGAGCTGGAGGCGCCGTAGGTCTCCCAGCGCTCAGCCGAGCGCACGCCCTTGAACCCCAACCCCCAAGAACCCATGTGGCAAACCAAACTTGCTACAGACAACGTTCACTCACCAACGCACGAATTACAGATCCTCCTCCTCTTCCTCCCCCTCTCCCCCCTCCACAACCCTCACAACAACAACAACAACAACAAAACCACGCACCCCCGCCCGCGCCCCCACCAACCCCCACACCATCCCCCTCCCCCCCTCCCCCTCCCTCCTAGCCGACCAAATAGAAACCCACACCACAACCCTCCTCGCCACCCTCGCCACCACCCTAACCACCTCCCCCCTCCCCCCCCTCCTCTCCACCCTCCGCACCCACCTCTCCCACCCTACCAGCATCGCCCTCCTCGCCCTCGCCCTCGAAGCCTACGGCCTCCGCACCCAGGTCCTCCCCCTCCGCTACCTAACCACCACCCCCGCCCTCCCACTCCTCAACCTCCCCCCGCTCGCGCTCAAGATCCCAGACCTGTTCGCGCTGCTGACGGGCGCGTTCTGGGGGCCTGTAAGCTTGTGGGTGCTGACGAGTGTGGTGTTGCCATTGGGTGGGGGCTGGTTTTTTAATTTGAGGGGGGAGGGGGGGTATGATGCTGTGGGGTTCAATGTTGTTAAGGCGCTGGTGGCGTGGGTTGTGTATGTGTGTGGGGGCGTGGGGGGCGAGAGTCGAGGGGTGGTGGAGAGGGGGGTGATGGGTGGGGGGACGGGGATGCTGGTTGGGGCTGGGGTTGGGGGGGTGGCGGCGATCTATGAGGCGGTGTTGAGGAGGTGAGCATGGTTTGGTGGGATATGGTTCGTGAACGAGATTATGGCAGCTCATGTGTGATTACGGTTACGGTTATGGACATGGGATATGGGATTTCTGTCATGAGCATTGGATAAGAAGCCCAGTGTTGTCACTGCGGCTGATTCCTCCCCTTTCCTTTTCCTGTAAAGCCATGGATAGGCAGGCGGGGGAAACCCTGGCTAACGTCAATAAACGACTATATACATATATACGCTTTTGGTACTGAATATAAATATCCCCTAGTCGCAGCAATTGCTCTTTTATGAATATGGAGAGGGAAGAAAGGAAGATAGTTTGTGGTTTTCGATGGATGAATCGAGTGAAAAAGTTGATGTGGAAGCGACTGTGCTGCTCATCACTCAGGTATATAAGGGTAGAAATACATACAATTGACTGAGTTACCTAGCGACATAGGTTTCGATATCAAGCTACCTATAACCCCTGCTACACCGCACATCCCATCCCATCCCATACCACACCACTCATCCCAAATCAATCACTAAAAGCCGACATCATCCACACTACCATCCGATTCTCCGCCTAGAAAACGAGGAATAAGCACGAGATCTAAGCATGGTAGTACTTCTTCACAAGCACCACGCACCGCCCCTCCCTCCCCAACCCCAAACACCATACAACTCAATCTCTCCACATTCTCCCCCCACCCAAAAAGCCTACAGATCCTCCCCCTTCAGAACACCCGCTCTATGCTCCCGACTCGCCTCCTGAAAGCTCCTCCCGAGCCGCAAATCCCGCGCAATCTTCTCATCAGCCTCGACCTGGCTCGCCATCAGCGCGACCGCCTTTTCCGCCAACCCCTGCGGCAGACACACGACGCCGTTGAGGTCGCCGATCAGGTAGTCTCCAGGATGGATGGTGGCGGTTTGGGCTGCGGATTGGAGACGGATGGGGCTGTTGATCTGGATGTTTTGCTATTAATGATGAAATAATAATAATAAGTACTGTGAATCCGAAGGAGCTCTGCACAAAGATTGACGGATTGTGACAACAACATGTACGTACCTTACCAACCCTCAGCACCTCCTGCGGTGCCGTCGTGCCTACATCCCGCGCAAAGACCGGATAATCCAGGTCCCGATGTTCCTGCAGGTCGCGCACGCGACCGTTGACGATGGTGCCGGCTGCGCCTAGATACTGGGCTCGGTTGCTCATGAGGCCGCCGTAGACGGCGTTGAGGGTTCCGGGAGGGGCGGAGATGAAGAGGATGGAGTTGGCGGGGAGGGTGTCGATCTGGGGTTCATGAAGGGTTGAGCGGGATGCATTCAAGGGATTGTTTTGGGTGTTGAATTTGAGGCAGAAGAGGTTTTTTGGTAGTAGAGACTGCATCTCTCTTTCTCGCCTGGCAGATGTTGGGGAGTAGATAGATAAGGAGATCTGCGAGCTGGAGATTTCGGATCCCGTGTGCTTACATAGTGGCTCTGAGGCTTAGGATCCGCGCAGTCGTCTTTCGGAACATATTCGACCGTATATGCCGGGCCAACGATCTTCGTCGGACCTTCTTGCCTCTGGGGCGACCAGAGGGTACTTTTTCTCGGACGGCATTAGCATCGTGCAACGATGACACTTGGGTCGTGATTTCATAGATAGTGCGACTGACAGGTCGCTCAGAAACCCGCCGTGAGGATGTTTGAGCTTGACGAGAGCATCGGAGACATCGCAGCTAGGATAGGCGGATGATCAGCCACAATGCGGAATTTGTGATGAGTCTCTGATGGACGTCGGTGTCGGTAGTTCGGAAGCGTACCTGGAATAGCGTTGTAGCGCTTGCACTATGGGGTCGTGGGACATCTTATTATTGATACAGTCATGGGACGAGTATCAGGCGAGTCAGGAGACTCGTACGACAGGATTTAGTCTGATGGAGAAATAATAGTAGACTTCTACTTTTTATACTTTATAAGTTTATTACTTCTAGAACTAAATTAAAGGGAATTAAGAGTCCTTTAAATTATAAAAGATAGTAAGTCTAATAACTATTTATTAATACTCTAATACTAAGTAACTATTATAAATAATTTTTAAGGTTTAAAATTAATATTTTTTATAATATTTATCTTATAACTCTTATAAATACTTAATAGAAGTCTTAGTATCTATAAAGGTTTATATATATATCTATTATATTTAAACTAATAATTACCTTATTAATACTACTAGACTATTACTTACTAAGAAATAAAAGACTTATACTTTTTAACTATACTTTTACTACGTAAAAATCTGGATTTTTACAGGTAAGGTATTTTCTAGTATTCTATAATATATCTAGCTGTTTAGGAATAGTTAGGATGTAGAAAAGCGTAAATATATATACCCTCCAGGTAGAGTTAAAATTCATGAATACTATAAAGAAAATCCAGCTTTCTATTTCGCCGTTTTATAAGTATTAAATGCCTTACATATTTCCCACCTGTAGTATATACAAATCCTTACCGAACCTTAATAAACAGCCAGCGGAGGCGCTTTGCCATCTATAGAATACACATCCATTCCCCACTCTTTCACATATCGCACACACTCTACTATACAAAAACGCCCCTCCCCCTCCCCCTCTATAATACGAATCTCCACCCTCCTCCCCACTCACGACGGACACACACACACACAAGCACTCCTTGCAAACACCCTCGCTATTATCACCCACGCCTGGATTCATAACCGTATTGATCGCAGGTTGCAAACACCAATTCTGCAGACTTGGCGGCATCGTGTTCGAGCGCCGCTTTTAGCTTTTAACGTCTAACAGCTGGTGCGATTGGCGGGGGTGGAGGTGGATGGGGTGCCATGGGGGGAGATGGAGGTAAAAGTGGATGTGGTGCAGGCGGAGGTTGATCAGATGGCGGTGCCATTGACGGAGGTGCATGTGGTGCCACTGGCGGAAGTGGAGGTCGAGGTGGAAATTGAGGCGGGTATGGGAGTGGATGTGGTGCGTTAGGCGGAGGTTGATCGGCAGGTAGTGGATGCGGAGGTTGATCGGAAGGTGGTGCCATTGGCGGAGGTGGAGGTGGACGTGGTGCACGCGGAGGTTGATCGGCAGTTGGTGCAGCCGGCTCATCGAGATGACAAACACAGACATCGCAATGCGAGTCTTTCAAAGGGTCATTGACTGTCGTGACCGCTTTACCATTGGCATCGCAGGCGAGGGAGACGGCTCGGCTGGTGCACCAGCCTTGGAGGGTCGATTGGCCGGCTCCGGGGAGGCTGCGGACGTAGGCATCACCGGCGGAGTCTGCGGGACACGCAAGGCTCTGTAATTTTTGGTCAGATTTCGATGGGTGTTGCGCGTGGAGGGTGGGAGCTTACGAATGTTTTTGGAGGGCTTGGGAGAGGCATGGTTGTTGCCGATAGGATTAGAGCGCTGATTGTTAAGCCGGTCGCAGCGAGAGAGGTCGCGGACCGCATTTTGGGGTAGAGATTTGTGGTTGTTCTCTAGAGGTTTGGGAGTGGTTGGCGGTGATGAGGAGGGCGGTAATACTCTGACGACAGGATCCGGGTGGAAAAGTGATTGGTAGATCGTGATGAGTATGGTATAGAAGTTTGTATTTGTAGGATGCATCACCTTTAGAGCAGGTAGAGACGGCTTCGTCACTGGTCCTCGTCTTCAAACATATCCGACCTCAGAGGTATTATTATCCTTTACAAGATCACTATAATCAGCGCTTTTAACCAAGCCGTGTTTTAACTACATACCGCCTCAACATCTGGGATTACATTGCTCCCGGTTTTACATGGCCTTTGAGACTGTGTTTCATTGGTTCAACGGCTGCTTGATGACCACATATGGCCTGGTCTATCATCAGGGCACGGCGGATCCTGTTCAACAGTGTTTTGCTGATCTCGAAACTATTGGCTAAAACAGATCAGGCGCTAGTAGATAGGTTTTATAGTGAGATTATTCAACGTTTATTTAATAATTTACACGGGTCTAGCTATACGCTAAGCCTAATCTAAATTTACCTAAATAAAAACCGTCGCTACTTAGCCCTACCTATCTAGGATTTACCTATAAAACCCCTTTTAGTAATTATCTATTTATTTATATTATTAATAATAATATATTATAAATATTAATTTTAATAAAGAACTTATATATATAGCTACTCTAGCCCTCTTTATCCTTAATTTATATTATATTAGCTAAGTCCTACGCTATACTTATATCCTACTAGTTAAGTATTAAAGTAAAGAGTAGAGTCTTAATAATTTCCTACCTAAGTAAATAAGGCGGATATTTAGATTTATTAAAGATAAGATATATTAATTACTTACTTATTTTAACCTTACAAGTATTAATTAGTAATATAGTTATTAACCTAGCTTAAAGCTTACTCTATATCTTATTCTAGTAAAATTCTTATACCTACGTCCTTTATATAAGTTATTAATAATATTTAACTAGTCTCCCTCCTTTATTTCTATTATAATTAATAATATCCTTAAGTACTTATATAATTATTATAATCCTATCCTACGCTAGTATCCTATTCTTAAATATAATAGGATCTAGAGGTATATAAGGGTAATTAAATATATAGGTAAAATATATAAGAGGTTTATAATTTAAGGGTTTATTAATAGAATATTTCAGCGCTTCTATTAATTAAAAGAAGACTAGAGGTTCTTCTACTTTATATATAAAAAGGTATATAGTATAATATAATTAGGGATAATATACCTAGATAGTTTAATTAGTATACTATATAACCTATTTAAGGGAAAGGTAAATAATCTAATAATATTATAAACTTCTAGTATATAAGACTAGCTATATTAAGTATTCTAGGGGTAGTAAGTTCTAGATCTATTTAGTAATAAAGCTTATAAGTATATAGAATTTATTATATTACTATATATAGGCTACTTAAATATATAAAAGAGAAAGTTTAATAGAAGAATAGCTAGTATATAAATTACTATTAAATATAGTTTTAAGATAATATAAATACTTTAAGTAATAAATACCTTTAAGTATAGAATAAAATTAGGGTTAATACCTATTAGTAATATCTATTAGGTAGTAGTACTATTAATAAACTACTTTACCTATTTATAAGGCTAAAATATAATATCTAGTTAATTTAGAATAAGGCCTTTAATAATCTACTAATATTTATTAGTAATTAACTCTACCTAATAATTACTTAGGTATATTTCTTTATATTAAGCCTTATAATATAATTAAAGGGATTATAAGCCTATAATTTATATATAATTATTTAACCCTAATATTATAACGCCGTTAGTTTATAGACTATATTACTAATTAAGAGCTTATTATTAAATTTAAGTTATAGAGAAGCTTATAGAGATAAGTTATAAATTAGCTTAAATCTATAATATATATAAGAAATATAGGAAACCCGCTCTTATTAAGTAATATAACCTATTTATATAATTATTATAAAATAGTAAGTATCTTATAAGGCCTTATTTCTTTATTCTTACCTGAAGTTTCTACTTTTATATTTTATTTAGTTTTTCTACTTCTTATTCTAAAATATCCTAATCCTAAGTTACTTAAATATTAGGGGTCTATACTAATAGTTATTCTATTATTCTATATTATTTTATATATTAGAGTTATAAAATATACCTAAGTATTATATCTACTAGTCTTATAATATTCCTATTATATATTATTAACCCCGTCTTTACTAAGCTCCTTATTAACTTCTATATAAAAGTCCTTTATAGTATTTCTCCTTTACTTACTATTATTATTATTACTTTTAAAGTCTCTACTATTACTTACTTAATTTATATCTTTAATACTATTAAGCCTATTAATATATAATTATACTATACTTATAACCTTTTTATTAGATATCTAGGGACGGCTTAGTATATTATTATTTATAAGGATAGTAAGACTAATCTTACTAATAATATTTTCTAGTATTTTTTATATTTATTCCGTCTCTTTACTTAAGTACTATTAATATAAGACTTAATTTATATAAAGTATTTAAATAAGGTCCTCTTAAGCCCCTATTTACTTTTATAATAGAGTTATAAAGGCCTATAACTCCTTATAAAGTATATTTAATATATTATAAGTCTATTATATTCCTTTAATTAAATATTTAAGTTCTATATTAATATTAAGTTACTACTTATAAATAAGTTCTAGCTTCTTAATTAAAGCTAGGTCTTAAGTACTAGTTATTATAAATATATTAATATTAATAAGTAGAGGGGCCTAAGTACTATTTATTAATATAGGCCTACTAATACTTATAGGTATTATTACTAGAGTTATTATATTATAAGATTTAAAGAATTTTAAACTTTACTTTATAAAATTAATTAAAATAGTAGTTATATTCTAAGTTAGATAAGACCTTTATACTTATTTAGGTCTTTACCTATCTTTTTATAACTTTATCCCCTTATTCTTTTTCTTATTCTACTATTATAGTTATTATAGCTAATAAATAATACTATTAATAGAGTTAACTTTATCTTTAAGATTACTCCTAATATTAATACTACTCTAGTAGCTAGTATTACTCTAGTAGTAAAGACTTAGGCTTTACTACTAGCGGGGGGAACCTTTTAATATAGTACTTATACTAGAGGGTAATAGTAATATTATTATAAATAAGAGTAAGATAGGTAAGCCTTCTAAAGAGGAATCTTATTTATTATTTTCTTTATAAGAAGGAATTTTATTAAAACTAGTATTCTCTATTTCCCTTATAACCTTTTTACCCTAATAAGTAGAAAGTATATCTTATCTAATATTATAATCTTATATTTTCTCCTTTTTATCTTTTATATCTTACTTCTTTTTATATTTTCTAGCTTAAACTTTATTAGCTATTAGTTACTATTAATTTAATACTTATATAAGGTTATTATTAATTATTATATACCTAGATCTCCTATAATATTCCTTTTTATATTTATACTATTTAAGTAGTACTACTACCTTTTATTAATAACTATTTTAAGAGTAGGAATAGTAGGTATATATCTTAAAGTCCTATTATATATCCTTCTATTATAAATTTATATTAGAAAGTCTATATATACCTACTTTAATAAGTATATAATTAATAAATATTATTATCTCCTTAATATTAAGAAGTATTCCTTTATATATACTTTATTCCTTCTACCTACCTCTTTTATACTTCTTATTATAACTATCTAATTATAAGATATCTAAGCTCCTAGTCCCCCTTCTCTTATACTTCTTTAAATATTATAACAGCTTTATATTATATAGCCTAGCTTTCCTATAACCTTTCTCTTTATAAGGGGATTTCCGCGGGGTAGGTTAGGAGGAATATAAGAGAAGGATATTATTATTATTAGGAGGTTCCTAGGGTATAAGAGATATATTTATATAGAGGCTAGTAATAATATCTTCCTACTAATTATATAAATATATAGTAATTATATATTTATTATATTATATTAAGATCTTTAGTTATAAGGATATAAAAGAAGGATCTAGCGTACTAGTAATAATAATAGTAAAGGTACTAGTACCTAAAATATCCTTAGAAGACTTTAAAGTACGTCTAGGAGGTATAAAATAATTATTAATAATAGTAGAGGAAGGTTATAAGAGGGATAGAATAGATATAAATATAGGTAAGTAATAGATTAACTATAAAGAATATTAAAATAATAGCCTAATTAGGCTATTATTTATATTAAATTAGTAAATTAGTAATTAAATTATTAACTAAATAATCTATATAATTAGTAAATATTATAGCCTAATATAGCTATTAACTATTAAATAATATTGAATAATCGCTTGAAATCGGGACTGTAAAACCTATCTAGTGGTCGCGTATAATTGTCTCGCGCTTACAAGGACAGGTCTTGATCGCTAAGATATAGCACCCGACCGAGTAGAGTCTCCTTAAAAGTAAAGGACGGCTTTGAGTCGGTGCAGTCATCATGAGTGCCCTATCGGTCGCGGCGGCGATGTCAAAAGAGCTTGCGGTGCGAGGTTGTATATTGCTGTAGCTGGGGATGGGAGATATTTGGTGCACTGGGGAGAATGCTTTGAAGATGCATACATTTACGGCAGAGGAACTTTGTGGGGCTGCATGGTTGATTATGTAGAAGGGCATAATAGTGTTTCGTCGTGGACGGTTAGTAAACTTGAGATTAATGTACGAGATGCCGCAGGTGGAAGATATGACCGCGCTCGGAATGTGTTCAGTGACGATTCAACCATCCAGGCATCGTCCGGTCAAGAACATGGCACAGAAGTGGTCAAAAGTAGGCGAAGGATAGACAAGATTTCAGCCTCAGGTGCTATGCTTAAGATGAACCACAAGTGTAGTCAATATAATCCCAAGCTTAATCCTAGTCCTGGCTTGCCAACGTTCTCTTCGATGATGGAAGGATAACGCGGCTGTGATGCCAGCAGTCAATGGTGCATGATCTGATGGAAGGAGAAACATGCATGACTGAGATGCTCTTGAGAGTCGAGAAGCACCTCTTTTCAATCGAGGATTTGCGGTCTGTAAGTATCGTCCACTAGATTCAACAACGAAAGCAGTGCATAGTAGGAGCGGGTTGCGGCTGCGTGTGGTCATTGGGGTATCTCCACGGTATGGGTTCTTCTGTACATAGTGTTGTAATTACTATGATTCGGTTGTATGTTGCACTGAGTGTTGTGAATCCCCTAGCTTTCCCCACGAATTGCCTGTTCGAGACAGCGATGCAATGAGGTCGGCTGTGTGTGAATGATGATACTCTCGGTCGCCAAAGGCAATGAACGGGATTGTCGAGCCCAGTAAATTCCATAGGATGCTCAGCCTGCATGATGCAGCTCGCTCGTTCTGGGAGGATCGTCGGACCTTCTCGATTGGACCCGACCCATTGGTACTCGCCCTATTTGTCAATTCCAACGTCAGCCAAGGGCGATGCCGTTTCCTGGGATTTCTTCCAACTCACTCCATAGCCCACACACCGCTCGAGTCATCCACTTCACGATGATGTCTTCTGGCTGCACGGGCGGCAAGCTTTGATCTTGCAGACGCGGCACTGGTGAATAAACCAATGTGGTCCGCTGTTGTCAAAGGCGCAATACCATGAGAGAAGACTGGTGTCCGACTTGATGGTCTCCCAAGAGTGAGGACCGCCGTTTGAGCAGGTTGTGCTCCCGGCTGTCGTGCTGGGCATGGCTGGGCCGTCAAGGCTAGGCTTGATCGCTGGGTCGTGACGAATGGTTGGATGCCTGGGAAATGGTCAGTGGCCCGAAGGTCAAGTCTGAGGACATTCAAGCTGTACACACCTGCAGATTCTGTTCCTCACAATACTGAGAACTTGCTGAAGTGTTGTTAAGGCTGGCAGGGTTGGGATTGGGATCAAAGTTGAGAGCGTGTTCATTTACTGATTGATCTGCCGTGTGTTCTTATTCTTTGGATGGAATATTTGGAGTGGTAAATTAGATGATGATATGAGATAGGAAGGCTGATTCTGAGCATGACATGTACTTGAAACTCGACCATAATTGCCCATGAACGACAGGGAGCGACTTGGAATCACGGACTGGGAAATGAGATGAAAGTGAGGCTGTCCACGAGCAGCAGTTCTCATCTCACGTCCACTTGGACAGATAGCAAGATGACAAGAAAAGATCCGTGCGTACGCCTCTCAGCCGTCGGATCCGGGGGAGTGCCGTTCCAAGATATGGGTAGTAGTGATCCATGTGGTGGAAGAATCCTACGGCATCATAGTGCCATCATGAAGGGTGGATTACAATGCCCATGAGGTCAGACCGGTGCACTCCAGACCGTAGGGGGCTGCCTAGAGACCGTGATGGTCACACAGATGATCAGGGCATGACGAACGCGTGTTCCGCCACTTGCGGTATAGTGTTACCATTACCGAGAGGAGGGTGGGCTCGAAAGAAGTCCCAGCAAGCAAGAAATCCTGATGAATCCATCGTCGGGACACCAATCATCGATCGGTGATCCAACAATTCAACAATTCAACACTCTAATCACAATTTTAGCGACTTTGGATGTTTTTAGCTGGCGGAGACCAAGAAAGTCAGTGGTGAAAGCGCCAAAGCTTGGGACGGAAGCGAAAGTTGCTCGCTCTGGGTTGCCCCAAATACAACATACCTACCGTAGCTGTCACAATGCGTAGCTCTTCACTATATTTCCTACTTCCCACATCGACCTGACGGAGTTGATAGAACTGATAGAAGTCTTGAATGCACCAAGCGCAAGGTAGGGTTTGTCAGAGACCAGAGTTAGCTCATGCAGTAGAATGGTCGATGAAGGATGAAGAACAAGAACACTACTAGTACACAACAACGTGGGAAGTGGAGACGATGGGCCAATTAGGCTTCCGCTCTCTGGGAAAACCCGATGCACTACTGCGGCACTAGCTTAGCGGCACAGGCTGACCCGAGGGACCGGTTCATCAATCATCATGCTCAGGACCACGTGCCGTCATTCGTCGAGTAGCGAGAGCTACCATCTGTCCATCTCTATTCAGTAGTAGTACCTACCTTAGGTACCTTGGTAGATCCTTCGATTTCTCCATCTGGCAGCCTGAACGAAGGACTTCGGCACAACCCGAATTGACCTGTCGAGGGTCTCAACTCTCAAGCCCACACGAGCTTGGACCAATTTCGCGGGGATGTAACGGCGCCGACACCGAAAAGGGGGCTAAGACTCATGGCGATGACGCCATCGCTACTCCGTAATCTCCATCATCCATCTATTTGGAATCCAGAGCGTTGGGACGAGGCGTACCTACTTTACAACAGACAGTCAACAATCCATCAATATGTCCCGTGCCTGGAATGCGGCCGATAATGCTCTCCTCATTGCCGCACCTCCTAGCCATGCAACCCAGCTGAGCCCTGAAGAATCAAATTCCCGAGAAACCAGATAGTGACAAGAGCAGATGAATAATATTGAACAGTGATGACCGACAAGGCCAAAGAGCTATTCCGGTAGAGATCATGCAGGACAACCCATCTAGCTTTAGCTTTTGCCGTGGGGACCTGGCCAGCGCACTATGTCCCGACCCTGTGGTTCACCCCATGATTGGCAGACGCCAATCCCAAGGAACGGACAATGTCCCCGAGCACAATGAGGCGTGGGCTCAGGGGTTTGGGCGGATGATCGCCGAAACATGATACAATTCTAGACCTACCTTATTTTATGTTGTAAACCTTGGCGTTCCCAGGCGCAACCACAATCCTCACAGCAATGCTTCGACTCCGCTTGCTCAAGTGATCCTTATCGTCCTCTGCCCTTATCCTTCTCTGCGACCCATTGGTCACTGGCTCGACACGAAGACAGTATCAAATGACATTCCGTGTAGGGCTAATGTTGGAAGGGTGGTGTTGTGGCATGAGTTGGCAGTCTTTGGGTGGGCGAGGTCGCGGCCCTGCCTCATTGATTGTGTTGAGCAGCGTGCATCGAGTGCCTCTCGTACAATTACACGACTGACCATGGGCATGGAACAATGCCTCCATGGATGGTGGTGTATATCTAGCTGATGGGTAGAGCCCATCTTGGCGCCCACGGCGTTGGTACTCGAGCTATGGTAGACGTGTGCTTCGGGACCTTGCAGCCTTTGGTAATGGATTGAGTCAAGCATAGGGGTAGCGTCACTCGGCTCTTGGACATGGATGTCTTGGACATGGATGTTGCCCAAACACCGTGGTAGCGGTCAGACTGACGCAGACGGGAGAAGTCGTTGTAGTTGGCAGACCCATTGGCATCCGATATCTAGCAGCAGTGCCATTTCGCTACCAGAATAAGCTGTGGATGTTGTATCAAATCATTTTGTATCGATGTCGAGACTTCAGCTGACTCGAGGATGTGACCAGGTGATGTTGGAAATGTTTTGTACTGTTTGTACCCGCCACTCTGGCACGCAAGCCACACACCAGCAACATCCCAATTCCTGTGCATACTTGTCGTAGGGTGAATTGCATTAGCAATTGCTCGAGCTTCCCGTTCTATAACACACATCCTCTCCGCAGCCGTTGTGGTTGCGCCATAGGCCTGGGGTACGACTGGCCTTTTTTTGCACCTTCTCACTCATCATTGGTGCTCGACCTTTGTTCCACGTTCCATTATGCAATTGCTAGGCCTTGCTTGATGATTCATCATCGTGCACACTACTTTTTCCAAGATTAAAGGTCTTCCGCAGGTAAATTCCAGATCTGGGGTGGAGGGACATCTCCATTTCCTCCATGGAGCCTCACGAGCCGCGTCCGCCCAAAAAAGGTCTTGAGCATTCACAAGTGGCAGTGTTCGACTACTCTTGAACGTATATAGGCCCTGTACATCATTCCATCCAAACCGCTGAAGACTGCTGTACACGAATCCATACGCCCATCTCGAGCTAACTGTGGTCCATTTCCGATCAGCGAAGACTAAGAACGTTCAGCCATGGAATTCGGGCACGCCATCACTCTGATTGTATGGTGAGAACGAGGGGATCTCATGATCATAAGGAGTGTCAGATGGGAGTAACATCACGATGATTGATTATCGAGGAAAATGGATTGCAGAACGCAGATTTTTACATGATGCCAAGCCACTAATATGGCTTTGACGTCCATAATTTGAGAAGGCATACGGTACAATCTGAACCAGAGCTCGCGCGCATAACGTTCGTGTGATATGAGCCCGTGGTCAACAGAGTTCACGAGTGTGGGAAGTTCATGTAATGACGATGAGACTTTGTCCGTCTTCATGGTTTCACCTGTTGGAACGAACAGTACCTTGATCAACCGAACAGACTGTAGAGTATGACTGATATTGAAGAACTGAAAACCATCGAGATTCTATTCATGATCTATCCCATGCTCCTGCAGATGCGAAACGCCGCTCATTGCCATGAACGCATGCCCCATACTGTACAATTCCTCCCAGCTAGCATGATACCCCATGCTTGATCATGAACAGTCTGCGATTCAGGCAACAACAGCCCCTTCATCATTGAGCCATGAATGAGCGGCCATCTGCCGTAAGAGTGTTTGATACAAGACGAGCATGGTCCCACTTTGAACACTCGTCCAAACGAACCTCGGTCCCACACCTCGAAAAAGCCCCATAATGCCTTCGGTCTTGTACATCATTCTCAAGCCAGTCACAACAGAAGAGGTGTCTAACATGATGGCATCAGGCTTGCGCATTGTAGTGCTTGGCGAAGATGTCGAAATGTTACGTTTCAGAGAAGATGCCTGCACAGCTTGGGACATGTGAGTTGCCCGCGTGCTATGCATTGGTACGACATTGATAGGTTGCAGCTGAATCTTCGTTGCCTTTCCAGCTGGTGTCACCGTCTCCAGTGGATTGATCTGTGTTTGGATCCTGGTCTTGACAACATCTAGCGGACAGGTAATAACCCCAGCAATTCCTCCGGCTGACGCTGCAGTGGCAATCTCAAGACCTAGACCTATGTCTCTGCTTCCAGCATACTGTCTGGCCCATTTCTGCTCCTGCTCGTAGAAGGCGAACTGTAATGCGGAAAACGGGAGGTCGCGGAATATCGTTGCCTTGTACCCATGGAACAGAGCAGAAGCCCCTTCGAATTTGACTATTGTGCGAGCGGCATCAATGGTTGATCGGTAGTTGTAGCCTGAGTTGAAGAATGGATTGTTGTAGCGACCCTGCAGTTGCAAACGAGTCTTGAGGACCTCCGAAGGTACGTAGACGAATGATGCAGCAAAGTCGGCAACAAACCCTAAATATGTCAGTACTGACGTCCGAGGTTTAGAAAGGGGGGAGATATACCTCCGGCAAGATAGGCCAAGGAAGGATGCACGCCGGCTGCTATCATGTGTCGTTTGCTGTATTCATACGTTCCGAAGAATATGATGGTACCAGGGAAAGAGCCAAGAAAGGCGGGAGTGACACCACTGTAGAGCCCCCTTGCTATTCCCTCCTGCCGGAAGATCTTGGTATATGCGGAGGATAATGATCCGTATTTTGGTGGCATGTGCGGATCCCCCTGTTGGCGGGTCTTGACTGTATCGATAGAGTGCATCAACATATCACCTGATGTCCCACCGACACCGCCCGCTATCATACACTAGCATGGTGTCAGCTAAGACTCCTCAAGAGTAGCAAGACTGTCCTCTCAGGATCCAGCTTACATGCCAGTAAGGCGACCGGGCCGCCTCTTCCTCCTCATCCATGGGCTCTGCTTGCTCTTTGCTCCGCCCATGACGTTTCCGCGCCGTACTATCATGACTGTAGTCTTGCACCTCCGAGAGAATCGCTGGTCGCTTAGGGATGGACGGCGCAGGGGGTGATGCCTGAGCTGGGTTGAAGAGACTGGCAGCCCAGGACATTGCCCTCGGGATTCCCGATGGTTGATGCAATGAATGGAGACTACGGTAGCGACATGTTGAGCGAGAACCACGAACACCTACAGGCGAGAGATGATCCCACTAAGTCGCTTTAGATAGCAAATTTGAGTGTCGGTCGCTGCATAGATGAATTTTATGTATTAGATCTAATCTTATCTACGGGTCTCGCGCTAACGTGCTAAGCTCAAAGACTTGCATTTCGCTCAGGCACACACATCCTTCGCCCATTTACCCTCTGGCACCTCCATATATGACTCAGAAGTGTTACCCTTTGAGGGCGTACAAGTCTGCCGACCTCTTGCAATGAGAGGAGCAAAGATTTTCTCCGGGTCTTCCCACCCGCTCTTGGTCGACGCCATCTGTGAACGCCTGGGTACATCACCAGCAAAGGCCGAGCTCAAGAAGTTCAGCAATGGCGAGACCTCCGTCAGCATTGAAACCTCAATTCGCGACCAAGATGTCTTCATCGTCCAAAGCGGTAGCAACAAAGTCAACGACAGTGTCATGGAGATGCTCATCATGATATCCGCCTGTAAGAGCGGATCTGCCAAATCAATTACAGCCGTCATGCCGTAGGTGGAAGCCTCGGAAGAAATACTCAAAGCTGAAGGATCAAAGATATTTCCCCTACTCCCGGCAATCGAAGAAGAAGTCACATCGCGGTGCCATCACTGCACGTTTGGTTGCGAACCTGCTATCGGTAGCCGGGATACACCATGTCATCACAGTGGATCTTCACGCTCCGCCTACACAGGGCTTTTTTGGAAAACCGGTTGATGATCTCCACGCTGAGCCACTGATTGCACGCTGGATCAGGAATAATGTCACAGGTTGGAAGGAGGCAGTGGTCGTCAGCAAAAACCCAGGCGGGACCAAGCGGGTGACATCCTTGGCGGACGCGCTGAGGCTCAACTTTGCGCTGGTCACCACGGAACGACGTAGGATGGATATGAACGGCAGTGTTGTAGGGAGTGGCATTCTTGATCGTATGGACCGTGCGAATAGCTCAAGACATGACTCAGGTGGTATGGACTTAAGCCCACCTAATGGCATTATGCTCGAGGAGCAAAGAGCGCTTTATCGAGGTGCGGAGCGATCGCAACCCCCAGTCAATAGCATACCTCCAATGACGGCTCCTTTCCGACATTTCAATCATCGCGAAGTCGGCTCAAGTCCCTTGACACAGTCTACTCGACTAGAGTCAGCATCACCTCCTACTTCGCGCAGACCAGCCCCAAGAGAGCCACCGACGAATGGCCTCCCACGAGCCTCGAATCTTCACGAGGTGTCGGCGGACGTATCGGCCAGCGAATGTGGGGATGAATACACAGATGAGCGTGCAACAGAAGTAGTCACAGGACGGCTTATACACGGTCACATTGTGGACGACGACGCTCCCTCTCCCGTTCTCTCCACAATGTCGGACTCTATTGCGGCTCTTCCAGGAGATGTCATGGGCCAGCCGCAGCTTGACGACCTGGACTTGATGACCTCGTCATTTATTTCCACGAGATCCATTTTCCAAGCCGACAACGCCCTCGGCGGATCGGGTGATGCTGCCAGAAATGACTCGGACGATGAAGAAGAAGGCTTTAGGAATCCAGAATTCGAGCATACCGTCACTCTCATTGGCAACGTTAAAGACAGATTGGTGTTCATCATAGATGACCTGATCGACCAGTGCGGTTCATGGATCGCAGCAGCGGAGACTGTTGTGAAGCGTGGTGAGGCCAAGATGGTGTACTGCATCGCGACCCACGGTCTCTTTGGTGACGACTCGCTGGAGCAGATGGAAGCCTGTGATTGCATCGACTTCATCGTCGTCACCAATACGTATCCGTTAGCCGCAGAGAGGATTAAGGCGTGCAAAAAGCTCGTTATACTGGATATATCTAACCTGCTGTCGGAAGCTATACGGCGAAATCATTACGGCGAGAGCATCTCCGCTCTCTTCCAGCATTATCCGGACTGATCGTGAAGTTTGACATGAAGCTCAGGCGTCATCAAGACGCTGCTCAAGAGCACTGTGCAACTCTAGACATGCATAAATATTTGCAATCCATCCAAAAATCGTTGAGATGCGGCTAAAGGCTGCGTCGCCACTTTCCAGCCCAGCATTGTTTCAGAAGGTGAATCATTTTTCCCGCAGTCTTATCGAATCTCAAGCGCACCCTC
>JAABUY010000177.1_pt1 | contig 131159 bp, 126 predicted proteins | sample 5560271 | NCBI WGS metagenome assembly JAABUY01 (sample SAMN10711886, study PRJNA513374) | rock metagenome | isolation source: Antarctica rocks | place: Antarctica: Victoria Land, University Valley
TTTTTTTATTTAAAAAAAACCCCCCCCCCCCCCCCCCCCCTTATAGGGGCTATATACGCAGATACTAAAGGCGGCTAAGGCTAGGAGGGTCTAGTAGATACTAGTAGTACTAAAAGACGAGAAGGAGAAGGAAGCGGTAGTAGAGGTAGTAGGTAAGAGGTTAGTTATAATATTCTAGGCCTCTAGCTATAAATACGCGTTAGAAATTATAGTAGTAAATTAAATAAAGAGTAGGGATATACTATTATAAGTTACCTTAATAGAGGTAAGGGAGGCGCTAGAGAGGGAGTAGTTATAAGTAAATATAATATACTACTTTATAATAGTAGTTAAGAAATTATTTAGTATAATAGTATACGGGGTATAAGTATCTATCTTTAATATAAAAAACTAGTAGATAATTAAAGAGAAGATCTAATAGAAGAATAGGGCCCTCTACCCTAATTTAGATATAATAGAAGGGAGGTAGCTAATAGGTATATATATACCTAAAAAAGCCTACTCCTCCTTTATAATAAGCGTCGCGTTATTAATAATAATAGATAAGTTAATTAAGAAGGGTTTAATAAAGGTAGGAGAGATAAAATTTATAGAGTAGTATAAATAAAGGGCTAGATTAATATAATACTTTAAATACTAATTATATAAGTATATATATTATAACTACCCTAATAATATATAATATACTAATTATAATTAGGGCTATAATATAATAGAGTATAAGGTAAAGGTTATAAGCGCCTTATAAGGGTATACTACATATAAATAATAGGGCTACTCCTCCTAGTTTAATAAATACCTAGTAAGGGCTAGGGAGAAGTAATACGCTAAATAATAGGTCGCGAATAAGACCCTATTTTATAGGATTAGATAAGAGTATATAATAGTAGTAATAGACGTTAAAGGATTTATAATTATAAGAGTAAAGAAAAAGAGGAAGGTTATAACTAACTAAGTAATATATAATATACTAGGTGGCGGGGAGTAGTTAAGATTATAAAGACCTAGGTATAAGCTAGGGAGACTACCTATCTCTAAGAGGCTCCTAGTAAAGGAGCTAGACTAGAAAATATTAGAGGTAATAATAAGTAGTAGTAGGGAGCTATTAGATAGTATTAATAAGCTACTTATAAAAGTAGTAATAAGTAGCCTTACTTACTTAGTTAGGGAAGGTAAATAGGCTACCCTAGAAGAAATAGATATATAAGAGGAAAGTAGTAGTACCCTAGGCCTAGATATCTAGTATATTAACCCTAAAGATATTATAATATAATATTAGGGGTAAAATAGATATAATAATAGCCCTATTAAAAGATAGGGCTATCTAGGATATAAATATCTTAATAATCTAGGAATTATATTATAATACTAGGAACTACTTATTATATAACCCTAGTTCTAGGTTATTCTTTTTAGTATATAAAGTAGAGTAGGGTACGTGAGTATATTTTTATATTAATAAAAAACTCTAGATAGATAGCTAGAATATAGAGTTCCTTATAAAGGATATTAGTACCTTTAAGCTCTAACTTTATACCTAGGAAGAGGGGGAATACCTAGTATACCTCTAGTTATATAATATATATAACCTAAGCCTATTACTAGTAATAGGTAAGAACCTATTAAGCCTTTAAATAGTAGAGGAAGAGGTTAACTACCCTAGGGAATATATTATAATAGGAGATTTTAACCTCTATTACCCTAATTAAAATAACCTAGGATAGTTTTTATACTACCTTAAAGTAGACTAGCTAGTAGGAATTATATCTAATAATAAGATAGACCTAGCTCTACTAGATAAGATAGTTACCTAGAGGGTAAGAGGGTCTAAAAGTATAATTAACCTAGTCTTTATTATACCTAGGCTTCTTAGCGCGGTATAGGCCTATTAGGTATACCCTAAGTTATAATTTAGCTCTAACTACCTTCTTATATATATAAAGCTCGACTTAAAGGTAGAGGAATAGTAATATATACTTAAGAGATTATAGAAAATAGTAGACCTAGGAGAGATTAAAAATAGGGCTTATATATTAAACTAGAAGCTAGGCCTTAAGCTATTAGAGATTATAGATTAAATAGATAACTACCTCTTATAACTTTAATAGGGTTTAAAGGGGATAGTAGAGGAGATAGTCCCCTAAGTAAAGCCTAGGGGTAGGGGGAGAACCTTCTAGAACTTAAAATACTAGCTTATTACAGAAAAGGTTATAAGAATTATAAAGGTATTCTAGTAGAGTAGGGATATTATTATAAAGGGAGCTAAGAACGCGGCTATTAAGGAGAGAGATAGGATATTATAAATAAAGAAGGTAATTAACTTTAAGAGGAAAGTTTATAATACTATTAAATTATAAAAGGATATATAAGGCCTTATTAAGTAGGTAAGGAATAATAGCTTATTATTATAACCCCTCCTTAAGTTTCCCCCTTTAAGAAGGGATAATAGGGATAGGGTAGCTAAGACCTTTAAGGAGAAAGTAGAGGTCTTATAAGTAATATTCTTCCTACCCCCCTTATAAGCTAATCTAAATAATATTAAGGGGATAGAGTACCTACTACTACTAGTAGATCCTAGTAATAGGGTAATATATAAGGAGGTCCAGTAGGCTATTTATAAACTAAAATAGGATAAAGCCCTAGGGATTAATAGGATCTTAAATTAATTCTTTAAGTTAATAATAGACGGGCTCTTTAAGGAGCTCGCCTATTTATTTAATATATACTTCTCCCTTAATTATTATTTAAGGGAGTTTAAGAAGGTTAATATAATTATCTTAAAAAAATTAAAGAAGGAAGATTATATAAAATCTAAGGTATATTATCTAATAGTACTATTAAGTACCCTTAAGAAGGCCTTGAAATTAATAGTTATAAAGTAACTTAGTAATTATATTAAGAGCTAAGGCCTCCTCCCCTAAAAATAGATAGGGGCGTAAAGGAAGAGATTAATTAAGATTATATTAAAGACTATTATTAAAGTAATATATATAATATAAGATTATAATAGGGCTAATATAACTAGCCTTCTCTTATTAGATATTATAGGAGCTTTTAATAATATCTCCTATTAAAGACTTATTTATAACCTTAGGGGAAAGGGGATTCCCTATTATATTATAAGTTAGATAGAAAGCTTCCTAGAGGGGAGGTCCTTATCTATTATTATTAGAAGGATAATAAGTAGAATAGAACTAGTAGAGATAGGGATCCCCTAGGGGTTATTAATCTCTTTTATCCTCTTCCTATTCTTTAACGCGCTACTTATTAAGGAGTATATAACTACTAAATTATAATTATAAGTTAGAGGGTTTATAAATAATATCTACTTACTAGTATATAAGAAAATTATAAAAGGAAATTATAAGACCCTAGAATTAATATATAAAATCTACCTTAAATAGGCTTTAATATATAAGGTAAGCTTTACCCCCTAGAAGTATAAGTTAGTTTACTTTACTTACTACCCCTACTACTTTAATATAAGTATAGTAGTTAGTCTAGGGTATATAATAATAAAACCCTAGGTAGAGATCTAAGTCCTAGGATTATATATTAATAGTAAACTATAATAGGGCCTATACTTAAAGAGGGTATAAGTAAAACTTACTACTTAGAGCCTAGCCCTTTTCATAATATTAATATTAATATAAGGAGCTACCCTTAATAAGGCTAGGAGGGTATATAATATAATAATAAGGCTAATAATAACTTATATATCTATTATATAATATATATTATAAGGCCTAAGGGAAATAAGGAAGATATATATAAAGAAGCTTAAAGTTATCTAGAATAATTACTTAAGACGCGTATTAGGGGTATATAAAGCTACCTTAATATAAGTACTAGAAGTAGAGGTAGGGATAGCCCTTATATAATTAATATTAGACTACTTAATTCTCTATTAATATATATTAAAAGGAATTTACTTAGTAATAGTAATAGGGAATAGACGTATCTAGAGGAAGCTTAGAGCTAGAAGAGGGAGGAGGAGAAAGGTAGTAGAGTCCCTTATAAAGGAGAAGAGTAAGTAGGCTCTATACTCCCTACGCCTAGATAACTAGAATATAGTTATAACTAGGGAGGTAATTAATACCCCTAGGGGATTAGAAAGAAGATATACTATTATTAGAAGTCCTCCTAGGAAGTAATATAAGAAGAGTACTAGGTAGGACTAAGGGCTAGGAACTATCCCCCCGCCTAGCTTAGAGGCTTATAAACTAGTAGGAGGGCCCTTTATAAGAGCCTTTAAAAGGCTAAGAGCTCCGCCTTTATATAGATAAGAATAGAGAAGATAGGGCTAGCTACCTTCTTATATTAATATAGAGTCCCTAGTATTATATTTATAAGTTATAAGTATAGTTAGTATAAATAGGATATAAGATATATCCTTATTAACTACCCTAGGTTTTATAACTACTACTAGGGGCTAAGGGATACCTTAAGTATATTAAATACTTATAAGATACTTATAAATATAAAGGGGGTAAAGTAGGTAGTAAAATAAATAATTTAAATTAAGATATTAGGCTAGTTCTTACTTATAATAATATAGTTATATTAGGACTAAGCTAAGATATAAGTCCTTATTATTAGAATAATACCTATTATTATAATATATAATCTAGCCCTAGGGAGCTAGGATAATAAAGTAATAAATATGGGTATTAAGTATAAAGAGTTAAATATAATATAAAGAGAAATAGACTAGAAGTTATAAAGAGATAGGAATAATAAGGGTTTTTACCTAGGCCTTTATAAGGTATAGGTATATAGTTTCCCTTATAAGTTAGCTATTATAATAGTAACTATAATATATTTATAAACCCCCGTAATTATCTTTTAATAGTTTAGATAGATGTAAGTATAACTTATTAATTAATTAATTAATATTATTATAATTAGGCCTATATAATAAAATATTTATAGGATTCTTTTTACTAGGTTAATATTTAATATTAAAGTTATATATAATTAAATAAATAGCCTACTAAGCTTAATAACTATTTAACTACTTTATTTATATAAATCCCCTAAGATTATTATAGTTTATAAGTACTTTAATAGTATAATAACTACCTTTTATATAATATTACTATTACTTAAAGGCTTTAATAATTATTAATAGCTCTTAATTATATATCTTATACCTAGTCTTAATAGGTATTAATTTATAAGACTAGAAAGCTACTAGATACTAAGCCCTATTATTATCCTATTAAGATAAGATAGTAGTTATAATAAAATTAAATATATCTATTTTAATCTAGATTTTCTTATTAGGATTAAAATATATTAAGATAGGTATAATTGTAAAGATATAATATAAGTTATAAAATACCTTCTCTTTATTAATACCTTATATAAATAGTCTTAACTTCTTCCTATCCTTACTACCTTTTAAAAGGCTAGTTAAGGGGGATACTATTTATAAATAGTAGTATATAAAATACTAGTAGAAGTTTATAAATTCTAAGAATACTTAGACTTCCTAATATATAATTAATACTAGCTAGTTTTAGATAGTAAGTACCTTATAATTATCTATTAATATACTAGTAGTACTTATAATAAACTTAAGGAATTCTATTAAATTAGTATAGAATTTATATTTCTTTTAATTTATATTTCTTTTAATTTATATAAAGCTAAAACTTTTATAACTATTTAAGTATTTAGTAGATATATTACTTATAACTTAAGATATCTTTTAAATAAATTAAAAAAAATATTATTAAGGTATATTATATAAGTAATATCTACTAGGCCTACTAAAGCTCTATTAATATAGGCTTAAAATATAACTAGGGTATTTATTAACTTAAATAATATAACTATATATTTAAAATAGTTATATTATATATAGAATACTATCTTCTACTTATTACCCTTATAAATATAAATCTTATAATAAGTATCCTTAAGATCTAACTTAGTAAATATCTTTATACCTTATAAGTAATTAAGTATTTTATTAATTAAAGGGAGAGAATAATAGTTCTTTACTATTACCTTATTTAACTTATAATAGTTAATATATAGTTATAAGCTACTATCCTTCTTTAATATAAATAAAATAGAAGCCCTTATAAGATTAGTAGACTCTTATATTTAACCCTTTAACTTAGTATTATCTAGGTAGATATATAGAGTTTCTAACTCCCTTTATAATAAATTATAGATAGGCTTATAAGGAGGCTTATAACTATCTATATTAATAGCGTAGTCCTTAGGCTTAAATAGGGGTAGTTATTCTACCTCCTTATTTAAAAAGATATTTAAAAGGTTATAAAGACTTTTAGGTAGCTCTACTACTTTACCTTTAAAGCTCTAGGTTTCCGCTTAGAATAACTTAATATAAATAATAGTATAAATTACTAATTTACCTTTAAGGGTATTTATAAATACTTATAACTCTAGGATAGATATACTAGTAGAGTCTAGTAGAAATTACTACTTTTAACTCCCTAGATCTACTTATATCCTAGCTTCTAATAAGGTAGGTATATTAAGAATAATTAATAATCCCTTCTTTTTAATTATATAGAATATACTAGTATATTAACCTAGTTATCCCTAGCTATTAATAAGATAGTACTCTACCTAGTATATATTATAATAATAGATTAACTAACTATTTATCTATTTAAGAATTAGTAGCTAATAGCCCTCTAGGGGTTTTAATTTATATTACTTAGTAAGGCTTTAAGAGATAGTATTAATCTCTACTCTTATATCTATTAAAAAGTCTATATAGTCTTATATACCTTATATATTAATAAAACTACTAATATTAATATTATAAATTAATAATAAATCCCTTTTAATAAGTAAGCGCCTTAGTATTAAGGTCTTAATAGAGGCGCGCTTCCTTTTTTTAATTTAATAGTCCTTTTCCTAATAATATTAATAAGTATTATATTTAGATTCCTAGGTATTCTAGGCTTATAATAGTCCTTATTATAATAGCCCTTCTTTTTATAATTAAAATATATTAACCCTTCCTTAATATCTAGTAACTTATTATAACTACTAGTAGGTTAAATACTTCCTACTTTTATAAAAGGATTAATACCTCTATCTTAACTTCCTTCCTTCTTTTAACCTTTATTCTACCTATTAGAATAATCCCCTTTTTTAATAATATAACTATTACCTACTATTATTCTAGTATAATACTACTAGTTATTCTTTAATTAAGTAGTAAGGGTAATTAGGCTTTCTTTAGTTATAAGGAGGTCTTAATAGTTTATAAGGGCCTTTTAAAGGTTTAGGCGTAACTTTATAAAGAAGTTAATCTACTAATATTCCTTTAAAAAAGGAGGGATTTATAATTTAATCTTACTTAAATATATATCAAAGCTTTATATTAACTAGTTAGGGTTTTATTATATATTTAAATATAATTATATATTATAAAGCTAGTAATTTATTAGGTCTTTAATAAGGTTTAATAAGTATTAAGTAAAGTACTCTTAAATAACTACTCTCCTTAATAATAACTTTTTATAATAATCTTATAACTTAGTAGGTTTACCTTCTAAGAATTATATAACCTAAGTAACCTTTATAAACTTAATAGAGAATTTATTAGGTATTAATTAAAATATAATATTTATAATATAGTATTATTTCTTATACTTATATATATTCTTCCCCTTATAAAAGGGTAAGTCCTTAGGCTTTAAATAGCTCCTAGGGTATTAACTACTAGGTTCTTCTAAATAGCCTCTAGTAAACTAACTTAAGGTAAAACTATTAAGGATAGAGCCTACCCTAGGGTCTAATATACCTTATATATTAATACCCTAATTTAGAGGGTATTAATTCTTTATTAAGCCTAGTCCTAACCCTTATTATATCCCGCCTAATAATCTACTAGTAATCTAATATAGATCTAGTATTACTACTTCTACTTCTACTTATAATTAAGCTACCCTTTCCTAGATACCTTAAAGCTTTCTTTCTTTTATTAACTACTCTTCTTTAATTTTAATAGTAGTAATAAATTTATTAAATATAATAATACTAGTAAGGGTTTTATTAGAAATTCTATTACCAGCTATATTATTTCTTACTTTAATATCTCTTATATTAGACTCTAGTATTATATTAATAATATTATATTAGACTTCTAATATATTTTTATCTTATTTAGTATTAGATATCTTCGCGTTATTATATTATTATAATCTAGACTATCTCCCTTTAAAGGTAGAGATTAGAACTATTAGGAACTAGACTAGAAGGCTAGTTCCTAAGGGCTAGAATAGATAGTATAAACTACTAGTAAGTAGGTAGTATTATAAAGGTAGACTTAATACTCTAGTAACTTTATAATTATAAAAGAACTAATCTCTACCTTCTAAGGAGGTAGAGGGAGGACTATCTGAATACCCCTTAAGGAAGCTACTTAGCCTCTTAAATATCTAGATAAAAGGATATCTATTAGGATAATAAGAAGCTAAACTAATACCGCTAGGATATTACTAGTAAGCTATATTATACTAGGTCTAGCTAGATATATTAAGATATCCTAATAACTTACTTTTTAATATATTTATTAAGAATACTTCTAAAGCTTCTTATAAGCCTTTAAGTACCTTACTCTAGAATCTAATACTTATATATAAATTAATAGTAATCTTATAAATAAGTCTATAAAAAGAGAGTTTTAGAATAAGGAGATTAGAAATTTTCTAGTAGCGGCGGATCTTATAAAGAGTCATAGCTTATATACTTTATTAGCTAGGACTAATAAGTAGAATAATAGTTATAAAGATATACTACTATACTTCTACCTAGGCTTCTTCTAAGTTATACATAAACTTAGAAGACTTTTAGTAGTACTAGACTTAAGACTTATAGCCTTCTTACTACCTTTACTACCTATAATTATATAAGGTTTCTATACTACTATATTAGCTATTATAAATTAAATACCTTTATTAAAAGTAATTAATTATATCTAATAAGGTTAAAAATATATAAATATTATTTTATAGGTTTAAGTTATACTATTAATTATAGAAGGATAGATATACTTAAATTACTATAAAATAAAATAAATAACTATATAATAAGGATATAATATATATATAATATAAGACTAATATACTTCTAGAGTTCTAGAGTTATATATATATAATATTAGAGGAGGTTATAAGTTAGATAGTTAAGTCTTTTAAATAAGATATCTTTAGCTATTATTATTTTAAGTAAATACTTAGATTTCTTATTATTCTCTACTTAAAACTACTCTATTATTTATTATACTTATCTAATTAATATTAGAGAAGATTATAATTAATCTATAAATTTAACATTATTATATATTATATTATTATAGAATTTTATAATATAATATAATTATAATTATAATTATAATATCTATAAAATTAATATTTATAGAGATTTACTACTAGTAGTAGGAGGCCTCTACTAGTAAATACGGGGCTAGGAACTTAAATTCTACTATTATATATAATACCCCTCCCTTTAATACTATTTAAGCTTATAGAGATACGCCTCTATTATTAGGGACTGGAATAATATTAGTTTAATAACGTAGTATTCTAGTATAATAAGAATAAAAGCTATAGTATTATAATATATCTATAATACAACTAATACAATACGCGCCAAGGCTACCCTAGTCCTAATTAGGCTAATATAGTACTAGAACTATAATATCTATTAATAGTAGTATATAATATATTATTAGGAAAATTATAAGGACTAGTTAGGAATACGGTACTACTATCAACGTGGCGTTTATAGTACGTAGTAGTACTACGCTACCCCTTTCCCTATAATATATAGAGGAGGGAATTCCCCTTAAAGGGAAGGGTAGTAATTAGTCTTACTATTAATAAAAATAGAGAGTTTTATATATATACGTATACGTACCGTTTATAGTACTTAATAGCTATATTATTATATAATACCCTTATATTCTAATTACTCTACCCTATTTAGGGGTAGTAGCCCGACTATTAATAAGATAAGTAGAGAAGGGATATTATAAGTGTAAGGTAAAAAGGTTAATTAACTAGTATAGATAACCCGCTTAAATATAAGGGATTAAGCTTATAAAGAAAGTAAGTCTTAAGAATTAGTTGATAAATTAATAATAGATATATTATAATCTTAATTAATTATCTAGGGGTAGCTACTAGGCATATAAACTTAATCTTTACTACCTAAAACCTAAGAAGTACTATTATATAGGATATAAGAACTTAAAGAAGAAGTCTCTAAAAGGTAGTAGATATAAGATCTATAATAATATTTATAAGAGTTAGAATAGGAAATATATACTAATAATATTATTTAAGCAGGTTATTAATATTATCTATTATTAATAGAAGAATTAGAATTAAAGCGTCTTTAATATAAAACTTATATTCTTAAATTTTAAGACCCATATATATATAACGGGAAGTTAATATAAGAATATTAAGAATAATTTAATAATATAATTAATATAATTAAAATAAGTATAACCTATTTTTCTAATAACTTTATAAAAATCTAATATATATTATAGTATATAGCCCTAGACCCTAAGGCTATATAATATAAGTATATAAAGGATATATTAAAGGATAAATAGTCCTAGGAATACTTTAATAATTTCTTAATAGATTAAATAAAAGATCCTTAAAATTAATATCTAATAACTAGTAAGTACTACTTAGAAGTTAAGTAAAAGGAATATTAAAAGATTATAAACTTTATAAATTACCTTATTAAGTTAAAAAGATAACTTAAGCTATTAATAGAGTATATACTTTATAATAACCTTCTAAATAAGTTATATAAAGATCTTTATAACTAACTTATAATATAATTTAATATCCTAAAGATAAAGGATACTCTTATTATATTAGTAACCTAATTAGAGCCTTATATAATACTACTTATATATAAAGACTAAAGGGATAATACTTCTACTAAGGGTTAATATCCTTAAAGAGGAAGAGGAAATTTTTAAGGGTAAAGAAATAATAGCTTATATATAAAGTAAGAAGGGCGGGGTAGTATTAAGGTATTATTATACCTTCCCTAAAGGCCTAAGCCTAACTTCTCTACTATTAAGTATTATAATTATTAAAAGAAGGGATATATAACTAAGGATTACTAGAGTATAAAATTAATAGTTATAAGTATTATAACTAATAAGATATCTAATAATAAGCTAGCTAAGAGAAGCTTAAATTTAAAAAACCCCTAAGTATTATAATTATATCCACTATTATAATATAAGGGAAGAAGTAGATATAATAACTTATTATTATAATATAAGTAGAGTTTAAGAGCTTATAAAGAGAATTTATTATATTAATTAACTCTAGAGTAGATATTAATTATATTAATATACGCTTAATAAAGGAGTAGGATTAAAAAATAGACTTAAGCTCTAGTAATACCTTATATAATAGAGTTAAGAACTTAATATTATTACTAGGTTCTTATATAAGAGGAATTAAACTTATTAATTCTAATAGTATTATATAATATTATAAGGGCGCCTTTTATATAATAGTAAACCTTAACTATAACTTCTACCTAGGGTATTTATAATTAGAAGAATAAAATCCCTAAGTAGATTAACTTATATAGAACTAGTAATTCCCTATTAAGAAAAGTAATATTAAGGAATACTTTAGTACTATTAAAGTCTTAGAGGAGTAGCTTAATAGTGTTATATTTATTACGGCGTACTTAGGAGTAGGTAATAAAAGCCTATTACTTAAAGTTAAGCTCCTTCTAAAATTTTAGGAATTTTAAGACGTCTTCTTAATTAAGAATATTAGGGTATTACTAGATTATATATATTATAATTATATAATTAATATAAAGGAGAATAAAGAACCTCCCTTTAATCTACTTTATAATCTATTAGAGAAAGAGTTACGCGTATTAAGGGAGTACCTTAAATAAGCTTTAAAAAAGGGATAAATTTATTATTCTATAAGTTTAATAGGTATATTAATTCTTTTTATACTAAAAAAGGATAGAATATTATACTTATATATTAATTATAAGGCGCTTAATAAGATTATAATTAAGAACTACTATCTACTTCTATTAATTAATAAAATATTAATAAGATTAATTAATATTAAGTACTTAACTAAGTTAGATCTTAAGGATATATATTATTACTTATAAATAAGAAAGAGTAATAAATAGAAGATTATATTTTATATAAGGTATAACTATTTTAAATATATAATTATACCTTTTAAACTTATTAATATATCTACCTTATTTTAAATATATATTAATAAAGCCTTAGCGGGACTACTTAATATTATATATATTATTTATCTAGATAATATTCTTATCTACTTCTAGGATAAAAAGTCTTATATTAGAGTTATAAAGGTAGTATTATAATATCTTCGCGAATTTAAACTTTATATTAGCCTAAAAAAATATAAATTTCTAATAGTAGAAGTAGAATTCCTTAGCTTTATTATTAGTTATAACGGCGTATATATAAATCTATATAAAGTAGATATTATAATAGAATAGCTAGAACCTAGAAGTATTAAGGATATTTAAATCTTTTTAAGGTTTATTAATTTCTACTATTATTTTATTAAGTATTATTCCTTTATAATTATATTATTAATAGACTATCTAAAAAATAATTATCTATATATTAAAAATAGAAAGTTAATATTAAGTAATATTATAAGAGTAGTATTTAAGTAGTTAAAGTAATTCTTTTAAGAGGCGCTATTACTTATATATTTTAACCTTATAAGAGAAATTTAATTAGAGATTAATACTTTAATTCTAGCTATTATAACTATTTTATTATAAAAGTTCTTAATTAATATTAAAGGGGTAGAAGTAGAATAATATTCTATTACCTTCTACTCTTATAAGTTATATTTAGTAGAAACTAGATATAAGACTTATAATTAAGAACTACTTATAATAATTAAGGTATTTTAAATATAAAGGTACTTCTTAAAAGGTAGCTTATACCTAATTATAATAATTATTAATTATAATAATTTAAAGTATTTCTAAATAATATTATTATTAATAAGGAGATAAGTATATTAAGTAATAAAGTTTATAATATATAACTTTAAGATATACTATTATATAAGTATTAAGAACCTAGCTAACGCCCTATTAAGGCGATTAAATTATATACTAATAATAAATAAAGAAGATATTTATCTATTAATATTATAAAATAAGTTAAAGAATATTAGGTATATTCCTTTTAATAAGTATTATATATATAATATTTATAAAGGTTTATAAGATAATAAGGCCTATAATTATAAATAATATAAAAGGTTAAAGATAAGGCTTAAAAAGCCTTATACCTTAAAAATAGGGGAGAGTAACGCGCTCTTAAGGATATAAAGTAGTATAAGTAATAGCTTAAACCCTATTATAAGATAGTTTAATATTAATTAAATAGTACCTAGAAGGTATATTATAACTATATTAATAATAGAGCGCGTATAAAATAAATATAATAACTTAATATTAGAGATACTTTAATATCTTTAAAAGGGAGATAAGGATATTTATAATAAGAAATAATTATTAAAGTCCTAGGGCTATAAAAAGGCTATTCATATATCTCTATTAATAGATAAGATAGGGGTCTTTTATAAAGGCGGCGTAGTTTTTATACTTAGTAATAAAGTAATTAGATAAAAAAATCTTAAAGCTTTATTATAATAACCCTTATACTAGTTACTACTTATAAAAGCGTATATAAGAGCTTATTAAGTAGAAGTTCTATTAGAAATTAATAGGATAAGATATTTATAATTATATATAAGAATACTTAACTTATTAATTAATAAAGTTATATAAATATACTATTTATAATATATTATTACTATTATTAATACTTATAAGACCTTTTTAAGAAAATATAATAAATTTTATTATAAATCTCCCTTTAAGTAAATAAAAGGGTAGCGTTTATAATATAATCTTAATTATTATAAACTACTATATTAAGGTAGCTAGGTATTTACCTATTATAAAGATAGTTAATACTATTAATATTATTAACCTATTATATTATAAAATCTTTTTAAGGTCTAATTAGCTAGAGGGTATTATTAATAATTAAGGGATAGTATTTATAAGTAGCTTCTAGGTAGCTATATATTATTATATTAATATAAAAAGAAAGCTTAATACTATTTTCTACCCTTAAATAGATAGTTAAATAGAGAGATAGAATAGTATACTTAAGTAGTATCTACGCTACTATTCTACTTAGAGATAAGATAACTAGGTAGAGTTACTTTATCTAGTAGAGTTTATATATAATTATATAAAATATATTAATACTAGGTTACCTCTATATAAAGCGCTTTATAACTACTTACTTAAGCTAGATATAAAGCTCTTAAAGCTATTATTAGGAGAAGTCCTATTAGTATAAAAAAGGGTTAAATTACTTTAGAAATAAAGAGAAGGTTTAAAGTAGTACTTATATTAAATATAAGCTATATAAGTAAAGTATATAAATAAATAATAAAAGTAAAGATAATATAATATAAGTAATTATATCTTATTAAATATAAAGTATATTAGATTAATATAAATAACTAAGAAACTATTATAATATTATTTAAGGCCTTTTAAAGTCTTTAATTATATTAGTAGTTAGGCGTATAAGTTATAACTACTTAATACCTTTTATATATATAATATCTTTTACGTCTTACTTATAAAATTATATTAGAATAATAATAAGAGTATTATAAAAGTTATATAAATAGAGCTTATAAATAATAAAGATAAATAGGACGTTAAAGCTATTCTTAACTATAAAATCTCTTATAATAAACCTTAGTATTTAGTAAAGTAGAAGGGTTAGTCTTATAATTATAATTAATAGTTATATAAGTAGGACTTAGTTAATATACTAGATATATTAGAAAGATTTAAGTAGGATTACCCTAAGATATAAAGTTTATATTATATAAGAGGGGAAATAATTTCTATTATTATAAATAAAAAAGAAAAGATACTTAATATAACTAGATTATAAAGGGTATTATAAGAGAGGGCCGTTATATTATATTAATAGTAGTACTAGGCCTATTATTATTACTACTACTAGTAATAGGAGTATCCTCCTTATTATCCTCTTCTTTATCCTTTATAATAGGAGGGAGGCGCTCTTATAATATATTAATAAGGCTTTAAAAGTACTTTAAAAGGGGAGATAGAGTAATATATATATATTAATAAAGGATATTAAGAATACCCTCTAAGGTATTTATAATATAGATAGTAATAGCTAGGTTAACCCTAATAAGAGTTATAATAGTAGCGGGGGTAGAGGAGGCGCGGTAAAGGTAGTAATAATATTATTAAATAAGCCTATTAAAGGTTTACTAGAATCTAGTAAGTTAAGGGAGGTTAAAGCTAGTATTTAAAGTAGTTATAATATTTAAAGACTAAAGAAGGCGCGTATAAGCGCGGTAAATATAAGTAAAGATCTCCTATTAATATTTAATATTAAGATCTTTATAATATTTATATTTTATTAATCTAGGGGAGGCGCGCGCGTAGATTATCCTATTAAAAAAGTAAATAAAGCTTTAATTAAAAATATTAGACTTATAACTCTTTAAATTAGAATATAGTATAATAAAGATATATTATATAGGATAATATAAGAATAGGCTAGAAGCGGCTTAGTAGGGGAAGTTATATACTATTATAAGTAGAAGGGGTAGTAGTAATCTTCTTTTAATTAGTAGTAAGGGTAAGTTTATTATTAAGGATTACTTATAAAATAACTACTAGAAGTATAAGGAGGTATAATAAGGCGCGGAGGAGGTAATAATATAAATAAGACTTAAAAAGGACTTAATATAATTAATAAAAAATAAAGATATTATAATTAAAAGAATAATATTAAAGTTATATAAAGAAGGTACGCTTTAAGTACTTAATAAACCCTTAATAATGATAATTTCCTATTTACTTTAAAATACTAAGACTTCTAACTATTTTTATAATAAATTAATAAAGAATAATAGGAAGTATAATAGGAATGTATTATAATATAAAGATTATATATAAGAGTATTATTTATAATTATTATAATTTAATAAAATTATATATTATTAAGGCTTAGCTTAGAGGACCTTATAAATAGCTATATTATTATACTCTTATTAAAGTAATATTCTATTATTAATAGAGTATCTCTTATAGATTATAACCTTTTATACTCTTAGGGCCTAAGAGCCTAGATAGGGAGATAATTATAAGGATTAATTAGGAATATAGTACTACTATTAACGTAGTATTTATAGTATATAGTAGTACTATACTACCCCTTTCCCTATAATATATAAAGGAGGGAATTCCCCCTAAAGGGAAGGGTAGTAATTAGTCTTACTATTAATAAGAATAGAGAGTTCTATATATATACGTATACGTACTATTTATAATACTTAATAGCTACGTTATTACGTAGTACCCTTATACTTAGTCTAATTAATAATTAATATCTTAATATCTCTTATTTAATATCTAACTTAATATAAGGGATATACCCTAGGTAGTATTAAAGGATAATTATAACTAGTATCCCTAATATCTAGAGTCTATAAGCTATTATTATTAATAAAGGTAATAATCTTAAATAGATAGGTAATTAGCTTACTATTAATTATCCTTTTATTTATACTTTTACTATTCTTTTTATATTTACTATTATAATTATAATAAATCTACGCGTAATAATATTCTCTAGTCTTCTAGTTTACTTTAATTTAATTAAATACTACGGTATAGCCTTATAACTCTATATACTATTATAACTTCTTAAGGAGGGAGTCTATTAAGTAGGTTAAGAGGTTAATAGGTAGGGGTTTAAGATTTATAATAATAGTAAGGTAGTTATTAACTTAAGAGAGAAAATATTTAAATATTATAACTAGTAATATATATTAATAGTTTACTTAGTTAGTAGTTTATTATACTTAAACTAGATAAGTATACGCGTACCGGGATAAGGTATACCCGTACTAGGACTAAGGTATACGCGTACTAGGACGGGGTACACGCGGACTAGGATAGGGTATACGCGTACTACCGCCCTATATTTAAATCTACAAAGTGAAAGACACGAGGTAATACTTCGAATACGCGCGAATTAATGCTGCCTTCGTGGAACTTGGACTTATATTTGAATGCGTGATAATGTATGACCTCATGGTATTTCACATGGCAACGCTCAGTATTCTAGGCAAAAGGGTGCCCCCACAGACAACACTTCTTCCTCTGACCATGTCTGCAGAAGGACAACCATAGGAGAAGATTTCGAACATGGGATGGTCCAGAGCAGACACCTGACGACCCTAGCATCATGATCGTTCAAGGTCCATGCTCGTCGGGGACGTTGTTGACCTTGAACTGGGGAGCATCCCCATGCTCGTCGACTGTGCGCTCGAATCTCCTAAGCTCTTCCTTCTCCAGCATGTTGCAATTGACACCCATCTCCGTGGCGTTCTCGTCTTTGGCGTCTGCCGAGTGGGTCATGCAACCACAGCTCGGGCACCGGTGGAAGTCGTTATTCTTCTCTCCATATTGATAAGTATCTGTCTTTGGTCCTTCGATCTGGACGTCTTTGGGGTTATAGTAGGCCCATAGCGCTCCGTAGCGACGGCAGATGGTGCAACGACACTCGTTGAGCTTCTCAGTAGGCGTGGGGAATGTGAGCTTGATGGCTTTGCAGTGGCATGTTGCTGTACTCGAGGTGCTGGTCGCAGCGGCCATGACGATTTATAGTAGCTGCGTGACACGCGAGGCTGTTAACGTTATTGCCCCGGGTTCCTGATGTCTTGGGCTTTAATTATTTAGTATCGGTAGCTTCTTAGGTGATTCACGTACGAAACGCGGTGCAATAGAGATCTGCTTCACGTTATGCGGACACTCGGCTCCAGATCTATCCCATTCGTGATTTTCGATCGAAGCTTTTAACGGCTGATATGAACGTTACAAAGCGAGAAACTTCTTAAGTAGATTAGGAAATGGCCAATAACGCTTGTTGTAGCGACTTGTTGATCACATCAGCTTACGTAATTTTGCATATGGTCTAGGCCGACCGAAATAAGTTGCGATATGTGATGGAGCAAAGCACCCGCACGAATACGAATCCAAATGTCCGATATCTACCTATAGATAGATAAGTAGAATGCCATGGCACATGTCAACACGGATCAGAGGAAGTGAGATGCCAATTCTATATGGTATTTCCAGATCATCTTATAGTAATGGACCTAAGGTCATTTCATCGCGGGTTCTTGTGGCCAGCAACCGGGAGAAAAGCCCTGGGCAAAACATCTTCCTGAAACATGTAGCGTAGTTCCAGTGATCCCAACACTTCCATACATCTAAATACAATACCAGGGCGCCGTCTTTAGGTAGGGGCAGTCCACACTGAGCGTATATGTTGGGGTTTTCGAAGGTGCGTGCCATATAAGCCATCCCTTCGCATCGAAAATCATCAGATACGGATCTTGGTCCAAGCACGCCATCGTCACGCCTCGGCCATAGGTCTCCGAATTCCACAGGGGTCGTCCGTTGCCGTTGTACACGACGAGGTTGCCGTCGGCCTGGAAAACCATCAGGCAGCGTCCGTTGCAGTCGGGGCTCGTCTGGGCGGAGTCCCAGAAGATGCGGCTCGGATCGGCGTTTCGGAAGATGACGATGTTGGCATCGCTGTTGAACTGCACGTGGGAGCCGAAGTCGAGGTCACAGACGGAACCGGGGCCGGTCAGTTGGAACGCCCCGGCTGTCCAAGCCTGATGATCAACCGCGCGTGTTGTGGAGGCGAATAGGAGGAGTAAGGCGGAGAGAAGAGTTTGATGTAGCTTCATTTTCCGGCGAGTTCAACCGTTTTTTCTTGAGTCTGGGATCTTCGAACTTTGTAACGGTGGGAGACTGATGAGGTTGGAGAATATTGCAACCAAGGGAAGAAAGCCGGAGAGGCGGCCGATAATAATGGCATACTGATGTAAGATTACATCTGATTCATGCTTTCTCAGGGGCACGCGGCAAGCGATTGTTTTGCTTAATCTCCTTTCACCTTTGTTCTGGTATCAGGACGAGTAGGTTGGACCGAGCATCCGGCTGGGCCTCGAACGGAATTTTCGCTTAAGGAATCTCTGTTAGGTGTAGTTCCCTCTGCACGCTCGGTTTCAGATTGCAGGAAATCTGAAAATCAACCCTTAAAGGCTGGTCTAAAATCGATCGACGAAGCGAAGTGCATGACTTGCTTGAGGCAGAGAGACTTCTACGTGCACGACGATATGTTTTACGAATAAGTTGACTGTCGGTTTGGAGACGCGTGATCTCTATATTTTTCTATCAAATTAGCTTTTGCTTTTGTTCCCGAAATCGATAAAGTATTTGACATGTCGCTTCTAAACAAGCAAAGGGTTTGGTTGGAACTCCGAATAAGAAATCCACAAAGCACACATTAGAAGGATTTCGCACCCCATGCTCATGCATGGAGCTAAAATTCGCTTATTAGCTTCCGTACCTGCGTATGTACTAAGAATTAGTAGAAAACTCGAGCTGTTAGTTTGACCTAGCACGCGTTTTAGCAACTTTACTAAAAAAAAAATTTTTGCGCAGACGAATCAAATGCGAAGAAAAGACGCTAACAAAACTCTTAACGATTCGAAGATTTCCTCGAATTACTAGAATATTGTTTCCGTTTCTATACAGTCGAGTCGGGCTATAACGATATTAGGTATAATAATATCCGCTTACTAATAATATTTATCGGTACATTTAATTGGTTTTAGTAAAGAATAATGATATTCGCGATATAACGATTATTATTATAATTTTAGAAATCTTTAGTAGGTATTATTATAAAGTACATGTTTTTTAACCTATTATTAGTAGGGGAGACTACTTTAGCGGGGTATTTTCGTTAATTTCCCCCTATTAGACCCTGAAATTTCGGGTAATTAGGGTTCCCCGCCTGCTAAGGCTCCTAGTTTCTAGCTTAGCGTATACCTAGCTGTAAGGATATCCCGTTTATAATGATAGCTCGTTATGGAATTTGCATATCGTTATAGCCCGACCCGACTGTACAATATAAACTTTGTCTCAGTAAAATAATCCGCCAAACTTCACTTTTCAATCGTGCAATAAAGAAACTTATATAATCAAACCAGTTTCCCTACTAATGGAACAAGAACATGGCATCTATCCCATCACGGCACCCTATCAACTATCTATCAGTACAACAACATCATTTCATTCGGCTTCATCATCATCATCGCCTCTTATGCAACGAAACCACAAGAAGAATTCCGAATATATATATATATATCCCGACGCAGATACTCTTGAAGTTTCAATTTTTTTTCAAAGAAGTCTTTCTCGCCAATAATAGGCTTAATCTAAGTAGATAAAGCTCAAGCTGCAGTATTACTTAGCTCTGAAATTACAAATCAATGGCGATAATTAGTTTATATCATCTAAGCAAAGAACTATTTGTTCAAAGCATTCGAGGCTGAGGGAGAGACTTTATCTATGATCTTATTCTACATCGGAAATGGGTTACGTAGAATATGTGAATTTCTTATCTTATAATACCAGAGATAACAATAAATTTCTCTACAATATGTCTCTCTACATTATACCCGCTGGATTTAGCGTTGGGGGATAACCAATCCCTAGGGATAAAAACGAGCGATCGATCCTTTATCATTCCACTCCTGAAAGGGTTCAAGATACGAAATCTTCGAGCCGCATAGGCATCGGCAAAATGGAATGGTCGCCTCGATGAACATTCTGATCGCAGCGGTGGCGTTGGGAATCGGCGTCATTTTTACCCCAGATACGGATTCATAAAATAGAATTAGATTATGAGATTGGGATTGGGAATGGGAATGCGGATGGATGAGCGGCGGGGGAAGGAAGGGGAAGGATCGAACGTTGGACATTTATACTTTGGCTTCTTCAGCTGTTAATAACATGTTATGGGTGTGTTGGGTTGGACGGATTGGGTTGCGGCGTTAATTGTCGCAGAGTCAGGTCTTCGTTACTTACCGGGGCTCGATTGGAATATTGGTTATTTTGGGCGCTAACTTAACTGTTACAGCGTTGTCAGGTCTGATTGTATGTATGTAGATGAAAGGAAATGAAAGGAAGGGAGGTAGGAAGGAAAGGATGGGGGCGGAGGATGAGGGGTTTTTGGGGGGTTTTTAACTTTGGGTGGTGGAGCTTGCTACGGTATGTTGTTGGAGGTGGAGTTGGAGATGGAGGTGGTGGTGGTTGAGGGGGTGGTTTTAGGGTCTGTCTATTTATTCATCTATTCATTCCTTCTACGTAAAACTATCGATATTGATGTTGATTGTGATGTTTCGTGCTTTTTTGAAAGACGAGTACTTTGCCGCGGTCGTGCTTGTAAGCGCCCATCATACGGAGGATGTGTCCGATAGGAAGGAAGCTTCAGCTGTGTAGGGTCGCGGAATGCTGTAGCCGCTCGTTCGATGTCTAAAGGATGGTGCCGAAGCTGACGAAATGTAAGCGTTAGCTTTGTTTCTTCATGCACGGATGGTGAGGACAACAAGGGGCGGTACTCACCCAAAGGTAGTTTTGATACTCCGCACGTAATACTCCCCCCAGTTCCTCCTCGTGACCTCCTCCTGCCCCATCGGCACCCCCTCCCACGTCACCCTCATCACGGTAACGGCATCCGTATCGTTCTGATCAAAGACAATCTCCAACCTCGAATAGTGCCCCTCGACCCACTGTCCCAGCCGCCATTTCTGAACAATCTTCTTCGGCTCCTCCAGTTCCAGGTATGAGCCGGAGACGTTGCCGCCGAAGAGCTCAAACTTACCGCCGACGTGCGCGCCTTCGAAGAGTTTGGGTGGAGCGCGTGTGAATGCTGCGATTCGAGATGGGTCGGTGAAGGTGGTGTAGAGTTCGGCGGCTGTGGTGCGGAATTCTTCGGTGGATGTTAGAGAGGTGGTGTTTATAGAGGGTTGACCGGCTTTGTTTGTGGTGGCGGCCTTGGGAGTGGAGGTGCTGGTGTTGGGTTTTGCGTTTGTCATGGACGCGCTGGAGGAGGTTGTGATTGTTGTGGGCTGGAGGGTAGGTGCGGAGCCTGTTGCGTGTTGCAGATCTTTCCCGTGCTCGTTGATCAGAGATGGCCCGAGCTGAGAGAGTTTGGTTCGCAGTTGAGGAACGATCTTAGACCGGACAAGGTCTTTGACGGGCTGTTTTGGAGGTTCGTCCGAGTATATATCTATGTCGAACTTTCAGGGCAACAGATCAGCAACGAGACGTAGGAAATTCGGTAGGTGAGTAAAGGGGACGTACGACGTACTCATCTTCCTCTGTGTCGTGGGCAACCTCCGGGACCGTGATGGTCCCACTAACATCTTCGGCGTCTTTTGTAGTGCCTGCAGCATCTCAGTACTCCTTCCCATCCAAGCAAGTGGAAGTCTATACCCTCGTACTCAAGCTGTAGCTTGACATCGAAGAGCGTGATGACCTTGCCCTTTCGCTGGCTGACATCCACATCCCCGTCCATGCTCAGAATTTTCGACAACTTGGCCGTCACATCTCCCTGCTCCGCCGAGATGCCCACAAGCGACTTCTCAAGGTACTCTTTCGCCCATTCCCTCACGTCCTTGTTGACCCAATGCCAATTATTTGGATTGTGGATGGGCATCGTGTGCTCGGTTTAGGCAATTTTCTGAGTGAATATTTTGGTCAGCATGATGAATGGACCGAAAGGAGAGATATTCAGAATGCGCATATATCAAACAAGTCAGATAAGAGGAGATCTATGCTCCAGCAAAGCTAATCCGCATCACCAAGAGTACAAAAAAAGGCTAGGACTGGTGCCAGCTCGGATTATCATCATATAGAGTATAAGAACAGAACATATTGGAAGGTGGGATATCTTACTCGCTCGCGTAGGAGATGCCCTATCGCCAGTTGATCCCGTCGTTATTTAACATGAGATTGTTGCTGTAACTGCATGCAAGTGGAGTGTGGAAAGCCCTAGAAATTCCACATCAAAACCGAAGCCAGCCCTACAACATTCTAGTTCGAGTTGACTACCTAGAATTTCCAAACTGCATCAACCAAAACAATGTCATTTTCCGGCCGACATTAATGGCAGAGATTCTTTAAACGATTTTAATTCAAGCTTTCGTCCTTGTGTACGCCGACACGCAAATAGGGTATCAACGCTAATCGTTTGCCTAATGTATATCCTGACATTGCCTTGCTAACCTTTCACACCTTGCGGTTTAATCTTCATGGTCTTGTGACGAATCCTCCTCCCTATACTCATCCAAAGCGAACGCCTGCCTCCCTGACTATCCCTTATTCATACAAAAAGACCCCAGTCAACGCCAGCACGTACCCTACAACCAATAACTTCACCTCCATTAGCCTAGCCTTTGAAGCAGCAGCGCTTTTGGTTGTACTCGGCGTACTGGTAGCAGTGAAAACTCCTGTCAGTCGTTGGGACGTCGTTGCTGCAGCACTACCCTTGTGCATTGAAGTTGGGCTGCCTGTAGCGGTCGTTGACAATGGTCCAGTACCAGGGTAGCCCGCCACCATCGAAATCGTTGAAGCCGGTGATTTCCAACCACGAGATTCACTATAGAGAACTCCGTTGATAATCGCACCCTGACCTTGCTGCAGCATCCCCTTCTGATCGGCATTACACGAGCTATCAATGTTCCTTACCCAGCAAGTTGGAGCTAGCCGATCTGGCGCCTTGGCAGTTTGTGTAGCGTTCGCGGTGCCGTTGCTTTTGTAAGAAGACAGATCAGCAGGTTCACCGAGAGAAATGTCACTACCCGCGATGATTCTGGTGAAGACGGTGAAAGCTGTTTCCGGCTGGTATGCGGGTATGAGATGACCAGCATCATAGATTCGGGAAAACGATAGGTTTCCATACTGCCGGACAGCACCGCCGACATAGGTATTGTTGACGACGATGTCCGCGTAGCCAGCACTGTAAAAAGGGGTATACCCTGGTGACTGTGCAGCAATGGAAAATGAGACAGCTTGTCCGCCGAGCCAGTTGCAAAGGTAATCTCGATCTCCGTATATTAAAGCCACTCGAACGCCCAAGGACAGGAGATAGGCAAGTTTGGGGATCGGATTCGCTCGCTCGGAGTCACCAGTCTGAACAAAAGCATCTCCTACGGCAGCGGTACTCTCCGTGTAATTGACGGCAACACCGATCGCAGCCTGAACATCTGCATTGTTGAGGTACTCCATGTACATGGCTGGAGGGAAAGGATCCGCCTTGTTTTGGGTGATGTCGTAGGGGTCTCGACCAGAATTCATGTAGGGACCGATTACATGGTCGTTGCAGGTGGTCTGAGCGGTTTTGCACATCTGGTTGACTATCGTGACATCTCCTTTGTCGGCAGGGTCATAGGAATTGACAGCATTCCGACAAGACTGAATAAGCTGCTGACACCCACTTGCGCTCAGAAAGCTACTTGCAGCAGTCTGCTGATCTATTAAGGAAAGCGCTTGGATACCGTACGTGTTGTTGTTGGCGAATATTGGGTAGAACTGGCCTTGAATAAGATCGTCGACGCAGCCTTGCATGATACCAAGCGAGGACAAGCTTATCTCGAGGGTCTTGTTGACGGGGATGGAGCCATTTCTCCGCAGCATGTTCTGTTGCTCCCAATACGTCGCGAAAGCAGGCCCATACTTTCCACCATAACTCTCGGCAAACAAATTGACGCCGACTGCTCCGGGTTTGGTACTGTTAGGATAAGTGCCAGGATTGTATTGAGGGAATGTGCTTAGGAAGCCCTGCAGCATGTGCCAAATGGCCCGTGCTGCGATCTCTGTCGTATTGGTCGTACTATTAGCATTATTTGAGCTGAAAGTGCCATTGAGAAACGTGTAGTCTGGCTGGCCTGAGGGGACGTTCGTGGGAGGTTCCACTATTATGTCGGTAAACAAATCAAGAGATCCTTTTGTTGGCGTGTCGTAGCAAAAGCCCACTTGATTTGGTTGGTCGACGTAGAGAATATTGGAGCTTCGATCCCACCCCCAGTCATTAGGTTGCGTACCGAGTCTATCTTGCGCAATCTCCACCACCCGGCAGGGACCATTCTCCAGGAATAACCCCACCATACTGCTGCTTCCCGGCCCGCCATTGATATATATCGTGAGGGGAGCCGTGTTAGCATCCGTACGAGCTTCGATGAACCAAAAGAAAGTGTTGATTGAGTAATTCTGTTGTATTGGAGCAATTGTGAAAGGTGGAAGGGAGATGTAGCCGGTATATTGTTTTTGAGTGGGAAAGGCTGTTGTGCACGTTCCAATGGGTGGAGACTTGTAGCGTATGGTAATGTTACCGTTGACGGGAGAGTGGATGATGGTGACATTAGACTGATCGCTGGGGGTAGAGAATTGGCATTTGGAGAGCGGAAGGAAGGACAGGACACCGAAGATGGTGAAAATATTGGTCAAAGTAAGTTGGAGGGACTGCTTATGCGATCAGCTCTGAAGCCGATTTAGTTGACATTCTTTACCCACCCTCATGGAGATCAGCATTCTGGCCGAGGCCTCTTGTACAGTGTGTAGACCACCTCGATTCCCTCGACTGCCTTGTATGTTGGCGGAGTTTGACCCATGAGAACTTGGTGGTGGGCATGCGTATGCACGCGCCAATTGCTCGAAGATCAGGCTTCGATACCGTCGTGCGATCTCAGAGTAGAAAACCTTGTGTAGCCAGCGTCTCACAGCCAGCGACTGATTATAATGAATGTGGGTCGAGGCCAGAGAAGTAAATCCTGGATCCTCCGGCAAGGCGCAGTCGATCAATGTCTCGGACAACAGCAGCTAAATTACGATGCGTCAACAGTGAATAGATGTCATGAAGTACTGTGCATGTGTATAGAAAGGAAGCAGTGGAAAGGCCTGAAGCGACAGATGATTGGCAGTTAATGATGCACGGAAATATGTAACAGGGAGGGTAGTATTACTGGAGACCGACGATAAACATCGTGGTGGTGCTTACGGAGTACGGTAGAACGATAGTACCTTAGTAAAATACCGGGCTTGGCATATCCTAGAAGTCGCACCCTCGGGAGCTAACCGTTCGAGGTTTAATAGCTGGGCAAACTAGCCTTCACAGGCTTGAATGATATGAGCGTTAAACCCCAGACAGCTTAGCTTTCGAGCGTGTGACTTCTACCAGCTCAAGGGATAATACGGTACATGATGGTGGCAACGTAGTAGCATGTCTAGTTTTTACGAAATGTTATGATCCTCCATCCTAAGTGCTGCCTCTCATAACCATATTCAGCAGTCTTTCCGAAGCAAAATTCTCGGCTTCCTCCTCCTCCATTTGGAATATATCGCTATCTACAAAGCGATATGCTGTTCTCTACCATGGAGCGGCATCAGCCCCATCTTATCCACCGAACAGAGAGCTGGGACCGTGTATGAAAAACGGAGTAACAACGCGTAACTTACACATTCTGAAATAAGCTACAGAGATGAAAGACTATCATAGCCATGTCAGCCCGCACCATAATATCGTCTTCTTCAACTTTTGGCTGCCATTTCTGTGTGTTACAAACATTAATCAAGTTGGTAAGAAAAGCGGGGAAGTCAGACGATAGGTTTCTGCCTTACGTAGTTAATTGAAGCTTGCATACTGCGGTCGAGTGATTCCGATCTGCTTAGACACCATATGGGCGAATACAATAAAAGAACTGTACTCTACTATTTGCGTACACCCAACAATCAGAGGAGATATACTGTGCCCCGCTGTGGCGGTTGATTCCAGACGATGCTTTACGTGGAAAGCAATGTCAGGTATCTTTTGGAGACTCGCTACTAATCGCCATTCACTATAACCGTGTCTAATAAATACTTACAAGAAGTGTGGCTACTTTACAACGGGCCCAGCATTAGAAAATTCGTTGCGAACGAAACAAGCAAGGGAAACTATCCGCGTCTATGAAGCTCTACTTAGCTGAGACAGGATGCCTCCAGCTCCATTTGTAACTTCATCAGGATAGACGTACTAAACTCAGTCAGCATGTTATCTACCAACGTGAACTGGGGGGTAGGACTTACGAAAGCAAGGGCAATGATAGTGTACATGCCCAACAGCATTGCGCCCTCAAGGTAGTTCGATTTACCATCCTTTCCATATTGTCAGCAGGAAGGTCTTGCCGGCTTGAAGAGCGACATGACTTACAGCAATTAAATAGTTCGTGATCAGCACACTCAAGAAGAATACCACAGTCTCGAATGTTTCGAAATGCAGCGTCATATTCTGACCAATGATCCAACCTAAGATTACCAGGGACGGTGTTACGAGCAGTGCAATCTGCATGCTACTGCCAATCGCCACACCGATGGCCAAATCCATCTTGTCCTTGTACGCCACGACACAAGCCGTGACGTGTTCTGCTGCATTGCCGACAATTGGTAAGAGAATTAAGCCGATGAATGTCTTTGAAATATGAGCAGTCTCCACTATCGAATCAATACTATCAACGAGGAACTCGGCGCAGACGGCTACTACGACGGTGACGAGAACCAGAGCTACGGCTGCAGCCCAGGGTGAAAGAATTTCGGGTTCTTTCTCGTCGCCATTGTCGTCCTCGTCCTCTTCCTCGTCGAATAGCTTGGCATGAGTCTTGAGCTGAAACACGAGATACAAAATGTAAAGAATCAGCAGTATAACAGCGGTCCCATGTGAGAGAATAAGAATGTTCTTGTCCTTGTCGATATCGGCACTGGAATTCCCCATGACTGCGTAAAGTGTGGCTGGGATGATCAGAGATGCAGTCGAGACGGCCATAAGCGAGGACATCGTGGATGCAACTGTTCCGTTGAACCTTTGCTCATTGTAGCGAATGCTGCCGGCAAGGAAGCAACAGCCAAGAACGAGTAGGATGTTGGAAAGGATGGAGCCAAGCATACTGGATTGTACAATCCGGATCTGGCCTTGTTTCAGAGCAACGATGCTGACCTGATCAATGTTAGCGGTGAAAATGAATTTGTACAAAGGCTCGTACAATCAACTCGACAGCGTTTCCGAAAGATGCATTCAACAAGCCTCCCAATGTCTGCCCTAATTTGACCGATAGCTCTTCGGTAGCAAAGCTTAGTAAAGAAGCCAGTGGAATTATGGCAAGAAAGTTCAATACGAAAGTTGCGGTTGGACTCCATCCCACCGCTCCAGACATTAACCCCAGCGGTACGAATATCAGCAGTACGTTGACAGGGTTGCTCGCCAGGGTCTGGTAGGTCCTGCGGAAAAAGGAGGCAGGCCATTTCACATAAGGTCTCCTGTCCTCCCAGAGGGGACTGCCATCTGAGGTGTGAAAAGGCCGCGCAAGTAGCGAAGTGAGCTCGCTGGTATGCTCTTCGATGGTCCCAATCACTCCTCCACCCGACGCATTCCCATTCTCTTGAGGCGTATCAACCCGGGGTATGCTGCGACCGCTACGCATGCTATTGCTCCGGCTATTCGATGGCCTGCCCACCTTTCTGAAGTTGGCCTTGAGAGTTGAAGCTGGGTTTTCCATAAGGCGTCAGCTTTGTAATCATACGGAAAAGGGTGAATGTGGGAAGGGTCGGAATATAGAAGAACAAAGAGTGTGGCGGAGACAGAAGAGGCCGTCGAACAAAGCTCCATTGCGTGTGCGCATGCGGTCGAAAAGAGGGGCAACCAATAGGTGTGATAGCTTTATCGCACTTACACATTTCTGCTACCCTGGATCAATATTGGCAAAGCTTGGTTGTATTGACCGAGTCCCAGTGGACCGTATCCGCAACGCGGAAGGTGGACGAGAGTCGGTAGGATCTCAGGAAAAGGATGCTGAGGTCCTCGTTATGTAGTACAGCTCGTAATTGAGGCCGATCAAACTGCTTAGTATAGCCCAAGAGGCCGCCGATGTTGAAGGCATTTTGCGGGTCTTCCGAATGTCTTCCATTGCGGTTACGATGCATCGTCATGCGACTCTTGGCAATCGGGCTGTGCACTTGGCAGCAAGGGAATGGGATTCCTCCCGAGAGCGCCAAGCGGAGCCGCGCTAGGGGCGGAAGGCGCCACCAATAAGGGGGATTCGCTGGGCTTGACTGCGACATCTTCCGGCTTGTCCGTGAAGCGTCTGCCACAGCCTCGCAAATCTGAAATCAACAGACTGGACAGTTCCACCGGTCATCGAATCATTTAGCCCCCACTCAGCGTAGCTTAGAACTGATCGACAGCCACGACAGACATTCATAGTTCCTGCTTAACCTGAGAATGTATTTCTGATATCCATCACTTATTGACAATCACATCTTAAGTCTCGAGTTTCAGCATCTCAAACTGGGGGAGAGATGACTGCGGTTCAAGGGAGACACACTTGCAGCATGGCTTACAATTCGAGAGCTTACCCCAACACAACGTCATCGATGTCCGATGTTTCATGTATGGTCCTTCAAAGCTATGGGAAGAATGTATATATCCGACATGCGAAGCGCTTATCTATTGATTACCTCTTGAGGTCGCTCGGATACTCTCAAGGCTCCCAGCATGTGCTCAGCAGACGATATTTAATGCATTCCAACCATCGAATTCGACGAGATGAACAGGATTTCCCTTTTTGTACGCAATGAAACTTCTAATACTCACTTTCATACTCTTGGCCGTCTCCTCCGCGGAAGTCATCTGCAATGATCATGTCCCCCACACCCTGATACCCGAACTCCAAAGCTGCGATTACGCCCTTCGACAGCTCGAGATCACCAACCGGCAACGCGGTTTTGGAAATCTTATCTTCAGCCCAACAGCGAAAGGAGCCTTCGTCTTCTCTCTCCCAGAGATTTTTATCGGAGCTGGCGCCGACTATACGCCGAGTGCACGGACTTGGTGCGCCATTCTGATCATGTGGCAGCCCAGACATATTACAAGAGAACCACAGGTGAAGGAGGATGCCTTTCCATTCAGCAAGATACTGCAAGCAGCTCGTGGTATCAGAAATCGGTGCCTGGTTGGGAGACCTGGACATAAACCGACCATTGGACGCGAATGGATTCGTCCGTCCCAATTTGTTGATGTGCAGTTCGGTGGCGTCTTTCCCAGGAACGTTGACGGCATCAAAGGAAACTTGAGCGATACTTCCGAAGAGGATACGAACTTGACTGTGTATCTAGCGGACGGGAGTAATCTCACTTTTGCATCGAATGCTTTGGGAGGGACAAGGGAATATGGAAGTTCGATCATGAGGATTGGTAATGGTAATCCGAGCACCGCTCAGTGATTTCAGATACCATGAATCGCTTTGGTGTCCCAAAGGGGCTCGGACTTTGCGTGAGATCATCAACAACCACCAAGCATGCTGCACCTTTGAAATTATCAGTATTCTTCCAGTCAGGACTCTTCCAACAATATGCACAGAAAAAGTCTTCAATAAACAGGAAACTTCTTCATTGAAGCTCAATCAGATGATCGTCACTTTAACAAGATCGTGTTAGTGTGGAAGCGTCTTCGTGGCTCCTTGTAGGCGAACATATGACGACGTGGTCTCGAAACAAGCTCTACTACTTAATTTTATATCCTCTCCTGCATTCTTTAGGAGATCTACCACGAAGCCTCGTCATCGCTCGTGTAAGTTACTTGTGAGGTCTGACCTGTTGACGCTTCTGCCGGTGGTCTTGTATTTCTTCAACCACTTCTCCGACCACCTCCACTCACCAGTAAGGTTTGGGATATCATCTTGGCAGTCCCGCTTCGTCTTTGCTATTGACGAATACTGAGAACAGTCGCCATCATTCTGTGTGGCCCCTCGAATGATCTCGTCAAAACGGCGCCGTAGGATCATGTGTTCCCATCGGTCTCTGAACTCCCAAGATACACTATTCTCGTTGACATCGTCTGCTGGAATTGGTGGCTCTTCCTCGTCATCGGGTTCCATGTATTCCAGGAATCTGGGGGCCTCGGCGGCCCGCCATTCAGGAACGACATTGATCATTTCCCAGTCCACAATACCCGTAACCTCAAATGTTTCTGGGTTGACAAGAATGTTCGCCTCGTTAAGATCGTGGTGGTGCAGAGTGAATGAGGCCGGCTTATCCTCATCTCCGCAGACGGTCGGCAGAATATCAAGGAACTCGCGACACATGCTTTCCATCATAGGAGATTCTTCGGTAAATTCCTCATCATATTGGTTATCGTCCTTGACGGGGCCATTCTTGATCCATTCCAACTGAACTCGAATTTGAGCGTCCAACCATTCGAAGGAACTTGCGTACGGTCCCCGGTCGCCTGGTAGGTAGAGGCGGCTACCCGTGAAAAACAGATGATCGAATATTGGACCAATAGAGAACTCATTTTGATTCGCGCTGCCGGCGAGTATCTTCAATTCCTTTCCTTCACAAGACTCAATTGCAGGTATCCCGGAGATTCTAGTTTCCTGAAAGATCTCATTTTCAGCACTATCGCATGACACCGACTGCCTCGAGAGGTGTTGGTCGTCGTTGTCGATGGACTGAAGGTCTGTAGCTGGAGACTGGGCGTCCGCTGTGCTTTGAGCATCAAGTCGTAGACTTTGGAGAACTGATGGTGTTGCCAAATTGCCTGCCTCTGTGCTTCCAGCCTCAAGTCCTGCATCCAAAGGCTCGTCATCAATTTCAATCACGACCTTGTCCACAAGATTCATTAGAAGCTCCTCAACAAGCTCATCAAGACGCTCATCTAAAGGCTCGTGTACTGGCGCCATCATGAGATCGTCCACAGGTTGCGTTACAAGACAACTTATCACTAATGTTTCCGGCTCGGTTGTACTCTCAGGCTTGAATTCTGCGTGTGCCGCAGCTGATCTAAAGTATAAACCTCCAATGTGATTAAATTTACAATTCTCCAGTTGCTTGATCATTCCAGCAATCGTCTGTGTCAGTTCCAGTTTACGATCCCAAGGCACCTTTCGTGGCCAAAGATCGAACAGCGCTACACCAGGCAGCTGTTCCATTAGTATCCATTCAAAGGTAAGCTCGTTGTTACAATCTGAATCCCATGCAAGTACACGTGGTACCGGGATCGTGGTATTGGCACGCAGGTAAGCAATTGTCGCAACCTCGCTCTCGGTCTTGTAATACGGCACTATAGGTAGAGCTGCTCGAAGTAGATAGTTTGGGTGATGGCCAGTATACGAGATCTGATACAGCTTGTTGAAGCCTCCCTGTGCAAAGAAGCGCACTTCTAGCCGAGTGTCATCCAGAGGTGGGGGAAGCTCTTCGATGAGATGACGCCTTGCCAACATTTCAACAGCTTGAATCTCAGGCTCACGCGGCCAGAGTGGCTCGGGACTCCAGCCTCCAGTCCATTCTAGACGTTCTTGATGGATCGTCTTGTTGACCATCCTGATAGCGCTTGCGCCCCGCCAAACAAGTAGGATGGATTCGAATTCTTCAAAGTGAACGAGGAAAGTCCTGGTAATTTTGGGTGTAATGTTTTCAAGAATTTTTATGATTGCGGATGTTGAAGAAGTTTCCAAACCAAACTAAAGAAGAAAAGCTTTCATACGGTGCCAAGATTTTGACGCAAATGCGCAGACAACACAAATTCAAAGTACCTTCTTATGCTATGTTCGGCCTCTACACAATGCAATCACCTGATCATTCTTTCTGTTGAGACTGATGCAGGCTTTATCACTTCAACAGGCAAACGCCGCGATGGGCTTCCATTCTTGATGTTAGTGTTGTGTCTTGCCTTGGGGATAGATTCACTCTTATGGGAATAAACAGGCATTTCACTGAGCGATACGCTTACGCCTCGCACTCCGCCAACGGCACCACTCTGATGTGCCACAAATGGGGGAAACCGCAAATGGCACTCGCTGGCTTTGAGGCTCAAGTTGCCTTCGCTCAGCAATAATCATCTCCAAAGCCATGCATTCCGACGAGATGGTTGGATACTCTGTATGTGTCTCAAGATTCACCCGCACAATAGTGAGGCCAACCGACGCTGGTCATGCTCATTGCCTTCCGTGTCACTTTGCGAGACGTATGATATTGTTTGCCTGTCCCTTCGAGTGAATCTCACCTCGCCTCACCTCACGTCGATTCACTTCAGCTCGGCTTCTATATCTTCCTGCAGACCCACTCGGATCTCATCCATCTTCTTCTTCTTCTTCTTCATCCCTCTTCATCTACCATCATCCACACCTTCAAACACCAATTTCAAGTCTCAACTGTTCAGTCAGTCCAGTAAGCATCCCTCTTCAACTATACCCCATTTACAACATACAAGTCTCACTGATCAGTCAGTCTAACCAGCATCCGTCAACACCTACACTCCCCAGCCACGAAACTCAAATCCTCAAGCAGCCCAGTAAGTAGCCATCCTGACCTGCGACTCCCAACTACAAGTCTCACTTATCAGTCAGCCTAACAAGCATTCATCTCTACCATCAACCCGAAAACCCAAGCAAAATGCCGGGCAGCAACGACAAGTCCATCTCCGCTTTCCTCGACAAGCTCACTAATGCCAAGTTGATGAACTTCTCCGCGCGGGAGAAGACCCTGGTGGAGGACTACAAGAATGGCTTCCGCTTGGATCATCAGGGCGTGAACAGCGACGGCTTCAGCAAGGATCGCCTCTACATCCAACCCATCGGCGGCAAATCCGGCGCCAGCAAGGGGAAAAAGAGCAACGTTTTGGCCCAAATCCACGTCACCGATCCCGGTGATGCCGAGGAGATCCGCGATGCGCTGTGGAAGAGCTGGAAGCTCAAGGGCGACCTCGTCAAATTGGACTGAGAGGTTCCGAGCTGAGACTCGGGTGGTGTCTCTTGGTTTCCACTGGCAATATGCCACACATATGTACATTGATGGCGAGAGATACCCAACCACGGCGGTGGAACCCACGATGGAGATGGCCGGGCGAGGCCAGCAGAACAATCTGCAAGCATATTTAGGCTCAGGTAGATACTATCAATCAAGCCAATTCACATCATTACAATCTGCAAGCATATTTAAGCTCAAATAGATACAATCAATCAAGCCAAATCACACCAATGTACCAATACTATGAGCATGACAGTGATCAATCCCTTTCCTTCAATATTTAGCAATCTTGAAGACATGGAGAATGGACGAGTAGATCTCACAACATCCGCAGCATTACATTATCTGGATAAGCGGATTGGGAAAGGAATTTCATTTTGGGGCCGGATAGGTTTGTAGAAGGCGGGGATTGTATCTTTTGCGTAGAGTACTCGACTTTTTAAGGCGCTTTGTTTGGTTGGTGACTGTACTACATGAGTGCGCGCAGCTGGGAAAAACCACAATTCGGACAAAGAGATAGGGAAAGGAGTCTCTTTTCAAGGGCGGGTAGGTCTGTAGATGGTAGTAATCGTATCTTCTGCGTAGAGTCCCAGACCTTAGAAGGCGCTTTGTTTAATTGGAAAGTATCCTACACGAGTACGCGCAGCTTCGAATATTGATAATTCGCATAGGCTAAGCGGGAATAGGATACCTGTTTAATGGCGGACGAGTCTGTAGATGGCGGTGGTTGTATTTTTTACGTAGAGTCCCAGACCTTATAAGGCGCTTTGTTTAGTTGGAAAGTATCCTACCCAAGTGCGCGCAGCTGTAAAGGGTGACATTTAGCACAAGCCGGCACCGAAAGTGGCACTTGTCTAAGAGCGAAGAAGTCTATAGGTCTCCTTCGGACGTACTTTTTACGTAGGATATCTGATATGACAGACTCCCTACTTGATCTAAAACAATAAACACGAGCGTACGCAGCGTATTACTACCACAATCCTGACAAGGAAGTAAGGAAAATAATACCTTCTCAACGACGAAAGAGTCTGTAGACCATCCTACCTAACCACTCCCAGCTGAAAATGGTCATAGTTTGGATAAGAGGAGAGAGGTTGTAGTACTTATCGTAGGTTAGACGAGTGTGTAGATGTTCGAATATCCACATTGTGCATGGAGTTTTTGGAACGATGGATGCGTTGTTTAAGCTGTAAATGTCCTGCAGGAGTGCGTTTCGTGCAATGCGATGGTGGAGGTTGTGTGTGATTAGCATGTTTTTGGGTAGGGTTAGTGGTGGGTTGGTGGATTGGGGGGCGAGTATATAGGGGATATTATGCGAGTATCTGGGGGCTTAGTTGTGTTGTATGTTTGAATTTGTGGGTTTTACTCATTGTATCTGAGCATCTGGGTGTGCTTTGGATGAGCGATACCAGCTGCATGTGTCGTTGTGGTTGGGGAATTTCGTTCGATCAGAAGGCATTAGATGGATTACCCGAACCTGTTGGCTTGTTTTGGAGCTACATGTTGTCGTATCGAACGCCCTTGATATGGCCATTGGTAATGAAAGGAAGCGTTCACATTAGCCTGCCGTCCAGCTCCTTTACGCAACAACTTGTAGCGTTATACATCTTCGATTCCCATTGTTATGAGGTGATCAATTCCTCTACCTCACCCTCAGACGCACACCCCAATCAATCTTATGGCGCACTCTCTTCGCTTCCTCTATGACATCTTTCGTAACATCTTTCCACTTACCGTTCACCATCCTGAATGCCTCTTCACGATCGAGCGCAACGATATCAAAGCAATGACCGGCCCATTGCCCCCGACGGCTGACGATGATATCATCCTTAGGATCCCAAGCGGTGGACGTCGTCCAGCAGATCCGCATGAGCAGAACATCATCGATACATAACCACTTTCCGTCTGGATGATCCACGTATCCACGAATTCCCCCCAGATAGGCTTGAGGCCGGCAGCGAACATACTCTCTGGTTGATAGGTTTCGCAAGATCCAGACTCCATTACGGTAATTGTTCCAGAAGGTCCCACTTGTAGAGCGCAGATTGTCGCCAAATCTCGTGAACTGCGCCTCAGAAAGATGTCCAGCAACGCCCCTGTGCGCTTCGAACGCTAAGTTCCAAGCAATCTCTGGATCCTCGCTTGGCACATCATAATCACGCATAGCGGCCCAGTTGATCTGTCTTGCAAGGACCATCGGCGGACAATGGTGTGACTGCACAGACGATCTGGCTAAATCATTATTGGTAAAGGAGCCGGGCAGATCAATGAGATAGGTGCTAGTGCAGGCTAATTCGACACCAGCCCATGGAGCTGCCGGAACTGGCCGACGTTCTTTTCTGATATGCTGTAGTGTGTGTTGCCATAGCGGTTCTGAGGCCATGCCGAAGCAGATGATGTCTGATTTGTCAAGGGCACCGTCGTTCAGGACCATGGCTAGTAATTCAGCTGGCATAGTTTCTACATAGCTTCGACCACTTGGGAGGCGTATGGCCGATTGCGAGGGACGTTCGCTACTCGTGAGAGCTGGCAGGATTGGTCTAGCAAGCTTATACCACGCATTCCAATTCATTTCCTCGCGGAAGAGGATGTCGGCAGGATTGCTTGTGCTTGTGCCCCCATCCTTTGAAGGTAGACTCTGAATCTGTCGAAGCCGGGGAACGATTATTTGCCATGACTGGGGTTCGCGGCTATGTAAGGGCAGTCAGCATTCCTCTACTGGGGAACAAGTACGAAAATGAGTAGATTAACATGTGCCAAAACCTAGAGATGCAGTTGATCCTGAGAATGATAAAAAAGAATGGTCCCTACTATCTCGCATCTCGACTCAACAGGGCCATCTTTTGCTTGATGGTAGGATTGTGATTTCAAGAGATGAACACTGTCAAAGTACCAATTTTGATCTCTAAATGGGATTATGCAGGACCGCCTCCGACCCTTTCGCCACATCGGGATCCTCCAAAATTACAAGAATAATCCTGTGTGACCGTGCGGCGTGTTACTTATTGGCATAGCAGCCTGCACTGCGAATAGTGGCAAGGTTGCTCAAGGCAGACACCATAGAATCGGAGAACTCGGATACCGATTCAGCCTAGCTCGATATGGAACTTAGCGTATGCAAGACTCTCTCCGGAAAGCTTGGCAATGATTACAGATTCGTACGGAGATCTACGGAGTATACCTTAACCCACGACGAAACGATTGGCAACAGCAAGACTACTGCTGTAGACCAAATCCTACACAAAAAATCACTGGCCTAAAGACAGCTGGACCTGCCTGATTTCACGATGAGGACAATTTGCCTCACACGAAATTCTCGACTTATTAAGCCTTGTTCCTGTCGATAATGCCATCATCGACAACTACGATATTGCCATAAAACTTTGCGCTCCGAATGGTTGGTGGCCACTTGCAAAAGCCATATCGAACACAGGAGTGCTGTAGATGCTGGCAGCGTTGCTTTAAGCGCTTGCAATATAGTCATACCTGCTCGTTGAAATGCTCCTGCCTGTATGGGAACCCGGGGCGAGGATTGAAGCACACTTCTTCGGTTGAGATGGAAACAATGGCAAAATGCCTCGATCGGACCATTCTTTCACCAGTGATAGTCAAGTTTTCTCGTCACAAAACCTAGGGAGTGCTTCAAGCAAGCTGTTTGTATTCATATCTGTGTTAGCTAGAGGTTGCTTGCCTCGGTCTAATCCTAGACGTGCATCTCAGCACCAGACTTTGCACCGGCCTCTGCAATGGCCTCGTCGTACGGCTTGAGCTTCTCCTCTATAGGTCCATCTGGCGCTGTAAACTTCGCTACCTGCTCAGGAGCTCGTCCGATGAATGTCTTGGGATCTAATAAGCGTGGAAGCTCCTTTAATATAGGCTCGAAGAAAGCGTCTTTCCTAATCCGCTCGATCAAGTCATTATCTTCACCCTGATCCTTGACAACGGACCCCGCTTCATGTGATAGGACTCGGATCTTCTCGTGTGCTTCCTGTCGCGACACACCTTTCGCAGCGAGAGCCATAATGATGTTTTCTGTCGCCATGAATGGCAACTCAGCCATGAGACGCCTATGGATCACGGCTGGATAAACTACCAAGCCGTACGAGACGTTGTCGAGGATGATGAGGAGGGAGTCAGTGAGAAGAGCCTGTTCTGGAATGTAGAGTCGTCGTATTGAGGAGTCGTCGAGTGTTCTCTCAAACTACCATCGTATTTAGTAAGGATGGTTGAAGAAGGCAAGCAAGTACCCGTACCCATTGTGCAGCGTAAGTTTGATTAGCAGATTGGCATTTGTTTGCAAGTTCTCGGCCTAATGCGCACATTCGCTCGCTACGCATAGGGTTACGTTTCTGCAAATAAGAAATTAGAAGGAATTAATTAGGAGGTATCCTTGGTCGAGATAATCCAGTCGATTCGACAACTCCGTGAATGCCTTCCTCTTCCTAGCATCACAATTGGGCTGGAGTAGAATACTTACGTATGCCATGGCCGAGCTACCTATCTGAGATGTTTCGAATGGTTCTTCTATCTCTTTGAACGAAGCGAGGTGCCGTATGTCGCCCCCAATTCTCTGACAGGTTGCTCCAAATGAGCTGTAGGCATTTGATACATCCACATCGATCTTCCTGCTATATGTCTGACTTGAAATATGGCAGCACTGCTTGAAGCCAGCTTTCTTGGTAACGATGTCATCAAGCTTTTCAACTTTCGCCTGGTCTCCGTTGAAGATAGCTATGAAGGATGCTTGTGTGCCAGTCGTGCCCTTCACACCTCTAAATTCCATGAGTACATCGTCTCTCGTCCGTTCTAGGTTGCGTAGATCCCATAGAAGGTCCTGTATCCACATAGCGGCCCTCTTGCCAACTGTATGTGGCTGAGCCTGTATGGTTTCGGAGTCAACTTTTGACTCACTTGAAGAACAGGGATGAATTTCAAGACGAATTTGGACTGCGAGAACCAGGGCAGACATCCCAAGGCTCTATAGCAAGTCCGGGTTGGGGAAAGATCGAGTGAAAATCATAACGCACAGGTTGACCATGAGTATAAGCTAGACATAGAAGGTCTTTGTACTTGACTGCGAAGTTGGAAAGCTTCTTAATGACAACAGCCAGCTTCGGAAGCAGCATGTCCAATGCCTGCCGTATCAGGATCAAATCCGCATTGTCCGTCACATAGGCTGATGTAGCTCCGAGATGAATTATGCCAGCAGCAGCGGGGGCGTTCTGTCCAAATGCATGTACATGGGCCATCACTAGCCCGAATATCAATAGGTCTCTGTGTTATATTAGGCCGAGTTTGCTGACCGTCATGGCGCCTCTTCTTTTCCTCGGTTGCTGCAACGTCGAAGTCTTGGTCGGTCAATGAAAGGTGGGCCTTCATTTGTTCAATCGCCTTGTCTGATATGTCTAGGCCGAGCTCTTTCTCCCCTTCTGCTAACCACAGCCACAATTTCCTCCATGTCGTAGATCGAACTTGGGGTGAGAAGAGCTGGAGCATTTCCTTGCCTGGAGAGGGTCAGCTTAGCTCTCTTCGAGCCCGCAGAGATCTCACTTGCATATCTTCCAGACAGAGGAGACGACCATATGTCATGCCTGCTGGATGCAAAGAGCGCCTGAGAAGGGGCTTCGGCCATGTTGGCGCCTCTCTCTGTGCGCTCTGGATTCCGAAATAGTACAGTGGCGGTCTCTGTTACCGGCAGGCCATCTTCATACTTCTATGCTGAGGTCTAGCTTGTAAAATGTCCAATTGAGTTGCAGATCTGGCGATTGAAGGTTTGTGGGGCCGACCACCATTTCGGCGGCGGGCCCAGGTTGCTGCCAAGCCAAGCACTCCAGGAAGGTATCAGCCTACAGAACGCTGCCTGTTTTCATAGTTATTCCGCTGCTCATACTCTCCGCCCTTAGCATTATTCTAATGATAGAGGCTGCGGTCTTTGTGCTCGCGCATCTCGAATTGCAAAGCCTTGAACAAGTCTTGTATACTCAGACTAACACCGCCAATATCATAGCACCATCTTTGCTTCTGGCTCTTGAATTGTCTGCTTCTTCCTATTCCTACCCAACACCAACGTACGATGGGACGTCGGTGTATGACATAGTCACTTTCCCCCTCCGGTCTTTCTTGACTAGGAGTTTTGATTGCTAATTGGTAACCTTCTAGATTTCGTATTCGTCCATGATCTCTTGGTTAGACCACCTAATAAGACTGGAGGACTGTGCATAGCGTGAGGCTTAGGCTTCACATAAGGTACCTATTTATCCGAATGAATAGACCAATGGAGAATTTGTCCATAAAATCTACGATGCATCCTTCTTGCGAGCAAGCAGCTGGATATCAAAACTTCGTATTCGTACCACTACCTACCTTATCTAGAATATCATTAGCCGAGCCCGAGATGGACCCTGGATCTTGACGACATGGCGGACCTGTCAAAGGGACTGTTGTAAAGTATATAAACAAGGCTTCGCATCTACAAGCCTCCTCCTCAATTCCCTTCAACCATCCATACCGAGACATCCTCTCACAACCATGGCCGTTCTCTCAACCCTCCTCCACGCCACCGCCTTCAAAACTCCCTTCCTTTCCACCCTCCTCCCCTCCATCGGCCTCGCCTACACCCTCCAAGCCGCCGTAGCCATCCCCTCCATCCTCGCTCAATCCGAAAAATTCTACGACCTCTCCGGATCGCTCACCTACCTCTCCTGCGCAGCACTCAGCTTATACTTACCCACGATACGAGCCCGATATGCAGCAGCAGCTATGGGCGCCGTGAAGCCTGCGTGGCCGAGTGTAATCGGTGCACTGAGAGGCTTGCCAAATGCTGGCTTGAACTGGAGACAACTAGTGCTGAGCGCGGCTGTTGCGTTGTGGGCTACACGACGTACGTTCTGTCCGCATCCAGACGGATCGTTATGAGAGCATACGAATCCTCATTCAATTGACCGATTGGCTAATAATTGACCATGAGTAGTGGGCACCTATCTCTTCGCCCGCATCTCCGCAGACGGCAGCGACTCCCGCTTCGACGGCATCCGTAACTCCCCACCCAAATTCCTCGGTGCCTTCTTCGCTCAAGCGACCTGGGTATCCCTCTGTCTCATGCCCGTCCTCGCCATAAACGCTCTGCCAGCTTCAGTCTTCGCCTCTCTACCCGCCGCAGTCGGCATCACCGACATCATCGGTCTGCTCCTCTACGTCGGCGGGTTGAGCTTCGAAGTAACGGCCGATAGGCAAAAGAACGCATGGGTGCAGGAGAAGAAGGAAAAGAAGCATGAGGAGGATTTCCTCACTCGGGGCTTGTGGAGCAAGAGTCGGCATCCGAATTACTTTGGGGAGGCGACGCTGTGGACGGGTATTGCCACCACGGCGGCTGGGGTGCTGATGACGAATGTGGGACAGGTGGGTATGGGACTTGCGGGGTGGGGGCTGATGGGGAAGGGGATCGCGTTGGCGGCGTGTGGGGTCAGTCCGGCGTTTGTGAGCTTTTTGTTGTTGAAGGTCAGTGGGGTGCCGATGAGCGAGACGAAGTACGACAAGCGGTATGGGGATCGGGAGGATTATAAGAAGTGGAAGGAGGAGACGCCGATGTTTATTCCGAAGCTCTGAGTGAGGCGGTCATGATTTCAAGGTGAGATAGGGAAGGTACTCAGGTGCTTTAAGATTGTACGTGCAGACATGATGGCTTCCAATATTGGTCCCGGTCCATGTCGAGGCGAGACTATTGTGACAATTTGAACTCCCGAGATCTGATAGAAATTATCAAACACTCCGACTCAACAACTCAAATATGAAAACCCGCTATTTTACCTACTTCCCACAACCCCACAGACAACCCAACGTATCACGACAACCCACCGCCACCCTATATCCCAACCTACAAACACCAGCATCGATTCAAACCGTTATAAATCCATCTTTACCCCAAATAGAAGCAGAATCCAAATCCCACAGTATTTACAGCTGTATCAGAATCTAATTCCAAGGCGTAAGAAATAAACTCCTGCCGATCCTTGAGCTGGCAACGTTCATGGGGGCTCAGAATGATTCTAGAATGAGCGGTATTGGTCGTTCAATGGGAAGGGAAGGGAAGGGGAGGGAAGGGAAGTGATCAAAAATGATGTGCAGCGAATGTGTAGTCGAAGCTACTTATCTAGGACTGCGCAGATCTCCTGAGCAGTAGTGATATGGGCAGAACGCTTGTTAAGACGCGGAGGATAGACCGTATGATGTGACACTGGCGCGTTGAATTCTATATCCTAAATCGTTCTATGATACCTACCTACCCACTTACCGTCAGCCCTACTTATACAGTAACAGTATCTATCATGCACCGCCCAATGCTGCCACATCATCAGTACACGATTACAATTTCCAGGGACGTTTCGGGCACTCACCAGCCGAAAACGCCAGATACCACGTCCTACTAGCGCCACCATCCAGCCAGCTTCCATCGAATTCCTGCTGCGAAAAGAAGCGATAGGCCGCTCTCGGATCAATACATGCCAGATTGCCGTACAGGATTCCCCTCCAGCCACCGGCGATGGTGGAGGCAGGCCAGGGCGATGTGGTGTTGAAGTAGGTGTTCCATTCCTCCAGTATGAATTTGTGCGGGCGGGTGAAGGCGGAGGAAGGCGAGAGGGGGAGCATATGTACGCCTTGAATGTATTCGGGATTGGCGCCGAAGTAAGTCGTGTGATCGATCTTGTTTTCGAAAAGCTGTGTAGAGTAGAGATTTAATGCTCGCGTCATGAGAGAAGGAGGGTGAGGAGACATACGATTCCAGTGACTTTGTTACCGATGAAATTCGCTGGCTGATTGACATTATTGCTTTGCATCAGGAAGTAATTGGTGAATGTTCTAGCTTGTATCGACAGCATTAAGTTGCCCCTCGCTTCCATCGACTTGTCTCCAATCACATGGCCCCACATCTTTATAGCATAGGAAAAGAAAGCATCTTCGGACGACGATTCTTCGTCTTTGCTGTCTGCCGATTCGAATAAGCCTTTCGCGAACGAGTGTCCGTGATACCAGTCGAACATCCGAGAGAACGGAAACATGTTGTCCTGCCGGCTGGGATTCGCAGCGTCTCGGACTAATGCATTCACCCAGTCTTTGTTGAGTCCGAGCCAGGCTTGGTCCAGGTAGGCTATAATAGCAGCGGTGTAGATGAAATAGGCTTACTTATCAGCGAAAGTATGACGGCCTGGACAAAGTAGCACAAACCGTAATGGAAGTGATGATCATTGTAATATGTATTACCGAAATCTTGTCCAGCGTCACCGGTAACATAGCTTCCATTCGAGACGACACCTTTCCAGACAGTATCGTAGACTAACGCATATATCTGCTGGTTCGTTACAAAGCGAGCAAATGCTCCTTTCAATTCGTCCAGACCTTGAGTCGCAAGACTCCGCTGCTTTAAGAGATCGTTCGTTGTGTATACAATGGTCGCGAATTTGGCCAAGGCCTTGCCGCTGAAGTACATACTGTCAAGATTGGTCTGAGAGTTGTAATCCTGATTGATCTCAGAGGCCGCGACCTGCTGTATCAATCGGATTGCGCCTTCGGAAAGAGCTGTCTTGCTTCGTGCGGTAGGTGTCCAGGGGGCGAAACCCATGTCGACCGGGAGATCTTGCTCTACGAGGGTCCAGCTATCCCCAACAATTGCTGTTGCTAGACCTTTAGTAGTCGTTTGCAGTTGAAGTTTTGTTTTGCCTCTCAGAGTTGTGTCATCGAAGGATTGTATGTGATGCGGCAGAGCGTATGTGAGCAGGGGAAGGCTCGTGAGGCCTGACTTTGTCCAGTGAATTCGATAGACCCCTTCGGTCCCGGAGACAGAACCAGTGACAGCAGCTGTTGTTGGAAAAACTCCGGCAGATCCGTCATAGATTGACTCGCCGCTGGCACTCGCTAAATTTTTTGCTACCTGTATAGTACCAGACCATCCTCGTAGCCCCTGTAGCAGTGTATTTGACATGAGTTGTAGACGTGGATCTTGACCGTTGTTTGATCTCGCATACAACAGCCAAATTTTGTTGTCCTCTAGCGTAATCTTGTATTTGAAAACTCCAGCTCGGGGAGCAGCCACCTGCGTCACGGTTCTGAAAAATACACTGCTTTGGATAGCAGGCATCAGGTTGGTATAGATTCCAGTGACGAAAGCCATGCCTTGGACAAGTGGAAACGTAACGTTGGACGGAGAAGTTGCCTGAGGAGACAGAATTGCATCGCAAGAAAAGGCCTCCAACGATCTCGTGGTTAGAACTGTAGACGGTCCAAGCTCGATAGCAGACAGAACGACTGATTGGATCCCGATTGGGTTGATGAAATATTGAATCGGCGCTCCAGGTATTGCTGTGCTCTGAGGCCCAGGCGTTCTCTGGTTAGCGTCAATATGGGATACAGCCAAACCCCAGCTCTTCGCATTACCAGTGCCTTTACTCCAGGTCACAGAATACGGATGTGTCCAAACCCCCTGACCTTGAGTACCAAGGAACAGATTGGCGTAAAATCTATTGGTAGAGACTGGATTGCTTTGTGAAGACTTGATACCGTACGATTAGCTGATTGGGACTCCAGCGCAGAGCTTACGGCCAAAACATACTATTCCAAGTGGAGGCACCGGATGGTCTTCTCTAGACCGTATCTGATGCGGTAACGGTCCTGTAGCTACAGGTTGGAAACAATCAGTGCCTCCCCTCTTGGGTAAATCATCTGAGATGTGGCCGATTGGTAGCTGGGATGACATTGTTGTGTTCACCGTCCACGTATAATTCGCTTCTGATCTATCGGGGTTCCTCATAGAATCTGAGGAGTTATGTGAAGGCGCTCTCGTCAATGATATTTGCGAGGCTACAAAAGATGTGGGAAATGTTTGTAGCGACGGCCGACCTTCGGTCTCTAGTGTTGTGATTATAATCTAGTGACACCGTCAGTCTGAGTACCTAATTAGAGAGGCTCTTCAGCTCTCTCTGAATAATACATTGGCGATTGGTTATACTCACTCCTTTCGTGCCAGGGGTTCGAGTTTGCCCTGCTGTCGTAGGAGGATGCTGAGTGACAATGGTGAAGTTCGAAGGTAATCCTGCTACGGTCTGACTCGCTGTATTCCTGGAAAGATGCACCAACGCATGCTCGAACGTATGAGCTACCAAGCAGTCCTGTAAGCACGTCAGTACCGAAATTAGAGTAAGGATGTTCGTCCAAGACGCCATGAGCAAAGGGAAAGGGGAAAAACGGGGAGCCAGCTGAAATGCGGCAGAGCACGTTCAACGTCGCGAGGATAAGGAGATTGAGAGAACAGTAATGGTGCCAAAGGTTGTAGCAACCGTCCTTCTGTTAGATTCAAATCAACGTTTTCAGAGTATAGCCATTGGACTAGGAAATGTTCACGAATATTTTGTCTTTCTTGAGAGTGTCTAGATGAATCGGTATCCACGGTTTTATTTTCATGAAGATACACTGGAAACTAAACGAGACCCTCGGATAGGTTGATATATATCAAGTAGCATTCCAGGTAGAGCGGACAACGAGAAGCATGTGCATGACACAGTACGGTACGATGCCTTGAACACACTTCGCAGTCCAGATACCAGCGTGTCTACATTCCAGTAAACGTGGCCGAGCAACGAGGAGGAATGCCATTGCCAACGTCCACCAGACTTACATGATTCGGCCTTGGAGTCAGCTGTAAAACGGTCGAAGACACATGCACCAGCGACGGTGACGTGGAGGTATCCGAGCATATATGCGAGCATTGGTGTAGGAGGTTGAGGAGACGAATCTACGAGTCTAAAGTACCTAGCTTCGATAAGTTCGAGATCGAGCTAGTCCTGATCTGGTGGGCCGAGGCACGGAGCAGGCACAAACTCCGAGGTCAGATCATCCACACGTTCAAGACATAAGCCAGTGTTTCCCACACTGCCGCTTCTCTGTCTGACATCCCAATCACTTCGATATACTAATTCCCACGAGACTCTCCAATATGCCAAATGGTAAGCAATCACTTGCTTGTTTCATCAGCTATATTCTGACAAAACCTCAGCACAACAGCGCCTTTCTCTGGTTCAATCCCATCTCGCGTCCTCAGAAGCCGACATCCCCCGCGGGCGGGAGAGCATACTCTCCAAGTCTCCTGAAGACATAGTTGTCACCTGTGCCCTGCGGACTCCATTCACCAAAGGTGGGAAAGGCGGCCTGAAAGACACCGCAGCCGCAGACTTGCTCATCCATACCCTCAAATCCCTCATATCGCGCTCCAAAATCAATCCCTCTCTGGTGGAGGATGTGGCAGTCGGTTCAGTGCTGGCTCCTGGAGGAGGTGCCACCGAATATCGAGCCGCAGCCCTTGTTGCCGGCTTCCCAGAGACAACTGCAGTCAAGTCCTTGAACAGGCAATGTTCCAGCGGTCTGCAAGCATGTGCCGACATTGCCAATGCCATACGGTCCGGGATGATTGAGATAGGCGTAGGAGCCGGCGTGGAATCCATGTCCTCTCAATACGGTCCAGGCGCTGTCACAGAATTCTCAGAGCTGCTGGAATCACACCCTGAGGCCAAGAACTGCAAAGTACCTATGGGCGTCTTGAGTGAGAAGATGGCCAAGGACCGTTCGATATCAAGGAAGGACCAAGATGCATTTGCTGCATCAAGTTACCAAAAAGCCTTAAAGGCGCAGCAAGCCGGCAAGTTCGACGAGGAGATCGAGCCATTGACTAATGTGAAGTACGTGGATCCGAAGACCGACGAGGAGAAGACTATCACCGTGGCCAAGGATGATGGCATAAGAGATGGTATCACAGCCGAAAGCTTAGCCAAGATAAAGCCTGCTTTCGCCAAAGATGGCAGTATACACGCAGGCAACGCAAGCCAAATTTCCGACGGAGCTGCTGCGGTGCTTTTGATGAGGAGGAGTACGGCCGAGAGGCTGGGCCAGAAGATTATGGGCAAATTTGTCAGCAGCTCGGTAGTTGGTGTGAAACCACTCCTCATGGGTATTGGGCCGTGGAAGGCTATTCCTGTTGCCTTGCAGAAAGCTGGGATTTCGAAGGATGACGTAGACATCTATGAGATCAATGAAGCTTTTGCTAGTCAGTGTTTGTGGTGTATAAGGGAATTGGGATTGGATGAGACAAAGGTATGTTCCGAGGCGCTAATTACAGCCAAGCTAACGTTCATGTGAGGTCAACCCCAATGGAGGTGCTATCGCTTTTGGACACCCACTGGGATGCACAGGGGCGAGGCAAGTCTCGACGTTGTTTAGTGAGCTTGGTAGGACGGGAAAGAGAATTGGAGTCACGTCAATGTGTGTGGGCACGGGTATGGGAATGGCAGCCGTCTGGGTCAAGGAATGATTGCAGGTATAACATGGGTTGTATGATACTCACGCGATAAACGCATAAGCCAACGACTACCCCAAGTGCTTCTCTCCACGATCCATCTGTTCGCCAATAACATCTTGTGAGGTGGAATACTTTCCCAGGATACTACCCATACCTTTATCGGACGAATTTTGGTCATACTCTCAGTAGCCTCGTTCGACACCACCCCCTTGCTCCAGAACGACAGCTTTCCTAGAGCCATCTCCCAGCCACAGATGGTGTTCATAGCCTAATATATTAGATCTGCATCTTTCACGGCTTTCAGGACAAGCTCTGCTGTGATCTTACACAGGATGTCAGCTTGGCCGTTTGAGAAAATGGATGCCTTGTTAATTGTCTGTTTCATTAGAGAGTGGGCTGCTGAGCGCCGATAATGCGTTCGGCATCATTACTGACTTCTCGGTGACCCTATTTGTGGTCTTTTGGGATCCCCAGACACCCTCATCGACTTTGTCTGCTATTCTTCCACAGTCCGAGACGCCATCCCCGCCCGACGTACGATAATGTCCTCGAGAAGTGCACAGTTAGTGGGCGGGTTTTCTGGTGTTGGAGCGTCGTTAACATTTGCCAAGAAAAGTTTGGATACTTTACATACTTTACACACTTGCGTAAGATTACCGATCGCGCTTGTTTCAAGTAATATTTCTACAGACCAATCTTCCATGACCACGTCGCAAGATCAAGCTGCTCCACCATGGTCTAATCCAGGACTCTAAGAAACTGACTACGAATCCTATGAGATCTTTCGAGATCGGAGACTAAGCAAATGCCAGCAAGTGGGCAAAGGCTATATATATAGTCTAAGAAAGCCCTCCACATTTGTTGAGTGCAAGTCCAACCATCGTAACACACAAACGTTGCTTTTCCCGTTCATTGTCACTCCTCCAGAAGCACTTTTGCATTCGCGCGCGACAAGCTTAATGACCATACCATCATGTTTCTCAGCCTTAACCCCCTGCAGGCTTCGCCCCAAAGGATCACAAGGAGGAGGCTCAACCAAATCCTCCTACACAGGATCAACCACTCTAAATGCTTTATTTCCCTCTTCAAACATCCGTGCCGTTGTTCACCAAGTTTAGGATTTCCCTTACAGCATAAAAGCCCTCTCCACCTCGCCTAGTGAGTTTTGTATTTGCAGGGACAAGCAGAAGGCACATGAAACAAGATCCTCCTGTGGCACATTTTGTACACGCCTCCCCGAGCTCAGATTCACCTCTCAGCTCAGAATCCTGCTCGATGCTCCCTCAGCCTCGTTCCTACGGCACTGCACAAAGGTAAACGTATATAGAAACTATCTCGTACTCCCCATTCCATTCCCAACGCTGTTTCATATCCCTCTCGGAACCCCAAAAAGAGCAGCACAGTTTGGGCAAGAATCTCTCTTGCCATCATTCCCTACAAATCATGTTCCACTCCACCTCCACAACCTCTAACACCAACCCCACCGCCACCGCTTCCAACCTCTCAGCAACAGCAACAGCATCGGGCTCCACATCGAAAACAACCACCATCACACACCCCCGCCTAGGCCAACCCCAACCCCCCTGCGATTTAGGTTGCAAAGCCACCCTCGGCGTCGTGATGGGCATCTTGCTCCTCTCCATCATCATCATCGCCGTCTATCTCGCGTGGGGAAAGAATTTTCTGAGAAAGAGAAAAGAGAGGAGGGCGAAGGCTGTGGAGGACGGGGTTGCGATGAGGAAGTTGGGGGATGGGGGGAGTGTGAGTGAGTGGGGTGGCGAGGGGGAGGGGGATTTGAGGGATGTGGAGATTAGAGGGGGGGATCGGGCTGGTGGTGTGAGGAAGTCGAAGATGGGGAGGTGGTGGAAGAGATGAGGGGGTTTGTGGGAATGCCAGGTAGTAGGTGTTTGGGTTTGGGCAAAGGTGCTTTTGGATGGCGTTCCGATATACCACGACTTGGGCGTTGGGACTGGTGGTACGGTACATGAACAATACAATATGCCAACGACTTTTCCTTGATATCTATGCAGCCGCATATACTCTCTTTCCACCTAGTCATCATCATCCCCAGCTTCGAATCCATCATCTCATCTCGTCTCATAAAATACAACATACACATACACATGCATTATGTACATACTGTCAACCCCCCTTCAAGTGACAGGAATATGTTCCGCGATGTCCACTTCTGGAAGTAGAAGACAATGAGTGACTGCAGTAGATGAGATGTTGTATGTAGCTTTGGCTATCTATGGCGTGGATAGAAGAGAAGTTGTGATCGTGGACGTTGCTAGAGTTGTTGACTTTTTTGATGGCTAGGGGATGGAGATAGGCATTCGCTGGCGTTACGTGTCAGGACCATCATTGCTACACGTACAGACAGAACTCCTTGAGTAGGTGTCAAATATATACATTAGATTATGTAGTATATTGCTATGCACAATTTTCATCCGATGCTTTATCCAAGCTCTCAGTTCGCCAATATTTTCTTTAGAAATGAACTCCACGCAACTCCTCGCTTGCAGGGTATCGACTCGTATAAAACATCACCGCTCCCTCATGATTCCTTACACTTCCCCCTCTTCATCGTCCCAACCGCCTTCTTCCAGCAGTCGCCCCCTGACCTTCTCCCTTGCCTCCATCAGCTCGTTTCCCAGAGCCTCCTCCCATTGAACCTCCACAAGACCCACTTTCTCCTTCAAGTCTTCCGTCAGCCTCCTCTCCTCCTGCCTCTGCAAGTCACTCGACCGGGCTTCGACTCTCATTCGCGCAATCAGCGTATGTGAGCGGATCTCGTGCAGAAGGCAGAGAAGGTTGACCTGAGACTCGATGAACTGATAGCTGCTCTTTTCCGTATGGCCTAGGAGGGAGTAGAGGTATTGAAGAGGATGGCTGTAGTAGCTGGGGTTCTCTTCATACTCGTTGGCAGGGATCTGGATTTCGAAGCCTCCTAGGTCGTGAGGAATCTTGTGTAGTACTTCGAGCAAGTAAGGCGCGATGTCCCAGAAGGCGGAAAGTTGCGCCTCAACGCCACGGCTGACGTTGCTCTCGACCACTGCTAGAAAAGCCTGGGCCCGGGTGCAGACGGCCTGTTCGAAAGTGATCCTACGATCCTGAGCGTCTTTGGCAAAGAATTGTTCCGCTTCTGCATACTTCTCGCGATTTTGTGTCTGCTTGTATGGGAGTAGAACAATGGCTTTATATTTGTCGTTACGGTCACTGAGAAGGTCGTAAATTTGGCGATGGAGGTTCTCCCGAGCTTCAAAGAGCCACTTCAACTGCGTAAGCTTTTCTAAGAGTTCAGGCTGCTCGTCGCCTTCTTCCTGCGGCAGATTAGGGCTATGCGACTGTGCATCGGAAAATAGGCGGCTGCTTAATTTGTCAAGCGACGAGGTAGCTACTTTGATACGATCGGAGAAGATGGCGTGCAACGGCGTCAGTACAGAGTTTTGGAACATATCAAAGTCCGCTTGGGTGAAATGTTTCTCAGAATCGTGAAGCTTTGCTTCGAGCTCCGTTTCAGCTTCGTCATACTCCTCCTGCGAGATTTCCCCATTGTCCATCCGGAATTCCATATCTTGCCTATGCAGTGAGCGCTGATGTTTACACCATGAATCTGCTCGTTGCCGCTTTCCGAGGATTTGAGTGTCATAGGTAGCTCGGATCGACACAATTTCTTCCTCCTCACTGAGTGACCGCACGACAGCTCTTACATCTGCTAGATCTGGATGGCTGTTGCTAACTGCTGGGTGGTGTCGCGGATACGGTGGAGGTAAGGTCACCAGGCGTGATATATCTAATTTTCTTGGATCCGGTGTGTACGGAGCTGAGAGGGGCGTAGATGGAAGGTGCGGTGGCGGAGGAGCCGAAGCGCCTTCTGCAGGCCAGCCTACCTTTTCTGGGGGATACTCGTCCGGTCCATACATGAGTGGTTGGCTCAGAGCCGCTGACTGTCGCCACCCAGCATCCGTGGCTGCAGACGGACCGCTCTCGTATACCGCTGGTAGAGTACGTGCCTCTCGAGGTACACCCATGTACTTCGACTCTCGTTTTGATCTCTCGAGGACCTTAAATGCATCCCCTTGAGCAGGATCGCCCGATCGAGACTGCTCTTCCCACCACCGGCTTGATGCCCTACCGCGAGAATCCATCTCATCTTGTCCTGTGACAATGCTCATGCTTGCGATAGGCGAGAGGCAAGGCACGTAGTCTTTCCACCAGGTACTATCCGGTCGATGCTGCGTACTACTGTGTGTTGTAGCACTGCTGGGAGACCCGTGCATACGGCTTACTGCGGAAATATTACCCTGCGACGACGAGTCCTCCAGAGCACTGGAGGCGATGCTGGTTCCCTTGGATGTATCTGCTCTTGATAATGGCCTCTCCCGCTCGTTGTGATCTCTGTCAGTACTTTGATGACCAAATAGACCTCGCGTCAGGTCGTCGATGTCAATGCCGTCCTCTTCAAAGATGGAGGTATACTGTTCCCGCCGTATCCTGGATTCCGCGATCATGTACTGGACAAAAAGCTCAAGTCGCTCAGAGTTGCTTGCCGCAGCTGCTTCACGTTCGGCGAAGACGCGGTGACGCTCAATAGCCCGTGCAGCAAAAGCTTTGGGGCTCTCTTGGTCAAGAAGATCTTCCGGCTGCTCTTGACGTACATTAGTCGCGGGCGTTAGTGGCACTTGCATTGAGTCGTCGGAATTGGGTATATGCAAGAGATGGGACACTGGCCGTTGCTCGGGCCCAGGGGGCACTATTAGGGAAAGAGTGGGTCCAGTAGATCTCTGCGGCGTCGTCGGTGGAAGCATTGTGGATAACGATGGAGGAGAAGCTTCGACCGCAACTGTAGGACTGGACAGAGCATCCCTACCAGGTGAAAATGGAGGCGTGGATGATGATGGCGAGAAACGCTGCGAAAAGCCCGATTCTGGCAGAGGAGTGGTGCGTGAAGATGCGAAGGATACTGCCTTCTCGGATGCCCCTTTCAGCTCGGCACTGTTGAGTGCTCCGTCCAGACTTTGCATACTTTTGCTGCTCTTGGGAGTCGACTTTTGTAGTAATCTATGCATCGAAGCTTTTGATGGGGGATCCGATAAGACCAAATCATTCGGTTTCACACTGTCATAATCGTCATCCCATGGAGCTATAGCGCTTGAAGGCTCGATTGCAGACTCGTCAAAAGCTCTTCCCTTGCCATTTCTGCTTTCGTTACGCCGCTCCCTGATGCCTTTCGCGCTTCGATTTCTTACAGCGGGGCTGCGGAACAGTCCCCCAGCTGACGACTCTCGTCGTAAATGGGCTGGTGTAGCAGTAGTAGTCGTCTGAGGAAAGTCTGCATCTGACCGCCTTTTATGCAGTATGCTGCCGGTGTCAATATACAGAGGCGACGGTCCTTTAGACTTTGCACGAGGACTCAGAATCTCTGGTGACACAGTAACCTCTTCCTCCCTCCAATCTGCAGGTGTTGGGGGAACCGCGCCAAGTGCCGTTCCACTTCCTGGTGGACGTCTCTGACGGATTGGAAGGGTGGGGGCCAGTCCCGTTGATGGACTTTCCATCGGTCTATTCAAACTTTGCGAACGAGCACCTGGTGGTGGAGGCCCAGGTGGCGGTGGAGGTAGAGGCATCCCAGGTTCCCACGTTGTTGGACTTGGTGAATGACTATTGGAACGTGAAGAACCCCCAACAATGCCAATACATCCTGTAGAAGCTGCCCTTCGCGCTGCTGGTGCGCTTGTAAAGCCATTATCTGAGCTGCTGGTTCCTGATGCCTGAGCGAGTACTCTGGGTATGTTTTGCTGCAAAGCATCGATCGATTCAATAGGCAATGCTGCATTGGATGCTTTTCCCCTCAACGTCAAGCTAGAAAGCAGTCGATCTGCATGATTCTTAGTTGACGCGCGGTTTCTCTGGCCGCAATCTTGCGTTGTTGGTGGAGGTGGAAATGAAGGAGCACCAGTACCAGCACCAACACCAACACCAACATTCGGAGAATCATTTGGACTTGCATGAGAAAGACTCGGGGATGGGCCACTAGGATACCGAGACAGGAGATCAGGAGACAAAGTCGTGGCAGCGCTGACTGGCGTACCATAATGCGAGGCTTCGGTGTCTGGTGATGTAGTATCGGAGGGAGAGACAACATTCGCGGGACGGCGCGGCGAATCCTGTGAATCTGTATCTCGTCGAGGTGAGTAGGGCGGAGGAGGAGAAGCGACAGGTTCTGAAGGAGGTTTTGTCAGTAAGCTTTGGTGACACCGGGTAGGATTTACCATACCGTCCGGTCCCACAGGACGAGGAGCCAGGGCCGCTACTCTTGACGACTGGGCTTGCCTGTGCTCCCCCGTCGACAATGGTAGAGGAGAGCCATTGCCCACCGGTCCCCACTGTTGAGGATTGTATGTCCCGCTGAAGCTACCATGAGATCGGAGAGCCATTGGCGATGAACCTCCCGCAGCACCACCCGGTGATTGTAGATATGGTGACAATGGATTTCCAGAGAAGGGACTGCTTAGAGACGTTGGGGATAAAGGTGTCTGCGCAGTGCCTGCAATCCCAAGCCCAGCATGTCGTGCGTTCCCTAGACTCGTAACAAGCAAATTTGGGGGCTGCACGGCTCGCTGCCGATGCAGAGGAGGTGTTGCTATTCCTGACGCTGGCATTGGTGAGACATTGTGCGACATGTGTGGGGAATTCATATTGGGCGCGGGAGCGAGTTAGCAGAGGCCTACATGCAGGCCTACTGGTCCTGGACTATCACATTGGTACGGTGTGATATGGATGAAACAGCATATGAATGATTGAGGTAGAGGAGCAGATCAGCCAGCGTCCATCGAATGGACGTGGTGGAAGGAGTGTGCAGGTACCTCGTGCGTGCAAGGATGCAGTCGAGTATGCAAAGAAGCGCGAGCCTCAAGTGTACCATTTGCGCGACGCCATTGGTTGGAGAACATCTGGATCACATCCGATACAGGGGAACGAATAAACGACCGATTTACTGCATGGAATGAGGGCCAATTAGAGATTAGTATAGCAATTTATCCCATGCTTCGGCAGTAAGTCACACCCTCGGGAGCTAACTATTCGAGGTTTAACGCTCACATCATTTAAGCCTGTAAGGGCTAGTTTGCCTAGAAGTTAAACCTCAGAAAGTTAGCTCCCGAGGGTGTGACTTACTGCCGAAGCATGGGATAGATGGCCATGAGGCCGGAGGGGTTTTAGATGAGATATCAACGGTCCTAGGTAGCGAATAGGAGAGCGTCCTCGGAATGTGACACAGTTCTGGGCGCTTAAAGTATTCTCTGGCGTCCTACGTGGCGGCCGAGGCGGCCTAGAAGGAGGATGCTCCAACAACTCCTCATGCAACTTCCATAGAGTACTCCGTATGATATCCTAGGTCATCTGTCAATCAATACATGCTTGTACCGCCTTCAATATATCACCAAGTAAGCTGCCAGACAAAGGAGGAGCAAGTAGCAAACCCGTAAAAATGCTCTACTCCATGTATCTGGTTGCAATTATGTCCTCACACACGTATGCTGACATGTCTGTTCGATGCTCGCATCTCGTTTCAAGTTCGTACTATGGACTGCTTTCCCCATATTCTGCTTCTCGAACTCCTACAACAGTACAGAACAATCCCTCTGCTTTCATTTGTCTCCAAAAGTCTCGCACCAAGTCCCCACCTCAACGCAGCCTGAGTCGTCCTTACAGCCTGCTAATACAGGCTGCTTACCCCTTTCCCATTACTTCTAATGTAGCTGTGCCTGCCCGTTGGGACGAGCAACGTCCCTCTCATCTCTGGCTTTTTCGAATTAGGTCTATGGGAATGCTATATCGCTCTTACTGAAAGGTAGGAGGGTTCGAGCTGAAATACACACGGGGCTGGATTAGTTACCGCATGACGGTTGAGCTATGGCGGTTGATTCTTGATGCAGGAGCGCAATGCTCGGAAATCGCGACCTCCAGGAACTTTTCGCGGGATTATCCTTGTACCGCCTTACATGATCCTGCCATCGCTTGGACGAAATGGACTTGGTATGTGGAAAATTTGCAATCATGATATCCGCGAGAAAAATGCGTCTGGCGGAAGAAGTATCTGATGGACAGACCATAAGGAACGAATACTTGCCTCCAGACTAAATCAATAGCTGAAACCCGCTTTACTTGCAAAGATGAAGTCACTCTTCCACCTGTTGGCGCTTTTTCAGCTATGTCCAACCGCTCTTACAACATCACCACTTATCCTCAGCAGCTTAGCATCACTACCAGACTTGCCCGTTTTCAATTCATCCCATGGACCATTCAATTCCATCGCCAAGTAAGATCAAAACACACTACCCTCACAGATTAACACACTTCCACCCCAAAAAATCACAAACCAACCAACCCTAATAACCCCCCCAGCCTCAAAACCCAACTCCCCCCCGACCCCTACCAAAAGCGCGTCCCCGGCACCCCAACCTCCCTAATCTTCTCCAATTTCCGCAAAGACCCCCTGATCGTCCACCCCGAAAACCTCCTCTTGGTCGGCTACAAAGCCCAATACGAAATCGTCCGCAACGTCATCGCCCAGCCAAACTTCGAATGGAGGAATCACGGCACGTTTCTGCGGATGAACCACAAGCTGGACGATAAGATGACGTGGCTTACGCTGGCGCAGGCGGTGCATGGGATTGTGGATTGGGGGTACAGCGTCGCTATGATCGCTACCGACGTTACGATTCTGGACGACGAGGCGGGTGTGGTGGGGAGTGCGAGTTTGACGGTTTAACGGTTTCCTAGCTGAAGGGAGTGGAGGCTGGCTCCACTTTGAGGGCGATCAAATGTTCACAATGACCGGTAATCTGTGGATATAGGAAAGAAGATGGACGGATCGACCGTTGCCCATAAGGAGTATGATAACAGTAGCAGACCTTCGTGCACTGAAACTTCGACCTCAAACGCACTCACGTATATTTACGACTTCTCCACAGAGCTATACGTAACTTCCACCGCTTCATCTACATGCAATTCGAATACGGCGAGCGAGGCGTCGTTGACGGTAGTAGGCGTTTTCTGTCGATAGCATTAAAGTATCGTATACTCTGTATCCCGTACTCGAAGGCTTGTCTTTCGATATGAGAAAGCTAGAAGAACCAAACTGGTGACAGGGAGATAGTTCGTACCAATACACTTTGCATGCTTTACTCGATAGTAAACGTTTCACAATTTAGGAAATCTATTCGATAAACTGCTACCTGGCATATCTAGCATATCGTTCGCATGATGAATCGGTGCTCATACCGTCCAGTAACCACACACTGGAGCCCGGAGCTCGTATGACATGCCCGTATAGCTGCAAAGGGAGACTCTATAATACATGACACCTCACCCTATCAGCGAAATGAAGAGAGTATTAATAAAAATCTAGTAGCATGTGTGTAAAGGCCGTGGCAAAGCACATATTCAGCCCAGCTGTCAATGTTACGCCGGAAGCTGAGGATAAGGTAACCGCGTTCGACAATTTGTTGGCAAGCTCCAGTGATGTGAAAGGGCAGGCTGAGTGGTAATGGAGGTTCAAAGCCGAAGGTTGGCAGGGATCCCGTCAGCCGGGAGACAAGTCCATCGTATTGTCTAGGCTTTCACTTCCTCGCCTTCTCCATTCGCTTGCTGCTCCGAAGAGCCACCATCTGCGGCGCCGTCGGTGCCTTGGGTCTTTTGGTACTCGTGGAAGACAGTAAGCGCTTCGTCAACCTTCTCTCGCAACTTGTCGTTGTCATCAATTCTATAGCTGTCAGTACGGAAGACGGTCAAATATACGAGGTACAACTTACAGGGACATCAACTCTGGGTTGTCCATCTCCAAAAGCATGCCAGTAATCTTGCCAGCGAGTTCCGGCTGCAGGGCCTGAATCTTGGGATAGATGGCTTCACCAAGCACTTGTTTTTGCTGATTTGGTGAAGCGCCAGCGAGCGAATCGAGTTGCGCAGATGGACCGTTAGCTCCTGGGCCTTGTGGCATGCCTTGTTGGCCTGCTCCAAATCCCATAGGTCCACGGCCTTGCTGAGGGAAGCCACCCATCTGGCCAGGCTGCATGCCCATGGTCATTCCCATGCCACTACGACCAGACTGGCTAGGGAATTGCTGAGGACGGCCATCTCTACCACGCATGCCCTGCAGACCCATCATTTGCTGTGGCATGCCTTGCATAGCTGGCATTCCCTGCATCTGGCCACGACCTCCTTGCGCACCGCGACCTAATTGAGCTTGGACCTGGGCCATAGCTTGCGGGTATGCCATGCCTGCCGGGAAACCACCAGGCCCTCCTTGAGGCATAGCACCGAACGGCATCTGACCGGGCATTCCGAATGCGCTTGGCGGCATCTGCTGTGCCCCGCGGCCACCCTGCTGAGGTGCCATACCAGGAAACTGGCTAGCCCGGCCCCCTGGCATGCCAGGAAGCACCATACCTTGCTGAGGTCCGAATGGCATCCCTCCACGACCTCCTGCGCCGGGTGCGACAATTCCGGGCTGCTGACCTGGGCCGTAGAACATCGCGGGCTGCATGAAGGGTTGTTGGGGCATACCTGCCGCGGCGGCAGCTTGCTGCATACGGAGTGCGTTACGTGCTTGGATGCTCTGCTCTAACTGAGTCTTGCGCACATCCTTACGCATTGCCACAGCCACATACAAAGGCTTGCCATTGACCATTTTTTGATGGTAATCACTCACAGCTTTCGTAGCCTCGTCTGCGTTGCTGAAGCAGACAAATCCGAATCCCTTACTCTTCCCAAGAGGTCGCTTTGCGGATTTGGTATCTTTCTTTTCATCATCGTCTTTGGACTCGTCTTTCTTCTCGCCATCTTCTTCATTACCTAGCTTCTCTGACTCCTTCTTGTTCTCCTTGTCCTTCTCACTGTCAGGCGATTCGGGTCTCTCTGGTCCAGCGTCGCGCATAACTTTCGCAGAGGTGACAGTTCCGGCTCCCACAAAGATCTCACGCAGCTTCTCATCATCGACGTCGTCGTCTAGATTTTTTACGTATAAGTTCACACCTTGATACTTTGATGCCTTCTCCTGACGAGCAGCCTCATGCTGCTTACGAAGCTCCTCCTCACGCTCGGACTTCTTTTGCGCACGGCCTACGTAAAGGACTTGGCCCTTGAAGTCTTTGTTGTGCAGCTCCTCGACTGCAGTGGCAGCGTTCTCATGTTTGACGTAGTTAACGAAGCCAAAGCCGCGACTCTTTCCTGTCTCAGCCTCTCGAGTGATAGCAGCCGAAGTAACATCGCCGTACTTCTCAAAAAGTGCACGGAAATCTGCGTCGGACACCTCAGGCTCGATGTTCTTGACATATATGTTGGTGAAATTGGCCTTCATCTCGTCGAACTTGCTATCGCGGTCCTTTCTTGGGATATGGTGTCCAACAAATACTTTCTTCTCATTCAGCAGCATGCCGTTGACAGAGTTGATGGCACTGTTCGCTCCTTCTGCTGTCTCATAGTGGACAAAGCCATAGCCTTTGGAATTACCAAACTCATCCTGAGCAACCTTACAGCTGAGGATGTTGCCAAAAGAGGCAAAGGTGTCGTGCAAGGCCTTGTTGTCAATTGCATTGTCCAGATTCTTGATGAAAATATTTCCCTGACCAGTCTTACGCAAAGCGGGGTCACGTTGGGACCACATGATGCGGCAGGGGCGCCCCTTGATGACTGTATAGTTGAGCTCCTCCATAGCACGCTCACCATCCGCAGTGTTGTTGTAGTTGACATAGGCGTAGCCCAAAGAGCGGCGAGTGACAGCGTCACGGCACACACGGATGGAAGCGACTTGGCCGATAGAGGAAAATAGCTCGAAGAGCATGGCTTCGGTCACGGCGGGGTCGAGCTCTCCAACGTACAAGGAGGCAGAATGGGGCTGGTTTCCACCGGGAGCGGCGGAGCTCGGGGTCTGTAGGTCATTGTTTGGGGAGTGATTTCCACCAACAGTGGTATCGATACCGTTTGGGAGGCCACCATTAGTGGGAGCATTTGGCTTTTCGTCGATTGAGAGCTTCTCGAGCGAGGGGGGCGTAGCGCCAGTTCCTGCTTCTGCAGACATGATGATATCTTTTAATCTTGATCGGTGGTCAGTATACTGTGCAACTAGAGCTATCAGAGTTCGAATGGGATTTGACGGCGGTAGCACATGCAAGAGAGGCTTTAAATGAAACAATTGAAGGGGCACCCACAGCTTTTGAGGGTGGAGCGAGGGTATGAGGATATAGAATGCGAAGGAGGCAAGGACGCTGCAGTATTTGTCAGTACAATCCAGAGACAAACAACGATAGAACTGATTGTATGCGATGTAAAGTACTGGTGTATTGGTAGATCTCACGGCGAGGGCTCACAGCGGTCAGGTGACACTCACACAGTTTTGCTTGCTATTGGTTTTCCGATTGTTTTCAAGTTTTTTTCTGTTGTCACGAGGATTTTCTGGTAGGGGAAGTGCTGTGCTAGGGGACAGATGTGATGAGTATTCCGGACAGATGTTGAGATGTCGTTGCTGGAAGATGAACAGGCATGGGAGAAAAGAGAGATGGTGGATCCAAAATTCTCTAGCGCGATTTGACTAGCGCGGCAGGGTCTTTCTTGTCCCCAGACGAGGAGAGGTCACAAACAAGGAGCTCTTGCCTTCTGCCATCAAGCTTCGACTCGTGTGAGCGCGACAGATGCCCCTCCTGGGATTTACATATCGTTGAACCACGAGAGCATTGACTCCTTCTTTATGCACAGCTTTGTTCTCTCAATACTTCTGTCGCGTCTCATAGGACGCAATACTATGAGACATATGCTTCTAGGTAGCACTGTCGTGTTATTGGAAAAGTTGCGTGATTCAGTCGTTTGTCTTCATGCTCTACTAGCGCTACCCAAAACGTGCAAATCCTTCTCGTCTTTTGTACAGATACTTCCCCAATCCGTAATATCTACGCATGCACCGCGCAAACCCTCATCCGGATTTTCGAAGAAAGGCAGGTGATCTAATCTCCTGAAGAGAGTCGAGGCTAAACCACTCTCCCCTTGTGTGTCGAGAAATGGGGAAATGGGATCATTAGCGAGAAAGTGTCATCGTATCTGGGAATGGAGTGGGGAGTCTTCTTCATTGTTGACCATGGACCGTGCTTTTGCTGCTTTCAGACATGTGATTGCTCTTGGTGCTGTAATTAGGGACCAGTCGCGCCCTCCACAGTGGCAAATACTTGGTCTCCGCTTTTCATATCCATCTGCACTCGGAACAGGCACAGAGACAGCAAGGAGATTGCTTCGGAGGCCGAGGGGATTCGTTGAAAAACAACCGAAGTTGTATTGTGCACATTTAGTCATGACCTCACAAAATCAGCTGGTGAGCGAGAACAATTTGTACACTATGCTATAGCTATGGAAGATCAAATCGAACGCTAGAACTGAGAGACCTTATGGATTACATGGAGGCCGACTGTGAAAGCTGTTGCATGTCTTTTCTTTTTTATTACACCATTGGGAGTGGCCGAATGCTATACGCCTCGGATTCTGTAGCTTCTGGCTGGCTTGTGAGCTCGAAAGATCTCTCAAATACTAGTGGGTAGCCATGGAGTGCGGACATGCTTTATTTGAAGGTTACAAGTTGAATTACTGTTTGTCCTTCACAGAGACCACTCACCGTCCATATGATGTAGAACTCCTACAAAGTACCTTAGGCACTGGACACAGCGAATTTCTCCCCTCATACTGATGTGCAAACCCGCAACTATTCGATTAACATATGTCTACAATGTCTCGTATAATTATTGTAGTGAGCAGTAGCCTCTATATCCATACTTCAAGATAACCCTGCCGAAAATGGCATGGGGGTCGGGGGAATTGCCATTTTGGTGCCAAGGAGCTAAGTTTGGCTTTTGCGCGGCGGCGGGACGGAGATAAGATATCGGCATTAATTCAGCTTAGAATATTCATCGTAGAAATAGTTGAATGACACGGGTCACATTCTTCTTATCTGTAGCTAGACAATGACAACCATGACGATATTTAGGGCATGTCTCTGAATGGTCTGAACGGGTCTGTTGTGGGGCATGAATCTAAGCAAGTCAAGTCTACCTATGCGGTGACTGAAGCTTGCAGTGCAGGTCGAATATGTTCCCTTCCTTCACTGGCAGCACGCGGCCTCGTCGTCAGGTCAACCTCTCGGGTCGCAACAATAATCCGTTCGCTACGTTACCCGGCTCTTCGGCATCGGCATCGGTATCCCCACAGGCGGGTCAAAATGCTCTTGCACAGGCGCAACAGGAGCGAATATTGAGGCAGCAAGAGAGGGAACGTCCACCAGCAGCGACAAGGATACAGAAGACTTGGCGTGGGTATAGGGGTCGCAAGGAGGCCCAAAAGGTGTGGAGGAAAGAGTGGGATCAGAAGGAAGCATGGGACATGACACAAGGCTCTTCACAGCATGCCCAGATTCCGAGCCCGTACACCTCAGGAGGCGAATGTTTAAGCTCGCTCCGGCTACTTCTCCAGTTTGCATCGCCATTGAATGAACACGACGTCCAGCGTCTGAAGTACTTTGCTACCAGATACCTAAGATTTCCGCCAACACGGCCGTCGTCTATAACCAACGTTTGGAAGTCCCCTTTGCTACGGTTGGCGAAACTCACCTTGGCTACACTGAGTTCGAACCGGACACTGCCTTCACAATCTCACAGCTTTGACGGCCTCTTAGCTCTCCTCGGAAATCTTGCTTCTGCAATCCCGGAACAGCTAGCCACTTATGCCCAACAATATTTCAAGACGTTGATTGATCTCGCTGTTGTTCACGAGGGTGAGAACTTCGAGTTACTCCAAGCAACTGCTATTGGACTCCTGCAGTCTATCACAACAAGAACCGCCGTGGTCTATGAAGGTTTTGCTAATGTATTCCTGACAACCGGAGACCTCCCTACGATTTTCGGCAGCCTCGAGGTCTTTGCTCAAGGCATTAAATACGAACATCTTGCGGAAGCCATCAACAGGCTCCTATCCGCATCTTCTCATACAAACGTATTACAAGTTGCAAACCGAGAGAATCTGCTTTGGTTCCTTGCATATTTCATTTACTTTCACCGTTGCAGCTATCTAGACAAGCGCCAAAGCAAAGACTTGCCCAACGCTCTTTACGTCAAAATTGTTTCAAGGCTTATTTCATTCCTGGCAGATGATATTGGTACTCGGATAGAGCCTTCTATAAGTCAGGCGCCGAGTAACGGTATAACGCCCAAATCTTCAGTGCGTTCAATCAAGCCTTTACCAGCCTTCGTGCGGTCCGAAATTCTGACTTTGATCAATCAAGAAAACGTTAGCAGCCTTCTTGCCAACATAGACATAACCCCCCAAGGTGTAGCTTCTGGGACTTCCAACGAGGCCGCTGCTCTTGCCAGCTATGCTTTGACGCTTCTTAGGGCCTTTCCTCGCCGCGGAGATGAGATTCGCATGTGGCTTTATAGAGGATCTACATCGAGACAAGCTTTCACTGCTCAAAAGTATACCGGAGGTGGGTCACTGTCTGGGGATCCTCGTCCGACTACTCTTCCTGCCATTAAATACTTTTACCGTGCCACGAGCAGAACAGACATATTCCGTCGTATCAGCGAAGATCCACGGGAAACGGTGAGTATGCTTAGACCTGAGAGAAATCTTGGGTCTACTATCACAACCGAGTCCAGAGATGAGCAATGGCGCGTGATCTTGCTTTTCTTAGAGTTGTACACATTTGTGCTGAAAGTCATGGATGACGAAGAGTTTTTGTCTGGCACCAGCTCAACGTATGATGAGCAATGGTCCTGGACGAGAAAGAGCGCTTTGCCACTTGATCAAGTCAGAGACTTGACACAATTCCTCAAGAATTTAGCCTTTTCCATGTACTGGAATACGTCTGAGATAGCTGGAATTGAGGCAACAGAAGCCAAGACCAGCCTTGCTGAGTATTTTGGTAACATACGGGCCCCACTGACCGAGAAAAGCCAAGATGAGTCTCCTGCCAAATATGCAGATTTGTCGATCGCTGGAGTGAGCGGCATGACCTTGGCTTATATGAAGGGCATGGTGACTGGCGTCCTACGAATGTTGTACGAGCGCGAGTGAGTCCATTCACACCCCTCATATGTTGCCAATTGCTAAAAGATCATCAGTTCGCGGCGAAAATTCATGCATCGAGATCACTGGCTAATGACGAAATATTTTGAGATGGATCGTTTCATTTCCGCCGTTGTCTCTGAGGAAGAGGAGAAGCACAAGATCGAGGAGTCTTATGAAGTTGACGGCGAGGTCAAGGAACCTGACAGTACAGCTTACCTCGATGATGACGACGACGAAGATGAGCCCATGCTTGTTGGCACACAACACGTGCAGCAGATTCGAAATGCACAACGACTACAACGACAGCAACGAAAAGCCGCAAGAAAAAAGTATCTGGAATCTGTCACGCCTCGACTGGAAATTCTCCAGAATATGCCCTTCTTCATACCCTTCTCTACGCGTGTACAAATATTCCGCCAATTCGTTGCGTTGGATCAGATGAGGCGGAGAGGCACTGCAGACCCTGATGAGTGGAGATTTGGAGTCATGAACTCCGTGGACGGAAACTTGATAGGCAGACACAGGGCAAAGGTCCGACGGGAAAACATCTTCGATGATGCTTATGCACAATTCTACGATCTAGGCGACGGTCTCAAAGAGCCAATACAAATCAGGTTCGTCGACGAGTTCGATACGATCGAAGAGGGTATAGACGGTGGCGGCGTGACGAAGGAGTTCCTTACGAGTGTGACTAATGAAGCCTTCGCCGCTGATAATGGCATGGAAGCTTTGTTCATCGAGAACGATCAGCATCTCCTTTATCCAAATCCAGCAGCTGTGGAAGAGCGAAAAGCGACCCTACAACAGGCACTATACACAGAGGGTTCTCCCGAATGGAATACAAACATCCGAGATCTTTTACGACGATATGAGTTCTTAGGTAGAATCATTGGTAAATGTCTCTACGAAGGCATTCTTGTCGATATACATTTTGCGCCTTTCTTCCTCTTGAAATGGGCCCTGACTGGAGGAAGTGGCTCAGCAACTAAGGAGTCAGGTTATCGAGCCAACCTTAACGACCTTCGAGACCTTGACGAAAGCCTCTACCAAGGTCTAGTAAGTAGCCCTCTTCGCCAAGACCAGAGCGCCAAAGTACTTATCACTGACTCTTTCCCTTAGCTTCAATTAAAAAACTACTCCGGAAACGTCGAAGATTTCTTCCTCAACTTCGCTGTAACCGACACTGTCCGCACGTCTCCAACAGAGACTAAATCCGTCACCCGCGAATTGCGACCAGGTGGTGCCTCCGTCTCAGTAACGAACGAAAACCGCCTCGTCTACATCACATACATCGCCCGATACCGCCTCCAAAACCAGCCCTACCTGCAAACATCTGCCTTCCTACGCGGCCTCGGCTCGATCGTCTCCACTTCATGGCTGAGCATGTTCAACCAGTCCGAATTGCAGACGCTCGTCGGTGGCTCCAGCTCAGAGGTCTCCGTTTCCGATCTTAGAGCTAACACGCAATACGGTGGTCTCTATGCCATCGGCGATGATGGGATGGAGCATCCTTCCGTGGCAATGTTTTGGAAGGTGATGCAGGATTTCGCCGACGCCGATCGGAAGAAAGTGCTCAAGTTCGTCACGAGTACGCCCCGGGCACCGTTGCTGGGCTTCGGCAACCTGAATCCGAGGTTCAGTATACGCGACAGCGGAAGCGATCAGACGCGGCTACCGAGCACGAGCACTTGTGTCAATCTGCTGAAGCTGCCTGTGTATCGAGATGAGAAGGTTCTGAGGGAGAGGCTGCTTTACAGCGTCAATTCGGGAGCTGGGTTCAATTTGAGCTAGCTTGAGCATTCGTGGGGTAGTATCAAGCAAGGTTGGCATAGACGGTTGTGAGGCACATAAGAGCACTCGTAATTACTTTAGCGGCATCAGGTAGGCTGGTTGGAATATGAATCTTTCTGATAATTGCATCGTCTTCTATCCCCTCGATGCACGCCAAACCTGTACCAAAGCAGGCACCACCGAAGAAAATATTGAATCGGAGGAGCCGAATCTTGAGAAATCATCGCTTGCTTCCATCAACGAATCATGTGCAAACGCCCAAAACCGTATCCCACGCATGCATCTGCACGCATGTAAAGACAGCAATCCAACCAAATAACCCCCTCCGCATCATCCCCTATGCCGCAGCATAAACAGCCTCAGCAACGCGACCAAAAACATGAGACGCAACCCTCGAATCCGGATCCAACCTCCATCGCACCCAGCGGCACTGACCACCATCATAAGGACCAAATTCCAACACGAAACTCTGCCAGCACGGGATGTAGATGCCAAGCCCCAACCTCAAGCACTCGTCTCTGGAACCGGGCATGAACGTCCAGCTGTCGCGATGGTAGTGGTGGAGCTCAAACGTCTGCTCTATGATACCGTTGATGCGAAACAGCATTTTGCGTTCTTCTTGTGGGTGGTGGGATTGGCTAGGCGGCTTGCGTTTGACGCGGAGAGTCATGCGCAGGTCGGCGTTCGTGTAGTCGCCGATGTAGGCGTTGGGGTGATTGGGTTTGGTCCCACGTATCCGATGCGAATCCCACTCACTGACGGCGGACTCCCATTGTAATATGGCATTGAGGACAATCTCGGCGGCTACTTTTGTGTAGTCGATTTTTGGCTGCAGGTCGAAGAGTGCTTGGATGAGGACTTGGGCGACGATATTGCTGGGGTCGCCATTTGCACTGTTTGCGTTGGTCAGGACTACGACTGCGCTTTCCGTCTCTGGGAACACCCAGTATGCGCTCGTAAAGCTGCCTAGGTCGCCTGTATGACCGATGACTGTTCTTGGCGCAGAGTCTGCTCCCATCACGTAAGAGCGGGTGACGTCTAGGTCGTTCGTTACAGTGTTGATCCTTGGGGTAGGCAGTGTGAAGGAATACAAGCCTTTCGCATACTGTTGTCCCAAATCATGCTCCAACGGTGTATCTGGCTGTTGGATGGTCCAGAGAGCATTGAGGATCCTCTCCTTGGTTAGGGTCTCAGGACTATATATTGAAACGGGGTGGATTTTCTGTGAAAGACTGCTTTTTCCATCAAGGGTTCCCGGCTTGGATGCCTTGATCAACAGTCTGCACCACCTAAGCATGTCAGTCACACAAGTCCGCACAGACCCAGAGCATTCAAATGCATCCTCGACCTCCATTCTGTGTAATTGATGGCTTTGGTTGGCTGAACTGTCGCTCGACATACTGTAGGCGCGGGCGTAGTTATCGTCGCTGGTGCGGTTGGTGTAAGTTCGCATCAGCCCCAAACGCCCCAGTATATCATCCACAGCTTCAGCCCATGGTAAATGACTGACCTTGTCTATCAGATACGCTGCGACGGCATATGACCAATTTGTATAATTCCATTCGGATCGAAGGCCGTTAACGGATGGTAGATTGGCGAAGATATGAAGGATGTCCTTCTGCTGTGCGAACATCGAGCCTGCTTGTTTTCGCAATCAGTAACTCCTCATTATCGCAAGCATACGACTCGTGGGACATACTCCGGGAAGTATTTGCTCAATGACTGTTTGAGGTTGGGATTTGGGAATCTGAGCGAGAAATTTTGAATTACCATTGATCCCGCGGATGGCTAACGGAACAGCTGCAAGCCCAGTGTGGTGCGAGAGGACGTCCCCCAGATGGATCTTATCCATGAAGATGTCCGCAAAATTGGGGTTATAATCCAGTATCTCAGGAAAGGATTCGGACAAAGAACCGAAAGTGCCATCGAAGCTGATGCGTCTTGCTTGTTCCAGTAGACTTAGGATTGTTGCAGTGAACGCATTGGTACAGCAACCCGCTCTGTAGATTGTTTGAGGGTCTGGCCTTCGATGAGATGCCTCGTCAGCGTGGCCATATCCCCTTGTATAGATGGTTTGACCCTGATGAAGCACCCCAACAGAAAATGAGGGACTGCGAAACTGGTCCCTAACTTCTTCGATTGTGCGTGCGGTTGCACGAAGTCTTCAGTCATATGAGTGAGATGGTTCAGATTTCATCCGCTCCACCAATCGCCTACCTTAGATGGGCCTCCTCATCGCGGTGATTGTTGTTATTTTCAGAACCCATACTCCTCTCCATCAGTTTCTTCAATGCTTCAGCGTGTCTGGTATCTGGAGTCAGTGTGGGCCCCAGTGGTGACGAAGGCCCCTTCTTTAACGCCTCCAAATCACTCATAGGAAATGGTCGATGTGGATCTGAGACAAGTCCTGAATTTACTATGCTGAAGTGAGGGCTCGTAGTAACTATGGTACAACTCATGACTTGATCACCGACTGCTGTTACCATAGTTGCACAAGTCCTTAGTAAAGTGACATGCAGGTGGAATGATATCAAATGATTGGCTGACGGGAGTCGGTAACGCTTCGGCCGTATCTGAACGTCCGTCTGACCGCTACCTTGTCAAAATCAGTAGAATGTGGCATACCCTTCGGAAGCCCGCACAAAAAGTCCTTCTGAATGTTGATCCACATTTGAAGCCATCCTGCTATAGTATGGGCCATTTCGCCCCATTGTAGCAATAAACGCTGCGTATCTCTCAGTTCTGGTGGTAGCTACCCACCAACCTCTTCTTTCTGCGTTTGATAATCCAGCGACAGGTTTCCGGCGTATGAAAGGCGATAACAGCTTGCGTCGTCGTCCTAACTATAGGTTCATATTGACAACTTCGCCAGAGGCAACTCAATCACTCCCATTCTCCTCTTTCCATTTCTTCAGATATCTGTGTCCACTCATGGCACCTTGAGGTTCGCCTCGAAACTTTTCCCGTGTTGGCTTAAGTGTTTGGGTGACGAAAGGTGAAAGCTACAACGGGAGGATTAGCATGCCTTCTCCGGCATGATAAATGAGATATGTAGTACCTTGCAGTCTTTCAGTTGTTCCGGCACAACATACGTGCGGACTTTGTCGAGATCAATTAGGTATCCACCATGCTTAGTATGCCGACCCATTGCGCCTGAGCCTGTTCCCTTGTAGTAACCATTGCTGACTTGTTTTGTGGTAAGTGGGAGACGCCTTAGGCGGGTGTATAAAGGTGCTGTTGCTTTCATGGTGAAGATGTGGTATGGAGTGGGGACATCGAATCCTGAAGTAGTAATTTAAGAGCTCAAGCGGGATCACCACTTCGTTCTAGCGCCGAGCGTCAGCCCTATGAGGCGAAAAAAGTTCCCCACAATGGAAGGTACCGTCGCCAGGGTCGATCCGACCTTTTAAGCACTTACGCAGGTGATTCTGGACTCAAACATGGCGTTATGGTGAACTGACTTGGCGTCATCTAACAAGATGCACCGACGAAAGTCTTCTGTGGCGCCCTCGCTCGAGAAATCTGGGCCACCAAAGCCAAAAGCTAAACGATCCCAGAACGCCCTTGCAATCGCAGAGCGACAAGCTCCTGTACGCTCGAAAATACGACAGAATCGCCTTGGTCAGTCGGAGCCAGTAATAAACAAGCGTAAAAAGCAAGATCAGGACGAAGACTCCGGCACGGAGGGTGACCAACGCAAGCCCAAGAGAAGAAAAGAAGGGGCGAAGGATCGGTACGGCAACGACGTTGAGTATGGAAGCGACAGCAGTGGCAATGAATGGACTGTGGGTCTGGTCGAAGATGATGACGATAGTGACATAGATAGTGATGAGGCAATGGCAGACAGCGACGACGACGGTGCTGCAATCCGTGGTAGCTTGCCCAATACGTCCGTTACTAAACGTCCTGCGAAAGCCGCAGATCAGGAGTTGGCGGACGACGAGCAACAGCGATCCCTTCTTCGAGAGAGCAATGACGAGGAGGACGGTCTGGGCGAGGAGAGTGACAGCTTCGGCGAAGATGCTGTCGACTTAAGCGCAATGTTGGACGCAAGCGATGATGGCGAAGGTCTGTCTCACTTGTCATCTGAGCCGGAACAAGATGGAGAAGAATTTCCTGGTTCAATAGACAATCAAGAAACGGATGTTGGAGCCGAAAATGAGGGATCAATACTCTCATATTCAGGAGATGAGGAGAGTGATGGCGACCCTGCAAAGCTTGCCTCATTACAAGCGCTGGTAGCTACTATGAACGAGCAAGATCAGGGTCCTACTCGTGTCGCAGCGCCGATTGATGCCCAAGAGTCCACAACACCCTCGGAGTTTGGCCTCAGTTCGAAGCGCAAGTTGACTGTCGCCGATATGGTCCCTTCCATCGCTGATCCAAAATTACGGCAATCACTCAAACTATTAGTTGACGATAACTCCAAAAGTGCAAGCAAGCCAGGTAGAATTCCTAGAAAATTGGAAGTGCCTCTCCCGAGAAGGCAACAGGACCGCTTGGATCGAGCTGCTGCTTATGAGAAGAGCAAAGAGACCTTGAACCGCTGGATTGATACAGTCAAGCACAATCGAAGAGCAGAGCATCTCTCTTTTCCCTTGACAGATTCCAATGCAGCGGCTAATCAGGGATCAACACGATTATTACCTACAACTCAAACGCAGCCATTGACAGATCTTGAGAGCACCATACAGAATATCTTGCAGGACAGCGGCCTCGCTGTACCAAACGGCAAATCTGAAGAAAACCAATTGCAGGCTTTCGAGGAGCTAAAGACGAACAAAATGCCGTTTGACGAAGTACAGGCTCGTAGAGCTGAGCTCCGAAGGGCTCGAGAGCTACTCTTCAGGGAGGAGATTCGTTCCAAGAGAATTAAGAAGATAAAGAGTAAGACTTACAGGAAAGTGCATCGCAAAGAGAGGGAAAGAAACGCTCAACAAGACAAGGATCGGCTCACCGAAGCTGGCATATCTGACTCCGAAAACGAGCAAGAGCGCAAGGACAGACGGCGAGCGGAGGAGAGAATGGGAGCTAGGCATCGCGAGAGCAGGTGGGCCAAAGGAGTTAAGGACAGTGGAAGAGCTAAGTGGGACGAAGATGCCCGTGGAGGGGTGACTGAGATGGCAAGACGAGGAGAGGAGTTGAGGCGGCGGATTGAGGGGAAAGCTGCGGGTGAGGACGATGAAGACTCGGAGTCTGAGGGCGACGACGATGACGAACATGACGTTGAGTATGTGGACGCAAGGGACCATGCCAATACCACAAAACGGTTACGAAAGCTTGATGAACGCGAGAAGGCATTAGATTCTAGCGCGATGGGCTCCAGACTCGCCTCAATGGATTTTATGAAGAACGCAGAAGCTGCGCGGAAAGCTCGGAACAATGCTGATGTTGAAAGCCTGCGCCGAGATCTAGCTGGGGAGGGAACACCCAGCGAAGAGGAAGATGAAGAAGGCCAGGGGAGGAGGATTTTTGGACCTGCGAAAGGCGATTTGGTTACAGTGAGGGCTCCACAAGCAGCACAGAGGAGTGAATTCGAAGAGCGCCAAGACATCGAACCTGAGGCCAAAGACGATCATGAGGAGCCAGAGGAAGCAGAGATTGAAATTGTGGTTGATACTGTAGGCTTCCAGCGAAAACCTGGGCCAGAAAAGAAGGATACGATCCACAAAGGGCAGAGGAAACAGCTCTCTACCACAAGCAGCGACCCGGTCCCTGAGACAAGCCAGAATATCTGGCTAATGCCCGATAAGAAAGGCTCAAACGTTGGAAAAAAACGAGTGCAGGAATCCAACGCCGTTGCCATCATCCCTGATGCTCTCCCAACCAAGACTGTCGCTCCTGCAAGCTCGAAACCCGGGCCACGATCAGCGCTCAAGGGTGCTAGAAAGGCAGAGAACGCAAGCAAAAGTATCCAAGAATCCACGTCAGCTCTCGAGGCCGTACCCAGCGATGGTGAAAACGAGGACGACAGTGCCGACAAACTACCGTTCGTGCTGCGCAATCAAGATCTCATTCGCAAAGGTTTCGCCGGCGACGAAGTAGTCGCTCAATTCGAAGCCGAAAAGCGAGCGATCATGGAAGACGAGGAGGATAAGATCGTCGACAACACCCTACCCGGCTGGGGTTCCTGGACAGGCGCCGGCATTGGCAAGAAGGCAGAGAAGAGAAACAAGAACAAAGTCATGACGAAGCAACCGGGTATCGCAAAGGAAACACGGCAAGACGCAAAGCTTGATCGTGTCATCATCAATGAGAAACGGGCCAAGAAAAATGGAAAATATCTGGCGTCGAGCCTGCCGCATCCGTTCGAGACGAGGCAACAGTATCAGCGGAGTTTGAGGATGCCGATAGGGCCAGAGTTCCAGACTTTGACGGCGTATCAGGATGCAACGAAGCCTAGGATCTTGATGAAGCAAGGTATCATTGCGCCGATGGCGAAGCCGATGATATGATTCCTGCTTGCGTTAGTAGCTGTTCATGAGACCATACACAGGATTAATACCGTACGCCATTGAGTCGAGGATAAAGTAAACAGTATACCAATGGTATCAATGATGCTGCATTACTTGCTCCTTGTTTTCATTTAAACAGAGACTATATCAAGAATCCCCCGTGGACCTACGTCGGCCTTCCAGATCGTCGTTACTTCGTGGGTATAATTACGCAGACTGCTGACTAGTAGCGCTGCACGCTTTTTGGTCGTCTCTGTCATTCGAATCAGGCTTATGTTGTGTCCTCGTTTCCATCTTGAAGAGGTAGAGGAGTGGAAGGTCACGAGGTGTAGGCAAAGTCCTCGAGGAACCAATTTCATGTCGTATTCTTCTCATGCCTCGTCCCTGTCGGCCGATCGTTTCCCGGCCACTGGAACGCGCTACTGTCTTCCAGAGTCTTAAACTCAGCAGCTATACTTATTGGGGAGTCTGGTGAATCAACGAGCGTTTGGTCATGTATCGGCCGCAGCTCATCAATTGGCATTAGGTTAACGTCGAATTCCTCATCTTCGCGCGCTACTCGGCCAGCGATGCAGCAGACTTCTTCAGAAAGCAACGTAGTAGGATGCTGACCTCGATGCGACGATATGTGATTAAGGAAGGTTCTATCGGACCTATATATCGATGATGCTTGCTCCGACCTGTCGCAGAAGACGCACTGATAATCGTACTGCCGGTTCTTGACTTTTGACAAAGCTACATGAGACTTTGCTAGGAATTTCCAGCGATACTGAACGTTGTTGAAAAGCTGCACATCGTTATCAAACGTCCACGATTTACCGACACAGACAGCTGGACCTTCGAAGGCACATTTCGAGCTTGAGCACGCCCAGTACTGAGACTGGCCAGTCATCGAGGTTGACGAGTTCCTTAGCTTAAAGCTTTCTTTCTCGAGATCTACCTGTAGCTTGTATGCTCCTTTGCAAAATCCACCGTATGGGTTCCTGGCTACTACTCTACTAGGGTTCTGCGGTGACGACTGAACTTTAGAAAGGGTAGGCGAACCTTTTGGCGTCCTATCCAATCCTTGGGAATGTCTTCTTTCCGCCGTGACGTCTCCTGCTTCTGTAGATGTCCGCTCTCGGGACATGAAAGAGCCGTTCCATTGCGGCCTTTTCGAGTCTTGCTGAGAGTATACATCCTCGATTAGAGGAGTCACACCTGAAGTCGATTGTAACTGCGGTACTGAAGGAAGATCTTTCTGTGTCACATTCACATGTCGCGTCGTCGCATCGCTCTCACTGACCAATGTCTCCATCGATACCGTCGGGTGCTGACCTTGACCGCTTTGCAGGGTGCTCATTTCCGGCGGAGATTCGTCGCTAGTGACATCTGTCAATATGGACGATGTTGACACCTCCGATACCCAAGGATTGTCTTCATCGATGACCATGTTCGGTGACGGTTTGAACGATGCTGGGCCCGCGAGCATGTCAGTCGCCTCGCGGTGAGACTTTGGTGAAGATCCTATAGGCGACCTCGATGGAGGCTTCCAAGCCGGAAATTCCTGCTCCACAACTTGAATCCCGAGTTGAGGATCGCGGTGCCTCAGGTCGTCTTCTACGGTTCCGAATATGGGCTCATCTGCATTTGATCGAGAGTTGGGAGCCTGTGGAGACGTACCGGCTTTATGCGACCTCGAGGCAGGGAAGATGCCCCACTTCTTCTTTGGGGTATGCAATACGACCAAATTTTCGTTTCCTGGTGATGAGACTCCCTCTCGCAGTTGTTGCTTCGATCGAGTCGGTATGGTAGCTTGATATACGGGCTCTGGTGATAGGTAGTGTGAAGCCTGCTCACTCTGCTCCCAGGGTAGAATTGAGGCGGAGTCTAATGTGTCTATGCGGCCTGGCACTGGAAGAACTGCAGGTCGTAACGGGGCAGCTTGTGCCATCCGCATATACAGCTCATTGAGCACGGTGACCGATTGTATCCTCCCGAAATCACTGGCATCCACCAATATATTGAAATCCGTCATGTTATCGTCTTCTTGCGCAACCCAAAGATGCCTGAGTAAGGTACCCTGGAGGTCAATTAAGATATTCCTCAAAGCATCGGTAGCTACTTCTGACTGTGATATTAGCGTGCTATCCTGCGAAGAAGGACTGGTCGTACTCACGGTCACCAGTCGCAAACCTAGGACCGTATCTCTCTATACCGCTGTCTCGTGCTTCCCCCACGGCTAGTGGGCCGCGATGAAGCGACGTTTCGAGTGATTCCGTTGGAGCTCCCGCCTTCTTCGCCGCACGTTTTTCTTTGATTGACTTCACGATTCTTCCTCCATCTTGGTAGGCCGACACCACGGCTGCTACACAGGCGATAACGGCCACCACCTCCATCCCACTCATGACGGGCTGAACTTTGGCGAGCAGTCGATATATGAATGACTATTGACCAGTATAGTGATATATGCTCCGTTCCACGCAGTCGATATCACTGAATCATAGGTAGGATAGGTAAAGTAGGCCACCACGGAGAGGCGGCTCGTTCGCGTAGGTAGGATAGTAAATCGCAAGGCAAGCCCGAGTGCTAAAGTGGGGAGGAGCCCAGGTACGTGGTACCTTAGGCACGCTATTCCACACCCTCGGGAGCTAACTATCTGGGGTTTAACGCTCACATCATTCATGCCTGTAAAGGCTAGTTTGCCTAGCAATCGAACCTCGAAAGGCTAGCTCTCGAATGTGTGACTCCTTACCAGCTTACTAAGTAGGTACTATGTCTTATGTAGCCTTGTCGAAACACCAGCCTCGCTTTTGTCTGCTTGCTACTCTTTGTGAGTGGAAACAATCCCGCACTCCGCAGAGATTCCCCGACCAGCCAACTGGTCTGCTACAATAATAATATCAAGCTGCCCCTCGTGTTTGCCAGAGGTCTCCTAATCTGATCTCCGTTTACCTATGGATGATATCGTACGGATTCAGTAATCGTTTATGTCCTTGAGCTCCTGGTATTGTTAGAGGTCCTGTTGGGAGTCATACGCGAAATAGTCTGTGTCTGGCTGCCTTGTGCTGAAATCAGGCCAAGCTTGCTGCCTAGCCAGATACGAACATATATATTGGCTGCTTGCCCTCATACAAACCCATTGTGTTATCAATCGCTTTCATCCACAGCAAACCTACATTTCCAAAGACCCTAATTGAAATTGTATGACTCGTGCAGCTTGACTTGATCCCATTACACATTTCCCCACTCAACTTGGCTGTCGGAATTTCCTTGTCGCTGCAATGGTCGAAGAAGTTGTCCACAAACAAGAGTTCGTCGTACGCAGCCTGTCGACCCAGAGTGTCACTCTCTATCCAGCCAAAGCTCAGGTGGTTCGAGATATCAGTGATGTGACACTACAGCCTGGTGCCAATGAAATAACTATCTATGGTTTGACGCCGACTGCAGATGAAAGCTCCATAAAGGTCGATGGCAAAGGCTCAGCAGTACGCGCTCCCCTCTTTGGTACCTCCAGTACTGACCCATCTAGATGATCACAGATATGATGGTTGACTTGATCCCAAATCGAGAGAATTACGACGATGCATACCCAGAAGCATCTGAAACTGAGGACACCGATGAGTCGGATGACGACAACACTGGTTCTGAGTCTGAGGCTATCAAGGACCTTGCAAAAGAAAAGAAAAGAATCGAGGACGCCGTAAAGATAGCTAGCGAAGAAAAAGCGAGCGCTTCAAGCCGACTCGGGATGCTGGAAAATTACGCGCGAAGCATGGAGAAGGACCGACCCCAAGACCTCGAAGCCTGCATCTCCGTCTATGCTGACCAGCGGCGAAAGGCATATGAGGTCCACTTCGCATACGATACCAGGATCGGGGAACTTGAACAGCAACACAAGAAGATCTCGAAAAAGGTGACCAAAGCTAAGCGCGACACCAAGAAAGAGAAGGTAAAGGCAATGAAGCATAAAATGAGAAAGATGGAGAAACAGCACCGCGCTAAGCAGGAGAAGGTGGACACCAAGAACCGACTCAAGGAAGAACGGATTGAATTCTGGCCGAGGAAGGTATATAGGGTTATCCTTAGCCTTGATACAAACTCGGATTTCACGCCTGCATCCTCACGTCGTGGATCCATTGAAAGTCTTGCGAAGACAATAACGGAGGATTCTACGAATCCCTGCCGAATTGCGCTGTCTCTGTCATACATTACACACTCCGCTTGGTGGTCACCACGCTACGATCTAAGTCTCAATACACCCGATAGCTCGGGTCAGATCGTTTACCGTGCAGAGTTCTGCAATGGGACGTCCGAGGTGTGGAAGGATACAAAGGTCATCCTTTCTACCTCCCAGACTTCTTTCCACGGCCTTGCAGAATCAATACCATCGATGCAGCCATGGCATATTCGTCTCAATAGTAAGGGAACATTCGGACCAGTCGACGACATCCGCGGTGGAGGCCTACTCAGTGCGTACGAGATCGACTATAAGCGGAGAGGTCAGACTGCTGTCTCGGACAAAATTAGTGAGCCGCGCAACGCTCTCTTTGGCGTAGGCAACAGCAATGTAACCAAGGGTCTCTTTGCGCAGCAACCACGTATGCTGAAAAATCTGATCCAGCAAGCTCCGATCCAGCAACCTCAGATGCAGCAAGCTCAGAGGCAGCAAGCTCAGATACAGCAAGCTCAGATGCAGCAAGCTCAGATGCAGCAAGCACAGATGCAGCAGGCATACCAAACCCAAACGCAAGGTACGTCGCTCTTTGGTAATTCGAACACACAGCAACCAAACCAAGGGTCCGGTCTCTTCGGAAGCTCGTCAAACAATGCCATTGCGCCGAGCAACTCGAATCCCTTCGGCATGGCGTCTCAGCAAGTAGCAGGAAACGAAGACTCTTTCGAGAGAGAATACGACGGTACAGGAGAAACCATCATCCCCGAACTTCCCGACCTGGCAACGCAAGAATCGGAATGGTCCGAGACCGGCATGACAGCAACCTACGACATCCCCGGCCTCCGCACCATCGTCCCCAGCCACACCATGCGTCGCCACAAGATCGCCTCCGCAACCCTCAAGGACGTCCATCTCTCCTACATCCTCGTGCCGAAACTCCGCACAGCCGCCTTCTTGAAAGCGCGTATCCGCAATACCTCAAACATCACACTGCTCAAAGGGCCAGTGGGTCTCACCCTCGACGGCTCCTTTCTAGGCAACGGCTCGCTACCCCGCTGTAGCGCGGGCGAACCGTTCAGCCTCAGCCTAGGCGTCGATCCCAGCATCCACGTCACCTACAGCAAGCCCGTCGTCAAGAGGAGCCAAACGGGTGTGTTCCAAAAGGAAGGCAGCGGCGTCTACACCCGCACCATCACCGTCACCAACACCAATTCCAACCGTGCGGTCGAGGGCCTAATCCTCGATCAGATCCCCATCAGCGAGGACGAGCGTCTCAAAGTCGACATCCTACAACCCCCCGGCCTCCGTTCCGAGGGCGACACCGCGAAAACCGGCCTCGGTATACCCGCCGTCGGCAAGGTGATCGAGAAATGGGGTACCGCGCGTGCCACGCTGAAGAAGGCAGGAGAGATCGGTTGGAATGTCCTTCTAGAGGCCAGCCGTGGCGTCAAGCTCGTCCTGGAATACGAGGCGCGCTTTCCGTCCACAGAGCTGGTCGTTGGTTGCTGACATGAGGACGCCGTGCCAGCTGTTCCTCGTACTCTTGGAGCTGTGGACCGGCAAGCGGCAGATTATCAAATGCAGCTGAGGTTGTTGGAGGAACAGAATAAGAGGAGGCTTTGGTTGGCAGGGCAGTCACAGGATGCGGCGGGGCACTGAATCGCCCTCTCTTATCACCGTAGGCGTTTCCTACTGCTGTGGACAGATAAAAAGTACTCGGTGCACGGTACATAATTGGATAATTAGCTTAGATCAACGTAGATAGCTTTCTATATCAATGAATAAGCTCCCTTAGCTTTCCCTCGTCATTGCACACGTGACTAATAAGTTCAGGAAACAGCACAACACCAAGTAATTCAGCAAAAACCCAAATCCCTCTCCGAAAGGGAATGAGATATTTCAGATCTAATTGACTAAGCTGGCAAAGGAGGAAAGTATCCAGCATCTCAAGTCCAGCTTCGACCTACCATTGCATTCTCGAAAAGTGGAGACAGCTATCAAAATTGCCATTCGCTCCCATGATAACAGTCAGACCTTCTAGCCCAATTACAATCCCAATCTACTTTACCTTTGCATTTTCCGAAAAAGTGGAGAAAGCGATATGAAATTCCATTTCGCTCCCATGATAACGGCCAGACATCCTGTCTCTGCTTTGGTGCTGTTGTACATAAATAACCTCGCCTTTTACACTTTGTAGGTGGTGGAAATCCCGCTGAAGGCTTTCGCAAGACAACTACGAATTATTTCACAGAGATCGAACGAGTATCATTCAAGACGAAGAGGCTTTTCCGTTCATGCTGATTGATTGCAACGATGATACTTTGATCGCGTCGCTGATGGGATCTTTGGATGCTGCGATCGCCTTGGCGTCTTAATGATAGCCTTACTCCCGCTCTAGGATGCTGAGTTGTCGGCTTTTTCCATTTGTTGGTTGTATGTGGGTTCGAAATTCGTATGTAGTATATCGAGCCAGGAATTCATCTGCCTTATGAGATGCCTTATGAATGAGATGAACACCCTAGCCCTAGATGCCGTTGCCAAATATAGATGTGAAGCAGTCCTTGTAAGAGAGGAGCCAGGGAGACGTCATATACACAAGTACATAATGCAACAAGTCTCTTCGCAAGCCTACGTCAGTAAGGGATAACGTATGGCCTTTGATTTATTATGCCCCTGCATAACGTCACATGATAAGGTGTCTATACTTCAAAATTCATCGACGTTCTATTTTCGGAGTTGCCGCGAAGTCTCAGATGTTGCCGAAAGTTGTCTGCCTCGATTTCGAGGTCTTCGAGGAATTGAGGGACCATAGGACATCGTGGTCGATAACATCAAATCGTTAACCGAGACTGTTGCGTTATCATGCATCAAGAATGCCAAGTGAGGGGCTTGCTTGAGCAGGACGTACCCCAAACATTAGCGCGTAGACCTTCCAAACATTGTATGCATAGGCGAGGGGCGGAGTCGTTAGCTCATGTGGACGTTTAGGCGACATATAATTCTCCATTTAGCCATTGAAGCGCGCAACGACTTCAACGGTTAGCCGCAACGTTTCGAGTCATACGGAGTACATCAGTAACGACCCCTCCCCTGCGGAGACGTCAGAGTCAGCTCGTGTAATAGTCTGCACGTTTCGTGATCATGTACGCAGCGTCTTCTGAGACCGACTGCACCAAGTCCATCATTGTGCGGCGACAAGGCGTGGCGGAGGATCTCGATGATGTGAGCGACAAAATGCTTGATAGTCGCGATCAGTATTACACAGCCAATACTGGGAACCCATGTTCTCCTCGCCAATGGGTAAAGTGGCATTGCTATGTTGGATGTCTGTCGCCATAAACGGGTGCTCTCGCTCCAGAAGGTGCCGATGTGGGGTCATTGGCGATGCATATTGAAGCGATAGACGCTGGGAAGCTCTCTTAATCGGGTCGATTGACACAGTCGTCACAGTAGTACCACTTTCGTGATAGCATTGTTGCGGAGCAGTTGAATTTGTGCATAAGGTAGACGACCGTGTCGCTCGAGCCCACCATTGCACCACCATAGTAGTATGAAGTGGCGGTAAACAAATCATACTTTACGAGGCTGCGGCGTCCCGCGTATAAACGACATTGAACGTTAAAGTAAAGTACCGTACTTGGAGTTACTTATAGTTGGAGTAAGTGAGAGGGCGATTAGCGCACCAATCACAGGAGAGCAACCGAGGGACCGGATAACCGGGTGTCCAAACCTGCAGTGGCGCGGACAGCCTTTCGTCTGGAAGTCTTGATCTGTTCTAGCGAAGCGGAGAATTTGTGCAGGTACCTAGTGTAAACTTTCTGGTCAGCTTCACTGCCCTGGGATTTCCAGGTTTGCCCATGTCTCTGACAAAAGTGGTAATGCATGACATCGGGGTCTGGAAAATCCGTATCTCCTCTGTCTGAGCTTTTCGGCCTGGGAAGGCTGGGATGGGAGGGATGTATCAGAATTGGAGATACCGGCCCGTCCGATGCCCTCGAATAAAGCTATGGCCAATGACGAGTCAGCTTCTCATTATATGTGCAATTACTCTTAGGAGAAAGATTCATAGGGTTCGTGGATTTGAGCTGAGGTCATGCGTGCCGCGCGATTGGCGTGCCTTGCTGGTGTATCAGAAGTACCTCCGTTTCTCACCCTCAAACACGGTTTGCCTTTTGCGAGCTAGAGGCGATGGAAGTATTTGTAGGAAGGACCGACGAGACCCGGCTTATCGGTATTGGCTCTCCTGGATATCTGGACACCAGTGATGGCGGGCGAACGCCATATGGTTGACTCCCAGATGGTTGAAGGTTCTTGAGTGGGGCAATATGATGCAAGGCTTCGTATTCCTCGCATGCATTTACCCCAGGCCAAGATCGCGTACCTGGAGTGCTGATCGACCATGGATACTTTAGTTCGAGGTAGATACTTCCATGCACGCTATTCCATACAGCATCAGCAGGCCATGCGGTGAGCAAGGATGTTCGCGGGATCTGAAGAATTGTGATTTGACAAGAGGAGGTAAAAGTACTGTAGTAGTAGGTTGCAGGTGATCGTCACTGCAGCTAAACGTTACTGTGGCGGCAATAGCTTCTGGTGCAGTAGCATGGAAGGAAAGAAGACTGATGGAAGCTTATCCGGCCTTCTAGTGTCTGTTCTAGTGGTTCTAGTGGTTGCTACCGTCTTGGTCTTAGTCTGCCCTCTCCCTCTTTCCTTCGTCGGGTGCACTCCTGCATTAGAATACAAATGACCCGAGCCTTGCGACCACTTGCTTCAGCCTTCAGGTCTCTAATCATGAAGTGCTTTATCGATAGTAGATAGCCAGATTGCCAGATAGCCAGATAGCCAGATACGCAGATAGGTGATGATAATGTTTCATATGGTTCTACTGTAGTTGGTAGTAGAAACATTGGAAAGCTCGTCGGCCATATTATCAATAGGTAGTTAGTGTGCGCTTTGGTGACAGGCAAGGGGAGATGGCAAATGCTACCCGTCCATCGACCAATGAACCCTTGCAGACTGCCTGTAACCACCTTCGACTTCGGGCAACCTCACCGCCAAACCATTCCTGCTTAGACTTCTCGCCCTCAGGGGCTTGTCGTCTCCTACTTTACCTTATTCCACGTCACTCCAGATAGTTCTAGTTCTACCCACGGACGATCTCAAGCACTCTTACCATCCTAGTGTGGAGAGCTTGGATCACAACCACTGGGCACTGCAATCCGTGCACCACGCCCAGCTGCAGCTTGAACGGCATCCCACCACCTCCACTTGCTACTTACTCCGCATTGGATTACGTTACTTCTTCGATATCACCAACTCACCTCCTCACAAGGCAGCGATCCTGAAACCCGTCCTCCACTCCTGATTCCTTTGGCGAATTCGGCTCTCCTGGTGATCAGTGGACCGTCGATCTAGTAAGAGCAGGGCTACACCATCTGAGCCACACAGACCTCAATCTACTTTAGGGGCTTGCGAGCAGGACCTCTGAAGCTATTAGGTACTTTACCGCACGGAACCATACTCCGTGTAGTTCTACCTGTTACTGGAGGACCTAGTGCCACGCGATCGTCAGCCTGGTCCCGAACGGGTTATCAGGAAACCAAATCTCACTGTTTGGGAAGCGGGGACATAAGGATCTGAAATATCTGAGAGTGAAAGCCACATTCGAGATCCCGTCAACAATTTGACAAGGTCTCACCACAATACCCCCGTTCATCAGTCTCTCTACGTGTTTGATCCACGACTTCCAGCATAATCGACGCCGTAACCTCCTAGACACCTGCGATCTGGCAAAACTTCTACACCACGAAAGAGAACAATTGGCTTGAGCTTCAGTTCCTTTAGGCGATTTGATGGAGAATTGGTACAGGCTCATCCATTAGCAACCAACTGCGCCCTACCTACCTGCTTCCCCACCGCCAGACACTACGCACATTGCACCGATACGCACTTCATATATTCCACAGGTCACGGAATCCGGTACGGCATTCAGGAGGTGGAAAGCAATATCACAGTTTGAGGTGGAACCGTTTGGAGCCTGGACCGTCTCAAAGCATTTCGCGACGATAAGCACACTTTGCTCAACCCAGATTTGTTAGTTCGTTCAGTCACATCATCTCAAAAGACATAGCGAGTGCTTGAATTTTGAAAAACGCTGGTATCCATTAGTCACGCCACGAACACTCCCTGGCCAACGATTGCAGTGTCTCTGCCGTCGACCTCGAGCAACGTCACATAGGCCTCCATCGATCTCAGCGAATACCAGCATCGGACACAGCCATGGACATCACCAACATGCTCAACAGAAAGTCCCCCGCCGATGTTGCAGCCGCCGCTGAACGTCAATTTCAACGACAGATGGCGCAAGGCGTGAGCTACCCCTCACCAACTCCTACGACGTCTCACACAGATCTTCGACCCCCAATGTCGATGCTTGGACAAGGATACGGGGAGCGAATGATCGACAACGGATACAATTCACAACAGCAAGAAGGCATGCATCTGGAAGAGGCTAAGGGCTGCACCAGCAATACCCAACGACATGGGAGCAGCGTTTCGGTCAAAGCATTTGCATGTACGAGTTGTGGGAAAGGCTTCGCTAGAAGAAGTGATCTAGCTCGTCATGGTAAGATTCATGATAAACCATCTCATCGTTGGCTGATCCAGTATGGTAGAACGGATACATAGCGGTGATAGGCCGCACGTCTGCCCCGAGAAGGGTTGCGGCAAGCCGTTCATACAACGGTCTGCACTGACAGTGCACATGCGGGTTCATTCTGGCGAGAAGCCTCATATGTGTGAACGATGTGGCAAGGTATGATCTTCGGATGCAATCTCAATCTATGCTAATTCTGGCGCAGCCATTTAGCGACTCCAGCTCGCTCGCTAGACATCGACGGATACATTCAGGAAAAAGGCCATACAAATGTCCGTTCGCAGATTGTCAGAAGACATTCACTCGCCGGACTACGTTGACACGACACCAAAATCACCATACTGGCACTGTTGAAGAGGCTGCTGTCGCAACCGCTGCGGCGCTCGCTTCCCGCACATCTGTAGTTCGCGATCGAGCTGGTTCAGACGGCAGCAATTACACCGACGCTGCATCAATGGCATCTGGCACAACAAGGACGCCATCTCCTGGGGAGAGACGCGTCTCCCTTTCCCCAAACAATGACGTACCTCATATGCCATTCCTTACTCGACAAAGCCTGTCCTACGCTTCGGGTGAATCATTGCCTCCTTTCAATGACTCCCTGCCACCCCATCTGCGAGCGGGCTTACAACAGCCGTCACCACGCTCGTCCCCTGCTGCCAGCTCGCCCACATTATCGGCCTTCGGCGGCAGCAACTATGTCCACAGACCATCCTTGACCTCACATCCTATGCTTCCAGTCCTCGAACCACCTACCTATCACGACCTTCGTCAATCCAGCAGTGGCAGTGGAAGTCCGCATCTGGGAGCCACCCCTGGATGGAATTCTCCGGTCCATCCCATCGGGTTGCCGTCGCCGGGTACATCCGATGTGGGTTACAATTACCCGGAGCCACCTTACTCATCCATCCAACACCTCTACTACCCCAACTCCAACATGCGACGGCCGCAGAGCACGGAACCTGATCAGTACGAGCTGAAACCTCGGATGCCAACCAGCGGTGGGATCTGGACGGGGAGCATGGGCTGACATTCTGCTATTTCAAGCCTACTGAAATCCTAGCACGCGCTCTTCTTATCTTGTTTGTTTACATGCTTCATTTCCTGAAATACCCCCATTTTTCCTACTTCATGATCGGTCATATCGTTGTGGCATATATTTCGGTGTCCTCTGCTGGCAGACTCCTCTTCCTTCCTCTCTTAGTTAGCGTGGAGTTGTTTGGGGGGAATTACCATGTCATCATATCCTAGCGACTAGCGATGTTCCTGAAGGCGCAGCGTTTGCATACTGGCAAATTGTCATAGAATCACATTGCGATTCCGTCAATCTTAATCGTTCCTACGCGGCTCGGACGTGACCCGTTCCCATTCCCATTCCCATCCCCCTTCCCCGGTCCCCGGTCCAGGAAGCGTAGGATTGTTGTAGGATTCCGTCCCTCGCACTCCCATCCCGTCAACATCCCTAAATCCCAACTGACGTGTACGTACCGTATACGTACTATCATGAAAAGCGGCTTTTAGCATGTCGCCGCAATCTTTTGTGGCTGATTCAGCCTTCAGCCTTCAGCCCTTTGGATTTGTAGGATGGGTGGTGGGATTTTGTGAGTGGGGGTGTTGGTATATGGTGGACTGGGTGTGTTGCATTTGGGGTTTTGGGCTTTGGGATGGGTGGGTGCTTTTGGGGGAGGGTTTTGGGCGAGGGTGTAGATGTTGGGGTTGGGAGGGTGGAGTGGGTGGAATTGGTTTCTTGTGAGATTTTGGGATTGTAGGATCTTGTTGGGGGAGGAAGGGGAGGGTGTGTGGCTTTGGGGGGGGGGGGGAGAAGGGTTGGAAAGGGTGGAAAAGGGGAGGGAGTTGGGGAATGCGGGTTTGTGGGTGTTTTGAGGAGGGTACTGGAGGAGTGGGTTTGGTGAATGTGGGCGTGCGTGATTGCGTGGGGGCTGGAGTGGGAGGTTGTGGATTTGCCAGTGGTGCACAGGCTTCGGGCTTTGGAGATCCTCGATCTGCGATATAGATGGTTCATGAAATTTGGTTTTGGTATCATATGTCTCGTTGGATATGCAGACTTGGCATTGTATGTAATTGAAACCTTTATCGACAGGATTTCTTGCGCATCTCGCATCAGACGGCTGACGAGACATGATTCTGAGTCCGGGGGGGATGCAGGATATGTTGGTGAGGCTTTGGAAAAGCGTGTATAGCGTAGTTTCGCCCGTCTTCAAATCTGGTAGTTTGATGAATCTCTGGAATGTGGTGAGGGGAAGGATTCAACCGGGGGTAGGAGCTTGCGACTCAGGGGGCCCCGATCAACGCGGATGGAGTCGAATATAGTACTGATCCTGATTCCACTCATTGAACTTAAAGAGACCGCTGAGGGTGTGTGAATGATAGATGCTGTGTATCCGCCTCGATGAGTACAAAGAAACATGAGTGATCCTTCAGCGCTATGTCGACGTGTGAAAGCGATTTAGTGAGTCGTGAAGCCTTGGAACGCATGTCTTCGTCGAATGTTGGGACATGTGAAATATCGAAACATTGAGGCCGAAGACGAAGGCCTAATGCTTACTGCGTAGAACATCGACTTCCTTTTCGGTTTTGGGTGATTGATGAGGCGAGCTCTCGAAAGGTACAAGCTCGCCAGTTGGATGCGTATCTTGTATCCTCACACCTTGCAGGCCGAAATCTGCCGAGTTCCACTGGTATGCGCACACAGAGGTCTCGGCTCGTTTACGCTGAAGGATGGATTATACCTCGAATATAATGCGTGCCACAATGGAATTCCCTTTGCTCGTCGCTTCTGCTGCCATTTCCCATGTCATCCGCTACTGGAACACAGTATTTCTGCCATTGATTATCGTCCTCCCGCAGTCCTTTCCCAAGTTGTCGCTTAGTACTGACTTGTAGAAGAGCATTGAGCTCCTCTAGCGGTTTTTCTGTTAGGCACCTCACCTGAATAGCGGCCTTGCAATGTTCGCAATCAATCCTCATGCCTTTCAAGCCCTCGTACGTACGTCCACCTTGATTCTGCTTTAATATGCATACCATGGCGTTGATCACCCAAGTATTGCATATTTTCGAATGCGAGCACAGCCATACTTTGGATCTTCCTAGTATTTGGCGTATTTCATCCTTTGAGTATTCACCATACTTCAAGCGAGAACAGACCGCTATCCAGCAGGTAGTCAGCTCGAAGCCAGGCTCAAAGGATGCAGTGTTGCGGAAATAGATATGCGAGCATAACCGAGGCTTGGTGCTGTCTTTGACCTTGTGGTGGTGAGGTGGGTGAAGCTTCACCAACATGTCGAGACTGCGGGCTTCTTCGAGAAGGGGAGTAGTGGCTAGTTGGTTCAGTTCCTCAAATGATAGCGTATGATGCGGGCATATCCGAACATGAGTCGCGGCCTGTTTAGGATTGGCAGGTTCTGCGGGGTTGTCGGGATCATCCAAAGTGATGGATTCTGGAGTATGTGCCGCTGCTGAATCCTTGGTCTTGTCCGTGGAGATTGAATCAGCGGTGCTGTTAGACGAGACTAGACTCGATGGACCTGAGTTATGATCAGGAATGAGCGACATGGCGTGGACTTTGAAGACTGTTGGTATGTTGTACACATGTAAATGGCCATAGATGAAGCGTGGTAACGGACGTAAGCTACTTTCACACGAAGACAGACATGAGAATTTTTCAACACCGCTCATTCACTCTCCTAAGTTCAACAGCCAAGATCATTCTCTTGTTAATCCAACACCAGGAATGGAAGATTTGAGGATGGACACTGGATTTAGTAATTCTTTCTTCCAACAAGCGCTCCGCATAACTACGTAAAACCGAGCGTGAATATTCACCATGCTTTCGAACCTCTCCAGACTGCTGCATGGCGAACGCCTTTCATGATCAACGATGAGGGATTCACATGCTAGTTAGATTAACCTCTGAGCATTTACATCAATTACCTTGGTATCTTGAAGCGGATCTAATCGATTGACCATATTTGGCTATGCATAATCAAAAAACTTAACTTCTTTCGTCTGTCTATCTCGGCGCTATTGTCTCCATTGAACTGAAAATCAGTGGCAGGCTTCAGGCAATAATGTTTTGGACACCCAGACATACTAGTATGCTCGTCGAGAGTATTGATGATCTTTCACAGGAAGTGAATGGTAAGGATCAGCAGCGCAAACTCTCCATTTTCCAGACTGCAGTGCGGCGGAAGTCCGTGAGCGAATTAGGTAGTCCATTCATTCTCTGCCAAACTTATTGCATTAACGATAGTCTCTGTGTGGCTGCCCAAAGCTCGGGACAGTACAATGCCAACGAGGTCCGGAGCTTCAGGTGGTTGGCACCACCCCCACGAGTCCTCTTATGATAGTGGATTGTGCTCCAACTCGGCGATCATAAGGACAGCAGAAGAATATCAAGCCAGTCTGGGACGCTACAGTAGGACTCGGAACGCCCGTTAGGAGGTAATAGCCATAAGGAGCTGCTGTATATGCTCCCTGCGCGGATAGTGTCAATTGGAAATCATTTTGTTTGAAGTTGAAATTACCCCATTAGCCACATGTAAGTAGTTAATTTACTTAGCATCAAAAGTCTTGAGCGTGCGCTAACGGGAGGGGCCCTGATCCTATTGCCCCGGAAACCGCACCCCTGGTAACCTAAACCCCAGTACTTTTGGTATCCAACTCTGTAGGCATCTTCACTTTCCTATGTTGTAGTACATTAAATCATCTGTCTAATTAGTTGATCTCAAAGCGGAGTGCCTCGAAGTTTCGTCGAATACAAAACAAGACAAGCGATACATTATGTTTTCCCGGTAGCTCTTAGTGAGGAATATTGTCATCCTTTCGTTCGGAACCCTGCTCCTTATCCTTTGGGTCAACATGGTGAGTATCACTTCCTGCAGTCCTCTTGAAACGGGTGTTTTCTTCCTATATTTGTACATCTTGTAGAAGTCGGCGTGCTCTTTCGTCCCAGCAACCAGTCCCTTTCATGAAACATTTGTAGCCACTGTTGGATCTCCACTAACCTTCCAGTCTATGCCCCATTACATGAAGGGGATTAGAGCCCCAGCTAAAGTCCAAATTCGAGTCCTCTGCTTTGGAGCATCAATTACCGCTGGCTGGAGCTCGAACGGCGCCCACTACTATCCGTATTCGACAAGGCTATCAGCCCGTTTAGCAGATGAGCTGCCAACGTCACACTTCAGCATTGATGTCGACGGAGGTATAACAATACCCACCCCTGTTATCCCTTCTCATGCAGGGTCCGATCCGTGGCAGGTGCTGAGGGAGGACTCATTACCTTCTGTTCATGTCTCTAGGTTTTTGTTTGGAAGGGTTGACACTAACGTAAAGTACATCAACAGCTCCCGGAGACATGGTCTTGCGTGGCCAGTATATGAAACGCCTGGAAAAAGCTATGGATAATGTTAAAGTCAAATACGACTGGGTCATCATCCAGGCCGGAGGCAATGATCTAGCCTGGAACAACACGCCAGAGGCAATCTTCGAAGGGCTGAAAGCCGTGTGGGACATTCCTCTGAAAGCAGGTGCAAAGGTATTGTATGTACTCTATGCCTTCTTTTCCATCTCCTACAAGTGCCGAGTCATAAATTCTATGCTGGGCGTATCCACCCGCCTTTTCCAGATTACGACTCGCTGCTTGTTTCCAAGATGGTAGTACTGACTGTAAGACTATGCCAGAGCTTTGACTGTAACGGAGCACGCCACTTCTAGCGATCGATCGAAGCAGAAATTCGAAACCTTGAATTCCCTGATTTCTAATCATCAAGGGAGTGGATTCTACACTGTGGATCTGGCCAAGGCAATTCCATGGACTGCGATGGACAGGACCCATCGAAGCAGAATCTGGGAGTACGTATTTTGATTTCCTTCTATCATGTACCAGGACCATCTCGCCCTCGTACATACACTAGCGTCGTTCAAAAGAAAATGCGAATTGCGGATTGCCTTTGTTCCGAAGGAGATGCTGACCAAACGTTGCGTAGTGATGGTGTACATCTAACAAAGGAGGGATATGAATTAATGGGGGATACCATAGCCAATCGTCTGATAGGGATCATCAAGCCACCAGGTGTGTTAGAACCCAACGTATTTCGCACTTTCGCCATGGCTGATATCACAGTCAGACCGAGAATCTAAAATATAGGATACCATTTCGCTAGGGCGTTTACATGCATCAAAGTCATATCGTGATATTCGCCAGAATGCAGCCTCGAAAGCGGTCATTTTTACGATACACTCCTCCCCTCTCCCCATCGGTCCTTGATATCTTGCCTAGCACCATGCATTTCCTTTCTTCATAACTCTCTTTCTGATAACAAATACCACCCACCCTTCCACGCTCAGCCTACCTCCCTTGAATGATTACGACAAAGTCGTTGGTACTCGTCCGGCAATTGAAGGCTTCGATTCGTTATGGTCTCAGCTGGGCCTCAACCACGGCATTCGTCTTCACGATCTTAGCTTGGGCGTTCCTTGAAGCGATCATGGCGACGGTGTCTGACTTCTCACAACGGTGTCCTAGTAAGTAGCGCACTGAATCATGAAGACTGATGAATCAGCAAAGTACGTTATGCTTCCAGCATCTCTGTCATTGTAGCTATCTGTTGCTTTAATCGATCAGGAATGTAGTCACCAAGCAAAGGAATTTCATGTATCAACATCAACAATCCTCGGCTCGGATGAGCCCCCTCATCCTCCAAGACTTCTCAATTGTACATTTACCTCACCGTCCCTCAATCCCTTCAAAAATTTCACATAAATCGCACATCGCCCCCTATCCAACATCACCACTACCTTAACTAATCCATCCACCAGTAGACACAACATCTCATCCCGACCGCCTGAAATCAACATCTCTTCACACACGCAGCAGTTCAGCTACCGCTTGCGATTGTATTACTCATCCATATTCACCACGCCGGAGTCCAACAAAGTATACTGTGGAAATACAATTCAGCTCGAAGATGCTTTCTAGACATGCACCCCACGAACAACCTGCTCAGTCAAAATTACCTTACGCTATATCGAATTGACTGAGTATGGACAGGGCGAAGCAAGGCCGTATCGGATCTATTCCGAGTCGCTAGAGTCTTGGAAGCGAAGAGTAGAGAAGTGTAGCTATATGCGCGCATCTACCACATACCCACGCTCGCTGTACATCATCTTAGCCCACGTACACTCGGTCTTGGAGAATAGCCCATCGGAGACCGTAAAAGTTCAGTCGCACTTCGGGTTTACATCATAGGATACAGTTGTCTGGCCTATAGTCCACGGCCCACCGGTGCTACAGACAGGACGCCGATGAACTTGCGCCAGTAGAATACGTGCTAAATGCACCTCATCGAATCGATCCCTAAAACCTACGTGTTGAACGCGCTTCGCCGGATGATGTCTTACGAGTAAAGGGCTTCCAGCGTCTGCAGGTCTCCGTCTCATTCTACTAGAGGGTCGCCATCTCGGTGCGAGATTAGTAATTAAGCTAGGGACTCCCTAGAAACCTAACTACTCTAGGGGCTAAGCTCCCTAAAAACCCGCTAAGATCTATAATTCTAGGGGTGCTGTACCCTATACTATACCCCATGCTGTAGGGACTGCTGTACCCATGCTGTACCCATGCTGTAGGGACTACTATACCCATGCTGTAGGGACTACTGTACCCATGCTGTACCCATACTGTACCCATGCTGACTGCTATACCCATGCTGTACCCATGCTGTAGCCAATGCTGTCCCCATGCTGTCCCCATGCTGTACCCCATGCTGTACCCCATGCTGTAGGGACTGCTGTCCCATGCTGTAGCCATGCTGTAGCCATGCTGTAGCCATGCTGTAGGTAATGCTGTAGGTAATGCTGTACCCATGCTGTCCCCATGCTGTAGCCAATGCTGTCCCCATGCTGTCCCCATGCTGTACCCCATGCTGTACCCCATGCTGTAGGGACTGCTGTACCCATGCTGTACCCATGCTGTAGTCTTGCTGTAGCCATGCTGTACCCATGCTGTAGCCAATGCTGTAGCCAATGCTGTCCCCATGCTGTAGCCTATGCTGTAGGGACTGCTGTACCTATGCTGTACCCATGCTATAGCTAATGCTGTCCCTATGCTATACCCATGCTATAGCCAATGCTGTCCCTATGCTGTCCCTATACTGTACCCCATGCTGTACCCCATGCTGTAGGGACTGCTGTCCCCATGCTGTACCCCATGCTGTACCCCATGCTGTAGGGACTGCTGTACCCATGCTGTAGCCATGCTGTAGGCAATGCTGTAGCCATGCTGTAGGTAATGCTGTAGCTATGCTGTTGTCTTGCTGTACCCCATGCTGTAGCCATGCTGTACCCATGCTATACCCATGCTGTAGCCAATGCTGTCCCCATGCTGTCCTCATGCTGTACCCCATGCTGTAGGTAATGCTATAGCTATGCTGTTGTCTTGCTGTACCCCATGCTGTACCCCATGCTGTAGGGACTGCTGTACCTATGCTGTAGCCATGCTGTAGCCATGCTATAGCCATGCTGTAGGCAATGCTGTAGCGATGCTGTAGGCAATGCTGTAGCCATGCTGTAGGTAATGCTGTAGCCATGCTGTAGGCAATGCTGTAGCCATGCTGTAGGTAATGCTGTAGCTATGCTGTTGTCTTGCTGTACCCCATGCTGTACCCCATGCTGTAGGGACTGCTGTACCTATGCTGTAGCCATGCTGTAGCCATGCTGTAGCCATGCTGTAGCCATGCTGTAGGTAATGCTGTAGCCATGCTGTAGGTAATGCTGTAGCCATGCTGTAGGTAATGCTGTAGCCATGCTGTAGGCAATGCTGTAGCCATGCTGTAGGTAATGCTGTAGCCATGCTGGCAATGCTGTAGCTATGCTGGCAATGCTCTAGCTATGCTATAGGTAATGCTGTAGCCATGCTGGCAATGCTGTAGCTAATGCTGTCCCCATGCTGTCCCCATGCTGTACCCCATACTGTACCCTATGCTGTAGGGACTGCTGTACCCATGCTGTAGCTATGCTGTAGCTATGCTGTAGCGATGCTATAGGCAATGCTGTAGCCATGCTGTAGGTAATGCTGTAGCCATGCTGGCAATGCTGTAGCTAATGCTGTCCCCATGCTGTCCCCATGCTGTACCCCATACTGTACCCTATGCTGTAGGGACTGCTGTACCCATGCTGTAGCTATGCTGTAGCTATGCTGTAGCGATGCTGTAGGTAATGCTGTAGCCATGCTGTAGGTAATGCTGTAGCCATGCTGGCAATGCTGTAGCTATGCTGGCAATGCTCTAGCTATGCTATAGGTAATGCTGTAGCTATGCTGTTGTCTTGCTGCAGGCAATGCTGAAAAGAAAAGTTCCACGGGAAATTAGATCACGTGAGGTACATTGCTTGGCGTAACGACAGCCAACCAAACCTTAAATAGTCACAGTATTATATAGATATATTACTGAAGCAGTACGTACTGGTAGCGCCGAGCAAGTCCCACATCAACGAAGACAAAAGAGATGCACAGCCTACCCGGTCACCCTCCTGCACCAGCGCTTGTGAACACACGTGGACCTGATGATGTAGGCCAGTCGCATCGAGGTCAAGCAAGGATGTCCTCTTTCCAGCAGCGTACGAAATGCAAGTCTTCATCCGCAGAAATATTCGATACGTAGACCGGAAGACGAATCTCAACAGAACCACTTATCGTCGACACAGTTTTTGAATCAAGTCGATGCGTCTCTGGTATGGTGGATGCTGGCTGCGGAAAGACGGATGAACCACGTGGGTAGTTTTATGCTTGATTGTCTTAATGGCTTTAGACGTACGCCGACGCACGACCCGGCCCATATGGCAGGTGTAGAGAATCCAGAGAGCAAATGGAAAAGCCTGCGTTTCATGTTATATCCGCCTCCGCATTCTATTTCCCGATAGTGCCAGTATTCGCGCATGAAGTAGTCGCCATCCCCATGATGTGCCCGTGGCATCTGTGTATCCGTTCACGGTGGGGTTAAGGTTGTTTCAACATCCTTGGAACTTTACGCCATCATGTACGGCGAGCACCTGCTCACCTTAGTCACTTTCATCTTCGCAAGTATCTTTGTGTCGGCACAAGTGTCGATTACACAGCCTTCAGACGCAGAGTGCGCCAGTACTCTAGGGAACGGCACTTGCCCTGAATGCGTCTCTCGGTGTGCGAGTGTCATGATCCTATGCGCGGCCACGTGTGTTAGACGGCCAGGCCAATGCAACGTATCTTCAATGTTCACACATTCATGGCGAATAACGCGAATTGACTCACGCTTTAGGCATGTGTCCAAAAGTCCTCTTCCTGGGGCGGGTGCAAAACATGCATCCCCGAATGTTTCTCTGCCTCGGACCGTGGATCCATAGCTTGCTTGTCCTCCCTCCCAGGTGTCTTAAACAGTACCTCCATAGAGAGCTCGACCACAACAGCAAACCTCTCCAGTCCGGACCCCAGTGCTCCGCCACAGATCGTGACTATACCTGGGTGGATCTACAAAGGCTGCTGGAGCGACGACCCACTCGAGCGTACGCTGATCGCAAAGAAGTACAGAGGATCGCTTACGGTCCAGCGTTGTGCCATCGTCTGCAAGGGGTACAAGTATTTCGGTGTGGAGTATAGTAATGAGTTAGTCTACCCTGCTAAGTGTAACTTTCTCCTGGTACGATGATACACCAGTTGATTATAAGCAGGTGTTATTGTGGGAATACTGTCGCCTTCGACGCAAAGATATTGCCGGACACAACGTGTCGAAATGTTTGTAGTGGGGACTACTCTGAGATCTGTGGTGGGCGGAATTCCTTGAGTATTTACCAAGCAGATAAGATTGACATCGCCTCCATTGGGGGTCCGACTATAGCTGAAGGGGATATGTGAACTTCAATTGCAGCAATCTCTCTTCCCGACCCGAACTCCGAGGTTCCAACACCAGCAAGCCCACCATATATCGTTACAATTACAGGGCGGACGAATCGAGGTTGCTGGTCGCATAGTACATTTGACAGACACTGATTCGGAAGAAATGGTAAGGCTCTTTGATGCAGTGGTGTGCGGTTGTATGTAGTGGGTATAGACACTTTGGTATAGAGTGTGGCACCGAGTAATTGTGAGTAAGTCCATGCTCTTTGTCTCAGTCACGTTCCTTATGAAGCTAGGGGCGTATTGAATGTGCCTGCTACTTTGGCAATACTATTAGCTATAATAGCGTTGCCATGTACGATCATTGGTGTACGAGTTCGTGTAGTGGGAATAGCAGCCAAGTAAGTGCAGGCTGCGATAGATTAAGTGTGTATGAGACGAATGAATTTCCGACAGTTGATACGGCTTGAGAAATCGGACGTGGGAGACGCTCTGGAGTGGTTGGTAGGTATAAGATGGCAGGGAGAAGTAAGCTGGAGCTGGGCTATGTATCAGGATGTAGCTGGTCATATCAGCAAGGTCTGAATCATAGGGTTGCCGACACGAAATTTACAGGCTTAGCTAATCATTGGTATTCGAGCTGGATGTTTCTGTATGATATCCCTACCCATCGTGACCTTCCTCGTCCTCGATCCCGCAGATATTGTGAAGCAACCAACGGCATTTGTTCAACGTGCATTGTTATGGAACAACGCTAAAGCGTGTAGAAGCCTTTCCTGCGGCAGGAGGAGAGAGCAAGAATGCCGTTGCACGACGGCACGAGCATGGAGGCTTTCCTTCCGTTACGATAGAGAGCGCGGATCCATACTCTCAAAGGAAAAGAGATGACCCTCTTGTTTTCCAGGGTATGTTCCCAGGCAACCGCCCCACTCCTACGGGAAATATCGTCAACGCTTATTCCCAGTATGGCCCTCAGTGTTCCGAGGAAAGAGAGGCGATGCGTGGGAGATCTTAAGAATAGGGAATTGTTTTAACAGACAAGTGACAGTTGAACAGTGCAGTGCATTCGACTGTTGGTAGAGTAGAGCTTGAGTGAATGTAGGTTGAGGGAATAGGGAGTATGGACATGTTAGCTTTTTCGTTGTTGCTGGGTACGCTAGCACGCGGTGAGCAAAATAATTCGGACTACGGCAATTTATCCGTACAACCCTATGATAACCCAAAACACCAAATTGCCAAACCTCAAAACCCCAGTATCACAGCTAGGTACACCCCCCGGGGCCTCCGCTGGCATAGGGCTACATGCAAGCGGCCTTCAGCGGAGGGCATCTGAAGACCCCAGTTGCCCAGCAAAGATCGCAGATCCGAGAGTCCCCAAATGAAGCCCCCGAATTTTAGGAGTACGTCCCTGAGGAACTTGTGTGACTTGCACTCCTAATACTCAATGATAAGGCGACTTGGTAAAATACTAGTGGCTACGGGCGCCCCAGGGTCGGCCACCTGGAACATTAAATCCTAGGGACCTATCGGCCTGGGCAATTGGGGTTTTGAGGTTTGGCAGTTTGATATTTTGGGTTATCATAGAGTTGCACGGATAAATTGCCGTATTGGACGCTTTTAGCCGAGGTCCCTACCAAAGTGTCCGAATTTGCAGGTTGGACGACGCTAGTGACAGAGCTAGTCCACTTATGGTTAGCGTTCAAGACTGAAAATGTTCGCTGGAGTCACGTTCAACGCTTCAAAACAATGACACCCTCAACTTGAACGCATGTATCATCTCTATGTGCTGCTGGATCTGGTGTGATCTGGAGCTGTCTCAAAGGTAGAGGCAGCAGGATCACATTCCGCTAGCATCATTACTGCACACGACCTTCCCGCAATCATAGGCCTCTAAACTTTCTCGATGCTTTGATAACAATCAGGCATCCCCTCCGAAGTTGCTCTGCTTCACGAAAACACACCCGCACGCAGGCTGAGACGGCAAACACCAACGACCAAAGTACAAGTCGTCGCAGCGGCCTCACCACTCTACTCCAAAGCCTTGCCTCCCCTCAGCAGAGGCTTGTCTAGCTTCACCAGGTAACACGCTTGACAGAGTGTCGTACTCTCATGACCTCGGTTCTTGCGATGCAGGCTTGGCTCGAGGGGCAGAATAGCCTTTCCAACAAAACCGTGACTGTTGGGGACAACCTTGGAGTCTGATTTCAGTGTTTTCCCCGTCTGCATCTCAACCAACCTAAACATAGCCAAATGACTGGTATGGACTGGCACCGAGTTTGGAAAAGCGTCTTCTGGCATCAAAAGTTCGTAGATTGATGAGGACGTCTGAATTCTAGAAGCGAGGTCGGCTGCCGGGGACATAATTCTGTTGTAGAATCTTGCGAAGCTCTGATCGTTCAGATTGATGATGGGGAAGACCGTCGAGAGACTTCTAAAAACTCGCTTACTAGCCTTTTCTAATTGCCGCCGTCGCTGGATTGCGAAGTTTTCGTCAGCCGAAAGAGCGGTCAGAGTTTCCGATCGCCAGGTATCGATGCTTGTATATTCTGCCAACTATCAGCGATGTTCCTAGACAGCTGTACTGCAGCGGACAATGAGGAGGTCCATTACCCCGGCGAGGTTCGAGCATCGCCATGCTTTGCTCCGCTGCTCGCAAAACCTGCCCCAAATCAAAGGAAATTCCAAACAAGAAAACATCCCTGCCGAACATGATACCCTGCAATTGGTGGTGGATCATATTCCTGACCACGTATTCACCAACTTCTGAATGATCTTGTATGAAAGTTTTCAACTCGGGGTTTCCAGTACCTAAAAACATCTGTCCAGGCGTCGCGTTTGGATGAGCGTCCTCAAATGAGGACATCTCGCCCTCAATCCAATCGTTGATCCTTTGGCAGAGGAATTCGAACTCTCGTGAGATATCTGCATCTGTGACTTGAGCAGTAGGCTGCAGACGAAAGAAGTCATCTCGGCATGCTCTCAATTCTTGCTGAGAAGCTGCCAATTTCTCTCTCGTCTTGCGCAGGTCTTGTTCATAACCCCGTATGCGGAGCAGCTCAGCCTCGAACGCTTGTACCTGTTCTTGACAGGCTGTAAGCTGCTCACGTGCGACCTGTAAGGCCTGCATATGGTCCTTCAACTGGGTCTGGACCTCCCTCTGAGTCTCCTTTCCGGCTTGCAATATCACTCGCGAAGCTGCTGCTTCCTCCTGCATCGTCTCTGTATGATATTCGCCAGTGCTCACATCAATCCAATCTTTCTTGTGTGGCTGCGAGCTTTGTTCTTGAGCAACAAGCGCCATTTGCAGCCGTCCATTGCACTTCTCCGAGCAATCCAGCTTGGATGCTAAGTCCCGGCTCGCTGCCCGCTCTTTAGCAAGGTCCCTCGAGAGCTGCTTTTTCTTATTCCTGAGATTGTACACGCGGTAGTGCTGATCCTGCTGCGTTACTCTAGGAGCGTTTTGGCTGATGAATTGGACTTCACCCGCAAAATCCGAAGGCTGGACCCGTGGCTCTTCGACAAATGAATTGGTTGCTGTCATACTTTCCTCACCAGCGAAATCGAAAGAACCTTCAATGTGAGCTGCGTCTTTGGCCGAGGGTGCCTCGTAATCGCTGCTATTTGGCTTCACGAAAGCTGCAGCTGTATCGAAGTGAGAATTGGGTGTGCTCCGAAACCTAAAGTTGAATGTCTTTGGCATAACTGCGGTCTGATCTCGCTGGTCAGATCAGTCAGGGTGATTCACCGGTGATGCAGAATGAAGAGAAATATCACGATTGAAAAGGTCAAACCCTACGGTAAGGGACGACTCAGGGTGTTTCAAGCTTCGTAAGGTAAGCACCAGGAAAGGGATGTCGGTGATTTTGGGAACTTTTCACTCTGAAGTCATTCTGAACAGTTCTATTGATTTTCACCAATCAATTTTGGCCTTGATACCTCACTATCCTCGAGTGAATATCTTCACTTATGTTCCCATCAGCTTCTTGATCAGCTTCCACACCAAGGGGTCTGCTTCCTCCTACTAACAACTACCATCGTTATAAGCTCAATTCATAAAGATATCTTCCACCAACCTTGTCCATACATCCGTACAATAAAACAACAATCCAACTTGTTCAGGACATCAATATAACTCACTCTACCTCCTAGAAGATGTCGTTGAAGCGCAAGAGAAAGGACAGTAACACCACGAAGGGCTCTGAGCCCGATCGTAAGATCATCGTGGCTGTAGACTTGTAAGTGCCCACGATAGTGCCCATAGACCGGAGCTCACAACTTGACAGTGGAACCACATTCACGGGGATTGCATGGGCGCAGACTGGAAAGGTACAGAATGCCTGACGACGCATATTCGTCGAAAGTGTTGATTTCGAGATAGCCCGACTCGCAGACCCCAATAGTCCAGTGGCCTACCGCGACATCTCAGTCTTTGGAAGGAAAGACAGAACACAAAGTGCCAACGTCCGTAAATAATGATGACGATACTTGGGAGCAACGATTACGCTGACGACAGATAGCGAGATTCAATATGATGGCCAAGATTTTAAATGGGGTTTCCAGATCAACACCACTGAGAAGCGACATCAATGGTTCAAGCTAGATCTTGATCCCTCACAGAGCCGAACTACAGAGCTGGCAACGACTCACCCAGATCCGCTGGCCGCGCCTCCAGGTTATGGTTCGTCTGCAGAGAAGTATTGCACTGACTTTCTTGGGGCTATTGTCAAGCACACAGGACACGTTTTGCGTCATAAACTTCCAGAGAGTGCCTTACGTTCTACTCCTATCGAATACGTTGTAAGATTCCACATAACCACAAGAAGCCGTTAAACTGACTCAGCGAACGATTCGCAGCTTACTGTGCCGGCTGTTTGGTCTGATGCTGCGCAAGCGAAGACACGAAAATGTGCTGAGAGCGCTGGAATGGGTTCTGGGTCCACTCTCCACATGATCTCAGAACCTGAAGCTGCTGCCATATACGCCTTAGATAGGATCGATAAGCACGATCTACATATAGGAGACACCTTCGTGGTTTGTGATGCGGGAGGAGGGACAGTGGACTTGTAGGTCGACCCGAGTAATATGGAGCAAAGGCTCACCGCATTAGGATTACGTACACTGTGTCCACACTGAAGCCAATGCTGAGAGTGACAGAGGCGAGTCCTCGAAATGGTGCCTTATGTGGTGCTTCATTCCTAGATCGAAGATTTCATGCATTTCTCGAGCAGAAGCTTGGGAAAGAGCCAGGTTGGGATGAGGAAGTTCTTGAGGACGTAAGTCAATAAGTAGGTCGATAATTTCAGAGATCTTGCTGAGAGCATCGACAGGCAATGAACTACTTTAGAAACCAGGTGAGTTATATGCGATGTGTGGCGACGTACGGCCTTGCAAGGTCGGAGAGGCTAATATATCTATTTACCAGATCAAAAAAGAATTTTGCGGGACATTCGGAGACAAATATGCAGTCCCGGGTATGCTATCAATATTGGAAATATACATTAAGCCACCTGCTTATGTCTGATGCAGTACCAGGACTAGCTACGAACGAGCGGTTGGGCATACGTAGGGGAAAGGTACAGCTCACTGGTGTTGACCTCCGCGCTATGTTCGAGCCGGTCTTCACTGAAGTCCTTGCCCTTGTCGTCGCCCAAATCAAAGCTGCGAAGGTACCTGTTAAAGCGATCCTGCTAGTTGGAGGTTTTGGTGACAATGCCTATCTCCGGGATTCTATCCAACAAGAAGTGCACCCGTATGGTGTCAAAGTTATGCAGACGCAGAATGGGTATATTCTGAACCGCGACGTTCTTGATTCAGGGCTAATTACCGTAGATGGACTGCAATCGTCAGAGGTGCTTTGATGAAAGGCCTAGCATCGACCTCTCCAGCGTTTGCACGAGTAGGCATATGTGCGAGGTCAGCTCGGAAGCACTATGGTATATGCATCATGAAAAAGTTTGAGGAAGCTAAGCATGAGGTGAATCGTCGGTCAGTTATCTTATTGTTTCGCAAGCGATGAGGCATGTGGATTCATAATGGTGTTGCTTTAGGTTCTGGCGGTCCTATAGCGGTCAATACCAAATCTCTGCCATGGATTGGTTCGTTAAGAAGGTACATTTCCAAGCCACGGACTTCAACTAGCAAGATCTGAATGATATAGGGGTGTCAGATTGAAGAGAACAAGCCTGTGCGCTTGAATTATGTGCGAGTGCAGCCGAAGTCTTCTGGCGCATTCACAGAATACCAATGCCAAATATATGCCAGCAGCGATCCTAACAACATCGGAGGACCTTTATACAATGATCCTCGTAAGTCTCCCACGACGAAGAGAGTAATATATCGTCACGTTACTGATACCGCCTGCGTTAGCGGTGTATGAAGTGGTGAAAATCAAGGCGAACCTTGACAGCATCCCAACCAATGGCATCCCTGTGCAGAAAGGCGCCGATGGCGAAGATTATTGGCTTCTAGAATTCCAAATCCAAGTGACGTATTATTCGGCATACAGGACCTACGAGCTTTTTCATAACGACATCAACTACGGATCCGCCACCGCGGAGTATGTCTGAGGATCGGATCAGGATCTCCGAACATTGGACGAATCCTTATACTCCGACTGGATCGCGCTGCAACATGGTGGACTTTCCCTACTTGACATGATCGCCCGTAAGGACGGAGCGACTTTATATGCCAAACACCACTGCGCCTCACCAGACCTTGTGACCTTTCCTAGACTCATCAACAGCAGATTGGACAACGTACAACCTATTTCATACTTCAATGCACCTGTCAAGAATCACTCTAAATGGATCATCCAACACGATGACCTCTTCCCAGACTGACATGATCTCCTGCAAAGACGGAGCGGCTTCAAATGCTCAAACACCACTGTGCCTCACCTTTCCTAGAACCATCCGCTAATCAGAGGATGGGACAACATTTTCTCACATCCATCTATGTTGTAGACTGGGAAAGCGCAGATAATCCAATTCAATGCAATTCATGAATACATATCCAAATTAATCTTAACTCTTAACTCTCAAGTGTATTCTCAACAAAGCTGTGGATGCAAACATGTACACATCGAACACGATTGCGCTTCCCGCACAAAGTGGTATCATCCCCCCTCCCCCGGTATCCCACACACCCCCCATCGCTCTCACTCTGAAATTACTATACAAAAAACGCCAGCGTTACTCGTCTCGTCTCGTAGAACACAAGGTACAAACAGTAGATACCCACATTGACCCAAACCCAACCCTCTTCACACGCCATACGCTGAAGCCGTCACGTCATGTCATGTGATATGAACACGCAGTGCTTCGATTTGGCACTTGTCTTGATGCAAGGACATGAAGATGCCAGCTTGCCGTTTCCAAGGAAGGACGGCTGGCGCTGAAGAGCGTCCTTCGTATTATCGATCATCCTCAGAGGATGGGATGGCCGGGCACGTGGCGGAGGTCTCGTCTTGGTTTCTGAGACGAGTTGGTGCGATAGCAGTCCTTCTTGGAAAGGGGGGGGACATTCGCGACTCATGCTGGAAGTTTGGCGTGCAGTTCTTCTATTACATCGTCATGATCGTCATGCCTTAGATCCCGGGAAGGTTCGAGAGCCGTCGTAGACCGGTTGAGAAGTACCCCGGAATATCCAAAGGTACGAAGCGTGTTCGAATGATGATCTGGGGTGATCTGAAGGGCACCGAGCGCGTGGAATGTATGTATTCGATTCCTCACAGAGGAGACTCGTAGATAGATGCTCAGGGGCGGAAGTTGATGATTGCAATCTGTTTTGCAAATTAGCCCTTGGCATTGGTTGATGGAACAAGAACCCTACTTGGCGTCCTACACCCAGCGCCAATTTCCCACCCTCCGCATCCCAGCTTAGAGAAGGGTTTGATTCTCCCGCTTCCTCTTCCATGATACCCGCATCGGCGCCGTTGCCGTTCGTCAGCGACCCATTGGACAACTTCCCTAACAGACCCTTCCATCTAGCCTTGGGCAGTCCTCCAGTCTCGGCGTTCCAAATCATGACCCTGTTTCCGTTCGCAGCTGCGATCAGGTATCCGTCTGGTGTGAACGACATGGCCATCGCAGGTCCTGCATAGCCCAACGACAGCGTCAAGACGCTGTTGAAAGGTCTTTTTGCGTCCCAGATCTTGATGGTGCCGTCGTTGGAGGAGGTAGCGAGGAGGCGTGGCGCACTGGCCGGATACGCGGATAGGTTGGTGATGGGCTGGTAGGCTAGAGCTGTGATTTCGGCATCATGAGCGGTGAATGTACGAAGGGTATCCGAGGCGTCTATGAAGCCCAGGACGCCTGATTCCTCGGCTGCCAGAGCGGTGGTGTGGGTGCGAGAGTCGTAGCGAATATGTGTCCAAGTTTGTTGCACCAAGGGTTCAAGGCGGTGGTGAAGAGTGAGTATCTTTCCTCCTTCAAGTAAAGAAGACGCGATGATGTCGTGGCCGCAAACGATGATCTGATTATTGGATGTCCAGGCGGCATCTACGATGATGTTGGGGAGCTGGTAGGGTAGCATGGGCTGGGTACTTTGGATGTCCCAGAGAGTAAGCGACGACGTCTCCGCGCCTGACGACGTGATACCGAGGAGTTGGCTGCCAGACGGCGACCAGCGCAGAGCAAAGACCATGTCTTGGACCGCTGATAGTTCGTCAAGAGCTTTACCCGCTTTAGACCAAAGGTTGACAAAGCCAATCCACTCGGAAGAATCGTCGCGAGTAGCGACAGCAAGGATTTCGCCGTTAGGGCTCCATGCCATCGAGGTGACCATGGAGCCATGTGAAAGTTCAATCAGATCGATGTATGATTTTCGAGGATTGTCGTTTAAAGCTGCCGTTCTGGAGATATACCAAAGACGGCATAGCGCCTCGCCTCCGACAGCAAGGACGGAGGGATCTTTTGGGTTCCATGCAGTATGCTCCACGTGCGTTGAATCAGGAACGGTCAGTATACTTGTTTGAGGCCCCAATTCTGCGATCTTCTCGCTTTGTACGCCTACACTTTCGCCGTTCGTGATTGTCAGTATTAATTGGTCCTCGGGAGTGGGGCTGCCAGGTGCGTGGGCGTCATCATCGATGTCCATGCCATTAGTAGTGTGCCCATCTTCTCCAAGCGAATTATTAGTAGGCGACGTGGGCTCTGGTGGCTCGTTCTGATCATGGTAGTCGATATGGGGATCGACTTGCATGTTGTCGTGGCCTGGTCTTTCGCCGTTGGTCGATGTGTCGGTACCGTTACTGCGGCGGCTTCGCTTGGCGGCTGGTGCTTGAGTGGGCAAAACAAGCCCCAACCCGTTGACGGTCGACTCTCGGCCATGTTTGCGTTGTCGAGGTGAGCTGCGTGCAGAATCTTCCTTTGGGTCTCGATCGGGTAAAGATGATGTCGGAGCGGACTCAGCGCCAAAATAAAGCGTTGCCGCCGATGATGTCTTCCCATGTCCTGGCTGTCAAGTCTGAGAAATGGGAAGTGAAGACACATGCGCCTGCGGCTTACCTGACCAACTGATTGCTCGATTTGATGATACAACAAGCCTTTCTGGACCAAAGACACCAGAGCATGAGTTTTGATGCGTTGGGCAAAAGGCAGAGTCTGTGGGTCCACCAGCCAGTCCCGCTGGAGTTTGGCGGCTGCTTCACCATGACCTACAGAAGGATAAGCATCATCGCCAACGGCGCTATACAGGATCTGATCTTGTACCTGATTCCTGCAGGTACCTTTCCGGGGGGAGTGGATTAGCAGATTGGTTCCTTTAGAGACTGACAAGGCAGGCTCGAGCATCAAAGACGACATACCTCCAGACGAGATAATTGACATGATCGGAGGTCAAAGAACCTGCAGCCATGATGGACTATGGGTTTTCGCATACGACTACATATGGCTGAAGATGTCAAGGAGGACTGTTTGCATATATGATGATGCGACGGAAATGATGTGGAGGCGTGTCCGCAGAATGGGTTGGATGGGTGGATGGTAATTGAGGATCCCGTTGGAGGCTAGAGCATCGGCATGGAAGGGACAAGGTTCCGCCCTAGACTAGTGCCCGAGCACCTGCCAAATGATGCGCGGATGGAGATCTCGTTTCTGTTTGGGTCCCTGTGGGGTTACTCTGTTTAGCAAGCGCTTGAGATCAATTTCTGATTTGATCAAATACGGTAGCCAACATGCAGATGACGCCAGCTACTTCCACAGTCTCGTTGTCTAATCGCTCAATGTTGGATAAGGTCGTCACAGTGATCACCAAGGTGCCTTGGCCGTAGGGCATAAGATGTAATGGTGGGGTGTTCGTTCATTGGACTTCCAAACATGGGTCAGATGGCGCGCCATGCCGGATCCCTGCACACCCAGAATGGGCACTTTACCGATGGCGATCATGCCTAAAATGGAACCACTTCTGGCAACAACCTACTGTGGTGCTACGTAAGGTAGAATACTGCCTGGTACAGACGAAACAAATAAAGTAAATACCATTTCCACACGCACACAATGCAATTGCGCATCAACATTCCACCTCTTACGCGTGTCTTACTTGCTGTACTCGTCGCCATATCTGTCACTCATCAATTAACGCGCTACATCTTCGGAGGACTGGACCAAGGCTTTCTTGCTATCGTTCCCCAATGGTCCCTCTTCTACCCCTGGGTTTACTTCACAGCTACCTTTGCTGAGCAAAACCCGGTGACACTGCTCCTGGCTGGCGTCACTGTTCTATACGGTGGGAAGTATCTGGAGCGCGCTTGGAGCTCGACCGAGCTTGGTAAATTCGTGCTGCTGGTCACCGTTCTTCCGAATGTTGCAGCTACCTTCATATATGTCCTTTGGTATGCCATCACGCAGGACGAGGCCAGAGCGTGAGCCCACACGAATGTCCTCCCTTGGCATGCCTCCCACTGACATTACCCTAGATTGGCCTACATCCAAGGCTCCGTTGCCCTCCAGGGCGCCTTCCTCGTAGCGTTCAAACAGCTCGTTCCCGAACATACTGTCACCATATTGAGGGGCGTCATCAAGATAAGAGTGAAGCACTTTCCAGCTATATTCCTTGCAGCGAACACCATTTCCGGCTTAGTAGTTGGAACAGATACCGCACTCGTTCTTGCCTGGGCCGGCTTCTTTACCAGTTGGACGTACCTACGTTTCTTCAAGAAGCAGGCCGATCTCGCAGGGACTGGCACAGGTGGTACTTCCATAAAAGGAGATGCATCCGAGACGTTTGCGTTTGCCGCTTTCTGGCCGGACGTCGTTCAGCCCCCAATAGCTGCAGTGGCAGATGGACTCTACAATGCACTGGTGGCGGTACGCATACTGACACCATTCTCGGCGGATGATGTAGAGACGAGTAATGTCCAAGCTACAGCACGAGGAGAAGGCGGCTTGCCGAGCCTACTGAATGCAGCCGGTAGAAGGGGAGGAGGTGGTGGGAAAAGGGAAGAGGCCGAGAGGAGAAGAGCGCTGGCCTTGAAGGCTTTGGACCAACGCTTGCACGTTGCGACTGCAAACCAAACACCGCCCGCAACTGCCTCTCATGCACCCACAACAAGCGCACAAGAGACAACTTCAACCAATCAACCAATGGCTGAGGACGACAGAGCGTGAGCAGTCGCATCATTGACCTTCATAAGGACATGAGCGTGGTCGAAAGTTGGTGATATTCTTGGCTTATGTGGATTTTTTGGATAATGAGATACCCCCCAATCATGTATATGATCTTCCGCCATTGCTGTCGTCAATCGCTCAATGCGCCTTACCCGTTGATACGTTAGTCAAAAGAGACTTGTTTGGTGTTACGGTGGTCAAGCGCAGGCGTGATCTCATTTGGTGTGCACCGACTGGGATCTGAAAGCTAGGCCGAACGGGCGTTGTTTGCGCATCTGGTAGCTCGACTGGAGTCTCTCCCCCGCAATCCCACAGCGAGGCCCTCAAATAAATCTCCCATTGGCGGCTTCCATGCTGTCGCCTTCGACTAATTTCATATAACACAGTGATGCCTGCATGCTGCCTATTTACTGACATCACTACATCACGCCAAAAGAGCCTGGAGCCTGGAGTTTGATGGCTGATCGTTCTCTACAAGAAGCGTGAGATCTCATCAATACGTCCTACCAATTGCCAACAAGTCTTCCAATTCCTCCAACAGCAAATACAAAAGTCCAACGCGAAAACAGTTCAATCCAATCCAATCCCAACACCACTCATAATGGCAGATAATAACAACCCGGGCAATTTCGCCAATCGTCCCAAGGAGGTTAGTATGATGTATTCAATGGGCTTCTACCTCTTGAACATTTCTCTGAACTATTAGTTCGTTCAAGGAAGAGATGCTAAGCATCAAAACCGTCGCAGGAAGTTTCCGAAATCGCCTCCAAGGGCGGAAAGGCTAGTTCGGGCGGGTTTGCTTCCATGGACCCCGACAAGCAGGTTAGTCTCATGCATCTTTACATGCAACTCGAGGAAGTCTCATAGTAAATGAATGGCGTTACAGAAGGAGATTGCATCCATGGGTGGTAAAGCCTCGAGTGGATCTTTTGAGAAGGGCAGTGAAGCAGCTAAGGAGGCAGGCCGCAAGGGTGGATCTGCCTCTTAGAGACATGAACCACGGGCTTCATGATGGAGCACTGAGCTCTGGCTTGATGATGGAGATGATCCGGAATTGATATGAGAGAGAGAGGTTATTTGTGGAAATCTGTCATTACTGTACTAAGAACATATAGCTTCGTAAGCTTGAAAGCTTGAAAGCACACTGTGATATCCAAGTGCGTGATTGCAAAATCTGTGAACTTGATATTAAAGCCGCCCCGCCGGGACTAGGTGACTAGGTACCCACGTACCTTCCTTATCAGCGGGCGCTAATCTATATCCATCTTAGCGTTAGCCTATCAATATCAGATTCAGAAAAGTTTGGCTGCACAAACCCATAATGATCAGACAACTCGAACGCCTCTGAGGCGGAAAATAAGATGTCTTTGATCGAGAAGCTCGACAAAATTAGATCGCCGAAACTGCAAAATCAGCGAGAGGTGCAGGCAGTCCTTTCCGAGCCTACTCAATACCCCACTGACCACAAGCAGACAGCAGTTGTACTATCTGCCGTTGAAGACACGCTCAAAGACCAGAATCTTGGTACCAAGCCTACCGCGTACTTTGCTGCCCTCCTAGCATTGCTTAGCCAGTCCATCTCTTCATCGAGTGGCATTGTGAACAAGGACCTTGCGACCTCTGTTGTATACTTGCTGGATCTCGTCACGCCCCACGTTCAGGCGCCCCTCCTCCGGTCGAAGTTCTCTCAAATTCTGACAAGTCTTGCGCCTGTCCTTACGAACAATGACATCGAAGCCCCTTTGATACGCTCGTCAATCGGGTGTTTAGAGTCTTTGCTCCTTGCGCAAGACAATTCAGCATGGGCACTTCCACAGAACCAGATTGGCCCCAGGCGGGCAATCGCTGGGTTGTTAGTCCTGGCATCAGATCATCGCCCCAAGGTTCGAAGGCGAGCCCAAGATGCGTTAACCCATGTGCTCAAAAATGCACCGCCAAGTCCTTCTCTCGACCATCCAGCATCGGACATGTGCGCGGAGACAGCATTGCGGACTGTCAATGAGCTGGCTGCTGCAAGTGGGAAAAAGAAGTCAAAGGGGTACAAACATGAAGAGCATCAGCCAGGTCTTGTGCATGCTTTGCAACTGGTCAAGACCATAGCTTCAGCTTCGGGTGGATGGCCAAGTAAAAAGATTGAGCCCCTGTGCGAGGTGCTCATGAATATCTCGAGGTCAAATAACGAGTATCTGACAATGGCTGCGTTTGAGATCTTCGAGGTCATTTTCGCTGGTATGGCCGATGAGGTTTCGTCTGCCAAGCTTCCAAGACTGATGGAAGCCATCGCGGCCTTGAGACCGTCACAGAATAATTCGCAACTACTGCCACCTTGGATAGCTGCCATGTCACGAGGCTATGATGTCTCGGCGCAAGTGAACCCGGAAGATACTTTCCAAAAGCTTCCGGACTTATTCGATATGATTTCCGGGTTCCTTGCTTCTTCATCCCATAACATACGGATATCAGCTTCTGAAGGTCTAATATCGTTTCTAATCAATTGTGTTCCACATTCAGTCATCCTTGAGCCTTCGATATACGACGAGAAAGTGTTTGAAAAGGTAGCTAGGTCGGCCAGTACGCTGCTCAGCGTCAAGTATCAGTCTGCGTGGATGGAGGTTTTCACAGTTCTATCAGCGCTCTTTTCCGCTTTCAAGTGGAGGTCAGCCGGTATCCTGGATGAGGTCGTCAGAAGTGTTGGCGAGCTTCGAGGCAATGATTCATTCAATGGCAAGAGAGAGGCGGATGCGGTACTAGGTGAAGCCGTTGAAGCTATGGGACCACGGAATATCTTGCAGCTGTTGCCATTGAATCTTGCGAAACCCGAAGCTGGTCAACCTGGGAGGGCGTGGCTGTTGCCAGTACTCCGAGATCATATACAAACCACCGATCTTGCACATTTCAAGTCCGAATTCGTACCTCTTAGCGAGGCAATGTTCCAGAAGGCCATTGACAACGGCAGCTCTGAAAAGACTATGGAAATCAAAATATTCGAGACTCTGGTTCAACAGATCTGGGCGCTATTGCCTGGATACTGCAATCTACCTGTGGATTCGACCACTTCTTTCGACCAATCCTTCGCAGAAATGCTCGCAAATCTGCTTTACAAGCAGACAGAGCTTAGAGTTGACATATGCAGAGCTTTGCAGACGCTTGTGGAGTCAAACCAAGCGATATCATCAAGCGAGGTCCCTGAATATGGCCTGCTCTTGCAATACAGAACCACCAAAGCAGATGCACAGAGGTGTATCAGTCATCTGTCGACATTCGCTGGCAATATCCTCGCGGTTTTGTTCAATGTCTACAGTCAGACCCTGCCACAGTATAGAGGATACATACTGCAGTGCATCAATGCTTATTTGAGTATCACTCCCGAAAAGGTGCGATTCGATCTATCAAAAGAGGTCCTCGAGGGACGCTAACACAATGCAGGGGCTAATTGAAACCTTCACCCGCGTTACAACCATGCTCGAGGCCGCCCTGGCCGAGTCCACATCCCAAACTCAAGCGGACAAGCAAAAGCAGAAACAGTCTGTAGACAAAATGCCACCAACAAGCCATACTCTTATGGATCTCATCATTACGCTTTCGATCTATCTTCCACGCCCCAGCTTTCCGACTCTGTTCTCCATTGCGGCCCTCATTCTTCCACAGTCCGGTGATCCCCAGCTCCAGAAGAAGGCCTACAAGCTCCTACCTCGTCTAGCCACCTGTCCGGCCGGCTCTCTCGCATTACAAGAGCGCAACTCGGAATTACAATCCTTGCTGCTATCTACCGCAGCGTCTGCCTCCGCAGCAGCACGCCGTGACCGCCTCGCAGCCATCGTAGTTGTGATCGAAAATCTTCCCCTATCAAGCCTCCACTTCATTCCCTCAATCCTCTCTGAAGTTGTAATTTCAGCCAAAGAGGTCAACGAAAAGGCTCGAACGGCCGCTTTCGAGCTGCTCGTCCTGATGGCCAAGAAAATGGCCCAAGGCGGCCAAATTGACCAATCGCAGATCCCACACATGGACGCCAACGCACCGACTGCTACCGCGTCACTGGAAGAATTCTTCACCATGGTATCCGCGGGCTTGGTCGGCTCAACGCCACACATGATCTCCGCATCCATCACAGCTCTGACACGTATACTCTACGAGTTCGCGGCGGAGCTGCCACACGCCGTCATCGATGACTTGGTACAGACAATGGACCTCTTCCTCACCTCGGCCAACCGAGAGATCGTCCGTTCAGTCCTCGGCTTCGTAAAAGTTGCCATCATATCTCTCCCAGAATCGATCGTCAAGCCCAAACTCGAGACCCTTATCCCAGGTCTCATGTCCTGGAGTCGAGAGCACAAAGCGCAATTCCGCGCCAAAGTCAAACACATACTCGAGCGGGCCATTCGTCGTTTCGGCTTCGAAGCGGTGGAGAAGCAGTGTCCGGAAGACGACAGGAAATTCATCAACAACATCCGCAAAACCAAAGAGCGAAGGAAACGACACAAGGCCGAGGGCGCAGAAGACGCAACCGCGGAACCGGAGAAGAAAAGAAGTAGATTCCAAAGCGAGTACGACGAAGCTCTTTACGGCAGCGATTCGTCCTCAGACTCCGGGCGTAACTCTGATGAGGGAGAGGAACAGACCAACGGCAGAGGAGGCGGGACATACATCACCGAAGACGCAGACGAGCCTCTCGACCTGCTAGACCGCAAATCCCTCGCCAACATCTCGAGTCGGAAACCGCAAGCTACAAAACCGGTCCCGAGCACACAGCGAAAGAATAAAACGGACCTCGACGGCAAACTCGTTTTCAACGATAAAGACCCCAATGATGGCGATGACGATGATACGATGGCTCTCGACCTCGACGGTCCTGGCGAGGAGGTCAGTCTCGAGGGGGGCATCAACGCCTACGTCGACGCTATTAAGGGCCGAGACGCGGTTCAGCGCGGTCGTGGTGGGAGGCTGAAGTTTAGTAATCGGCGCGAGAGGGGTGGTGAGGGGATGGATTTTGATGATGGGGATGGGGATGATGGGAAGAGGGTTGGGGCTGGGGCTGGGGGGAAGAAGAACGTAAGGTTTTTGGATGTGAAAGGGGGGTCGGAGGGGAAGGGTGGGAAGGGTGAAAGGGTTAGGGGTAGTGGGAAGGGGTTTGCGAGGGGGAGGGGTGGGGGTGGGGCTGTGAGGAAAGGGGGGGAGAGGGAGAGGAAGGGGTTTGGGGGTGGGAGGGTGAGGGGGGGACGGGTTGGGAAGGGTGGTGGTGGACGACGTTAGATAGTGTCTGGATCGTGTGGTGGATGATGTCTCTGCGCATGAGTAATGTTAAAAATGCTGTTGCATGATTTCCGACATACTTCTACATAAGGTAGTATGAATAAACCATCATGAATCTTCCCCTATCTAGTATTTTCTTCTCTTCTCCTCTCACCTCCTTCGCCTGCTTGTCTTCAACCCTCCCTCCTCCCCCTCTCCAACCTCACGCCTTCCTACCTCACCTGATCCCTCCCCACTAAACACCCTCAGTGCTCTTGCTCTAAAACCTCCCTTCAACTCCCTACATTCTCAGACTCAAATGGCCAGCCTACCAGCGGACGTTCCTAGCCCTCATAGACAGACGGCCCCTTTTCTCACCGCGGGACGCTGATTTTGGGTGCCTTTCTGCCTCTGCTTCTCTCTGGCCTTGTGGGCAGAGTGTGTTTGTAGTGTGTTGTGGTGGGTACCTAGTAAAGGTAGGTCCGCTGATGGATGTCGACAACTCCGATCCATGTATTTGGCAAGTTGGGTCCTCGTTCCAGGAGAGTTCTGCCAAGGTCCAGCTGCAGGACGAATGGAGCTTCAAATGCCAAAATCACCGCAAGCTTCCAAAACAAAACATCAAACTCACTTCACCTTCCCCATAATAGTCTCCTGCCCCCTCTCAACATAGACCTCACCCGCCCTCGTCTTGACCCCGCTCAACAAGCCTCGATCGTAATCATCGCGCGCCCGCAGCACGCTCTCCACCCAGCTCATCTGCACGTCCCAGTACTCCCGCTTGAACGCCTCATACACCGTCACGACGGCCTGCTTGTCCGCTTCCAGCATGCGCACCAGGTAATCCACCACGCGCCACTTCTGCTTGATGCGCTGAAAATCCGGGAATTTCTGGAAAAAGTCAAACGCGGTCAGGACGTCGTCTTTGAATTTCTCCGTGAAGGGGTCGCCGCGGCGGAACTTGGCGCCCTTGTTGCGGACGGAGCCGAGGTAGCGCAGGAGGAGCTCGTCGGCGAGTTCTTCGATGAAGATGTCCGTGAGGCTGTGGTGCAGCACGTCGCTATAATCGGACAGGTAGTCTTCGAAGGTCGTGATGATGCGTTTCATGCCGAACTCCGTGTACCATTTTCCCGTGAAGAATTCCGGTATCACGGGCCGGAAGTCGATGGTGAAGATTAGAGAGACAAAGGTCGTGATGCAATGGGTGCCCAGATCTACGAAGCCTTCCTGCAGCAGTCCACACTCGCTGTTGGCGCGGGGGAGGTATTGAGGGGAGACGAAGGGCTCGAGGGTGCGTTGGAATTGCGTGAGGTAGCTGATTACGCCGTCGGCTTCGTTATCGTCGATGCAGGTGATTTGATCGTTGGCGACTGCTACTAGCCAGTCTTGCAATACTTGCAGGCCTTCCTGATCAGCAGAGGGAGTCTTGTATTTCGCAGACTCCTCATCGATCATTTTCCGCCAGAGGTTTTGGCGGGATTTAAGGGCGATGAACATGGCGTCGACCACACCTTCGGCGACGTCGGTACGGCCAGAGTTGCTGGCAACGAGGACCTGCTCGCGTAGCATGCGCCACATGTCGCCGAGGGTTTTAGTGCGGAAGTAGCCATGTTCGTTGGTATCGAGGAGCTCGGGTACCCGCTGTATGAAAGACGCTTTGTCGCTGGTGAACATGCGGTCCATCCACTCGTCGACGGATTTTACTATCAGTTGGCGGTATTCGCGGACAACTTCTGGTTCCCGGTTGTCAAGGACAGGGAGTTGGAGGTCGGTTTGCGTCCAGCCTAACTTGGCCATCTTCTGGTAGTACTTCTCGGTCCAATCGATGATCGCTAGCATGGCTGGGGGTGTAAGTTCCGGATCGTCAATCCTTTTGATGAGCCAATTATGCATCAAGCTGTGGTAGATGTCGGTGTAGGTCTTGAATATTCTCCATTTCTTGGGCATCAATCCCACCATGCCTTTCTTGACTGTGAAGAGCTCGTTGAAGTACCATTTCATGTGTTTATCCAGCTTGTCTGGATCTTCCAGAAATTTTGTCTCCGTAGTATCAAAGCTCTGTTGAGCTGACATTTCAATTGCCTTCAAGAACTTCTCCTTGTACCCTCGCAGCTGTCTAGAGCTGCTGTTCATGGACTTGAACCTATTAGTCAGATCTTTGAACTCGCGCTGAGCGTCCTGCAAGGCTTTGATCTTTTTGTCCGCTTTTTCTTCTTCTTCTATAACCACCGCCAAACGAACTACCATACTTTGATTGTCATCTTGTACCAATGGAATCAAGTTCATACATGCTATCCCGATGTGTTCGTCGAACCAGCTAATTACATCTTCCAATCGATCGAAGTGATTCTGTAGTGTGTTTTCCAACGAAGTATCAGAAGCCTTCTTGATCTGGTCCATGGCATCATCCCGTATATCTCGTAGCTGCGTAAGTCCATAATGCACATTGAGTAAATTAGGCTGATTCTTGAGATCTTGATCATCATCTGTCAATAGTCTTGCGAGCTCATCCAGTCTGCTATCAAAAGACTCGATATTGGCTTTCATTGTCTCAATTTGGGAAAAATTCCTGTGAACCTGGGACACCAGATTGATATTGGGAAAGTCCCGAATCATATTCTGCGACTCAGCACATAACTTGTCGATCTTCATGAGCTCCTCCTTAATCTGGTTGACAGTCCGTTGTCCATCTCCAATCGAGTTCATGCCAGACTGTGTGATTTCCAATTGCTCCCTCAGCCCAACCTTAAGCTGGCCATCAACGGCTGCCTTTTTGCGAATGAACTCTGACTTGAGGAACGGGATCTTGTCGAGGTCCTCCGGATGCCGCAGTAGCTCCGCAAGCTGTACGGTCAGTCCCTCAGTATCGGCCATCTGGCCCTTTTTACCCTGTGTTATCGAGGCATTCCTGGCAAGATCTGCGGCGGAGGTTGTTGCCCACTTTCCTAGAAGATGTACAAATGCGCTAAGCCTTATTCTAACCGGTTTCTCCAATAACCTCAAAGAAAGTATCGCAGTCCTACTTCTCTACACACTGCGAAATCATTAGGAACCTGGCGAAGTGAGTTCCAATCCATCTAATCTTCGACGGGTATGCGCTAGAATTGCTAAAGTGTTAATGCAGGCAGCTCCGATCACTCTAGTGGTGTGACTCGGTCCCCATACCACTCCCTACCTCTTCCCTAACACCAATCTTCTTCCCTTCAACCCGAAACAATGCCGTTCTTCAAGATCACACTCATCAGATCGTCGATTGGCTTGCCTAAGAAGACACAGGGTGTATTGAATGCCTTGGGCCTACGAAAGCGAATGGCAACCGTCTTCAAACCAGTCAACCCCTCTACCGCTGGCCAGATCATGAAAATAAAAGAGCTTGTGGCGGTATCCGAGGTCGAAGCTGCCATGACAGATGCTGAGATGAAGGAGATGAGAAGACCAGACCCCGGATATTACATTGAGACATCAGTACCAGGTTGAAAGCTACGCCATCACCCTCGGACAAGGCCTTGTGATTATGAAGACGTGTACAAGTGTAGAGATGGCAGGCGCCAAAGGTCGAAGATCGCTTGAACTTTCAGGAGAAAACGCCTGGGAACATTCTCGGGACAGCCTACGCCATACCCTCATCAAAACGGTCACGAGACTTGCACAGTATCCGGCTCAAAGGGTACTAGTCTGCCGAGGTGCAAAATTGGGAGCTGGGTGGAGGTCTCATCTGTTCCCTACAACACCCTGGGAGGATTGCGATTGAAGTTGGTTTGGGGGGCTGACCAGGGCGGTTTTTGAAGGATATGGTAGGGCGACTTTGTAGGAGGCAGCAGTAGTCTAGTAGTTCAAGCTCTGCTATCCAATTGGGTCTACCATGGGCTGATCCTTTGCTCTAGCATTTGGCGTCATGTTTCTATGATATAGAATATAATGGTAGAACTACCTAGAATACTTAGATGCCAAGAAAATTTCCCATTATCGTTGCCAGCATGTAACCTAAAATATTTTACAGCACCATCAAATAGTCTTTATATCTCAGATGCACTCAGATGGTACCTGATCATAGCCTCAGCATTGGATATACCTCCTTGCCCGCGTGAGCCATGGGGAGCTCTCGCATGCCTGTGAGTCTTCGGAATACGCTTTCGACCACGAAAGCAGTCTCGAAGGGCAACTATCTAAGTCTAGGCACTGATTTGTGATAGGCTCTGCTCCAGAGCTTTCGATATTATCTACTAATCTAATTCTAGACTCCGAAACCTCGTATTCCTCTTTTTCCTGTTGCGATGGACAAGGAAAGCCGCTCTCCAGTTTAAAGGTCGCGGGCTATTTGGGACAGTGGTAGAAATATACGTATCAATACGGCGAACTCTCTACGGCATCTTTCTCCGGAGCCCGGGGGTACGAGGGAAAGTCCAGAGCCAAGTAGCAGAAGCAATCGCAAAGCTTGAAGGGAAGTTGGTGCCTAAAGGACCTGGCACCAGCCGATACCTCACTCTACCGAAAGAAGCATGGACGGAAGAACAAGTAAGAGCAGAGCTGGAGAAGCTGGGCGAGATGGAGCACACACGTTGGGAGGATGGTCTTGTCAGTGGAGCTGTATACCATGGAGGAGACAAATTGATCAAATTACAAGCGGACGCCTTCCAGAAATTCAGTGTTGCAAATCCAATACATCCAGACGTGTTCCCGGGAGTTCGGAAGATGGAGGCTGAGGTTGTTGCCATGGTTCTGGCCATGTTCAACGCGCCAGTCGGAGGGGCAGGTGTAACGACGAGTGGAGGTACAGAGTCAATATTGATGGCATGCCTGAGTGCAAGACAAAAAGGGCGGGTCGAGCGAGGAGTCACTGAGCCGGAGATGTGCGTACAGGTCGCAGCTGATGTGAATCATTCACTGACTCACCCAGGATCGTACCGGAAACTGCTCATGCAGCTTTTCGGAAAGCAGGAAACTACTTCGATATCAAGGTACACCTTGTCGCTTGTCCAGCACCTAGCTATGCCGTACACATACCCAGCGTGTCCCGCCTCATCAACAGCAATACTATCCTCCTTGTGGGCTCCGCGCCCAATTTCCCTCATGGCATAATCGACGACATCACATCGCTTTCTCGTCTCGCTCTCCGCAAGAAGAGGGCGTTACCTCTACATGTCGACTGCTGTCTAGGCTCCTTTCTCGTACCGTTCCTTGCTCGTGCAGGTTTTCCCACAGTCCCATTCGATTTCACGGTTAAAGGAGTCACCAGCATCAGCTGTGATACCCACAAATACGGGTTCGCCCCCAAAGGCAATTCTACTCTACTTTACCGAAATACCCAACTCCGCACTTACCAGTACTTTATTTCCCCCGAATGGTCCGGCGGAGTATATGCCTCTCCAAGTATAGCCGGCTCACGCCCAGGCGCTTTGATCGCTAGCTGCTGGGCCAGTCTAATGTCTCAAGGCGAGAGTGGATATATCTCAAGCTGTCACTCTATAGTCGGTGCAGCTAAGAAGGTTGAATCTGCTATCCGAGAGAACCCTTCGCTACGTGAAGATCTAAGCATTATTGGAAAACCTCTTGTCAGCGTTGTTGCTTTTACCTCAAGAAATCTCAATGTCTATGACCTTGCGGATGCGATGTCAGCGAAAGGATGGCACTTGAACGCTCTGCAGAATCCACCAGCAATCCATGTAGCTCTGACACTGCCAATCGTGGCCGCAGTAGATCGGCTTATTGCGGATCTTGTTGCGGTGGTAGACGAAGAAAAGGAGAAAGACAGGGTCAGGATCGTCGAAGGGAAGGGTGCGAAAGGCGGCGCAAAGGGGGATTCTGCGGCCCTGTATGGCGTTGCAGGAAGTCTACCAGATAAGAGCGTCGTGGTGCAATTGGCTGAAGGCTTCCTCGATACGCTCTACAAGGCTTGATAAATCTCAATTGAACGAAGTACGGTAGCAAGGAATGAGTCGGAATGGGAATGTTTGATACATGCATAGCGACTAGGTTGATCGGAGCGCAAGGAAATAATGAAGACTACGATTTCCAAAACAGGTGTCTTTACGTTCTGTACTAAGCAACAATACCTTAGAAAGTGAGTCCCTCTGGAAGTGGAGAAGGGTGAATTCGAAGCGCTTGTGACGTAATTACCAGCTCTCTCCATGATGCAGTCTACTTGACTCCAACCATGGCCTTCCATTCCATCAGTGGCCAAGACATCCTCCACGCCAACTTGTCTACCCACAGATAAGAAACCGAAGCGGAAGTCACAATGGCATCTCGTGTTCTCTACCGTCTTCCTAGTCGCACCTCACCAAATCTCCTCCCACTCCGTCATGGCCGAAATCCTGCCATACGTGGGCTGCCTCGCCTCTGCCCTGTTGATTTGAGTACATAATCATTCCATATAGCCCACCGAACCGTGACCACCACTATTCATCTTCGCGCCACAGGTGACCTAGGCAATCCTCAATCGACAAGTAACGAGGAGTCGGGCGTCAGGACATCACGCGCTACGAAGGATCAGATCTCACAAGACAATGCTAGTGTACAGCAACCTGTCAGCGATCGGAGTGCCATTGCTGGGCATCAAGACGAAGGTACGCCGACGGAAGATGCTGTGAAGAGGGATCCGAAGGAGCCAGCGGAGGAAAAGAGAAAATCTGTTGAGAGCCAAGCTGAGAAGCCATTGGGGCCTGAAGACCATCAAAAGTAGTGGCGAGGGATCCAACGTAATGTCAGGGACGTTATCACTTTTTAGTTAGGCGAGTTTCTAAGCATTGGCTGGCTTTCTGGATGTCGGTCGTGAAGACAATATGAAGTTCTGAGGCTTTGCGAACGACGCTTGGGAAAGCTACTGATATTCACTCTTTGTGTTCATCCGCGTCTTCCAGACGTCAGAGAAGACTTCATATTGACTCAGATTGACTCCGCATCGTTGCCAGGAAAAGACGTCGGATACGTTCATCTATTACCTCTCTGTATATCGTGATCAGCCGTGCCTTCTCTCCTTGGTGCCGTTGCAGAACACCACCAAAAGTGTCTAGTAAAGCACGCCTATCATCTGTGCAAAACTGATCGATTAGCAGGATGTCAGGTTGGCTGATTTTATTCAATGAACACACGGTACAGACAAGGCAGATTTACTCCCTTTCAATTAGAATGAGGGCAGAATTAGTCTCCATCGAAAACCCAGACTTGAGTAAATAATATGAGATGTGTTGGGTTTTTCTTGTGGCTTGGCTTCACATTACAGATATCCCTCCAGAAAGTGATGGAGTAGCCCCTGCAGATACGCATCAATTCCTTATACGTGGTCAACGCTCCCTGGATATGTCGTGTATAGAGCTAGGCTTTGCTGACTATACTGCTATGGAGGGAGTTGTGAAACTCGAACCTTCTTGAAGCACACCAGGACCGTCAAGAAGGCTCTCAAATCGTTTGGGCCTACTCAGAGCCTTGACATGCCCCCGGCCCATGGTTGGTTACGCCTCCTCATAGTAATTCCAATGTAAATCTAAGCCCCTTCGTCACAACAGAGCAATTAAAGGTGTAGACACAGACATGAACATACTGGTAGGACATGGACGCACGTTGAAGACTCACCGATCCTTTTACGCCACTTTGACAGTATCAATTTGAATAGATCTAGCATTAAATACCAAATCTGCACACTTACGATCTATGTAGAAGCTTGATACGATGAGGGTTAAGGTTCGATCACGTGATAAATAGCTCTAATGCTCAGTGACTAATCAAACTTTAGACTTCGCTACTAAGATATTCTAGAATATGGTACGGACCGAGCCATTTCGCCCGCTGACTATATACAGACTAGTGCTGTGTATCGAAAAGCCCTCTTGGGGAACCTAGGTACTCAGCGGCTTTGATACCGATGAAGCGGCCATCACCTACCCGGTGACTTTATCGCGGCCATGGTATCCTCAACAGCGTTGCCGACGGCAGATGATCCTGACAAACCTTGTGAGAAGTGTGGAGCGCCAGCCTCCTGGGCAGACGAGTAATGTACCCTTGGATGAGTCGCGTAAAATCTTCAAAAAACGGTGCTGATACAGTGTCCACAGGTGGACTAATAATCTGTCTTACCCCGAGTACCAAGGTGGTTATATGCGTTACCCTGAATCGAAACTCAACTAATGAAGCAAGCGTTGGCCTTGAATCAGTATACCGCTAGTCCACGCATGTGGCCACTTGGCTATCTCATCAACAGTCCTTACTCGCCTCTTTACGTAGAACGCCAAATTCCAAAGAAGCAGCACTGGAGGGACGCGTTCGAAGATCTCCTCGCTCTCGATTCCGGAGGAGACATGATCGACCCTGAGAGCAGAAAGAGAGAGGCTGATGTTGCAAGGCGGCTCTGGACTCAAAGTGTCCACCACGGTGTGTCCGCGATCAATCAACGGCTCAAGCAAGATGAGAAATATATGTCCTTGTTGAAGAGGATGCGGGCGGCGTTTGTTCGCAAGCAGGATGCTGGCATGATAAAGCTTCTCGATGAAAAAGCTATCCCGTCGCAGCAAGAAACGTCCGGCATTGCCGTAGCACATGGACAGAGCATGATCGCCATGCTTCGAGATAATGAAACCGAAAGTCCGCCAGCAAGCATGTACAAATTAAGGGGACAGTGGATCACATCTTTGATTTCAAGCGGTGCGATGTGTGGCTGGGAATCAACTATGTACGATAGCTCCGAAGAGAGTTTGTATTCTATCAACAAAACAGAATCTGGCGAAAAAGGGGGAAATGATGGCCTGATGATGACGGAATTGGAGTTGAGGTTGCAATATGAAGAGGGCATTCACGCAAAACCAGATCAGCCTCCGCCGTTGTGGTCAACGGCAAGCCTACGGTACCCTGATGCATTTTCTCTTGCCATCGAAGGCCCAACAGAAGATTCGATCAGCGAGCCTCGATTTGATGATACGAGCACGAAGTCTTCCCAGGCCATTCATCCAATGTCGCCCATTTCTCTCATGCCGATGTCAATTCTCGCGCAGACAACGACCACGGAGCGCACCAAACTTCGAAACGGCCAGATGTCAGTCAAGGTAGTGCTGACAAACTATCACACCAATGGTACGATAAGAAAGAAAGAGATCAAGGATGATGCTTGCAAGATTTTGGAGGAGGTGAACATGGTTCATACTTCGATGAAGGACATGCGCGCCGCTCTTGGAAAAGTTGCCCGGACACAGCAATATGCAATGCAGGAAGACGCAGTCAAAGCTGCCGAAGATGATTTGGACTAAGGTGCACAGGAGTGTGTAGTGCAAATCCTCGTGTCCTCCCTCGTATGAAGCGTGATCAGTTGGAATGGAATATGCCAAAACTTCAAAACGAATTCAGTGAGTTCTGAAGTTGAAAGAGCAGACCCATCGATCTCTTACCAGTTCGCACAAGGGCTCTTCTTGCGCCAATGGAGTGTCACATGTACAATATCGAAGCGCCACGATCAAGCTCCAGAGCAATGAGTGTTGCCAAGCTTGAGATCTCACCGTCTGGGTAATCCCCCGAATGGTGTCCCTCGACCCTGCCGCTGCCATTGGCGAGGCTTCTTCCCTTTCTCATTCAGCCTAAGTTTAAGCGAAGAAAGGGCACAATATCCACCATGGCGCCCAATACTCTTACTACGCACTGCTCACGGCGGTTGAGGCTTCAATCTGGTCGATCCGTGAGAATCCCTTGGACTACAGCCATCTCGAGTTCCCATGAATGTCATTCCGGACCTTTGGCCCCACGGAACGATCTAGGAACTTTGATTCACGACACCTTGAATCTGTCAAGGTTCAAACTATAGGTAACTTGCATGAATATATTCACAACACTTATATTGGGTATACCAGACGAGATAATGGACTATCGGACTAATAACAATACTTGATGAAAGATTACATTACAGGATAGCGGGGGATTTACGTGCCGCCTGTGCCGAGAAGTCGTACATAAAAGTCTCGCACATGCTTACTCCGACATCTCTCCTCAATATCTATCGATCTCGAAGCATACTTTTCTTGACAATGACAGAGTCAAAACCGTCCCGTAAGTCCATCTTTACTGTAACATCAATTCTCTTGGTTTTCGACCACCATTTTCCAACGTCGTTCATTGTAATTCGCTCAATACACACCAGTCCTTGAGTTATACTGTTCTCCCGTTCTTGTGTTTTTCTCTAAATATCCACCCCATTCCCTACAATAAAAATACCACTAAACCCCCACCCCACCACCCACAGTCCCCCAAAGTTTCGGCATCCTCCTCTTCCCCGCCTTCCAAGCCCTCGACGCCTTCGGCCCCCTCGACGCCCTCAACGTCCTCTCAGAAACCCACGACATGACCCTCTCCATCATCGCCCCAACCCTCTCCCCCATCCCCACAGCAGTCGGCCAATCCAAGCTATCCTCCACCTTCTCCCAATCCATCCTCCCAACCCACACCTACGCCACCGCCCCACCCCTCGACGTCCTCCTCATCCCCGGCGGCGTCGGCACCCGCGCCCCCGACATCACCCCCGCCATCGACTTCATCCGCACCATCTACCCCTCCCTACAGTACCTCATCACCGTGTGCACGGGCGCGGGACTGGCGGCCCGAGCGGGGTTGCTGGACGGCAAGCGCGCGACGACTAATAAGGCGACGTGGGCGCTAACGACGGCGTTTGGGCCTAAGGTTAAGTGGGTGCCGAAGGCGAGGTGGGTGGTGGATGGGAAGGTGTGGACGAGTGCGGGGGGGAGTGCGGGGATCGACGTGACGTTGGCGTGGGTGGGGGAGGTGTTTGGGGAGGGGGCCGCGGGGTGGGTGGCGGATGGTTTGGAGTATGAGCGGTGTTTGGACTCCGGGCGGGATCCGTTTGCGGAGAAGAATGGGTTGGTGGGGGAGGAGGGGTGAGAGGTGGGTGGGCTGTTGGTGAGGGCTGTTTTTTTGTAAAGGGGGGATGGGATAGGGTATTTGGCTTCTTTCAACAGATCCGGAGATGATTGGTTGCACCATTTGTTCATGGGTGGCCGCTTACTCGTAAAACTGTATCGTTGCGTTACCTTACCTATTTAGCCCATCTACCCCACTCTTCCCAATAAATGATCATATCATTTATTAGTGAACATTCTACAAGAAAGGACCTTTCGATGACAGCACCGTCGAAGAAAATCATACTCACACTGAGCAAGTGACGCATAACACCCAGATAACAGTAAGCCCAAAGCTGAAATATGACTTATCTCGTAGATAAGCAGACTATCCCCATATGTTGACTCCTGACCGCCCAAGATATCCAGAAGCGAGTGGCTCGCGTTCGCCCACAAGAGAAAATGGGTAATGGGAAATCGTCAAGGTTGAGCGTAATTCGAGTAAAACCATAATTCAGGAATCATGGATGATAACCAGAATAGAGAGTCGACTTCTTTTTCAATATGGACCCTGTAATTGGGAAGTTTCCGTCCGTCTCTAAATGATGGAAAGACCAAGATGAGAGGAGGAATGTGGGAATAATTGATAAGTATGGGGGGGGTGGTTGCTATATCGGAAAGGCCGTAGTAGTACATATTGACTTCTTTACGATGCCATGTGACATGCAGACAGTCGCGGAAAAAAGGCTCGGTACAGACGCGAAGAAACTGGTAGGATTGCTCAATTCCGATTCTATTGTAGCTACAGAGATAGTGCCGATTTCGACCTTTGTCTGTTCGCTTCCATTATAACACAACACTATGGCGATGTATTCTCTGAACGAGTGAAGTGACCATCAACGCTGATCGTTGCTAGGTATTTTAAGTGAGGTAGTGTGAAACGGTTGGCGGCTAAGCATCCAGGCAATTTCCTTAGACGAACAGCTGTCGATACTAAAAGCCATTAATGCACCGTATAATTGGGAGGGGGCTGGGAACACCGGCTTCCCCGCTTGATCCTATTTCGCATGTCGTGTTCATCCCTGTATCGCTTATGCAGGTCCCAATACGCGCCCCTATGAGTCGTGCAGGTGAGCTGAGCCTCTCGACCGCATAACGCCCAAAACAGGAAAGAATCCTATCACTTATAAAATGAGGTCGATCATGACGATCAGAATGGGTTAGATAAAGGGGGAATTCGGTAATATATATGGGAGGGTTCCCTGTTGAAGTACCGTCTTTTCCCACCGTCTCTCCAGATCTATGCGAATCCGTTCATGACTGTCATAATGCTATCATTCACTTCCCTGGTATTCGCCGTCTTCATGGCCCTCGCTACCGCCCAGACTCCCACATCCAGCGCCTCGGTCGCACTAACAAGCGACTCAATATTAGCACCTTTGCCCCCCTGCGGTGTATGCCCCCTAATTTCTTCGTCTCGTCGAGATGTGATGATTGAAACTGATGGTCCCTCAACCTCGTAGCCGCCCTGTGTGAAGTCCGGTCTCGACGCCAGCGGCTGCTCCCTGACAAACCTCACCTGCATCTGCACAGATGTGACATTCAACTGTGTCACCGGACTGTGCGAATTAGCAACCTGTAGCACATCCGAACTGCAAGATCGTGAGTACCAACTTCTTCCTCCCTAACTTTAGCGAATGCCTCTGATATCGGTGACTGACTTCGCTGACTCAGAGATAATTCCGAATGCTATAAGTTTATGCACCGGTGCGGGTATCAACGTCAAACAAACGAAATGCCCGAAGTACACGGCAAACACGACTGGTATTGGTAACTTGACCAACAGCACTGGCTTTGCAACGCCCACACCGTTAAGCTTCACCGGAAAAGCGGTAGGGCAGTCTGTTAGCGGCGCAGCGATAGTTGGGAGCATTGCCGTGATTGCGATGGGTGCTGCAATGATGCTGCTGTGATGGTAGATTGAAGATAGACTGCGCGTCTTGGTATATCATTCATTGACGGTAGGAGAGTAAAAGCAGGGGCGTCAAGACCTAGTACAGACTACGAAAGACTGACTGGTTTGTTTGAGGATCTCAGTATCTGGGTGCAGCACCAAGAGACGTTATCTTCATTAACCACGTGAGTGGCCAGTATGGGGGCGATGAGTATATTAAACAATGAACATAATCACTCGCTGGTATTAGGGATTGTCGACCCTAGTTTTGTCTTCAGTGCACCCGGTTCCTCAGTGAGGTACCGTCACATGTAACAAGACTATGATATCGGTTTCAATCCTAGCGTCACGGAGCTTCTCAGACGCAGAGCGTGTTGCACCGGCAGCCGCAGGGACGGGGCACGGTAGGTGATCCAACGAGCAGCAACACAGTGTAAGACACATTAGTCATGCCGGCGACTAGGAGAACGTTTTCAATGGGAGCGCATTCAATCGTTGATCAAAGCTGTGTATGACTGTGTAAGCGTTATGGCCTACTGGTCAGTCTTAGAAAGCAGGGCCACCGCGGAAGAGGTGGTAGATATCAGAAAGCGCTTCGTGAACCCTTTCTGAGCCCTCGCAATGGACAGCGAGTTATTTTCATGAGATGGTGGTTTTTGAGGTCAGCGTTGCTGGAGGCGATCGGATGAGACCAATGCTTGGGATTGGGTAGCACATTTACCCCAGAACTCCCAAGAATACGAATCTTTATCATCCCACTTTCCACCGCTGTAAGGATGGCGCCACACAGGAGGAATTGAGCCATTCCTCATGCCGGTATCAAGATAAACATACCGATCAGGAAACATCGAAGTCTTGCCCGTGGACTTTGAGGAGCTTGGGGCGGCGGCTTACGAGATATACAACAGTACTCGTATGTTTCCCGAGGCTCGTATTTTATTTTATCTTGAGGGTGTTACAATGCTAGCGCTAGGGTCCAGCCCTAACTTGCTCATAACCTCGTCCAGATCGAAGTCAGACCACGGCAGCAATGCAGAAATCCGTTCGCTGATTGCGAATATGGAATGTGCTCTTAACCCATTTGGGTGGCGTCAAGTGTCACCGAGATCATCAATAACCCGTCGCTCTCCTGTTGATCAAAACTTGGGAGCTCATACTGTTGCTTTAGAACACCTTTCCATATCTATAGACCCAGAGAACTTCAACACCCTTTGAATGGCAGTGTGCATATCCAAAAGGAAAACAGCGACACACGTTTTCGCCCATCTTAGCCTTTCGCCCAAGTCTTGAAAGCATGACTATGTCGATGCCTTCATCTTCGGATACCACGATGATGCCTATGTCCTCCATGATGATGACCTTCTTCAATTCCCACAAGACCACTCTCTTCTCCGCCAATTGGACGCCATCTACTACTGGCCAGTACGCCGGCACTTGCATCTTCTTGATCTTTTTCGGTGCTGTCTATCACGCTCTGGGAGCCTTTCGGACCAATTGGCACCACAAACTGAGCGTTGTAGAAAACAACCGGCGAATTCCGATCGCAGACCATAGCAGTATCAAAAATCATGGTACCACCGAAAGTATGACTTCATATGGGATCGTTACTAAGGTTGTACCTGTGCTAACATTGCCAGGCCAGAGAGACCGCCCATGGAGGTTGACTAGCGATCTGCCGAGAGCACTACTAGATACCCTTATTGCTGCCATAGGCTACTTGCTGTGGGTCGCTCTTCTACCTTCCAGACAAGTTACCTTGATCAATGTTAACACCTCCATAGCATGATGGCGGTCATGACCATGAACGTTGGCTACTTCTTGTCCGTTATTGCGGGTATCTTTGCGAGCAGTCTGCTTGTTGGACGTTATACCTTACCTTTGCAGTACTAGCTTTCGTTCCTGTCTAGACGACCTTGTAGGATGCACACTAGATGCGTTCTCTTACATCTATATATGGCATGCAAGTCAGGCCAGCGTGGTTTAAAGCTTTATTTTATCCCCTGAAGAGTATAGATCTCCCAAGATAAAGACTTTCCAGATGTTGGCTTGAGTATTGCTCAGCATGTTCCTCATTCTTCGAAGGTATACTCACTATCTTTGGTCTCTCATTTGATTGGAATTCTTGCTTTTGGTTTGCATCTCATGCGACTACAGGTAAAGGTTCTTTTTATCTGTCGGTGATTGTCAAAGAACAATTGAAACAGCATGCCCAAGCTGAAAATCATCTTTGGAGGTCGGTATGTGGATTTGATAAAATGAATGCAGTTGCCACTGCATTTATCTCTCAACAACGGTATGATCTGGTAATCCAAAGCAACACTTCATGCTACTACGAATCTTGAAACAATTGATACTGCTTTGTGGTTGTACTTAAGATTCGCTGACTTCGCGTGTCCGAACATAAGAGTACGCCCCAATCTTTACAACAGTGAGGAGCAATCTAGTTCCCCAAAATCCGTCATAACTCGAGAGACAGCCGTTACAATCCGCTCAAGAATGGCAACATCAAGTGGGAGTCACTTGCCTTCAATATAGGCGAAGAGCAAACAAAACCATGGCCTACTGTGGTGCGATGAGATCCTACCATGGTACGAGAACAATGACTGTATCCGCAGTGGGTACCGCCCCATCGTGAACGATGCTAAGGCCTGTGCCAGGAGCTGGGCATACCTCTACGAAAAGACTGTTGAAATATACAGCCACCTACTTCGTGCTGACCTTGCACTTGTGAGCCTAGCCATGCTGAATAGATGTTTCTCGTGGTATTAGCCCCAGGGAACCACTAGGGTTTACTTGATGATCGCATCAAATCTGGATTAGTATATGGATTCGCTTCGGCCTCCTCATGAATCACTCGGAGGTATAATCGGATCTCTGGGTCCGTATCAACTACACTGGCATCATCATTGTTCTCACTCTCCGCGACTTCGCGCCAGGGATCTATGTGTGATTTTATTGTGAGCCGGTCTCGCAGAAAACATATTGGATCATGATGGTTCGCAATCGAACATGAACCTTTCCTCCCATTCCCTAATTCCTCAACAGATCGGTACACTTAGTCCCTTGACGGTATATATACCGGCTCATCTCGCTAACCAGAGTCGCCAATACAACATTTTCCGACTTTCTGCTCATGTGCTGACTGGGTCTCGGCATTCGCTTCACGTATCCACATTGTTTCCGCTCGAGCAATTCCACTAACAGCCTCGTCGGCCCTTCTACTATGCGAACGGAGGATTGATCTCCTCTGCGACTTGGTCTTTCTCATGCGATTTTAGAGAACGCTCTACCAGGATTTATCGACTTCCGGGGGAATTTTAATCACATACCTCACGGGCTTGCGGTCGTTGCTACGTCATTCAGACTGCTCGGGGTTCTACAAAGACCGGACGTGTGTGGCTGGTGATGGACTGTGGTAGGCATGGAGGATACTGTAGTGAGAGCGATAATGCTGTAGGGGTTTGCCATGTTACTATGGAGTCTATGGAGGCATATTACAGTACACATCTCATATCTCTAAGGGCCCTGTAATGGTTGTTCAGCAAGATAAGCCAAGCAGCCGGAAAATATCATGTTTTCCTATTCAATTGCTCAACCACCGGTATCTAAAGCGCAATCCATGCATAAAAAGGCTATAAATTGCCACATCATACACGTATTTTGGGAATTGCTGCTTTCGGAGCCCTCGGCAGAATTTTCATGCCGGCAGCATTGCTTGAACATGGCTCTAAAAGGGTGACACTGCGTAAAGTAGGTAGCTGAAAGGGAGGGGCAAGAGTTATGAGTGGGAAGCAGACGTCCTCAGCCACGTCAGCCTCCAGTGTGGCGCAGACGACGCTTTGCTCGTGCCAAGACCTTTTAGATACCCACTAGTTTCCGGAACGTCATGTCTGACCTGCCCCATACCTACACCCTAGTATCCTCTGCAGTACCATCAACCTGGGTTCTATGTCAGCTTGTGTTTTGCTTGGACCCCGTCGAGCTTCACCCGATACACCTAATATACCTCCTAAAGACCCCACTCCTCTATTCCTCTGAGCCTAACATCAGCGACGCGGCAGGAAGCAAACTACTGGAGTCATACAAACTGTCCAACTTACCTACCCTGGAGGTCCTACCATCCTCAAATCTACAAAGGCACACCAAAAGCCCAGAGTGACACTAGTGAGCACACCGCAATTATGTCAAAGGTTGTTCGGAGTGTCAAGAACGTTACCAAGGGCTACTCCAGCGTCCAAGTCAAGGTCCGCAATGGTAAGTCCGTAGATCTAATGGGAGTGGACGTATTGTCTGACTTCTCATTCAGCAACGAGCAACGACCCATGGGGACCTACAGGTACTGAGATGAGCGAGATTGCCCAATTAACTTTCAATGGGTATGAGCCCCTCAACCCAGCGATCTACTGGCGCTAATACTAGATCAGCTCCAACGATTTCTACGAGATCATGGATATGCTGGATAAGCGGATGAATGACAAGGGAAAGAATTGGCGCCATGTCCTGAAATCGCTGAAGGTACTGGATTATTGCCTACACGAAGGATCTGAACTTGTTGTCACATGGGCCCGTAAGAACGTCTACATTATCAAAACCCTGAGGGAATTCCAATACGTGGATGATGATGGCAAAGATGTTGGGCAAAATGGTATGTGATTGGAATCGGTGTTCCGGCTTGGTATTGACGTAGGCTAGTGCGAATTTCAGCGAAGGAGCTCACATCGCTTGTCTTGGACGAAGAGCGCTTGCGAACCGAGCGATCGGACCGAAAGACTTGGAAGTCAAGGGTTACAGGTATCGAAGAGTTCGGCCCTCAGGGATCTGGTTACGGAGGCGGTGATACATCCACCCCCCAGCGGCGCAAACCCGAGCGTCGCAAGCAGGGTACCGATGAAGAAGATGCGGAATACAAGTTGGCTATCGAAGCGAGCAAGTACGAAGCAGAAGAGGACAAAAAGCGTAGGAATACGACTGCTGCGCCCGCAGCAGACGACGACTTAGCCAAGGCCATCAAGCTGAGTAAGGAAGAAGAGGAGCTGCGAAGACGAGAGCTAGAGGAGAGTAATGCTTCATCATTATTCGACGACGCACCTCCTTTAAGCAACCAACAACCTCAATATACTGGCTTCAATCAGGGCTACCAGCAGCAGGGCGCAGTCGATTGGTTTGGCAACCCTGTGGATCAGCAACCACAACAGCAACAACCTCAATCTACCGGCTACCTCAACAATGCTTACTCGCAACCCACGGGCTTTCAACCGCAGCAGACCGGTTTCCAAAATGGCTTCCAACCACAACAGACCGGCTTTGATCAAACTCAATTCCAGCAGCAGCAACCAAACTACATGCAACCACAGCAGACGATCCAGCCTCAACAAACTGCATTTGACAATCTCAACAACCCTTATGCCCAACAGCAGAATGGTCTCGGTAATCAGCTTCAGCAAATTCAACCTCAGCAGCAGGGTAACGTACCTCAGGCCGGTAGTCACAATCCGTGGGCTACTAACACGCAGTCCACTTTTGATGCTCTGAAGCCGATGCAAACCGGATCCAACAACCCATTTGCAAGTTCTCGTCCTCAAGTGCAGCAACAGCAAACTAGCCCACCTTCACTGAGCTCACTTGCTGAGCAGAGAACAGCTACTCAGTTCAACAACCAGTCTTCCTTCAACCCGATTGCCAACTATCAAGCCCCGCAACAGACCGCCACGCCGCAGAAACCACAAAATCCACAACATGAGCGTCTGAATGCATTGCTTGCTTCAGGAGATGGAATGGATACATTCGGCAACACAGGCGATCTACGCATCCCATCGCAGCATACTGCGCCTGGAACCTTTGTCACCAACTCTGGGCAAGGATTGAACAAGTTGCATTCAACTCAAACAGGGAATAACCCATTCTTTAGCCAGCAATTTACTGGAGGGCCGAACATGCAACAACAGGGTGGCTTTGGACAGCAAAATCGAATGGTACCAGCGCAAACAGGGCCAGCAGGTGTTTTCGGTGGCAGTCCCTTTGGGCAACAGAACAACAACCCGTTTGGCGGACAGCAACAGCATCAGGCTCAGGCTGGAGGTAGTTTGATTGATCTGTAAATCTGGTCGAGGTCTTACGGAGTAGGGAGGAGTATTGGCTGAGTTTTGGTCGAACTCCATACTTAACAGCCATGTCGATACCAGTGATATAGCGGTTTGTGTTTTTTGACCATGACCCTTGCGGTGACTTCATTCAACTTACAATACCACAGAACCGGATTTCCTTGCCATGGCCTATTGATTACTCTCTATCCACTGATGAAGTCGCATCAACCGCCCTGGGTTTCTCGATGTCTGAAGCGTTTCAAAAGCTGCTACGATTGCATGCCCTCGAAACAAATCCATTGCACTACCTTCGTAGCCATTCACCCATGAAATCCTGGCCCCAGTACGGTTTGGTTTGTACCAAGAGTTTAAAAAGCTTGTGTGACCCTGGCAAAAATTGGAGCCTATGGGTCCGGGCAGAGTGGCTATAATCGCGCGTTTGTATGTAAGTAGTGATATGTCAGGTTGTATCCTGTCTTTACGTGCGTTAGCTCTTACTGGACAAGGCTATTGAGTGACGCAACGATCCTATTGTCTTCCTGGCTCTTTCCTCACTTCACTTCACTTCACTTCACAAAACTTGCTGTTTCGTCTCTATTGTTCTCCACTTCCTCACCTTTTCCAGCATACTCGAAAGACATAGACTAAACAGTCTGCTCTACACTTGTCTCTCGACTCACTTGAGTCCACCACGTATCGATTCAACACATCCATTTCAAGTTATAAAATACAGCAGAAGCGAGCTCGTCGCCTTGTACACCTGTGATCATCCTGTGCTCCTCAATCTACCCTGCAATGGCATCCTCCAATGGAGCAGACGCAGCGACCGAAGCCTTGATCGCGCAGCTGCTCGCCGAAGACTTTGGTGAAGCCTACGCAGACCATATGAGACCCATCGGTTCCCACGCCGGAGACTACGAAGATCCGTTGACCTCCTACGAGCGTCAATGCCTCGAGAATCCCGACATGGAAGACGGAGAAGGAGGCTGGAATCCCCCTACGCCCGTAATCGAGGAAGCCCCGCCATTGCCTGAGGGTGAGACCTGGGACTCGAGCTTTAATAACGATCCCAGGATTGAGTCAACCCCTGCTTTTGCTTCTTCCGAGAATGGCGAATCAGACGAGATTGATTCCGAAGGAATTACTGAAGCCAAGGAGGACCTGCATCGCTTGGAGGACGCCATTGACAACGGATCAGTACCCGCTGAACCTCTCCACCATCTCCAAGACCCTGTCGATTACCATACAGATCAACCTACACAGAGCCCTACTCGACACGCCTCAGTGCCCGCCCACGAACTCGTTTCCCCGACTGGAGATAGCAGACGCGTCATTTCCGATCCCTCACGTCTCGAGACCACCGCCGACTCGCCTCAACAAGACTCACCAAGCCCCGTCCAACCTGAGCCAACACAGCCTCATTCACCGGAGCCCATCCCTCTATCCCCCAAAGCCACCACAACATCAACCCTACCCTTCCGATCCAACCTCCTCACCCCCACCATAGCCACAAACGAGCGCCTCCTCGCCCTCATCAACAAGACCTCAGATCTAAACATCCACACGACCAACCTCCTCAACAAAGTAGCCGACAATCTCAATCTTTCCCTCGAAGACGTCGCCCACTTCGACACCACCATCGACACCTCATCCGCCAAAAACAAAGGCAAAGCCCCCACACCAAGCGACCCAGACACACGCATCCGCGACCTACTCACCAAATACAAAGCCCTCTTCCCCAACGGCATTGACCCCTCCAACACCAACAAAACCTCCGACAAAGGAAAAGCCCCCGAAGACTCAAACACAGACATCTACCTCAATCACCTCATCACCTACATCAGTCGTAAGAAGCACAACACGAAACCCCCTCCAGCACCCGTGATGGGAGAATGGGGTGACGAATCCCTCGACGAGGAATCCGGATTGCTGCTCCTGCGCGTGCCGTGGCCGGCGTCGGGTGCGAGGGATAGAGAGGCGAGGGAGGCGATGGAAGCGCAGGTGCATGAGGTGTGGGTCGGGGAGGAGGAGACGGTCGGGAGTATCCTGATGGATATTCGGAGGAGGGACGAGGTGAGGGGACGGGCGTGGGGGAGTTGGGGGGCTGATGATGATGTTGATGATGATGATGTTGGTGATGGTGTTGAAATACAGGGGAAGGGAAAGGGGAAGGCTGTGGAGTGTTGATGGTTGGATTGGGGGGGGGGGGGGGGGGGGGTGTTTGGTG